>Ga0210409_10000093_pt1 | contig 201279 bp, 172 predicted proteins | sample IncBWH17MmetaG_FD_161649 | JGI IMG/M metagenome (GOLD analysis project Ga0210409, IMG submission 161649) | Forest soil microbial communities from Barre Woods Harvard Forest LTER site, Petersham, Massachusetts, United States - Inc-BW-H-17-M | ecosystem: Environmental > Terrestrial > Soil >... | reverse complement strand
GCGTTAGTGCTTGATATAAATGGTGGAGCGGAAGGGGATCGAACCCTCGACCTTCGCATTGCGAACGCGACGCTCTCCCAGCTGAGCTACCGCCCCACGCAAGGCGCGCGATTCTAGCATCGCATGTCGGCGCGTCCAATTTGCGCCGCCGCTTCCACGCAACCCGATCCCCCGCCCTGGGGGCGCCAAACCGTCCCCGCTGTGCCGGATGCAGCTATCATGCGGTGTCGGGTGGGACGCCAAGGGACGGGAGGGAGCGCATGCTGGCAATGGGCGGGCGGGCGCCGGAGTTCACGTTGCCGGACCAGGATGAGCAGAACCTGTCGCTCAGCACGCTGCTGCGCCACGGCCCGCTGATCCTCTATTTCTATCCGGCCGACTTCACTTCGGGCTGCACCCGCGAGGCCTGCGCGCTGCGCGATCTGCACGGCGAGGCCCTCCAGGCGGGCCTCGAGATCGCGGGCGTGAGTCCCCAGGACCCGGCGAGCCATCGCGCTTTCAGGGAAAAGCACCAGCTGGCCTTCAGACTGCTCTCGGACGTCGACAAGTCCGTGATCCGCATGTACGACGTGCGCGGGCCGCTCGGCTTCGGCGTACGGCGCGCCACCTACCTCATCGATCAGGCCCGCTACATACGCGGCGCGGTGCTGGCGGACTTCCGCATCGCCGAGCACGAGGATTTTGTGCGCAAGGCGATCGCGATGAGCGCCGGCACGACGCGCACGCGCCGCCTCAGCCAGTGATCACCCGTCTCAGTACTTCAGGCGCAGCACCTGCGGCCGCCCGAAGCTCGGCACGCTGACTATATATATAAGGTCCGGCTCGCCCGGCGCCGCCGCGGCGCCGCCGGTCTTGGTGAGCTGCCTGAGGAATTGCTGCATAGCAGCACCGCCCCCAATCACCAGCACGGCGGCCCCCTCGTGACCGCGCAGCAGGCTGGCGGCGGCCGCGGCCGCCTGCTTCGCGTCGAACACCGTGGGCGTGAGGTGCAGCCGCTCCGCGATCGGAGCCGCGGTCTGCTGTGCGCGCCGCTCGCCGCTCACGTAGAGCGCCTCGAGCCGCCCGGGCCCGCCGCCCGCGGCGAACATTTGCGCCAGGCGCTGCGCGCGCTGCTCACCCTCGGCGGAAATCGGCGGATCGTCGATCGTGCCCGGCTCCTTTTCCCCCGATGAGGCGAGTATCACGAGGGTGGTGGTCGCGCCGCGCCACACCGTATACACGACGCCGGCCGCGACCAGCAGCGCGAGCAGTGTCACCCACAGCGGCGCGAGAAACGGGCGTCGATGACGGGTGATGCCCGGCGGTTCCATGGCCGCAATCATAGTGTGGCCGCCACGCGCACGGGTATTTTGCCCGCGGTATCGAGTAATCTCTCCGCATCGGGAGTACACCCGGTGGCGTAAGGGGGGTCGATGGCGTTCGGCGGCCAGACCACTATCATCCAGCGCATTCTCGAGCGGCGCGCGGAGCGGCCGTCGGAGGCGCATGAGGGGACCACGGCGACCCTCGCGGTGATGCTGCGTGTGCTGCCGGCTCCCAAGGCCTTGCTCGCCTGCCACGATGCCGGGCTGCGCGCCCAGTTGACGCGCCGTATCGCGCCCGATGTGTTCGAAATCGAGTCCGTGGCCTCAGACGACGAGGCGCTGCGGCAGTTCGCAGCCGAGTATCGGCCCGTCGTGATCACCGACAGCCTCGAGCTGATCCGCCAACTGCGCGCACGCAAGACGGTGCGCAACCCCTTCGTGCTCTATCTCGCAGAGCTCGACGAGGGACCGGAGCGCGAGGCGGGTCTCAACGCCGGCGCCGACGAGTGCGCCGGACGGCGCGCGCCGGAGCGCGAGCTCGACGCGCGCATTGCAGGCGCGCGCCGCATCGCCGAGCTCGAAGCAGTGCTGCGCATCACGCTCGAGGAGAACCGCAAGCTGTCGGCGACCGATGATCTGACGCGGGTCGCCAGCCGGCGCTTTTTCGGCAAGCATTTCCCGCGCGAAGTCGAGCGTGCGGCACGCTACCAGCGCGCCCTGTCGCTGATCCTGTGCGACATCGACTTCTTCAAGAACGTCAACGATACCCTCGGCCACGCCTGCGGCGACGACATATTGCGCCAGTTCGGCGCCCGCATGCAGGAAGCGCTGCGCCGGGGCGTCGACTGGGTGGCGCGCATCGGCGGGGAGGAGTTCGCCGTGGTGCTGCCCGAGACCGCCTACGAGCACGCGCTGGAGGTCGCGCGCAAGCTGCGCGCCGTGGTTGCCGGGAGTCCCTTTCCGCACGAGGGCAAGAACGTCGCAGTCACCGCGAGCTTCGGGCTGTGCGGACTCGACTGCGTGCCGGCCGGAGAGCGCGAGCTCGCCGGGCGCGTACTGAAAGTCGCCGACGCGGCTCTTTATCGCAGCAAACAGAGCGGACGCAATCGCGTCACCGCGACCAGGTACAACGGGCCGAGCACCTGAGAGCTGGCGAAAACTCGCCCACCGCGACGCAAGCCCTTGCCGCGACTCGCCGTTTGGCGGGCGGTGCGCGCTCTGTCCACATGGTTATGCACAAATTCTGTGGATAACTGCCGACGGTGGCAACGGCCAGTCGATTGTGTGAGACTGCCCGCCTTTCGGCCTTCGCAGGCAGGAAAATGAAGAAGAGCGGCAGCGAACCAGCCTTACCCGCAGAGCCCCTGGAGCGAGCGCGACTGCAGGCCGAAGTGGCCAAGCAGCGAGTGCGCATCGCCAAAGACGAATTGAAGCGCGCACGCAAGCGCCTGAAGGAAGCCAAACGCGAGGCGCGGCGCGCGCGCAAGCACTCCGCCACCGCGCGCAAGGCTTGGAAGCGCGCGCGCCGTGCGCAGGAAAAAGCCGCGCCGGCACCCGAGCGCAAGGGCGGCACTGCCGCGGCAAAATCGGCGAAGGCCGCGTCTGCCAAAGCGCGTAAGGGCGCGCACGCCTCATCGAGACACGCCGCGCCCAGGCCTCGTGCGCCAGCCCGCGCCTCAACGAAAGCGCGTCCCCGCCGCGCCAGACGCCCGGCCCACGCGGCGCCCACCCGCTCGCGCCGTTCGGTCGGGAGCGCGAAGCGCGCCCTCACTGCAGCCGCCACCGCCGTGCCCGCAAAGCGTCCGCCGCGCGTACGGGTCTCCGCGGCGACGGTGCCGCAGGCGACCCCGAGCGTCGCGAGGCTCGCCGCCGAGCCGCCGAGCCCTCCGACCGAGACGCCTGCCGACCGCGGCACGCCTCCAGCCGAACAGGCCGCCTGAAACCATGGCAGAAACTCCGGCGGATACGGCAACCGCAGCCGCGCCGCGCGCGGCGCCTTCAAGCTCGCGCATGGTCGCGAGGTATCTCACCGACGTCGAGCAGTTGCTCGAGGCGCAACGCTGGGATGCGGCGCTCTGCGAGGCCTACGATCTGCCGCGCATCGCTGTCGCGCTCACCGACCCGACGCTGCATAGCTCGGGCGAGCAGCAGAAAACCTGGTGCGAGCAGTGGATCCGTCCCGCAAGCGACGACGACGACAGCGAGGGCCGTGATTACGAGCGGGTCTGCCGCGCAGTGTGCGAGCACATCGAGCACCAGGATGCGGCGGAGCCGAAGTCCGTGCCCGCCCGCGCGCTGCGGCGGCTGCGGTTACGTCGCCACGTGCGCACCGCCCCCCGCGGCTTCCAGCACGAGTCCCACCCGGCGGACGATCCGGAGGCGAGTGAGAGTGCCCAGATCTGTACGGCACTGGTCGAAGCCGCCCGCCGCTGGTACGCCCGCAGCGCCTGCCACGACACTGTCGTGCAGGCAAACCTCGCCAGGCTGGCGGTTCTGCGCTGAAGCCCGCCGCCTGAGCCTTCATCCGCGGAACCTGTCGCGCTTGCGGCGCGTCGCCAGGCTCTTGTGTGCAGTCCCCGCCGCCTGAATAGCCGTTCAATGCATCCGGGCTTCGTGGACGCCAGGCATGCGACCACTCAGCATCAGCCGGTGTATCTGTTTTTACTGAAGATTTCGCACATGTGTGCGCGCTCTTGCTTCCCAAAAGGGCTTGGCGGAAGATAAGTGGCATCGGGAGGGGTGTAGGCGATTGAGTGAGCGTTCAATGACCCACTCAAACGGATTTCAGCGCGCGGCTTCGGGGGAACGTGGCGCGCGCCCGCCGCTGCGCGTGGGCGTCATCCTCGCGCAAAACTTTACCCTGTCAGCATTCGCGGTCTTCATCGACCACCTGCGGCTCGCCGCGGACGAGGGCGACCGTAGCCGACCGCTTCACGTGCAATGGTCGATCATGGCGAGCCGCCCGGAATCGGTTCCGGCGAGCTGCGGCGTATCACTCGAGCCTACCAGCGGATTCCTGACTCCCGAATCGATCGATTACGTGGTGGTGATCGGCGGCATCCTGCACGCCGGTCCCCAGGTCGACGAGGCGACGATGCGCTACTTGCGCGAGGTCGGCTCGACCAACGTGCCGCTCATCGGCATCTGCACGGGAAGCTTTGTGCTGTGCCGCGCCGGGTTGATGAAGGGGCGCCGCTCCTGCGTGAGCTGGTACCACTACCAGGATTTTCTCGAGGCCTTCCCCACGCACGAGGTGATCGCCGACCGGCTGTTCCTGGTCGACGGCCTGCGTATTACCTGCGCCGGCGGCGCGGGCGCCGCAGCGCTCGCCACGTTCCTCATCGAGCAGCACCTCGGACGCGCGCTCGCGCAGAAGGCGAGCCAGGTGCTGCTGTTCGACCGTCCGCGCTCGGGTAGCGAAGCCCAGCCGCATCCTCCCATGTCGGAGGTAGTGACCGAGCCGCGCGTGCGTCGTGCGCTGCTCCTCATGGAGCAGAACCTCGCGCGCCCCATCGCCGTCGCGGCCGTCGCCGCGGAGCTCGGCTTGTCGGCGCGGCAGCTCGAGCGGCTGTGCCGCCAGCACGTCGGCATGGGGCCGGCCTCGCTCTACCGCCAGCTGCGCATGCGCTATGCGAATTGGCTCATCGAGAATACCGACCGCTCGGTCACCGACATCGCCAACGAGGCCGGCTTCGCCGACTGTGCGCATTTCTCGCGCCAGTTCAAGGACGCCTACGGCCTGTCGCCGTCCACGCGGCGGCTGCAGCCGCAGCGCGCGGCGAATGGTGATGCCGCGCGCGCCAGAGTTTTCGAATAGCTGCAACAGGGCGTTGCGCCGGCGCGTCACCGCGCAGTTTGCAGCCGGAAAAATGGTGTCGCACACTGAGGCGTGCGCATAACAGTCTGTTGACGCGTCCGTTCAATCGCGGGCCCAGTCCGTAGGCTCTAATCGAGCCGGCCTGTGACGTCGCTAGGGGAGTCGACCATGCCTACGAAGCACCCTGCCCTCGCCCGCACCCAGCGTTCGCCGATCTCCTACGCGGTTGCCGCCATTCTCGGAGGCGCATCGCTGGCGGCGAACGCCCAGGTGCAGCCCGCGAGCACGGGCGCCGCAGCCAGTGAAGCCAGCAGTGAAGCGCTCGCCGAGATCACGGTGACCGCCCAGCGGCGTACTGAGCGCATGCAGGACGTGCCGATCGCGATGCAGGCTCTGACGGGCCAGGCCCTGCAACAACTCCACATCACGACCTTCGATGATTACCTGAAGTATCTCCCCAATGTGAGCTCGGCCAGTAACGGTCCCGGCCAGAACGAGGTGTTCATGCGCGGCCTGAGCGCGGGCTCGCAGGCGAGCCAGGGCAGCGGCTCGACGGGCCTGTGGCCGAACGTCGCGATTTACCTGGACAACCAATCCGGTCAGCTGCCGAATCGCAACCTCGATGTCTATGCGGCTGACATGAATCGCATCGAGGTGTTGGAAGGTCCCCAGGGCACGCTGTTCGGCTCCGGCGCCCAGGCCGGAGTGATCCGCTACATCACCAACGAGCCGAAGCTCGACGTCACCGAGGCAAACGTCAACGCCAGCTACGGTGTGACCGCCCACGGTGATCCGAACAGCGCCGCGACTGCGGTGCTGAACCTGCCCTTGATCCAGAGCACAATGGCCGCGCGCGCCGTCGTTTATACCGATCACCGCGGCGGCTACATCGACAACGTGCCGGCGACCTTCACCCGCAAGAACACCGACATCGGCATCAGTTTTGCCGGACTCGCAGCCGATGCCACCGGCAATTGCCCGGATGGCCAGCCGAACAACGGCTACTGCGTGCCGCCCGGCAGTCCGGTAATCAATAACTATGCCGTCGCCAAGAGCCATTTCAATCCGGTCACCTACCAGGGGGTACGCGCGGAGCTGCTGTACAAGTTCAACGACGCGTGGGATCTGCTCATCACACAGTCTTACCAGGACATGGAGGCGCGGGGCGTCTTCTACCAACAGCCCTTTGCCTCGGACGGCACGCCGTTGCAGCCCCTCGAGGTCACGCTCTTCAATCCAGGCTACGACAAAGACAAGTTCGAGAGCACCGCGTGGACGTTGAACGGCAGGTTCGGCGACATCAGGGCCGTCTACACGGGCGGCTACCTGGTGCGCAACGTCGATCAGGTGGGTGACTATACGAACTACGCGCGCGGCGTGTACGCGGACTACTATCAATGTTACGGGCCGTTTACCGCCACAAATCCGCTGAACCCCACCTGCTTCTCGCCGAGCTCGCGCTGGCACTCGGCGGAGCGCAACCAGCACTTCCAGAACGAGCTGCGCTTCTCGACGCCGGATGAGTGGCGCTTACGCGGAATCCTCGGCGCGTTCTGGGAGGACAACAAGCTCTACGACCAGACCGCCTGGGCGTACAAGACCGTCCCGACCTGCACCTCGAGTGGCACGCCGGGCGTGGATCCGGGCAATACCGGCTGTTTTTCGAATGTCGGCACGATCCCGGGCACCACGGTTCAGAGTCCCGGTGTGCAGCCTGATAACGTTTCCTTCTACCAGGACCAGGTGCGCGAGGTTAAGCAGCTCGCCTTCTTCACCTCCGTGGACTACGACCTGATTCCCAAGACCCTGACAGTTACCGCAGGCACGCGCTATTTCCGCTTCGACAATTCGATGAAGGGCAGCGTGCTCTCGAGCTTCGGCTGCTTCCAACAGGGGGCGAACGGTCTCCTTGCCACCGGCGCCACCAATGGCTGCTACATCGCCAACTCTCCGAATCCCTACCCGGCGCCTTCGTTTGGCTCCCTCTATTACAGCTATAACCTCGACTTCGACCATCTCAAGGACACCGAGAGCGGCTTCAGGAGCCGCGTGAATCTGACCTGGCACATCACGCCGGATGCCATGGTGTACTACACGTACTCGCAGGGCTTTCGCCCGGGCGGGTTCAACCAGAACGGTGGTGCGCCGCACGCCTACACGCAGCTGCCGCCGCCCAACCCCGGTCCCGGGTCGCCCAACGTGGCGCAGTACATCATCCCCAGCTCTTACCATTCCGATGACCTGACCAACAACGAGATCGGCTGGAAGACCGAGTTCCTGAACCACCGCCTGCAGTGGAATGGGGCCATTTATCGCGAGAGCTGGAACAACGTGCAGATCGAGTTCTTCAACCCCGGCGTAGTCGGCAACCTCTTCTACGATACCAACGGGCAGAACTTCGTCATCAAGGGGATTGAGACGTCGTTGGCGGCGCAGATCGTCGAGGGATTGACCGTTCAGGGTGCGGCCGCATGGAACCGTAGCGAGCAGACGAATTCACCGGCACTGTTCGTCAACAATCCTGCGGCCCCGCGCTTCGGCCAGCCGATCACCAACGCCTGCAACCTCTTCCTGCTCGTTTGCTCAGCGGTGCAGAATCCGTTCGGCACAACAGGATCCCCCAGCGCGGATGCGCCGCCGCTGCAGTTCAATCTGCATGCCCGCTACCAGTGGCACGTTGGCGGGTTCGTCCCTTACATCCAGGCCGGCGTGAGTCATACCGCACATTCCTTCACCCAGGCGGGAGCGAACCCGACGTTCTTCCTTGGCGGAGCGGTCAATACTTCGAGGGGGCGTTTCGAGAACCCTGCCTACTCGACCTACGATGCCGCGATCGGCGTCTCGAAGGATGCTTGGTATTGCGCCCTGTCCGCGGAGAATCTGAGCAATTCCAACGCGAGCACGTTCATCAGCTCCCAGCAATTCATCACCGCGCAGACGCCGCTGCGGCCGCGGGTGATCACCGGTACCTTCGGGTATCAGTTCTGAAGCGAGAGCGTCCCGCCGTGACGTAGGCGCCAGTTCGCGCGCACGGGTGCTAATGTGCCCCCGTGTCCAGACCCGTGAGTCCTGAGTCCGTCGTCGAGCTCGAAGTGCAGCGCATCCGCGAGCTCGTCAGGGCGCGGCAGCTCGCCGAGGCCGTGACGGCGACGACCGCGCTGTTGCGCCAGGTCCCGGAGAACCGCGACGTGCTCTATCTGCGCGCCCGCGCCCAGCGGCTGTCCGGCGCAACCGCGGAAGCGTTGGCCAACCTCGCCATCCTCGAGCGTCTGCATCCGCGCTTCAGCCGCGCGCACGAGGAGCGCGGCCTGTGTCACGTGGCGCTCAGGCAGGCGCCGGAGGCGATCGGCGCGCTGCTGCAGGCCGTGCACATCAACCCCGCCCTGCCCGCGAGCTGGAGCATGCTCGAAGGGCTCTACCGGATGACCGGGCAGGCCGATAACGCCGTCGCGGCCGCGGCTCATGTCGCGACACTGCAGAAACTGCCTCCCGAGGTGGTGACGGCCACCGGCCTGTTCTCGGACGGGGAGCTCGGGGCGGCGGAGCAGCTGATTCGCGCCTTCCTCGTGAGGAACGGCCACCACGTCGAGGCCATGCGGCTGCTGGCGCGCATCGGCATCGAGCGCGACGTGCTCGACGATGCGCAACTGCTGCTCGAGGGCGTGCTCGAGCTCGCTCCCGACTACCAGGCCGCGCGCGCCGACTACGTGCGGGTCCTCAACGAGCGCCACCTGTACGGCGAGGCCCAGCAGCAGACGGAGAAACTGCTCGCGGCCGATCGCGCCAATCGCGACTTCCGCGTGTTGCATGCGCTCACCTGCGTAGGCCTCGGCCAGCATGAGCGCGCCATCGGCGAGTACCGCGAGCTGCTCGCGGGCGCCGCGCAGCCCGCGGATCTCCATCTCTCGATCGCTCATTCCCTCAAGACCCTCGGGCGCAGCGCCGAAGCCATTGCGGAGTATCGCGCTGCCGCGGCGGCCCGCCCTGACTACGGCGATGCCTATTGGAGTCTCGCGAATCTCAAGACCTACCGTTTCGAGGACCCGGAGGTCGCGGCAATGCGGGCCGCGGAAGCCGCGCCGACGACTTCCGCGATCGACCGCTACCACCTGTGCTTCGCGCTCGGCAAGGCGCTCGAGGACCGGGGGCAATATGCTGAGTCGTTTTCCTGCTATGAGCGCGGCAATGCGCTGCGGCGCGTCGCCAGCCGCTACCGGCCCGAGGTCCACGAGCTCAACACCCGGCTGCAGATCGAAGTCTGCACGCCGGACTTGTTCGCCCGGCAACCGGACGGCGGGGCAGCCGCGCCGGATCCCATCTTCATCGTCGGCCTGCCGCGCTCGGGCTCGACGCTGATCGAGCAGATCCTCGCGTCGCACTCGCAAGTCGAGGGCACCCACGAGCTCGCCGACGTGCCGCGCATCGTGGCGGAGCTCAAGGGGCGCGAAACGGACGCCGACGAGCCGCGCTACCCGGCGGTGCTCAGAGAGATGGGCAGCGGCGCTTTGCTGCGCCTCGGCGAGAAATACCTGAGCGACACACGCGTGTACCGCACCGGCAAGCCGCGCTTCCTCGACAAGATGCCGAACAACTTCCGGCACGTCGGCCTCATCCACCTGATGCTGCCCAACGCCAGGATCATCGACGCGCGGCGCGAGCCGATGGCCTGCTGCTTCGGGAATCTGAAGCAGCTGTTCGCCAAAGGCCAGGAATTCACCTACAGCATCGAGGACATCGCGCGTTACTACCGCACCTATCTCGAGCTCATGCGGCATTGGGACCGGGTGCTGCCGGGACGCGTGCTGCGGGTCCAGCACGAGGATCTGGTGGATGACCTCGAGGGCAACGTGCGCCGCATCCTCGACTACTGCGGCCTCGCCTTCGAGCCCGCCTGCGTCGAGTTCCACAAGACCGAGCGCAGCGTGCGCACCGCGAGCTCCGAGCAGGTCCGCCAGCCGATCTATCGCGAGGGACTCGACCAGTGGCGTCACTACGAGCCGTGGCTCGAGCCGCTGCGAGCGGCGCTCGGGGATGCGCTGACGCGCTACCGCGAATGAACCCCCAGGTGTTGCGCGAGGATCGACCGCAACAAGCCTAGCGCTGCGCACTCTCCCACGCGGGCGCAAGGTAATACGGTACCGACTCCGCTGGCAGCGGCGCGCGGCCCCGGATGTAGTCGGCCGCCTTCTCCGCCAGCATGATGGTCGGCGCGTTGAGATTGCCGGTGGTGATGGACGGCATGATCGAGGAATCCACCACCCGCAGCGCCTGGGTGCCGATGACACGCGCCTCAGGATCGACCACGGCGAGCGGGTCCGACGGGCGGCCCATCTTGCAGGTGCACGAGGGGTGGTAGGCGCTCTCGGCCTTGGCGCGGATGAAGGCGTCGATCTCGGCGTCGCTCTGCACGCTCTCGCCGGGCTGGATCTCGCGTCCGCGGTAGCGGGCGAAGGCGGGCTGCGCGAAGATCTCGCGCGCGAGGCGCACGCCGGCGCGCATCTCCACCCAGTCCTCCGGCTGCGACATGTAGTTGAAGAAGATGCGCGGCTTCTCGAAGGGATCCGCGGACTTGAGGCGCACCCAGCCCTGGCTGTGCGAGCGCATCGGGCCCACGTGCGCCTGGAAGCCATGCTCGCGCGCGAGCGAGGAGCCGTCGTAGCTCACCGCCATGGGCAGAAAATGGAACTGGATGTCGGGGTAGCGCACCCCGGGGCGGCTGCGGATGAAGCCGCCGGTCTCGAAGTGATTGGAAGTGCCGAGTCCGTCGTGCCTCAGGAGCCAGCGCAGTCCGATCAGGCCCTTGCGCCAGGGATTCATCTGCGAATAGAGCGTGACGGGCAAGCGGCTGGCCACCTGGAAATAGAACTCGAGGTGATCCTGCAGATTCTCACCGACCCCGGCGAGCTCGTGCACCACGCCGATGCCATGCTGCGTGAGCTCGGCGCGCGGACCTATCCCTGAGAGCTTCAGCAGCTGCGGTGAGTTCACCGGGCCGGCGCACACGATCACCTCGCGCCGCACCAACACTTCGTGCCGGACCTGCCCCTGGCGGTAGCAAACGCCGACGGCGCGCCGTCCCTCGAAGAGGATGCGCGTCGCGAGCGCGTGGGTGCGCACGCCCAGGTTTCGCCGGCCGAGCGCCGGGCGCAGGTAAGCGTTGGCGGCGCTGCAGCGCCGGCCCGCCCCGACCGTCATCTCGAGATAGCCGAAGCCCTCCTGCTGGAAGCCGTTCACGTCGGAGGTGAAGGGATAGCCCGCCTGCCGTCCGGCCTCGAGCCAGGCGGCGTGCAGGGGGTTGTCGAGCAGTCCGCGGCGCGTCGCGAGCGGCCCGTCAGCCCCACGGTACTGATCGCCGCCGCCGGCGCGGCTCTCCGCCCGCTTGAAGTACGGCAGCACGTCGCGGTAGCCCCAGCCCACCGACCCCTCGCTCTCCCAGCGCTCGAAATCGAGTGGATTGCCGCGCACGTACACCAGGCCGTTGATCGAGGAGGAGCCGCCGAGCACCTTGCCGCGCGGCGTGTGCAGGCGGCGGCCGTTCAACTGCGGCTCGCTTTCGGTGTAATAGCCCCAGTCGTACTTCGGCATATTCATGGGGATCGAGAGCGCGCTCGGCATCTGGATCCACACGGAGCGATCCGAGCCGCCGTACTCGAGCAGCAGCACCTGGTCGCGCCCGTCCTCGCTCAGACGGTCGGCCAGCACGCAGCCCGCCGAGCCCGCGCCGACGATCAGGTAGTCGACGGTTTCCTGCGCCACCGGCGGCCCTGTCAGTAGGGCGACTCGACGTCGCTCATCGCGACGTAGACGCTCTTCAGCTGGGTGTAGTGCTCGATCGCGGCGCGGCCGTTCTCGCGCCCGAGCCCGGACATCTTCACGCCGCCGAAGGGCAGCTCGATGGGCGTCACGTTGTAGTGATTGATCCAGCAGGTCCCGGCCTGCAGCTGCGCGATCACGCGGTGGGCGCGGGTGAGATCGTTGGTGAACACACCGGCCGCGAGCCCGAACTCGGTGGCATTGGCGCGCGCGATCACCTCATCCTCGTCGTTGAACTCGAGCACCGACATCACCGGGCCAAAGATCTCCCGCCGCACGATGTCCATGTCGTCATGACAGTGATCGAACACGGTCGGCGTCACGAAGCAGCCGCGCGCGAGCTCGCCGCTCGTTACGCGTGCGCCGCCGGTCAGGAGCCGCGCGCCCTGCGCCCGGCCGCGTGCGATGAACCCGAGCACCTTCTCCATGTGCTCCGCGGAAATCAACGCGCCGACCTGAGTGCGCGTATCGAGCGGATCACCGATGCGCATGGCGGCGGCGCGCTCGCGCAAGCGCTCGACGAAGGCGGCGCGGATGCTCTTGTGCACGAACACCCGGGTACCGTTCGAGCACACCTCACCCGCCGAATAGAAATTTCCGAGCAACGCGCCGGCGACCGCATTGTCAATCTTCGCGTCCTCGAACACGATGAGCGGGGACTTGCCGCCGAGCTCGAGCGTCACCTGCTTCAAGGTGGCGGCGGCATCGGCCATCACCGCCTTACCGGTACCGACCTCGCCGGTGAGCGAGATCTTGCGTATGCCGCGGTGGCGGGTGAGGAGCCGCCCGGTCTCCGCACGGCCCTGCACGATCTGGAAGACGCCCTCCGGCAGCCCCGCGGCCGCGAAGATCTCGCGCAAGCGCAGCGCGGTGAGCGGCGTGAGCTCCGAGGGCTTGAAGATCATCGCGTTCCCGCAGGCGAGCGCCGGTGCGCTCTTCCAGCACGCGATCTGCAGCGGATAGTTCCAGGCACCGATTCCGGCGACGACACCGAGCGCCTCGCGCCGCGTGTAGCCGAAGGCCTTCGGTCCGAGATCGAGGTGCTCGCCGGCGATACCGGCGGCGAGACCGGCGTAGTACTCGAGACACTCCGCACCCGAGAGCACATCGACCGCCCGGGTCTCCTGGATCGGCTTGCCGGTATTGCGCGTCTCGAGCTCCGCGAGCTCCGCGTTCTGCGACCGCAGCAGCTGCGCCGCCCGTTGCAGCACCCGCCCGCGCTCGGCACCGGTGAGCGCGGCCCAGTGCTTCTGCGCGGCGAGCGCCTTCTCGACCGCCGCATCGATCTGCGCGGCGCCGTCCGCGGTAACCTCGGCGAGCAACTCGCCGGTCGCTGGATTCACGACGCTGAAGGTGCCCGAGACCCTGAAGTTACCGGTGTCACCGGCCGCCGCCGCCGCGGCGCTCGCCGCCGCAGGCGGCGGCACCTGTTGCTGCCTGAGGTCGCGGAGCCGTCCGTCTACGAACGCCGTGAGGAGCGAGCGCGCGCTGCCGCTGTCAGCCTCCTGCCACTGCGACAGCGCGGCGCGCAGCCACACTCCGTCGATCATCGCGGCGATCATCGCGGCGAGGCTGCGTGCGTCCCCGCCCGGTATCATGCTGCGCAGGTCGTTGCGCAGATTCGAGAGCATGCGGCGCTGGTACGCGGTCTGGACGCGCTTCAACCCCTCGACGTGCAGCACCTGGCCCCAGAACGCGAGCCACGCCGTGCCGGTGCGCCGGTCGAACTCCTCGGGCGCGAGGTTGGTGTCGATCACGGCCTGAACACGCTCGCGTGGTGTACCAGCAAGGGCCAGCGCGGTGCGCACGCGCGCGGCGAGCACGCGCGCGAGCGTGCGGAATGCAGCCTCGAGCAGTGCGTCCTTTTCGCCGAAGTAGTGAGCGACGAGCCCGGGCGAGACGCCCGCCCGGCGGGCGATCTGCGCGAGAGTGGTGCCGACGTAGCCGACATCGGCGAGACTGTCGATCGTTACCTCGATGAGCTGGGCGCGCCGGGTTTCCTCCAGCTCATCCCGCGGCACGGCGGAGGGGGTGTGGCGGGAGTCTCTCAAAGACATTGACTGCCTGTTCAATGTTGGACTCCGTCGGACTCGCCAGGAGGCCGGAGAGCGCCCGGCGGCGCCTCGTCTCCCTGGGAGACACTCCGTTGCGGCTCAGAGACTTGCCCGGTTTATGATGCTTGACACGTAATCGATTAAACGGCTATTCAAGCCAACGTGGGAATGATGAAGTCGGCAGCCCCTTGGGTCAAGTGTTCGCCGAGCTCCTGCGGCGCCTCGGCTGCGAGCCGCAGATTACCGTACTGTCGTTACCGGTGACTTACGCGTCGATGAAGAACCGCGACATCGACGTGTTCCCGAGCGACAACCCATTTCAGAAAGGCCAAAGACGTGGTTAAGAACAAGGCTACCGGACCGACCGACAGCGGCATGGAGCACTTCGGCTACAAAGAATCGCTGGCTCGGAGCATCGGGGGGTTCGGCAGCTTCGCCGCCGGCGTGAGTTACATCTCCATACTCACCGGCACCTTCCAGCTGTTCTACTTCGGCTTCGGCACTGCCGGGCCGGCGTATCTGTGGTCCTGGCCGATGGTGCTCGTCGGTCAGTTGGCGGTCGCGCTGTGCTTCATGGAGCTGGCCGCCAAATACCCGATCGCCGGATCGGTCTACAACTGGTCCAAGCTACTGGGCAGCCCGATCGTAGGTTGGTCTTCGGGCTGGCTGATGCTCACTGCATCGATTGTCACCTTGTCCGCCGTGGTGCTGGCGCTGCAACTCAACCTGCCGCGGCTGTGGAGCGGCTTCCAGATCATCGGCGACGGCAGTGGCAGCTACGATTTCGCCACCAACGCGGTGATCCTCGGCACGGTCCTGATCCTGTTCACCACCGTCGTCAACGCGCTCGGCGTGCGGTTGATGGCGACGATCAACAGCGCGGGCGTCTTTGTAGAGCTGATTGCCGCCTGCCTCATCGCGATCTTCCTGGCGCTCAACATCAAGCGGGGTCCCGAAGTCTTCTTCTCCACCAACGGCTACGGTGCCGGCACGAGCGGGGGTTTTCTGGGCGCTTTCCTGGTGGCGTCGCTCGCCTCCGGATACGTCATGTACGGCTTCGACACCGCCAGCTCACTGGGTGAGGAGACGCTCGAGCCTCGGCGCACCGCTCCCCGGGCCATTCTGCGGGCGATCCTCGCCTCGTTCGTCATCGGCGGCGCAATCCTGGTGTTCGCGGTCATGGCGGCACCCAATTTGCGTGATCCGCAGATCGGCAGTGGCAGCGGCGGCTTGCAGTACATCGTCGAGCAGGTGATGTGGGGACCGCTCGGCAAAATCTTCCTGGTCTGCATCGTGGTCGCGGTGACGGTGTGCTCGCTGGCCGTGCATACCGCGGCCATCCGCCTGACTTTCGCAATGGCGCGCGACAACGCACTGCCGTTCGGTGAGAAGCTTGCGCGGGTGAATTCCAAGACGCGGACGCCTATTGTTCCTGCGGTCGTGATCGGCGTGATTGCCGAGCTGATCCTGGTCCTCAACATCGGTCAACCGAAGATCTTTACGGTGCTGACCTCGATTGCGGTCATCATGATCTACCTGGCGTACCTGATGGTGACGGCCCCACTGCTGAAGAAGCGCCTGCAGGGGCAATGGCCCCCCGCAGATCTCGCGGCGGGTGGCTACTTCACCATGGGCAGGTGGGGAATGTTCGTCAACATCGTCGCGGTGCTGTGGGGCACCGGGATGGCGATTAACCTCGCCTGGCCGCGCGAAGCCATCTACGGCGCGCCCTGGTACAACACCTGGGGTGCGTTCGTCTACATCGCCGTGATTCTCGGAGCAGGTGTGTGCTGGTACGCCGTCAAAGGCAGCCATCACATCGGCACGCTGGCGTCGCACACGCTGACTACGGATGCCGATTCACTGCAAGCGGAGGGCTGACGCGCTAGCCGCTGGCGTGGTCACCGCAACGGCCACGCTCCGGCAAGGGCGTGCGATCGCCGCGCGTTATTCGACGATGATCCGGTCCGCCCACTCGACCAGCGATACGAAGATCGTCGGGTTGCCAAATTTGGCGCCCCATTGATCGAGGTCCGCCTGAACCACACCGCGGGCGCGTGAGCAGGCCCCGCACGCGTAGACCTGGATCTTGTTCTGAGTAGCCTTGGTGAGTGCTTCTGCCAGCGGGGGCCAGCCGACCGGTACCACGGCGTGGGCAACCGATGAGCGCATCAGCGATACCGCCTCGCCGAGCAGAAAGATCTGCACGGTGTGACCGGCCTCCGCGAGCGCATTTCCGTGAAGGAAGGCGAAGGCCGCCTTGGTCGGATCATCGGAGCCCCAGGCGCTCTTGAACATGATCTTCAGCGGCTTCTTGGCTTCCTCCGCCGGGGTACTCATCGAGGCGCCTGCCAGCAGAGGCAGAAAGGCCAGGCGCGAGAGCAAGCCGCGTCGTTGCATCGTCGTCACTCCCGATTGTTGCAGGGCGCCGGATGGTAGAAGCCGCGCCTCGAGAGTGTCACGCCGCGCCGCGCCATTCGTCCCGCCTCGAGCGACAACCCATGTCGCGCCGGTTCAAGTCGCCCGGCGCGCGGGTGCTCGTCCTGCGGGCGTGCGCGGCGCATGATCGCGCACCCGCGCTAGCCATCACCCGGACCGGACATGACACCCTTCTCCGCGTTGTCGTTGCTCAGGCAGGGCCTGAGCGGCCAGCGCGGCTGGACGGCGCAGTGGCGCAGTCCCGATCCCAAATCCGCCTATGACGCGATCATCGTCGGCGGCGGTGGGCATGGGCTCGGTGCCGCCTACTACCTCGCGCGTGAGCACGGCCTCACGAATATCGCGGTGCTGGAAAAAGGCTGGATCGGCGGCGGCAACACCGGGCGCAACACTACCATCATCCGCTCCAATTACCTGTTCGCCGAGAGCGCCGCGCTCTACGACCACGCGCTCAAGCTCTGGGAAGGGCTGTCGCAGGCGCTCAACTACAACATGATGTTTTCGCAGCGCGGGGTCGTGATGCTGGCGCACACCGTGCACGACATGCAGGTGGCCAAGCGCCATGTGCACGCCAACCGCGCGGCGGGCGTCGACAACGAGTGGCTCACGCCGCAGGAGGCCCGGGCCTTCTGCCCGCCGCTGAACCTCGGCGACATCCGCTATCCGGTGCTCGGGGCGGCACTGCAGCGGCGCGGGGGCACCGCCCGCCACGACGCGGTGGCCTGGGGTTATGCGCGCGCCGCGGACGCCCTCGGCGTCGACATCATCGAGAACTGCGAAGTCACCGGTATTCGCCTCGACGCTTACGGCGCGGTCGAGGCGGTGGACACGACCCGCGGCCGGATCCGCGCTCCCCGTGTGGGAGTCGCCGCCGCCGGTCACAGCAGCGTCATCATGAAAATGGCCGGAGTGTCGCTGCCGCTCGAGAGCTACCCGCTGCAGGCGCTGGTGTCGGAGCCGGTGAAGCCGGTGTTCCCCTGTGTCGTCATGTCCAACACCATCCACGCCTACATCAGCCAGTCGGACAAGGGCGAGCTCGTAATCGGCGCCGGCACCGATGCCTACACCTCCTACACCCAGCGCGGGGGACTCCATATCCCGAGCCACGCGCTGGAAGCGATCTGCGAGCTGTTCCCCATGTTTCGGCGGCTGCGCATGCTGCGAAACTGGGGCGGCATCGTCGACGTGTCACCCGACCGCTCGCCCATCATCGGTAAGACGCCGGTGCCGGGTCTGTACGTCAACTGCGGCTGGGGCACCGGCGGCTTCAAGGCGACGCCGGGGTCGGCGCATCTGTTCGCCTGGACGATCGCGCACGACGAGCCCCACGTCATCAATGCCCCGTTCACGCTCGAGCGCTTCCGTGACGGCACGCTGATCGATGAAGCCGCCGCCGCCGCGGTCGCACACTGAGAGCTCACGCATGCTGCTGATCGAGTGCCCCTACTGCGGCGAGCGTCCGGAGCCCGAGTTCGTCTACGGCGGGCAGGCGCACATCGCACGCCCGCCGCACCCGGCGGAGGTCAGCATCGAGGAGTGGACGCAGTACCTCTACCTGCGCAGCAACACCCGCGGCGTGCACGCCGAGCGCTGGCGCCACACCCACGGCTGCGGGCGCTTCTTCAATGCGCTGCGCGATACGACCACCGATCGCTTCCTCGCGACTTACCGGGTGGGCGAGCGCCCGCCACAGCCGCCGGGTGGCTGGTCGTGAAGGCGGCACGCTCATGATCTCCGCGCTGCGCACTCCGTTTGGCGGGCGCATCAACCGCGCGCGCGCCGTCCGTTTCTGCTTCGACGGCCGCCCCTACCAGGGCTTCGCCGGCGACACTCTCGCCTCGGCGCTCCTCGCTAACGGCGTGCATCTCGTCGGCCGCTCCTTCAAGTACCACCGTCCGCGCGGCTTCCTCGCCGCGGGCGCCGAGGAGCCGAGCGCGCTCGTGACCGTGCGGCGCGATGCGGCGCGCTGTACGCCGAACCTGCGCGCGACCCAGCTCGAGCTCTACGAGGGGCTCGAGGCCCACAGCCAAAACTGCTGGCCGGGCCTCGCTTTTGACTTCGGCGCCGTCAACGATCTGCTCTCGCCATTCATTCCGGCCGGCTTCTACTACAAGACCTTCATGTGGCCACCGAGCGCGTGGCAGTGGCTGTACGAGCCGCGCATCCGAGCGGCCGCGGGGCTCGGGCGCGCGCCCGGCCAAGCAGATCCGGATCGTTACACCGGCCGGTTCGCGCACTGCGACGTGCTCGTCGTCGGCGCAGGCCCCGCCGGCCTCGCCGCCGCGCACGCGGCCGCCGCGGCCGGCGCGCGCGTCGTGCTGTGCGACGAGCAGAGCGAGCCCGGCGGCTCGCTGCTCTCCGACCCCCCGGGCGATGAGCCGACGCTCGAGGGCCGCCCGGCCTCGCTCTGGCTGAGCGACACCGTGGGCTCGCTCGAGCGCAATCCGCGCGTGACGCTCCTCACCCGCACTACGGCCTTCGGCTACTTCCCACACAACCTCGTGGGACTGTCGCAGCGCCTCACCGACCACCTCGCGCAGCCGCACCGCGAGGCGCCGCGCGAGCGGCAGTGGCAGCTGCGGGCACGCGAAGTGGTGCTGGCCACCGGCGCCATCGAGCGCCCGTTGGTGTTCCCGGGCAATGACCGGCCGGGAATCATGCTGGCCGGCGCGGCGCGCACCTGGCTCAATCGCTACGGCGTCGTGCCCGGCGCGCGCGCTGTCGTGGTGACGGCCTGCGACGAGGCATACGCCGCGGCGCTCGATCTGCAGCGCGCCGGGGTCACGATCGCGGGCATCGCCGACCTGCGCGCGCACGCCGATGGAGCCTGGGTGCAACGGGCGCTCGAGGCCGGCGTGCCGGTGCTCCGCGGGGTCACGGTACTCGGCACCAGCGGACGGCGCCGCGTCAGCAGCGTCGAGCTCGGGCGGCTCGAGGCAGGCGGCGTAGCCGATGCCGCGACTCAGCCGTGCGACCTGGTGCTGATGTCCGGCGGCTTCACCCCGAGCGTGCACCTGCACTCGCAGTCGCGCGGCAAGCTCATCTTCGACGAGGCGCTGCAGGCGTTCCTCCCGGGCGCGGCGGCCGAGCACTCACGCAATGCCGGCGCCTGCCGTGGAGTGTTTGCGTTCGCTGCGGCCTTCGCCGATGGCGCCGCGGCCGGCGCCGCCGCGGCCCGCGATGCGCTCGCCGCCGGCCGCACGGGCGTGCACGCCGGAGCGTCAGCCGCGGGCGGCGGCGCGCCAGCGACTGCATCGGCTGCCGCCGCCGGCGGCGCGCGGCCGGCCGGCTTCGTCGGCGCCCTGCCGCAGCCCAAGCGCGCGCGCTCCAAAGCCTTCGTCGACTGGCAGAACGATGTGACGGCGAAGGACCTCGCGCTCGCCACCCGCGAGGGCTTCCGCTCGATCGAGCACGTCAAGCGCTACACCACCACCGGTATGGCGACCGACCAGGGCAAGACCTCGAACGTCAACGCCCTCGGGATCGTGTCGCGCAGCCTCGGCAAGAGCATCCCGGAGGTGGGGCTCACCACCTTCCGCATGCCGTACACCCCGGTCACTTTCGGCAGCTTTGCCGGAGTCGCACGCGGTGAGCTCTTCGATCCGGTACGCACCACTCCGATGCACGGCTGGGCCGCAGGGCAAGGCGCCGTATTCGAGGACGTGGGACTCTGGAAGCGCGCCCGCTACTTTCCGCGCGGCGGCGAGGATATGCACGCGGCGGTCGCACGCGAGTGCCGCGCGGTACGCGCCGGCTGCGGGATCTTCGACGCCTCGACCCTCGGCAAGATCGAGCTGGTCGGGAGCGACGCGGTGACCTTCATGAATCGCTTGTACGTGAACGCCTGGGATCGCCTCGCCGTCGGCCGCGCGCGCTACGGCGTGCTGCTGCGCGATGACGGATTCGTATACGACGACGGCGTGGCAGCGCGCGTCGCGGTGGACCGCTTCCACGTGACCACCACCACCGGCGGGGCGCCGCGCGTACTCGCGCTCATGGAGGACTACCTGCAGACCGAGTGGTCGGAGCTCAACGTGTGGCTCACCTCGACCACGGAGCAGTGGGCCGTGATCGCGGTGCAGGGCCCGGCCGCGCGCGCGGTCCTCATGGGGCTCGTCGACATCGACATCTCGGCGCAGGCCCTGCCGCACATGAGCGTGGCGGCCGGAAGCATCTGCGGCGTGCCGATGCGGCTGTTTCGCGTGAGCTTCACCGGCGAGCTCGGCTTCGAGGTCAACGTGCCGGCAGATTTCGGGCCGGCGGTGTGGCAGGCGATCTGGGACGCCGGCCGCCCACACGACATGACTCCCTATGGCACCGAGACGATGCACGTGCTGCGTGCCGAGAAGGGCTACATCATCGTCGGACAGGACACGGACGGCACCGTGACACCGGACGATGCGGGCCTCGCCTGGACGATCGGCAAGGGCAAAGCCGACTTCGTCGGCATGCGCTCGCTCCGGCGCCCCGCCATGGGCGCGCCGGACCGCCGGCAGCTGGTCGGGCTCCTGACCGCCGATCCGCAAACAGTGCTCGAGGAAGGCGCTCAGGTGCTCGAGCAGCAGGGCGCGCAGCCGCCCACCCGTCCGCTCGGGCACGTGACCTCCTCCTATCACAGCGCCGCCCTCGGCCGCTCGATCGCGCTCGGACTCATTTCCGGCGGCCGGGCACGACTCGGACAGACGCTCTACGTACCGATGCCCTCCGGCGAGGCTGCGGTCCAGGTCACTTCCCCGGTGTTCTACGACCCCGAAGGAAAGCGCCTCCATGCCTGACCTCGGTGCTGCACGCCGCGCTCCGCTTCTCGCCACGAGCTTAGGGGTGCGTCCGTTGCCGCCTGCGGCGCGACACATCCTCAGGGGCGGATCCAAGGTCCGTGCGGCAGCGGAGAACGCCCTGGGCCTCCCGGTGCCCGTGACCGCGTGCCGTGCGGGATCGCAAGGCGAGCGGGCGGCGCTGTGGCTCGGGCCGGACGAGTGGCTGCTGATCTCGCCCGAGCCTCGGGGGGATGAGACCGCCGCGGCGCTGCGTGCCGCGCTCGCCGAGCTGCCGCATTCGCTCGTCGACGTGAGTCACCGCCAGGTCGCGCTCGAGGTGAGCGGACCGCAGGCGCCGACGCTGCTCGCCGCGGGCTGCCCGCTCGATCTCGATGCGAGCGCATTCCCGGTCGGCATGTGCACGCGCACCATGCTCGCCAAGGCCGAGATCGTCCTGTGGCGCACCGCCGGCGAGGCGTTCCGGATCGAGGTGTGGCGCTCATTCGCGCCCTATGTGAGCGCCTTCCTCGGCGAAGCGGCGCGCGGGATCCCTTGAGCCCACGGACTGAATCGGGCAAGGCATTGTCGCAATTGGAGCGCCCCTCACCCCGCTGCTGGCTACACTGCGCCGCAGGCTCTTGAGGCGCCGGAGAATCATCCCGTGAAGACGCACGTTCGGGTCCTCGTCATCGGTGGCGGCGTGGTCGGTGTCAGTACGCTCTACCACCTTGCCAGAAAGGGCTGGACCGACATCGCGCTCATCGAGCGCTCCGAGCTCACCGCCGGCTCCACCTGGCACGCCGCCGGACTCCTGCCGCTTTTCAACATGAGCTACACGGTCGGCCAGCTGCACAAATACTCCGTCGACCTATACAAGAAGCTTCCCGCGGAGACCGGCCAGGACGTGAGCTTCCACGTGACGGGGAATCTGCGCCTGGCGACCAATCGCGATCGCATGGACGAGTACCAGAAGTACTGCGGCACCGCCAACACCATCGGCGTGCCCTTCGAGGTGATCACGCCCGCGCGCGTCAAGGAGCTGTGGCCGCTCATCGACCTCGGCGGCAGCGCCGAGACGCCCGCCATCGTCGGCGCGCTCTACCATCCGCACGACGGCCACATCGCGCCGGCCGACCTCACCATGGCGCTGCGCAAGGGCGCGCGCAGTGCCGGCGCCGAAATTTACGAGCACACCGAGGCCACCGCGTTCGAGCGCGCCGCGGGCGGGGCCTGGAAGGTGCGCACCAACAAGGGCGACATCGTCGCGGAGCACCTGGTGCTCGCAACCGGCAACTACGCGCGCCAGACGGGAAAGATGCTCGGCCTCAACGTGCCGGCAGTCCCGGTCGAGCATCAATACATCGTTTACGACGAGTCGCCGGAGCTCCTCGCCTACCGCAAGGGCGGCGGACGCGAGCTGGCGGTGCTGCGCGAGTCCGACAAGTCGTATTACCTGCGCGAGGAGCGCATGGGCTGGATCTTGGGCCCCTACGAAAAGGGCGCGCCGGCGCGTTTCGCCGACGGTGTTCCCGACTGGTTCGGACGGAGCCTCTTTCCCGGCGACCTCGACCGGCTGGTGCCGCACGTCGAGGCCGCGACGCGCCGCGTGCCGGCGCTCGAGAACTGCGGCATCAAGGACATTGTCAACGGCCCCATCTCCTACACGCCCGATGGGAGCCCGCTCATCGGTCCGGCCTGGGACCTGCCCAACGTGTGGCTCAACGAGGGACACAGCTTCGGCATCACCGCCGCCGGCGGCTCGGGCTGGCAGCTCGCGGAATGGATCGTCGAGGGCGAGCCCGGCATCGACATGCTGGCGGTCGATCCGCGCCGTTTCGGCGCCTACACGAGCAAGCGCTACGTCGTGCGGAAGAACGAGGAGACCTATCGCAGCGTCTTCACGATCCACTATCCCGACGAGGAGCGGCCCGACGGACGTCCCGCCAAGACGAGTCCCGTCTACGACAGGCTGAACGCCCGCGGCGCGGTCTTCGGGCAGCGCTACGGCTGGGAGCGCGCCAACTGGTTCGCCCCCGCCGGCGTCGAGCGCAAGGACCGCTGGAGCTTCCGCCGCACCAATTACTTCGAGCACGTCGGCAACGAGTCACGGCTCATGCGCGAGCGCGTCGGCGTCATTGATCTCACGCCCTTCACCAAGCACGAGGTCACCGGACCCGGCGCGGAAGCCTGGCTCGACGGGCTGGTCGCCAACAAGGTGCCGACCCGCACGGGTAAGCTCGCGCTGTCGCACGCCCTCACCCGCCGCGGCGGCATCCGCTCGGAATTCACCATCACCAGGATCGCCGAGCAGCATTTCTACGTGGTGAGCGCCGGCGCGGCCGAGCGCTACGACAGCGACTATCTCTTCAAGGCGCTCCCTAAGGACGGCTCGGTAGGGCTGCGCAACATCACCAACACACGCGGCTGCTTCGTGCTCGCGGGACCGAAGTCGCGCGAGGTGCTCGCGCAGCTCACCGACACGCCGCTCGACAACAATTCGTTCCCGTGGCTCACGGCGCAGGTGATCGAAGCCGCGCTTGCGGTCGATGTGTACGCGCTGCGCGTCAACTTCGTCGGCGCGCTCGGTTGGGAGCTGCACTTCCCCATTGAGTACGCCCACAACCTGTTCGACGCGCTGTTCGAGGCGGGCAAGCCGCACGGCTTAGGTGTGGTCGGCATGCGCGCCATGGAGTCGCTGCGCATGGAGAAGTCCTACCGCATGTGGGGCAGCGACCTGACGCCCGATTACACCCCGTTCGAGGCGAGCCTCGATCGCTTCGTGCGCATGGGCAAGGGCCCCTTCATCGGCCGCGAAGCGCTCGAGAAGCAGCTCGCGGCGGGTATCCCGAACCGCTTCGTCACGCTCGAGGTGCACGGCGTCACCGATGCCGACCCCTCAGGCAACGAGCCGCTGTTCGACGCCGGCGGCCGCATCGTGGGCCGGGCGACCTCGGGCTACTACGGCCACTGTCTGAAGAAGAGTCTCGCCATCGGCTACGTGCGCACCGCGCTCGCCGAGCCCGGCACGCGACTCGGAATCGAGATCCTCGGGGAGCGTAAGCAGGCGACGGTGCTGCGCGAGTCCCCCTACGACCCCGAGAATCTCGAGCTGCGCGCGTAGGCGGGCCCGTTCGGCGCTAGGCTCGGCGCTACGCACTCTCGCGGCGGCGGCGCGATCTGCCGGATTACGTCGCCTGTCGCAATCAGGCAAGAAAGGCGTAAAATCCGGCATGTGCCGCTTCCCCGAAGCAAGTTCGCCTTTCTTACGCTGCCGCGCTACTCGATGATCGCGCTCTCGAACGCGGTCGAGCCGCTACGCATGGCGAACAGCCTCATGGGCCAGCCGGTCTACGACTGGTCGATCGTAAGCCTCGACGGCCAGCCGACCCGGGCCAGCAACGGCCTGCAGCTCTCCCCAACGGCACCGCTCGATCAGGCGGGCAACGTCGACATCCTGTTCGTGTGCGGTGGCGTCGACGTGCAGGATGCCGTCTCGCCCAAGGTACTCGCCGCCCTCAAGCGCCTGGCCGAGCGGCGGGTGCCGCTGGGGGGTCTCTGCACGGGCGGCTACGCGCTCGCCAAGGCGGGCCTCCTCGACAAGTACCGCGCGACCATCCACTGGGAGAATCTCTCGGCGCTGCGCGAGGAATTCCCCCGTATCCATTTGAGCGATCAGCTCTTTACCATCGACCGCGACCGCTTCACCTGCTCCGGCGGCGTCGCCCCACTCGACCTGATGCTGCATCTGGTCGAGGAGAAGCTCGGGGCGCGCATCTCGCAGCTCATCTCCGAGCAGTTCATCGTCGAGCGCATCAGAAGCGACCGCGATCGGCAATACGTGCCGCTGCGCGCCCAGATCGGCGTGAGCCACGAGAGCCTCATCAAGGTGGCGCAGCTCATGGAGGACAACATCGAGCGGCCGCTGTCGCTCGATGAGATCGCCTCGGCGACGGGTCTCTCGCGCCGCCAGATCGAGCGTCTCTTCAAGCGGCATCTCAACTGTGTGCCCAAGCGCTACTACCTGCAGATGCGCCTGCGCCGGGCGCGGGAGCTGCTGCTGCAGACCTCGATGCCCATCATCGACATCACGACCGCGTGCGGCTTCCAGTCGCCGCCCCATTTCTCCCGCTGCTACCGCGCGCAGTTCGGCTGCCCGCCGAGCGCCGAGCGGACGAGCCACCAGGGCAAGGTCGTTGCGGGGACGCGGGGCGAGATCGCCCCATTGTGAGGCGCGTCCCGCGGCGGCTTTGCCTTAACGCGTCAGCTGTCGCATGCGGGCACGTCGTGGTCGCGTAGCAGCACCTAAAACCGCCAGCCCACCCTTACCATCGCCACCGAGAGTCCGCGCGCCTAAGCTTAAGTCGCGCATGGAGATTTCCCTCATGGCCGAGACGCCCGAAGGCGAATTCAATCTACGCGATCTCAACGACCAGGAGCTCATCGAGCAGGTGCACGATGACCTCTACAACGGACTGAGGGTCGAGGTCGAAGAAGCCACCCGGCTCTTTCTCGAGCGCGGCTGGAGCGCCGAGAAGACCTTGAACGACGCGCTCGTCGAGGGCATGCGCATCGTCGGCATCGACTTCCGCGACGGGATCCTGTTCGTGCCCGAAGTGCTGCTCGCCGCCAACTCCATGAAGGGCGGCATGGAGATCCTGCGCCCGCTGCTCGCCGAGACCGGCGTGCCGCCGATCGGCAAGGTCGTCATCGGCACGGTCAAGGGTGACATCCACGACATCGGCAAGAATCTCGTATCGATGATGCTCGAGGGCGCGGGCTTCGAGGTCATCGACCTGGGCATCAACAACCCGGTCGAGAAGTATCTGGCGGCGCTCGAGCAGCACAAGCCCGACATCCTCGGCATGTCGGCGCTCCTCACGACCACCATGCCCTACATGAAGGTCGTCATCGACAAGATGAAGGAGACCGGCATCCGCAACGACTTCATCGTGCTGGTGGGCGGTGCGCCGCTGAATGAGGAATTCGGCAAGGCGGTGGGGGCCGATGCCTACTGCCGCGACGCCGCGATCGCGGTCGAGACCGCCAAGAACCTGGTCGCGGCGCGCCGTGCGGCCGCGGGCGGGTCGCGGGCCGCGAGCGCGGCCTGAGGCCCACGAAGGGACCGATGGACACGCCGCGCGGCACACTGGTGATCGCCTGTGGGGCCCTCGGCCGCGAGATCGCGGCGCTGCGGCGCGCCAACGGCTGGAACACGCTCGATGTGCACTGCCTACCCGCACAGCTGCACAATCGTCCCGAGCGCATTGCTCCCGCCGTGCGCGAGGAAATCCGCGCGAACCGCGACCGCTACGCACAGATCTTCGTCGTATACGCCGACTGCGGCACGCGCGGACAGCTGGACGCGGTGCTGAAGGAAGAAGGTGTCGAGCGGCTGCCGGGCGCGCACTGCTATGAGTTCCTGGCGACGCCGCGCGTGTTTGCGCAGCTGAGCGATGCCGAGCCCGGCACGTTCTATCTGACGGACTTCCTGCTGCGGCACTTCGAGCGGCTGGTCATTCGTACGCTCGGTATCGACCGCCACCCCGAGCTCGCCCGGGAGTATTTCCGCAACTACCGGAAGCTCGTGTACCTCGCGCAGGTCGACACCCCGGGCGCCATTGAGCGCGCGCGGCAGATCGCGCACTCGTTCGGCTTCGACTTCGAATATCGCTTCACCGGATACGGAGAGCTCGGCACGCGTCTCCATGCGCTGGTCGCGGGCCGGGGTGCCGCGGCATGGCCAGCCTGACCATCATCTCCTGGCGCGACATTCCCGCGCAGGTGGTCGTCAAGCGCGGGCGCGAGACGGCCAAAGTCCAGCTCTCACCGCGCTTCCAGGAGGCGGTCGACCGGGCCGCGATGCGCGCGGGCAAGGGGAGCTCGGATGCCTACCTCGCCGACTGGAAACGCAGCGACCCGCGCCCGTGCGGCGAAGACCTCCAGGCAGAGGCCGCCGCTGAGGCCGCCCGCATCGAAACCCGCTTCAGCGACGCCGATCTCGAGGTATTGATCCGCGCGAAGGGCCTGGCGGCGGGCGCGTAGACATGTACGCGCTGCGGCAGTGGTCGGTGCGCCACGCGCGGGGGCTGAACGCCTTCTACCGCGGCTTCGAGTCGGTATTGGTGGCGCTCGATCCGCTGTTGCGCCGCATCGGCCATGAGCGGCTCGAGCGTCCGGTGGCGCGCGTCGAAAAGACGGTGAAGGGACTGTTGTTCGACTGCCGCATGTGCGGCCAGTGCATCCTGAGCTCCACCGGGATGTCGTGCCCGATGAATTGTCCGAAGAACCTGCGCAACGGGCCGTGCGGCGGTGTGCGCGCCAACGGGCACTGCGAGGTGCGCCCTGAAATGAAGTGCGTGTGGGTCGAGGCTTTCGCCGGCGCGCGGCGCATCCCCGGCGGAATCGAGGCGCTGCGCAGCGTGCAGCCGGCGGTCGACCGGCGTGTGCAGGGCAAATCCTCCTGGCTGCGCGTGGTGCGCGAGCGCGTCGGGGAGCCGTCGTGATCTTCGAGGACGAGCCGGTTCCCGGCTACCCGCTGCCGATCCTGCCGGGCCACACCTCGCCCGGAAGGTTCGAGCGAGTGCTGCGCGCCGGGCAGTTCGCGGTGACGACCGAGCTCGACCCGCCCGACTCGGCGGATCCGGAGGATGTTTACCGTCGCGCCCGGGTATTCGACGGCTACGTCGACGCCATCAACGCGACCGACGGCTCAGGTGCCAACTGCCACATGTCGAGCCTTGCGGTGTGCGCGCTCCTCACCCGGGTCGGTTACGCGCCCGTGATGCAGATCTCCTGCCGCGACAAGAACCGCATCGCCATCCAGGGCGATATCCTCGGCGGGGCGGCCATGGGTGTGTGCAACCTTCTTTGCCTCACCGGCGATGGCGTGCAGGCCGGCGATCATCCACAGGCACTGCCGGTGTTCGATCTCGATTGCATAACGCTGCTCGAGACCGCGCGCACGCTGCGCGATGAGCATCGGTTCCTCTCCGGCCGCAAGATCACCTACGCCCCGCGAGTGCTGCTCGGCGCGGCGGAAAATCCCTTCACGCAGCCCCTCGAATGGCGCGCCGCACGACTCGCGAAAAAAGTCGCGGCCGGCGCACAGTTCATCCAGACCCAGTGGTGCTACGACGTGCCGATGCTGCGCACCTTCATGCAGCAGGTGGAGGAGATGGGACTGCTCGACAAGGTCTTCATCCTCGTCGGTGTAGGACCGCTGCGCTCCGCCAAATCGGCCGAGTGGATCCGCACTCACATACCCGGCGTGCACATCCCGGATGACGTGATCAAACGGCTGGCCGGCGCGTCTGACCCGGCCGCCGAGGGCCGCCGGCTGTGCATCGATCTCATCCAGGAGATCCGCACCATCAAGGGCGTACACGGCGTGCACGTCATGGCCTTCCGCCAGGAACACGCCGTCGCCGAAATCATCGAGCGCTCCGGCGTGCTCAACGGCCGCCAGCCGTGGTACCCGGGGCGCGATCCGCACACCAACACCAACAGGATGGCATCGTGACCGATACAGTGATCAGCTCCGCAACCCGCGAGGTCGTGCTCGGCCTCGAGCGACCCTTCGTTATGATCGGCGAGCGCATCAACCCGACCGGACGCAAGATCCTCGCCGCCGAGATGGCCGCGGGGAATTTCAGCCGCGTCGAGTCGGATGCGCGCGCGCAGATTGCGGCCGGCGCGCACATGCTGGACGTCAACGCCGGCATTCCGCTCGCGGATGAGCCGGCGATCCTCGCCAAGGCGGTGCAGCTGGTGCAGTCGATCACCGACGTGCCGCTGTCGATCGACTCTTCCATCGTTAAGGCGCTCGAGGCGGGGCTGGCCGTCTACAAAGGAAAACCGCTGGTCAACTCCGTCACCGGCGAGGAGGAGCGGCTCGAGACGGTGCTGCCGCTCGTGAAGAAGTACGGCGCCGCGGTGGTCGCGATCTCCAACGACGAGACCGGGATCTCCGAGGATCCGGACGTGCGCTTCGAGGTCGCGAAGAAGATCGTGCAGCGCGCCGCCGATTACGGCATCCCCGCGTGCGATGTGGTGGTCGATCCGCTCGTCATGCCGATCGGCGCCATCAACCAGGCCGGCCGGCAGGTGATGCACCTGCTGGATCGTCTGAAGAACGAGCTCAAGGTCAACACGACCTGCGGCGCGTCCAATGTGAGCTTCGGGCTTCCGGCGCGCGAAGGGATCAGCGCCACCTTTCTCTCCATGGCGATCGGTGCGGGGCTGACGTCGGCGATCATGAACCCGATGCATCTCGAGATCGTCAGGGCCTGCATGGCGGCGGATGTCATGATGGGCCACGATCCGGACTGCGCGCGCTGGATCAAGCGCTTCCGCGAAGCCGCGCCGCTGCAGGCCGCGGGAGGCGCCGCGCCGGCGCCCGAGGGTGCGGCGCGCGGCCGGCGTGAGGGTGGCCATCGGAGGCGAAGTCAGACTTCCGCATGAGCGCCAAGGACCCACTGGTCGTCTTCACACCGTCCGGCAAGCGCGGGCGCTTTCCGGTCGGGACGCAGCTGCTGCAGGCGGCGCGCAGCTTAGGGGTGGACGTCGACTCGGTGTGCGGCGGACGGGCGCTCTGCGGCCGCTGCCAGGTGCTGGTCATGGAGGGTGACTTCCCCAAGCACGGGGTGAGCTCCCAGGCCGCTCATCTCTCGGCGGTGAGCGAGGCCGAGCAGAGTTTTGCGCGGCGGCGCCCGCTGCCCCAGGGCCACCGCCTCTCCTGCTCGGCGCGCATTCAGGGCGATCTCGTCATCGACGTGCCGCCCAGCAGTCAGGTGCACCGGCAGGTCGTGCGCAAGGCCGCCGATGCGCGGCCGATCACACTCGATCCGATCGTGCACCTGCACTACGTCGAGGTGCGCCAGCCCGACATGCACGATCCGCGCGGGGATCTGCAGCGGCTCCTCGAGGCTCTGCACAAGGAGTGGGACTTTGGCCCGCTGCGCTGCGATCTCGCCGTGCTGCAGAATCTGCAGTCGGCACTGCGCAAGGGCGATTGGCGGGTCACGGTCGCGGTGCACGCCGGCTCGCAGCTGATCGGCGTGTGGCCGGGATTCCACGACCGGGTCTACGGCCTCGCGGTGGACGTGGGCTCGACCACCATCGCCGCTCACCTCTGCAACCTCGAGAGCGGCGAGCTGGTGGCATCCAGCGGCGCGATGAACCCGCAGATCCGCTTCGGCGAGGACCTCATGAGCCGCGTGTCCTACGCCATGATGAATCCGGGCGGGGCGCAGCAGATGACGGAAGCGGTGCGCGCCGCGCTCAATGCCCTCGCCGCTGAGGTGGCCCGCGAGGCGAAGGTCGAGGCGACCGACATCCTCGAGCTTACCGTGGTCGGCAACCCGATCATGCATCACCTGCTGCTCGGCATCGACCCAGTCGAGCTCGGCGGCGCGCCGTTTGCGCTCGCCACCGATTCGCCGCTCGGCCTGCACGCCGCGGAGCTCGGACTGACGCTGCATCCGGGCGCGCACGTCTACACCCTGCCCTGCATCGCCGGTCACGTGGGAGCGGATGCCGCCGGCATGATTCTGGCGGAGCGTCCCGACCTGTCATCGAAGCTGACGCTGCTGGTCGACGTCGGCACCAACGCCGAGATCGTGCTCGGTAACAAGGAGCGGCTGCTCGCCTGCTCGAGCCCGACCGGCCCGGCGTTCGAGGGCGCGCAAATCAGCAGCGGACAGCGCGCCGCGCCCGGCGCGATCGAGCGCGTGCGCATCGATCCGCAGACGCTCGAGGCGCGCTTCAAGGTCATCGGCTCGGAGCTCTGGTCCGATGAGCCGGGGTTCGCGGGGTCGATCGCCGGCAGCGGCGTCACCGGCATCTGCGGCTCGGGCATCATCGAGGTCATCGCCGAGATGTACCTCGCCGGCATCATCAGCAAGGACGGTGTCATCGACGGCAGACTCGCCGAGCGCAGCGCGCGCATTGTGCCCACCGACCGCACCTTCGCCTACACCGTGCACGCGGGCTCACCGCTCCTGCAGATCACGCAGAACGACGTGCGCGCGATCCAGCTCGCCAAGGCTGCCCTGCGCGCAGGCGTGCAGCTGCTCATGGACCGGCTGGGCGTCGATCACGTCGACCGCATCCGCCTCGCGGGCGCCTTCGGCAGCCACATCGACGTCAAGTACGCGATGATTCTCGGGATGATTCCCGACTGCGACCTGTCGCAGGTCTCGTCCGCCGGCAATGCCGCCGGCACCGGTGCGCGCATCGCCCTCCTCGATAAGGCCTCGCGCAAGACCATCGAGGATCTGGTGCATCGCGTGGAGAAGATCGAGACCGCGATCGAGCCGAAGTTCCAGGCGCACTTCGTCGCAGCGATGGGCATTCCGCACTCGACGGAAGCTTACCCGCAGCTGCGCAAGGCCGTGCAGCTCCCGGAGGCGAAGGCGGCGGCACCGCGCGCCGGCAGCCGAGGACGGCGCCGCGCGGGCGTCTGAATTCGCTTACTCAGTGCGGCTGCCGCGTCAGCCGCACCTGACCTGAGCTGTCGCGCGCGATGCGGATGTCGAAGCGCTGGCCGCGGAAACTGACATTGCGCAGTGTCAGGGACTTCCAGCTCGCGGGCAGCACCGGCGGGTAGGCCTCGACCAGCCCCGGCTCGCGGATGCGCAGTCCCGTGAAGCCGTACTCGAGGCTCTGGATGTAGCCGCCCGAGCCCGTCAGGAAATAGCCGACGTTGTTGTCGGCGGTCTCGGTGCGCACGTTGAAGGGGCCCTTCAGGGTGCCGCCGGTGAAGTTGCCGGCGAACCAGGCGGCGGCGGCGTCCGCATTGCCGACCTCGTCCGCCGCGGTGACCCGGGCCACCATGTTCATGCTGCCCGAGCTCACGCCCGCCATGGAGGCCGCGCGGATCGCGTAGTCGTAGTCGCCGCGAAGCAACTCCGGCTGCATCTCCAGATCGAGCGAGGGAAGAAACAAAAGCGACAGCGGACCGCCGCCGAAGTCGGCCGCGTTGCGCACGGCGACGCTCGGGTCGAAGGCAAGATGGTGCGCGCCGTCCGGCGCCATCGGTATGTACAACTCCTTTGCCACCCGCTCCCAGAGCGGCTCGGGCCGCTCGCCCAGTACTTTGGCGGCAGCCGCGGCGATGCGCAGCGCCTTCGCGGCCGCGAGATTCGTGAACGTGTCGTTCACGATGTCGTTGTACGACTCCGCCACCGAGGTCAGGTGCGCGATGTCGTAGCGGTGCGCCTGTGCGTTGTAGGTCGCGCGGCTCGCCCAGAACTTCGCCACTTCGCGGATCACCGGCCAGCCGTGCGCGCGCAGCCAGTCGCGGTCGTGCGTCGCCTGGTAGTACTGCCACTGCGCGATCGCGACGTCCGCGTTGACGTGAATCTCGGTGTCCGCGAGTACCACGGCCGAGTGCGGCGTCTGCTCCGAGCCGTTCTCCGGGTCCGATTCCCAGGGAAACATCGCCCCGGCGAAGCCATGCTCCCGCGCACGCTGCTGTGCGGCCGCGAGCGTGTGCTCGCGGAAGGTGACCAGGGAGCGGGCGCGCTGCGGATGCAGCAGCAGCAGCGCAGGCATCATCCACGTGTCGGTGTCCCAGAACACGTGCGCGCTGTAGGCCGGCGTGAGTGCGTCCGGCCCCGGCGAAAGGACCGTGTCGGCGGTGGTGCTAGCGAGCAGGTAGTAGAGCTCCGAGTGCGCCACCTGCTGCGCGCGAGCATCGCCCTCGATCAGGATGTCCGACTGCCACAGCCGTGCCCAGGCCGCGCGCTGCTCCTCGAGCAGCCGCTCGAACCCGCGGCTGCGCGCCTCGCGCGCCAGGGCCAGATCCTCGGCGGCGCTGCCGCCCCAGCCCGCGCGCGACAGGGCCACGTACTTGGTGAAGGCGTAGCTGCGGCCGCGCGCGACCTTGTAGGCGACATCGAGCGCGAGCCGGTAGCGGTCGCGCTGCAGCGTGACGCTCTCGGCCGGCGCTCCTTCGGGCAGGGCCACTGCGACGGCCATACCCATCGACAGTCCCTGTGCAGCCTTGCCGTCGAGCCAAAGCGACAGGGACGCCGTGTCGCCGTCGCTCGCCTGAACCTCCGTGTACCCGGGATACCAGACGGCTTCGCGGTCGGCCGTCGCCGGGGGGCGCGGCTCGAGCGTGAGGTCGTAGGCTGCGACCGCCTCCTCCATCTCCGGTCCGCTCATCTGCGCGAGCGGAAATCGCGGCGCATGGTTCGCCCACAGCAGCAGCGGGAATGACAGGTGCACGACGCCGTCGTAGTCCGGCGTGATCGTGAAGCGCGTGGCCGCGAGATGCGGCGATGCCTCGCTCACGAGCGTCGTGACCGCGACCGACGTCTCACGCCCGTGGTCGCGGTAGCGGTAGCGGGTCGTGAGAGTCGCCTCGTGCAGATCGAGCGTCTGGCTGTAGCCTGCGAAATGCCGCTCATCGAGCCGCGAGCGGTTGAGCCACGCCCTGCCGGCGTCCGCGGCGCTCGAGCTGAAATCCACCTCATTCCAGCCGGGCAGCTGCGCCGGCCGCGACATATCGCCGGCCGTGTAGTCCATGAATGCGGCCATGTACGTGCGGGTCGTCTCCGTGCCCCGCGGTGCGGTGAGCGTCGCCACGTAACCATTGCCGAGATAGCCCGGGAAGTATGCCGGCACGTCCGCAAGCCCCGCGCGCAGGAGGAAGCTCGCGTCGGTGTCGGCCGGCGCACCGGCGGCGCCGGTCAACAGCAGCACGGAGATCATCGCGTTACCGATACGGCTCATGGCGTCTTCTCCATAAAAGGGGGAGGTCTCACGGCCAGGTACACCGTGCTCCAGAGTTGCGCGGCATTGGACTCGTCCGCATCCGCCGCCGCGGCGCCGAACGGTGCCACATGATAGTGACGGTCGGCGAACGTCCACGACCAGAGCTCGGAGTTGCTTAAAGTCCGGGTCGCGCCGATTGCCGTCCACAGAGCCCGCTGCGCCTCGGTCAGGTGCTCGCGCACCGCTGCGGGCAGATCGCCGCGCGCGAGCTGCCGCGCGAGGCCGGCGGCGAACAGCGCCTGCTGCCACGACCATACGACGGTGCCGTGATAGGCATTGCGGTTAAGGCGTGCCTGCAGCGCCGGCGTGCCGTAGGCGGGATTGGCGACGAGCAGGCCCACCTCGGTCATGAGACCCGCGGGGAACGGACGCATCAGCGCCGTGACCGCCCGGTCAAGGCTTGCGGCATCGAGATCGGCGAACAGCAGCGCAAAGCCCTCGTCCGAGTGCAATACCGGGACCGGCGCACCAGCCTCATCGAGCGCGAGCGCGTGAAAGCGCAGATCCTCGGACCCGAGCGTGGCAATCGCCGGGAGCGCCGCGACCTTTACCGCGGTAGCGTAAGAAAAGACGGCCGCGACGGCGGCCTGATTCGGGATGTTTACGTCGAAGAGCGCTGGCGCCCGCGTGCGCCAGACTTGCGCGAGCTGCGACGCGCGCGCAAACAGCCCCTGGTCTGACTTGCGGATATAAGGTGCCAGCACGCCGCTGGCGGCGAGCTCGGCCGCCGCCGCGAGCGCCGCCGGCACCAACACCGCGTTGACGTCGTAGGCGTAGCGTCCGCCGCCGAGACCGTGCTCGCTGTCGCGCCACTGACCCACCGTGAGCCCGGGCTTGAGCCCGATGAGATGTGCGGTGACGGGATCGGCGGCAAAAGCCGCGGCGCTCTCGAGCACGAAGCGCAGATTCCCGACCAGCGCCGCGCCGCGCGTGCCGCGCCGCTCCTGCGGAGCGCCCGCAGGCGAAGCGAGGAACGCCGCGGCGCGCGCGCGGCCGCGCTCGTCGTGCAGCAGCCACTGCACCGCCACGGGTGCCAGCAGGTAATCGCTGTCGATCATCTTGTAGTCGTAGACCGGCGCGTCGGAGCGGGAGCCGTCCTGTTTCATGTGATCGAGCACCGCCTGCTCGCCGATGTCTTCCTCGTGCGCGACCTCGCCCCGCGGCGAAAGCCGCGCGAGCACCGAACCGAGTCCCGCCTCGACCGCGGCCGCACTCAGGGCCGGCAGCAGCAGCCGCACCGACATGAGCGTATCGCGCCCGAAGTAAGTGTCGAAGCGCCAGGAGCCCGCCAGGAGCTTCTCGCGGTAGCTGAGGAAGGTCAGCGTGTTGCGCGCTTGCGGGTCGGGCGCGGCTGCCTCGGTCAGGAGCTCATCGCCGGCGAGCGGCGTGAGCGGGACTTCGCCCGTCAGCCCCGTGATGCGCAGCCCGATCGTTCCGTCGGGCGCGGCGCGGATGCGCCCGGCGTCGAGCTCGCCGTGAGTGACCTCGAGCTGCAGACGGTAACCCGCGGCGCCGTCGAGCCGATCGCGGGACCAGGCGAGCGTACGTCCCTCGGTGCGCGGCGCCACGACCACGGCCGGGGGCAGCGTCGCCGCCAACTGGTAGTCGCGCAGCACGCGGATGCTTGACAGCACAGCCTGGCGGGGCTCGAGATCCTGCGCGGCGATGCGCGCATTCGCCACAAGCCCAAAGAGCGCGCGGCCGCGCTCATCGAGGGTGCGGATCGGCTGGGGCGGACTGTCGAGCGTCCAGTGAGCGCCTTGCGGACGCTTTGCGAACCACAGTCCCACGCCGCTATCGCCCGCCGGAAAGGCGATCAGTATCCGCGGGTCGGTGCCGGAGCGCAGCAGCAGGTGCGCCGCCACGCTCCCCCCGCGCGCGAAACGATTGAGATTGAGTGCGTCCTCGACCTCGAAGTCGAGACGCGGCGCGGGCGGCAGCTCGGCGGCCCGCGTCGATCCCGACAACCCCGCAGCAATCACGACAGCGGCAGCAAGCGACCACACGGTCAGGGTATTCACGGACCGTCCATCCTCGAGCAGCGTCCCTTAAGTGCGCGGCAATATACCTGAGCCCGCGCCGGCGGCGCTGCTGCCCCGTGTCGCCATCGACACGGGCCCGTGCGCGACCGTCCTGACGCTGACGGCGTGACCGGCGCTACCGCCACTCGACGCTGAGGCGCTCCCGGATCGACTGACTCGCGAGCACGATGGATGCCGTCCCCTGGTGCGGGTCCCAGCGCCAGGCTCCCCCGTCCCGGCCGTTGACCGAGATCGAGGACGGTTTGCCGGCACCATGGACACGAAGCTCGAAGGAGCGCGCGGCTGGCTGCGCCGGATACGCCCCCACCGTCGGCTCGATCACCACGCGATGAGTCCCATCGCTTCCCACCGTGTGAGTGATGGTGGTCAGCGCGTGCCGAGCTGGGTCGTCGGTGCCGAGGGATACCCCGTCGTCCTCGTAGAGCTCGAAGCGGCCGCTCCCTGATCCATAGACATTGAGTATCAGCGGGTCGAGCGGTTGCGCGTCCGAGTACTCGCTCGGGCGCTGCTCGGGGATGATGGCGCCGGCCCGTACGAATACCGGAATCTCATCCACCGCATAGTGGGCGGTGAAAGTGCTGCCGCCCTGGTAGCGCTTGCCATTGAAGAAGCCGAGCCAGTCTCCGGAAGGCAGCCACACCGTCTGAGTACCGCTCCTGTCCAGCACCGGAGCGACCAGCAGCGAGTCGCCGAAGAGATATTCGTGGGGATGCCGGTAGGCCTCCTCCAGCTCCGGAGACTCGAGGTAGAGCGGCCGCAGGATCGGCAGCGCGTCGCGGTGCGCCACCCAGGCATACGTATAGATGTAGGGGATCAGCTGCGTGCGCAGCGTGAAGTATTTCCTCATGAGCTCGATGCCGGCGCTGCCGTAGACCGAAGGCAAGCGGGAATTCCCCTCGCGCGGATTCTCGTGAGCGCTGTGCATACGCAGGATGCCGCTGAAGGCGCCGAACTCGATCCAGCGCGCGTACAGGTCGAAGTCGATGCGCGTGCCGTGGAAGCCACCGATGTCGTGGCTGATATAGGGAATGAGCACGTTGCCGCCGCGAGCGGAGAAGGCCACCTCGTAGGCGAGCACCGGCCACTCCGAATAGGTGTCCCCGGTGAAGAAGCCCGGGTAGCGCTCGCTCCCCCAGTCGCCGTAGCGCCCGAGGATGAAGGCACGCTTACCCGTGTGCTCCTCGCTGAAGTCGTAGAAGACCTTGTTGGTCCAGAGCTGCTTGTTGAGTCCGGGCATGTCGACCGAGCCGCTGCCCCCGTCGACCCACCAGACGTCCACGCCCTGGCTCATCAGGGGGCCGTGCAGCTCGCGCATAAAAACATCGGCTTGGCTTCGGTCCGACAGATCGAAATAGATGCGCTCGGGCGGCACCACATCGCGGACCGCGGCCGGCCCGAGCACGATGCCGTCGCGGCGCTCGGCCGGCTCGGCTTCGAGGTCGGGCTCTACGCGCAACACGATCTCGTTACGGGCGCCGGCCGTCACATAAGAACTGATATCGCTGTAGGTGAGCCGCTGCGGCCAGTGGATTCGGCTCGGCGTCGCTTCCTTGCCATTGACGAACAGCCGATAGGTCTTGCGTACTTCGCCGAGATACAGATACAGCGCCGGCGGCAGCTTCGCCGGCAGCTCGACCGAGGTCCGGTACCAGCCGACGCCGCGATAGCCCGCAAAACCCTGCTCCTCCCAGGCGAGCCCGACACGGATCGGCCGCCAGTGTGCAGCGCTCGAATGCGGCGCGAACCACTGGTCCTTGAGGCCCTCATCGCGCGGATCGGTCGCGAAGGTCCACCCGCTGGAGATGTCGAGGTCGAACGGGGGTTTCGCGGGCAGCGGCCGGCCGAGCGCCGCCAGCACCGCGGGCGCGTGGCTGTCATCGAAGGACAGGATGCTCTCGTTGGTGTGAATGTAGCCCGGGTGGTCGTTGAGGCTCAGCTTGATGCCGCGCTCATGCAGCGAGCGCATGAGCGCGAGCGGCTGCGGGAACAGGGGGCTCCAGTCGTAGCCGCCGTCCCAGCCATAGTTGTGCCAGGCGAAATCGAGCACCAGCATGTCGAAGGGAATGCGGTTGTCGCGCAGCCGTGACAACTCGCGCATGAGGTAGTGCTGATCGTAGTGTTTGAAATTCGGCCGCTGCGACTCGGCGCTCCCGGGGAAATACTCGAAGTTGAAATCGGTCACCATGGCGCCGAGCGCGTAGCGCGGGATCATCGGGATGGGTCCGCACAGCTGCGCGTACTCGGCGAGCACGCGGCGGTAATCGCGGCCGTAGGTGAAGAGATACCAGTCCTGCCCGCCCGCGTGCGCTCGCGGCTCGATCCACGAGCCGCGCGCATTCCACAAGGGCGTCGCGCTGTCGTCGATGAAAGCGTAGCCGCTGCGGCTCAGCAACCCCGGCAGGGCCTTGGGTAACACCAGGTCGATTCCGGGAATGGAATCGCCGGCCGGGCTCGCGAGATCCATACCGTCGGTCGGCAGGTTGGGAGCGCTGATGTTGTCGAGCGAATAGTTGAGCCCGCCGAGGTTCTGCGGATCCGTGTCTCCGGGGTGCCACTCGTGCCGGGTTGCGCTGCGATCGGTCCAGCTCACCGTGAGATTGGCCGCGGCGAACGCGCCGGACCCGAGCCGGTAGCGCACCGTCATGACGGGCGTCGTGGCGATGAGCCAGCCGCTATCTGTCCGCGACTCGACCACCACCGCCGGCCAGCCGCGCTTCAGCACGACGGCGCTCGGGGCATCGGCGAAGGTGCCCGACGGCGAGTACTCCATCCGCACCAGAGCCGCCGTCAGGAACTCAAAGCGCGCGTTGCCGGCGGGGACTGTGGTTGCCCCGTGCGGTTGCTGCGCCCCGCAAGGCAGTGCCGCCACGAGGGCGAAAACGAACCCGGTTGTCGCGACTCTGATAGTACCGTGAGTGCGCACGCGCAATGCCCCCGGTCCCGACGCCGGGACCGCGGGGCCTACGCTAACTCAGCATCAGGGGGATGCGGTAGCAGCGCTAGAGTTCGCCACCAGCACGTTCGCTTTCAGCCGGGTACCGCCGATCAGTGGCGTATGCACGGAGCAAGTGGCGCTGTAGTCGACGTCGCGCGCCGCAAACAGCGGCAGCACGTCCCGGTCGAGCTGCGCGATCAGCTCACAGTCGCGCGCTGCGTCGAAGAGATCGTGGGCAGCCAGTAGATCGACCATCTTCCAATGCGCCGCCACGGTCTGCCCGGACGTTGCGCCCGCCGGCTGGAGCACGTGCATGGCAATGCGAACACCGGGGGTAGTCTCGGGCGAGTTGACTCCCACGCAGCCGTAGCCCGTCAACTTGAGGTCATCGCGCGCACCGAGCCAAAGCAGGATGCGTCGCATTTTGTCCCGCAGTCCGTCGCAGCTGTACTTGGTAGTGAATCCCACGTAGCGGAAGTTGACCTCTTTCTGCACCCATACGGCCGCCTGTTCCCCGGAGTCCGCGGCAGCCAGCGCCGGCGGGTTTGCCCCGGCGCACAGGGATACCACCACGAGCGCCGCTGTGAAGGGCGCAACCCCTCGCAGGGCCGTGACTGTTCCGCTCTTCCCGTCAACCATATGCACCTCCACGCGCCTGCCGGTCCCGATGGGGATTGGACGGCCGCGCGGCTGCGGATGTTCCGTAAACGAGTTCCGCGCAGGACGATACTCCGCTCCCGAAGCTCGGTCACCCACACCCACCCGCCCACCCGGCAGCCGCTGCGCCATCTGCCCTGTGCGATGATCGGGCGGAATGCGAGCCCTTCGACTTCGGCGGCGACGGCGCCGCGCGCTCCACCCAACTGCCGCAGCGCTTGTCCTCGGCCTCTCCTCGATGGTCGCGTCGACGGCCCACGACACGAATCCTGATAGCGCCGTTCTGTCGACCTCCGACACGATGCTTACCATCGAGGCGGGCGCTCGGGCCCCGCGACTCACCGCTCTCGGACGGCGTGGCGGCTGGGCGCTTAGGAGCCGCTCGGCGGAGACACTCACCGACCATGTCGAGGTGCGCGGCGCGGTGCAATCTCTCAAATGGCGGCTGGATCGCGCGGCGAGCCACAGCGACTCAAAAGAGATCGCGCTCGTGTACCTGAGCGACGCACCGGCGCTGAGCCTCGTGTGGCGCTGGCGCGTGCGTGCGTCGTTCGGGCCCATCGAGCACAGCATCGAGATTCACAATCTCGGCAATGAAACGCTCTGGCTGCCGCTGCAGCCGAGCCTGACATTCGACTGGGCCGTCGATCCCGCCGCGCGGCTTGAGCGGCTGTGGATCGAGAAAGGCGCCGACACGCCATCCGCGGCCGGCACCCATCTCGATGCGCTGCGCGAGGGCGATCGCTGGTCGGGAATCTCCAGCACCTATGCCCGCCCCGTGGCCGGTCAATCGCGCGAGATGATCCCGTGGATGCTGGTCGATGAGCCGCACGGGCTGCGGCGCGGCTGGTACCTCGGCATCGAATTCAGTGGACGCACCCGGATCACGCTCGAGCGCGACGGCGGAGCGCTGCGCGGCGATGCCGGCCTCGATCCCCTCCCCGGGCCCTACCGCACGCGGCTCCCGCCCGGGGGCACCCTCGCGACCCCGACGATATTCATCGGCGCCTTCAGCGGCGGGCCGGACGGGGCCGGCAATATTCTGCGCCGCTGGGTACGGGAGGTGCTCGGCCATGCGCAAACCATGCGTGACCCGTCCTATCCGCTCCTGGTGAGCAACAGCTGGGGCAGCGGCATGGCGGTGAACGAGAGCCTCGCGCGGCGCATGATCGAGGACGCCGTGGCGCTCGGCCTCGAGATGTTCCATCTCGACGCCGGCTGGTTCCGTGACGTCGGTGACTGGCGGGCGGATCCGGCGAAGTTTCCCGCCGGCCTCCCGGCTCTCGCGGACTTCGCCCACCAAAAGGGGCTGCGGTTCGGCCTGTGGGTCAGCTGGGCGCAGGCCGGCACCTCGACTGCGCCGGGCGCACTCAATATTTATGACCCCGCGCGGCGCGACTGGCTCATCGCCGACCCGCCTGCGAGTTGGCAGGCGCGCGAGCCCTTCAAGGGCATCACCGTGGATCTCGGTGTTCCCGCCGCCGAATCATGGGTCGGCGGCGAGCTCGAGCGGATCGTCGATGAGTACCACCTCGACATGCTCGAACACGACGGCTACCTCGTCGCCCAGGGCAGCTCCCGGACCGACCATCCGGCGGCCCCGCCGGACCCGGGAACGCTCCGCGTTAGCGAAGACTCCGGGTATCTCTGGGTGGAGGGATCGAACTCGACCGACGTGAGCGACTATGCCACCCGGGCGTACTACCGGATCTACGAGGAGCTGCGCAGGCGCCACCCGAAGCTCCTGTTGGAGTTGTGCAACGATGGCGGCCGGATGTTGGACTTCGGCAGCGCCGCTCATGGCGACTACTTCTCCGTAACCGACACCTACGATCCACTCGCCAACCGGCGTGCCTTCTTCGATGCCAGCCACGTGGTGCCGCCGGCCATGTTGGAAAGCTACGTGGCGGATTGGCCGACGCCGCGTCCCGAGAACTTCCGCTACCTGCTGCGCAGTGGCATGTTGGGCTGGTTCTCACTGATGCTCGACACCCGCCGCTGGACCACCGCGCAGCGCGCCGACGCACGCGTGCAGTTTGCGCTGTACGCGTCCGCGCTGCGCCCGCTGATCCGTTCCGCGGATCTCTATCACGTGTCGGGGCGTCCGGACGGAGTGCACTGGGACGGCTTCGAATATGTTTCACCTGCGCTGCGCCGCGGTGTGCTGTACGCCTTCCGCGGCTCGGCACCCGATGAGCCCGCGCATCGATTTCATCTCGCCGGACTCAACGCCGGCGCCCGCTATGCCCTCACGTTCCAGGATCGAGGCCCGGCGTCACGCCGCGAAGAGACCGGGCTCGCCTTGATGCACCACGGCATCAAAGTGACGCTGCCGAGCCCGTTGTCCTCCGAGTTGGTGTTCTTTGAGGAGCTCGGACGCGCCGGATCGGTACCCGCCGCGCGTGGCCACGCTCCGCCCGCGCGAGCGAACCCGTCGCAACCACCCGCAGACATTGAACGCGTGCGCCGTCCCGACCAGTCAGGCTTGTTGTAAATTCGCGACAACCGCTTGTCATTGCTGATCAATCGCATTAGAGTCCGGCGAAGGTGCAGGATCCGTGGCGCGACGCGTCGACGACTGTCGGATCGAAGACGTAAGCACCCTGCAGACGGCACCTCACTTTAAGAACGACCAACGAGAGGTCTTGTCCGCTACACGACTGCTTTAGCTGCCTGCTTGGCCTTTGATTTCGCCTGCTTCAAAACCATCGGGAGGGGACCGCCCATGAGAGGAAAAAGCAACAAAGCGCTCCGCCGGAGTGCTCAGTTGGCCAGTACATCCGTTTCGTCTGTAGTCACACAGCCGGGACGGCGTTTCGGAGCCAGCAGCGTTGCCGCTGCCGTTGCAGGAATTCTCTACGCGTCTGTCGGCGGTCTAGCCTATGCGGCGGACCAGGCCGCGGCTCCGGCTAGCGCGGCTCCGACCAGCGGCGAAACACTGCAGGAGGTTGTGGTCACTGCGTCAGCTCAAGGTGTGAAGAAGCTGGACGCCAGCTACAACATCGTGTCGCTGTCTCAGAACGACATCGCATTGGCGAATCCCGCGTCTGCATCCGATATTTACAAGCTGTCGCCAGGCGTCTGGCCGGAAAACTCCGGCGGACAGACCGGCGTCAACATCGACGTCGCCGGTTTTCCCAATGGCGGCGGCGATTCTCCCTATTTCACGACCATGATCCAGGGCTCACCCGTCTACGGTTCCCCGTTCCTGTCCTTCATGGATAACAGCTCCTTCATACGCTATGACGACACGGTCGAGCGTGTGGAGATCGTCCAGGGCGGAACCAGCGCGATCTTCGGCCCCGGTCAGGAGGGTGCGACCGCAAACTTCCTCCTGCGGACCGGCAAGGACAAGGCCGAAGGGTCGATCGGCGTCACTTACGGGTTCGAGGGATTGTATCGGGTGGATTTGTTCCAGAGTGGCAAGCTGGCTGACGGGTGGTACGGCAGCATCGGTGGCTTTTGGCGAAGCTCCGAGGGTGTGCGAAATCCGCAGTATCCATCTGATCTCGGCGGGCAGCTGACGGCCACGTTGAAGCATGACCTCGACAATGGCTCGGTCATGTTCTGGGCCAGAACCATGCACGACCACAATGCGTGGGTCGCCGACTTTCCGTACGTCGTCAACAACGGCTCGGTGAGCACCTATCCCGGGTTCAATCAGCTCCACTCCACCTACAACAGCAAAGCGCTGCAGAATTTCCAGATACCAAATCCGGCGTGCAACTGCTTCGAGAACGACGATATCGGCGAGGGCCGTGGCGGCGATTTGAGCTTTGTCGGCTCGGAACTGAAGATGTCACTCGGCAACGGCTGGTCCATCAGCAACAACTTCCTGTTCGACGGCGGGTACGTGAACACGCACGCCATGATCAACAACGGGAACCCCCAGGCGCTGTCGGCCTACATGGCCACTCTGACCTTGCCTGCCCCGCTGACCGCGGCCAACGTCCAGGCCACGTTTGCGGACGGTCAGACGGTGAGTCCCAATCAGAGCATCGTCACGCAGCAGGTGTGGGAGGTGCTGAAGAAGCTCACGAGCATCACCGACGAATTCCGCGTGATCAAGGAGCTCTTTGACGGCAACTTCCTGACGGGTGGTTTGTATGTAAACCACTACACCATGAACGATAACTGGTCGCTGGGCTCCAACGTACTGATCACCAATCAGCCCAACGCCCAAGCGATCATTCTGACGGGCAACGCAGGTGGAAGTATCTGGCAGGTGACCAGTCCGCAGGGCATCGTGAGCGCTAACGGCGGCTACCAGATCCTGCAGGACGGCACCGCCACACAGGTCGCCGGCTATCTCTCCGACTCATGGAAGATCGATCGCTGGCTGCTCGATGCTTCGGTTCGTCTGGCTCACATCAGCCTGAGCCAGGAGACCAGCAACCTGTCGCCGGTAAACATGGGGGGAGGGGCACCGGGAACGGGAACCAATCTGTGGGACAACAATGTTGAACTGCCCAACGGGACGTATTCGAAGGGCAGCGCGAACAACACGATGCCGACGTTCTCGGTAGGCGCCAACTACGAGTTCAATGACAACATGAGCGCCTACGTGCGCATCAACAACGGCCATTCCTTCGACGTCTTCGACGATGTCCGTTGCAACGTCTACAACAAGTCGAACGGCTGCCCGAGTCATGTGCCGCAATCGAGCGTGCAGAACTACGAGGTCGGTTTCAAAATTCAGAACCAGTGGACGTACATCGACGCGTCGGCCTGGGACAAGGAGTTCGACGGGTTGGCGTATCAACCCATCGATGTCAATCATGTGATCTTAGGCCCGGCTTCCACCTATGGATCGACCGACAAAGGAGGGCGGCTCGTCGGCAGCGTGAATCCATTCGCGACCAGTGATAACCAGATGCTGAGCGCCTTCAAGATCACGGTGAACGGCATTTACGAGAAGGGCCACTACAAGAAGTTCAAGGGCTGTTTCATCTACCAGGACATTAACGGCAACAACGTCTGCGGCAGCATCAATGGCCAGCCGCTCGCGCGTCTGCCGGACTCGAGGGTCAACGTGACACCGAGCGACACGCAGGTCTTCAACTGGGGCACGTTGACTGAAGGGCTGAGTTACGAGCATGTTGGTCAACACTATCAGGACAACACGGGCCTGCTGCCGTTGCACAACTATTACGACCTGGGTGCCTTCATCGATGCCCGGATCGGCGAGAGCTGGGAGCTGCGCCTCCTCGGCTCGAACCTCACGAACCAGATTGGTTTGACGGAGGGCAACGCCCGATTTGGCGGGAACACGGTGCAGAACAGCGTGGGGTTTGGCCGGTCGATCGTTGGCCGCGAGGTCAACGTGACGGCCAAGTACTTCTGGTAAGGCGCTCGAAACCTCTCCCCTCACGGCAACGTGAGGGGAGTTTTTTTGCGTGCCTGAAACCCGCGCCACTTCACGGTTTGCCAGCGCGCGCGTCCGGGACGGCGTCGAAAGCAACCGTCAGGCGCGGCTGATCGCTGTGGAAAGGCAGCGTGCCGTGCCAGAAGTACGACGGGAACAGCACCAGGAGGCCTAGCTCGGGGCGAACGGACAGCTCTGCGGGCAAGGACGGCGTGGTGATCATGCCCGGCGCGCCGAAGCTGAGGATCCCCTCACCCGTGCGCCCCGGGCTCATGCTATCGGGCAGCTGGACGTAGCAGGCCGAGGAAATCCAACCGCGGGGATGCACGTGGCTCGTGTGGAAGCCGTCGCGGTGCAGACGGACCGACCAGCCGCCGTTGAAGCGCGCCGGCCCCCGATTGCGACGCCGCAGAGCATCTTCCCCCTGGCCGATGTGATCACGGTAGCGCGCGATCGGTGCGGCAAAGGCCCGAAACAGCGCCTGAATGACCGGATCGTTGCTGCGCGCGAGATCCTGAGTGGTCTCGGTACCCCGGCGCAACGATTGGTAGAGCAGCCGATGCCCGTGCGGGTTGTGCAGGGCCGTGAGGCGCGAGGCGAGCTCCGTCAGGAAGCTGCCGAGATCAGGCCACCCAGAAGGCGTTTCGATGAGCGCCGACTGAACCATCTGGTCGTAGTCGCAGAACAACTCGTAACGGGGGTCGTTCAACAACCGCAGCGAAGTAGTCTGCATGGCAATCAGATACTGGTCATCGGGCGTGGCCTTGAGCAGCGTGGCGCACTCGGCGAGCGCCCTGGCCCCGTCCCCCAGGCCCAGGTACCCGGCGCAAAGGAGCTTGCGGGCCGTATGGTTGTTGGGCAGGGCGCGCAAGGCGCGCTCTGCCAGCGTCAGGGCAGCCGCGGGGTCGAAGTCCATCGCCGCCAGTCCCGCGCGAATGAGCACACTGGGGTGTGACTCAGGCCGTGCGGCACGCTCGGCGAGGACCGCAAACGCGCCGCGCGCGTCCCCCGCCCCCTGCAGTAAGGCGGCCTTGGTGCTGCGCAGTGCATCGTCGTGCGGGAGCTTCTCGAGCGCCTGGTCCAGAGAGCGTGTCGCCTCGACGATGTCACCCGTGCGCATCCAGATCAGCTCCGCCAGCCGGTCGTGCGCTTCGGCGCGGCGCGGATCCAATCTGACGCACTCGCGCAAGGCGAGCTCGGCTTCGTCGAATCGCTCCAGACCGAGGAGGCTGCGGGCATGGGTGTAGTGCAGCGCCGCCGTCGGCTGGGTGCGCAGCAGTGTCTGGCGCGCGATGTGCTCGGCTTCCCGCGGCTGCCGGGCCGCATTCAGCGCGACAGCCAGGGTATGGGCCGCTACCGGGTCGTCCGGAGCCTGTTCCACCAGACGACGATAGTTCGCCACCGCCTCGCCCTGACGACCCAGAGCGGAATATGCGGCAACGTGCAGCGCCGCCAGGTCCATGTCGGCCTTACCGCTCTCGCACCAGGGCGTGGCAACCTCGAGCGCCAGGGCCGGCTGGCCCGTGCTCAGGTAGTGGCGAGCCAATATGAACGCCGCCCGCGGATAAGGCGGTGTGCCCTGTACAGCACGCCGCAACAGGGGTACCGCTTCGGCGCTGCGACCCGAGAGGAACAATAATTCCGCGAGCGTGGTCAGAGTGGGGAGTGATGCGGGCTCGAGCTCGAGGGCGCGCCGCAGCAGGGACTCCGCTTGCGCGCTCTCGCCCATGACCTGCTTGGTGCCGGCCAGCAGCCGCAGCCCTTCCACGTAATCGGGATTTGCAGCTACCAACGACTCCAATTGCGCGTGCGCTGCGCCGTACTGGCCGGCCTGCAGCAGGCCGCTGATTCGGCGCATGGACTCAGGCAGCTGTACCGACACGGAAACCTCTGAGACGCTGATCCCGTCAGCGTAACTCGCGTATGCGGATGCCGCGGACCTCGAGCGCGCCGGGGTGATCTCCCTGTATCCCGATGAGACCGCTCGTTGCCAGGCCGTAGTTCGGGTACTTCACAAACTTGCTCGCGGCCACGCGCTTCTTCCAGTCGTCGCTCCCGAAGTCGTACTCGACGACCTTAACCCCGTTCAGCCAGTGCTCGACGTGATTGCCGCGCACAATGAGCCGCGTTTTGTTCCACTGATCGAATGGCCTGGCGACACCGGGCGGGACGCCGTAGAGCGCGTAGGCGGAGCCGGCAGCCGTGAGGGGGCTCTTGCCGTCCTCGGTGTTGGCGTCATCGAGCAGCTGGTACTCAGGCGCGCTCCAGTAGATATGATCGTATTCGCGCGTGCCTCGGTAGAATATGCCGCTGTTGCCGGTCTTGCCGATCTTCCACTCGAGCTCGAGCTCGAAGTTGGCGAACTTCTCGTTCGTGACGAGGTCATCGACCGCCCCATCCTTGTGAAGCACGCCGCCATCGATGTGCCAGCCCGCCGGCAACCCCGGCTCTTTCCAGCCCCGCCAATCAGGAGCACTGTGATCCTTGAGCAGCGGTCGCCAGTCCCCCGCGGAAGGCGCCTGCTCCGCACCGAGGCTGGCAGCGGCCGCCAGGGAGAGCGCCAGCACTGCGGCGCAGAGTTGAGTCTTCGTCATGGATGGCTCCTCAATGGGCTCACGTGTCAGATGAGGTTCAGTTTCTTCAACAGCTCGGGAGGGGCTCCCTCGAACTTCGTGAGCGGCACGTTGCCGATATAGCCGAGGTCGGCGCGACCGGCGGCACTCGAGTAGAAGGCGGCGGCGGTCAGATCGCGATAGAGCGCAAAGAAGCGCGCCGCGTCGCGGCGCTCAGGTTGCGCACGTGCGGCGCTCGCGATCTCGTCGCAGATGGCGGTCTGTCCCGCGGTTTCGAGATCGGCAAACGCCTTGCCGGCACGCCGCGCGCCTTCAGCGTCGAGCCAGGCAAAGCCGTTGAGTACGATCGGACGGTCGCGCTGCTGGGTGGGATACGGGGCACTCACCCACTCGTCGATGAAGTCGACTACGCCGACGCTTGATGCGCTCGGCGAGTGCTCGTCCGCCGGAATGATGAGGTCCGAGAGGACGGCCGCGAGCCGCCGCTGCGCCGCGCTGAGCGTGAGCGGCCAGAACTCCCCGCGCTTGTGCGAGGTGACGAGGTCGGGATCGGCGCCGTAGCCCGGCGCGGCCGGTGGCCGCAACAGCGCCGCGCCCGGCGCGGCCTCACCCGCCGCTGCGCGCCGCGCCGGCCAGGCGGCGCTCGCAGCCAGCATCCATTTGATGGTCGTGCGCCGGTCCATCACAGCTCCTTGCGCCGCATGCGCCCGAGGATGTGATCCGACGCGCGCCAGGCGATCGCCATGATCGTGAGCGTCGGATTCTTGTCGGCGTTGGAGGCGAATACCGCGCCGTCGGTGACGAAGAGGTTGGGCACGTCCCAGGTCTGACACCACTGGTTGGTCACCGAAACCCTGGGGTCGGCTCCCATGATCGCTCCGCCGACTTCGTGGATGATGAGCCCTCCCGGGGCGATCGCCTTGGCGCCGTCGGTCTCGACCTTCTCTGGCTTGCCGCCCATGGCCTCGATGAGGTCCGCGAAAGTGCGCTGCATGTGCGCGGCCTGGCGCGTCTCGTGCTCCGACCACTTCCAGTGGAAGCGCAGCACCGGGATCCCCCATTTATCCTTGACGCCGCCCGGATCGATCTCGCAGTAGGAATTCTCATTGGGGATCATCTCGCCGCGCCCGCTGAAATACACGAACGATCCGTAGTAGCGGCGCACGTCCTGCTTGAACTTCGCGCCGTAGCTGCCGCCGGTCAGCCACTCGAGGCCGGCGCCGGTGCCGGGCCCGGGCATGCGCTTGCCGCCGCCGAATTCGATGTGGTAGCCGCGCGCGAAGCCGAGCTTGCCGGCGAGCTGCTCGCGGTAGAGCCACCAGGGCGTATAGAGCTGATGCCCATCGGCGGCGTCCTCGTTGAGCGGCGGCAGGCTCTCGAGCAGCGGCACCTGCCCCGACACGTCGCTGCCGACGGTGTCCATGAGATAGCGCCCGACCTTGCCGCTCGAGTTCGCGAGCCCGTCCGGGAAATGCGCGCTCTTTGAATTCAGGAGTATTCGCGCCGATTCGCAGGCGCTCGCCGCGAGCACCACGACGCGAGCGCTCGCGTGCTCGTGCCTGCCGGTGGTGCGATCGACGAAGCTCACCCCGGTCGCGTGCCCGTCGGGCCCGAGCGTGACCTCGTACACCATCGCATCGGTCGCGATGTCGAGGTTCCCGGTGGCGAGTGCCGGGGGCAGGTGCACGGTCGTCGACTGATAGTTGGCGCGGATGGAGCAGCCGCGCCCGCAGGGAGTCGCCCACAGGCAGGGGGCGCGGCTCTGCATATCGGCGGCGAGAATCTTCTGCGCCTTGCCGTTGTCCGGATGGAGCCGCCGGGGGTTGCGGGTGTGATCGAGCGCCCGGGTCAGCACCGCCCGGTGACCTGGAATCGCCGGGATGCCGAGGCGCCTGGCCCGCTGGGCGATCAGGTAATCGCTCACGATGGGCCTGGGTGGCGGCAACAGGCAACCCGGCGGGGAATTAGGCGTGTTCTCCAGCCCCTCGTTGCTGCCGTATACGCCGATCAGGAGCTCCACTTTGTCGTAGTACGGCGCAACGTCCGCATAGCTGATCGGCCAGTCGAAGCCGAGTCCGTCGCGGCTCCTGGGCTTGAGGTCGTAGGGGCCGTTACGCAGCGAGATGCGTCCCCAGTGGTTGGTGCGCCCCCCGAGCATGCGTGCCCGCCACCAGTCAAAGCGACCGCCATGATCCTCGGTCGTTCGCACGTAGGGCTCGCCCGGCACCTGCCAGCCGCCGTCGATGGTCGCGTCGTAGAAGCCGAAGGGCTTCTGCGGCGTGCCGACGCCGCCCAAGGGCGCCAGGTCCGGCGTTTGGAACATCGGCGTCTCGCTCTCGGGACGGTAGCGCCGCCCGGCCTCGAGCATCAGCACCCGGGCGCCCTCCATGCACAGCGTGTAGGCCGTCTGTCCGCCGGCCGCGCCGGATCCGACTACGATCACGTCGTAGGTGCGCTGCTGGGACTTCGGAGTCACGAACGGCATGGCACCTCTTCCATCACGCAGATCTCAGGAGCGGTAAGGCTCGCGGCCGACGCCCTGCGCGGCAATGCCTTGGCTCGCGAGCACTTCATGCTGAAGGGCATACATGGCCGCCGCCGCCTCATCGATCGCCCGCGTGAAGGCAAGCGCGCCGGCCAGAATGGGCGCGAGGCGCTCCTTGTCCTGGATGCGGGCCGGCGGGTATTCGTGCTCGACGACGAGGTAGGTCTTGTCGGGCTCGATGGCGAGCAGCTCGCGCGCGGCGAGCTGGTGGTCGAGCCAGTCCACCGAGCGATTCTGCAGGTACGCGAGCGGATCATGGCGCGCGGTGCCCGGCAGCTCGTGCTCGCTGAACACGGTCTGCTTCTTCCAGGCGTTCAGCTGCTCGGCCGGATCGCTGCTCGGGGCGTCCCCGTGCCAGTCGCCGCGCTGCATCGTCTGCCCGCCATAGCCCCACGCCGCGATGCCCCGGGAATCGATGACCTGGCCTTTGACGTGAAAGCCGCCGATCAGAAAATTGTAGCCGCTGTCCTTGAGGTACTGGAACACGGAGCGTGAGTCCTGGCCCATGAGGATCGCGTGCGAGGGATCATAGTGGATGCGGAATTGGTCGCCGACTCCGTGGCGCTCGCAAATGCGGTGCAGCGCGATCCACGGGCCGGGCGCGTAGGCGATGTTGTTGTGCCAGGTGTCGCCCACGCTCCAACCTGGCATCGGGCACTGCTCAACCCGGAAGGTGAGGCCGCGGGCCTTGGCCTCCCTGAGCAGCGGCACGAACACCTGCTCGAACATCACGAGATTCCCGTCCATCGAGAGGCGCGGATTGCGCCCGACGAAACCCGTGACGGCATCGGTCCCAAGCAGCACCGCGGCGTCGAAGACCTTGAGCATCAGCTGGTGCTTCTTGCTCCGCGTGGCCTCGTCCGCTGCCAGCATGTTGTCGAAGTAGGCAAGATCGGATAGCCCGACGCGCGTCGCCTGCATCGCCCGGCGCACGCGCGCAGCACGAGCGGTGTCGAAGAGCCGGCGCAGGTCGAGAGTGTTGGCCACGGGATCGAGCATGGCCGCCGCCGGGACGTCGCTTTCGGTGGGGTGCAAGGCCGCGGACAGCTCGATATTGGGTGCGCCGATCCGGGAGGCGAACTCGAGCCATTCCTCGACGGCGAGATCCGGGTCGGCGTCGCGGCGGGAGCGGGGTGTCAGCTCCTGCAGCGCCGCGGTGAGGATACTGAGCCGCATTGGCCGCGGCCTGAACTCACCTGCCGGCATAGGCCACCCTCTCGTTGCGGAACGTCGCGGCGAACAGCACGAACACCACCGCGGCGAACGCGGCGGGATAGATCCAGATGGACTTCCAGTCGTGCGCCCCGCCCATCGAGTACAGATCGTCGATGCGACCGGCGGCCCAGAACCCGACCAGCATGCCGAGGCCGTAGGTCGCGAGCGTGATCAGCCCCTGGGCGGCGGCCTTGTGCTGCGCGCCGGCCTTCGAGTCGGTATAGATCTGGCCGGAGACGAAGAAGAAGTCGTAGCACACGCCGTGCAGCGCTATGCCGATGAGCAGCATGAAGCCGAGCTCGTGCGCATTGCCGAAGGCAAACAACAGGTAGCGGCCCGCCCAGGCCAGCATGCCGATGAGCAGCGTGGCCTTCATGCCGAAGGTCCGCAGGAACACCGGGATCAGCAGCATGAAGAGCACTTCCGACATCTGTCCGATGGTCTGCTTGCCGGTCGCGTTGGCGACCTGGATCTCGGTCAGAAACTGGTTCGCGTTCTGGTAGTAGAACGCGAGCGGAATGCAGATCAGGACCGACGCCACGAAGAACACCGCGAAGTTGCGCTCGCGCAGCAGCACCAGCGCATCGAAGCCGAGCAGCCGACCGAGGCTGGTGCCTGCGGCGCCGCCCGGCCGGGGCGGCGTGCGCGGCAGGGTGAAGCTATAGACACCGAGCACCAGGGAGGCGATCGAGCACATCAGGAAGGTGTCGTGCAACAGCCCCCGGGCGATGCCGGCGCGCGAGTCCCACGCGAACAGGTAACTGATGACGAGCCCCGCGACGATCCAGCCGATCGTGCCCCACACGCGCACCCCGGAGAAATGCCGCGAGGGATCGTCCATCTGGCGGAACGCGATGGCGTTGACCAGCGCGAGGGTCGGCATGTAGAGGATCATGTAGCCGAGCAGCACCGGATAGAAGGCGGTGAAGTCGCGCGTGCTGTAGAGCGCGTACATGAGGATGCCGCCCGCGATATGGAGGATCCCGAGGAGCCGCTCGGCGTTGAAGTAGCGGTCGGCGATCAGCCCGACGATAAACGGGGCGATGATCGCGCCCCAGGCCTGGGTGCCGTAGGCGAGCCCGGTCTGCGCTCCGCTCGCGTGCAGATTCGCGGCGAGGTAGCTCCCCATGGTGACGAACCAGCCGCCCCAGATGAAGAACTGGAGGAACATCATGGCGCACAGGCGCAGCTTGGTAAGCGCGTTCACTCGTGTTGTGCTCCGCTGCGCCTACACCCGCATCCACGCCGATCCGGCCCGCGAGCTCGCGACCGACTGGGCGATGAAGCGCAGGCCGCGCAGCCCCTCCTCCACGCCGGGGTAATCGCGCAACGGCGGCTGGCCCGCGCCGACGCGGCGCACATCCGCGATGAAGCCGCGGTAGATGTTGGCAAATGCCTCGAGATACCCCTCCGGATGGCCGGCCGGGATGCGCGCGGCCGCCTGCGCGGCCGCGCTCAGATAGCCCTGCCCGGTCCGCAGCATCTCCCAGGGCTTGCCGGCGGGCTTGAAGATGAGTGTGTTGGGTTCCTGCTGATGCCACTCGAGCCCGGCGCGCGTTCCATAGACGCGGATCGAGAGCCGGTTCTCCTCCCCGCACGCGATCTGCGAGCACACCAGCGTCCCCTTCGCTCCCCCCTCGAGTCGAACCAGCATATTGGCGTCGTCATCCAGCCGCCGGCCCGCCACGAAGGAGCTGAGATCCGCACACAGAGTCTCGATCCGCCGCCCCGTCACGAACTCGAGCAGATTCGCGGCGTGGGTGCCGATGTCGCCGACGCTCCCGCCGCTGCCGGCGCGCGCCGGATCGGTGCGCCACTCGGCCTGCTTGTGGCCGCCTCTCTCGAGCGGCTCCATCAGCCAGTCCTGGGTGTATTCGACCAGGACTTTGCGGATCTCTCCGAGCCGCCCGCCGCGGACCATCGCGCGCGCTTCGCGCACCGCCGGGTAGCCGGTGTAGTTGTGGGTGAGCGCAAAGAGCGTCGTGCCCGCCTCGACGAGGTGCGCCAGCTCCTCCCCCTCGGCGACGGTGAGCGCGAGCGGCTTGTCGCAGATGACGTGGATATCCGCCGCCAGAAACGCCCGTGTGACGGGGTAGTGCAGGTGATTGGGGGTTGCGATGATGACGAAGTCGATGCCGTTGGCATCGGCCGATTCGGCGCGTGCCATATCCTCGTAGGAGCTGTAGGCACGCTCGAGAAACCAGGCGGCGGCGCTCTCGCGGGCGATCTCCGCATGCGAGGACATGGCGCCGGCGACGACCTGCGCCTGACCATCGAGCTCCGCGGCCAGGCGGTGCACCGAGCCGATGAAAGAGCCGCGCCCGCCGCCGACGATGCCGGCCCGCAGGCGGCGCTCAGGTTTGCCGGGCGTGGCAATCGGGCACATCGGGTGAATGCTAGCGCATTTCGCCGATCGTGCCCGCACCCCCGCGCGAGTGCGCTTCCGGTACGCAGCCCGAAGCGTCTAGACGGTTCCGGAGCTTCTAGACGTTCGAGTCAGGAAACGACGCCTTGCGGCGCCTGATGTAGTCGAGCAACGCCTCGTCCACGGCCGGGTCGAGCGGCGGCGCCTCGTATTCGCCGAGCTGCTTCTTCCAGAGTGCGTTGGCGCGCTGGATCATGTCCTTCGCGCCTTCCGCCTCCCACTGCTCGACGCTGTTGTTGTCGGCGAGCGGCGAGCGGTAGAACGCGGTCTGGAAGTTAGCCTGCGTGTGGGCGCATCCCAGGAAGTGCTTGCCCGGGCCGACCTCGCGGATCGCATCGAGCGCCTGGCCGTTCTCCGACAGATCCACTCCCGCGAGCAGGGTGTGCATCATGCCAGCCTGGTCGGCGTCCATGACGAACTTCTCGTAGCCCATCGACAACCCGCCCTCGAGCCAGCCGGCCGTGTGCAGCACGAAATTGACGCCGCCGAGGCAGGTCGGGATCAGGGTGTTGGCCGACTCGTAGGCGGCCTGCGCATCCGGGATCTTCGACGCGCAGAGCGCACCGCCGGAGCGGAACGGCACCCCAAGGCGCCGCGCCAGCGCCGCCATCACGTACAGCACCAGTGCCGGTTCCGGGGTCCCGAAGGTCGGCGCCCCCGACTGCATGGAGAGCGAGGAGGCAAAGCTTCCGAAAATCACCGGGGCGCCCGGGTTCACCAGCTGCGCGAGTGCCATGCCGGCGAGCGACTCGGCGAGCGTCTGCGCGGCGGTGCCCGCGACCGTCACCGGCGACATGGCGCCGGCGAGTATGAACGGCGTGACAACCGTCGCCTGGTTGGCACGCGCGTAGGTTTTGAGCGCCCCGAGCATGGTGGCGTCCCAGGTGAGCGGCGAGTTGGCGTTGATGAGGCTGGTGATGCAGGTGCGCGGCTTGCCGGTCTCGGGGTCGGTGAAGTTGTCCCCGAAGAGGATCTTGGTCATCTCGACGGTGTCGCGCGCCCGCTCCGGGTGGGTGACCGAGCCCATGTACGGCTTGTCGCTGTACTTCATGTGGCTGTACACCATGTCGAAGTGCCGCTTGTTGACCGGCAGGTCGACCGGCTCACAGATGGTGCCGCCGGAGTGATGCAGCGAGTTCGCGAGGTACGCGAGCTTCACGAAGTTGCGGAAGTCCTCGATGCGCGCGTAGCGCCGGCCCTCGTCGAGGTTGCGTACGAACGGCGAGCCGTAGGCGGGAGCAAACACCGTGCGGTTGCCGCCGATCACCACGTTGCGCGCCGGGTTGCGCGCGTACTGGGTGAATTCCTCCGGCGCCGAGCGGCGCACGATCTCGCGGCACATGCCGCGCGGGAAGCGCACGCGCTCGCCCTGGACGTCCGCGCCCGCGTCCTTCCAGAGCTTGAGCGACTCGGCATCGTCGCGGAAATCGATGCCGATCTCCTGGAGGATCGTGTCGGCGTTGTGCTCGAGGAGCTCGAGACCTTCCGCGGAGAGCACCTCGTAGTACGGGATTTTGCGCGTGATGTAGGGGACGAAGGCATGGCTGCGCGCGGTGCGCGCGGCGATCTTGGCGTCGCGGCCGCTCGGGCGCCGTGCGCGCGCCGGCTGGGTCGTCTGGGGCTGGTCCATGAGTCTATCCTGACCGATACTGCGAATCGCGTGGGCCCTGCCCCATTATCGTCAGCCCCCCTCACCCGGGCTGGCCGGTTTGCGGCATGGACTTCTCCGCCAGCGCCACCTTTCAGCGCGCGGCAGCCCAGCCCCGATCAGTTCTGCCCGACGAGCGGCAGCTCGATGAAGCTCGACGCCCCGCCGGTGTGGAACACCCGCTGCGTCGCCTTCTTATAGTCCTCGGGCCGCGCGAAGAAGATGTTGTCGAGGTAGGTCTGCGGGTTGCGGTCGTAGAGCGGAAACCAGCTCGACTGAATCTGCACCACGAGGCGGTGGCCAGGCAGAAACACGTGATTCACCTGCGGCAGCGCGAAGCGGTACTGCTGCACCTTGCCCGCCGGAATGGGGCTCGGATGGATGAGGCTCTCGCGGTAGCGGCCGCGGAAGATGTCCATCGCGACGGGCAGCTGATAGCCCCCCATCCGCGGACTCGCGGGCACTTCGTCCGGGTAGACGTCGATGAGCTTCACCACCCAGTCGCTGTCGGTACCGCTGGTCGAGGCAAAGAGATTCACGAGCGGCGCCCCGCCGATATGCACTGGCGCCGTCAGCACCTCCGAGGTGTAGGTGAGTACGTCGGTGCGGTCAGCAGCGGAGCGCTGATCGGTCAGCAGCCAGCGCTGCCAGGCGCCGCGATCGGCAAACTGCACCGGCCGCGGGATGTAGGGCACGGGCTTGGCGGGATCGGATACGTACTCATCGAAGGGCATGCCGCTCCCGACGGCGGGCGCCGTGAAGCTCAACCCGAAATGCGGCTGCAGGTACAGCGGCTCGGAGCGCGAGGCGCAGCCGGACTCGCAGGCGAGCGGCCAAGCCGGCAGCCGCCGCCACACATCGGTTCCGGTCTCGAACACCGTCACCGGCGGCGTGCCGGCTTGGGGTGCGCCGTCCCGCAGATGCTCCGCCAAGAACGGCTCGATCACGTCGCGGCGCGCCTGCAGCGCCGTGTCGCCGTCGAACTTCAGCGGTCCGAGCGTCGTGCCATCGCCGTTGATGCCGCTGTGTCGCCACGGCCCGAGCAGCAGGAACACGAGCCGGTTGTCCTTGTCCTGCGGCTTGGTAGCGGCGTAGGCGTGCACGCCGCCGTACATATCCTCCTGGTCCCAGATGCTGGTCACGTACAGGGTCGGGACCTTGAGCGGTTGAGCGGCGAGAATCCGATCGAGCGCTTGCGAGCTCCAGAACTCATCGTACGCCGGGTGCTCGGCGAGCTTCTGGAAGAACGGCAGGGCATCGATGCCGAAGTGCCGCGCAAAGGCGCCCGCGGAGCCCAAGGTCAGGAACAGCTGAAAGTCGTCGAACACGCCGCGCGGGATCTTCTTGCCCTCGCCGCGGCGCGTCGTCTGCCCGTAAATGTAGTCGAAGTTGCTCTGGCGGAATGCGCCGTTGTGAAACCAGTCGTCGCCCTTCCAGCCGTCGACCATCGGGCATTCGGGCACCGCCGCCTTGAGCGCCGGGTGCGGGTTTACCAGCGCCATGAGCACCGTGAAGCCCTCGTAGGAGGAGCCGATCATGCCGACTTTGCCGTTCGACTCTGGTACGTTCTTCACCAGCCAGTCGATGGTGTCGTAAGCGTCGGTCGAGTGGTCGACAGCCGTGCCGTTGAGCGGGCCGCGCAGCTCCCGCGTCATGACGTAGTCCCCCTCCGAGCCGTACTTGCCGCGCACGTCCTGGAAGACACGGATGTAGCCGCCGGAGGCAAACACCTCATCGGCGTCCGAGAGCGTCGCGAGCAGGTGCGGGCTCGCGCTGCGCTCGGCGCGCTTGGCGGCGTCATACGGGGTGCGTGTCAGGATGATCGGTGTGCCCTTCGCGCCCTTAGGTGTCACGATGACGGTATAGAGCTTCACCCTGTCACGCATCGGGATCATGACCTCGCGCTTCACGTAGTCGAAATCGCCGGTCGGCTCGCTGAACGCGGCGGGAATGTCGGGCTTCATGGGCGGCGTCGGCCCCCGGGCCGCGAATGCTGCGAGCGAGCCGAGGAACGCCGCACCCGCGGCCAACCGGGTCGATATCCGCATGAGAGTCACTAGCCCTTCATTCACAGCGTCACCGAGCCGCGCCCGAGCTCGATGACGTCACCGCTCACGAGTACGTTGCGCTCCTCGTCGACCCGCAGCCGCAGCGCCGACGGCCGGCCGGTGTATTCGCCCTGCGAGATGTCGAACTCGCACGGCAGCGTGCGGGCGGTGGCGAGGCACCAGCCGCCGAGATTCGCGCAGGCCGAGCCCGTCCCCGGGTCCTCGAGCACGGAGCGTCCCTGTGGGAAGAAGAAGCGCGCCAGCAGCCCCGCGCCCGCGGGCGCAAACAGGTAGAGCTGGCTGTGCCCGGCTTCGCTGCGCAGCTGCGCGAGCAGGTCCGCGCGCACGCTCACGCGCCGTACCGCCGCCTCGCTCGCGAGCGGGACGATGAGCTGCTCGACGCCCGTGTTCACCCACAACGGCCGTTCGCCGATGTCGCGCTCCTCGAGTCCCAGCATGGCCGCGAGCGTCAGACGCGGCTCGCTCACCTCGCGCCACACCGGCGTCTTCGCCTGCAGCGTCCAGCGGTCGCCCGTGGCGCGCACCGCGATCACGCCGGCCGGCAACTCGAGCGTCAGGCGGTCACCGCCGAGGCCGAGCGCGCGGCAGACGTGCGCGGTGCCGAGCGTCGGGTGTCCGGCGAACGGCATCTCGTAGCGCGGCGTGAAGATGCGCGCCGCGGCGGTGGCGCGCTCCGAGGGCAGGATGAAGCTGGTCTCCGACAGGTTGAACTGCAGCGCCAGCGCCTGCATCCTTGCCGCATCGAGCGCCTGCGCCCTCTCGAACACGCACAGGGGGTTGCCGCTCAGGGGCGCGCGCCCCTGGGTGAACACGTTGACGATGCGATAGGAGAACGCCGCCATGTGCAGCGCGATTGTATCCTCGGGGCCGCGGCCATGAGCACCGAATTGCTGTTTCGGGACGACGCCTACCTGAAGACCGCCGCCGCGCGGGTACTGGCGGTCGGCGCGCGCGGCATCGAGCTCGACCGCACGGTGTTTTATCCGCTCGGCGGCGGCCAGGCGGGCGACACGGGCGCCCTGGTGCGCGTGAGCGGCGAGCGCATTCCGATCGCCGACACCCGCAAGGGCGAGACGCCCGATCAGGTGCTGCACGTGCCCGCGAGCGGCGCACCGCTTCCCGAGCCCGGCGAGGCGGTCAGCCTCGAGATCGACTGGCCACGACGTTACCGGCTGATGCGCCTGCACACGGCTCTGCATCTGATGTCGTGCGTGATCGTGGCTCCGGTGACCGGCGGCAATATCGTGCCGGACAAGGCGCGCCTCGACTTCGACATCGAGCTCGCGGCACTCGACGCACAGCGCATCGAAAGCGAGACCAACCGGCTGATCGCTTCAAGGGCGGCCACCGAGACCGCCTGGATCACCGACGCCGAGCTCGACGCGCAACCGGAGCTCGTGAAGACCATGAGCGTGCAGCCGCCGCGCGGCATGGGTCGGGTACGGCTGCTGCGGATCCCCGGAATCGACCTGCAGCCCTGCGGCGGCACCCACGTGGCCAACATTGCCGAGATCGGCGCGATCCGCGTGCTCAAGATCCGCAGCGAAGGCCGACACAATAAACGCGTCGAGATCGCGCTCGCCTAGTCCATTGGACGGACATCGGCTTCGTCGCCCGGCGTCTGCGCCTCACTGGTAGCGGCTGAGCTCGATGCCGTTGCCGACCGGCAGCAGCACCGACGACATGTCGCGCGCCACCTGAACCGCCTGGCGGTAGGCCTGGGCGTGCGGCCGCGCGCTTGCCGGCTCGATCATGTTGTCCGCGATGACCAGCGCGCCCGGGGCGAGCTTCGGGTGCAGCAGCTCGAACACCGGCACATAGAGGCTCTTCCACAGGTCGATCAACACCAGGTCGAAGGGCCCCGGGAGCGCGGCGAGGCTCGCGAGGGCGTCCCCGATGCGAAATTCGACGTAGGCCTCGAGCCCGCAGCGCTCGAGCTGCGCGGTGGCGTACTCAGTCTTCTCGGCCCGCAGCTCGAGCGAGATCACCTTGCCGCCGACGGCGCGCGCGGCCTCCGCGAGCCAGACCGTGGAGTACCCGAAGGAGCTGCCCACCTCGAGGATGCGGCGCGCACCGGCTTGCTTCGCCAGCAGGTTGAGCAACGCTCCGGTCGCGGGTCCGACCGGCAGCAGCATCTCATCGATCCGCCGCTCGGCCTCCTCGGGCCCGAGCGTGTCCCAGAGCTGCTCCTCGCGCTCGGCGCGCGCCTCGTAGTCCGCGAGCACGGCCCCCACGGCCGCATCGATCGACGCCGGATGCATGGGTCCTCCCGTCAGGTGGCGCCGGAGAAGTACTCCTGGAGCGAGGCGACTCCAAGCCGCTTGGCCTCGAACAGGCTCTCGAGGTGCTCGCGCGAGTTGACGAGTCCGCGCGCCCGCAGCACCCCCTGCTCATCGAGGAGCGCCGCGAACGGCAGCCGGCTCACCTGGTAGGCGAGCCCGAGCGCGGCCGACACCACGTAGGGGATTCCCTCGAGCCCCTGGGCGCGCACGAACTCGCGCTGCTCGGCCGCGTCGCCGTCGCTCGCCAGGATCACGTCCATCCACGAGCGCTCGTCCTTGCGGCTGGACTTGACCGCGGACAGGAGCGTCTTGCACACCGGGCAGGTCGGCGATACGAAAAGAAGCAACGTGCTGCGGCCATCACTGCGCGCGGCGCCCACCGTGAGCGCGCTGCCGTCGAGTGCGGCGACTTCGAGCATCGGCGCGGGCTCCCCCACGCTCAGGCCGCGATTGAGCATGAGCGCTCCGGCGGGTGCAATGCGCTCGTGCAGCACGCCGAGCTGCCGGGTGAGCGCCAGCACTACCGCGGACAGTGTCAGGACCAGCACCCAGAGCACCACGTTGGACACCGCGAGCGCCGTCACCGCGAGCTCCGCAGTGCCGCCGTGCGCGGCGCGACCCGGCCGAGGAGCCGATCCAGGCACACATATAAGAGTGTCGCGACTGCAATCCCGCCGCCGACCGTCAGGGTATCGGCCGGGAGCAGCGCCCGCCTCTGCCACGAGACGAGCGTGCCCGCCAGCAGCACAGCCAGCACCAGGTTGCGGGCCACCATCCACGGGGCGATCGGCCGCGCATCATCAGGCCCGCCGCAGCCGCAGGCCAGGTCGGTGCGTCCGCGGTAGAGATTCACGGCGATCGCCGCAGCATAGACGGTGAACAGCGTCACGCCGGCGAGGGCCGCCGGCGCTCGCGTGACGACCGGCAAGAGAGCGACCGCCACCGACAGCTCCGCGAGCGGCACGAGCGGCGCGAGGCGCACCGCGCCTCCCGGCAATAGCCGGTAGGCGCGTAAAACCTCGGTGAAGTGCGGCAGATTCCGCAGCTTGTGAAGCGCGGAGCTCGCGAACAGCAGCGCGAAGCAGCCGATGAGCAAGACACCGACGGCAGGATCGAGCATGCGCTCATCATAAGGCTTACCGCAGGTCCAGGTCCTTCCGGCAGCGCAGCAGCTGGTCGCGAACCTCGAGAAACAGGCGGCTGGCGGTCATCGCTCCAGCTTACATCGTGTCGGGTTAACATGACTCCATGAATACCGCCCGCCTCGAGGCGTTCACCGATGGGGTGGTCGCCATCATCATCACCATCATGGTGCTGGAGATCCGCGTGCCCCGCGGCGGCGATCTCGCCGCGCTGCAGGCGGACGTCCCGGTGCTGCTCGCCTACGTCCTCAGTTACGTGAACGTCGGCATCTTCTGGAACAATCATCATCACATGCTGCACGTCACCGAACGGGTGAACGGCAAGGTGCTGTGGGCCAACCTGGTGCTGTTGTTCTGGCTGTCGCTGGTGCCGTTCGTCATCCGCTGGATCGACGAGGCTGGATTCGTGGCCGCACCGACTGCGGCTTACGGCGTGGTGCTGGCGTGTGCCGCGCTGAGCTATACCATTCTGCAATGGCAGATCATCGCGCTCAACGGCCGCCAGTCGCGCCTCGCCCTGGCGACCGGCAACGACTTCAAAGGAAAGCTGTCGATCGCGCTGTACCTCGCGGCCATCGTGCTGGCGTTCATCCGGCCCTGGGCCGCGATGACTCTGTACGTCGCGGTGGCGCTGATGTGGCTGGTGCCGGACAGGCGCATCGAGTCGCTGGTGAGAAAATGAGCCCGCCACAAGAGTACGTCCCCATGAGTAAGACCTCAGTCGTAACCGCGATGAGTGTTGCCGCCCCCTATGCCGTCACCCTCGAGGATCACGCGGGTCATCACTGGCTGGGCGATGAGCCGATCGAATCGGGCGGCGGCAACAAGGGTCCCACGCCTCACCAGCTGCTGTTGTCGAGCCTCGGTGCGTGCACCGCCATCACGCTGCGGATGTATGCGGCGCGCAAGGGTTGGTCCCTCAACGGTGTCGAGGTGGAGCTCGAGTTCAACCCCGATGGCGCCCCCGCGGCGGGCGGCCACGAGATCCGGCGCCGGATCACGCTGCGGGGGGACCTGACCCCCGGGGAGCGCGAGCGGCTGCTCGACATCGCAAACAGATGTCCAATTCATAAGGTGCTGACCGGCGAGGTGCGCATCGCCTCGTCCCTGGGACCCGCATGAGCAAGCAGCATCCCGCCTCCGAGCGTCTCGAGACGCGCGCCGCCGAGATCGGTGGCGGGCTCACCATCCGCCGGGCGCTGCCGAATCGCCACCGCCGCACCGTGGGCGCCTGGTGCTTCCTCGATCACGCGGGACCGATGGAGTTCAGCGCGGGCGGCGGCATGCACGTCGGACCGCATCCGCACATAGGCCTCCAGACTTTCACCTGGATGATCGAGGGTGAGGTGGTTCACCGCGACAGCCTCGGCAACGAGCAGCTGATCACGCCGGGCCAAGTCAACCTCATGACCGCAGGAGTCGGGATCGCGCACGCCGAAGACTCGGCGCAGGGCGCCGCGGGCCGGCTGCACGCGGCGCAGCTGTGGATCGCATTGCCCGAGGGTGAACGGCGCCGCGCGCCCGCCTTCCGCAACTACCCGCACCTGCCGCTCATCAGGAAGGGCGGCTTTGAGGTACGGGTGCTCGCCGGAAGCGCCTTCGGTGAGACCTCGCCCGCGGAAGTCTATTCACCGCTCGTCGGTCTCGACCTCACCGCGGCGGGTACGGCGGCACTCGCCCTGCCGCTGACGGCTGCGTTCGAGCATGCCGCGTTGGTTTTGAGTGGCGCGGCGACCGTCGGGGGCGAGGCGCTGGCGCCCGGCACCCTGCTCTATCTCGGCACCGGCCGCGAGGAGCTCGCGCTGTGGGCCGAGTCGGCCGCGCGGATACTCCTGATCGGCGGCGTGCCCTTCGGTGAGGAGATCCTCGTGTGGTGGAATTTCGTGGCGCGCACCCGCGAGGAAATTGCCGAGGCAACCCGCGACTGGAATGCCGGGCGGCGCTTCGGCCCCGTGCACGGCAGTCCCGCACCGCCCCTCGTCGCTCCGGACGTCGCCGGCATCAACCTGCGCCCCGCGCCCCCCGGGGTCACTTGAAGACGACCGTACGGCCGCCGTTCAAAAACACCCGGTGCTCGATCGCATAGCGCACCGCCGCTGATAAGGCGCGGCGCTCGGAGTCACGCCCCGCCGCCACTAGCATCTCCGGCGTGTAGCCGTGATCGACCCGCTCGACGATCTGCTCGATGATCGGCCCCTCGTCGAGGTCGTGGGTCACGTAATGCGCGGTGGCGCCGATCACCTTGACGCCGCGATCGTAGGCTTGGGTGTAGGGTTTCGCGCCCTTGAAGCCGGGCAGGAACGAGTGGTGAATGTTGATGGCGCGCCCGCGCAGCCGCTCGCACAGCCCATCCGAGAGGATCTGCATGTAGCGCGCCAGCACCACGAGCTCCGTGCGCGTCGAGTCGACGAGCTCGAGCAGGCGCCGCTCCTGCGCCGGCTTGGTCGCGGACGTCACCGGCAGATGAAAGAACGGCAGATTGTGCCGTGCCGCGATCGGCTGCAGCGTCACGTGGTTCGACACCACCGCGGTGATGTCCATCTGCAGCTCGCCGGTGCGGTGGCGGTACAGCAGATCCTCCAGGCAGTGATCGAAGTTCGACACCATGATGAGCACGCGCGGGCGCTCCACGCTATCGTGGATGCGCCATTCCAGTTCCTCGGCGGCGGCGACCGGTTGGAATTCGTCGCGCAGCCGCGCCAGCTCCACCCGCTCACCCTGCACGCCGCAGAACGTGATGCGCACGAAGAAGCGCTGCGAGATCGTGTCGTCGAACTGATGCATCTCGATGAGATAGAAGCGCCGCGCGGCGAGAAAGCCGGTGATGGCGGCGGTGGTCCCCATGCGGCTGGGACAGCTGGCGGTGAGTACGTAAGGATGTTCGGTCGCGAACGCCAAGGCCGGCTCCGGGAGCTATGGATCGTGCAGCAGCGTGACAGTGCGGCGCGCGGCGCTCTGATCCAAATGGGACGGCCGCTGGCGCGTACGCGTCATCCGCGGCCGAACACCCTCACTGCCGCGCCGTTCACGGCGCGCGCCGCCTCGGATGCGAGAAACACCACGACGTCCGCCACCGCATCGGGATGCACCCAGCGCGTCACATCGGCGTCCGGCATGGAGGCGCGATTCGCCGGTGTATCGATGGTGCCCGGCAGGATCGCATTGACCGTGATGTGGCGGTCCTTGAGCTCGGCCGCGAGCGCCTCGGTCAGCCGTTCTACCCCGGCCTTGGACGCAGCGTACGCGCCCATGCCGGCAGCGGCACGACCGGCCGCACCCGCGCCAATGTTGATGATGCGTCCCCCACCCCCGGCGGGGAGGTAGGGCACCGCGGCCTTGGATGCGACGACGGCGGTCTTGAGGTTCATCGTGAACATGAGCTCCCAGGTCGAGACGTCGCCCTGCTCGAGCGTCTCCCAGCGAAACCCGCCCGCGACGTTGACCAACACCCGGAGGCCGCCGGTTGCCGCAGCGATCGCCTTCATGGCGGCGTCCGCGGCGGGCTGTGCCGTGAGATCCACACCGCCGACCAGCATATGCGGTGCGCCAAACTCCTGCGCGGCCCAGCCGGGCACCGACCCGTGACCGAGCAACCCGAGACGCATGCCGCGGCCGGCAAAGCGGCGGGCGACCGCGGCCCCGAGAGCGCCAAAGGCACCGGTGACGACTACGGTGGATGGATCTGACATGGCAGGCCCCGAACCGTTAGAAAATCTCGATGACGTGAAACGACGCAGCGCCGGAGCGCGCCGCGATCGTGCACTCCGCACCCGCTCCGATCGCGAGCGCGTCGAGCCGCGAGAGCACGAGTTCCGCCTTGGCGCGGCGGACCACAAGTTCCGAGAGGGCGATGATGAGCGTAGTCGCCGTGCGCGGCGCGAGCACCGTCGACTCCTGCGTCGCGCTGCGTGCGAGGGTCGCGTTGCAACGGCCGCGCCGGGTCATGACGTTGAGGTCGGTGACGGCCGCGCCGAGCGGCTCGGCGAATACCGCCACATCGCCCGAAAACTCGACCGCCGGGCTCTCCGGCGAGAGGCTGAGCGGCGGCTGCCCGTCGATGAGGAGCTCGAGCCGGCCCGTGAGTACCGCCATGCGCCGCTCGATGCCCGGAAAGAGCGAGAACGGGCCGGCCGCGTGAATGTCCGCGATGCTGACCCGCCAGTCGAAGCCGCGCAAATCACTTCCCGGCGGATAGACGGCGACCTCACGGGTGAGACCACCGCCGTTCTTCCAGGGCACGGCCGCGCGCTGCGACGCGCGCAGCAACTCGAGGGAGGCCGGCTCGGCGCCCACGACGCTGCTAGCCCGCCTTGAGCATCTGCCTCAGGTACACGAAGCTGAGCGCCCACATCTCGGCGGCCTGGCGGTGATCGGCCGCCGCCGCATGCCCGCCGTCGGTATTCTCATAGAAGAGCACCGCGTGACCCTGCTCCACCATGCGCGCCGCCATCTTGCGCGCGTGCACCGGAGTCACGCGGTCGTCGCTGGTGGCGGTGACGAACAGCACCGGCGGATAGCTCCTGGCCTTGCTCACGTTCTGGTAGGGCGAGTACTTCATGATCCAGGCCCGGTCGGCCGGCTTGTCAGGATCGCCGTACTCCGCCTCCCAGGAGGCGCCCGCGCCGATGTGCGTGTAGCGGATCATGTCGATCAGCGGCACCTGGCACACGACCGCGCCGAAGAGCTCCGGGCGCTCCACCATGTTGGCGCTCACCAGGAGCCCGCCGTTCGAGCCGCCCATGATGCCGAGCTGCTTCGCCGTCGTGATGCCGCGCTTGACGATATCCCGGGCGACGGCCTGGAAGTCGTCGTACGCCCTCTGGCGGTTCTCGAGCAGCGCTGCCTGGTGCCACGCCGGACCGTATTCGCCGCCGCCGCGAATGTTAGCGACTACGAACACCCCGCCCCGGGTGAGCCACAGCATGCCGAAATTCGCCGAATAGCTCGGCGTCAGCGAGATCTCGAAACCCCCATAGCCGTAGAGCACCGTGGGCGCAGGCCCGGTGAGGCTGCGCGAGCGCGTCACGAAGTACGGAACCTTGGTGCCGTCCTTCGAGGTGGCAAAGAACTGCTCGGTCGTGAGGTTGGTGGCATCGAAGCGCGCCGGGAGCGATTTGATCGCCAGCGGCGTGCCCTCGCCCGCCGTCGCATACAACGTCGTCGGCGTCGTATAGCTCTCGAAGCGGAACTGGGCCTCCGACCCCCAGGTATTGGCCGTCACGACATGGGTCGAGCCCCCGGCGGGAAGCGCCAGCGTCGTCTCGCTCCAGCTGTGATTCGCGCCGGGACGGAATACGTGGATGCTGCCCGTCACGTCGTGGTTGATCGACACATACACCGCCTCGCGCCCCGCGACCACTTCGTCGATCGCGCTGCGCGCATCGGGTGTATGGAGCACCGCGACGGCGCCCGCGCTCACCGGCTCCTCCGGAGCCGGCATGGTGTAGGCGATCAGCGAGCCCTTGGCGATGGACGCGCCGCCCGGCCGTGTCCAGTCCTCGCGCAGCGTGAAGAGGAGGTTCCTGCCCTGCGCGCCCTTGAGATCGGCGCCGAGAGGAAGCGGGAGCTTGCGCGTAGTGCCATCCGGAGCGAGCGCGTAGTACTCGGCGGTGAAGAAGCTGACGGCACGCTGGATGAGGGCGATGCTTCCCGTCGGGTCGTGGAACACGACGCCGGCAGAGGCGACGTCGCTCTCCGTACCCTCGTAGACCGTGCGCGCATCCTTAAGCGGCTCGCCGCGCTTCCAGACCTTCACGATCCGCGGATAGCCGGACGAGGTCATCGACCCCGGGCCGAAGTCCGTTCCAAAGACGACCGCGTCCTCGTCGAGCCAGGTGATGGAGGACTTCGCCTCGGCGAGCTCGAAACCGTCCTTCGCAAAGGCCTTCGCATCCGGATCGAACTCGCGTACCACCGCCGCATCGCCCCCGCCGCGCGAGAGCGTGACGAGACAGCGCCTGAGCGAGGGCGTGCAGTCCGCGCCCTTCCATACCCAGTTCTCGTGCTCATCCAGCGCCAGCTTGTCGAGATCGAGCAGCACGTCCCAGGCGGGCGCGGGGCTCGCGTAGTCGGCGATACTCGTGCGCCGCCAGATTCCCTTGGGATGCTGCGCGTCCTGCCAGAAATTGAAGACGTATCGATGGTCGAGCTCGCCGTAGGGGATGCGGTCGGTCGCGTCCAATACTCTAAGAATGGCGTCGTAATCCTTCTGGTACTCGGGATCGGCCTGCAGGATCGCCGTCGACTTCGCGTTCTGTGCCTTCACCCATTCCAGCGCCTTCGCGCCGTGGACGTCCTCGAGCCACAGGTACGGGTCGTCGGCGCCAGATGCCGCTTGAGGATTCTTATCCACTTTCGCTCCTGCGAGTACGGCGGCGCCGATGAGGCCCGCCAGGGCTGTCAGAATCAGCCGCGCTCTCCTGCTCATCGTGAGTCCTCCGTCAGTGCTCGGCGTACGCCGCGGGCCGGCGCGCGTAGATGCCGAAGCCGCAGATCACCGCATAGCATATCGCCGGCACGATCAGCGCGGCCTTAAGGCCCGTCAGGTCGTCCATGAGCCCGGCGATCGGAGGCACCACCGCCCCGCCGACAATCGAGACGCAGATGATCCCCGAGGCCTCGGCGGCGCGTGGCCCGAGTCCCTCGCAGGCGAGAGCAAAGATCGTGGGGAACATGATCGAGTTAAAGAGGCCGACTGCAAGCAGCGACCAGCCGGACACGGCTCCGGTGGTGTTGGCGGAAATCAGCAGCAGCGTGATCACGGCGGTCGCGGCGCACGCGAGCACCTTGCCCGGCGAGAAGATCCGGAGCAGATAGGACCCGACGAACCGCCCGACCATGGCGCCGCCCCAGTAGAAGGGAACGTGCTTGCCGGCCTCCTCGGCACCGAGGCCGAGGACGCTCGATTGCATCAGGTAGTTCACGATCACCGAGCCGATCGCGACCTCACCTCCCACATAAAGAAAGATGCATAAGGTGCCGTAACTGAAGCGCGGAAGCTTCAGGAGACTCAGGTAGTGCTCCAAGGTCGGCATCTCGCTCGGGCTCTCGACGAGCTTCTTCCGCGCCAGCCACACGAGGGCGGCGATCACGGTCAGCGCGGTGGCGAGGCCGAGGTAGGTGTGCACGATCACCTGCGTCTCCTGGGTGCGAAACAGCGCCCGGGCGACGCCTGAGAGCGTCGACGGATCCACCTGCGAAAGGGAGCCGAGGATCAGGATCGAGCCGACGTAAGGAAAGATCGTGGTCCCGAGGGAGTTGAAGGCCTGCGCGAAGGTGAGGCGGCTGTGCACGGTCTGCGGCCGCCCGAGCATCGAGATCAGAGGATTCGCCACCACCTGCACGATGGTGATGCCCGAGCCAAGCACGAAGATCGCGCCGAGGAAGGCCACGAAGAGGCCCGAGGAAGAAGCCGGAATGAACAGCAGGCATCCGGCGGTCATGGTCATGAGGCCGAGCGCAGCGGTGCGCATGTAGCCGATGCGCGCCACGACCGCCGCCGCCGGAATCGAAATGAGGAAATAGGCGATGAAGAACGCAAACTGCACCAGCATCGCCTGGGCATAGTTGAGCGTGAAGAGCGCCTTGAGCTTCGGGATGATCACGTCGTTCAGGCTCGTGATGCCGCCGAACATGAAGAAGAGCGCGAACACGAACAGCCGCAGCGTCCTCACCGAGGACTCTGCCGTGCCGCCACTCGCACTCGCCTGCTGCACACCGGGGTTTACCAAGCTGTCTCCTCGCCCTCAGGCACGTTGATCCGCCGCCGCCGGGTACATCGCCATCAGCCGGCTCGTGACGCCGTTGGTCCAGCCGAAGCCGTCCTGCAACGGATACTCGCCGCCCCCGCCACTGCGCTCGGCGAGCACGTCATACTTCTCCACCAGCTTGCCGCTCTGCTGGTAGATGCGCCTGACGCTGCGCAGCCAGCGGTGCGCGATTGCCTCGGCGAGCTGCCGCTCGCCATAGCGATTGAAACCCGACACGCCTATCCACTGCAACGGCGCCCAGCCGTTCGGCGCATCCCATTGCTGGCCGGTCGCGAGCGGAGTCGTAACGAGGCCGCCGGACTTGAGCAGCGCGCCGCGGGTGGCGGCTGCCACCCCGTCCGCCTGGTGCTGGGAGGCGCAGCCGAAAAAGAGCGGATAAAGCGTCGCGGCCGAGAGCCGTGCGACGCGCGTGCGTTCGGTCCAGTGATAGTCGAAATAGACACCGGCCGCGGCATCCCAGAGGCATCGGTCGACGGCCGCGCGCCGTGCTTCGGCACGGCGGCGGAATTCGGCGGCGCCGGCGCGTTCCCCGCGGTGCTCGCAGCCGCCGAGGATTGCGTTCTCGAGCCCGAACAGCAGGCTGTTGAGATCGACCGGGAGGATCTGCGTGGTGTTGATCGTCGCCATGCTGCGCCCGTCCGCGAACCAGCGGGAGCTGAAATCCCAGCCACTCTCGGCGGCGGCGCGAATGTCACGGAAAACCTGCGCCGCCGGTCGGCCGCTGGCGCGCGCGAGCTCGGTGTCCTCGCGGTACGACTCATCCCGCGGGGTATCGCGATCGTCCCAGTAGCGGTTGAGGATCGCGCCGTCCGGGAGCGCCACCACGCGGCGGTGCGCGCTCCCCGGCTCGAGCTCGCCCGCCCCTTCCATCCAGAACTCGTACTCGCGCTTGAGCTGTGGCAGGTAGCGTGCAAAGGCCTCCCCCGGTCCGCACGGGAGCAGTCCCGCCATCGCGAAGAAGAACGGCGGCTGCGAGCGGCTCAAGTAATAGGTGCGGGTCCCGTTCGGCACGTGCCCGTAGCTGTCGATCAGGTACGCGAAATCCTCCACCATGCCGGCAATCAGATCGCTCCGCCCGCTCTCCACCAGCCCGAGCATCGTGAAGTACGAATCCCAGTAGTAAATCTCGCGAAAGCGCCCGCCCGGAACGACGTAGGGCTTTGGCAATGGGAGCAGCGATGACCAGGGAGGCGCGCTCGTGGTGGTCCGGGTGAGCTCGTTCCAGAGCCCATCGATGTGGGTTGCGAGAGTGGTGTGCGCCGCGGGCGAAACGACGGACACAGGCTCCTCGGGAAGCGAGAAGTGCGCGCTGACGAAGCGCCTGAGCGCCTGGGGCGTGTCCGGGCGCGTTTCTCGATACGCGCCGAGAATCGCCTCGGGCGCAGCTTTGGGGACCGCATCCACGAAGGTCTTCCCGTCCGGGAAAATGCCCGCCGTCTGCACCGCGACGAAGAGATCGCCGAACAGAACCTGAGGCGGCTGCGGAATGACCGGCATTGCTCGCCTCTGAGGCAGCGGCTAGGGCTGCTCCCACGACTCGGTCGGCACGTTGCTCGGAACGGGAAGCGAACGGATGTAAGTGACGAGGGTCCAGACACCCTCGGAGCCCAGCACGCCGCCGAAAGCAGGCATCCCCTTCGGGCGGCCGTAGTAGATGGAGGAGAAAACCTCCGCGTCCGCCCCGCCGTAGCGCCAGCGCCCGTCCGCGAGGCTGGGACCCACCCAGCCGCTGCCGCCGCCGCCGTGGCAACCGTCGCAGTTCATGGCGGTGAAGAGCTGCGCGCCACCCTTGGCGACCGCGGCGTCGGCCTCGTGCGGATTGCTCAGCACGCCGCCCGGAGGCGCGATCCCGCCGGCGGCGACGTGCGCTTCGTAGGCGATCGCGGGTGGCGGGGAGTTCGATGCCGTCGCCGGGGGCGGCGCCGGGCCGGCGCAGGACCCGAGTATCACGCATGACAGGAGTGCGAGCCGCGCTGCCGGGCTCATTGCGAGCGCGTGAGTCCCGCGTTTCACAGCCCGAATATCCAAACGATGCCGCCCTGGCTCGTGTGCCGGGCGATGTCCTTCATGTAGTCCGCGGGCGACCGCACGTCTGTAGGATCGTCGGAGCGCGTGTCGCCGGCGAGCAGCGCCCAGTCACCACCGATGCCCGCATAGATTGCCACGTACTCCTTGCCGTCAGGTCCGCGGTAGGCAATCGGATTGCCCACGACGCCGGAGCCCACTTTGAATTTCGAAAGCAGTCGGCCGGAGCGGGCATCGACCGCCTTGAACCACCCATCGAGCGTTCCATAGAACGCCACATCACCGGCCGTCACCAGCGCTCCGCTCCAGCTGGGATACGACTCCTTGTCCTCCCACACCTTGCGGCCGTTCTCGGCATCCCAGGCGATGAATGCGCCGAGGTTTCCTCCCGGACCGGGATGGTACGGGGTGTCCGCCCCGACGTACGGGGTTCCCCTGAGGTGTGAGGCATGCGCGGCCCCGTAGTCCATGCACAGGTTGTTGGTGGACGTATAGAAGAGATGGGTACGCGGCGAGTAGGCCGGCGGAGACGACGGACTCACGGCGCCCTCGAGACTCGGGCACACGCCCGTGACTTTGCCTTTTGACACGCCGGTCTGCCTGGCAGGATCGATTACCGGCCGCCCGCTCGCGAGGTCCACGGATTTCGCCCAGGTCACCGGCGCGTACGCGGCCGCGACCAGCAGCCGTCCGGTGGCTCGATCCAGCGTATACGCGAAGCCGTTCTTGTCGAAGTGCACGAGCGCCTTGACGGGTCGGCCGCCGATCAAGAGGTCGGCAAGAACCATCGCGCCCGTGGCGTCGTAGTCCCAGTTGTCGTGCGGGGTGAACTGGTAAGCCCACACCAACTCGCCGCTACCCGGCCGGCGTGCCAGCACGCTCGCGCTCCATTTGTTGTCACCGACCCGCACTTCCGGGTCATAGGGAGCAGCGTTACCCGTACCGTAGTAGATGAGATCGAGCTGCGGGTCGTAGGAGATCCAGCCCCACACCGGAGCGCCACCGGTCTTCCAACTGTCGTTGGCCCAGCTCTTCGCACCGACATCGACCCCGCCGTCGTAGGGCGGCTTGAAAGTGTCGGGCCGCGCGAGCATGTCCGCGTCCGGACCCAGATTGCGCGCGGTCCACACGGTCCGCCCGGTCTTAAGATCCAGTGCCTTCAGCCATCCGTAGATGCCGAACTCACCGCCGGATGCGCCGACAATCACCCGCTCCCCGACCACCAGCGGCGCCATCGTGATCGTCTCGCCGTTGCCAAGGTCAGCGGTCGTGGTCTTCCACAGCTCCCGCCCCGAGCGTGCATCGACCGCCACGCTGTGACCGTCGAGCAGGTTGTAGACGATCTGTCCGTTGGCGTAGAACGCGCCGCGATTCACCGCGTCACAGCAGGCAATCCCGAGCGCGTTCGAGCTCACGTCCGGACGGTACTTCCAGCGCAGCGGATACCCCTCCTGGCGAAGATCGAACGCGTACAGCACGTTCGGCCACGGCGTGACGACATACATCGTCTCACCCACCACCAGCGGCTGGCCTTCGTGGCCGGCGAGCACACCCGTGGAGAAGGTCCACACCGGACGGAGCGAGTGCGCATTCTGTGCGTTGATCAGTGCGAGGCCGCTGTAGCGTGTCGCCGCATAGTTCTTGGCAGGCATGCTCCACTGGCCATCGTCGGCCGCTGGCGCCGGCGCAGGCGTCGCGGCAGACGCGGCGCCGGTAGCAATGACCGCTGCTGCGCAGGAGAGCAATATTGAGATGGGTGTCTCCCGCGGCATGGCGGAGAGGATTATAAGCACAATGCCGCGGCGATTCGGCAGCCGGGAGGGCGTATGCTCGCGCGCATCATCCATGTGACCTCAGTAATGCTGCTGGGAGGAGCCGCAGCGCTCGCCGCGGCTCCTCAGCAGGACGGGAGGGTCCAGACGATGAACCTGATCGATGCGGACCAGAAGCCCGCCGTGGAGAAGAGCATCCGGGAGCTCACTGCCGCCAATCCCGCGCAAGCGGCCACCACCAACAAGGCGGTGGTCACGCTCGTCGGCAACCAACATTCCATGGCCACGACGCGCGGCTTCAGCGTGGTGCAGGATGAGCCGGCGAGCGTCGCCGGGGGCGCGCGCGGACCCACTCCGACGGACTATTTCATCGCCTCGCTCGGCACCTGCCAGAACGTCGTCTTCGTGCGCTACGCCGCACTCGAGCAGATCGCGATCGAAGCTCTCGAGACGACCGTGACGGGCGTCTGGGACCGCCGCGGCCTCTACGGAATCGCCGGGGTCGACCCGGGGTTCCACGAGATCACCCTCGAGACGCGTGTGAGCACATCCGCCCCGAACGACAAGGTGGCGGAGGTTGCGCGGCGCACGCGCCGGGGCTGCCCGATCTTTGCCACGCTGCGCAAGGAGACGGCCCTCACCGTGCGGCTCATCGTGAACGGGCAGCCAGTGCCGCTGTGATGCCGAAGCTACTCCGCCGGTACTGTGTTCCAGTTGACTCAATGACTTAGACGCAAGCCATCAGGTAGCGCCTCAAGTCGCAGCCTTGCCCGATCGCCGGGCACCCGTACCGAGTGCTCAGTTCTCACGGACCACCTCAAGTGTTGCCTGCCGCCGCCGATGGAAGGGAGCCGGGCATGGGCAAGCGGCGCCGGTTGTGTGACGTGAGTCAGGAGGATGCATGGACAACGATACCCCCAAAGACGACGGTTCGATCCTCGGGCCAACCTTGCGCTTCAAGGGCGAACTGGAAGCGGCCGAGGATCTGCTGATCGAGGGAAAGGTCGAGGGAAGCATCAAGCACTCGCGTCGGCTGACGATCGGAGTCCAGGGCCACGTCAAGGCGCAGATCGAGGGCCACATCGTGGCAATCGCCGGCACGGTCGAGGGAGACGTTCACGCGCAGACCTCGGTCGCCGTCACGGAGACCGGACATCTGACCGGAGACGTACGCGCCCCCAGCGTCAGCATCGTTGACGGCGCCGACTTCAACGGCAACGTCATCATGGATGCAAGCAAGCGCGCGCGCCGCACCACGCGCGACACGGAGAAGCGGTGACCTATGGCACGTAACATCATGTCGGTCTTCGGTCCCAACGGACGCGCGGTCGCTACAGGCGAGAGTCCCGCGCCGACGGACAGCACCCCAACGCCGGCCGTAGCCGCCAAGCAGTCCGCACCTCTGGCGCTGATGACGCTCGGCAAGACGCTCGTCTTCAAGGGCGAGATCTGCGCCGACGAGGATCTGGTTCTGTTCGGCCGGGTCGAGGGCTCGATCACCCATACGAGCAGCGTGACGATCGCCCTTGGTGGCGTCGTGACGGGCAACGTCTACGCGCGCACCGTTACGATCCGCGGCACCGTCGAGGGCGACGTCGAGGCGAGTGAGTCGGTCACGGTCGCGCCCAGCGCGGTCCTCAACGGCGATATCGTCGCCCCGCGCGTGAGCATCGTCGACGGCGCCGAGTTCAATGGTTGCGTGGAAATGCCGCCGCGGGCGGCGGTCGCCGAATCGAAGAAGAGCGCCGCCAAGCCGCTTCCGATGACTCAGCCGCCGGCACCGCTGAGCGCCCAGGAAGCGGTCCGGCTCCTCGGCGAGCGCTCGGAGTCGTAGAGCGGCCGTCGCGGGCCGCGAATTACACCGATCGCTGACTATCGTGAAGTGCGGGAGGGCCCCTCAGAATCGGTACCCCAACAGCGCCATCAGCACCCGCGGCCGCACAGGAATCTCCGCCCTGATGAACTCACCTGCCGTCACATTCGTCGCAGCGTAGACATTCGAGAGGTTGCTGCCGCTGATCTGCACTGTCCAATTGTCTTTGACGACTCCGACCGACGCGTCGTAGATCGTGTATGCGGGTATGGTGTACCTGAGAAGCACGGTGGTCGGAGGGCTTTGCGACGGCGCGTTGCCGTCCGGGAAGCTCGCCGGTGCGTTGCTCATGCTGGCAATGTGACCAGCGCTGACGATGGCGTACGGCCGGTAGCTGCCGATGCTCCAGTCATAACGCGCCCGCAGATTGAACATCAGGGGCGGCGCGAACGGCGCCGGGGTGCCGGCCGTGCCCCATGGACCCGGGTAGGTGAGGCCGCCGACAACCGCAATGCACTGGCCGGCCGGAGTCGGGTTGTTAGCGGTGGCTAGCGTCACGCCCGCTGAGATCAGACAGGGGGAGTTCGCCTGCCGGACGCTGTTCCACGAGCTCGCTCCCTGCAGGGTAAGTCCCGCGGGCAGGCGCGCAGTCAATTGCAGCTCAACACCTTTGATCGTGTAACTGGGGCCGTTGGTGACCCAGGTCGCGGCGCCCAGAAACGCCGGATTGAACAGCGGCGAGGCGACGTCGTTCCAATTCATCCGGTAGGCGGTTGCATTCACGAGCAGCCGGTGGCTCAGGAATTCGCTCTTGAAGCCGAGCTCGTTGTTCACCAGGGTGTCCGAGTCATATCCCAGCGAATGCACCGCCTGGTTGGTGCGAAGTCCGAACAGGCTGCCGCCCGGCAGGCATCTCGGGTCCGTCGACGCCGCGCCGCAATAAGGGGCCACCCCTGCAAGCCGGACCGGCTGACCGGGAAGGGACAACCCTCGATTGAAGCCGCCTGGGCGAAAACCCTGTGCAAAGGTGTAGTAGGTCATGATGTCCGGCGTGATATGCCAGGACAGGCTGGCGCGGCTCGAGAACCCGCGCTCGCTCTTGTCGAGGTTGATGGGAAAGCCGCAGAGTCCCGCGGCCGTGCAAGCCCCGTTGGGGTGATCGAGGATGAGACCGCTGGCGCTGCTCTCGCTGTACCACTCCGAGCCGTGCTCGAACTCATCGTAGTGGTAGCGGCGCGTGCCGGCGGAGAGCGTCAACACCTTCGGGACCAGGTCGAAATCGATCGACGCGAAGAACGCGTACTGCCGGTAGCCGCGCTGCACGTCCTCGCCGAACGCGTTCTTGGTGTTCTCGCGCAGGCTCGGATCACTCGCATAGGCGCCTGGCACCGGCCCGACGGCCGACAGGCAATCCGCGCCGCCTGCGAGAGCAACGGTCAGGTTCGCCGGACTGCACTGCGGAATGGCGAGATAGTTGAAGTTCATGTTGTCGCCGATGACGAACTTTTCCCAATACGCGCCCAGCAGCGCGCGAACCCGATAGTCCTCGCCGGTACTGACGCGAAGCTCGTGGGTCTGGTGTGTGTGGCGAACGGTGTCATACCAGTTCCCCACCGGCGGGTAGCATTGCAGCGGCTTGCCGGCGAGAGACGGGAGAGTCGCGGGTTTGAAATATCCAGCCCCCGGTCCGATGCAGGCGTAATAAGAGCCGAGGGCGCTGCGCAGGTAGTTGGAATAGTCCTGCTGTGCTTCGATGTGCCGGACCAGATAGCTGCCGCTATAGACGACCTTCAGCTCGCCGAATCTGCCATTGAGTGTCCACGCGGTGCTCTCGTAACGATCCTTGGTGTAGGCCGGAGTAAAGGCCGTGATCTGATAAGGCGGCAGCGCGTTGCCGCTCGGGTCCTGAGGATAGGCGTAGAAATAGCCGTCCGCGTGCATGGCCTGGTAGTTCTGCTGGATGAGAAGATTCCAGGCGTCGTTGAACTGATATAGCGCGGAGAGCCGCAATCCCTGATAGGTCACGGGGTTGGTGTCGGATGCCACCAGAGCAGCGTTGTTGGCCGATGGGTTTCCGCCGTCGACCGCCGGGCTCGAGCCCGGCACAAAGGCAATCGTTCCAGGTACGTTCGATATATAGCCGCCGCGACGCTCGGAAAAGATCACTGCGCGAACCGCCAGCGTATCCGGGATCAGCGGCAGGTTGAGCGTCGCGTTGAGGCTGCTGTTCTGGTCGCCGCCGGCCGTGGTGCCATAGCCCGCGTTGAACTCGCCGGACCTGACGCTCAGGTTTGGCTTGTTGGTGATGTAGCGGATGACACCGGCCTGAGCACCCCCACCGTAGAGCGCCCCCTGTGGTCCCTCGAGCACTTCCACCCGCGTCATGTCGACCAGATACACATCGTTGTTGCGCGCCGGGAACTGCATGGACTGGTTGTCCAGGTACAGCCCAACGGCCGGGAATGGCGCCGTCGTCGACTGGCTCTGGTTGCCGGTGGCGACGAAGCCCAGACCACGGATGAAGATATTGCCGGTGCCCGGACCGTTGCCGCTGTAGGTCACGTTCGGCGTGTACTGCAGCAGATCGTCGAAGGTGGTCACGCCGAGCTGACTCAGCTGATCCCCGGTCATCGTCTGGATTGCGATCGGTACGTCCTGAAAGTTCTCCTCGCGTCGGCTGGCGGTGATGATGACCTCAGACGGCTCATCGCCCATGCGGCCCGGAATCCGCGGCTCCGGTGCAGGCGCCGCGGCGAGGATGCGCACGCTGTTCGCGGTGAGATACTCGAACCTGAGCCCCGTCCCCTGGAGCATGGCGGCGAGGGCTGCGTTGACGCCAAGTCCGCCGGGAACAGCGTGGGACGTCTGATTGCGCACCAGGCCGGAAACATAAAGGACCTGCAGGCCGGTCTGCCTCGCAAGCGCTGCCAGCGCCTGGCCCAACGGCTGCGCGGGAATCCCTGCCGCCGGTCTCTCGGGCTCTGCGGACTGGGCCAGCACGGCGGGCGCCACACCCTGCGCGATGGGCGCGCCGAGAGCGAGTGCCCGCAGCACCCCGGACACCGCGGTCGCAATCTGCGTCGACGGGTGACGCAAACGAATACCCCCAGCCGCTTTCCGAACGGGCTTGTTACCGCCCTTTGGGCCGGAAGTTTACCGGCGCGGAACGCTCAACCGAACTGTGCGCTGCAGCAGTGCTACTTCTGCGACACGCGAATCCGCTTGTCGGTCACATCGACCTGCACGCCCTCGAGGCTGCGCAGGAAGGCAATGAATGCCTCGCTGTCGTCGACCGAGAACACACCGCTGATCTCCAGATCCCGCAGCGCGGGCGATGCGATCTCGATCGGCTTCTGAGCGTAGCGATTGAACTCCGCCACGACGCGCTCCAGCGGCTCACCCTCGAACATGATCTGCCGGTGCAGCCAGGCCGTGGTGCGCTGTGCATCGACCGAAACCGGGGTAGCCGGCCACCCCCCCTCGGCCACGCTCAGCTGCTGGCCGGCGCCCAGCTCGACAGACTGCAGCGGCTGGGTCTGGCTGCGGTTAGGGCCGCTCGTCCCGAGTGTCGGGGACGGCGTGACGGCCACACGCCCTTCGACCACAGTAACCACGGCCGAGTTGTCGTCCCGGCGCACGTCGAACCGGGTTCCGAGGTCCACGACCTGTGCCGGGCCGGCGAGCACCCGGAATGCGCGCCCGGGCTCGTGGGTCACCTCGAAGGCGGCCTCGCCCGAGGCGAGCGTGACGAGCCGCTCGGTCTTGCCGTAGCGGACCGTGACGTCGGTGTCGGTGTTCAGATGCAGCACTGAGTTATCCGCCAGACGATGAGTCTGCTGCTCGCCGTGGTGGGTGGAGTAGTGCAGCGCCGCGACTGCCTCGGGAGCCGGCAGCGGCGCCACCGGCCTGAGATTCCACGACAGGAGCAGCGCCACACTCACCACGCCGAGGGCCGCCACCCCGACCGCGGCGATCTGCCAGCGCCGCCGCGTCGGGACGTCCGTGAGGGGCGTCAACAGCCGCGACCACCAGGACTCCACCGCGCTGTCATCCTCGGCCCGGGCACGTGCCAGCAGTGCGTCCGCGGAATAGGCAGGATGGGCGCAGGCGGCGCGCAGATCGCGCGCGACCCCCGCTACGCGCAGGAACTCCTCGACGTGGATCGGCGAGGCCTTGAGCCACGCGACCAGCGCCACGGATTCCTGCTCATCCAGCAGTTCTTCGTCGTTTGCCACGAACCAGTCGGCCGCCTGTGCGGCGATCGCGGCCCGCATCTGCTCGTCGTTGGAGATCATGAGTTCAACCCAGCCGCGCCATGCGGCGTCGACAATGAACTAACGCCTGTGCCACGTACTTCTTCGCCATCTGCGGGGACACTCCCAGCCGGATGGCGACCTCCCGGTAGCTGAGCCCCTCGGTGAACCGCAGCATTACGGCGGCCTGGCATTTCGGCCGCAGCTGCTTCAGCACCACCCGCAACCGCTCGGCCCGGTGCATTGCATCGAGGTCCCCATCGAACGCGGGCAGCGACGCGAGCTGCTCGTGTGTTCCGGCCTCATCGATGTCGACGCCGCTCGCCAGCCGGCGCTCGAGCACCGCGTGCTCCTTCACGAGGTTATTGGCGACCGTATAGAGATAGGCCGCGGGATTGCGGATCGCATCGTGGTCACTGACCCGCAGCATCCGCAGGTACACCTCTTGCGCCAGGTCCGGTGCATCGGCCTTGCCGCGGACACGCCTGCGGAAGAACGCCTGCAGTGCACCACCGTGCTCGGCAAATAACCGCTCCACCAGGGATAGCTTGGGATCAGCGACGGCCACGGCGACGGAAATCCTCCTTCCCTATGTATATGAGTGCCGCAGGTGCGATTTGGCAACCAGAACTTTCGGCTCTGCGAGGGCACCCATGGTGACGCGGCCGAGCGCCAGAGCGTCGCTCAAACGCAGGGGTGTCCAATTGGCGACCCGAGCACTCGTTGTCAATAAGCCGGGTGCTGAGTCACAACTTCCCGGCACCACAGACTCATCGGAGATTCACATGTCCACGACAAAACGGCTCACCGGTGCCTGGACCCTCTTCGGCGCCGCGCTCGCCTGCACGTGCCTCGTCGGTAATGTTGCCGCCACGGAACACGTTGTCTTGGTCTCTGTTCCGGTCAACAGCCGGGGACTCGATCTCAGCAAGCCGGACGACGCGCGCACCTTCTACATCCGTCTGCAGAACGCTGCGTGGCTGGTTTGTACACGCGGCACGCGCGTCGGCCTCGAGCCCTCCCCGGACCCCAAAGCCTGCTACGAGAAGGCAGTCGGAGCGGCGGTCCGCTCCGCCAGGACGCCGCTGGTGACTCAGCTCTATCTCGCAACCCACACGCTGCAGCAAGCTGCCGCACATGGGATCCAGCTGCCCGGACAGGTTGCCGCCAAGTGACGCCCTGCCCGACCGCTGACCGGACTGCGGGCCTCTGATCACCCTGTTGGTACGGGTCGTGGAGCTCCGGGATTCCGGAGCTCCGGGGTGCCGGTGCTCCCCGGGATCCCGGAGTCCTGGTGTTCCGGAGCTCCCGCTCTCCCGGGCTGGCTGCTTCGGCGGGGACTTTGTTGGCGGAGAGGGGGAGATTCGAACTCCCGAGCCGCTTGCGCAGCCTCCGGTTTTCAAGACCGGTGCAATCAACCGCTCTGCCACCTCTCCGTACTAATCAACTCAAGGACTTGGCTTCATTCTATCAGGCCGCTGACGGCCCCCACCCTGTCGGGTACGCCCGTTCGCTTGCCCTTTGGCCGATAGTTAGGCGATCGCCTAACTATCGCGAAGCGCGGGTGCCAACGCTTCACTGCACTAGCGGGCGAGACAGAGCCAGCGCATCGTTCAAACCTTCGCCGGCCCTTTGTAGCCCGGAAGCTGCGCGGCCTCGGGCGAGGCAGCAAGCTTCATCGCCGCCGCCACTGCGTTCAGGAAATCCGCGCGCGTTGGGCCGATCGACACGCGCGGCCGGAAGAAGTCGGCCCACTGAAACTCGCAAAAGGCCGTCGGTGATTTGTCGTACCCGCCGGCATCGCGCACGTAGCCGGCGAGGGACCGGTACGGGTCATCGATGAGCTTCGCGAGGTGATCGGGAATCATCTCGAACGAGCACAGCTTGCCATCCTGATCGATGGGATGCGCCCACCTGGCCGCGCTCATCCGCGGCCAGAACTGTGCAATGGGGACCTTGGAGAAATCGTCCTCGACGGCGAAGAAACCGGTGTCGATACCCGCCTCCTCGGCAGCCCGCCCCAGATGGTGGTGGTCGGTGATGTAGAGCTTGCCATCCGGGCCCCATACGGCCGGGATCGGGTGGTCGAAGAGGAACGCCTGCTGCTCATGCTTCTTCATCGCCTCGAGCTTGGCGCGCTTGTCGTGCACCTCGATCAGCCCGACCGTGATCTGGGTGGGCCTCAGGCGGTGAATCTCGACTTCGTGCAGCTTCGGCATCGGCGTTCCCGGCCCGTGGCGGGCTCCGCAACACAATCGTAACACCGGGTAGGGACGAACCCGTTGGCCGTCAGGACGAATCCGTAGGGGCGCGCTTCAAACCAAAACGGCCCCGGGTGTCTCATACCAACGGCAGTCACGCTGCTGGGAGGTCAACATGAGGCTCGCGAGCTGGGCGATCCGCGGATCCCTGCTCATCAACGTGGCGTTCGGACTGGTGGTTGCCGGCGCAGTCAGTGCCGCGCGCCCGGTGGTTGTCACCGCGCTCGCCCAATGCACCCACCACACGCAGAACGCCGTGCACCGGCCGGTCGCCGGTCATTACCTCGCGGCCGTGCGCATGGGCTGGGCGGTAGGTTGAAAACCGGGCGTCACCCCTAAGGCGCCCGTCGGCCGGGATCCGGTGCGCAACGGATTCCGCGCCGTTCCGCCGTGACAGCCGTCAGCTGCTCACGGCCGGGGCGGCGCGCGCCGCAGTGCGCTCCCGCCGCGCCGAGCGCAGCATCGCCGCCGCCGAGTAGACGACCACGGCGATCACCAGCCAGCGGATCTGCGTAATCGGCAGCTTCTTGACTACGAAGTTCAAGAGGCAAAACGCCGCCGACACTCCGATGAAGCTCCCGGCGGTCAGCCCGAGCGAGGCGACGTGTGAGAAGCGCCCGGAGCGGAAGAACCCGAGGCTCGCCACCGGCTGCAGCAGGCCGTCGCTCGCCATCATGATGGGATAGGCCGCGAGCGGGGCCATGCCAAGCAGCGACAGCAGGATCATGAGCGGCGCGTAGTTGCCGATGCCGATGCACATCAGCGCCCCCAGCACGAAGCTGACGGCCACCGCGAAGGGAAACTTCCAGCCGGCGAGGCCGATGGCGGTGCCGCCCGCGGGGAACGCGCCGAGGTTGGTCATGGCGAAGAAGCTCGCCGCGATGAGCAGAGCCACGCCCATGAAGAGCTGAATCGAGCGTCGCGGCATCCGGCTCACGATACCCGCGCCCAGCCACGCTCCCGCCGCAGCAGCCACCACCATGCAGGCGAGCAGCGCCGGGTCGACGCTGAAGACCGTGATGAAGAGGAGCGTCTCGATGAAGCCCGCAGCGTTCAGGCCGACGTTGAGGGTCCCGGGTATCAGCTCGTCGGCGACCTTGCCGCGGAACTTCAGCAGCGCGGTCGTCGGCGCGAACGAGCCGATGCCGAGCGTATCGAGGAAGGTGGTGAGGGAGCCGATGGCGACGTCAGCCGCCTCGGGACGGCCGCGCAGGCCGTGGCGTCGCACCGCCCACAGCCAGCCGAGGACGAAGGCGACGTTCAGCAGGATGAGTACCGCTAACACCGCTCTGGTCAGCAAGAGGATCTCCCCCGCAGTCTGCCGTGCGCACGCGCCGCCAGGTCCAGCGCGCGAAGATACTGGATGGCGACGCGCGCGGCGAGGCTGCTCGCGCCGTGGAAGGGAATCGGTCTCACCGGAGTGACCGGAAAGGCGAGCTCCGCATCGGACGTGCCGAGCGTGCGCTGCGCCAGCAGCCGCCCCATCAGCGTCGCCATCGCGACACCGCGACCATTGTAGCCGAGACCGGCGAGCAGCCCGGGCGCGAGCTCGTGCAGATGCGGCAGGTGGTCGCGCGTCATGGCGACCAGCCCTCCCCAGTGGTACTCGAAGTCGACGCCGGCGAGCTGCGGATAGATCTCGCGCACCGCGCGGTACTGGCGGCGGCAGGAGCGCGGCCCGGGCACCGCGCCGAATGTTCCGCGCGCTCCGAGTACCAGCCGTCCGCTCGCATCCAGGCGGAAGTAGCGCAGCAGGTGCCAGGTGTCGGAAGCCGCCTGGCCGCCCGGAAGAATCCCGGCGCGCTGCGCCGGCGTGAGCGGCACGGTGGCCACCTGAAAAGAAGGCACGGTGACGATGCTCCGGCGTAGCACCCCGACGAGCCGGCCACTGTAGGCGTTGGTCGCAACGATCACGGTCGGGGCGCTGACGCTGCCGGCCGGCGTCTCGATGTGCCACTCGCCTGCCGCGTGCCGCAACGACGTGGCCGGTGTGTGCACGGCGATGCGTGCGCCGCTGCGCAGCAGCGCGCGCGCGAGTCCCCTCGTGTACGACAGCGGCTGCACCGTCCCGCCACGCCGATCGAGCAGGCCGCCGCAATAGCGCTCCGAGCCCGTGAGCACGTTCACCTCGTGCGCCGACAGCAGCTCGACCGCCGAGCCGCGCCGCTGCCATTGCGCCACCCGCGCGGCGAGTGCGGTGAGCGCCGCCTGCGACGTGGCCGGCTGGATCCAGCCGGTGCGGGTCGCATCGCAGTCAATCGCGTGACGGGCGATGAGCTCGAACACCACGTCGGGCGCGGCGGCAGCACTCGCCGCCAGCCGCGCGCCACGCGCAGGACCCCATAGCTGCTCGAGCTCGTCCGGATCGGCCTTCAGCCCCGGGATCACCTGGCCGCCGTTGAGACCCGAGGCGCGCTCCCCGAGAGCCTTGGACTCGAGGATCAGCACCGTGCGGCCGGCGGCGGCGAGGTGCAGCGCCGCCGACAACCCGGTGTAGCCCGCGCCGATGATGGCGACCTCGGCGCGCTGCGCGCCCGCGAGTGGCGTGAGCGCGGGAGCTGCGGCCGCGGTCGCGGACCACAGCGACTGCGGGGGTGCAGCCGCCATTGCCTGGCTCTCTATCGATAATCGATTGTTCGGCATCGTCGCGCGTGGTTGCGACTGACTCTAAGTGAGCTCGCCGTGCTGGTCAAACGGCGCAACCGCATGCTGCAGCGCGCGGCTTCCGCCGTGCGCGGCGATATGCGAGACTCGCCAACGGCTTCGAGATCGTGCTTCTCAGGGGGTGGCCCATGCAATCCTTCTCGGGTTGGGCGGCGACGCTGGGCCTCACCCTGTGCGGCGGCTCCGCATACTCCGCCCCGGCGACGCCGCCGCCACTGCCTGCTGAGCATCTGACCATCGAGACGCTGCCGCCGCGCGGCCCGCACTGGGTCTACGTCGTCGACTACGCCTTCGGCAACGAGATTGACGGGCGCGTGCACCTCTACGACGCCGATACGCACCGCCGGCTCGGTCAGGTGGGCGCGGGATTCAATCCCGGATTCAACCTGTCGCCGGACGGCTCGACCATTGCCGTGACGACCACCTATTTCGCCCGCGGCTGGCACGGGGCGCGCACCGACATAGTCGAGCTCACCGACACCTCGACCCTCGCGACCAACCGTGAGATCGTCCTGCCGCCGAAGCGCATGCAGGCGATTCCGACGCTATTCAACGTCGCCTACGGCAGCGACGGCCGCTTCCTTTACGTGGCCTACATGACGCCGGCGGCCTCCTTCGGCGTGCTGGACCCGGCGAAGGGCACGGTGCTCGCTGAGATCGACACCGCGGGCTGCGTGCTGGTCATCCCCTCGGGCCCCAACCGTGTTTCCTCGCTGTGCGAGAGCGGCCGGCTGCTTACAGTCACTCTCGACGCGCAGGGCCATGAGGCTTCGCGCTCGATGTCGGCGCCGTTCTTCGATGCGGATCAGGATCCGGTGTTCGTGCAGGGTATCCCCAGTGTGCGCGGCTTCACCTTCCTTTCGTTCCTCGGTGAGGTGCACGAGATCGACTTCACCGCGCCGCAGCCGGCGTTCGCGCCTCCCTGGTCGCTGGTCAGCGCCGCTGAGCGCGGTCAGTGGCGGCCGGGCGGCGAGCAGGTTGGCGCGATTCACCGCACGCTCGGGAAGCTGTACGTACCGATGCATCGTGGTGGCGAGGGCTCGCACAAGGATGGTGGGACCGAGCTGTGGGTGTTCGACCTCGCGAGTCACCGGCGGCTGGCCCGCTGGAATCTCAAGGCGGCGGGCATCAAGCCGGTCGTCGCCGTGGGCGTGTCGCAGGACGCGGCGCCCGTGATAATCGCCGCCACCGATTCGGCCGACCTCGCGATCCTCGATGCGGCAGACGGACAGCTGCGGCATATCGAGAAGGACCTCGGCCAGACCCCGTGGCAGCTGCTCACCCCCTGAGGCACGCGCATGCGCTCACTCGACCGGCTGTTCGAACACTCCTCCCGCTCGCTGGCCCGTCGCACGTCGCGGCGCAGCCTGCTCGCCGTCCTCGGGCAGGCGCTGACGGGTGCGGCGCTCCTCCCCCTGCTGCCGATTGATCGCGCCAGCCGCGCGCGCGCGGCGGAACCACACACGAAGTCCATGGGTCCCGAGAACTGCGAATACTGGAAGTACTGCGCGATCGACGGCTTCCTGTGCGCCTGCTGCGGCGGCACCTCCACGTCCTGCCCGCCGGGCACCGGATCCTCACCCATCACCTGGATCGGCACCTGCCACAATCCGAGCGACGGTCGCGACTACATCGTCTCCTACAATGACTGCTGCGGTAAGACCAGCTGCGGCAGCTGCGCGTGCGAGCGCAACGAGCGCGAGAAGCCGCTGTACCGGCCATCGCGCAACAACGATCTCAACTGGTGCATGGCGAACGCCGAGTCGAACTATCACTGCACGGTGTCGGTGATCGTCGGGGTAGCGGAAAAATGACCGGCCCTGCGGCTGCTGCCGCGGCACGCCGCCGTACGCTCGGGGCCGCATTGGTACTCGCGGCCGCCGCCGCGGCTCCATCCGGCGCGCGCGCCGCCGACGCACCGCCGCCCGCTTACCCGCAGGGAGCCGCGAGCTTTCTGGCCAACTGCGCCGTGTGCCACGGCGCCGGCGGCGCGGGGCTGCCCTCGCTCGCGCCACCCCTCCTCTCCTATCCGGCGCGCTTTGCCGCGAGCGCCGAAGGACGCCGCCAGCTCGCCATCACGGTGCTCTACGGCATGTACGGCGACATCGCCGTCGAGGGTAAGCACTACTCCTTCAGGATGCCGGATTTCGGGCAGCTCGGCGACGCGAGCCTCGCGGACATGCTCAACTTCGTGGTGTTCGACCTCGGTCACGCCCCCGCCGGGGTGCAGCCGCTCACTGCCGCGGAGGTCGCCGCCGAGCGCGCCCATACGCTCGATGGTGCGTCGGTCCGCGAGCATCGCAAGAGCGTCACCCCCGAGGAGCCGTGAGCGTGCGCCAGCGCCGCGCGCCGGCCGCGGTCGCGCTCGCGGCGGCCGTCGTGCTGGTGCCTGCTGCATGGGCCAGCCCCGAGCAGGATTACATGCTCTATTGCCAGGGCTGTCACGGCGACCAGGCGCAGGGCGTGCCGGGCAAAGTCCCGCCGCTCGCGGGCTCCATCGCCCTCTTCATGCGCAGCACCGAGGGTCGCGATTATCTGCTGCGCGTGCCCGGCGCGGCCAATTCCGCGCTCCCGGACGTGCGGCTCGCCGCCGTGCTCAACTGGCTGGCGGAGCACTTCCCGCCGGTCGGCGGCGCCGTACTCAACACCGTCGCGCCCTTCACTGAAGCCGAAGTGCGGGAGTCGCGGCGCACGCCGCTCGCGAACGTCAAGCAGAGGCGCGGCGAGGTGGTGCGCTCGCTCGCCGCAAGCGGACCAGCTCCGCCGCCGGAATACTAGAGGCGTGTCGTGCGGCGCGACGCCGTACGACCCCTCTACTGCCGGAAGATCATCGTGAGTCCGAAAGTACGCGGCTTGAAAGTGAACGCACGCTGGAGGCGGCTCGCCCCGGGCGTGTTCGGCAGACAGGCGACACCCGCACCTGCGCCAGGATTGCTGCAGATGCTGTAGTTGTAGGCGGTAATGTCGTGTGTATTAGTCAGGTTGTCGACGAAGGCCTGCAATGACCACGGACCGAGCTGCATGCCGCTACGGAAGCTGACGAAAGTGGTCGACGGGAGTACGAAACTCGCCGGATCGTTCTGCGAGGTGTTCGGATCCAGACCCGCGCTGGGCCACTTGGCGCGTGCCGCGTACTCGCCATCGACCCGCACGAAGGTGTCGTGGCTGAAAAAGTTGAAGTGGTATTGCACGCCCAGCGCAGCGGTGAACGGCGCGGTCGGCTGCCCACCGCCGGCCTCGCTGCTCGCGCCGATGATGGCGTCTCCGTTGGCAACCAGCGGCCGCGGGTCGAGCCCGGTGCTGCTAAAGCGGAAATCCTCGGTGTAGCGCGCGTCGGTGTAGCCGGTGGCGAGTTCCAGCGTCAGGTTGTCGCTGACTGCCACGTCCGCCTGGAGATCCGCGCCCTTGGCGATTGCGGCACCGGTGTTGGCGATGAAGGAGATCTGGCAGACCGGCGGCACGATGAGCTGCTGGATGTTGTTCCAGCGGATGTAGTACACACTGGTTGCGAGGCGCACGCGGTTGTTGAAATTGTTTTTGGCGCCGACCTCGAAGCTGTTGACGGAGTCGGAACTGAAGGTCGCCGGATCCGTCTGGATGCCGAAGTTGGCGAAGTCAGTCGGGCAAGCGGCATTCGGGATCGGATTGTTGGCCCCGCCGGGGCGGAAGCCCTTGGCGTAGGTCGCGTAGTACATGTCGTTCGGATCGGCCTGGAACTGCAGGCTGACCTTGGGAGTGAAGGCGTTCTCGCTGATGTCGCCGGTACCGGCGCGCGTGGCGGCATACAGCTGCGGACCGCCGGTGAGCGTGTCGAACGTGTACTTCATGCGCGAGAAGCGCGCCCCGACGGTCGCCTTGAACCGCTCGGTCACGCCGTAGGTGATCTCCCCGAACACCGCGGCCTGAGTGTCCTTCGAGCTTGTCTTGAGGAAATACGCGTCGTCCGGGTACGCCGGATCATAGGGAACCGGCACGCAGTTGCCGCTCACTGGGTCGATGTAGCAGAACACCTGGGTGTACGGCAGCCCCAGCACCAGATTGGTGAGCTGATTCAGCATCGGATCGTGGATCTGCTCGAGGTAGGTCTGGCGGTTCTCGGTCAGAAAGATGCCGGTCGTCCACACCAGCCGCGCGTTCGGCTCGGCCGACTGCAGTCGGATCTCCTGGGTGAGGTTTTGCTGTCCGTTGTTGATGGCCGACGGGGCACGATAGTCGAGCCCCGGCACGTGCAGGCCACTGCCGTCAAGGAGTGGGTAGGGGACGAGCCACGGAGATCCCGTACCGCACACCGCTGGTGATAGGGTCGGGTTGCAGAATATCGGCGCGGCGTTCTGCGTCTGATAGTAGCCGAGGTTGTAGAGGGTACCCTCGTAGCCGGTGGTGTTCTCGCGGTGATAGTAAGAGGTGTTCGAGATGAGGCGCGCCGAGCCGATATCGCCTTCGATCTTGAGTGACGGCAGATAGAACTTGTCGGGTGAGTTGCGCGCGTTGGGGTCGGCGTTGACGAATTGGTGGTTGCCCGGATTCGAATACAACGGCCAGTAGTCCTCGCCGTTGTGGCGCTTGCGATCCTGGTAATAGATGCTCGGGGTGATCGACCAGTGCTCGTTGGGCGCCCACAATACCGCCAGGCGGAGGAGCGAGTTCTCCTCGTGGTTGGCATTTCTCTCCACGGTCGTCAGCGTGTACGGGTCGAGCTGGTCGATCCAGCCGCCGTCGCGCCGGTACCAGACGCTCAGGCGCGCACCGAGTGTTCCCTGCACCAGCGGGCCGCCTGCGGCAACACCCGCCTCGTAGCTGAGATCACCGCCTTGGGTGGTCCCAACCTCGGCGCGGCTGTAGATGCTGGTCTTGGTGAGGCTCGGTTGCGTGGTGATGTAGCGCACCGTGCCGCCCTCTGATCCGGAGCCGAATAGGGTGCCCTGCGGCCCGCGCAGCACCTCGACGCGATCGATGTCGAAGGACTTCGGCAGTGCCTCGTCGGGGCTGAACGCGAGGGCCCGCATCTGGATCGGTGTGTCGTCAATGTAGATGCCGGTCGTGCCGGCGCCGCCGGTCCCGGAGATGCCACGGATCGAGATGTTGTTGGTGCCGGAGTTGTCGAAATTCACGCCGGGGGTGAAGCGGGCAACCTCGGAGAAGTCCCTGATGCCGCGCTCATCGAGGCTCTCCTGCGTAAGCGCAGTGATGCTGATCGGCACCTTGCTCAGGCTCTGCTCGCGGCGCGTCGCGGTCACGACCACTTCCTGCAGGCCGACCGTGGGCGTGGCCTCCTCGGTGGGTTGCGCCGGCTGCTGATCGGCCCATGACGCCGCGCTGCCACAGACGCAAGCCGCTACTACGATCCTCGCGCCCAAGCGCGCGCACGTAAATCCGCTCTGGTGATTGCGCCGCACGGAGCCTCCCCCTGAAGATATCAGCCGTTGTTCTACGGCCACACTGTCGGTGTAGCGACCTCGGCACAAGGTAACGCGCCCGCGGCGCGGCGGCAACGGGGCGTCGCGCGCGTTCAAAGGGTGAGAAATCGGGCAGCTTCAGACCCGCAGGCCGCGGCTGACCGGCAGCGTACGCACGCGCTTGCCGGTCGCGGCGTAGATGGCATTGCAGAGCGCCGCACTCACGCAGGCCGTGCCGGTCTCGCCGACGCCGCCGGGACTCTCGCTGCTGGTGATGAGATGCACCTCCACTTTGGGCGCCTCGCCGATCCGCAGCGGCTGAAAATCGTTGAAGTTGCTTTGTTGCACCCGCCCGTTGGCGATGGTGATCTCGTTGGCGAGCGCCGCACTGAGTCCAAACGTCACACCTCCCTCGAGCTGTGCGCGTACCCCGTCGGGATTGACCACCTGGCCGCAGTCCATGCCGCATACCACACGCCCGACCCGCGGTTGTCCGTGCGAGTCCATGCTGACCTCGGCGACCTGCGCCAGGTAGCTGCCGAACGCGTACTGGATGGAGACCCCGCGGCCGCTGCCGGCCGGGAGCGCCGTGCCCCAGCCGGCACGGTCGGCGGCCAGCTCGAGCACCGCGCGCATGCGCGGCTCCTTGAGCAGTGCGCGGCGATAGCTCACCGGGTCCTGCTGTACGGCGAAGGCCAGCTCGTCCACGAAGCTCTCCACCGCGAACACGCTGCGCGTCGGGCCGACGCCGCGCCACCATCCGGTCGCTACGCCCGGCGGGTCGTGGCGCACGAAGCGCACCTCCATGTTCTCGAGCGGATACGCAAGATCGACCGCGCAGGTCACGGCATCCAGGTCGACGCCGTTCTTGACCGTCCCCTCACCGTAGTACAGCGCCCACAGGCCCGCGCCGGCGATCGTGTGGCGCCAGGCGAGCGGCCGGCCGCGCGCATCGAGGGATGCCGACAGCCGATCCACGTAGTACGGCCGGTAGCGGTCGTGACGGATATCCTCTTCGCGGCTCCATAGCACTTGCACCGGACCCTGCACGCGGCGCGCGACCCGCGCCGCGAGCACGACGCCGTCCACCTCCAGCCGCCGGCCGAACCCGCCGCCGATCAGCTGGTTGCGCAGGATGATCTGCTCGGGCTTGAGTCCCAACTCGGCCAGCTTCGCCACCGCGCGGTCGGGCGCCTGGGTGCCGGTCCAGATCTCGCACTCGCCTGCGCGCCAGTCGACCGTGCAATTCATCGGCTCCATCGTTGCGTGCGCGAGGAAGGGTTGGTGGTAGATCGCCTCCACGTGAGTGGCGGCGTGTGCCGCGGCCGGCTTGCCCTTGCTCAGGGCAAGCGCACCCGTCTCGCGCACCGCCCTCTCGAGGTCTGCGACGAGCGCCGCCTGCTGCACGGCGGCGTTCGGCCCGTCGTCCCAGCGCGGCGCGAGCGCCTTCATCCCCTTCATCGCCGCCCAGGTATCGTCGGCGACGACCGCGAGCAGATCGCCTTCGTTCACTACCTGCCGTACGCCGCGCACCGCGAGCGCCGCATCGTCGGCGAGCGCCGCGACTCTCCCGCCCGCGACGGGCGCGAGCGCGATGAGCGCCACTCCCGCGCGCGGCGGGCGCACGTCGATGCCAAAGCGTGCGCTGCCGTCGACCTTCGCCGGAGCATCGAGACGCGCAGTCGGGCGGCCGATCAGGCGGAAGTCCTTCGCTTCTTTGAGCGGCGGCGGTGCCGGCACCGGCAGTGAGGCGGCCACCGCGGCCAGCGCGCCGTAGGTGAGGCGGCGGCCCGATGCCGCATGGATCACGGCCCCCTCGCGCGCGTGGCAACTCGCGACCGGCACGCCCCAGCGCTTGGCCGCGGCCTGAATCAGCATGAGGCGTGCGGTCGCGCCCGCCTGCCGCAGCGGCGTAAAGCACTGGATGATCGACAGCGAGGTGCCCGTCGACTGGTCAAACTTGAGGCCCTCATCGGCTGAAGGGTCCGGCACGAAGCCGTAGACCTCGGGATTCGGCGGCGCCGCCTCCACGCTCACGGCATCGAGGCCGACCTCGAGCTCCTCGGCGATGAGCATCGGCAGCGAGGTGTAGGTTCCCTGGCCCATCTCGACCTTAGGGATCACCAGCGTGACGCCCCCGCTCGGCTCGATGCGCACGAACGCGTTCAGCACACCGCGGGCACCGCCCGCGGCTGCGCTGCGGTGCTGCAGCCGCCGCGCCGTCACCCCGAGCAGCAGCGCACCGCCCACCGCGGCCGCGACCAGCACGACCTGCCGACGCGTGACCGCCGGGGCGCTCATGAGCCCGCCGTCGCGACGCACATATATATGAATACCATCGCTGACTCCGCGGTCACCGCCGCAGCCGCGCCGTGCCGCGCCCCGAGGCGGCGCGCACCGTCTCGAGCAGCACCGGCGCGAGCTTCGATCGTAACCCGGAGAGTGTCCAGCGGCTGGTCGGCGCAGAGACGTTCACGGCCGCGACCGGCAGGCCGTCCTCCCCCAGCAGCGGCGCGGCGATCGTCAGGTCGCCCCGGTAGCACTCCTGATCCGACCAGGCATAGCCCGCCTCACGCGCCGCACGGATGCGCCGCATGATTTCCCGCACCTCAGTGATCGTGTGCGGCGTCAGGGCGCGCAAGCGTGAGCGCCGCACGATGCGCCGCGCCGCCGCCGGCGGCAGCGCCGAGAGATAGGCGCGGCCCGAGGCGGTGCAGTACATCGGCAGGCGATGTCCGACCGGCATGTGGATGAAGAAGCGCTTGCGGCTCGGAAAGCGCGCGATGAATACCATGTCGGTGCCGTCGGGCTCGGACAGGCTCACCGACTCGCCGCTCGCCTGATTGAGATCGATCAGATGACGCGTCGCCTGCTCGATCAGCGCATGGCCCGCGAGATAGGCATGCGACAGCGACAGGGTGCGCGGTGTCAGCACCCAGCGCTTCACGCGCGCATCGCGCTTCAGGTACCCGAGGCGCGCCAGCGTGTGGGTGCAGCGCTGCGCGGAGCTGGTGGTCATCCCGCCGCTCGCGGCGAGCTCGGCCAGATTGAGCGCGCGCCGCTCGCCCCCGAAGGTCTCGAGCAGTGCCAGCGCCTTGCCAACCGAGCTGTTGAACAGCGGGTCGCGCGCCGGCGGTGGCTTGCGCGGCGTACGCTTCATTTGCCGGCCAGTATAGAGCTATCGATAATCGATAGTCTACGGCGTGAGCCGCGCGAGGCCGCCGAGCCACGGGCGCAGCGCCGGCGGCACCTCCACCGAGCCGTCCTCGTTCTGGAAGTTCTCGAGCAGCGCCACCAGCGTGCGGCCCACCGCCAGTCCCGAGCCGTTGAGGGTGTGCACGTGCTCGGGCTTCTTGTCGTGCGGATTGCGCCAGCGTGCCTGCAGGCGCCGCGCCTGAAACGCCTCGAAGTTGCTGCACGAGGAGATCTCGCGGTAGCGCTCCTGCGAAGGCAGCCAGGCCTCGAGATCGTAGGTCTTGGCGGAGCCGAAGCCGGTGTCGCCGGCGCACAGCACCACGGTGCGGTACGGGATCTCGAGCCGCTGCAGTACCGCCTCGGCGTGCCCGGTGAGCTCCTCGAGCGCCGCGTAAGAGTCCGCCGGCCGCACGATCTGCACCAGCTCCACCTTGTCGAACTGGTGGTTGCGGATCATGCCGCGTGTGTCCTTGCCGGCCGCGCCCGCCTCGGAGCGGAAGCACGGCGTGTGCGCCACGAACTTGAGCGGCAGCCGCTCCGCCGGCACGATCTGCTCGCGTACCAGGTTGGTGACCGGGACCTCGGCGGTCGGGATGAGAAAGAAGCTCTGCTCGCCGCGCACCGCGAACAGGTCGGACTCGAACTTCGGCAGCTGGCCGGTGCCGGTGAGCGCGGCACGCTGCACCAGGTACGGCACGTACACCTCGGTGTAGCCGTGCTCGCGCGTGTGCAGGTCGAGCATGAATTGCGCGAGCGCGCGATGCAGCCGCGCGACCGCGCCGCGCATCACGACGAAGCGCGCCCCGGAGATGCGCGCCGCCGCTTCGAAGTCGAGCCCGCCGAGCCGCTCGCCGATCTCGACGTGATCGCACGCCTCGAAGCCGAGGCGCCGCGGCTCACCCCAGCGCCGCACTTCGGCGTTGGCGCGCTCATCGCTCCCCTCGGGGACCGAGTTGTGCAGCAGATTCGGCAGCCCGAGCTGCCACTGCTCGAGCTCCGCCTGCACGGCCCCGAGCTTGCTTTCGGCGGCGGTGAGCTCGGCCGTGAGCGCCTCGCCGCGCGCCAGCAGCGCGCTGGCGTCCTCGCCGCGCCCCTTGGCCATCCCGACCGCCTTGGCGTTGGCATTGCGCTCCGCGCGCAGCCGGTCGACCTCCACAGCCCAAGGCTTGCGCTGCTCTTCGAGCGCCTTGAGCGCCTCGACGTCCAGCCGGTAGCCGCGGCGCGCGAGATTGCGGGCCACTTCCTCCGGCTCGCTACGCAGCAGCTTCGGATCGATCACTCGGTACCTTTCGGCGTGGGTGGACGGCTGCGCAAGCGCGCCAGCGCCTCGCCGATCTTGAGCTCCAGGCCGCGCGCAACCGGGCGATAGTATCGCCGATCAGGCATCGCCTCCGGCAGGTAGCGCTCGCCGGCCGCGAAGGCGTCCGGCTCATCATGGGCATAACGGTAATCGCGCCCGTACCCGAGCTCCTTCATCAACCGGGTCGGCGCGTTGCGCAGGTGCAGGGGTACCTCCAGCGTGCCGAACTCGGCCACGTCCGCCATCGCTTCCCCCATCGCCACGTACACCGCATTGCTCTTGGGCGCGCACGCGAGATACACCACGGCGGTGGCAAGCGCCAGCTCCCCCTCCGGAGTGCCGAGCCGCTCGTAGGCCTCCCAGGCATCGAGCGTGAGCGCGAGCGCCCGCGGATCGGCCAGACCCAGATCCTCGCTCGCCATGCGCGTCACGCGCCGCGCGATGTAGCGCGGATCGCAACCGCCATCGAGCATGCGGCACAGCCAGTAGAGCGCGCCGTCAGGGTCCGAGCCGCGCACCGCCTTGTGGAGCGCCGAGATCTGCTCGTAGAACTGATCGCCCCCCTTGTCGAAGCGGCGGTGGCCGCCGCCCGCGACCTCGCGCGCGAGCGCCGCGGCGAGCGTGTGCGGGCTGCGGCCGGCCTGCGCCAGGCCGACGGCGAGCTCGAGCATGTTGAGCGCCCGGCGGGCGTCGCCGTCGGCCGCGTGCGCCAGCAGCTCGAGCGCCTCGGGCTCGGCCTCGATGCGCTCGCGCCCGAGCCCCCGCTCCTCGTCGTCGAGCGCACCGCGCAGCACCGCCTTGAGATCCTCGGTCGACAGAGGCTTGAGCACGTAGATGCGGGCGCGCGACAGGAGCGCGCTGATCACCTCGAACGAGGGGTTCTCGGTGGTCGCGCCGACGAAGGTCAGCGTGCCGTCCTCGACGTACGGCAGGAAAGTGTCCTGCTGCGCCTTGTTGAAGCGATGCACTTCATCGAGGAACAGCAGCGTCGCGCGCCCGTCGGCGGCGCGCGCCGCGCGGGCGCTGTCGACCGCCGCGCGTATGTCCTTGACACCGGCCATGACCGCCGACAACGGGATGAACTGCGCGTTCGCGGTCCGCGCGATGAGACGCGCCAGCGTCGTCTTACCCGTGCCCGGAGGTCCCCACAGAATGAGCGAGTGCAGCTGCCCGGACTGAATGCTCGTGTACAGGGGCTTCCCCGGGGCGAGCAGGTGCGGCTGGCCGATGAACTCGCCGAGGCTCCGCGGCCGCATGCGATCGGCGAGCGGTCGCAGGGCGTCGGCGACCGCGACGCTCATTTGCGCGGCGTTCCGATTACGTCGGCGCCGGCCGGGGGAGTGAAGCTCACCTCGGCGGCGCTCACCGGCGCGTTGCGCTCGACCTTGTCGAACATGACGGTCGCGGTCTGGTCGAGCTTGTCCTCGAGAATCATGCGCTTCAGCTCGCCCTTGTCGAAGCCGAACAGCGCCTCGCGAAAGTCCGCTTCGGCGCCGTGCGGCTCCACCAGCACCCACTGAAACCCGAGGCGCTCCCCGGCCGGCGTGATGCTGAAGTTCCGGCGCACGTCGACCGCGCCCGACAACAGCATCGCCGGCGTCGCCGACAGGGCCGCGTCCACCGGCTTAACCGTCACCTGCTCGAGATCGCGGTCGAAGAACCAGAGGTTGCGCCCATCGCAGACCATGAGCTGTCCGGCGCCGCTGACCGCGGCGCTGCTGCCGGCGGCCGTCTGCGGGTGAATCTCCCAGCTGAACTTTCCCGGGCGCTGCACGATGATGGTGCCGGTGGCGCGATCGATCTCGCGGCCGTGGCTGTCGGACAGCGTCTGCAGGAAGCTCGCACGCAGTGTCTTGAGATTGTCGAGATAGGCATCGAGCTGCGTCGGCTGCGCCGCCGGCGCCGGGGCGGCGCTCTCGGCGGCAAATACCACCGGCGCCGCGCCCAGGAGCCCTGCCAGAATCATGGCCGGCGCCCGCACGCTCAATCCTGCGGCGGCGCGGCCGCGAGCACGTCGCGCGCGCCGTTCGACTGCAGCGGCCCGACGAGCCCGGCGAGCTCCATCGCCTCGAGCATGCGCGCCGCGCGGTTGTAGCCGATCTTGAGCCGCCGCTGCACGTAGGAGATCGAGGGCTTGCGCTCGGTCGTTACGATGCGCACCGCCTCATCATAGAGCGGATCCTGTTCGGCATCGGCCTCGCCGTTGCCGCTCTCGGCCTCGCCGTCCTCCCCCGAAATGCCGGGGATCGGCCCGCGTGGTCCCGACAGCACTTCCTCGATGTAGTTCGGCGGCACCGGCGTCTTCAGCGCGTCCACCACCCGGTGGACCTCCTGGTCCGACACGAATGCCCCGTGCACGCGCGTCGGCATCGACGTCCCCGGCGGCAGATACAGCATGTCGCCGTGCCCGAGCAGCGTCTCGGCGCCCATCTGGTCGAGGATGGTGCGCGAATCGACCCGCGCCGAGACCTGAAAGGCGATACGGCAGGGAATGTTCGCCTTGATGAGCCCGGTGATCACATCGACCGAGGGCCGTTGCGTCGCGACCACGAGGTGGATCCCCGAGGCGCGTGCCTTCTGCGCGAGGCGCGTGATGAGCTCCTCGACCTTCTTGCCGACGATCATCATGAGGTCGGCGAACTCATCGACCACGACCACCACGAACGGCAGCGGCGTCAGGTCGAGGATCTGCGTCTGGTCGATGGTGGGATCGTTCGCCGCCCGCGCCATCAGCACCGGGTCACGGATCGGCCTACCGGCGTCGATCGCGTCCTTCACCCGGCGGTTGAAGCCGGCGATGTTGCGCACGCCGAGCGCCGCCATGAGCTGGTGCCGCCGGTCCATCTCCACGACGCACCAGCGCAGCGCATTGGCCGCCTGCTTCATGTCGGTCACGACCGGCGCCAGCAGATGCGGAATGCCCTCGTAGACCGAGAGCTCGAGCATCTTCGGGTCGATCATGATGAGTCGCACGTGCTCGGCGGTGGACTTGTAGAGGAGCGAAAGCACCATGGCGTTGAGCGCCACCGATTTGCCGGAGCCGGTCGTGCCGGCGATCAGCAGGTGCGGCATGCGCGTCAGATCCGCCACCACCGGCTGCCCGCCGATGTCCTTGCCGAGGGCGAGTGCCAGGGGCGAGTGCATCTCGTCATAGGCTCGCGAGCGGATGATCTCCCCGAGCGTGACCATCTCGCGCTTCTCGTTGGCGATCTCGAGCCCCATGACGCTCTTGCCGGGGATCACCTCCACTACCCGTACCGACAGCACCGAGAGCGCCCGCGCCAGATCCCTGGCGAGCGCCGTGATCTGGCTCGCCTTCACGCCCGGCGCCGGCCGCAGCTCGAAGCGCGTCACCACCGGACCCGGCTGCACCGCCACCACCTCGGCGTCGATGCCGAAGTCCTTGAGTTTCATCTCCACCAGGCGCGACAGCGCCTCGAGCGCCTCGGCCGAATACAGCGGCTCGCGCGGCGGCGGATCATCGAGGAGCTTGAGCGGCGGCAGCTCGTTCGCCTTGGGCGGGTCGAACAGCGGCACCTGGCGCTCGCGTTCCACGCGCGCGCTCTTCTCGACCACGGGGAGCGGCGGCTCGATGCGTGGCGGCGCCCGCGTCGCCGACTTTTTCTGCTCGCTCTCCACCGCTTCCTTGCGCGCCTGACGGCGCTCGTGACCCTCGGCCACGTCCCGCCGCGTGGCCGAGCGCGAGCGCACCCACCCGATGCCCGCCCAGGCGAGCCCGCCGAGCCGGTCCATGACCGCGAGCCACGACACGTGGAAGGCGAGCGACAACCCGGCCATCCACGCGGCAATCAGCAGCAGCGTCGCCCCGAGAAAATCCAGCCAGGCCGCCAGGCCCTTGCCGACCAGACCCCCGACCACGCCGCCGGCCGTCTGCCGCAGCATGCCCGCCTGCCAGTGGAGCGTCGTCAGGCCGCAGCTCGCCGCCAGGAGCAGCACGAAGCCGGCCGCGCGCACCGCGGTGTTCATGCGCGACACGTTCGCGCCGCGCACCCGGCGCTGCAGGCCCCAGGCGGCCAGCGCCAGCACCGTGGGCAGCAGGAACGCCGGCCACCCGAACAGAAAGAACAGCACATCGCTCAGCCAGGCACCCGCGACGCCGATGCGGTTGTGGATCGGCGCGGCGTTGCCCGTGTAAGAGAATCCCGGGTCGTCGGGGTTGTAGCTGGCGAGCGCCATGAACAGCACCAGAGCGGCGATGCCGAGCGTGATCACGGCGCTCTCGCGCAGGGCGCGGGAGACCGCCGCGGTGAGGCGGGAGCCGTTGCGCGTCTGGACCTGAGTCTCAGCCAATGCTCATTTCCCCGTCTTAAGATAGACGGCCCGCATTATAGGGCTTGGTACCATGCACCGATGGCACAGATGACCTCGACCAAAACCCGTCACAGCCGCTTGATTATCCTGGGATCGGGACCGGCCGGTTACGGCGCCGCGGTGTACGCCGCGCGCGCCAATCGTGCTCCGCTGCTCATCACCGGGATGGCGCAGGGCGGACAGCTCATGACCACCACCGACGTCGATAACTGGCCTGGTGACGTCGAGGGCCTGCAGGGGCCGGCCCTCATGGAGCGCATGAAGCGCCATGCCGAGCGCTTCGCCACCGAGATCGTGAGCGACCATCTCGTGTCGGTTGACCTCAGCGCGCGGCCGCTCGCGCTCACCGGCGAGGCCGGCCGCTACAGCTGCGATGCCCTGATCATCGCCACCGGTGCCAGCGCCCGATATCTCGGGCTGCCGTCGGAGGAGCAGTTCCGCGGCCGCGGCGTCTCTGCCTGCGCGACCTGCGACGGCTTTTTCTTTCGCGACCAGCGTGTCGCCGTGGTCGGAGGCGGCAACACCGCGGTCGAGGAGGCGCTGTACCTGGCGCATATCGCGCGCCACGTGACGCTCGTGCACCGCCGCGACAAGCTGCGAGCCGAGAAGATGCTCCAGGACCGGCTGTTCCGCGAGGTGCAGGCCGGCAAGATGTCCGTGATCTGGAATCACACCGTGGACGAGGTGCTCGGCAACGAGCACGGGGTGAGCGGGGTGCGGCTGCGGGCACTCCCGGCCGGCGCGTTGCAGTCACTCGAGGTGACCGGCCTGTTCGTCGCCATCGGTCACACGCCCAACACGGCGCTGTTCGACGGACAGCTCGCGATGCGCGGCGGCTACATCACGGTTAAGAGCGGTCTCGATGGCGATGCGACTGCCACCAGCGTCCCGGGCGTGTTCGCCGCGGGCGATGTGGCCGATCACGTGTATCGCCAGGCGGTCACCTCGGCGGGCTCCGGCTGCATGGCCGCGCTCGATGCCGATCGTTACCTCGAGGCGCTCGACGCACGCGCCCATCCTTGAGCCGTCCCGCCATGCCCGCCGAGAGGATCGAGTTCTGCTCCAGCATCGATCAGCTCGACGCGCGCGAATGGAACGCGCTCACCGCCGGCGCCAATCCCTTCGCGCGGCATGAGTTTCTCGCCGCGCTCGAGCACACCGGCTGCGTAGGTCCCGGCACCGGCTGGGAGCCGCGCTACCTCGCGCTGCGCGACGCCGCCGGCCTGGCCGGCGCCGCCGCGGCTTTCGTCAAGACGCATTCCTACGGCGAATTCGTCTTCGACTTCGCCTGGGCGCAGGGCTACGAGCGCCTCGGGCGCCGCTACTACCCGAAGCTAACCCTCGCCACTCCGTTCACGCCCGCCACCGGCCCGCGCCTCCTGGTGCGGCCGGGACTCGATCAGGCGGTCTGGGCCGCGCGGCTGCTGGATGCGCTCGAGCGCGACAGCGCCGCCCACGACCTCTCGAGCGTGCACGCGCTGTTTCTCGATGAGCACTCGCGCGCCGCCTGCGCGCGGCACGGGTGGCTGCTGCGGCGCGACTGCCAGTTCCATTGGACCAACCGCGGCTACGCGACTTTCGAGGACTACCTCGAGTCTTTCACCGCCGAGAAACGCAAGAAAGCCCGGCGCGAGCGCCGGCGGGTCATCGAGAGCGGCGTGCGCTTCGAGACGCGCTTCGGCGCCGAGCTCGATCAGCCCCTGCTCGAGCGGATCTACGCCCTGCACCGTGACACCTTCCTGCGGCACGGACACGAGCCGTATCTGACGCCCGAGTTCTTCGGCGAGGTGGCGCGGCGGCTGCCGGAATCGCTGATGGTGAAGCTCGCCGTGCACGGGCGCAGCGTGGTCGCGGTGGCGATCTTCTTCTGCAGCCAGGAGGCGCTCTACGGCCGCTATTGGGGCGCGGCCGCCGACTACCACAGCCTGCACTTCGAGGCCTGCTATCACCAGGGGATCGAGTTCTGCATCGAGCGTGGGATCGGGCGCTTCGAGCCCGGCACCCAGGGCGAGCACAAGGTGAGCCGCGGATTCGAGCCTCAGCTCACCTGGTCGGCGCATTTCATCGCGGACCGGCAGTTCCGCGCGGCCATCGCCGAGTACCTGGCGCGCGAGGGCGCGGCGGTGGAGAGCTACGCGCACGAGGTCCAGGAGCACGTCCCGTACCGCGGGCGGCGCGCGGCGCGCCAGCGCGCATGAAGACGGTCACCTGGCTGTCGGCGCACGATGCGCCCGAATGGTTTCCGCCGGCCGAGCAGGCGCTCGAGGATCCGCCGGGACTGCTGGCCGCCGGTGGCGACCTCTCCCCTGAGCGCCTGCTCGCCGCTTACCGGCACGGTATCTTTCCGTGGTACTCGCCGGGTCAGCCGGTGCTCTGGTGGTCGCCGGATCCGCGCGCGGTGCTCTTCCCCGAGGAGTTTCGCTGCACGCGCAGTCTCGCCAAGACGCTGCGCAACGCCGGGTTCAGCACCTCGATCGACCGCGACTTCGCGGCGGTGATCGACGGCTGCGCCGCGCCCCGCAGTGCGAGCCCGGGTACCTGGATCACCTCGGACATGCGCGCCGCGTACCTGACGCTGCATCGCTTAGGTCACGCGCACAGCATCGAGGCCTGGCGCGACGGCGCGCTCGCCGGCGGGCTGTACGGCGTGCGCCTCGGGGGGGTGTTCTTCGGGGAGTCCATGTTCAGTGCCGTACGCGACGGCTCGAAGGTGGCGCTCGCCCATCTGGTCGCGGTGTGCCTGCGCAACAGCATCGCGGTGATCGACTGCCAGCTCTACTCGCGCCACCTCGGCAGTCTCGGGGCGCGCACCATTCCGCGGCCGCAGTTTCTGCGCCTGCTGCGCGAGCAGGTGGCACATCCATCGCCGCCGCTCGCGTAGCCGCGCAAATTGCCACGGGAGCGGCCTTTGTGCTCCAATTCGCGCCCCCGAAGTCGTTAAGGGCCCCATGTCCAAAGAAGACGCGATCCAGATGGAGGGCGAGGTCGTCGAGACCCTGCCCAACACGACTTTCCGGGTTAAGCTGAAGAACGGCCACGTCGTGACCGCGCACATCTCGGGCAAGATGCGCAAAAACTACATCCGCATCCTGACCGGCGACGCCGTCACCGTCGAGATGACCCCCTACGATCTCACCAAGGGCCGCATCATTTACCGCGGCCGGTAGGAGAGGGGCGCAGCCGGCAAAAGCCGCACCTTTTGCCGGCGGAAATCAGGGTAATGTCCGACGAAATCACTTCCTGTGATTTCGTCCAATCAAACTAGGCCGGAACCGCCGGCAGCTGCGCCGGCTCGCAGTGCAGGACGAGCGCCGAGCCGTCCGCGTTCACCGACACGCGCACGTGGCCGCCGCTCGCGAGCCGCCCGAACAAGAGCTCCTCGGCCAGCGGCCGCTTGATGTGCTCCTGGATGGTGCGCGCCATCGGACGTGCGCCCATCTTCGGGTCGTGGCCCCTCTCCGCGACCCAGCGCCGCGCCGCGTCGTCGAGCGAGATCGTGACGCCCTTCTGCTCGAGCTGCGCCTCCACCTCGAGGATCATCTTGTCCACCACGCGCTCGATCGTGACGGCGTCGAGCGAGGCGAACTGGATGACCGCATCGAGCCGGTTGCGGAACTCGGGGCTGAAGATCCGGCGAATCGCCTCGAGCCCATCGCTGGCGTTGTCGGCGTGCGTGAAGCCGATCGAGGCCCGCGCCATCTCCTGAGCGCCGGCGTTGGTTGTCATCACGATGATGACGTGGCGGAAATCGGCCTTCCTGCCGTTGTTGTCGGTGAGGGTGCCGTGATCCATCACCTGCAGCAGCAGGTTGAACACGTCCGGATGCGCCTTCTCGACCTCATCGAGCAGCAGCACGCAGTGCGGGTGCTTGGCTATCGCCTCGGTAAGGAGTCCTCCCTGATCGAAGCCCACGTAGCCGGGCGGCGCGCCGATCAGGCGCGAGACCGTGTGCCGCTCCATGTACTCGGACATGTCGAAGCGCAGAAACTCCACCCCCATCGCGATGGCGAGCTGCCGCGTGACCTCGGTCTTGCCGACGCCGGTGGGGCCTGCGAACAGGAAGCTGCCGACGGGCTTGGCCGTCTCGCCGAGGCCGGAGCGCGCCATCTTGATCGCGGCGCCGAGCGCCTCGATCGCCTTGTCCTGGCCGAAGATCACCAACTTGAGGTTCCGCTCGAGGTTCCTGAGGATCTCCTTGTCGGAGGTCGAGACGCTCTTGGCGGGAATGCGCGCCATGCGTGCCACCACGTCCTCGATGTGCCGCACCTCGACCACCGGCTCGCGCTCGGCCACCGGTTTCAGGCGCGCGCGCGCTCCGGCCTCGTCGACCACGTCGATGGCCTTGTCGGGCAGATGCCGCTCGTTGATGTGGCGCGCGGCGAGCTCCGCGGCAGCGCGCAGCGCCGCATCCGCGTAGGTGATGCCGTGATGCTCCTCGAAGCGGGGCTTGAGGCCGAACAGGATGTCGATGGTCTCGGCGACCGAAGGCTCGACCACGTCGATCTTCTGAAACCGCCGCGCGAGCGCGTGATCCTTCTCGAAGATCCCGCGGTACTCGTTGTAGGTGGTCGAGCCGATGCAGCGGATCTCACCGTTGGAGAGCACCGGCTTGATGAGGTTGGAGGCGTCCATCACGCCGCCCGAGGCGGCGCCGGCGCCGATCACGGTGTGGATCTCATCGATGAACAGCACCGCGCCGGGGAGCTTCTTGAGCTCGGTGATCACGCCCTTCAAGCGCTTCTCGAAATCGCCGCGGTACTTCGTGCCGGCGATGAGCGCGCCCATGTCGAGCGCGAAGATGGTGCAGTCGGTGAGCACTTCGGGCACCTTGCCCTCGACGATGAGGCGCGCCAGCCCTTCGGCGATCGCGGTCTTGCCGACGCCGGCCTCGCCGACGTACAGCGGGTTGTTCTTGCGGCGGCGGCACAGGATCTCGATGGTGCGCTCCACCTCGAGCTTGCGTCCGATCAGCGGATCGATGCGCCCTTCCTGCGCCATGCGGTTGAGATTGGTCGTGTATTTCTCGAGCGCGCTGCCGCCCTCGCCGTCGCGCTCCGCGTCCGGCTGGCCGTCCTCCTTGTCGGTCTTCTCTTCGGCGATCTTCGAGAGCCCGTGGGAGATGTAGTTGACGACATCGAGCCGCGTGACGTGCTGGCGGTTCAGCAGGAACACCGCGTGGCTCTGCTTCTCGCTGAAGATGGCGACCAGCACGTTGGTCACCCCGACCTCTTTCTTGCCGCTCGATTGCACGTGGAACAGCGCGCGCTGCAGCACCCGCTGGAAGCCGAGCGTCGGCTGCACCTCGCGCTCCTCACCGTCCTCGAGGCGCGGAGTGGACTGGTCGATGTGCTCCTTGAGCTCCTGACGGAGCTTGGCGAAGTCGGCGCCGCAGGCGCGCAGCACTTCGCGCACCTTGGGGGTCTCGAGTATGGCGAGCAGCAGGTGTTCGACCGTCAGGTACTCGTGACGCGCCTCGCGTGCCTGGTGGAACGCGTCGTTGAGGCAGTATTCCAGTTCGTTCGACAGCACGTTTGCTGGCCTTTCAGATGTTCCGTTTCAGGTGTCGCAGTCCATTCGCGCGGCGGTCAGGCCTCTTCCAGGGTGCACATCAGCGGGTGCTGGTGATCCCGGGCGTAGGTCGTCACCTGTGCCACCTTAGTTTCGGCGATCTCGTATGTGAAGACCCCGCATACGCCCTTACCCTTGGTATGGACCTCGAGCATGATGCGGGTTGCGACCGGGCGGTTCAGTCCAAAGAACTTTTCCAGCACATCGACCACAAACTCCATGGGGGTGTAATCGTCATTGAGTAGCACGACCCGGTACAGAGGCGGTTGCTTGACCTCCGGTTGCGCCTCTTCTACGGCAATGCCGGAGTCGGGACGGACCGGATGCTGCTCGGGCATGAGGTTCTTTATAGGGGTCGCGAAACGGCAACACAAGGGCGGCACAATGTCGAGTGGTTACTCCTGCAGAAACAATCGCTTGAGAGCGCAAGCAAGCGGCCCGTATGATTGCGCGGGCTCCCTCGCAGCGCCCGTGCGCGGCGGGTGTTCCGCGGTCTGCGAGGAGTCTTGTTAAGCTCCGTCAAGCTCATGCTTTTGGCCCCATGAACGCCGCATCCTGGCTCGAGGGTTTGCCTGCGGGCGACCGCTGGCGCGGGTTACTGCTCGCCAAGGGGCCGCGCTTCGCCACCTGGGTCCTGGCGCTTGCGCTCGGCGTGCAGGCGGCGTTCATCGTGACCGATCTCGCCGGAACCGGCCGCGCACCGCACACCGGCGCCGCGCCGCCCGCCCCGCCGCAGTCGCGTTTCACCGACGTCGCCGCGATCACCAACGCGCACCTGTTCGGCGCGGCCCCGGTACCGAGGCAGGACGACGCCAATGCGCCGCAGACGAGCATGCCGCTGGTGCTCACCGGAATCATCGCCGGCAATGATCCGCAAAACGGTCTGGCAATCCTGGGACCGACCGCACAAACCGCCAAAGTGCATGCAGTTGGCGACATGGTTCCGGGGGGCGCCAAGCTCCATTCGGTCTACAGCGACCGCGTGATCATCGACCGCAACGGACAGCTCGAGTCCCTCGCCCTGCCCCGCCAGGCGAGCGGCGCCGCGCCCGCGCCCTCGGCCACGGCGCTCCCGACCCAGAGCCCGGTGATCGAGCGCATGCGCAAGGCGCTCACCGAGCAGCCCGGGCTGATCGCCGATCTGCTCAGGCCGCAGGCGGTGATGGACGGCGACAAGGTGAAGGGCTTCCGCGTCTACCCGGGACGCAACCGCATGGCGTTTGCCCGCCTGGGGCTGCGGCCCGGGGATGAGGTGATCGCCATCAACGGCACGCCGCTCGATGACCAGGATCGCGGCCAGGCGATCCTCAACACACTCGGGACGTCCGCCGAGGCGCACGTCACCGTGATCCGCAACAACCAGCAGCAGGAACTCACGCTGAACATCGCCCAGGTGGCGCAGGAAGCGGAGACGGCGACGGGCCTGCAGGCCGGGGCCGGCGGCAGCGCCTCCGGCCTGCCAAGCGCCGGTCAGTTCGTGCCGGGAACGCCGCCATTTCAGACGCCGGCGCCCGCGGCCGTACCAGGAGCCGCGGCGGAGCCAGGCATACCGCCCCCTGCGGCGGCGCCCGGCGCGACGGCGCCAGTCCCCGCGCCCATGCCGCCGCAGGAACCGCCAGCCACGCCGCTAGGCAGTCAGTCTCAGTAGGTGCGCGCACTCTTCGGGGATAATCAAATGATGACTCTTCGCCCATGCGCGCTGTGCGCGCTCGCAATCCTGCTGACCGGGTCGCTCGCCTCGGCGCAGCCCGAGCAGCGCATCACGCCCAACTTCAAGGACGCCGACATCACGCAGGTTGCCGAGGCGGTCGCGGCCGCCACCGGCAAGAACTTCATCATCGACCCGCGGGTGCGCGCCCAGGTGACGATGCTCTCCTCGACCGCCATGTCGCCGCCGGCGTTCTACGAGGCGTTCCTGTCGATCCTGCAGGTGTACGGCTTCATCGCAGTGCCACAGGGCAACGTCGTGAAGATCATGCCGGACACCAACGCCAAGACCAGCCCGTCGATCGATCTGCCCGATCACGTGAGCTCGACCTCGGATGAGATCGTGACCCAGGTGCTCGATGTGAAGAACGTGAGTGCCGCGCAGCTCGTGCCGATCCTGCGGCCGATGGTGCCGCAGTACGGCTCGCTGGTCGCCTACCCGGCCGGCAACATCCTGGTGATCACCGACCATGCCAGCAACGTCAACCGCATGATCCGCATCATCCGGCGCATCGACCAGGTCGGCAATCAGGACCCGGAGATCGTACCGCTCACCAACGCCTCGGCGGCCGAGATCGTGCGGGTGGTCAATTCGCTCTATCAGGGCGCTGCCGCCGAGGGGAACGCGGTGAAGGTGGTGGCGGACGAGCGCTCCAACACGGTACTGATCGGCGGACAGGAGGCGCAGCGGCTACGCATCCGCGCGCTGATCGCGCATCTCGACACCCCGCTCGGCGGCGGCGGTGACACCCGTGTGCGCTATCTGCACTACGCCAACGCCGAGAAGCTCGCTCCGAAGCTCAAGGAGCAGATCACCGGGATCGCGCAGGCCGCGGGACCCGGCGGCGCCGCGGGCGCGGCCGTCAACCCGCAGGCGCAGGCGGAGAAGAACGCGATGGTCTGGGCCGACCCCCTCAATAACGCGCTCGTCATCACCGCGCCGCCGAAGATCATGCGCGCAGTCATGGAGATCATCGACAAGCTCGACATCCGCCGCCCGCAGGTGCTGGTCGAGGCGATCATCGCCGACATCAACTTCGGCAAGGACGCCGAGCTCGGCGTCAACTGGGCGGCGTTCATCAACGGCAGCAACGTGCCGGCCGGCGCCTTCGTGAGTCCGGTCGGCGGCACCAGCATCGTCGACCTCGCGGGCGCGATCCAGAACCCCAACAACATCACCACGACGCTGCTGCAGGGCACGACCATCGGCATCGGGCGCGTCGGCGGCGGCGGCACCAACTTCGCGGCCGTGCTGCGCGCGATTCGCGCCGACACCAACGACAACGTGATCGCCACTCCCTCGGCGGTCACGATGGATAACCAGGAAGCCGAGCTCAAGGTCGCACAGGAAGTGCCGTTCATCACCGGCCAGTTCACCAACACCGCGGCATCGACCGGCGGCGTGAGCAGCGGCATCAATCCCTTCCAGACCATCCAGCGCGAGGAAGTCGGCACGATCCTCAAGATCACGCCGACCATCTCGCCCGAGGGGACCGCGGTGATGCTCAAGATCTCGATCGAGAGCTCGACCATCGGTCAGAAGCCGGCTGGAGCGGTCGATCTGGTCACCAACAAGCGCACCGTCAGCACCACGGTGATGATCGACGACGGCGGCATCGTGGTGCTCGGCGGCCTCACCGAGGACAACACCACCAAGGGCGAGAACCGCGTGCCGTTCCTCGGCAGCATCCCGATCATCGGATACCTGTTCAAGACCCGCAACGAGCAGTCGACCAAGAACAATCTGATGATCTTCATCCGGCCGAAGATCCTGCGCGATGCCGCGCAGGCGGCCTTCGAGACCGACCTCAAATACAACTACATGCTCGAGCAGGAGAAGCAGGTCGACCGGCAGAGCCGTGAGGCGATACCGATGCTGCCCGGCGTGACCCGCGGCTCGCTGCCGCCGCTGCCTCCCGGCGGATCGGCGCCCGCCGGACGGGCGCCGCCCGCGAATCCCACGGGCGCGGCGGCGCCCTCCACCGCGCCAGCGCCGGGCGCACCGGCCACGCCCGGGACGCCGGCTCCCGACAACCCGGCAGCCTCGCCGGCGGACCAGCCTCCGCCGAAGCCGTGAGCGTCTTCAGCCCGTGAATGCCGTGACCCCCGACCAGACCGCGGCAAGCCGCGCCCCGCCGGCGCCGGGTGAGCGGCGGCTGTCGTTCGCGTTTGCCAAGCGCCACGGGGTGCTGGTGAGCCGCGTCGTCGACGGCGTGGCGGAATGCGTCTGCCGCGAGAACGCTTCGCCGCAGGCGCTCGCCGAGGTGCGCCGCTACCTGCGCCGCCCGCTGAAGCTCGAGCGGGTGCCGGAAGAGGAATTCGACCTGCTGCTGCGGCGCGCCTACGAAGCGGGCTCGGACGCCATGCAGGCGGTCGAGGGCCTCGATGAGACCACCGATCTCGCGCATCTCGCCCTGGAGTTGCCGGAGCAGGCGGATCTCCTCGACAGCGAGGACGACGCTCCGATCATCCGCCTGATCAACGCGGTGCTCACCCAGGCGGTGAAGGAGAACGCCTCGGATATCCACATCGAGCCGTTCGAGAACCGCCTGGTCGTCCGCTTCCGCGTCGACGGCGTGCTGCGCGAGGTGCTGCAGTCGAAGCGCGCGGTGGCCCCGCTGGTGGTGTCGCGCGTCAAGGTCATGTCGCGGCTCGACATCGCCGAGAAGCGCCTGCCGCAGGATGGGCGTATCGGCTTGCGAATCGCCGGCCGCGCGGTCGATGTGCGCGTGTCGACCATCCCTTCCGGGCATGGCGAGCGCGTGGTGCTGCGTATCCTCGACAAACAGGCCGGCAAGCTCGACCTGGGGTCGCTCGGCATGGACCCGAGCACCCAGAACGCGATGGACGATTTGATTCACAAGCCCCACGGAATCCTGCTGGTGACCGGCCCGACGGGCTCGGGCAAGACGACGACGCTCTACGCGGCGCTCGAGCGCCTGAACGACAACACCCAGAACATCATGACCGTCGAGGACCCGATCGAGTACTACATCGACGGCATCGGCCAGACCCAGGTCAACACCAAGGTGGAGATGACCTTCGCACGCGGCCTGCGCGCGATCCTGCGCCAGGATCCGGACGTGGTGCTGATCGGTGAGATCCGCGACCTCGAGACCGCGCAGATCGCCGTGCAGGCGAGCCTCACGGGCCACCTTGTGCTCTCCACGCTCCATACCAACACCGCGGCCGGCGCTATCACACGGCTGCGCGACATGGGCATCGAGCCGTTCCTGCTGTCTTCGAGCCTGATCGGGGTGCTGGCGCAGCGTCTGGTGCGGGTGTTGAATCCCGACACCAAGCAGGCGTTCAAGGCCGGCGAGCGCGAGCGGCGGCTGCTGAACCTGGGCCCCGCGGACCCCTCGCCGACGCTCTACCGGCCGGGACGCGACCCGGCCGGCGGCTATCGCGGCCGCACCGGAATCTACGAGCTCATCGTGATCGATGACGCCATGCGCACCATGATCCACGACGAAGTATCCGAGCACGAGATCGAGCGGCACGCCCGGCTGAGCACCCCCTCGATCCGCGACGACGGCCGCACGCGCGTGCTGCGCGGCGAGACCACGCTCGAGGAAATCCTGCGTGTCACGCGCGAGGATTGATGGCATTGAGCATGCGACTTGCCACTGAGGGGCAAAAGCCGCGCCTTTTGCCCCGATGCCAGACGAAGCTGAGGCGCACTCTGCCGAAAGCGCCGCAGGCGACTTTCGGCCAATAAACGATGGGCGCATTCGAATACACCGCGCTCGACGCCGACGGCAAGGAGCGCAAGGGCATCCTCGAGGGCGATACCCCGCGCCACATCCGCCAGCTCCTGCGCGAGCAGCAGCTGCTGCCGGTAACGGTCGGCGAGGTGGCGCAGAAGGAGGCGCGGGCCCAGCGCTCCTTCAGCCTGGTGCGGCGCGTGTCGTCGACCGACCTCGCCCTCTTCACCCGGCAGCTCGCCACGCTGGTGCGCGCCGGGCTGCCGCTCGAGGAATCGCTGCTCGCCGTCTCGCAGCAGACCGAGAAGCCGCGCGTGCAAAGCATCGTGCTGGGGGTGCGCTCCCGCGTCATGGAAGGCCACACGCTCGCCGACGGCTTCGCGGACTTTCCGCGGGTGTTTCCCGAGATCTACCGCGCCACGGTCGCCGCCGGCGAGCAGTCCGGCCACCTCGACAATGTGCTCGAGCGGCTCGCCGACTATACCGAGAGTCGGGAGCAGATCCGCCAGAAGGTGCTGGCGGCGCTGATCTACCCGATCGTCCTCACGGTGATGTGCTTTGTGATCGTGTCGGGGCTGCTGGTATTCGTGGTGCCCAAGGTGGTCGCGGTCTTCGAGTCCGCCAAGGGCAAGCTCCCGCTGATCACGCGCATCCTGATCGCCACCAGCGACTTCCTGCGCCACTACGGGCTGTACCTGGTGGTGGCGGTGGTGGCCGCGGTGTGGCTATTCCGGCGCTGGCAGCGCGACCCGGCCGCCAAGCGGCGCGTGCAGCGCTTCCTGCTCACGGTGCCGCTCGTCGGCAAGCTCGCCCGCGGCTTCAATACTGCGCGCTTCACCCGCACTTTCAGCATCCTGTCGGCGAGCGCCGTGCCGGTCCTGGAAGCGCTGCGGATCGCGGGCGAAGTGGTGACGAACCTTCCGATGCGGGACGCGGTGGCGGATGCGGCTGCGCGCGTGCGTGAGGGCGCGCCGATCGGCCGCTCGCTGGCCGTGAGCCGCATGTTTCCGCCGATGACCATTCACCTGATCTCGAGCGGTGAGTCGAGCGGGGAGCTCGAGAGCATGCTGGAGCGGGCGGCCATCAGCCAGGAGCGCGAGCTCGATGCCCTGCTCGCCGCCATGATGGGCCTGCTCGGGCCCTTGCTGATCGTGCTGATGGGTCTCATCGTCATGGGTATCGTTTTTGCAATGCTGCTGCCGATCTTCGAGATGAATGACCTGATCCATTGACGCGTTCCGGGGCCCTACCCCGCTCCGCTGGCCCGCGCCGGGGCCATACCGGACACGGTTCACAAAAACCACACGTGCGAGATTGAGTTGCAAAGGGATCTGATTTAAGTTCGCGCCGTCCAATTCCTGCCGGACAGTTGTCCCGCATGAGCGAGAAGCCGGAATCAGACGAGTTCGAGGACGAAGAAGCCGATGAGCCGGTCGTTGGCGACGGTGACGTCGATCTCGACCAGGTCATCAAGGACCTCGATCTTGCCAAGCGCCGCGGCCAAAGGGCCGGGGACCCGGCGTGGCGCCGCCTCGAGCGGCTGCTCGAGGAAAAGCGCACCGCCGAGCTCACCAGCGACTTCGAAGACTACGAGATCGGCGACGACGGCGTGGGCCAGCGCAAGGCCCGGCGCAAGCCCCGCGGCTGATCCTCAGCTGGCCGCAGCGGCGCGCGCCGCGTGTGCGGCCGCCGCCCCGACGACCGCAGTCCCGGCGAGCGCTCCGCCGCCGCGCAGCAGCTCGAGGAACGCGCCGGGTGCCATCGCCCGGCTCATCAGGAATCCCTGTACCAGGTCGCAGCCCGCGGCGCGCAGGAACTCGAGCTGCGCGGGTGTTTCGACGCCCTCGGCGACGATCTTGAGATTGAGGTTGTGGCCGAGGCCGATGATCGCACGCACGATCGCTGCATCGTCGCTATCGACGGTGATGTCGTTGACGAATGCGCGGTCGACTTTGAGCGTATCGAGGGCGAAGCGCTTGAGGTAGTTGAGCGAGCAGTAGCCGGTGCCGAAGTCGTCGATGGCGAGCGCGAAGCCGAACTCCTTGAGGGCCTGGAGCGAGCGCTGCCCGCTCTCCACATCCTGCATCAGTACGCCCTCGGTGAGCTCGAGCTCGAACAACGATGCGGGCAAGTGCGCCGCTTCGACCACGCCCGAGAGCCGCAGCAGCACGTCCTGGCGCATGAAGTCGCGGCCCGAGACGTTTACCGCGATCGGCGGCACGGCCAGCTTGAGGTCGCGCCATTGCCTTAGCTCCCGGCACACCTGCTGCATCGCCCAGCGGCCGATCTCGCCGATCAAGCCGGTCTCTTCGGCGACCGCCACGAAGTCGGCGGTGGGGATCTGGCCGCGCTGCGGATGGAACCAGCGCAGCAGCGCCTCGGCTCCGGCGAGCTTGAGACTGCGGGCGTCGTACTGCGGCTGGTAATGCACCTCGAGCTGCCCGCCTTCGTAGGCGCGCCGCAGCTCCATCTCCAGCGACAGGCGCTTGACGGCGCGTGCGTTCAGGGCGCTGGTGTACACGCGGGCCTGGTTGCGGCCGCTCGCCTTGGCCTCATACATGGCGGCGTCAGCATGCTTGAGGAGAGTCTGAGTGTCCGCGCCGTGCTCGGGGTAGAGGGCGATGCCGATGCTCAGGGTTACCACCAGCTCGTAGCTTCCCTGCACGAAGGGGGCGGCAAGCGCCGCCTGCGCCTGCTGCGCCACCTTTTCGGCGGCGGCGAGGCTCGCGGGCCCGCTGAGCACGACGATGAACTCATCGCCGCCGACCCGCGCCAGGCGGCCCACCCCGCCGGCGTTGACCAGCGCCTCGTTCAGCCTTGCTGCGACCTGCCGCAGGAGTGCGTCGCCGGTCTCGTGACCGAGCGTATCGTTGATGCGTTTGAACTGATCGAGGTCCACGAACAACAGCGCGACGCTGTGCCCGTGCCCGGCAGCCTCGGCGAGCGCTTGTGACAGGTACTCGCTGATCCATTCGCGGTTCGGCAGCGCGGTGAGTGCGTCGAAGTACGCCAGTCGGTGGATGTGCGCCTCCGTCTGCTTGCGCTGCGTCACGTCGCGCACGATGGCGAGCGCTTGTCCGCCGGCATTGGGCAGGTAACGGCACTCGAAATGACGCGCGTCGCCGACGCGCGGCACGGAGAACTCGAAGGCCGCCGGGACCCCGCGCAGAGTCGATTCCAGGCAATCCATGGCGCGGGGCCGCTCCGTCGGCGGAACCAGCTCGTCGAGGCGCGGCGCGCCGGAAGCCGGCAGCGAGAGCCCCTTGACGGGGGAGTAGCAGTGGCTGATCAGCCCGGCGGCGTCCACCAGGAAGATGCCGTCGGGAATCGCCTTGAGGAGCGCGGAGTTCTTCTGCTCTGAGAAGCGCAGCGCCTCGACGGTGCGCGCGCCGCGCAACACGTAGCGAATACGGTGCGCGAGCAGTGCCCAGTTGATGGGTTTCACCACGAAGTCGGTGGCGCCGGCATCGTAGGCGAGGTTGATGGACGTCGGGTCGTCGAAGCCGGTCACCATGACGATGGGCACATCGCGGCCGCCCGGCAGCGCGCGGATGTTGGTGCACGCCTGATAGCCGTTGCCGTCCGGCATCTCGACATCGAGCAGCACCAGCTGCGGCATTTGCCGCAGGCAGGCCGCCACCGCGGCATCACCGCTACCGACCGTTTCGACCGTGAAGCCCGCGTTCTCCAGCATGGCGGTCGCGATGTCGCGCAGCATGCCGTCATCGTCCGCGACCAGAATCCGGCCGGCCCGGGCGTCGCTCACGCGGACCTCCGTAGCTCGGCGTGCAGCTCATCGTTGACTCGCGCGTACAGCGCGCGTCCCCTGTCGACCAGCTCGCGCGCACCGGCCATATCCCCGCCGCGCGCGCAGCGTTCCAGCTCGCGGCATACCTCGACCAGAGCCAGCGCCCCGACGTTGCCGTTGCAGGAGCGCCAGGCATGCGCCGCCCGCGCCAGCGCGCTGCGCTCACCGTTCTCGATGGCCTGCGCGAGGGCAGCGAGCAGGCGCTGCGAATCGGCGCCGTAGGCGGCGGCCACGCGGTCCAGCATGGCCTCCGATCCGCGCGGCGGGAGTGTGCGCAGCACATCGAGCGTCGCGCGATCGAGCAGCAGCTCGGCGGCTGGATCGGGCTCAGCTTCCGCAGCCGGCATCGCAGCCGGCGCGTGTGGCAGCCAGCGCCCGAGCAGCGCTCTCAGGGCCTCGCGGGTGAAGGGCTTGGCCAGATGATCGTCCATGCCGGCGGCGAGACTGGCAGCGCGACCTTCCGCGGTGGCGTCGGCGGTCAGCGCGATCACCGGAATATGCTGTCCGGGCGGCTCGGAACGGCGTAGCGCCGAGGTCGCCGAGAAGCCGTCCATGACGGGCATCTCGCAATCCATCAGCACCAGATCGAAGGATTCGAGCGCCAGGCGCGCCAGCGCCTCGCGGCCGTTGGCCGCCGTCTCGACGCTGACGCCGAGCGCGGCGAGCATGCCTTGCGCGACTTCGAGGTTGAGTGCCTGATCCTCGACCACCAGTACGCGGCCACGCAGCGCCGCTAGCGGCAGCCCCGCCGCCTCCAGGACGCCGCGCGGCGCCGCTGGCGCGTCCTCCTCCGCCGTGCGCCCGGTGAGCGCCGCGTGCAGCTGCCGGAGCCGCAGCGGCTTGGTCAGCTCGGCGTCGAACCACTCATTGCGCTCGGTGCCGGCCGCCACCGGCTTGAGGCTGGTGAAGCCTAGGAGACGCACCAGCCGTGGCCTGTTGGCACCGGCGGTGCGGATCTCGCGCAGCACGGCCTGCGCGTCGCCGTCGGGAAGCGGATCGTCGAGGATCACGGCCTCGTAGCCCGCGCCGCGCAGCTCCATCAGCGCAATCTCGAGCGTCGGCGCCTGCGTGGCGCGCGCTCCCCAGGCCCGCAGCGCGTTGACCATCAGGACGCGTGCCGCCGGATTGTCATCGGCCACCAGCACGCGCATGCCGTCGAGACGCGCGGCCGCCACGGCGCGCGCCGGCTGGGCCGCGCTGAGCGCCAAGCTCAGCTCAAAGGAAAAGGTCGAGCCCGCGCCGGGCGCGCTCATCAGCGCCAACCTGCCTCCCATCAGCTCGACGATCTGCCGTGAGATGGCGAGCCCGAGGCCGGTGCCGCCAAAGCGCCGGGTCGTGGAAGCATCCTCCTGGGTGAACTCTTCGAAGATCTTCGCCTGGTTCTCCGGCTCGATGCCGATACCCGTGTCCGCAACCTCGACGCGCACCCGCAGCGCGCCCCCGGCGCCGTCCGCGTCCGGCACACTGCCGAGCGGCACCAGCCGGAAAGTAACCTCGCCGCGCTCGGTGAATTTCACCGCGTTGCCGCCGAGATTGAGCAGCACCTGGCGCAGCCGCACGGCGTCGAAGCGCACGTGCGGCAGCGGCTCGAGCGGCGCGTCGATCAGCAGCTCGATGCCCTTGCCGGCGGCGCGCGGTGCCAGCACCTCCGCGGTCTGCTCGATGAGATCGAGGAGCTCGCCGTCGGTCGGATCGAGCTGCAAGCGGCCGGCCTCGATCTTGGAGAGATCGAGCACGTCGTCGACGATCGCGAGCAGCGAGTCGGCCGAGCGGTGAATGCCCTCGGCAAAGCGCCGCTGCGCCCCATCGAGGCGCGTGTCGAGCAGCAGGCTGGTCATACCGAGCACGCCGTTCATGGGCGTACGCAGCTCGTGGCTCATGCGCGCGACGAACTCGCTCTTGGCGCGTGACAGCACCTGCAGCTGCAGGTTGCGCTCCTGGAGCTCGTGCGTGCGCTGCTGCACCGTCTCCTCCAGCTTGCGGCTATAGAGCAAGGCGCGCCGCCGCCGCGCGCTCTGTGCCCGCCACAGCCAGGCCACGAGGCCGAGCGCTGCCGCGACATACGCCGCGCGCGCCGCGTTGGTGTTCCAGGGCGCCGGTGTCACGTGCACCGGGATCGCCAGCACCGCGCTGCTCCAGGCATCGCCGGCGTTGGCGGCGCGCACCCGCAGCATGTAGTCGCCCGCGCCGAGGTTGGTGTAGGTCGCGCGGTGCGCCGTGCCGGCGTTGATCCAGTCGGAGTCGAAGCCGTCGAGGCGGTAGGAATAGCGGTTGTTGGCCGGTGAGGCGAAATCCAGCGCCGCAAACTCGAAGGTCGCCAGCTTGTCGTCGTAAGAGAGTACCAGCGGCCGCCCCGAGCCCGGCAGATCGCGCTCGGCCAGCGGCCGGTTGAGCCGCGCGGCGGCGGTGAGCACCACGCGCGGTGGCGGCGCGGTGAAGTCGACCGCGGTGGGCGCAAAGGCGTTGAAGCCGTTGTTGCCGCCGAAGAACAGGTTGCCGTCGCGGTCCTGGTAGTGGGCGTTGGAGGTGAAGTCCTCGCCCTGGAGCCCATGCCACTCGTGGTAGACCTTGGCGGAGCGGGCGTGTGGCTCGAAGCGCACCAGGCCGTTGTTCGTGCTCAGCCACAGGCGATCCGCGCCGTCGGACTCGATGCCGTAGATCACGCGGTAGGGCAGCACGCCGGCGTAGTTCTCGAAATGCACCGCTTCCGGCGTCGCGGAACGGCCGACCACGCGATCGAGACCGCCGGTCGAGGTGCCCACCCAAACGTCGCCACGCTGATCGACGTGCAGCGCATACACCGCATCGTCGGACAAGCTGGCCGGATCGCGGTCGTCCCGCCGATAGTGATGAAAGCGGCCGCTGGCCCGATCGAGCAGATTGAGCCCGCCGCCCACCGTGCCGATCCACAGGTTCCCGAGCGTATCCTCGGCGATGGCGCTGGCGTGCGAGTCGCTCAGAGCGTTGTCGCCGGCAGCGCCGACCGGATAGCGGCGCAGCCGGCCGCTGGCAGGATCGATGCTTGCGATGCCACCGCCGAAGGTCCCGACCCAGATCGTGCCGAGCCGATCCTGGTAGAGCGTCATGATTCCGTCCGCGGGCAGCGCTCTGCGATCGCCGGCGGCAGCGCGCCATGCGCGGACGGTCCCCGTGACGAGATCTACCTGGTCGAGCCCGCCCGTCATCGTGCCGACCCACAGCGTGCCGCCACGGTCGAACAGCAGCGCCATGACCCGGTCGTCGCCTAAGCGCGGCGAGCCGCTCTCGTGCCGGTAGCGGCGCTCGCGGCCGGTGCGCGTGTTGATCTCCACCAGCCCGGCACCGATCGTCCCGACCCAGACCCGCCCGGCGCCGTCGTCGGCGAAGCTGCTCACCTGCGTGTCGCGGAAGGCAGCGCTGCGATAGTGGCCGAGCGACCAGCCCTCGGGGTTCCAGTGGCTCGCCCCTCCGGAGCGCGTGCCGACCCAGAGCACGCCGCCGCGGTCCTGGTAGAGCGCCATGATGTTGCTGTCACGCAGGCTCTGCGGATTGTCGGCATCGTTGCCGTAGCGCACGAAGGTCTGCGTCGCGCGCTCGAAGAGGTTGAGCCCGTCAGCGGTCGCGACCCACAGCCGCTGCGCACTGTCCTCGAGGATCGCCTCCACACTGTCGTGACTCAGCGAGCGGTGATTGCCGGCGTCGTGGCGAAAGACCGTCACGCGTCCGCTGCCGGGCTCGAGCCGATCGAGCCCGCCGTGCAGCGTCCCGATCCACAGCGCGCCAGTGTGGTCTTCGCGGATGACGCGCACCTTCAGGTCCGAGACGCCGGCACCGTCGGCCGAGCGTCCGTAGTTGATGAAGCCGCCGGTGGCCGGATCGTAGCGGCTGAGTCCCCCGTCGCTCCCCACCCAGATCCGGCCGGCGTGGTCGGCGTACAGCGCCGACACCGCATCGGACGGGAGTGAATGGGGGTCGCCGTCGCTGTGACGGAAGTGACGGGCGGTACCGGTGACGGGATCGAGCCGGTCGAGACCGCGGTCGAGGGTGCCGGCCCAGATACCGCCGTCACCGTCGATGAGGAGAGTGCGTACCTGGTCGCTCGCGAGCGAGTCGGCCCTCGAGGGTTCGTGCCTGAAGAGCTGGAACTGGTCGGTGCGGCGCTCCCAGCGCGCGACGCCGCCACCCACGGTCGCGAGCCACAGATCCGAGCGCGCATCCTCCGCAATCGTCCAGATGTAGTCGCTCGCGAGCGCGTGTGGATTGCCGCGCTCGCGCCGGTAGACGCGCAAGCTGTTGCCGTCGTAGCGATCGAGCCCGCTCTCGGTGGCGAGCCAGAGATATCCCTGCGAGTCCTGGAGGATTCCCTCGACGGTGCTCTGCGAGAGCCCGTCGCGCATCGTCAGGTGCTCGAAGTACATGGGCCGCACGGCCGCAACCGGCACAGCGGCTGATGCCGTGCCGGGCGGCGCGAGCGCCCACAGCCACGCGCCGGCCAGGAGAGTGCCGAGGAAATTCCGGTTGTCCATGGCGCGCACCTCAGCTCCACCCGCCGCAGATACGGCAGATGAAGTTCACGCGGCTACTGCTGTGCCGGGACATCGATGCCGGAGTAGCCGCTGCTCCAGGCGTAACCGCTGCTCCAGGGGTAGCCGCTGCTCCAGGCATAACCGCTGCTCCAGGGGTAGCCGCTGCTCCAGGCGTAACCGCTGCTCCAGGGGTAGCCGCTGCTCCAGGCGTAGCCGCTCGCCGATGAGTAGCTGCCGTTCCACAGGAACCCGTCACCCAGGGCCTCGACCCCCCACAGGAGCTGTCCGAGCACCGGGCCCACGAGCGGCACCTTCGAGGCGAACGAGGCAAGGCCCCCAATCACTCCGCCCAGACCGCCGAGCAGCCCGCTGGAGGAACTGCCGCCCTGGCCCTGGGTCGTGGCCATGATGTAGTACTCGCCGGTCGAGGGGTTGTAGTTGGCGCGTCCGCCGAAGTGCTGCCCGCCGTCGAGGTCGGCAACGATGTTCAGTCCCTGGTTGGCGCAGCCGCTCGCGGTGCTGTAGACCGCATCGTGTGCATTCACGAGCCCCGAGCCCTGCTGGAACACGGTGTAGGCGAGCGTGCCGTCGGACTTGACCGCCGGATGGGCGCCGGACATCAGCCGGCACTTCACCTCGTCGGGCGTCAGCGACGGGCTCACCTCAAGCATCAGGGCCGCGACGCCGCTGGTCACCGCCGCCGCCATCGAAGTGCCCGACATGCTGAAGTCGTCGTAGGGCAGGTGCACCCACTGCGGGAACTCCTCGGCGAGCGTCCCGTCGTTGGGCGCGTAGGCGAGGATGTGCCCGCCCATGGCCAGGACCTCGGGCTTCACGAAGCCCTCGTAGGTCGGTCCGGCGGAAGAGAACGCGGCGAGCTTGTACTGGCTCGGCTGCAGCGGGTGGTAGTTGTCGGTGACCGCGCCCACGGTGATCACGTACGGCACATTGCCCGGCACGCCGATGGTCATCGGCTTGGGCCCGGCGTTGCCGGCCGCGACCACCACCACGATGCCCGCATTCCACGCGGTCATGACCGCCTGGTTGAGCGGGTCCTGCCAGTAGAACGAGTGCGGCGGCGCGCTCAGCGACAGGTTCATCACGCGGATGTTGTAGCGGAGCTTGTTAGCGATCACCCACTGAATGCCGCTGATGACGTTCGAGTAGCTGCCCATGCCGTTCTGATCGAGTACCCGCACCGCCACCAGGTTCACTCCCGGGGCCACGCCCTGGAAGTGACCGGTAGTCGCCACGCCGCTGCTGGCGATGATCGATGAGACGTGCGTGCCGTGACCGAACAGGTCGTCGATGTTGGCACTGCTGGCCGCGACCGTGGAGGTGAGTGCGCCGAGCAACTGCTGCGGCTGCGTATTCGCCGCCAGCACGTCGTATTGCGCGAGGATGCGGCTGCGCGTTTGACCCGGGGCGCTCTGATCCGGCCCGTGCTGGCTCCACAGGCCCGAGTCGACCACCGCCACAGTCACGCCGGTGCCGGTGATGCCGCCGACCTGCAGCTCCTGCGCGCCGATCTCGCTCGGGTAATAGGTCTCGGGAAGCGCGCCGAGAGCCGAGCTCGCGTTGACTTTGGAGTCCGCGTACACCTCGAGGCCCGGCAAGTCGGCGTTGCGCAGCGCGGTCAGCTCGCGCTCGTCGAGCAGCGCGCCGACCGCCCGGATGACCGACAGGTCGCCGCGCACCTTGCCGCCGGCCCGCGTAACCGCCCTGCCCGCCTCGGCGGCGCTGCGCGCCTGCACGATGTACGGATGGCGCGGGCCGTCCGCTGCGGCGTGCGCGAGCGCCTCTGCGGCGGGGCGCAGCGCGTCACCGCCTGAAAGCAGGAGAGAAAGTATTCCAGTGATCGCGCCGGCCGCCAGCGGCCAGCGCTTGAGTTGCACCTTCATCGCAAGCGCTCCTAATTCGATCTTGGTGTGGGAGCATCCCTTCCGCCGTGGCATTTTCTACTGCCAACGCCGGTCGCGCCGGGCGCAAAGTGCGACGCACGTCTCAGGACTCGCGTGGCGCGCTGTTATGTCGTGCGGAGCTGCGTGAGCGCGCGCGGTGCGCTGAACATAGCGTCGCCGCGGATCAACATAAGCGCGCCGAGCGTGGCACGCACACAACGTGCGCGCACCCGCGGCGCGTGCCACGTCAATGAAAATCCCGCGAGCGGGTGGTGAGTTGCCCGAGAAGCGCGCTGCGGTCGATGAGGCGCCGCGCGATCAGGTGCGTGACGCCATCCTGGCGCTGCAGCTCGCCGTGCACTTCGAGCAGCCGCGACTCGATGAGCGCGCGGCGCTGCGCACGCCCGACGCGCTCCCACACGACGACGTTCACCTGGCCGCTCTCGTCCTCGAGAGTGACGAAGGTGACGCCGCTCGCAGTGGCGGGGCGCTGGCGCATGAGCACGATGCCGGCGGTGCGTACCGTGGCGCCGTTCGCTGCTTGGTGAAGCTCGCTCGCCGGCAGGAGCGCGGCGGCGCGCAGGCGCTCGCGCAGCAGCGCCAGCGGATGCCTTCCTAAGGTGAGCCCGAGGGCGGCATAGTCCGCGCAGATCTCCTCGCCCTCGGAAGGCTTCTCGAGCAGCGGCCGGCCTTCCGCGAAGTCCGCACTCAGCGCCGCGGCAGCCGCGAGCGGCAGCGGACGCTCGCTGCCGGCGACCTCCCAGAACGCCAGATGCCGGTTGCCGCTCAAGGAGGCGAACGCCCCGGCCGCGGCGAGGGCTTCGAGATCGCCGCGCTCGAGCGCCGCCCGTGCGGCGAGCTCGGGCACGCTCGCGAAGGGCCGCGCCGCGCGGGTCTCGATCAAGCGCTGCGCGCCGGCCTGCGACAGCGACTTCACCAGCCGCAGCCCCAGGCGCAGTGCCGGCTCGCCGTCGGCGCGGCGCTCGAGCGTCGAGTCCCAGGGCGAGGCGCAGACATCCACGGGGCGCACCTCGACGCCGTGGGCACGCGCATCGCGCACCAGCTGCGCGGGCGCATAGAAGCCCATCGGCTGACTGTTGAGCAGCGCGCAGGTGAAGGCCGCCGGCTCGTAGCACTTGAGCCAGGCGGAGTCGTACACCAGCAGTGCGAAGCTCAGGCTGTGGGCTTCCGGGAAGCCGTACTCGCCAAAACCCAACATCTGCTGGTAGATGCGTTGCGCGAATTCCTCCGGGTAACCCTTGACGTGCATGCCCTGAAGCAGGCGCTCGCGAAAGACATCGAGTCCGCCGGTCCTCTTCCACGCGCCCATCGCGCGGCGCAATGCGTCCGCCTCACCGGGGCTGAAACCCGCGGCGACAATCGCGATCTGCATCACCTGCTCCTGGAAGATCGGCACGCCGAGCGTACGATGCAGGACCGCGCGCACTTCCTCGCCCGGATAGTCCACCGGCTCCGCCCCCGAGCGGCGCCGCAGGTAGGGGTGCACCATATCTCCCTGGATGGGACCGGGGCGCACGATCGCCACCTCGATGACCAGATCGTAATAGCAGCGCGGCTTCAGGCGCGGCAGCATCGCCATCTGCGCGCGCGATTCGATCTGGAACACGCCGATGGTGTCGGCACGGCAGATCATGTCGTAGACACGCGGATCCTCGGCCGGCAGCTCGCCGAGCCCGTGGCGCGTGCCGCGGTAATCGTTCACCAGCGCGAACGCACGCTTCAGCGCGGTCAGCATCCCGAGCGCCAGCAGATCGACCTTGAGGAGCCCCAGGTCGTTGAGGTCGTCCTTGTCCCACTGCACCACGGTGCGCTCCGGCATGGCGGCGTTCTCGATCGGCACCAGCTCCTCGAGCAGTCCCTGCGCGATCACGAAGCCGCCGACGTGCTGAGAAAGGTGGCGGGGGAAGCCGGGGAAAGCCACCAGCTCCCCGGCGAGCGGCAGCAGGCGCCTGAGCCAGGCACTGTCGGCATCGAAGCCGGCGGCGCGCACCCGCTCGGGGATCGTGGTGCTGCCATCCCACCATTGCATGACCTGGGCGAGGCGTCCGCTCTCGGCCGGCGTGAGTCCAAAGACCTTGCCGAGATCGCGCAGCGCGCTGCGCGGGCGGTACATGATGACGGTCGCGGCGAGCGCGGCGCGCTCGCGGCCGTACTTGTTGTAGACGTATTGCAGCACCTCCTCGCGCCGCTCGTGCTCGAAGTCGATGTCGATGTCGGGAGGCTCGCTGCGCTCGCGCGAGATGAAGCGCTCGAACAGCAGCGCCGCGCCGCGCTGCGGGTCCACCGAGGTCACGCCCAGGCAATAGCACACGCGCGAGTTGGCGGCCGAGCCCCGCCCCTGGCACAGGATCCCCTTACTGCGCGCAAAGGCGACGACGTCGTGCACGGTGAGAAAGTACGGCTCGTAGTTGAGCTCCCCGATGAGGGCGAGCTCGTGCTCGATGGCGTTGCGCTCGGTAGCGGGAACGCCGCCGGGCCAGCGCCGCCCCGCGCCCTCATAGGTCAGCCGGCGCAGGTACCCGGCCGGAGTCTCCCCCGGCGGGACGATCTCGCGCGGATACTCATAGCGCAGCTCCTCGAGCGAGAAGTGGCAGCCGTCGGCGAGCTCCGCCGCGGCCTCGAGGAGCCCGCGCGGATAGAGCCGTGCGAGCCGTGCGGGCTCGCGCAGGTAGCGCTCGCCGTTCGGATAGAGCTGCCAGCCGACCTCCGCGACGGCTAAGTTGAGTCGTATTGCGGTGAGCGCGTCCTGGAGGCGGCGGCGCGCGCGCACGTGCATGTGCACATCGCCGCTCGCGAGCAGCGTCACGCCGAGCTCTGCGCCGAGTGCGGTGAGCCGCGCGAGGCGCGCGCCGTCTTCCCCGTCGCGCAGCAGCTCGACCGCGATTCGCAGCTTCCCCGGAAAGCGCTCCGCGAGCCAGCGGGCCTCCGCGACTGCCGCCTGGGGGCCCGGCAACCAGAGGATGAAACACCCTTCCGGAGCTGCCGCCTCGAGGTCGGCACGGGTGAGGGTGTATTGCCCCTTCACTGCCGCGCGCCGGGCGCGCGTGATGAGCCGGCAGAGCCGCCCGTAACCGCGCCGGTCGATGGCGAGCGCGGCGAGCTTCAAGCCGCACGTAAGGCGAAACTCGGCGCCGATGATGAGCTTCAGACGCTTATTTCTGGCCGCCATGTGCGCGCGCACCACTCCGGCCACCGAGCACTCGTCGGTGATCGCGAGCGCCGTGTAGCCGAGCGCATCGGCCCGCTCTACCAACTCGTGAGGATGCGAAGCTCCACGCAGGAAGGTGAAGTTCGACAGACAGTGCAGCTCCGCATACGCGGGCGCCGCCGTACTCACCCAAACACCCCGTGCAAATACCAGCCGTGCGGTGCTTCCCGCTCGCGGAATACCCACAGCAGTACGCCGTGCGGGTCGGCGGCGGTGTAGTAATCGCGCGCGATCTCCTCACCATCCCACCAGCCGGTCTCGATGCGCTCCGGCTCACCGATGAGACGCAGCCGGCCGCGCCGCCGCGGCCAGCCGTCCCGCACCGGCAGCGGCTGCGGCGCGGGCAGCAGCCATAGCGGACGGCGGGAGGCAGCCCGGGGAAGCCGGCGGCTCATCGGCGCAGGGCGCTCTCCGGCGATCACCGGCGGACCGGTCTTGCCCCAGGCCCTCTCCGGGCGGTGACCTTCGAGGAGCGTCAGGCCATAGACCGCCTCATCTCCTAACCGGGCGCGCAGTCGCTCGATGAGCCCGGACGCTTCGCTCGAAAGACCGCCGCCGTGCTCGCCGGGCTGCCAGAGATGCGGGGAATCCGCTCGATGCGGCAGCAGCGCGGCGGTGCGTAGCTCGCAGCTGCGTACCGGCTCCGGCAATGTGAGTTTCCCTAAGCGCTCCCCGAGCAGCTCCGCCAGGCGTCGGGCGTCGGCCGCCGGAGCCGCCAGCCGCATGAGACAGCGCGTCGGCGGGGAGTGCCGGTGCGCGAGCAGGCACTCGAGCTCGGCGACGCCGCACTGGCGCGCCGTGAGGAGCGTGCCGAGCTCGGCGAGGAGCGGTGTCAGCGCGACGAGAATCGCCTGATGACTTTCCAGCTCGCAGGCGAGCTCGCGGCGGCGGCGGAAACGCAGGCGCGCTTGATGCGCATGGCGCAGATCAGGAGTGCGCCCGGTGAGCGCATCGAGCGCGGCGAGCTGCGCGACGCCGAAGCGACGCGCGAAGCCCGCGCGCGGCAGGCGCAGCGCCGCGCCGATGGTGCGCACTCCGGAGCGCGCGAGACGCCCGAGGATTTCCTCGGGCCAGCGCAGCGTCTCGAGCGGCAGCGGCGCGAGCTGTCCGATGAGCGCGCTCATGTCGAGAACCGCGTGCGGCTTACCGGCGCGCGCCAGCGCCAGTGCCGCGCGCGGCGTGGGCGCGAATGCCAGCACGGAGGGCATGCCGAGACGCCGGCATTCGCCCGTGACGGCAAGACGCAGACCCGCCACGCCCGCGAACAGCTGCAGGCTCCCTTGCACCTCGAGCAGCAGGCCGTCCGGCGGCTCGAGGCTCACGCGCGGCGTGTACCGCTGGGCGCGCACTGCGAGCCGCTGCAGCGCGTCCGCCGGAGCGGCTGCGGGCAGATGCACGCCGGCCCATAACTCAACCGCCGCTGTGCCAGGCGCGTGCGGGGTAGTAAGCGGGCGCCGCGGCACGACGCGCGGCGCATGGCGAGGCTGCGCCCCCTCGGGTTGCGCGCCGGCAGCCTCGCCCGGCAGCTGCTGCACGCCGGGTAGGGACAGGATCACCATCCGTCAGCCCCGGAAGTGCATTGGCCAATCTTCAGGCCAGGCAAGCTCGACGGTACCGCGATCCACGCCGCGGCCTTTCAGGAGAGTGACGCGCACACCCGCAGCGAACGGCGTGAGGCCGAGGCGCAGCACCGCCGGGGAGGCTTCCCGAACGGCACTTCGCGGGCGAAACAACACCCCGAGGGTACGTCCCCGCTCGGCGGCGAGTTGCAGGCGTCGCAGCTCGCGCGGCTTTGGCCGCCGTGCCCAGCCGAGCGCCACATCGCAGGCGCCCGAGCCGAGCACCTGCTCGAAAGCCCACAGCGGCCGCGCGCCCCCGACCACCGCCACGCGATCGAGCACGATCCCCGCAGAGGCGAGTGCCGGCGCGAACGGCATGAGCGGCGGTGCGACCCATACGCACCAGCGCGCCGCCGCGGCGCGCGTCAGGGCCGCGAGCGCCGGCAACAGCAGATACAGCTCACCGCTACCAAAGCGCGCGGTGAGAATCTCGATCAGGCCGGTACGCGGCCAGCCTTCGCCGGGGAGCCGTGCATCGAGCGCCGCAAAACCGCTCGGCAGTACCGCGAGACGTGCGGCGCTGCGGCCGCGCCAGATGGCCGGATGCTCGAGCAGCCGAGCGAGCTTCGGATCGCCGTCCATAGGCGCATGAAGGTCACATCAAGCCGCTCGCGCGGCCCCGGCGCACCACGCCCACTACGATGCCTTCGATGAGCAACGGCTGCTCTTTCAGGTCCACCCTGATCGGCTCGAACTCGGTGTTCTCCGGCAGCAGCCACACGACGGAGCCTTCCTGGCGGTAGCGTTTCACGGTGACCTCGTTCTCCAGTCGCGCGACCACGATCTGGCGGCTGCGCACTTCGGAGGTACGGTGCACCGCTACCAGGTCACCATCGAGGATTCCGGCATCTTTCATGCTCATGCCGGAGACCCTCAGCAGGTAATGCGGCCGCGGCTGGAACACTTCCGGGTCGATCGCGAGCCGCGCCTCGAAATTCTCTTCGGCGAAGATCGGCTTGCCGGCGGCAACTCGCCCGATGAGCGGCAACCCTATCTGCTCACGGATGGTGTCCTTCAGCTGGATGCCGCGGGAAGTGCCGGGCACGAGCGCGATGACGCCCTTGCGGGCGAGCGCCCGCAAGTGCTCCTCGGCCGCATTGGCCGAACGGAAGCCAAGCTCCTCAGCGATCTCGGCCCGCGTGGGCGGCATGCCGGTCTCAGAGATGCAACGCTGGATGAGTCGCAGGATCTGGGTCTGGCGGGGGGTAAGGTCGGACATCTTCAGACTGCCTGTGTATATATACAGTTACTGTAATTATATCCAGACCGGCCTTCCCCGCAAGCCCCGCCGCTTTCCTGGCCCGGCCTTGGGTCCCGGCAGCGCAGTCCGCGCTATCGGCCCGCTGATCAGCTCATTCGCCCGACCGAACACTCGCATCGCCCGAGCCCGAGCAAACTGCAGCGCTCCGGAAATTCTTAAAGAACTTTCTGCATTCCGGCTGCAACCGCGCACCGGCACTCGCAAGCGCCGCGCATCATCGCCACTGCACGAGCCGAGATCTCAGCGCGCCGCAGTGGGGTATGTTCGCTAACGCACAGACTAGCTCACGTTGGTCGAGCAATCCTCGGCGCTTGAATCTAACAGCCGCAACCCGCTTCTGCTGAACGTAGGCTGAACATGTCAGGCCTGTCGCGGACCGAAGACAACGACGCGTTGGGAGTTGCATTCGCGGAACAAATTTGATGCAGTTGCCGGCGGCGAATGACGGCGCAACTTGCGCGCCGGTCTCGCATCGGTTATCAGGACTTCCCGGAATCACAACCCAAAGGGGATGCTTATGAAGTGCGCGAGTGTAGTGAAGGCGGCGGCAGCCGCGATCGCGGTGGTTGGACTTGCGGCCTGCACGGATCTGAAGCCCATCCAGGCACAGCTTGACGATCTGAAGGCTCAGGTAGCCAAGGCCCAGAGCGATGTGGCGGGCGCGAAGAGCGCCGCTGATTCGGCCAACAGCGCGGCCTCCTCGGCAGGACAGGCGGCGAGTGGTGCGCAGAGCACCGCCAACCAGGCGCTGGCTGCGGCGCATGCCAGTCAGTCGTGCTGTGACGCGACGAACGAGAAGATCGACCGTATGTTCAAGCGGTCGGTTTCGAAGTAATAGAAGTCTAAAAAGACGGATGAAATACGCCGCGCCCCGTGCGCGGCGTTTTTTTTGGCGCGCAGGCCCCCGGTAGTTCGCAGTAGTCGGGCGGTTGGCCAATCTAATAGCGGACCAGCGCCGAGCCCCAGGTAAAGCCGCCGCCGAACGCTTCCAGCAGCAACAGATCGCCGCGGTTGATGCGGCCGTCGCGCACCGCGACGTCGAGCGCGAGCGGTACCGAGGCCGCGGAGGTATTGCCGTGCTCCTGCACGGTGACGATGACCCGCTCCATCGGCATGTCGAGCTTGCGCGCGGTTGCCTGAATGATGCGGATGTTGGCCTGGTGCGGCACCAGCCAGTCGATGGCGGTGCGCTCGAGCCCATTCGCGGCGAGGGCCTCGTCGACCGCCTGGCCGAGCTTGGTCACCGCAACCTTGAAGACCTCGTTCCCCGCCATCGTGATCACGAGCTTTGCCTCGAAGCCCTTGGAGACACCGCTGCCGCAATAGAGGAGATCCTTGTACTGGCCGTCGGCGTGCAGGTGGGTCGAGATCACGCCCGGTTCGGTGCTCGGCTCGAGCACCACCGCCCCCGCGCCATCGGCAAACAGCACCGCCGTGGCGCGGTCGTTCCAGTCGGTGATGCGCGACAGCGTCTCGGCGCCGATCACCAGCGCGCGTTTCGCCTCCCCGCAGCGCACGTACTTGTCGGCGATCGACAGCGCGTACATGAAGCCCGCGCACGCGGTCTCAAGCCCGAACGCCGGCACGCCGCGGCATCCGAGCCGCGCCTGCAGCAGCACCCCGCAGTTGGGGAATACCAGGTCCGGCGTGGTGGTGCCGAAGGCGATGAAGTCGACGTCCTGGGGAGCGACGCCCGCGGCGTCGAGTGCCCGGCGCGCGGCGAATTCGGCCAGATCGACCGTGGTCTCGCCGTCCGCGGCCACGTGGCGGCGCTCGATGCCGGTGCGCGTACGGATCCACTCATCGCTGGTGTCGACCATCTTCTCCAGGTCGAAGTTGGTGAGCACTTTCTCCGGCAGGTACGAGCCGGTGCCGGCGATGCGCGAGTGAATCAAGCTCCTACGTCCCCTGCGCCTGCAGCGCCAGCGCGATGTGTTCGGTGAGTCCGCGGCGCGCCGCGAGCGCCGCCGTGCCGATGGCCCGGGAGAACGCAACCCGGTCGGCCCGGCCGTGGCTTTTTACCACGATGCCGGTGAGTCCCACCATGCAGGCACCGTTGTAGCGGCGCGGATCGAGCCCCGCGGCCGCGCGACGCAGTACCGGGCGCGCAATCGCGCCGGCGAGGCGAGTGAGGAACGACACGTTGAACTCCTGGCGCAGCCGGTGGGCGATCAGACCCGCGACACCCTCCATGGTCTTGAGCGCGACGTTGCCGGTAAAGCCGTCGGTCACCACCACGTCGACGTCGCCGCTGAAGATGTCGTCGCCCTCGACGAAGCCGACGTAGTTGAGGCCGCTGCCACCGAGCAGGGCGTGCGCCGCCTGTACCACCTCGTGCCCCTTCATGTCCTCCTCGCCGATATTGAGGAGCCCGATGCGCGGCGAGGCCACCCCGTACACGTCGCGGGCGACGATGGCGCCCATGGCGGCGAACTGGCGCAGCTGCTCGGGGGTCGCCTTGGTGTTGGCGCCGAGATCGAGCATGTGGGTGAGGCCATGTGCGGCCGGTATCGCGGAGATGATGGCGGCACGCTCGACCGCGGGCAGTGTCTTCAGGACGAAGTGCGCGATCGCGGTGAGCGCCCCGGTGTTGCCGGCGCTCACGCAGGCGCTGGCGCCGCCGTCGCGCACCAGGTTGATCGCCACGCGCATCGAGGAATCCTTCTTGTGGCGGATCGCCTCGCGTGGCTTCTCTTCCATGGTGACCACCTGCGAGGCGGCCGCCACCGCGGCGCGCTCGCGCACCGCGGCCGGCTGGGAGCGGAGCGCCGCGCCGATCAGCTGCGGGTCGCCGACCAGCGTGGCGCGCAGCTCCGCATCGTCCGCGAGTGCGCGCAAGGCGCCCGCAAGGTACTCGCGCGGCTCATGATCGCCGCTCATCACGTCGATCGCGATCGGCAGCACGCGGGTCCCGGAGTGCGGCGCGATGAAGGGTTATTCCTTGGTGTCGCTCTCGGGGGGCTTCTCGATGACGCGCCGGCCGCGATAGAAGCCATCCGGTGTGATGCGGTGGCGCAGATGCGTCTCGCCCGACTGCGGGTCGGTCGATAGCGCGGGCTTCGAGAGCCTGTCGTGCGAGCGGTGCATGCCGCGCGCCGAGGGCGTCTTGCGGCTCTTTTGGACAGCCATGGGGTCAGCTCCTGGTTCGATTCACTCTAACGTTTTAACAGGTCCGCAAGCCGCGCGAACGGCTTGTGCGTTTCTTGCCCGCGCTCCCTGGCCGCGGCTTCCGCGGGCGGCGCGGCACACGGCTCGCCTCCACCGTGCAGGGCGACGATCGGCAGCGTCAGCAGCAGCTCCTCCGTGATGAGCTCACCGATGCTGATACGGCCCCCGGGCGCCAGGACCGGCTCGAGCTCCGCCGGAACGCGGGCGGCGTCGGCCTCGGATGCGACCAGCGCAACCTCGACGACCGTGTCGATGGGTACGCTCATCGGCTGCATGCATCGCTGGCACTCGAGCGTCGCCGCCCCGCGCACCGTGAGCTCCGCTGCCGGAAACCCCTGCACCCGTGCAAAGCGCGCACGCCCTGCGACACTCCCTGCAACCTCGGCGCGCAGGCCGGCGAGCTCAGAGAGCGCAACGGTAAAGTCGACCTCGTCCCCGCCGTCCGCCAGCCGGTCGACGTCGAGTGGCCTCGACCACGGCTCCGACATGGGGCGCGTATAATAGGTATCGAGTCCTCCCAAGTCAAAGCCGGATTTGGGGCTAAGCCATTGTTTCTCGAAGGCGATTCACACGCCTGAGCGACCGCGTGCCACCGCTGATCCTTGCCTCCACCTCCCCGTACCGGCGCGAGCTGCTCGCGCGCCTCGCGCTCGACTTCCAGGTGGTGGCGCCCGGGGTGAGCGAGGAGCACCGCAGCGGGGAATCCCCCGCGGATCGGGCGCTGCGACTCGCCACTGCCAAGGCGCAGGCCGTGAGCCTCCGGAGCCCCGAGGCGCTGGTGATCGGCAGCGACCAGGTGGCGGCCCTCGGCGGCGAGACCATCGACAAGCCGGGCGATGCCGCGCGCTGCCGCGCGCAGCTCGAGCGCCTCAGCGGACACCCCGCGCATTTCTACACCGCCTGCGTGCTGATCGGCGCGCGGCCGGCCGCACACCTCTCGCACGTCGACACGACGACCGTGGTGTTTCGGGCGTTGAACGCGGCTGAGATCGAGCGCTACGTCGAGCGCGAGCGGCCGTTCGACTGCGCCGGTGGCTTCAGGGTCGAGGGCTCCGGCATCGCGCTCTTCGACTGCATTGAGAGCCAGGATCCGACCGCGCTGATCGGGCTGCCGCTCATCTGGCTCGCCGGGGCGCTGCGCGGCGCAGGCTATCTTCTGCCGTAGCAGCGAGGCGCGGCTGCGCCGCGAGCTTCTCGAGCACCGCGGCGAGCTCGGCCGGGAGCGGCGTGTTGAAGCTGAACTCCCCGCCCTGCGGCCAGGAAAAACTGACGCTCGAGGCGTGCAGGAACATCCGCGTGAGTCCGAGCGTGCGCAGCGCGCGGTTGAAGCTCTCGTCACCGTATTTGGCATCCCCGGCGACCGGGTGACCGGCGTGCGCGGCGTGCACGCGGATCTGGTGGGTGCGCCCGGTGTCGAGCTGGACCTCGACGAGGGTGGCGCTTCGTCCGAAGAACTGTACCGGCCGGAAGCGGCTGGTGGAGGGCTTGCCGGAGGCGTCGGCCCGGACGGTGCGCTCGCCGCCGACTCGCGTGTCGGTGCGCAGCGGCACGTCGATGCGCTTCTCGCCGAGCTCCCACTTGCCCTTGAGGAGCGCCAGGTAGCGCTTCTCGAAGCCCTCCTCGCGCAGCAGGGCGTGCAGGGTTCGCAGTGTGCCGGTATCGCGGGCCACGAGCAGGCATCCGCTCGTGTCCCGATCGAGACGGTGCACGAGCTCGAGGGATTCTTCCGGCCGCAGCGCCCGTAGCGCCTCAATGACTCCCGAGCTCACCCCGCTCCCGCCGTGCACGGCGATCCCGGCGGGCTTGTCGAGAACCAGGAGCCTCGGATCCTCGTGGACGATGCCGCTGCGGATGCGAGCCAGCAGATCCGCCGCCGGACGCCCGATCTGTGACGGCGGCAGGACGCGAACCGGCGGAATGCGGATCCGGTCCTCAGCCTTGAGGCGCGTCGCCGGTCCCGCACGCCGGCCGTTGACCCGGACCTCGCCCTTGCGGATTACCCGGTAAACGCGGCTCCGGGGCACGTCGCCGAGGTGCTTTTGGATGAAATTGTCGAGCCGCTGTCCGGCCCCCCCCGGGCCCACCGTAAGGTGCTGCACCTGGGTTCGAATTTCCTGGCTGTCCTGCTCCGGCAAGAGGTCCCCGACGTAAGGCATTGTTTCTACAACGGTCTCTGAGTATACTCCCGCGGTCGTCCGTGAAGCGGACGCGCCAATTGGCTTGCAGGCTTGCGCCGTAAGCCTCTTTAGTTGGACCTCCTTAAATCGAGGCCATCGCATTGGGCCGACAAGATCGCGCCACCTGCGTCGACACTCTCGAAGCGAGAGCTTCCGCAGTTGGGGCCGTCGGTTGAGTTCACCGAAGGTTTCCTTTCCGTACCGCCTCGCGCGAGGCGGTCATTAACGTGAACAACGAGAGTCGATCTCCTTTGTCAGTTGCTGGGAATCTTCGCTGCCGCGGACCTTCGAGGCCGCGGCCTCCCGTCGAGCGCTTGCCGGCCCCTCAACGCACAAGTGGGGCACATGAAGAGAATGCTAGTGAATGCAACTCAGGAAGAGGAGTTGCGCGTCGCTCTGGTTGATGGACAGAAGCTGTTTGACCTGAGCATCGAGTTACCTTCCCGCGAACAGAAAAAAGCCAATATCTACAAGGCCCGGATCTCCCGCATCGAGCCCTCGCTCGAGGCCTGCTTCGTCGATTACGGCGCCCAGCGCCACGGATTCCTTCCGCTGAAGGAAGTCTCCAAGGAGCTCTTCCGCCAGCAGCCGCAGGGCGGCCGGATGAACATCCGCGAGCTGCTCTCCGAGGGCCAGGAAGTCATCGTTCAGGTCGAGAAGGACGAACGCGGCACCAAGGGCGCGGCGCTCACCACCTTCATCAGCCTCGCCGGCCGCTTCCTGGTGCTGATGCCGAATAACCCGCGGGCCGGCGGCGTCTCGCGCCGCATCGAGGGCGAGGACCGCGACCAGATGCGCGAGGTCATGGGCCAGCTGCAGATCCCCGAGGGCATGGGCGCGATCGTGCGCACCGCGGGCGTCGGCCGCTCGGCGCCCGAGCTGCAGTGGGATCTCGACAATCTCAGGGTGCAGTGGGAGCAGATCGCCGCGGCAGCCAAGGACCGCCCGGCGCCCTTTCTGGTATTCCGCGAGAGCGACGCCGTCACGCGCGCCATGCGCGACTACCTCTCCGACGACGTCGGCGAGGTGCTGGTCGACAGCCCGGCGTCCTACGAGAAGGCGCAGGAGTACATGCAGCGCTTCATGCCCGCGGAAGCCCAGCGCCGCCTGAAGCTCTACACCGACGACATTCCGCTCTTCACCCGCTTCCAGATCGAGAGTCAGATCGAGTCGGCGTATGCGCACAAGGTGCAGCTGCCCTCGGGCGGCAGCATCGTCATCGACTACACCGAGGCGCTGGTGTCGATCGACATCAACTCGGCGCGCGCCACGCGCGGCAGCGACATCGAGACCACCGCGACCAATACCAATCTGGAAGCGGCCGATGAGATCGCCCGCCAGCTGCGCATCCGCGACATCGGCGGATTGATCGTCATCGACTTCATCGACATGGAGTCGAGCAAGAATCAACGCGACGTCGAGGACCGGCTGCGGGACGCCATGAAGATGGACCGCGCCCGCATCCAGATCGGGCGGCTGTCGCGCTTCGGGCTTCTGGAGATGTCGCGGCAGCGGCTGCGTCCTTCGCTCGGGGAATCGAGCCACATCGTCTGCCCGCGCTGCGTCGGCATCGGCAGCATCCGCAGCGTCGAATCCATGGCGCTCGCGGTGCTGCGCCTGATCGGCGAGGAGCTGCGCAAGGACCGCACCGCGCGCGTGATCGCGCAGGTGCCGGTGGCGGTCGCGACCTACCTCATCAACGAGAAGCGCGAGTGGCTGCGCACACTCGAGGACAAGAGCGAGACCGATCTCATCATCGTTCCCAACGAGAACATCCAGACGCCCGAGTACTCGATCAGGCGCGTGCGCGACGACGAGATGGAGCTGCCGGAGAACAAGCAGGCGACTTATCTCATGCCGACGGCGCCCGAGGTCGTCGAGCCGGGCACCGCCCAGGACAAGAAGCCGCAGCCTCAAGCGCCCGCGGTGGCGGCGCTCCTTCCCGCCACTCCCGCGCCCATCGCCGCGGCGGCACCGGTGGCGGCGCGCACGCACGCGGCGGCCGCCGGCGACGGCCAGCCGCACGCGCACGAGGGCTTCTGGACACGCTTCAAGCGCATTTTGGCCGGAGAGCCTGCGGCGCCCGCCGAGCCGCAGGCGGCCGCGGCCGCGACGCCGTCCGGGACTACGCGCCGCGATGACGGGCCGCGACGCGACGGGCGCCGGGATCATTCGCGCCACGGGCGCTATGCCGACGGCGCACGCCGCGAGCGCGGCGAAGGCCGGCATGGTGACGGCCGCGACCGCGATCGGGGCCGCAGCCGCGATGGCCGCGACATGCGCGACCGGGATCGCGACCCCAGGGCCGACCGGGGACGCGGAGGACGGGATCGCTTCGCCGAGCGCGGCGGAGGCGAGCGCAATGCGCCGAGCCGAGGCGAGCCGGGTGCGCCGGAAGACAACCGCCCGAGCGGCGAGCGGGCGCCGGTCGAACGGGCGCCGATGGATGCGCCCGCGGGACCGGGCGAGGTCCGGGCCGATCGCGGGGAACGTGGCGAGCGGCGCGGCCGCCGCGGCCGTCGTCGCGGACGGCGCGGCGGTGGCGGGATGCGCGAGGGCGCGAGCCAGGCGCCGGGCGCTCCGCCGGCGGCTCCCGATGCGGGGGCTCCGACCAACGGCTCGCACGCTGCACCGGTCGTACCGCCACCATCGTTCCCGCCGGTGGATCGCCCACGTGAGGCTTCCGAGCAGCCGCCGGCACGCGAATACCACGCGGAGCCGCGTGAGCCGACCGCCACCCACGAAGCGGCGCCGATCGCGCATTTCGAGCCGGCGCCGAAACCGGACACCGGGGCAAGCGAGGGAAAGCCCTACGTGGTGTGGTCGTCTGCGCCGTCGAAGGACGTGAGCAGCCGCGGCGGTTCCGAGGAGTAACTGCCCAGCGCGCGAAGCGCGCGCAGGAGCCTCAGGCAGCGCGCGGACGCTGGCGCAGGTGCGCGAGCAGTCCGCGCGTCGCCGCCTCCACCAGATCCAGCACCTCTTCGAAGCCGTTGGGCCCGCCGTAGTAAGGGTCCGGCACGTCCGCGGGCGCCGCCTCGGGTGCGAACTCGAGAAAGAGCCGCAGCCTCTCGTGCACGTGGGCCGGCGCATGGCGTCGCAGCACTCTGAGGTTCTCCCGATCCATCGCCAGGATGAGATCAAAGCGCTCGAAGTCGGCGGGCTCGAGTGTGCGCGCCCGCAGGGCGCTCAAGTCATAGCCGCGCCGCGCCGCGGCCGCGCGGGTACGCGGGTCGGGAGGTTGCCCCACGTGATACGCGGCAGTGCCGGCGGAATCCACCTCGAGCGGGAGCTCCGGCGCCTCGCGGGCCGCGAGCGCACGCAACACCCCTTCCGCTGTCGGGGAACGGCAGATGTTGCCAAGACAGACGAACAGGATCCGCACGGATCCTAATCCTGCCGGATTCTAGCGCGCGCTGTAGCCGCGCCCCTGGAGGCAGGCGATCATGGCGCGCTGGTAGTCGGCGCGGCGGGCGCCGAACTGATCGCCGGGCACCCCGCCGGAGGGCTGAGTCGGATCGAAGCCGGTCTGCGAGAACGACCACCTGTGACACTCGTACTGATCGGTCGCCTGCTGCTCGGCGCTCTGTCCCTGCTGCGGGTAGATGAAGAGCTGGTCGCCCTGCGGCGGCGGCGGTGGTGCCTCAGGAGATGCGCCCTGGTCGTCGGGTGGATCGACCACTTCGTAGCCGTTCTGCGCCTGGCTCCACACGTAGTAGGTGTCGTTCGCGTAGTAGTACGGAACACCGCCGATCCACAGCGTGCTGTAGAAAGGCGGCAGCACCGGTACGAATAACCCGACCGGAGCGGCGACCACGACGAAGCTCGGTCCGTAGGGCGCATACCACACGCCGCCCGAGTAGAAGTAGCGTCCCCCCGGTCGCTCGAACACGTAGGGGCGTCCCGGCAGCCCGCCGATGTAGGCGCCGCGGTTCGGGTAATAGTGATTGTGCGCGTAGCGCCCGTCCATGTGCTCCGGCGCGCGCCCGCCCGTGCGGTATCCGCCGCGTTCACCGCGATCGCCACGATCGCCACGATCGCCACGATCACCACGATGATCGCGGTCCTGTGCCTGTGCGCTCGCCACGGCGAGCGCCAGAGCCACGATCACGGCGCCGCACGCCCGGGCCCAGATGCCTGCATTCTTCATAGACTGTGCACTTTCAAGCAGCGCTGACGCTTCTCATCTCACGCTATAGCCGCGCGCATCGAGACACGCGGCGATCGCGCGCCGATAGCTCCCCGCCTGCTGTTCCTGCGCCGCGGCCGCGCGCCGATCGGCGACCACGACGGTGCGGGTCGCCTGGGCGTTGGCGGCATCGGCGGTGCTGCCGATCGCACTGCCCACCACCGCGCCCGCCAGCGCGGCCGGCGCCGCCTGCCAGCGCGGCGCGATCGCGGCGCCGATGATCGCGCCGGCGACGGCGCCAATCGCGGTATTGGTTCCCGGGGGCGGGCCGGCCGAAACCACCTGCACGCGATCGTGCGGCGGAACACCGGGCGCGCTCGGATCGAAGCCGGTCTGCTGCGTCGCCCAGGTGCTGCACTCGTAGTGATCGCGGTCCTGCTGCTCCGGCGTCTGGCCGTGCAGCGGGTACGCGTACACCTGCGTGACCGGGGGAGGGGGCGGAGGCGGAGGCGGGTCGTATACCGGACGGGGCACCGTTTCCGTGACGCAACCGGCGAGCAAGGCCGCCGCGAGACCCACGGCGAGGCCTGCAAGCGAGGCGCGGCGGTAATTGCGGGTAGCGTTCGTCATCGGGAGTGTTTCCATGTCTGAAGGATCGCTCTTGTGCCAAGAACGTTAAGTGCGGTCTCAGGGTTGACAGTCAAGACCCCCTGCCCGGCTCAGAATTGGACGTTGCGCCAAGGGCTTAAGTTCCGATCGATCCACTGTGAGCAATTGTTAAGCTCCGGCATCCCCGACCTGCATTAATAAGTGCAGTGTAGCGCTCAATCCGTGCGCGCGCCGAGGAGCGCCGCCGCACGCGCAAGGTCCGCGGGCGTGTTGACGTCGGGTCCGGGCGGCTCGCAAGCGTCGGCGACCTGAATGGCGAGACCGTTCTCCAGTGCGCGCAGCTGCTCGAGGTTCTCGCGCATCTCGAGCCTCCCGGGTGCAAGTGCCGCTAGGCGGCGGAGCGCTGCGACCCGGTAGGCATAGATGCCGACGTGCCGCCGGGCGCCGCCCGCATCCGTCTGACTGGCGAGGTCCGCGGGCGCGCCCGCGCGGTTCCAGGGAATCGGCGCGCGGCTGAAGTAGAGCGCGCGCCCGCTGCCGTCGGTCACCACCTTGACCGCGTTGGGATCGAGAAGCTCGGCAACGGAATCGACCGCGGTCGCGAGCGTGGCGATGTCCGCCGCGGGCGCCGAATCCAACAGCTCCGCCACCTGAGCGATGAGCGCGGTGGGCATCAGGGGCTCATCGCCCTGCAGGTTGACGACAATCGCGTTTTCCGGCCAGCGCCGTGCGCCGGCCACCTCCGCGATGCGGTCGGTGCCCGAGGCGTGGGTGGCCGCGGTCATTACCGCGTCGGCGCCGAAAGCGCGCGCGGTCTCGGCGATCCGCGCATCGTCGGTGGCGATCAACACCTCGGCGGCGCCGGCGGCACGCGCGCGCTCGTACACCCACTGCACCATGGGCCTGCCGGCGATCTGGCGCAACGCCTTGCCGGGGAGCCTGACCGAGCCGTAGCGCGCCGGAATGACGACCCGGAACACGGCCATCAGCGCTCGAGCAGCGGGTCGTCGGCGGCGAGCTGGCGCGCCTCCTCCTCCAGCATCACCGGAACGTCGTCGCGGATAGGGAAGGCGAGCCGGTCCATGCGGCACACGAGCAGCTGCGCCTCGCGCTGGTACTTGAGCGTCCCCTTGCACACCGGGCAGGCGAGTATCTCGAGCAGTCGGGAGTCCATCGGCCTCTAACCTCCGGGCGTTGCGCGCAGCTTGCCGAACACTCGCGCGCGCAGCGCGTGCGCGTCGCCCTCGCTGAAGGCGGCGCTCACCGGCACACACCACAGCCGCGCGCTGGCGAACGGCGTGCATTTTACGGCATCCTTCTCCGTCATGAGCACCGGCAGCTCGTCGCCAAAGGCGAGCTCGCGCTCGGTGAAGGGGTGATGATCCGGGAAGGGATGCGCGAGCACCTCGATGCCCTGACCCTCGAGCTCGCGAAAGAAGCGCTCCGGATTGCCGATCCCGGCCACCGCGTGCACGCGCCTGCCGCGAAACGCCGCCAGCTCGCACGGCAATCCCCGTCCGTCGAGCCGCACGGCCGGCTGCGCCTCGAGGCGCATCGTGAGCGCCCCGGCGGGCAACGCCCCGGTAAGCGAGGCGTGCCGCGCCTCTCCGTTCACGACCACGAGGTCGGCGCGGCGCAGCTCGCCCGCCGGCTCGCGCAGCGGTCCCGCGGGCAGCAATCGGCCGTTGCCGAACCCGCGACTGCCGTCGATCACCACGATCGCGCAGTCGCGCTGCAAACGCAGATGCTGCAGTCCGTCGTCGGCGAGAATCACTTCCGCGCCGCGGGCGATCAGGGTGCGGGCGGCCGCCACGCGATCTCTCGCCACCATGGTCGGACAGCCGCTGCGGCGCGCGAGTATCACCGGCTCATCGCCGACATCGCGCCAGTCCGAGTCCGGCTGCACGTAGCGCGCACCTCCACCGGCTCGCCCGTAGCCGCGCGACACGATGCCCACCTTGAGTTTCGCGGCGCTGAGCTCGCGCGCCAGCCAGATCGTGAGCGGCGTCTTGCCGGTGCCGCCGACCGTGAGGTTCCCGACCACGACCACCGGCCGGGCGAGGCGCCGGGGGCGCAGCAGACCCGCCCGGTAGGCGCCGCGGCGCGCGCCGCTCAAAGCCCCGTAGATCCATGTCAGGGGCGCGAGCAGCCCGGCGCCCGCGCTGTCCCCGTACCACAGTCGCTCGAGCCGCTGCTGCACCGCGCGCGGCCTCAGTCGGAGAACTGCAGCTGGTGCAGCTGGGCGTACAGACCGCCGCGCGCCAGCAGCTCCGCGTGCGTCGCCTGCTCGACGATCGCGCCGGCATCGAGCACGATGATGCGATCGGCCTGCTCGACCGTGGACAGGCGGTGCGCGATCACCAGCGTCGTACGGTTGCGCACCAGTTGCGCGAGTGCCGCCTGGATGTGGCGCTCGGACTCGGTGTCGAGGCTTGATGTGGCCTCGTCGAGGATCAGGACCGGTGCGTCCTTGAGCAGCGCCCGCGCAATGGCGATGCGCTGGCGCTGTCCGCCGGAGAGCAGCATGCCGCGATCGCCCACCAGGGTGTCGAGCCCCCCGGGCAGGCTGCGCACGAACTCGAGGATGTGGGCCGCCTCCGCCGCGCGCTCGATGACGGCGTCCGGCACGTCGCGTCCAAAGGCGATGTTGTTGCGGATGCTGTCGTCGAACAGCACGACGTCCTGACTGACGACCGCGATGTGCTCGCGCAGGTTCTTGAGCTCGTATTCGCGCACGTCGCGGCCATCGAGACGAACGCTGCCGGCGCGCACGTCATAGAAGCGCGGCAGGAGATTCACCAGTGTCGACTTGCCGCTGCCCGAGCGGCCGACGATGGCGAGCGTCTCGCCGGCCGCGACCTCAAGCGATATGTCGGCGAGCGCCGCGGCGCGGTGCCCGGGCGCGCTACCGGCCGCGCCGTCGCGCGCGCCGTCGGCCGCGCCACCAGCCGCGGCGTAGGCGAACGACACGTGCTCGAAGGCGACCGCGCCGAGCACCCGCGCGGCCCGGTAGCTGCCGCCCTGCGGCTCGAGCGGTTCGTCGAGCAGCTCGAACAGGCTCTGACCGCCGGCGATTCCCTGCTGCAGGGGACCTGCGACCCCCACCAGCTCGCGCAGCGGCTGCGCGATGCTCACCAGCGCGGTGAAGAAGCCGAGCAGGTCGCCCATCGAGGTGCGGCCATGGACCGCGTCGGCGATCGCGATGGACAGCACGACCGCGAGCCCGCTCGCGGTCAGCAGCTGCACCACCGGGTTCGACAGCCCCTTGGTGAGAATCAGCCTCATGTTCGAGCGCCGGTTGCGCTCGTTGACTGCTTCAAACTGCTGCGCGAGATGCGCCTGCGCGTTGTAGACCTTGATTAGGCGCGGCGCCTCCAGGCTCTCCTTGGCGACGCGCGTAACGTCGCCCATCGACTCCTGGATGCGGCGGCTGTAGCGGCGGAATTTCTGGTTGATGACCGATACCAGCCAGCCCACCAGCGGGCCCATGATGAGCGCCAGCAGCGCCAGGCGCGCGTTCAGCCACAGGAGGAAGCCGATCGAGCCGACGATGGTGAGCGCGGTGCGCACCACGACGACCACCGAGTCGGTGGTGGCCTGGCCGATCTGCTCGGTGTTGAAGGTGAGCCGTGAGAGCAGCGCCGCCGAGGAGTTGCGATCGAAGAAGCCGATCGGCAGGTCGAGGATGCGACGGAACGCTTCGCCGCGCAGCCGCGCGACGATCTGGCGGCCGACGTAGCCCATGAAGTAGGTCTGGGTGAAATCGCCGAGGCCGCGCAGCAGGAACAGCCCGACCACCGCCAGCGGTACCCATACGATGGTGCGCGGGTCCTGATGGGTGAAGGTGCCGTCGCCGAATTTCTTGGCGAGCAGCGCGAAGCTCGCCATCGTGGCCGAGAAGAGCATGGCGCCGAGCAGCCCCAGGACGAAGTGCCCGCGGTGCGGCCGCACGTAGCCGAGCAGGCGCCGATAGGCCCGCAAGCCACCGCCGGTGCCGGGCGGGGACTGCGCCCCGCGCGCGCCGGGCCGGGAGCGCGCGTCGTTCAAGGCTTGCCCGCCCGCTCTTCCTTGACGGTGGCGACGTTGATCTCGGCGAAGCCGAGACGTCCGAGCACGTCCATGGCGGTGATGACGGACTGATGGGTGGCGTGCGCGTCGGCGCGCAGCGTGACCGGCATCGTGCGGTTGCTGCCGGCCTCCTTGAGCAGTGCCGCACGCAGCGTCTCCGGGCTCGAGTTGATCAGCTCGTGCTGGTTGACGAGATACCCGCCCGCCTCGGTAACGCTCACCACCAGGGGCTCGCTGCCGACTCTCTCGGTGGGCACGGCGCTCGCGTGCGGCAGATGCACGCGCAGCCGGCCTTCATCGCTGAAGCGGCTCGAGAGGATGAAGAACACCACGAGCAGCAGCACCACGTCGATGAGCGACACGACGTTGATCTCCGGCTCCTCGTGGCGAGTCGGCTTGAGGTTCAAGTGAGTATCCCCCGCACCGGGCTTCTCAGGCCGCCGCCGGCGAGGCGCGCTCGCGCAGGCGCGCCGCCTCGAGCGCATCCGCCATGCGGATCGCCTGCTTCTCCATCTCCACGACGATCCCCTCCACCCGGCCGCGCAGGTAGCGGTAGAAGATGAGCGCCGGAATGGCGACGCACAAGCCGGCCACGGTGCAGATCAGCGCCTCGGCGATGCCGCCCGAGAGGGCGCGCGGGTCGCCCATGCCGCCGGCTTCGATGGCGTTGAAGGAGCGGATGATGCCGGTCACGGTGCCGAGGAGCCCGAGGAGCGGTGCCACGCCGGCGATCGTGCCGAGCGTATTGATGAAGCGCTCGAGCTCGTGCACCACGTGGCGGCCCGTGTCCTCGAGACGCTCCATGAGGATCTCGCGCGGCCGGTGGCGATTGGCGAGCCCGGTGGCGAGCAGCCTCCCGAGGGGGGAGTTCTGCTCGAGCCCCGCGATCACTTTATCGGTGACCTGGTTGGCCTCGATCAGCTGCCAGACCCGCTGCGGCAGCTCCCGCGGCAGCACGCGCTTGTCCTGCAGCGTCCACAGGCGCTCGAGAATGATGGCCGCCGCGACGATCGAGGACAGAATGATCGGCCACATCAGCGGGCCGCCGGCCCGCACTATTTCCCACATTCTGAACGACCCCAACGACCGCCACGGCCGGTTATGCAGGCGGCAATCATACCGGAACGGCGGCACATTCCCGCCCCCGGCCCTTCTGGTAGAGTCCCCGGTCCCGATGCCACGCCGGCTGCTGAAAAGAATACTTCCGGCTCCCGACGCGCTGCGCGCGCGCTGGCCTGTGCGGATGTGCGGTGAGCGGATCGCGGACCCGCAGCTGTGGACGCTGCAACGGCGCGCGGTCACCTACGCCTTCGGGGCGGGACTGGCGATCTGCTTCGTGCCGCTGCCCATCCACCTGCTGCTGGCCGTGATCGTCGCGCTCATCTGGCGCCTCAACCTGCCGGTGATGTACGGCACCACCTGGGTGCTCGCGAATCCCTTCACCCTGGTGCCGCTCTATTACTTCGCCTACCGGGTTGGCGCGGCGATCCTGCAGGTGCCGCGCCACCACTTCAGGTTCGTCGCCGACTGGAGATGGTTCCGCTACGGGCTCGCCCCGGTGTGGCAGCCGTTCGCGGTCGGGTGCCTCGTATGCGCAGTGGTCTGCGGTGTGCTCGGCTGGCTGGTGCTGGAGCTCATATGGCGCTGGCAGGTGGCGAGCCGCTACCGCGCCCGGCACGCAACGCCCGCCGCTCCCGCCGGTTGAGCGGCGCCTCAGGCGCGCGCCGCCAGCGTCCCGCCCTCGAGCTCGAACACGCGCTCCATGCGACGCGCGAGCCTGAGGTCGTGTGTCACCACCACCAGACTCGTGCCGTGTTCGCGGTTGAGCTCGAGCATGAGCGCGAAGAGACTCTCGGCGTTGGCCCCGTCGAGGTTGCCGGTGGGCTCGTCCGCGAGGACCAGCGCCGGCTGCGTGACCAGCGCGCGCGCCACCGCCGCCCGCTGCCGCTCCCCGCCGGAGAGCTGGTGCGGGCGATGCGTGAGGCGCTCGCCGAGGCCGACGCGCTCGAGCAGGCGCCGCGCGGCGGCGCGCGCCTCCGCCACCGGCGTGCGCCGTACCAACAGGGGCATCGCCACGTTCTCCAGCGCCGAGAACTCCGGCAGCAGGTGATGGAACTGGTAGACGAAGCCGAGCGCGCGGTTGCGCAAGGTGCCGCGCTCGCTCTCGCCGAGGGCATGGATGTCGCGGCCGGCGATCAGCACCGCGCCGCTCGTCGGCGCGTCGAGCCCGCCGAGTATCTGCAGCAGCGTCGTCTTGCCCGAGCCCGAGGCGCCGACGATTGCCACACGCTCGCCCGCCGCCACACTGAGCGAGACTCCCTGCAGCACCGGCAGCAGCACCGGCCCCTGACGGAAGCTCTTGTGCACCTGGCGCGCTTCGAGAACGCTGTCACTCATGCCGCAGCGCCTCCGCCGGCGCGGTACGCGCCGCGCGCCAGGCCGGGTAGATGGTCGCGAGCGCGCACAGCACGAAGGCCACGCCGCACACCCTGAGTACGTCGAGCCGCTCCACGTAGGCCGGCAGCTCACTCATGTAGTACACACGCGCATCGAGAAATTGCGTGCCGAGGAGCCGCTCGAGACCGCCCACCAGCGTCTCCAGGTTGTAAGACACCACGGTGCCGAGCGCCGCCCCGAGCAGCGTGCCGGCGAGTCCGATCAGCACGCCCTGCACGGCGAAGGTGGCCAGCACGTTGCGCGGAGCGGCGCCGAGCGTGCGCAGGATGGCGATGTCGGTCTGCTTCTCCTTCACGATCATGACCAGCGTGGCGACGATGTTGAAGGCGGCGACCGCGACCAGCATCAGGAGTATCACGAACATCATCGACTTGGTGGTCTCGATGGAGCGGAAGAAGTTGGCGTGATTCTGCGTCCAGTCGCTCACGTAAAAGCCCTGGCCACCGAGAGCGCGCGCCACGCGCGTGGCGACCGTGGGAGCGCGCAACGGGTCGGTGAGCGCGAGGCGCAGCCCCGTGACCTGGTCGCCGAGGCGAAACAGACGCGCGGCGTCCGCCATGTGCGTGAGCGCGAGTCCGCGGTCGAATTCGTACATGCCGGATGAAAAGACGCCGACCACGTGGAAGCGGCGCATGCGCGCCACCACTCCGGTGGGCGTGGCGGTGCCCTCCGGTGCGATCACCACGACCGTACCGCCTACGGCGACGTCGAGCTCGCGGGCGAGCGCCGTGCCGAGAATGATGCCGTAATCGCCGGCCTTGAGGTCGGTGAGACTGCCCTCGGTCACGCGCTGGGCGAGACCGGTCGCGGTCCGTTCCTCATCCGGCAGCACCCCGCGTACCGTGGCGCCGGCCATCGCCGCGCCGTTGGCGAGCATCGCCTGGCTCTCGACGTAGGGCACCGCCGCCGCCACTCCGCTCTGGCGCCGGGCGCGCTGCGCGAGTGTCGCCCAGTCCGCGAGCGTGCCGGAGAGGCCGGTGAGCGTCGCGTGCGAGGTCACGGCGAGGATGCGGTTGCGCAGCTCGCGCTCGAAGCCGTTCATGACCGACAGCACCACGATGAGCGTCGCCACGCCGAGCGTCAGCCCGCACACCGACATGAGCGCGACGAACGACACGAAGCCGCGCCGGTGCGCGGAGCGCAGGTAGCGCGTGCCGATCAGCCATTCGTAGGCAGCCATCGGCCAACTACTCGTAGCGCAGCGCTTCGGCCGGCGCGGTGCGCGCGGCGCGCACCGCCGGGTAGACTGTGGCGAGCGCGGTGAGCGCGAGCGCCGCCACCGCGATCGTCACCACGTTGAAGGAATGCACCTCCGAGGGAATGGTGGTGACGTAGTAGACGTCAGCGTCGAAGATCTGAAAGCCGAAGGTGTGCTCGAGAAACGGCACGATCGTGTCGACATTGAGCGCCAGCGCGAGACCGAGTACCACGCCGAGCGCCACCCCCAGCCAGCCGATGACCAGTCCCTGGGTGATGAAGATGCCCATCACGCGGCGCGGCGCGGCGCCGAAGGTGCGCAGGATGGCGATGTCGGTGCGCTTGTCCGTCACGACCATTACCAGCATGGCGACGATGTTGAAGGCGGCGACCGCGACGATCAGCAGCAGGATGAGCGACATCATGGTCTTCTCGATGCGGATCGCGCGGAAGTAGTTGGCGTTGTCCTGCGTCCAGTCGCGGACCTCGTAGCCCGGCGGGAGCGCGCGGCGCAACCGCGCCGCGACGGCCGGCGCCCCGAGCACGTCCGCTACGCGGATGCGCAGCCCCTGCCCACCCGCCCCCGGCGGTGCGAGGCCCCGCACCTCATCGAGGGGCGCGAACACCAGCGTGCCGTCGTGATCCTGCAGTCCCACCTCGAAGACGCCCGTCACGGTGAACTGCCGCAGCTTCCCGACCGGCGTGCCGTCGGCACTCATCGTCGGCACGAGCAGCGTGAGCGGATCGCCCAGTGCGAGGCCGAGCCGCTCGGCGATCAGCTCACCGACGATGACCCGCCCCGAGCCGGGGATCAGATCCTGCAGGCGCCCCTGGGTGATCGCCTGACCGAGCTCGGTGACCGTGGCGCTCTGCAGCGGATCGATGCCGCGCAGCACGACCGGCAGCATCTCCGGCTGGCGCACCGCCAGCGCCTGCAGCTCCGCGTAGGGCGCGACGTCGGCGACGCCCGCGACCGTGCGCGCACGGCCGGCGGCGCCCTGCCAGTCGACCGGCGGCACCGCGCGGGCGGCGGATGCGGCGGCCGCGATGACGCGCACCTGGGCGCTCAGCGACAGCAGGCGCTGGCGCAGCTCGCTCTCGAAGCCGTTCATCACCGAGACGATGACGATGAGCGCGGCGACTCCGACACCCACGCCCACGAGCGACGCCCAGGTGATGAACGACACGAAGAACTTTTGCGACCTGGCGCGCACGTAACGCAGGCCTACGTAGACGGTGAGTGGGTGAAACATCGTCGCGATTTAACCACAGATAGGCTGCTTTTCAGACCTGCGTCACAGATCGGCACCCATAAGTCAAGGCGCCGCTTTGACAGATTCCCGGCGGTGCTATAGTCGCGGCGGACCGGAGGAACTCGCATGCAGACACGAATTCTCGCGGCGCTCCTGTGTGGTTGCGCAGTCGCCGGCACCGCGCTGGCCGATACCGTCGTGGTCAACGACCAGGTCCAGGTGCGTGAATCCCAGATCGACCGCCCCAAGCGCGGCATCTCCATGAGCGAAGTGGAGAAGCACTTCGGCGCACCCGTCACGCGCCACCCGGCGGTCGGAAGCGGGGGCGCACACCAGCCGCCGATCACCCGCTGGGACTACAACGGCTTCTCGGTGTTCTTCGAAGGCGACCGCGTCATTCACGCGGTAGCCACCGGTGCCGAAGCCGTTCCGGCGCCCGCGGCTGTCCCCGCGCCCGCACCGTCCGCTTAAACTTAAGGCGGCTCCGCCCTCTCTCGACTGAGCGCGCGCCCCGCAGCGGTGCGCGCCAGGCGCGCACGCTGGCACGCGGCCATACGCCAATGGTAGGCTCGCGTCACTACAATAATTCCGGGGAACATGTTGTCGATCAATGAGCCTCTCAGGGCCCGCATAGAGTCCCTGTTGCGCGCGGGCAGCGTGCGCAAAAAGAAGGCGGCAGCGCAGCTGGAAGAAGAGATCCGGCGCCGGGAAGAGCTCCTGCGGCAGACGTTCCGCCGTTACGTGTCGCCGCGCGTCGCTGACAAGATCCTCGAGGATACGCAGCTGCGCGATACGCTGCTGTCGCCGGCGGGGCCCGCCGCCGACGCGCGCGCGCACGCCGTGGTGCTGTTCGCGGATCTGCGCGGCTTCACCAGCATCGCCGAGCAGCTCGATCCGCAGCGGGTGGTACCGCTGTTGAACGAGTTCTTTTCGCTCCTCACCGAGATCACCTTCAAGTACGAGGGGACCGTGTTCCACATGGCGGGCGACTGCCTGATGCTCGGCTTCGGAGTGCCGCTCGAGCAGCCCGACAGCGCGCAGCGCGCGGTGAGCGCGGCGCGCGAGATGCTCGCGAGCTTCGGCGAGCTGGCGCACTCGTGGCGGCAGCGCTACCGGGTCGAGGCCGGCCTTGGCATCGGCATCAACGAAGGCGACGTGGTCGCCGGCAACATCGGCTCCTCCGCTTACATGAACTACACGATCATCGGCGATACGGTGAACATCGCCGCGCGCCTCTGCCAGCGGGCGCGCGCCGGCGAGATGCTGTTCTCGAGCACGCTGAAGCGCTCGCTCGACGCGCACGGGTTCGACATCGGCGCGACGCCCCTGCCGTCGCTGCAGCTGCGCGGCCGTTCGCATCCCATCGACATCTTCTGCGTGCCGCTCGAGCCGCGCATGCAACTCGCCGCGGGGCCAGCCGGCGCCTGAGGATGGCGTTTCCGATCCGCTTCGTTTCGCGCCCACAAAGCGCCTGGAAGTGGGTGGGGCGCGGCGAGCTCTCCACCGAATCGGGTCAGCTGCTGCTGCGCGGGCGCCGGCACCGCTGGTTCCTCCCGGGTAAGCGCCAGGAGGTGTCCATTCCACTCGGCGACGTTGTGAACGTCGCGCAGACCGCAACCCTGGTGCGCTGCGACGTGAAGCAGGCCGGCGTCCTCTTGCCCCTGCAGTTCCGTGCTGCGGACGCACCGGCGGCCGAGGAGATCGCGCAGCTCCTCCCCCGGGAGCGCACCCCGGAGTTCGCGAAGTCGCAGGACGAGCGCGATGCCTTCCACCGTGCGCTTGATGCGCTGGCTCCGCGTGCGGTAGTCACGCCGGCCCTGGTGGCCGTGAACGTGCTGGTCTTCATCGGTACGTTGGCCGCGGGCGCCGGGCTCTTCCAGGTCGACGGCGCCGTGCTGGTCCGATTGGGCAGCAACTACGGACCGAGAACCTTCGACGGGGAATGGTGGCGACTGCTCACCTCGACATTCCTGCACTTCGGGCTGCTGCACCTGGTCCTCAACATGTGGGCGCTGTGGAACGTCGGACAGCTCACCGAGCGGCTGCTCGGGTACGGGCCTTTTCTGGTGCTCTACCTGTTTGCCGGGCTTTGCGGCAGTCTGGCAAGCAGCTATGCGCATCCGCTGCTGAACAGCGCCGGGGCTTCGGGGGCGATCTTCGGCGTGCTCGGGGCACTGCTCGCCCTGATGCTCGATCCGCGCACGCGCGTCCCCGCCTCGGTGTCCGCTGCCCAGCGCAACAGCGCTTTGGTATTCATTTTCTACAACCTCGTTAGCGGCCTCACGCACAGCGGCATCGACAATGCCGCCCACCTGGGCGGCCTGTGCGGGGGCTTCGCCATGAGCTGGCTCCTAGCGCGGCCCATCGACGTGGAGACGCGCGGCGAAGCCGGCCCGCGCATCGCGGCCGGGATACTGGTCGGGAGCGTGGCGCTGCTCGGCTTGTCCTGGCCCCTGGTGCATCCCGGCGAGCGCGTGTTGGCCGAGCGGCGCTTCACGCGCGAGGTGCTGCGCTTCCTCACAGACGTCTCCTCCATGGAACAGGATCAGCGGTCAATCTTCGAGCTGCACCGTGGCGGGAAGATCATCGACGCGGAGTTCGGCCGGCGGATCGAGAGCACACTGCTGCCGCGTTGGCGGGACACCGAGCAGCGTCTCGAGGCGGCGGCGGTGCCTGAGGACTCGAGGCTCGCGCCGCTTCGGTCGGAGCTGCTCGTCTACGTCGCTTACGAGCGCCGCGGACTCGAGCTGATCGCCACGGGGACTCGCGCCAGCGACCACGCTGTGGTCGAGGCGGGAACGGAGTCTCTGCACGACGGCGAGGCACAGGTCGGGAAGGTGCGCTCCCTCCTCGAGACACTCAAATAGCAGCGCGCTCGGGTAAGCTGCCCGAGATTCATGACCTCGCTCCTCAACCCACCGCTACCCACGGCGGCCACGCCCCGTCTCGAGTGGCGCCAGCTCTACGGCAGCGCCGCGGCGCTCGCGCTCGCCGAGGCCACCCGCGCCGACGCGCGGCTCTACGTGGTGATCGCCGACGCGGCGCGCGAGCTCGAGCACTTCAGCGCCGAGCTGCGCTTCTTTGCCGGGGATGAGCTCGCGCTACTGCGCCTGCCGGACTGGGAAGTGCTCCCCTATGACCTGTTCTCGCCTCATCCAGACATCACCTCCGAGCGGCTGAAGACTCTCTACGAGCTGCCGTACCTCAGACGCGGCTGCCTGATCGTCGCGGCCGACACCCTCATGCAGCGCCTGCCGCCGCGCGACTACGTGCAGGGCCGCGCCTTCGAGCTCAAGCGGGGCCAGTCGCTCGCCCTCGAGCCGTTCCGGCAGAGGCTCGTCGAGGCCGGCTACGCGAGCGTCAGTCAGGTGGTGAGCCCCGGAGAGTTCGCGGTTCGCGGCTCGCTCCTCGACGTCTTCCCGATGGGCAGCGCCACCCCGCTGCGCATCGACCTGTTCGACGAGGAGATCGAGGCGATCCGGCGCTTCGATCCGGAGACGCAGCGCTCGCTCGATGCGCTGGACGAGGTGCGCCTGCTCCCGGCGCGCGAAGTGCCGCTCGACCAGAGCGCGATCCGCGAGTTCCGCCGCCGCTACCGCACGCGCTTCGAGGGAGATCCCAATAAGAGCGCGATCTATCGCGGCGTGAGCGAGGGGCTGACACCCGCGGGCGTGGAGTTCTATCAACCGCTGTTCTTCGACAGGCTGAGCACGTTGTTTGACTACCTGCCGGCGAACGCGGTGGTGGTGCACGATGTAGCGCTGCCGCAGGCGCTGCTGCGCGCCTGGGCTGACATCGAGGCCCGCTACGAGGATCGTCGCCACGACATCGAGCGGCCGGTGCTGCGTCCGCAGGAGCTGTTCCTCGCGCCGGCGCAGCTCGCCGAGGCATTCGGGCGCTTCGCGTCGGTCCAGCTCGATGCCTTCAAGACCGACACCGAGCTGACGCGCCGGCCTGAGGTCGTGCGTAACTTCCCCACCACCGCACCGCGCGAGCTGCGCCTCGATATGCGCGCCGAGCGGCCGCTCGCACCCCTCGATGCGTTCGTGCGGGAGTTTCATGGCCGGGTGCTGCTCGCCGCGGATTCACCCGGGCGGCGCGAGATGCTCGCCGAGATGCTGCGCGCGCACGGCCACGAGGTCGTCACCGTGGCCGGCTGGGAAGCGTTCACCGCCGCGGGCGCACGCTTAGCCCTCGCCGTCGCCCCCGACCTCGAAGGGCTCACGCTCATCGAGCCGCCGATCGCGCTGATCGCCGAGGCGCAGCTGTTCGGCGCGCGCGCCCGGCAGGAGCGGCGGCGCAAGCGCGCCTCCGACCCGGAGGCAATCCTGCGCGATCTGCAGGATCTCAACCCCGGCGCGCCGGTGGTGCACGAGGAATACGGCGTCGGCCGCTACGCCGGGCTCGTGGCCATGGAGGTGGCCGGCCAGCCGGGCGAGTTCCTGGTGCTGGAGTATCTCGACGGCGACCGGGTGTACGTGCCGGTACAGGCGCTGCATCTCGTGAGCCGCTACACCGGCGCCGCGCCCGAGAGCGCACCGCTGCACAAGCTCGGCACCGACCAGTGGGCCAGGGCGCGCCGGCGCGCCGCGGAGCAGATCCGCGACGTGGCGGCGGAGCTGCTCGATCTGAACGCACGGCGCAAGGCGCAACGCGGGCTCTCGCTGACGGCGGCGGAGCTCGACTACCAGGCGTTCGTCAACGGCTTCCCCTTCGAGGAGACCGCGGATCAGGCCGAAGCCATCCGCCAGGTGCTCGCCGACCTCGGCAGCGAGCGTCCCATGGACCGCATCGTGTGCGGCGACGTCGGCTTCGGCAAGACCGAGGTCGCGATGCGCGCCGCCTTCGTGGCCACCCAGGCCGGCAAGCAGGTCGCGGTACTCGCGCCCACCACGCTCCTCGTGCAGCAGCATCTCGCCAACTTCCGCGACCGCTTCGCCGACTGGCCGGTGCGCATCGAGGCGCTGTCGCGCTTTGGCACCTCGAAGGAGACGCAGGCGACGCTCGCCGGGCTCGAGCAAGGCAAGGTCGACATCGTCATCGCCACTCACCGGCTGCTGCACGCCCACGCGCGCTTCCAGGATCTCGGGCTCCTCATCATCGACGAGGAGCAGCGCTTCGGCGTGCGCGACAAGCAGCGCCTGCAGGCGCTGCGCGCCAACGTGCACGTGCTCACACTCACCGCGACCCCGATCCCGCGCACCCTCAACATGGCACTCGGGGGCCTGCGCGACCTGTCGCTCATCACCACCGCGCCGGCGGCGCGCCTCGCGATCAAGACCTTCCTCATCGAATGGCACGGCCCGACGTTGCGCGAGGCGGCGCTGCGCGAGCTGCGCCGCGGCGGCCAGATCTACTTCATACACAACGAGGTGCGCACTATCGGCAAGATCGCCGCCGAGGTGCAGACGCTGGTGCCCGAGGCGAGCGTGCGCATCGGTCACGGGCAGATGCGCGAGCGCGAGCTCGAGCAACTGATGGTGGATTTCTACCACCGGCGCTTCAGCCTGCTGGTGTGCACCACGATCATCGAGAGCGGCATCGACGTGCCGAGCGCCAATACCATCATCATCAATCGCGCCGACCACATGGGACTCGCACAGCTGCACCAGCTGCGCGGCCGCGTCGGCCGTTCGCACCACCGCGCCTATGCCTATCTCATCGCGCCTCCCCGCCAGGCGCTGCCGCGTGATGCCGCCAAGCGGCTCGAGGCCATCGAGTCGATGGAGGAGCTCGGCGCCGGCTTCGTGCTCGCGACCCACGACCTCGAGATCCGCGGCGCCGGCGAGCTCTTGGGCGAGCAGCAGAGCGGCAACATGACCGAGATCGGCCTGTCGCTCTACCTCGACATGCTGGAGCACGCGGTGCGGGCCCTGAAGTCCGGCCGCGAGCCGGCGCTCGATCAGCCGCTCGCGGCGGCGACCGAGGTGGAGTTGCGCCTGCCGGCGTTCCTGCCGGAGGCTTACGTGGCGGACGTGCAGGTGCGGCTCTCGCTCTACAAGCGCATCGCCGCCGCCGCCAGCGACACGGCGCTCGATGAGCTCACCGCCGAGATCCACGATCGCTTCGGGCCGCTGCCGGCGGCGGCGACCAGCCTCATTCGCATCGCGAAGCTGAAGCTCGCCGCGCGCGCGCTCGGCGTGCGGCGTCTTGACTTGGGTCCCCAGGGAGGCTCGGTACTGTTCGAGGAGCACACCTCGGTCGATCCCGGGGACCTGGTGCGGCTGATCCAGAAGGGCGCGCGCGAGTACCGCCTCGAGGGGCCGCGGAGGCTGCGCATCTCACGGCAGCTGCCGAGCGACAGCGCGCGCTTCGAGTTCGCGGGCCAGCTGCTCGGACGACTCGGGGGCGGCTAGAATGGCGCGCATGCACTTTAAGACCGCGCCGCTGCGCACGCTCGCCCTCGCCCTCGCCGGCGCGCTCGGCTCGGCGCTGCCGGCGGCCTCCGAGGAGAGTGCGGGTCCCGTCTACAACGTCGAGATCATCGTGTTCCGCAGCGCCGCCGCCCAGGGCGGCGCGGAGAACTGGAGCGAGGAAGCCGGCGCGCGCACCATCGCCGGCGATGAGTCGGCGAGCGGCTCGTTGCAGGTGGGCCGTTTCGTGGCCGCGCTCCCCGCCGCCGCGTATCAGCTCAACGAGCTCGAGAACCGCCTGCGCGCGAGCGGGGTGTATCTGCCGGTGGCGCACGCCGCCTGGTCGCAGACCGCCAGCGCCTGGGGTACGCGTGCCGGCTTTGCGATCTCCCGCCTCGGGATCGACGTGCCGGGCCTCAGCGGCAACGTGTACCTCGAGCACGGGCAGTTCCTGCATCTGGGACTCGCGCTCACCTGGACGATGGAGAATCCGCCGGATGGCCTCGGCGCCGGGCCCGGCACCGCGTTCACGCTGAATGAGGACCGCCGCGTGCGCTTCTATGAGCGCAACTACTACGATCATCCGGCGTTCGGCGTGATCGCGCTGGTGACGCCCGCGCAGGGCGCGCGGGCCCCGGGACGGTAGTTTAATTGGACGAAATCACAGGAAGTGATTTCGTCGGACACTATCTTGGCGCTATTGAAAGTCGGCGGCCTCGGCCGTGGCGATGCCGTCCTTGCCGTTGGTCTTGGCGCGCTTCATGGCAGCGCGGCACGCCTTGAAGAGTCCGTCGAGCGGCAGCCCGCGCGGCGGCACGAGGCTCGCGACGCCGGCGCTCATGGTGACGTAGCGGCCGGCGCCCGCGGTCGGATGATGCATGAGCAGATCGCGCAGCCGCTGCGCCACGATGCGGGCGTACTCCGCAGCACTTTCGGCGGCCTCGCCCTGGGTCAGTACGACGAAGGTGCCGCCTTCCCAGCGCCCGACCAGGTCGCCGCCGCGCCGGTAGGAAGCGCCGATGACGCGCGCCACCCGGCGAATGCAGGCATCGCCGGCGGCGCGGTCGAATTTTTCGTTGTAGGCGCCGAGATCGTCGATGTCGAAGAGCGTCAGCCCGATCTCGTGCGAGTCGCGCTGCGCCAGCTGCCAGTCACGCTGCAGCAGCTCCTCGAGATACGCCCGCGAGTACAGTCCCGTCAGCCGGTCCTCGCGCAGCCAGGAGGGAAGCCCGGCCGGGGAGCGTTCCGGGGCCTTGAGCCGGTCGCTCGCATCGCGGTGAAAGCCGATGAAATGAGTGAGTTGTCCGGCGGCGTTGCGTACCGGCTGAATGACCGTCTCGTTCCAGAAGAGCGAGCCGTCGGGCCGGTAGTTGCGCACCAGCACCCGCGCAGACTCGGCCCTGCCGATCGCCTCGTTCAGACGGACGCGACCCTCCTGATCGCGGTCGGTGCCCTGGAGCATGCGCAGGTTGTTGCCGACGAGCGCCGCAGCCGGATAGCCGCACATCTGCGCGAACGCCGCGTTGACGAACACCACCGGGCAATCGGGCGCGGTGGCATCGCAGATCACGATACCCTCGGGGGCGCTCTCGACGACGCGGCGCCAGGCTTCGCCCGACCAGTTGTTCATGGGTTCCTGCCGGCCACCAGGGTCAGGGGCGGCGCCGACTCGATTGCCGCCAGAGCCGCTCGTGCCGCGCCCCATTCGGGCGAGGCGGCGAGCTGCGCGCGCCCCAGCGCCGCGCGTCCGTGCAGGCGCACTAGCCGCAGGCTCGAGGCGGGCTGTACCGGGGTATCCAGATGGTCCAAGAGCTCAGTCACGCTGGCGCGATTGTTGCAAACCGGAAGCATGTCGCATCCCGCCGCCAGGGCCTGCCGGGCGCGGGTGACGACGTCCCCGTACGCGGCGGCGGCCCCTCCCATGGAGAGATCGTCTGCAAACACTACGCCCTGAAACTGCAGCTGACCGCGCAGCACGTCGCGAATCCAGCGTGCCGAGAGGCTTGCCGGGGCCGGATCCACCGCCGGAAAGAGCAGGTGGCCCACCATGACAGCCGGGAGCCCGTTGGCGATCAGCCTGCGGTAGGGGGCCAGGTCCTCGTTCAGGTCCGCAAGCCCCCGCCGGTCGACCGGCAGCGTCAGGTGCGAGTCCGCGACCACCGCGCCGTGGCCGGGGAAGTGCTTGGCGGTGGCCGCCATGCCGGCGTCGCGCATGCCGTGCACGTAGGCGACCGCGAGCTGACCCACGGTCTCCGGGGAGGCGTGGAAGGCGCGGTCGCCGATCACCTCACTCACGCCGTGGTCGAGGTCCACGCAGGGCGCAAACGAGATGTCCACCCCGTGAGCGCGCAGCTCGGCGGCCATCAGCCAGCCGAGCTGGCGCGCCAGAGCGAGTCCGGCGCGCGCGTCCGCGTCGAACTCGTGCCCGATGCGCCGTGCCGGCGGCAGCAGCGAGAAGCCGCTGCGAAAACGCTGTACGCGCCCGCCCTCGTGATCGACCGCCACGATGAGGGCCGGCGTGCGCGCCGCGTGGATCTCGGTCACGAGGGCGCTGAGCTGTCCCGGGTCGACGTAGTTGCGCGTGAAGAGCAGCACGCCGCCGACCAGCGGGTGGCGCAGGAGCTCGCGCTCCGCGGGGCTCAAGGCGCTCGCCTCGAGGTCGATCATCAGGGGACCGAGGCTCATGTCAGGCCCGCCGCTGCCGGCGGGCGCAGCGCTTTCGGGGGCTGCCGCTTCGCGGGACACGTGAGCAGAGCCAGCGATTCAACATGCGAGGTATGCGCGAACATGTCGACCACGCCGGCTGCCTCGAGCGTGAAGCCATGTTCATGCACCAACTCCATGAGATCCCGCGCGAGGCTCCCCGGATGGCATGAAATATACAGCAGCCGCGCGGGTGTCAGCCGCGCCAGCGCCGGGAGCACGGCGCGCGCACCGGTACGCGGCGGATCGAGCAACACGTGGGTGTATTGCCGGCGCAGCCACCCAAGGTTTGGCTCGGGCGCAGCCGAGAGATCCGCCTGATGAAACTCGACGTTGGCGACCTTATTGCGCGCCGCGTTGCCACGCGCGCGCTCGATGAGCCGCGCCTCGCCCTCGACGCCCACGGCGGTTGCCGCGCGCCGCGCGAGCGCGAGCGTGAAGTTGCCGAGTCCGCAATAAAGATCGAGCACGCTCGCAGCGGGTGTCAGCTCGAGGAGCTCGGCCGCGCGCGCCACCAGGGCTTCGTTGACCGGGCCGTTGACCTGGATGAAATCGGTGGGCGAGAACTCGATCTCGAGGCCGAAGGGGCGCAGGCCGTAATGCAGGGGCTCGGCCCCATGCCCAAGCGCGCGCACCGAATCGAGTCCCGCGCGCTGCAGGTAAAGTCGCACACCGTGGCTCGCGGCGAACTCCTCGAGCAGCTCAAGGTCCGCGCCGGCAGGCTCGGCGAGCACCCGTAGCACGAGCGCCGTCGCGTTGTCGGCGACTGCGACCTCGATCTGCGGCACGTGCTCGCGGATGCTGAGGCGCGTCAGTAACGCCCCGAGCGGGGCGATCAGCGCGCCCGCGGGTGCCGCCAGCACCTCACACCCGGTGAGGTCCGCCACGTAGGGTGCGGCGCGCTCGCGGAAGCCCACGACGACGCGCTCCTTGCGGTAGACGAACTTAGCGCCGAGGCGCGCACGGCGCCGGTAGGCCCAGACCGGCCCGGCGAGAGGGCTGAGCCAGCGCCGTGGAGTGACGCGGGCCACTCGCTCCAGCGTGTCCTTGAGCTCGGCCTCTTTGGCGGCGAGTTGTGCCGGGGGCGCAAGGTGTTGCAGGACGCACCCGCCGCAAACCCCAAAGTGCGCACAGCGCGGCGCCACGCGCTCGGGGGATCGCTCCAGCACTTCGAGCAGCTCGCCGTCGTCGTGCTGGCGGTGGCGGCGGGTACGGCGCAGGCGAATGCGCTCCCTGGGCAGCGCCCCGGCGACAAACACCGTCTTGCCGCCGCGCACCACGCCCTCCCCCTCATGCGTGAGGGCGCTGACGACCGCGACCTCCTCGGCGTCGCGCGGCGCGGCGGCGCTCATGGGGATTGGCCGCTCACGGGGCGTTCTGCCACGCGGCGAGGAACTGGGCGAGATGCGGCTCCGGCGAGGCGCGCAGGCACGCGCGGACGCGCTCGACTTCAGCCGCATGCGCCTCGGGCGTGAGCCGCCCGCGCAGCTGCTCGAAGCGCAGATAAATAAGGTAGGTGTTGAGCACGTCGGTCTCGCAGTAGCGGCGAATGCCGGCGATATCCCCCCGTTGGTAGGCGTCCCAGACCTGCGCGCCGCTGAAGCCGAGCTTGCCGGGCAGGCCGAGCAGGCAGGCCATGTTCGCGAGCGACACGCGGTTGCGCGAGATGAAGCCCGACAGCACGTCCATGAGGTCGGTGTGCCGCCAGTGATAACGGCCGAGGTAGTTGTTGTAGCGGAACTCCGTGTCGCCCTGGCCCGTTTCCCAGAAGCGCGGCGCCTGCACGCCCCAGAGCAGCGCCCGGTAGTTGAGCACCGGTAGATCGAATCCCGAGCCGTTCCACGACACCAGGTCCGGCGAGAGCTTCGCGATGCCGTCGAAGAAGCGCTGCACCAGCTCGGCCTCCGGCGTGTCGAGCTCGCCTAGGGTCCACAGGCGCAGCTCATCTCCACGGCGCAGCACCCATGAAATGGCGACCACACGATGCTGCTCGAGCGGCAGGAAATCCCCGCCGCTGTCCTGGCGGCGGCGGGCGAACATCGCCTTGGCGACCTGCTCGTCCGGCAACGACCCGAGGTCGTAGAGGCGCCGGCCGAAGGCGACGTCCGGTACCGTCTCGATATCGAACACCAGTGTGTTCATGAGGCCTTCATCAGCACCGCCACCGCCACGATGAGCCCCGCCTCATCGGTCAGCGTCACGTGGGCCTCGCCCACGCCGAGCGCGCGGCGCACCTGCTCGCCGCGCGCCGAGAACACCACCTCGGGCTTGCCCCAGGCGTTCTGCACCACGCCCACGTCGCGGATCCACATGCCGTGGGCGAACCCGGTGCCCATGGCTTTCACGATCGCCTCCTTGGCGGCGAAGCGCATGGCGACGAAGCGCTCGCGGCGCTGGGTACGCGCGAGCTGCGCCTGCTCCTCGGGCATCAGCAGGTGCTCGACGAAGCGGCTGCCGAAGCGCTCGAGCGTGCGCTTGATGCGCGCCGCCTCCAGCACGTCGACCCCGATGCCGAAGATCATGTGCGCACGGCCTGCATCAGCGCCTTCATGTCGCGCACCGCCGCGGGCAGCCCCACGAACACCGCGCGCGCCATGATGGCATGGCCGATGTTGAGCTCGACGATCTCGCCGATAGCGGCGACCGGCTGAACGTTGTGATAGTCGAGGCCGTGGCCGGCGTGCACCTCGAGTCCGAGCCGCGCGGCGAGCCGCGCCCCGGCGCGCAGCCGCTCGAGCTCGGTGGCCTTGGCGGGCCCCGTGGCCTCGGCGTACGCCCCGGTGTGCAGCTCGACCACTGGCGCGCCGGCGCGCGCGGCGGCTTCGATCTGCACCGGGTCCGGATCGACGAACAGCGCGACGCGAATGCCCGCGCCGGCGAGGCTCGCGACCGCGGCGCGGATGCGCGCAGCCTGTGCGGCTACATCGAGTCCGCCCTCGGTGGTGAGCTCGGTGCGCTTCTCCGGCACCAGGCAGCAGTCGCCCGGACGCACCTCGGCGGCGATCGCGAGCATCTCGTCGGTGACCGCCATCTCGAGGTTCATGCGCGTGCGCAGCAGACCGCGCAGCGTGCGCACGTCGCGGTCCTGGATATGGCGGCGGTCCTCGCGCAGGTGCAGCGTGATGCTGTCGGCGCCGGCGAGCTCGGCGGCGAGCGCGGCGTGCACCGGATCGGGCTCGCGGGCACGGCGTGCCTGGCGCAGCGTCGCCACGTGATCGATGTTGACTCCGAGAGCCAGAAAGCCGCTCATGACTGCGCCGCCTTTCGCACCATGGATCTCGCCACCGCGCGCGTCGCGAGCGGGCGTCCCTCGAGGCAGGCGGCGAGCGCTGCGTGCAGCAGCCGCCGGGCATCCTCGAGCGCGCGCGTCCCGCCGAAGCGCTCCTCCCGCAGGCCGATCAGCGACTCCCCGGCGAGCGCGCCGGCGGTGCCCGCGCCGGCGCGTACCAGTCCCTGGGTGGGGCGAAACTGATAGTAGCCGTGCGGCTCGAGCGGCGCGCCGCTGCGCGCCTCCGCTGCGAGCTCGAGGCCGTAGCCGAGGAGCTCCAGCAGGCGCTTCTCGAACACCCGCAGCAGCGGCTCGAGCGGCTGACCTTCGCGCAGGCCGCTCAAGGTCGCGTGATAGTGATCGAACAGCGCCGGCAGCGGATCGTGGCGCGTCGTGAGCTTGAGCAGCAGCTCATTCACATAGAACGCGGCCAGCACGCACTCGGGCGGCAGCGCGCCGCAGTTGTCGGCGCGTTCCGCGTGGGTGAGCTGCGGAGCCTCGCCCCGCCCGCTCCAGGAGATGAGCAGCGGCCGGAACGGCTGCAACACCGCAGCGAGGCGCGCCGCCGGCCCACGCACGCCGCGGGCGAACAGCGTCAGCCGCCCGTGCTCGCGGGTGAGCACCTCGATGATCCGGCTGGTATCGCGCCACGGCCGGTGGTGCAGCATGTAGCCCGGCGTCAGCTCGACGCGGCGGAGGCTGCGGCTCATTCGACCCCCAGTTGCTTCAGTGCCCGCGCGTTGTCGGCCCAGTTCTCGCGCACCTTCACCCACAGGTTCAGGTGCACGCGCCGTCCCAACAGCTCGTTCGCCGCGAGGCGCGCCGCGCGGCCGACGCGCTTCAAGCGCTCGCCGCGCGCGCCGATGACGATCGGCTTCTGCCCGTCGCGGTCGACCCAGATCGCGGCATCCACCAGCAGCTGACCCTCCTCCTCGGCGAGGCGCTCGATCTCGACCGCGATGCCGTAAGGCACCTCCTGGTTGAGCTCGAGAGTAAGCTTTTCCCGAATTATTTCCCCGATGCGGAACGGCATCCCGCGGTCGGTCACCTCACCCTCGGGAAACAGCGCCGGCGATACCGGCAGGTGCGCGGCGATCGTAGCGCGCAGATCCGTGATGTTGTCCGCCTTCAGCGCCGACACCGGCACGATGGCGAGGAACGCGTGGCGCGGCGCGAGCGTCGCCAGATAGGGCAGCAGCCGCTCCCGCGGGCGCACGCGATCGATCTTGTTGACCGCGAGAACCGCGGGCCGGCCCGAGCGGACGATACGGCTGAGCGCCAGCTCATCGCCCTCGACCCACTTCGGCGCCTCCACCACCAGCACCACGAGGTCCGCGTCCTCGAGCGCCGCGGCCGCGGTGCGGTTCATGGCCTTGTTGAGCGCGCGCCGCCCCTCACGATGCAGGCCCGGCGTGTCGGCGAAGGCGATCTGCGCCCCCGGGAGGTTCAAGATGCCGAGAATGCGATGGCGCGTCGTCTGCGGCCGCGGCGTGACGATGCTGAGCTTCTCGCCGACGAGCGCGTTGAGCAACGTCGACTTGCCGACGTTCGGCCGGCCGACGAGGGCGGCGAAGCCGCTGCGAAACGGCGCTGTGGCCGGCGCGCTCACGGCCGCCGGCCCGCCGCCGCCTCGGTGCCGATCTCGTGCAGCATGCGCTCCGCCGCTTCCTGCTCGGCGCGGCGCCGGGTCGGGCCCCCGCCGTGTACGCGGAGCCCGAGAGCGGCGACCTCGCAGCTGACGCGAAAGGTCTGGGCGTGCGCCTCACCCTCGATACCCTCCACCTCGTAGCGCGGCAGTGTGAGGCTGCGCGCCTGCAGATACTCCTGCAGGCGGGTCTTGGCGTCCTTGAGCGTCGCGGGATCGGGGAGCGCGGCGATCCGCGGCCCGAGGAGCCGCGTGATCACTTCCTCGGCCGCAGCCAGGCCACCGTCGAGGAAGATCGCGCCGCACAGCGCCTCGAGCGCGTCGGCCAGGATCGACTGGCGGCGAAAGCCTCCGCTCTTGAGCTCCCCCGACCCGAGCTGCAACACCTCGCCGAGCTTCAGGTCCGCGGCCACTTCCGCCAGCGGCTCGCGGCTCACCACGCGCGCGCGCAGGCGGCTCAAGTCGCCCTCGGTTGCGTGCGGGAAGCTCCGATACAGATGATGGGCGACCACCAGGTTCAGGACCGCGTCCCCGAGAAACTCGAGCCGCTCGTTGTTGGGACCCGCGGCGCTGCGATGGGTGAGTGCCGCGGCGAATAGGGCCGCGTCGCGCGGCCCGTAGCCGAGCGCCTCGCGCAGCCAGCGGCCTGACCCGGCGGCGCCGGTCATGTCCCGCGCGCGGGCTCCCGCACTGCTACGGCCCGCCCTTGGCGCCGGCGTGCACCGTCTTGTCGAAGACCACGTGCAGGGAGATGTTGGCAAACAACGGTGCCTCATCGTCGTAGGAGGCTTCCACGTCCCACCCGGTCGCCGTCTTGGTGACCTTGATGTCCTTGGAAGTGGGATAGTCCACCATGTCGATCTCGAAGTGCTTGTCGATGGTGGCGCGGATCGCCCGCGGATCGGTGCTGCCGGAGGCGTCGCTCGCCACCAGGTTGAGCGCCCGCACCACCTTCATGTAGTTGAGGTAGACGGGCGCGAGGCGCAGGGCGGCATAGCCGACGACCCCTACCGGCGCCAGCAGGACCAGCCAGCCTATGAAGGTGACACCCCGTTGTCTTGAGCGCATCGCAGCCATTCCCCTCAGTGGATCGCCGAGCCGATGCGAGCCCAGAGGGGCCCCCCGGCGCGGTGCGGATCCCAATTGAACCAGATCCGGGTCGCCTTGCCGACCAGGTTCTCCTCGGGCACGAAGCCCCAGGAGCGCCCGTCGTCGCTGTTGTCGCGGTTATCGCCCATCATCAGATACTGCCCCGGAGGCACCTCCCCGGCCCAGGCCGCGGTACGCAGGAACCCGGGGGCATCCTCGTCGCCGCATACATAGCCGCGCAAGCCGCTGCGGTTGCACCGCGGCAGCAGTGGCGCCCGGTCGATGGCCACCGGGCAGAATATCGCCTGGTGCACGTGGCCGCCAAGCTGTTCCTCGGCCCTGGACATGTTCACATAGCAGCCGTCGTTGTACTTGCCGTCGAGGGTGAAAGTCACCGGCCGGCCGTTGATGACGATGCGGTTGTCGCGCACCTCGACGTGATCTCCCGGCAGCCCCACCAGGCGCTTGATGAAATTGGTGCCGGGGTCGAGCGGGTAGCGGAACACCACCACGTCGCCGCGCTGCGGCTCGCCGGTCGCCACGAACTTGCGATTGAGCACCGGCAGGCGCAGGCCGTAGGCGTACTTGTTGACGATGATGAAGTCGCCGTCGAGCAGCGTGGGCATCATCGAATCCGAGGGGATGCGAAACGGCTCGAACACGAAGGAGCGCAGCGCCAGCACTACCAGCGCCACCGGAAAGAAGCTGCGCGCGTAGTCGACGGTGCCGGGCTCGGGGATCGCCGCCGGGTCCTGGCCGGCGGCACGCGCGGCGGCCGCGCGGCGCGGGCGCAGCAGCGCACTGTCGAACGCCCACACCGCCCCGGTGAGCACCGTGATTGCGAGCAATACGGCGCTGAAGTCGAGCCGTTCGGCGAGCAGCAGCCGCAGCACCGCCGCGCCGATCAAGAGCGGCAGCAACCCGTAGAGCACGCGCATCAGCGGCGCGTCGCGGGTGGCGGGCGCGCGGCGCGGCCGCAGCAGCCAGTCGTCTGCGACGCACACGAGGCCGGCCGGAAGTGCCAGCCAGGAGAGCACTACGATGAGCGGCATCAGGGACGTCCCGCTCATTGCTTGCGGCCGACTTGCAGCACCGCGAGGAATGCCTCCTGCGGGATCTCGACGTGGCCGAGCTGTTTCATGCGTTTCTTGCCTTCCTTCTGTTTCTCGAGGAGCTTGCGCTTGCGGGTGACGTCGCCGCCGTAGCACTTCGCCAGCACGTTCTTGCGCAGCGCCTTGACGGTGGCGCGGGCGATGACCGCGCTGCCGATCGCCGCCTGCACCGCTACTTCGAACATCTGCCGCGGAATGAGCTCGTGCATCTTGTCGACCAGCTCGCGGCCGCGCTGATAGGCGCTGTCCTTGTGCACGATGATCGACAGCGCGTCCACCTTGTCGCCGTTGATGAGAATGTCGAGCTTGACGAGCGGCGCGGCCTGGAAATGGCTGAATTCGTAGTCGAAGGAGGCGTAGCCGCGGCTCGCGGACTTCAGGCGGTCGAAGAAATCGAGTACCACTTCGGCGAGCGGCAGCCGGTACTGGAGCGACACCTGGCTGCCGAGGTACAGCATCTTGTTCTGCGTGCCGCGCTTGTCGTTGCAGAGCTTGAGCACCGCGCCGACGTGGTCCGGGGGCACCAGAATGTTGGCGATGATGATCGGCTCGCGCAGCTCCTCGATCTCGTCCGACGGCGGAAGCTTCGCGGGGTTGTCGACGTAGCCGACGCCGCCGTCGGTGCGCGCCACCTCGTAGACCACCGTCGGTGCGCTGGTGACGAGCGTCAGCTCATACTCGCGCTCGAGCCGCTCCTGCACGATGTCCATGTGCAGCAGGCCGAGGAATCCGCAGCGGAAACCGAAGCCGAGCGCGCCGGAGACTTCCGGCTCGTAGTGGAGCGCGGAATCGTTGAGGCGCAGCTTCGCGAGCGCGTCGCGGAACTTCTCGTAGTCCTCCGAGTTCACCGGAAAGAGCCCGGCGAATACCCGCGGCTTGATCTGCTTGAAGCCCGGGAGCGGTGCCGCCGCCGGACGGTTCTCCAGCGTGATGGTGTCGCCGACCGGCGCGCCGTCGATCTCCTTGATGCCCGCGACCACGAAGCCGACGTCCCCGGTGCCGAGCTCCTCCTCCACCACCGCCTTGGGCGTGAAGCGCCCGAGACGGTCGACGTGGTGGCTGCGGCCGGTCGAGACCACGCGGATCTTGTCGCCGCTCTTTAAGCTGCCGTTCATGACGCGCACCAGCGACACGACGCCCACGTAGTTGTCGAACCACGAATCGATGATGAGTGCCTGCAGCGGCGCCGCGCCGTCGCCGCGCGGGGCCGGGATGCGCCGGATGAGCACTTCGAGGAGCTCCGCCACCCCGTCGCCGGTCTTGGCGCTCACCCGCACGGCATCCGTCGCGTCGATGCCGATGATCTCCTCGATCTCACGCGTCACACGCTCGGGATCCGCCGACGGCAGGTCGATCTTGTTGATGACCGGCAGCACCTCCAGCCCCTGCTCGGTCGCGGTGTAGCAGTTGGCGACGCTCTGCGCCTCCACGCCCTGGGAGGCGTCCACGACCAGCAGCGCCCCGTCGCAGGCGGCGAGCGAGCGCGACACCTCGTAGGAGAAATCGACGTGCCCCGGGGTGTCGATCATGTTGAGCTGGTAACGCTCGCCGTCCCGGGCGCTGTAATAGAGCGTCACGCTCTGGGCCTTGATGGTGATACCGCGCTCGCGCTCCAGGTCCATGGAGTCGAGCACCTGCTCCTGCATCTCGCGGTCCGCGAGTCCCCCGCACAGCTGGATGAATCGATCGGCGAGCGTCGATTTGCCGTGATCTACGTGCGCGATGATGGAGAAGTTACGTATGTGCCGCATGAATCGGGGAAGCCGCCACTGGTCCGGCCGTGCCGTGGCCAAGTCCAGCGGCGGGCGGATTATAGGGACTTTTGCGGGTTCTGGCCCGCTCGCGGTCGGCGCGGGGGGTCAGCTGCCGTGGCGCACCGGCGCCGGACGCAGCAGACGTGTGAGCTCGGCGGCGTCGAGCCGGTGGCGGCACACGACCGTGCCGTCGAGCAGCAGTACCGGGACGTCGAGGCCGTGACGGCGCTTGAGGAGCGGATCGGAATCGACGTCCACGAGCTCGACGGGCGGCAGGGTGAGCGTGCGGGAGAGCGCGGCGAGCTCCCCGAGCATCCTCTCGCACAGCTCGCAGTCGTGCCGCTGCACCAGCGTCAGGCGCGGGGCCGGTACCGGCGGCGATGCCATCGGCTTCAGGGGCGCGTCGTGTCCGGCGCCGCGGGTCCCTCGGCCTTGACCTGGGTGGCGATGAAACGCACGGTGGCCGGAGGCACCTCGCCCACTGCCGTGACCTTGTGGCCGTCGACCATGGTGGAGAACGCCGAGGAGGAGCCGACACGTGCCGAGCGTACTTCGGGGGCCTGGCCGGCACCGCCCGAGGTGCGGATCTCTACGAACACCGACACCGAGGCGAGTCCGTCGGTGAACACCAGATGATCGACCGGAACCGCTGAGCCCGGCAGGGTCTGCGGGCTGCGCAACAGCATCCGAAATCCGGGCGGGAGCTTGAGCGCGCTCCACACCGTGGCGGGCGCCGGTGCGGCGGCAAGCGGCGCCGCGTCGTTGCGCAGCCACTGGAAGCCTTCGGTGGAGACTTCGGGGTGGAAGGCGGAGTCGGGAATACGCGCGGCCATCGTCAGGCTCGCGAACACCAGCTGCTCGATGACGTGCCCGTCGGTATCGCACAGCTGCGTCTTGAGCGGCATGGCGGTGGAATCGTCGATCCACAGTCGATAGCCATAACGGAACTCGTCGCGGGGCGCGACCGAGATGACGTGCGTGTCGCGGCGGTTGAGACGCATGCGCGCGACCTCGCGGATGTCGTAGGAGCCCGCGGCCTGGCTGCTGACGGCCGGGAAGCCCACCAGCGATTCCTCCGCCGGACGCTGCTCCACCAGCACGGTGCGCTTGTCGGGCAGGTAGCAGGCGAGGCTCGAGCCGGTGCGGATGAACTCGCGCCCGGAGCCGTCGAGCGACACCAGCCGCTCGGCCACCTGTCCGTCCTGCAATCGGTGAATGATGCGCAGCATCTCCACCGTGCCGCCGTGCCAGTGCGAGAAGGTGCCGTCGTAGTTGCCGGTCGTGAGCGCCCGGTTCATGCGCTCGAGCCATTGCGCCGGAGTGAGTGCGGGCGAGATCTTCCGCGCCGGAGCCGCTTCCGGCGAGGGGCTCTGCAGCGGCTCGGACGCGCGGCCGCGCGTCGGTTCCGCGACCGCCAGCGCCGCGGCGGCGACCGCCCAGACGAGCACCAGGGCTCGCGTGCGCTCGCTACTGCGCGTTGCCCTGCGCATCCCGCGGCCGATCCAGTGCGCTTTCCACGAAGACGGCGCCACTGCCCGCGGCTGCCGACTCGCTGGTCATGAACGAGGACAGCAGGGTCCCGCGGGCCACCGGCGCGCTGAACCTGCTGTGCGCCACCACGTAGTTGGCGAGCTCGGTGGCCGGCACGATCGCCGCGGGGGCGCGGGCGCGCGGCGGCACCACGTAGCTGTCGGGGCCGCTCGGGGCGCGCGCCGCCACGGTGGCGGGGGTCGTCGAGGCGGTCATGGGCGCAGTTGCGCGGCTCGCGGGTACGGCGGTGAGCGGCGGCGTGGCCACCGCGGCGCCGAGCGGCGCCTGTGCGCGCAGCCACAGGATCGAGACCGCGGCAACTCCGGCCGCCATGGCGGCGCCGGCTACCGGCCGCCACCAGCGAAGCTGCCTGCGAGGCTGCCTGGCCGGCACGCCCAGGGCCGGCTCCGACCCCAGGACGGCGCTCACGCGACGGGCGACACGGACGTTGAGCCGCACGCCGGGCTCGGCGCGTATGGCGGCGGCGATCACCGCGTACCGCTCCCAGCGGGCCTTGAGCTCGCCGTCGCGCGACAAGCGGCGCGCGAGCAGCTCGCACTCCGACGACGCCAGCTCGTCGTCGAACATGGCGGATAACTGGCTGTCGAGCTCTTCGTTCATCCCAGCTCCTCGGCGCGGCCCAGGCCGCCCTCGAACACTTCCCGCAGGCGTCGGTCGATCGCTTCGCGTGCGCGGAAGATCCGCGAGCGCACCGTCCCCACCGGACAATCCATGGCGGCGGCGATCTCCTCGTACGACAGCCCCTCGAGCTCGCGCAGCACGATCGCCGTGCGCAGGTCCTCGGGCAGCGCGTCGATGGCGGTGTTGACGATCGAGCGGATCTCCTCGGTCAGCACCAGCCCCTCGGGGGTCTCGGCATCCTTCATCCGGCCTTGCATGTCGTAGGACTCATCTGAGTTGCGGTCAATGTTGTATTCGATCGGGCTGCGATCGCGGGACACTACGGCGTTCTTGGCGGTATTGATCGCGATGCGGTACAGCCAGGTATAAAAGGCGCTGTCGCCGCGGAACTGCGGCAGGGCGCGGTAGGCCTTGATGAAGGCCTCCTGGGCGATGTCCTCGGCTTCGGCTGGGTTGCGTACGTAGCGCATGACCAGCTTGACGAGTTTGTGCTGGTACTTAAGGACCAGCGCATCGAATGCCCCCTTGTCTCCGCGCTGCACGCGGCGTACCAGGCTCAGATCACTTGCGTCGGCGCCCATGCGCCCCCTCCAGCCCGGCAGAGAGCGCCGCCACACACCGCGCGCTGGATAGACTGTGACCCCCCGCAAAAGTTCAGCATAGCGGAGAACCGTGACATAAATCGCGGATGCGCGCGGTGAGCGCCTGCAATTCGGGGTCGGTGGGACGCTCCTCTCCGAGGAGGTACCTCGCCAGCAGGGGATCCGCCAGCCCGAGGAGGCGCTCGAAAGCCCTGCGCTCCACCTCACCGGCACCGGGGAGCGCGGCGCGCGCGAAGCGCTCAAGAATCACGTCGAGCTCCTTCATACCGCGGCGGCAGCGCCACAAGAGGCGCCCGGCGCCCTGCGCGCTCGAGCCTTGCCGCACGGCGTCCATCGCCTTAAGTGCGGCGCTCGGCCAGCATTTTCTTGATCTCCGCGATCGCCTTGGCGGGATTGAGGTCCTTCGGGCAGACGTCGGTGCAGTTCATGATGGTGTGGCAGCGGTACAGCCGGAAGGGATCCTCGAGCTCATCGAGCCGCTCGCCGGTCGCCTCGTCGCGGCTGTCGATGATCCAGCGGTAAGCGGCCAGCAGCGCCGCGGGACCCAGGAAGCGCTCGCTGTTCCACCAGTAGCTCGGGCAGGCGGTCGAGCAGCAGGCGCACAGGATACAGGCCGCCGGCCGGTCGATCTGCTCCTGCTCCTCCTTGCTCTGCAGCCGTTCGTGATCGGGCGGCGCCGGGGTACGGGCCTGCAGCCAGGGTTTCACCGCGGCGTACTGGGCGTAGAAGTTGCTCAAATCGCCGACCAGGTCCTTCACCACCGGCAGGTGCGGCAGCGGGTAGATGCGGATCTCGGCCCCTAGATCCTGCATCGAGGTGGTGCAGGCGAGGCGGTTGATGCCGTTGATGTTCATGGCGCACGAGCCGCAGATGCCCTCGCGGCACGAGCGGCGGAAGGTGAGCGAGGAATCGATCGCCGCTTTGATCTGGATCAGGGCATCGAGCACCATCGGTCCCAGGGTCTTGGCATCGATCTCGAAGGTGTCGATGCGCGGATTGCCGCCGGCGTCGGGATTGAAGCGGTAGATGCGCAAGGTGCGCAGCGCGCGCGTCCCGGCCGCGGCCCGGTGGGTGACGCCCGGCACGGGGCGCGAGTTTGCGGGCAGCCGGAACTCAGCCATTCTTCACATCCTTCAGTAAGTGCGCGCCCGGGGTGGGATCGACTCCACCTCTCCGGTGAGTGTGTTGAGGTGCACCGGGCGGTAATCGAAGCGCACGCGCTTCGGTCCCTCGACCCACACCAGCGTGTGCTTCATCCAGTTTTTATCGTCGCGCTGCGGGAAATCCTCGCGCGCGTGCGCGCCGCGGCTCTCGGTGCGGTTCGCCGCCGAGTGGATCGTGGCGGTCGACTGCAGCAGCAGGTTCTCGAGCTCCAGCGTCTCGATGAGGTCGGTGTTCCAGATGAGCGAGCGGTCGCTGATGCGCACATCCGCGAAGGACTCGAAGGTCTGGCCGATGCGCTCACACCCCTTCTCGAGACTCTCCCCGGTGCGAAACACCGCGGCGTCGAGCTGCATGGTCTTCTGCATCTCGACACGGATCGCGGCCGTGCCGCGCGCGCCGTTCGCCTGGCGCAGCCGCTCGAGGCGCGCCACCGCCGCATCGCCCGCGTCGGCGGCGAGCGGCCGGTGCGAGCTTCCGGGCTCGACTATCTCGAGGCAGCGCCGCGCCGCTTCGCGCCCGAAGACCACCAGGTCGAGCAGCGAATTGGACCCTAAGCGGTTGGCGCCGTGCACCGACACGCACGCGGCTTCACCCACCGCCATGAGGCCGGGTACCACGCTGTCGGGGTTGCCGCCCTTCGGACAGACCACCTCGCCGCGATGGTTGCAGGGTATGCCGCCCATGTTGTAGTGCACGGTGGGCTGTACCGGGATCGGCTCGCGCGTCACGTCGACGCCGGCGAAGATGCGCGCCGTCTCGGCGATACCGGGCAGGCGCTCGTGGATCACGCCCGCGCCCAGGTGCTCGAGGTGCAGATCGATGTAATCGTGCTCGGGACCGGCGCCGCGGCCCTCGCGGATCTCGAGCGTCATCGCGCGGCTCACCACGTCGCGGGAAGCGAGATCCTTGGCGTTGGGGGCGTAGCGCCCCATGAAGCGCTCGCCCCTGGAGTTGGTGAGATAGCCACCCTCGCCGCGCGCTCCCTCCGTGATCAGGCACCCGGCGCCGTAGATCCCGGTGGGATGGAACTGCACGAACTCCATGTCCTGCAGCGGCAGCCCGGCGCGCAGCACCATGGCGTTGCCGTCCCCGGTGCAGGAGTGCGCCGAGGTGCACGAGAAGTAGGTGCGGCCGTAGCCGCCGGTCGCGAGGATCGTGACGTGCGCGCGGAAGCGATGCAGGCTCCCTTCCGCGAGATCGAGCGCCACGACGCCGCGGCACACGCCGTCCTGCATGATGAGATCGATGGCGAAGTACTCGACGAAGAAGGTCGCCGCGTGGCGAAGCGACTGCTGGTAGAGCGTGTGCAGCATCGCGTGCCCGGTGCGGTCGGCGGCGGCGCAGGTGCGCTGCGCGATGCCCTTGCCAAAGTGCGTGGTCATGCCGCCGAAGGGCCGCTGATAGATGCGACCGGTCTCGGTGCGCGAGAACGGTACCCCGTAGTGCTCGAGCTCGATCACCGCGGCCGGCGCCTCCTTGCACATGAGCTCGATCGCGTCCTGGTCGCCGAGCCAGTCCGAGCCCTTGACCGTGTCGAACATGTGCCAGCGCCAGTCGTCCTCGCCCATGTTGCCGAGGGCGGCGGAGATGCCGCCCTGCGCGGCCACGGTGTGGCTGCGCGTGGGGAAGAGCTTGGTGATGCAGGCGGTCGAGAGGCCGCTCTCCGCGAGCCCGAGCGTGGCACGCAGGCCCGCGCCGCCGGCGCCGACCACGATGACGTCGTAGCTGTGGTCGATGAATCGCGGGGCGCTCACGCCGCGCCCCCGAGCGCCACCTTGAGGACCGCGAATACCCCGGCCACGGCCAGCAGCGCGTGCAGGAAGGTCACCAGGGTCAGCGTCACGGTGCGGGCGCCCGGTGCGGGCACGTAGTCCTCCACCACCACGCGCACTCCGAGCTGCGAGTGCCAGGTGGCAACCAGCACCAGAAGAATGAGGAGCAGCGCCGTGGAGCTTTGCCGCATCCAGGATGCAACCGTCGCATGCTCGAACGACGGCAGAGTGAGGAGCGATACCACGAACCAGGCGGTGAGCGGCACCAGTGCCACCGAGGTCAGTCGCTGCAGCCACCAGTGGTGCACGCCCTGCTGCGCTGAGCCCGCGCCGAGGACCTGACGCAAGGGGGTGCGGAGGCTCACGGCGCGCGGCTCCCGAGCGCGAAGCTGCAATAGCCGATGAGCAGCATCAGGGCGATGCTGACCACGACGATGAGGTACGCGCTCTTCCTCGATTGCGAGCGCTCGAGCCCGCGCCCGGTATCCCACACGAGGTGGCGGATGCCGGCGACCAGGTGATAGCAGTACGCCACGATAAAGGCGGCGTAGAGGGGCTTCATCGCGGGCAGTGCGAGGAGCCGCTCGGCGCGCTTCTCCGCGCCGGCACCGCCCGCCACGGCCATCAGCCAGTACACCAGGAGCAGCAGGCCGAGAGACAGTCCGACTCCGGTGAGGCGGTTGAAGAACGATGTCGCCAGCGTGTACCGGGACATCTTGTACACCGACAGGTGCGGTGAGATCGGTCGCGCCGGCATAGACTAGAAATCGATGCAGCGGCCGTTCTTCTCCCAATCGCCGAAGCGGGTTGGGTCCGGCCCGGGAGCCCCGCCGAGCTCGCGCGGACGCGCGGGCGCTGCCACGCGCGGCTCCGGGGAAACTACGGCGACGGGATCAGCGGGTGGAGGAGGAACGGAGGCGGCAGACGGAGGCCTTCCCGGCCCCTTGTGTTGCGACATCGACATAGCTATTTAGTCTGACAGAATTCGCAAGTCCCGGCCACGGAAAGCCAAGGAAAAACAACGCTCAACTCCATGTACACGCAATGGAATCTTCTGCCGCTCGAGCACCTGGGCGTGCTGCGCGCGCGCGGGCGCGACGTCGTCGCGTTCCTGCAGGGGCAGCTCTCCGCCGACCTGATGCAGCTACGCGCCGAGCGCTCGCTGCTGGCGGGCTACCACAACCCGCAGGGCCGCGTGCTCGCATTGCTGCGCCTCATCGAGAGCGCCCCGGGAGAGGTGCTCGCCATCCTGCCGCGCGAGCTCGTTGCGCCCGTGGCGAGCCGCCTCGGGGCTTTCATCTTGCGCTCGAAGGTCGAGCTCGCTGACGAGTCACACGCGTGGCGCATCGCAGGACTCCTCGGCCCGAGCATCGCCGAATCGGCGGCGACCGCGGCTCCCGGCGTCGCGCCGCTCGCGCCGCCGTTCGCGCTCGTGCTGCCGGGGACGGTGCGCGGAGTTGCCCGCCTTGGCCGGTCCTTCGCGCTGCGGGTCGGCGAGCGGTCCGCTCGCTGGCTCATCGTCTCGCCGGCCGGCGCCCCGGCCGGCGATGCGGGCCTGGGACGTTGCGCGCCCGCGGCCCCGGAGCTCTGGCGGCGGGTTGCCGTGGAGACCGGCGAGCCGCAGGTCTATGCAGCGACCTCCGGGGAGTTCGTCGCCCAGATGCTCAACCTGGACGTGCTCGGAGCGATCGACTTCGACAAGGGTTGCTACACCGGCCAGGAAGTGATCGCACGCGCCCACTACCGCGGGCGCGTCAAGCGCCGCCTGCAGCGCTTTCGCACGGACGAGCCGCGACCGCTGCAACCGGGCGATGCCGGCGAGCTCGCCGACGGGCGCGCGTTCAGAGTCGTGGACGCGGTGCGTCTGCCCGAGGGCGGCTGCGAGTTTCTGGCCGTGACGGCGCTTGCGACCGCGGAGCCGAACGCCGCCGAGGCGCCCGCAAGCGCAGCGCGCCTGCGCGCCATGGAGCTGCCCCTGCCCTACGCGCTGCCCGAGTGAGCGCCGGCGCGACTCAAAGGAATCCCCATGAGCACCTCCGCCCCGAATCCCTCGAGCGCCGTGAGCCACACCGGCGGCTGCCTGTGTGGAGCAGTGCGCTACGCAGTCGCCGGCCCGCTGCGGCCGGTGGTGCTGTGCCACTGCACGCAGTGCCGCAAGAGCACCGGTCATTTCATGGCCGCCACTGCGGCGCGGCACCGCGACTTCAGGCTGCTCGCCGAGGCGGAGCTGCGCTGGTACGCGTCCTCGGACTCTGCCCGGCGCGGCTTCTGCGGCCGCTGCGGCTCGACGCTCTTCTGGCAGGGTCACGGACGCGACTACCTCAGCATCGCCGCCGGCACGCTCGATGGCGCCACGGGCTTGTCGAGCGCCTGCCATGTCCATGTCGCCGACAAGGGCGACTACTACGCGATCGAGGCCGGGGTGCCGCAACGCTTCGACGGGAGTTTCTCCGTGCCGATTCCCGGGAGCTGAGCCTGTTGACCCCCCGGGCACATGGATGTGCCCCGCCGCCGCAGGGTCGGACAGGGACGTCCGATCCCGAGCTTCGGACTAGGCCTCCGGTCGCATGTGCGGAAACAGGATCACATCGCGGATCGAGGGCGAGTCGGTGAAGAACATCACGAGGCGGTCGATGCCGACACCCAAGCCGGCCGTGGGCGGCATGCCGTACTCGAGCGCCCGCACGTAATCGGCGTCGTAGAACATCGCTTCCTCGTCGCCCTGCTCCTTGCGGACCGCCTGGGCGCGAAACCGCGCGGCCTGGTCCTCCGGATCGTTGAGCTCGGAGAAGCCGTTGGCGATCTCGCGGCCGGCGATGAAGAACTCGAAGCGGTCGGCGACGAACGGGTCCGCATCGTTCGGCCGTGACAGCGGCGAGACCTCGACCGGGTAGGCATAGACGAAGGTGGGATCGAGGAGCTTGGCTTCAGCGGTCTTCTCGAACAGCTCGATCTGCAGCTTCCCCGGGCCGTCGTCGCGGCTGTGCTTGATGTCGAGCTGGTCGCAGCGCTTGCGCAGGTAGGTGAGATCGCGCAGCGACAGCGGGTCGATGCCCGGATTGCTCTCGATGACCGCCTGCTCGACCGTCACGCGGCGGACGGGCTGCGCCAGGTCGTAGTCGCGGCCCTGGTAGGTGAGCTCAAGCCTGCCGTTGAGCGTATAGGCGAGCCCGCGCGTCGCCTTCTCGACCCAGTCCATCATATCGTTGTAGTCGGCCCAGGCGAGGTACAGCTCCAGCATGGTGAATTCCGGGTTGTGCTGGGTCGAGAGTCCCTCGTTGCGGAAGTTGCGGTTGATCTCGTAGACCCGATCGAGGCCGCCCACGATCAGGCGCTTGAGATACAGCTCCGGCGCAATACGCAGGTACATGTCGAGGTCGAGCGCGTTGTGGTGCGTGCGGAACGGGCGCGCCGTCGCACCACCCGGAATCGGCTGCATCATCGGCGTCTCGACCTCGAGGAAATCGAGTGCGTCGAGGAAGTCGCGCAGGTAGCGCACGATACGCGCGCGGGTGCGGAACACCTCGCGGCTCTTCTCGCTCATGATGAGGTCGACGTAGCGCCGGCGATAGCGCGTCTCGGTGTCGGCGAGGCCGTGCCACTTGTCGGGCAGCGGCCGCAGCGACTTCACCAGCAGGAGCAGCGCGTCCGCGCGCACCGACAGCTCGCCCGTGCGGGTGCGGAACAGCGTCCCGCCGCCGCCGATGATGTCGCCCACGTCCCAGCCCTTGAAGGCCTCGTACACGGGGCCGAGCGCCTCGTGCTGCAGGTAGAGCTGAATCTGTCCGGTGCGGTCGGCGATCTTGGCGAAGCTCGCCTTGCCCATGACGCGCTTGAACATGAGGCGGCCGCCGACCTCGACGCGCGTCGGATTCGCCTCGAGCCACTCGCCGCTGCGCTCGCCGTAGGCGGCCTGCAGCTCGCCGGCGAGCGCGTTACGGCGGAAGTCGTTGGGAAAGGCACCGCCGCGGTGCGCGGCGCGCCGCAGCTCGCCGAGCTTGGCGCGCCGCTCGGCGATCAGCTTGTTCTCGTCGCCGCCGTCGTCGCCGCCGCCGCCGGAGCCTGTGGTGTCGTTCTTCTTCATGTCACTGTACGCCTGCCTTGAGCGATGCCTCCATGAACTGATCGAGATCGCCGTCGAGCACCGCCGTCGTGTTGCCGACCTCGACGCCGGTACGCAGATCCTTGATGCGCGACTGGTCGAGGACGTAGGAGCGGATCTGGTTGCCCCAGCTGACGTCGGACTTCGAGTCCTCGAGCACGCGTGCGGCGGCGTTGCGCTTGTTGACTTCCAGCTCGTAGAGCTTCGCCTTCAGCATCTTCATCGCGGTCGAGCGGTTCTTGTGCTGGCTGCGCTCGTTCTGACAGGCGACCACGATGCCGGTCGGCAGGTGCGTGATGCGCACCGCGGACTCGGTCTTGTTGACGTGCTGGCCGCCGGCACCCGAGGAGCGGTACACGTCGGTCCTGAGGTCGGCCGGGTTCACCTCGATCTCGATGTCGTCGTCGACCTCGGGCGAGACGAACACCGAGGCGAAGGAGGTGTGACGGCGGTTGCCGGAGTCGAACGGCGACTTGCGCACCAGGCGGTGTACACCGGTCTCGGTTCGCAGCCAGCCGTAGGCGTACTCGCCCTGCACCCCGACGCTCGCGCTCTTGATGCCGGCGACCTCCCCGGGGCTCGTGTCGATCACCTCACAGCGAAAGCCCCGCGCGGCGCCCCAGCGCAAATACATGCGCAGCAGCATCTGCGCCCAGTCCTGCGCCTCCGTGCCGCCCGCCCCCGCCTGGATGTCGAGGAACGCATTGTGCGAGTCCATCTCGCCGCGGAACATGCGCTTGAGCTCCAGGTGGCGCACGTCGGTCTCGAGGCGTTGCGCGTCGCGCTCGATGTCCCGGGCGGCGCTCTCGTCACCCTCGGCCTCGGCGAGCTCGAGCAGCTCCGCCGCCTCGGCAATCCCGCGGCTGCTGCGGTCGATCTCGCCGACGTCGCTCGTCAGCCGCGCGCGCTCGCGCCCAAGTTCCTGGGCGCGCGCCGGGTCGGACCACACCGCCGGGTCCTCCAGCTCGCGCCCAACTTCCTCGAGGCGCTCGAGCTTGCGGTCGTACTCAAAGAAACCCCCGTAGCGAGCCGATGCGCTCGGAGAGATCTTTGAGCTGGCGCTTGAGCTGATTGACTTCCATGGCCGTCCTGCGGATGTGGAGCGCAAGATGCTAACACCCGGGCGGCCGGTTCAGCGAGCAACCGGCAGCAGGTGATCGATGAGCAGCTGCAGCCGCCGCTCGCCCTGGTACTCGTTCACGTCCAGCCGGTACACCAGCTGCACGAGGCCGCTCGGCAGCGCGGCGCCGGCGCCCTCCTCCAGATGGTTGAAGGCGACGGCGTCGAAGGCGCGCCCGCTCGCTGCCGGCTCGACCCACATCTTCACGTGCCGCTCGCCGATGACGCGCGCGCTCCTGATGCTGAAGATCCCGTCGAAGGACGGCTCTGGAAACGCCTGGCCCCAGGGACCCCCGGCGCGCAGCGCCTGCGCGGTGTCGAGCGCAATCTCCGCCACGGCAAGCTCGCCGTCGGTTTCGACCGCGTCGCTGCGCGCGCGGCCGCCCATCCAGCGTCCCACCTCCTCATCGAAGGCGCGGGCAAACTCATCGAGCCGCGCGCGCTCGAGCGTCAGTCCCGCGGCCATGGCGTGCCCGCCGAAGCGGCTGATGAGCCCGGGATAGCGCGTCGCGAGCCTCTCGAGCACGTCGCGGATGTGCACGCCGGGGACGGAGCGCGCCGAGCCGCGCAGCGTCGCCGGATCGGCGGACGCGAAGGCGATCACCGGGCGGCGCACGCGCTCCTTGACGCGGCTCGCGACCAGCCCGACGACACCTTGGTGCCAGTCGTCGTCGAAGAGACAAACGCCGTGCCGCTCGAGCGCGCCGGGACCGCTCTCGGTAAGGCGGCGCACGGCGGCGAGCGCTTCCTGCTGCATGCGTGCCTCGATCGTACGGCGCTCTTCGTTGAGCTCATCGAGCCGCACGGCGAGCTGCTGCGCGGCGGCGGGATCGTCGGTGAGAAGACACTCGATGCCTACGGCCATGTCATCGATGCGCCCGGCGGCGTTCAAGCGCGGTGCCACGCCGAAGGCGAGATCGGCGGCGGTGAGATCCGCCGCGCCGCGACCGGCGATCGCCAGCAGCGAACGGATGCCGGCGACGCAGCGGCCGGCGCGAATGCGCTTCAGGCCCTGCGCGACCAGCACGCGGTTGTTGGCATCGAGCGGCACCACGTCGGCCACGGTGCCGAGCGCCACCAGATCGAGCAGTTGTGCCACGACCGGCGCACGCGCGCCGCCACCCTCCCCCTGCGCGAGGCGCCGCTCGAGCGCCGCCATGATGTAGAACGCCACCCCGACGCCGGCGAGCGCGCGGCTGCCGAAGCGGCTGCCGGCAAGGTTCGGATTCACGATCACATTGGCGTCGGGGAGCTGCGTCCCCGGCAGATGATGGTCGGTGATCAGCACGTCGATGCCACGGGTGCGCGCGGCCGCGACTCCCGCGTGGCTCGAGACGCCGTTGTCGACCGTCACGATCAGCGTTGGTGTGCGCTGCGCGGCCAGCGCCACGATCTCCGGTGTCAGCCCGTAGCCGAACTCGAAGCGGTTGGGGACGAGGAAATCGACGGCCGGGAAGCCGAGGCTGCGCAACGCGCGCACCATGAGCGCGCTGCTGGTGGCGCCGTCGGCGTCGAAGTCGCCGACCACGAGCACCCGGCCGCCGGTGCGGTGCGCCAGCAGCAGCTCGACCGCCGGCGCGATCCCCTCCAGTGTGCCGACGGGCAGCAGCCGCGCGAGCGAGGTGTCGAGGTCGGCCGCCGCGCGCACGCCGCGCGCCGCGTAGGCGCGCGCCAGCACCGGGTGCAGGCCCGCGCCCAGCTCGAGGTCCGCGCTAGCTGCGCGCCGTACTACCGTGAGTCTCACGTGCGCCGCCATCTCATGCGAACCCCGCGAGACCCGCACGCGGCCGCCGCCAGCGCTTCCAGCCGCTCCGCGGGCCGAGCGTGACGCGGATGTCGTTGGCGATGAGCGAAAGCCGCTCGAGCAGGCCGCTGCGCAGCGCCGCGAGCGCCGGCTGGATGAGGCGCCGATCGAGCATGTCCGTCGCCGCCGCCAGGCGCCACGGACCGGCTGCGGGCGATTCGCGGGCGAGCTCGGCCACGAGCACCGCGCGCTCGGCGCGCTGCTGCGCGAACAGCGCGTGCGGGTGCTCGGGGAGCGGCTGCAGCGCGGCGCCCGTGAGATGACAGAGACCCGCGAGGAAAGCGTCCGAGCCGAAGGCCACTTCGCGCACGCCGCCGTTCGCTCGCGGTGCGCGCGGCGCGCGCCCGGGCGCAGCGGCAGCGCCCTGCGCGCCCCATAGCCAGAGCGTTGTCACCCGCGGCGCGCCGCGCGCCACCCGTGCTTCGTTGAGCGGCGCGCCATGCAGCCACATCTCGATCTCCGCCACGAGGCGCAGGAGCGACGCCGCGGCGGGGCCGTGTGGCACCTCGAGCTCGCCCCCGGCCCAGCGTGCCGGCTCGGTGGTCGCGAGCGCTGCGATCCCCGCTGTCGTGAGCAGTAGTTGTCCGTCGCTCAAGGGCTGCAGCGTGAGCCCGGAGCCGGCGAAGGCGCAGTGGAAAGACTCAACGAGCGTCGCCTGTTCCTCGGCCGCGAGCCGCACGATCCCGCGCCGATCGAGGTGCACCCGTGTCAGTCCCGCGACGAGCTCGAGCGGCGTTGCGATCCAGTGCGTCACGGCCCCGGCGCCCTCGGCAGCGGCCGCGCCGCCAGCGCGCTGCTGCGCGGCGCCGGCCAGGGCCGCCGCCGCCACGCCCGCCACCGAGACCCCGGCGAGATCGGCGCGCCCCAGCCAGAGCGCAAGCCACTGCCGCCAGCCCCCGGCGAGCCGCTCGCGCTCGCCAAAGCGTCCCGCAAACTCAAGCCCCGCAGCCGCGCCCAAGTCCGCCGGCTGCCCGCCGGGCGGCTCGCCGGACTGAAGGTAGAGATCTGCGATGACTATGACTGCCTCGTGCACGGGCAGTATCGTACGCCCGTGAAGTTCACCCTCGAACCCGGACTCCCGGCCAATCTGATCCGCGGCTACTCGGACAGCGAGGTGCGCATCGGCGAGCACAGCGTGCGCGGCAGCTGCATCGTCACCGCCGATACGCTGATCACGCAGTGGGAGCCCCAGAGCTTCGCGGAGCTCACCGCCGCCCACCTCGAGGCGATCCTCGCGCTCAATCCGGAGCTGATCGTGCTCGGCACCGGTCACCTGCAGCAGTTCCCGTCCGCGCAGCTTCGCGCGCTACTCGCCGCGCGCGGTGTCGGGCTCGAGGCGATGCAGCTCGGAGCGGCCTGCCGGACGTTCAACGTGCTGGTGCAGGAGGAGCGGCGCGTGGCCGCGGGGCTGTTCCTGCGGTAGGAAGTAAGCGGCCGGGAAGACGATCGGCAGAAGACACAGGGGGAGGCTCAACCAACCAAACAATCATTCGAAGCTGACAGACTCGAACAATTGCACTGCTCTTGTTGTTCTTGGAAGCGTTATTGCTGTTGTTGCGACTCCCCTCCGCCCTGTGTCCTCTGGTGATCGCCCTCCCCGTGAACTGTCGTCATCGAGAGACAGGGCGTGCATGGTAAACACGTCGCAGATAGCTGCGCAAGCTCCTTGACACGCAAGGACTTTTCATCGGCAGCGCGGTCGCCCGCCCGGCAAAAGCGCGCAGTTTCACGCGGAAATTCAGCTTCACGGAGGTGTTGCCGCGTCGCTTTACTGGCGTTTAATGTTTTTATTTACAGTAGCTTACGATGCATAGCTCACTAAACGCTCAGCTACGGAATTTCCCTCGTCGCCCACCCCCGCGAGCCTGTCCGTTGAGTGGCCATGAGGCCTCGGCTGCCGCAAAGTCGGACGACCGAATCAGAACGGGTCCAGCCTTCAGGCAGTGCCGCCCAGGAGCGGCACGAACGCGACGGCCCCGAGCGACTCGCGCTCGATGCGCTGCTCGCGGCGCGTGAAGCGCACGAGCTCCTGCTCTCCCTCGGGACCGAGGGGGACGATCAGCCGGCCGCCGACCTTGAGCTGCTTGAGGAGCGCGTCGGGCACCGTGAGCGGCGCCGCGGCCACGAGGATGCCGGCGAAGGGCGCGTGCGCCTTCCAGCCGAGGGAGCCGTCGCCGTGCCGGAAGCGGACGTTCCTTATCCCGAGCTCCTTGAGCCGCTCGCGTGCGCGCGCGAGCAGCGGCTCGATGCGCTCGATCGTATAGAGGTACGTCACCAGCGGCGCGAGCACCGCCGTCTGATAGCCGCAGCCGGTGCCGACCTCGAGCACGTTGTCGAGCGGACCGCGGTCGCTCGGGCCGCCCTCGAGCAGCGCCTCGGTCATGCGCGCCACGATGTAAGGCTGTGAGATCGTCTGCCCGAAGCCGATCGGCAGCGCCGTGTCCTCGTAGGCACGGCTGCCGAGCGCCTCGTCGACGAAGATGTGGCGCGGCACGTTGCGAATGCGATCGAGCACGGCGAGACTGGCGATACCCTGATCGCGCAGGCGCTGCACCAGTCGATCGCGCGTGCGCGCCGAGGTCATGCCGATGCCGGTGAGGCGCAGATCAGTCATCGACGCCTTCCAGCCACGTGCCGACCGCGCTCAGCGCGCCGTGACGCGTCAGATCGACCTGCAGCGGCGTCACCGACACGTAGCCGCGGGCGACCGTGTCGAAGTCGGTGCCGGGACCGGCATCCTGCTCGGCGCCCGCCGGTCCCACCCAGTACACCGGGCGGCCGCGCGGATCCTGGGCGCGCATCACCGGCGCGGAGCGGTGCCGGTAGCCGAGGCGGCTGGCACGAAAGCCGCGCAGCCCCGAGAGCGGCACGTCCGGCACGTTGACACTGAGAATGAGTGCCGACTCGAGCGGCTTTTTCAGCAGCTGAGCGACCAGGAGCCGCGCGACCTCGGCGCCGGTCTCGAAATGCCCTCCGCCACCGCCGCCGGTGCACAGCGAGACCGCGATGGCCGGGAGTCCGAGGAAGCGGCCCTCGAGCGCCGCGGCCACCGTCCCCGAGTACAGCACGTCGTCGCCGAGGTTCGGCCCGTCGTTGACGCCCGAGACGACCATGTCGTGCTCGAAATCAAAAAGGCCCGAGATCGCCAGGTGCACGCAGTCGGTAGGCGTACCCGGCACGAAATACACGCCGGGCTCGGACTCGTAGACGCGCAGCGGCACATCCAGCGTGAGCGAGTTGCTGGCGCCGCTCTTGTTGCGGTCCGGGGCGACCACGGTCACCTCGGCGAGCGTCGCCAGGGCTTCGCGCAGGCGGCGGATGCCCTCCGAGCGAAAGCCGTCATCGTTGCTGATCAGGATCTTCACGTTAAGGAGGCCTTGCGCGCCTTCAGACCGTTTAGGGAGCGGTTATACGCGGGTCGTGGAGCCGTTCGAGGAGCGCGTGACTATATACTTTTAGTGACTCCTGGCGGAGGTAGCGTGGCTCAGGCACCGGGTGACGACGACCCTGACGATGCGGACGAGGCAGCGCGGCTGTTCCGCGAAGCGGTGCGCGGCGTCAAGCGGCTCGGCGGCGGCGCCCTCACCGCGCGGCCGCCCAAGCCGCGGCCGCGTGCGCGCTTCACGCGCGCCGATCGCGCCGCGGTGCTCAAGGAGAGTCTCGGCGCCGAGCCTCCCGATCCCGCGCTCGCCGGCGGCGAGGAGTTGGTGTACCAGCGCCCGGGCGTACAGGCCGCCGTGCTGCGCCGGCTGCGGCGCGGCGAGTACGCCCTCGAGCGCGAGATCGATCTGCACGGGCTCACGGTCACCGAGGCCAAGCAGGCACTGCGCCAGTTCCTCATCGACGCCCTCGAGCATCGGGTGCGTTGTGTGCGCATCGTGCACGGCAAGGGACTGCGCTCCGGTCACCGCGGCCCGGTGCTCAAGGCCGCGGCGAGTGCCGTCCTGCGGCGCACCGGCGCGGTGCTCGCCTATGTATCTGCGCGGCCGGCGGATGGCGGAACCGGCGCTGTATACGTACTGCTCGCTCCGCCTTAGACCTTCAGTCGGCAGACTCCCCGGCCGCGGCGCCGACCAGCTCGCGCAGCACCGCGGTCGCGAAGCTGCCGCGCGCCAGGCGAAAGCGCAGCACCACCGCCTCGGCCTCGGGTTCGCATGCGAGCCCGGCGACCCGCAGCCGCAGGCTCCTGCGCTCCTGGGCCATGCCGGCCGCCGCGCACAGTGCACACTCGGCGGCGAACTCAGCGCCGATGCGCCTCTCGAGCTCGAGCACGCCGGCGCGCGTCGGGAGCTCCCCGACGCCCCACAGGGGCCCGGTGGGGTGAATCTCGAGGCGCGCGCAGCGGGCGGCGAGCGTTTCATCCAGAGTCTGCACGCTGAAGAAGCTCCCGCGGCCGTCGAGACCCGCGAGGTCGCCCGGGGCGAGGCGCTCCCAGCTGCCATCGGCGACGCGCGCCGCGAGCAGCGCGTTGAACACCACGCTGCGCGCGGCCGAGAGCTTGAAGCCGCGCTCCTGCGGCGGGAGCCGCAGCGGATCCTGCGCCGAGCGCGCGAGATTCGCACCTTCGCGCCCGAAGCGCTGCGGGCCAAAGTAATTCGGAACCCCGCGGGCGGCGAGGCTTGCGAGCCTCGGTGCCAGCCGCGCGGCGAGCCCGCCGCCGTCACTGTCGCTGGCACGCAGCCGCACCGCGAAGCGGTTTGCGGCGAGCGCTCCGCGCGGGAGTTTGCGCGTGTGGGCGTGCGCTTCCAGCACCTCGAAACCGGTGCCGCGGGCCGCGCTCAGGTCGAGTGGCAGCGGCGGGCGCGGCACTGAGAACCACTGCAGCGCGACGGCGCGCCGGTCCTTGAGTCCCGCGTAGCCGACGTCGTGCGGTCGGCAGCCGGCAATTCTCGCGAGCTCGCGCGCAACCCACGGCGTGTTGGCGTCGGTCTTGCGTACCTTGAGGAGCAGGTGCTGACCGGTACCGGCGGGCGCGAAGCCGAGGTCCTCTTCGACCACGAAATCCTCGAGTCTCGCCCGCAGCACGGCCTCGGCCACCGGGGCGCCGTGCGCGTGCGGCGGCGCAAGCGCGGCCGCGAGCACCGCTCCGGAAGCGGCGCTGCGCACCGTCAGCCCTCCGCGAGCAGCACGACGGCGTGCGCCGCTACGCCTTCAGCGCGCCCCAGGAACCCGAGCCCTTCGGTCGTCGTCGCCTTGATGTTGACGCGCTCGACCGGCACCTCGAGGAGCCGCGCCACCTCGCGCCGGATTGCGTCGCGGTGCGGTGCGACCTTGGGCGCCTCGGCGATCACGGTCAGATCGGCATTCGCGACCGACAGGCCCCGGGCGCGCAGCATGCCGAGCACCGCGGCGACGAAGCGGGCGCTGTCCGCGCCTTTCCAGCGCGGGTCGCTGTCGGGGAAGTGCTGGCCGATATCGCCGAGCCCGGCCGCGCCGAGCAGCGCGTCGCACAGCGCGTGCAGCACCACGTCTCCGTCGGAATGCGCGACCACGCCGCGCGCGTGCGCAATGCGCACGCCGCCCAGCATCAGATGATCGCCCGGCCCGAAGGCATGGACGTCGAGTCCCGATCCGATTCTCATGGCAGCCTCCGCGCGCGCAGCACCGCCTCGGCGAGCTTGAGATCCCCGGCCGTGGTGAGCTTGAGATTGGTCGCCGTCCCCTCGACGAGCAGCGGGCTCTCACCGCGCCACTCGAGCGCCTGCGCCTCGTCGGTCGGGTGGCGCCCGGCGGCGTGCGCCTCATCGAGCGCCGCGCACAGCGGCCCGAAGCGGAACATCTGCGGAGTGAGCGCACGCCAGAGGTCCGCGCGCTCGACCGTGCGCGCGACTGTCGCGCCGGCCGCGGCGTCCGGCTGCGACCGTGCCTGCTTCAGAGTGTCGGCAGCGCGCACGCCGAGCAGCCCCCCCGTGCCGTGGGCGCTGACGCGCCCGATGAGCTCTTCGAGGTCCTTCGGGTCGAGACACGGCCGCGCCGCATCGTGCACCAGCACCCAATCACCCGCGTCCGCGCGGCCTGCGAGCACGGCGAGGCCACGGCGCACCGACTCGCTGCGCTCACCGCCGCCGGGAGTGGCCGAGAGTCTCTCGCCCCCGAGGCGCGCGGCGACCCGGTGCCAGCTCGAGTCCGAGTCCGCGATCACCACCACCGCATGAGCGCAGCGCGGGTCTGCGAGAAAGGGCGCCAGCGCCCACTCGATCGCCGTCCGCCCCATGAGGGGCGCGTACTGCTTAGGCACGTCGCCCTGGAAGCGCCGGCCCGAGCCCGCTGCCGGCATGACGAGCCAGTAACGCATGTTGTCTTATTGGCTGAAAGTCGCCTGCGGCGCTTTCAGCGGAGGGGCCCGCCTCAGCGGGCCGCGGTCCGCGTCCGCGGCGCCGGCGCGCCGGCCGGGCGGGCGGGCACCACCTGGTAGAAGGTCTCGTTGCGGGCAATCATTCCGAGATCGCTGCGGGCGCGCTCTTCCAGCGCATCCATACCGGTCTTCAGATCCCGCACCTCGGCGGCGAGCTGGCGGTTGCGCTCGGCGAGCTGGACATCCTCGGCCTGCTGCGCAGCGACCGCCTGCTTGAGGCGATCCACCTGGCGCACGCCGCTGTCGGACGCCCAGATGCGGTATTGCAGCAGGAGGACGACGACAGCCAGCGCGGCGGCGAGCCACTTCATGGGAGCCACAGCCTAACAGACGGCGCTCGGTGCGCGAAGGACATCTAAAGTCTCGCGGCGAAGGCGTCGCGGCCCGCGAAGCGCGCCTTGCCGAGCTCCGCCTCGATACGCAGCAGCTGGTTGTACTTGGCGATGCGATCGGAGCGCGACAGGGAGCCGGTCTTGATCTGGGTGGCGGGCGTCGCGACCGCGATGTCGGCGATGGTGCTGTCCTCGGTCTCGCCCGAGCGGTGCGAGATCACCGCGGCGTAGCCTGCCTTGTCGGCCAGGTCGATGCAGGCGAGCGTCTCGGTGAGCGTGCCGATCTGGTTCGGCTTGATGAGGATCGCGTTGGCGATGCGCCTGGCGATAGCCTCAGCGAGGATCTTCGTGTTGGTGACGAACACATCGTCGCCGACCAGCTGGACCTTCTGTCCGAGGACGCGCGTGAGCTCCGCCCACCCATCCCAGTCGGCCTCGCTCATGCCATCCTCGATGGTGACGATCGGATAGCGGGCGGCCAGGTCCGCCAGGTAGCGCGCGAACTCCGCCGACGTGAAGCTGCGCTTCTCCGACTCGAGCTGGTAGCGGCCGTCGCGGAAGAACTCCGAGCTCGCCACGTCGAGCCCGAGGTAGAGGTCGCGCCCTGGCTTGTAGCCGGCCTTCTCGATGGCCTCGAGGATGAGAGCGAGGGCGGCCTCGTTCGACTCGAGGTTCGGAGCATAACCGCCCTCGTCTCCGACCGCGGTGGAGAGGCCGCGCCCGGCCAGCAGCTTCTTGAGCGTGTGGAACACCTCGGCGCCGTAGCGCAGCGCCTCGCGGAAGCTCGGCGCACCGACCGGCAGGATCATGAACTCCTGAATGTCGAGGCTGTTGTCGGCGTGCGCGCCGCCGTTGACGATATTCATCTGCGGCACCGGCAGGACCGGCTCGTGTCTGCCTCCGGTCAGCTGCGCGAGGTGCCGGTAGAGCGGAATGCGCGCGTCTTGCGCCGCCGCGCGCGCGGCCGCGAGCGAGACGCCGAGGATGGCGTTGGCGCCCAGGCGCCCCTTGTTCTCGGTGCCGTCGAGCTCGATCATGCGGGCATCGATCGCGGCCTGATCACGCGGATCCATCCCTGAGACGCTGGCCTTCAACACCGTGTTCACGTGCTCGACCGCCCTGAGCACTCCCTTGCCGCCGTAGCGCTTGGGGTCCCCGTCGCGCAGCTCGACCGCCTCGCGCGTTCCGGTGGAAGCACCGGACGGCACGGCCCCGCGCCCGAGCGCTCCCGAATCGAGCAGCACGTCGACCTCGACCGTGGGGTTGCCGCGGGAATCGAGGATCTCGCGGCCGCGGACCTCGGTGATGCGGCTCATAGCAGTGACTCCTCGAACGGCGCCGCCTTCACCGCCCGGTCGAGCTGGGTGAGCGTCGCGAGCAGCTGCTCCATGCGCTGCAGCGGCCAGGCGTTCGGGCCGTCCGACAGCGCCTCCTCGGGGCGCGGGTGTGTCTCCATGAAGAGGCCAGCGATGCCCGCCGCGACCGCCGCCCGCGCCAGCACCGGGATGAACTCGCGCTGCCCGCCGGAGGAGGCGCCCTGCCCGCCCGGCAGCTGTACCGAGTGCGTGGCGTCGAACACCACCGGGCAGCCGGTCTCGCGCAGGATCGACAGCGAGCGCATGTCGGAAACCAGGTTGTTGTAGCCGAAGGAGAAGCCGCGCTCGCACACCAGGATCGACTCGTTTCCGGTCGAGCGCGCCTTGTCGACCACGTTTTTCATTTCCCAAGGCGAGAGGAACTGCCCCTTCTTGATGTTGACGGGCTTGCCCTGGGAGGCGACGTTGACGATGAAGTTCGTCTGCCGGCAGAGGAACGCCGGCGTCTGCAGCACATCCACCACCGCGGCCACCTCATCCAGCGGAGTGTCCTCGTGCACATCGGTAAGCACCGGCACGCCGATGCTGCGCCGCACGCTCTCCAGCACCTTCAACCCCCCCTCGATTCCGGGCCCGCGAAAGCTCGCGCGCGAGGAGCGGTTCGCCTTGTCGTAGGAGGCCTTGAAGATGAAAGGTACGCCCAGCCGCGTCGTGATCTCCTTCAGCCGCCCGGCGATTTCCTCGGTGAGCGCCGCGCCCTCGATGACGCACGGACCCGCGATGAGGAACAGCGGCCGCTCAGTTCCGACTTCGTGTCCTGCCAGCTGCATGGCGCGCGGCGCTTGGGTGGGCAAGCCGCCCGGTCAGGCCCCGGCGGCCTGTGGGAGCTGGGCGGCACGCTGCGCGCGCGCCGCGCGGATGAAGCCGGTGAAGAGCGGATGCCCATCCCGCGGGGTGGAGGTGAACTCGGGGTGGAACTGCGTCGCCATGAACCACGGGTGATTCGGCAGCTCGATGACCTCCACCAGCCCGTCGCGCGAGAAGCCCGAGAAGCGCATCCCGGCCTGCCGGTAGCGCTCGAGGTAGTTGTTGTTGAACTCGTAGCGATGCCGGTGGCGCTCCTTGATGACGTCCCGGCCGTAGAGCTCGCGGGCGTGCGTGCCCGCCGCCAGCAGCACTTCCTGAGCGCCGAGGCGCATGGTGCCGCCCTTCTCGGAGCTCTCAGAGCGCGTCTGGGCGCCGTGCATCTGGTCCTGCCACTCGGAGATGAGCGCGATCACCGGATGCGGGGTGGCGCGGTTGAACTCGGTACTGTTCGCGTCGGCGAAGCCCTGCATGTGCCGGCCGTATTCGACGATCGCCACCTGCATACCTAAGCAGATCCCGAGGTACGGCACGCGCTGCTCACGCGCGAAGCGCACCGCCTGGATCTTGCCCTCGATGCCGCGCTCGCCGAAGCCGCCGGGCACCAGGATCGCATCCATACCCTTCAGCGCGTGCGTGCCATGCTGCTCGAGGTCGGTCGATTCGATGTAATGGATATTGACGCGCGTACGGGTCTTGAGGCCGGCGTGCATCAGCGCCTCGTGGAGCGAGAGGTAGGAATCGCGGATCTGCACGTACTTGCCGACCATCGCGATGTCCACCTGGCCCTCGGGGTTCGGCTTGGCACTCACCACGTGGCGCCACTCGGCGAGATCCGTGGGCGGCACCGAGAGGCGCAGCTTCTCGACTACGATGTCGTCGAGCGCCTGCTCGTGCAGCAGGATCGGGATGCGGTAGATGTCGTCGGCGTCCACCGCCGAGATCACGGCGCGCTCCTCGACGTTGGTGAATAACGCAATCTTGCGGCGCTGCTCCTCGGGCAGCGGATGCTTGCAGCGGCACAGGAGCACGTCGGGCTGGATACCGATGCCGCGCAGCTCCTTGACCGAGTGCTGGGTCGGCTTGGTCTTGATCTCCCCGGAGCCGCCCACGATCGGCACCAGCGTGAGATGCATGTACACGCAGTTGCTGCGGCCGAGCTCCACCCCGAGCTGGCGGATGGCCTCGAGGAACGGCAGCGACTCGATGTCACCCACCGTGCCGCCGATCTCGACCATGCAGACGTCGGCGCCGTCGGCGCCGAGCTTGATGCAGCGCTTGATCTCGTCGGTGATGTGGGGAATGACCTGCACCGTCGCGCCGAGGTAGTCGCCGCGCCGCTCCTTGGCGATGACGCGCTCGTAGATGCGACCGGTGGTGAAGTTGCTGTTGCGCCCCGTGGTGGTGCGCACGAAACGCTCGTAGTGCCCGAGATCCAGGTCGGTCTCGGTGCCGTCGCTGGTGACGAACACCTCGCCATGCTGGAACGGGCTCATGGTGCCCGGGTCCACGTTGATGTAGGGATCGAGCTTGACCATGGCGATCTTCAGGCCCCGGGCCTCGAGGATCGCGCCGAGCGAGGCGGAGGCGATGCCCTTGCCCAGGGAGGACACGACGCCGCCGGTGACGAATACGAAACGCGTCATAGCTCTCGCAGGATTACCCGTCGCATGAGGTCGTTGCCGCAGAAAGGGCAGGTCGACGACGGGCCGGCAGGTTAGCACATCTTGAGGCCGGTCCACACGAGGCGCGCGCGGCGGCGCGCCCCGGGGCCCGCCTGCACCGACGCATCGAGCCAGAGGTCCGCGACCGCAACCAGCCTGGCGCCGCTATAGATCAGCGGCAGGCGTGCGCGCTGGGCGGGGGACAGCCGTGACTCGCGCAGCAGGCTCTTCAGCGCGCGCCGCGGCCGGCCGGGGGCCGCAGTTAAGCGCTCGCCGCCCCGGCGCCAGCGGATCGTGAGCCGGGCGCCCAGAGCGGCGAGATCGAGGGGCCCGTAGGCGTCGGGCTTGAGCTCGATCTGCCCGAGGCCGTCCGGCAGCGGGCAGACGGGCCGTGTGCGCCAGCGCCACGGGATCTCGCGCCGGGCAGCGGAGGCGCCTTCCGGCACCGCGCCTGCCGCCGCGGCCGCCGTGCGTCCGACCGGCTTAAGCGTGAGGAGCCCCGCGTGCCGCTCGACCCTGGCACCCGGCCACTCGACCGACGGGTGCGCGTCGGCGCGGGCCGCGAGCAGGGGGCCGGCGATCTCCTGAAGGCGCGCCGTCGATGGAAGTGGATAGCCGCGGGAGCTGATCCAGAAGCGCAGGGCATTGCGCCGGCGTTCCGGCGGAAGCGCCCGCAGCGAGCCCGCCGCGAGCGACTCCCCGTGGCGCGCCGCACCGACGTCGGCCAGCGCGAGGCTCTCGAGCAGCCGCTGGGCTTCGGCGGCATGACGTGCCGTGCGGCTCACCGTCGCCGCCGCGCCCGGCCAGCGCTCGCGGATGACCGGAAGCACCCGCAGTCGGAGGAAGTTCCGGTCGAGGCGCTCATCGGCGTTGCTTGGGTCCTCGAGGTACTCGAGGCCCGCCTCGCGCACCCAGGCCACGAGCTCGGCGCGCGAGCGCTCGAGCAACGGGCGCGCCAGAAGGCCGCCAGCAAAGGGTGCGACCTCCGGCATCCCGGCAAGACCTGCCACACCGGCACCGCGCAGCAGCTGCAGCAGCACCGTCTCGAGCTGATCGTCCTCGTGGTGGGCGGTGAGGAGTACCTCGCCTCCCCTCAGGGCGTCGGCCAGCAGCCGGTAGCGCGCCGCGCGCGCCCGCGCTTCGAGCGACTCACCGCGCGCGCGCCCCACCCTCGCCGTGAGCACCTCGCAGGGCACGCCGAGGGCACGCGCGAGCTCGACGGCGCGCGTACCCCACGATCCGGAGTCCGGATGCAGCCCATGATCGACGTGCAGCGCGCGCAGCGAGCGCGGCCGGCGCTTGAGCCGCGCGAGCGCCGCCAGGAGCGCGGTGGAGTCAGCGCCGCCGCTGAAGGCGACGCACAGCTCGAGGTCCGGAAAGCCGGACAGGAGCTGAGTGAGGCGCTGCCCGAGCCAGCGCTCGCCGAATTCCTCCGGCCTTCGGCCCATCGTCCGTCCCGCCGCCGGTCACGCCGCGTTTTCGGAAAACACGCCGAAGGCGGCGATCTTGGCGGCACGCGCCGCGCGCAGCTGATCGCGCGGCAGCGCATCGAGCTCGTCGAGGTAACGGATCAGCGCGGCCTTCAGGCGCGCGGCGGTCGTGGCCGGGTCGCGGTGCGCCCCACCCAATGGCTCCTCGATCACCTCGTCGACGAGACCCAGCTTCAGCAACCGATCAGCGGTGAGGTTGAGCGCCTCGGCCGCCACTTCCTTCTTGTCCTGGCTCTTCCAGAGGATCGAGGCGCAGCCTTCCGGGGAGATCACCGAGTAGGTGCTGTACTGGAGCATGAGCAGGCGATCGCATACGCCGATCGCCAGCGCGCCCCCCGAGCCGCCCTCGCCGGTGACCACGGTGACGATCGGCACGCGCAGCACCGACATCTCGAACAGGTTGCGCGCGATCGCCTCGCTCTGACCGCGCTCCTCCGCGCCGACGCCCGGGTATGCGCCCTGCGTGTCGATCAGTGTCACCAGCGGCAGCCCGAAGCGCTCGGCGAGCCGCATGAGGCGCAGCGCCTTGCGATAGCCTTCGGGCTTGGGCATGCCGTAGTTGCGCCGCACGCGCTCCTTGGTGTCGCGGCCCTTCTGGTGGCCGATGAGGAGCACCGCGTGCTCGTCGATGCGCCCGAGCCCGCCGACGATCGCCTGATCGTCCGCGTACATGCGGTCGCCGTGCAGCTCGTGGAACTCGCTGCAGATGGCGCCCACGTAGTCGAGGGTGTAGGGACGGTGCGGGTGACGCGCGAGCTGCGTGATCTGCCACGGCGTCAGGTTCGCAAAGATGCTCTGCGTGAGCTGGCGGCTCTTGGCCTGCAGCCGCCCGATCTCGTCCTGCAGGTTGACCTCGGATTCCGAGGTGACGTGCTTCAGCTCCTCGATCTTCGCTTCGAGCTCGGCGATCGGTTGTTCGAAGTCCAGGAAGGAGACTGCCATGAACGTTTCAGGCCGGGCACCCTGGGCCGCATGCGGCGGGAGCGGCGAGGTTACGTAAGGAGCCGACCGCAGCGCAAGTAAGCTGCTTCAGCGGCCGTCGGCCGAGTAGGCGCCGCCGGGGCTCGCGGGCGGCGCCGCGTACAGCACCTCGAGCGCGCCGCTCCCCACCAGTCCCTCGAGCTGCTCGAGGAGCTCGCGGCTGGCTCGCACGCTCCATTCGGCGCCCAGGTTGAGCGCGCCACTGGCGGCGGCGGTAGTGTATTCGACGGTGATCGGACAGGGTCCCGGCCTCCAGGGCTCGAGCACCGCGGCGAGGCGCTCGCTGAGGCGGGGGAGATCGGCGTGCGAGCAGCGCAGCACCACGCGCCGTGCCTCCTTCTCGCGCAACCGCTCGAGCTCGCTGATGCGCCGGGCGGCGAGGCGCCACGAGTCGCTGAACTCATCGAAGCGCAGCATCCCCTCCACCAGCACCAGGGCGTCCTTGACCACGAGGTCGCGATGGCGCTGCCAGGTCTCCTCGAACAGCATCACCTCGAGGCGGCCGGTGCGGTCATCGAGCGTCAGGATCACGCGCGGGCCGCGCTTTTTCACCTCATCGATGAGGCCGGCGACGGTGACGGGCCGCCCGGCGCCGAAGCGCCCCGGCTCCAGTCCCGCCACGGGCCGGTCGCCCACCAGATCGCCGATGCGGTGCGACACGAAGGCGGAGAGGCTCGCCTCGAAGCGCCGCAGCGGATGCCCAGTGAGGTACAGGCCCAGGGTCTCGCGCTCACCGGCGAGCCGCACCGCCTCGCTCCACTCAGGGAGCGGCGCGGCGCGCTGCGGGAGCGGCGTGCGCTCAACGGTGAGGCCTCCGAACAGATCGTCCTGCCCCGCCGCGTGCGCGCGCGTGTTCTGATCCCCGAGCTGCATCGCCGCCGCCAGGCGCTCCATGAGCGTCGCACGGTTGGCTCCCAGCCCGTCGAGGCTGCCGGAGCGCAGCAGCGCCTCGAGCACGCGCCGGTTGACCTTCTGCAGGTCGAGGCGCCGGCAAAGATCCTCGAGACTCCCGAAGGGGCCGCGCACGCTGCGCTCCGCGATCAGGCCCTCGACCGCGCCGGCGCCGACGCCGCGCACGGCGCCGAGCCCGTAGCGGATGCTGCGCGCGCCGTCGGCCGCGAACTCGTAGCGCGAAGCGTTGACGTCGGGCGGCAGCACCGTGAGCCCCATGTCGCTGCATTCCTTGATGAGCGTCACGACCTTGTCGGTGTGGTCCATGTCCGCCGACAGGACCGCGGCCATGAACGCCGCGGGGTAATGGGCCTTGAGATAGGCGGTCTGGTACGCGAGCAGCGCGTAGGCGGCGGAGTGCGACTTGTTGAAGCCGTAGCCCGCGAACTTCTCCATCAGGTCGAAGATATGCTCGGCGAGCCCCTCGCGGACCCCGCGCGCCACCGCCCCGGCGGTGAACACCGAGCGCTGCTGCGCCATCTCCTCGGGCTTTTTCTTGCCCATCGCGCGCCGCAGCAGGTCCGCGCCGCCGAGCGTGTAGCCGGCGAGCGACTGCGCGATCTGCATCACCTGCTCCTGGTAGAGGATCACGCCGTAGGTGGGCGTCAGGACGGACGCGAGGCTCGGATGCAGATAGTCGATCGGCCCGTCGATCCGGCCGTGCTTGCGGTTGATGAAGTCATCGACCATGCCCGACTGCAGCGGCCCCGGGCGGAACAGCGCCACCAGCGCCACGATGTCCTCGAAGCAGTCCGGCTGGAGCCGCCGGATCAGGTCCTTCATGCCGCGCGACTCGAGCTGGAACACCGCGGTGGTGCGGCAGGACTTGAGCAGCGCGTAGGTGGCCGCATCGTCCATCGGCAGCGCGCCGATCTCGAGCGGCGCGGCCCCGGCCGGCAGCTCGCGATTGATGAGCCGCACGGCGCGGTCGATGATCGTGAGGGTGCGAAGCCCGAGGAAATCGAACTTGACGAGGCCGGCGGCCTCGACGTCGTCCTTGTCGAACTGGGTGACGACGCTGCCGCCGGCGGCATCGCAGTAAAGCGGCGCAAAATCGGTGAGTACCGAGGGCGCGATGACGACGCCTCCCGCGTGCATGCCGGCGTTGCGGGTCAGGCCCTCGAGCGAGCGCGCCAGGTCGATGAGGTTCTTCACCTCGTCCTCGGCCTGGTAGAGCCGCTTGAGCTCCGGCTCCTTCTCGAGCGCCGCATCGAGGGTGATGCCGAGCTCGAAGGGAATGAGCTTGGCGATGCGGTCGACGTAGCCGTAGCTCATGCCGAGCACCCGCCCGACGTCGCGCACCACGGCCTTGGCCGCCAGCGTGCCGTAGGTGATGATCTGCGAGACTCGCTCGCGGCCGTACTTGCCCGCGACGTACTCGATCACCCGATCGCGCCCTTCCATGCAGAAGTCGATGTCGAAGTCGGGCATCGAGACGCGCTCGGGATTCAGAAAGCGCTCGAACAGCAGGTCGTGCTCGAGCGGGTCGAGGTCGGTGACTCCTAAACTGTAAGCGACCAGCGAGCCGGCGCCCGAGCCGCGGCCCGGGCCGACCGGCACGCCGTTATCGCGCGCCCAGCGGATGAAGTCCGCGACGATGAGAAAGTAGCCGGCAAAGCCCATCTGGCAGATGACGGCGAGCTCGCTCGCGAGGCGCTCGTGATACTCGGCGGGCGCGCCTGCCGGGAAGCGCCGGCCGAGCCCCCGCGCGGCCTCCGCGCGCAGGAACTCCTCGGTGCTGACGCCCGCCGGCACCGGATATTGCGGCAAGCGCGCCTCCCCGAGGGTGAGCTGCAGGCTGCAACGGCGCGCGATCTCGACCGAATTCGCGAGCGCCTCCGGAAGATCGGCGAACAGCGCCGACATCTCCGCGGGACTGCGCAGGTACTGCTGGCGGGTATAGCGGCGCACCCGCGCCGAGTCGGCCAGCAGCGTGCCATCGTGGATGCATACGCGCGCCTCGTGCGACTCGAACTCGTCGGCGCGGATGAAACGCACGTCGTTGGTGGCCACGACGGGCAGCTGGTGGCGCGCGGCGAGCGCCACCGCGCCGGCGATGTAGGTTTCCTCGAACTGGCGGCCGAGGCGCTGCAGCTCGAGGTAGTAGCGCCCGGGAAAGAGCGCCCGCCAGCGCTCGAGCGCGCGTTCGGCGTCCGCCTCACGGCCGTTCACCAGCGCCCGCCCCACGTCGCCCTCGAGGGCGCCGGAGAGCGCGATCAGGCCGGCGAGGTTCGCACCCGAAAGCCACCCGGGCTCGATGCGCGGCACGCCGCGCTCCGGGCCCTCGAGGTAGGCGCGCGAGAGGAGCCGTGCGAGGTTGCGGTAGCCGTCCTGCGTCTGGCAGAGGAGCGTGAGGCGGCTCGGCTCGCGCCGCTCGCCCTCCTCGCGCACACTCAGGTCGACCCCTACGACGGGCTTCACGCCCCCCTGCAGCGCCTCGCGATAGAACTTCACCATCGCGAACAGGTTGTTCTGATCGGTGACCGCGACCGCGGGCATGCCGGCGGCAGCCACCGCCGCGATCAGCTCCGGCACCCGCACGACGCTGTCGCTCAGGGAGTATTCACTGTGCAGGCGGAGGTGAACGAAGCCGGGGGCCATCGGCGGCGATGCTAGCAAGCCCGGCGCCGCAGCGGACTGAAGGAGCGGCGGTGCAGCGGGGACGGCGGGCACCGGCGCAGCGTGCGCAGATGCGCCGGCGTGCCGTAGCCCTTGTGGCGGGCGAGCTCGAAGCCCGGGTAGCAGGCATCCAGCGCCTGCATCATGGCATCCCGGTGCGTCTTGGCGAGAATCGAGGCGGCGCTGATTGCGGCGACGCTGGCATCGCCGGCGACGATCGCCTCGAAAGTGCACCCGAAGCTCAGATCCTCGAGGCACGGGCAGCGATTACCGTCGATCTGCACGTGCGTCGGACACACCGGGAGCGCCAACAGCGCGCGGCGCATGGCGAGCAAGGTCGCCTCCAGGATGTTGAGCGAGTCGATCTCATCGCGGTCCGCCCACGCGACCGACCAGGCGAGCGAGCGAGCGCGGATGAGTCCCGCGAGGCGTGCGCGCTCCTCCGGCGACAGGGTCTTGGAATCGGCGAGGCCGCGGATGCGGCGCATCGGATCGAGGATGACCGCGGCCGCGACCACCGGGCCTGCGAGCGGGCCGCGGCCCGCCTCATCGACCCCCGCGACCCTGGTGCGCGCTCTCATCGCATGCCTGACCACGCCCACCTTCAGGCACCGCGCGTGCGCGCCGCGCACTCGAGGACGGCATCCGCTGCGCGCCCGGCGCCGCCGCGGCGCAGGGCGCGATGGATACGCGCAAACTCCTCGCGCAGCTGGGCGAGATGCACCGGGTCCGCCAGCTCAGCGAGCAGCGCCGACCCCAGAGCCTCGCCGGTGACCGCGCCCTGGGAAAACTCCGGCACCAGGCGCCGCCCGGCGAGCAGGTTCGGTTGCGAGAAGTACGGCACCTTGACGAGCCCGAGGGTCCGCAGCAGAAACGACGTCAGCCAGTTCACCTTATACGCCACCACCATCGGCCTGCCCGACAGGAGTGTCTCGAGCGTGGCGGTCCCCGAGGCGACGATCGCCGCATCCGCGGCCGCCAGCACCCGCTGCGCCTGGCCATCGACGGCGCGAATCAGAGACTTTTCCGGCGCTTGCGCCAACTGCTTCTCAAAGCACTCACGCACGGCGGCGCTCGCCATCGGTGCGAGGAAGTGAAATTCCGGGCGCCGCTCGTGGATCCAGCCCGCCGCGGCGGCGAAGGGCGCGGCCAGTCGCGCGACCTCTGACAGCCGGCTCCCGGGAAGGAGCGCGATCACGGGCACATCGGGCTCAATACCGAGAGCCGCGCGCGCCCCGGCCGAGTCCACCTCGAGCGGGATCTGATCGGCGAGCGGATGGCCGACGAACTCGGCGCGCACCGCGTGCTGTGCGTAGAACTCGCTCTCGAAGGGCAGCAGGCACAGCACCAGGTCGATATCGCGCCCGATGGTCTTCACGCGACCCTGCCGCCAGGCCCACACCTGCGGGCTCACGTATTGGACGCAGCGGATGCCGGCGCGCTTCAGCCGCGCGGCGAGCGTCAGGTTGAACTCCGGAGAGTCGATGCCGACGAACACGTCGGGGCGGGCCGCGGCGAAGCGCGCCGCGAGCGCCGCGCGCAGGCGCAGCAGGCGTGGCAGGTGCGTCAGCACCTCCGCGAGGCCCATGACGGCGAGACTGTCGGCGCCCGCCCAGGCCTCGCAGCCGGCCGCGATCATTTTCGGTCCCGCCACGCCGAAACACTCGAGCGCCGGAACGCGCTCGCGCAGCGCCGTGATGAGCGCCGCTCCCAGCTGGTCGCCCGAGTGCTCGCCCGCGACGATCCCGAGGCGCAGCGGCGCGGCGGCGGCGGTGCGCACCGGCACCGCGCTCATCGCGCGATGCTGCGGGTGGAGGCCTGGATGAAGTCGACGAAGGCGCGCAGCTCCGGCCGCTCGCGCGCCTGCGGCTCGAGGCGCTCCAGGGCCTCGGCCAGCTTCAGGTCCGAGCGGTAGAGGATCCGGTAGGCTTCGCGGATGCCGCGGATCTGCTCCTCGGTGAAGCCGCGGCGCTTCAGGCCCTCGGAGTTGACGGACTGGGGCGCTGCCGGATCGCCCAACACGATCACGTACGGCGGCACGTCCCGCCGCACCATGGCGCCGCCGGCGAGGAACGCATGGGCGCCGACCTTGCAGAACTGGTGCACGGCGGACAGACCGCCCAGGATCACCCAGTCGCCGATCTCGACGTGCCCGCCGAGGGTCGCGCAGTTGGCGAACACGGTGTTGTCGCCCACCACGCAGTCGTGTGCGACGTGCGCGTAGGCCATGAACAGATTATCGCTGCCGATGCGCGTCACGCCCTTGTCGTGGGTCGTGCCGCGGTTGACGGTGCAGTACTCGCGGAACACGTTGCGCTCGCCGATGACGAGCCCGGTCGGCTCGCCCCGGTACTTCTTGTCCTGCGGCGCATCGCCGATGGAAGCGAACTGGAACACGTGATTGTCGGCGCCGATTGTGGTCGGCCCGTTGATCACCGCGTGGGGACCGACGATGGTGCGCGGTCCGATCTCGACCCCGGGGCCGATGACCGTGAACGGGCCCACCGTGACGTCCGGGGCAAGACGCGCCTCGGGCGACACCACGGCGCGCGGATCGATCACCTGCCCGACTCCGGCGCCACCATCATGTCCGCGTGCGCGACCTCCTTGTCGCCAACCAGCGCCACGGTCGAGAACTTCCAGATGCCGCGCAGGGAGCGCTCGAGCTGCGCGGTCAGCACCAGCTGGTCCCCGGGGAGTACCGGCTTGCGGAAGCGCGCGTTGTCGATGCCGACGAAATAAAAGCGCGTGTCCTCGTCGGGAATCACGTTGGCCGTGACGAAGCACAGGATGCCGGCGGCCTGGGCCAGCGCCTCGATGATCATCACGCCCGGCATCACCGGCCGGTGGGGGAAGTGGCCGGGAAAGAACGGCTCGTTGTAAGTGACGTTCTTGAGCGCGCGGATGCTCTCGCCCGGGCGGCATTCCAGCACCCGATCGACCAGCAGGAACGGGTAGCGGTGCGGCAGCCGCTCGAGGATCGCCTGCATGTCGAGTTGGACGGCTTCGGTCATGAGTCTCCTTCCTGCCCGGATTTGAGTCCCGCAGCCCGTTCCAGCGCGCGCACGCGTTCGTCGAGCCGGCCGCTGCGCTTGAAGCGCGCGACCAGGCGCCGCCAGGTGTGTGCCTCCTCGAAAGGAATGGTGCTGGAGTATACGCCGGCGCTGGTGATCGAGCGGCTCACCGCCGAGAAGCCGGTGATGACGACGTCGTCGGCGATGCTGATGTGTCCGGCGAATCCAACGTGGCCGCCGATCATGCAACGCTTGCCGATGGTGGTGCTGCCTGAGACACCGGTGCAGGCGGCGATGGCGGTGTGCGCCCCGACGCGCACGTTGTGTCCGATCTGGATGAGGTTGTCGAGCTTGACCCCCTCCTCGATCACGGTGTCCTCGATGGCGCCGCGGTCGATGGTGGTGTTGCAGCCGACTTCCACGTCCGCGCCGACGCGCACCGCGCCGACCTGTGGCACCTTCACCCAGGTGCCGCGCTCGGGCGCGTAGCCGAAACCGTCGCCGCCGATCACTGCGCCCGACTGCAGCACGGTGCGCGCGCCGATCTCGGTCCCGCGGCACAAGACGACGCGGACCGCGAGGCGCACGTCGGCTGCGAGCTTCACACCTTCCTCGAGCACGCAATGCGGGCCGACGACGCAGCGCTCCGCGACCACGGCGCGCTCGCCGATCGAGCTGAAGGCGCCGACGTGCGCGCTCGGATCGATGCGGGCGCTCGCGGCGACGAGCGCCGTCGGATGCACTCCGGGGGGCGGGGCGGGGTTCGGATGCAGCACGGCCGCGATGCGCGCGTAGGTCGCGTACGGATTCTCGGCGAGCAGCACGTGCGTCGGACAGTCCACGGCCGCGTCCGCCTTGAGGACCACCGCAGCGGCGCGCGTGGTGGCGAGCAGCGGCCGGTAGCGCGGATTGGCCAGGAAGGCGAGCGCGGTCGCATCCGCGTTGGCGAGCGTCGCGACGTGCTCGACCCGCGCCTCCGGGTCACCCCGCAGCTCGCAACCGAAGCGGGCGGCGAGCTCCCCCAGCGAGACGGACATGGCGCGAGTCAGCCCCCCGGTATTGCCTCGGACGCTATTTGCTCGGCGGCTTGGCCGGCGGCGGCGTGGCCGGCGCGGGAGCGGGCGTCGCTGCCGGCTTCGCCGCGGGCGCCGCGGCGGCGCGCGCCTGCAGGGCGGCGAGAATCGCCGGGGTGACGTCGAACGCCGGCGTCTGGTAGATGACCGCCTCACCGCTCAGGATGACGTCGAAGTTCTGCGCCTTGGCGTAACTGCGCACCTCCTCGCCGAGCGTGCGTTGCAGCCGGGAATACTCCTCATTGCGGCGCGCGGTGATGTCGTCCTGGAACTCGCCGCGCGCGCGCTCGAAGTCGCGCTGGCCGTCACGCAGCTCCTTCTCGGCCCGGATGCGCTGCTCGTCGGTCATGGTCGCGCCATCCTTCTGCAGCTTGTCCTGCTTGGTCTTGAGGGCCTGGGCCTGCGCCTGCAGGGTGCGCTCGCGCGGCGCGAACTCCGCCCGCATGGCATCGGCTACGGCCTTGCCCTGGGGCGACTCCTGCAGGAGCCGCTGCGGGTCGACGACCCCGATCTTGGGATCGGCCCACGCCGGCACCACGGCGAGTAGCCCCACCGCCGCCACGATCCATCCCGCCACCCGACTGCTGATCGAACAATTCACGGAACACCCACCTCGTATGCTGGAAATTATTGCGACGCCGCGGCCTCAAGGACGCCGGGCCAAACAAATAGTATCGCCTAAAGCCGGTTAAAAGGCTTGCCCCACCGAGAACTGGAATGTCTCGGTCTCATCGCCCCACCTCGTCACGCCGTCGCCCCGCTTCGCATTGAGCGGCAGACCCAGGCTGAAGCGGAAGAGCCCGATGGGTGCGAGCCAGGTGACCGAGACACCGGCCGAGCGCCTCAGGCTCGAGAAGCTCGTGAACCGGTAGTTCTCCGGCGTGACGTTGTCGGGTCCGAAGAACTGCAGCTTGCTGCCGGTCTCGAACACGCCGCCCATGTCGAAGAAGGCGCTGACACGCGCGGTCTGCGCCCACTTGGCCGGCATGGGGAAGATCAGCTCGTTCTGGCTGGTGATGCGCAGGTTGCCGCCGTACGGGTTGCCGAACTGGTCGCGGGGACCGAGCAGGCTCTCGCGAAAGCCGCGCACGTTGTCCGGACCGCCGCCGAAGAACTGGCGGTACGGCGGGAGGGCGGTGGTGCTGCCGAGCGGGGCGCCGTAGTCGGCGCCCTCGAGGAACGACAGCGCCCACGAGTGCCACACCGGCACGTACTTGAGGAACTGGTAGTTGCCGACCCAGTACCTGACGTCGCTCCCCGGCGTGGTCATGGCGAAGCTGATCGCCTGGTGCATGCCGCGATCGGCGAACAGGGTGCGGTTGCGCGTGTCCCAGTCCCAGCCGACCACCGCCTGCACGTTCTTGAAGTTCGTGCCGTAGAAGACGTATTCGTTGTTGCTCGCGTCATCGTGCGCCAGACGGGCGTAGGGATGGCCGTTGGTCTGCACCCATTGCTGCGCCTGCTCGGCGCTGGACAGCGAGTTGGTGAGGAGCTGCGAGGACTCGAACACGCCGCCGAAGCGCAGGTACATGGTCTCGCTGATCGGGTACGCCCAGGTCGGGCCGACGGTGAGCGTCTGCGAGGAGAAGTTCGACGACGAGGACACGAACTGCGTCACGTCGCGAAAGCTCGCCGAGATGGTGCGCTGCAGGTTGTCGATGTTGGTGTACGGGTTGGTCCACGCCACCGTGTACACCTTGCTGAAGGCGCCGCCGTTCAGCTCGACCGCGACGCGCTCGCCGGTGCCGAGGAAGTCGGCGTCGGCGAAGCTGGCGTTGAGCTGGAACTTGTAGGTCGCGGAGTAGCCGATGCCGCCGGAGAGCTGCGAGGCCGGCCCCTCCTCGATCTTGTAGTTCACGTCCACCTGGTCCGGGACGCCGGTCACGGGCGTGGTCTCGAATTCCACCGACTTCACGTACGGCAGGCGCTGGACGCGCTGCTTGGAGCGCTCGAGCGCCACGTTCGACAGCCAGCCGCCTTCGAGCTGGCGCATCTCGCGGCGCAGCACCTCGTCGTTGATGCGGTTGACGCCCGAAAAGGTGATGTTACGCACGTACACGCGATTGCCCGGGTCGACGAAGAAGGTGAGCGAGACCGTGTGGTGCTCGTTGTCCGTGGTTGGCACCGGCTCGACCTTGGCGAAGGCATAGCCGTCGCGGCCCATGCGGTTCTGCATCAGCTCCTGGGACGAGGTGATGAGCTTGCGGTCGAAGATCTCGCCCGGATGCACCAGCACCAGCCGCTCGAGCTCCGCCTGCGGCACCACGAAGGTGCCGGCCAGCTTGATCTGCGAGATCTTGTAGACCTGCCCCTCATCGACGTTGATGGTGATGAAGATGTCTTCCTTCTCGGGGGCGATCGCCACCTGGGTCGACTCGAGCTGGAAGTTGGCGTAGCCGCGGTCCATGTAGTAGTTGCGCACCTTCTCCAGGTCGCCCTGCAGCGACTCGCGCGAGTAGCGGTCGTCCTGCTTGTACCAGGAGAGCCAGTTGGGCGTCTTCAGCTCGAGGGTGTCGAGGATCTGCTTAGGCGGGAAGCGCGTGTCGCCGACGAGGTTGATCTGGCGGATCTTGGCGCGGTTGCCTTCCTTGATGTCGATCTTGATCTTGACGCGGTTGCCGGCTTCCTCCTCCACCTTGGCATCGATGCGCACCCCGTACTTGCCGCGCGCGAAGTACTGATCGGTCAGGTACTGGGTGACGTCCTCGAGCACCGAGCGGTCGAAGGTCTTGCCGGCCGCGAGCCCGACGCCGCGCAGCGACTTCTGCAGATCTTCGGTCTTGATGTCCTTGTTGCCGGTGATCTCGAAGCTCTCGATCGAGGGGCGCTCGAGCACCACGACCACCAGCGTGTTGCCGTCACGGCGGGTCTGCACGTCGCGGAAAAAGCCGGTGGCGTACAGCGCGCGGATCGCCTCGCGCACGCGCTGCGGCGACAGATGGTCGCCGATGTTGACCGGCAGATAATTGTAGACCGTGCCTTCCGAGACACGCTGCAGGCCTTCGACGCGGATGTCACCGACGGTGAAATCAGCCTCGGGCGCGCCTTGAGCAAACACCACCGCGGCGCGCAGCAACAGCGCGAGCGCGGCCAGGGCGACGCGCAACTTCATGCTTCAACACCCAAGTAGTCTTCCCTTCGCGCCCCCCGGGCGCCTTGTCTTGCATTATTCGAGAGCTGCAGGCCTCGCGGCCTTCAGCACGGTCGGGCCGCAGCGCGGCCCCGCACGAGCCAGTCAACCGAATTGGCGGGCAATGTCGTTGTACAGCGCCACACCCATCAGGACGATGAGCAACGCGATTCCCACCTGCTGCCCGAAAGCCTGGGTGCGCTCCGAGAGCGGACTGCCCTTGAGCCACTCGATGAGCTGAAAGGCGATTTGCCCGCCATCGAGGATCGGAATCGGCAGCAGGTTGAGAAAACCGAGCGACAGGGAAATCAGCACCAGGAAGCCGAGGAACGCCGACACGCCGGCCTCGGCCGAGTCGCCCGCGAACTCCGCGATCGACAGCGGGCCGCTCAAGTTCTTCAGCGACACGCGCCCGAGCACCATGCGCCAGAAGAGGCGCGCCTGCAGCACGGTCATGTTCCAGGCTTCGGCACCGGCGCGGGCCAGCGCGGCTCCCGCGTTGAGCTCGGTGTGCAGCAGCATCGACTCGGGATAGGTGCGCGAGGGCGGCGGCGGCTGCATCACGTGAATGCGTCCGACGCGCCTGCCGCCCACCTCATCGCTCGCGACCTGCACCTCGGCGCTGTGCGTCTCCGCGCCGCGGCGGTATTCGATAGTGACGCGCTCGCCCGGATGGGTGCTGATGCGCGCGATGATGTCGTGGAAGTTGGCGACCGGGGCGCCGTTGACGGCGAGGATCTCATCCCCGGCGGCAAGTCCGGCCCGCGCCGCGGGGCCGTCGGCCACGACCTGGCCGAGCACCGCCGGCACCGGCGGCCAGAACTGAAAGCCCAGGCCGCGCAGCAGCTCGCTCGGCTCGGTGAGGCGGCGGCGCGCGTCGGGGTCTGCGACCACGAGCCGGGCGGTGCGCGAGTCGCCGCCGGCGCCGTGCACGGCGAGATCCGCCTCGCCGCGCGCGCTCATGGCATCCAGCAGGTCGAACACCACGTCGCGCAGCCCCTGCACCGCCGTGCCGTTGACCGCGCGAATCTCATCGCCGCTGCGCAGGCCCGCCGCGGCCGCGACCGAGCCGGTGGTCACGTCGCCGACGATCGGCCTGACCTCGCTCGCCCCGTTCACCCAGAACATGCCCCACAGCACGAGCACCGCGAACAGGATGTTGAACGCGGGTCCGGCCAGCAGCACCGCGATCCGCTGCCAGTGCGGCCGGCGGGTGAAGGAGCGCGGCAGATCGGCAGCCTCGACCGGTCCCTCGCGCTCATCCAGCAGCTTCACGTAGCCGCCGAGCGGCACGGCCGCCACGACGTACTCGGTGCGGTCGGCGCCCACGGTCCACTTCAAGAGCGGCTTGCCGAAGCCGACCGAGAAGCGCAGCACCCGGAACCCGAGCCGCCGCGCAACCCAGAAGTGGCCGAACTCGTGCACCGTGACCAGGAGGCCCACGGCGACGACGAACCACAGTGCGTACCAGAAAAGGCTCATGCGCGAGCGCCCCTCACCGACTCACTTGTTGTAATGCCGACGATTCGCTCACCGGCGCGCTGTCGACCCTCGGCGTCGGCGGCCAGCACGTCCTCCAAACCGCCGATCGCCCCCCCGGCGCCCCGTTCCACTACGGCTTCAATGACCGCGGCGATGCCGGGAAAGTTCAATCGGTGCTCGAGGAATGCCTGAACGGCGACCTCGTTGGCGGCGTTGAGCAGCACCGGATGCAGCCCGCCGGCACGCGCCGCCGCCTGAGCGAGCGCGAGGCAGCGGAACCGGTCGTAATCGGGAGCCTGGAAGTCGAGCCGGCCGGCCTTCAGGAGGTCGAGGAATTCTACACCGGAGTCGATGCGCTCGGGCCAGGCGAGGGCGTGCGCGATGGGCGTGCGCATATCGGGCGCGGAGAGCTGCGCGAGCACGGAGCCGTCCACGTACTCGACCAGCGAATGCACGATGCTCTGCGGATGCACCAGGATCTCCACCTGCGCGGGCGTGAGTCCAAAGAGCAGGCACGCCTCGATGAGCTCGAGGCCCTTGTTCATGAGCGTCGCCGAGTCCACCGAGATCTTGCGGCCCATCACCCAGTTCGGGTGCGCGCAGGCGGCCTCGGGCGTCACTGACGCAAGTGCCTCGCGTGGCGTGGCGCGGAACGGGCCGCCCGAGGCCGTGAGCAGCACGCGCCTCAGGCCTGGAGGCGCGACCCCGGGGCGCGCGCCGGCCGGCAGACATTGGAAGATCGCGTTGTGCTCGCTGTCGATCGGCAGGAGTGTGGCACCGCCGGTGCGCACCGCCTGAAGGAGCAGCGGACCTGCCATCACCATGGATTCCTTGTTGGCGAGCAGCAGCCGCTTGCCGGCGCGTGCGGCCGCGAGCGTCGAGCGCAGGCCCGCGGCGCCGACGATCGCCGCCATGACGCACTCGACTTCGGCGAGCGCGGCGATCTCCTCGAGCGCGCCGGCACCGGCGAGCACTCGGGTACGCGGCGCATCGCGGCCGAGGAGCTCCTCGAGCTCGTGCACCGCGCCTTCATCGGCGAGCGCGGCGTAGGCCGGCTGCCACTCGAGGATCTGACGGGCGAGCTTGGCCGCGTTGCGGTGAGCGGCGATGGCGACGAGGCTGAAGCGCTCCCGGTGCCGGGATAGCACGTCGAGCGTGCTCTCCCCCACCGAGCCGGTGGACCCGAGTACCGCAACGCCGATCACGCCACGACTCCGAGGAGCGACAGGCCGAGGAGCAGCACCGGAGCGGCCCCGGTGAGGCTGTCGAAGCGGTCCATGACCCCGCCGTGTCCGGGAAACACGGTGCCGCTGTCCTTGATGCCCGCGAAGCGCTTGAGCAGGCTCT
>Ga0210409_10000092_pt1 | contig 202354 bp, 198 predicted proteins | sample IncBWH17MmetaG_FD_161649 | JGI IMG/M metagenome (GOLD analysis project Ga0210409, IMG submission 161649) | Forest soil microbial communities from Barre Woods Harvard Forest LTER site, Petersham, Massachusetts, United States - Inc-BW-H-17-M | ecosystem: Environmental > Terrestrial > Soil >... | reverse complement strand
CGCGGTTATGCTCGCGGTGGTGTTGGTGATCGTGGTGGGAACCATCCGTCTGATTGGTGCGAACGCTAACAACGTCTTTTCATCGGTTGCCAGCTCTATTTCACAGTAAATTCGAGAGCGCTTCGTTCCCCGGTTGACTGGTAACGCCCATTCGGTAGTCTCCGTCGATCTAAACAGTAGGTCTGTCATTCCCCGGAAAAAGTCGAAGTCAGGAGCACAAGCCCGCATCAGCTGTGGACAATGTTCAGGCTCTTGATGCCACGCGTAGCGTTCCGCGTGTCCACTACGAACTGCGACTCTCGAACCCCGCATAGTTGTAATCCGAGTGATCGGTCTCGATCAGCACGCATTCATACGGCCCCAGATTTTTTGATGAACGGGCGCATGGGCGCGCTCGCCCTAGTCACTTACGGTTTGGCTGTCACGATTCGAGATTTCGCGTAGTCTGGATTGTCAAACAGACCGACGCCAGCATTTGCGGTGTGTGCACACAAAACGCAGGAAACGAATCCATGGGAAAGTTCCGACTCGCGCTCATTTTCGCAGGATTGTTCTTCGCTGCCTTGATTATCACCTCCGGCAGATTTCTGGTGGTGAACCAACCTCGCAAGTCAGATGTCATGGTTGTTCTGGCCGGAGAAACGGACCGGCGTCCGGCACGAGGGCTGGAGCTACTCGATCAAGGTTACGCGCCACGATTAATTCTGGATGTTCCAGCCGAAGCCAGGATCTACCAGTGGAACCAGTTGGAGATTGCGCGGAAGTATGTTGAAGGGTTGCCGCGGGCTGGCGCAATTACCGTCTGTCCGATTTACGGACACTCCACCAGGGATGAAGCTCAAGATGTGTCCCGCTGCCTGCGAGGCAGCAGTGCCCGCAGCATTCTCCTGGTCACTTCCGATTACCACACCCGGCGCACACTCACTATTTTTGAGCGGGTTTCGCCGGCAGACTACAGCGCCGCGGCGGCCTTCGATGCTAGCGAATTTGGCGTGCAATGGTGGCGACATCGCGAGTGGGCGAAGGTGAACTTTGACGAATGGTTGAAGCTGGTTTGGTGGGAACTGGTTGACCGCTGGCGCTAGGGATTCGGCGCGTGCCGATTGTGCGCTGGTGACCAGACTAGGCAATTGACGGTGAATAGACCGCAGGCTAGCATCGTCTCGAAGAGTTTGTGCATTGTGTGTTCTATGCTGCGAAGCTTTATTTGCTGGATTTTGATCGCCCTTACTCCCGCATCCCTGATTGCGGCGGATGTTGATTCGGGTGCAGCCATGCTCTATGGCAAGGGCGCGGGCACGGTCTGGCTTAATGGCAAACCGTTGCCCCATTCCTCGGCGGTTTTCCCGGGTGACTTAATTCAAACCCAGGCAGAGTCCGTCGCGACCCTGGATGCGTCCGGCTCCGGTGTCATTGTCTTGCAGGACTCCATGGTGAAGTTTGAAGGCAACGCGGTGTCGCTCCAGCATGGAGGCGTCAGCGTGGCAACCTCTAAAGGCATGGTTGCGCTCGCGAAAGCAGTCACGGTAACTCCGGCTTCGAACGCTTGGACAGAATTTGAAGTGGCGGACACCGGCGGAACAGTTCAGGTCGTTGCCAGCAAAGGCAGCGTGAATGTCAATTGCGGTAAGGGTACTGCCAACCTCTCCGAGGGTGAGCAAGCTGCTCCTGACGATTCCGGGAACTGCAAGAAGAAGCGAAAAGGCGGGGGAGCGCCCGTGCCGGCAGATGGAAGCATTTTGACAAATCCTTATGTTCTGGGCGGAGCGGTAATAGGCGGAGGCCTGATAGTTTGCTTGCTGCTGTGCGACACATCCAAACCCTATCTCAGCCAGTGGAAGCCGTAGTTTCTAGATCTCCCCGAGCTGATCGCTTTCCCGCTTAATGTTTCTTTGTAGCGAACTCCAGACGGAAAGCGTGTGGAGGAGGCAGAATCGTGCCTTCTCGTGAAGCATTGGCACGTTCTTTACGGAGATGTCGACCAAAACGCGGCTCCATGGCGCAGAGCATGCAAAGGACATAGAAGAGCGCTGCGTTCCCCGGAATTTGCAAGTTGAAATCCACGAAACTGTGAACCAGAATTCCGGTCACACCCAACATCGCGGCTAGAGTCACAGCGCTATTCGTATCGGACGGCCAGGATTTCAACTTTCTTAGAGCTGACCGAAACAGCGTCAGCAAGAACCAGAGAGCCGTGCCAAATCCAAGCACTCCCATTTCCACCAGCAATTGCAAGTAATCGTTATGCGCCATGCCCACTTGGAGATTCGTCGCGAGCGTGCTGAACTGCGGATAGATGTCAGGAAACACACCCAAACCCCAACCTAAGACTGGCTTCTGCGCGAATATTCTTAATGAATCTTGATCGAGGGTCAGGCGCGTGCCTCCGGACAACTCCGTCCGGGTTCCGCTATGAATGCTCGTGATGCGCTCCACTAGCTCGCCGCCCCCGAGCCAAACCAATAATCCAAAGACAATTACCACGAAGGCACCGAACGCGAGGGCTGCCTTCCAGTTCTTGCGTCGCGTGATCAGGAAGCCCGCGAGCAAAACTATCTGCGCTGTGAAAGCAGCCATGCCGCCTCGCGATCCTGACAGAAAGATTGTGCTGGCCATCAGGGCCGCCGCCAAAGCAGCCAGCGCCCGGCGCGACGCCCGAACGCCGTCGGCAAAAGAAATGACGAGAGGAATCGGCGTTAGCATCTCCATCAGACCCGCATAGTGGTTGTGATTTACGTAGGGGCCATAAATCCAACCGCCGGATTCCAATGTCCGAAGCCAATACAGTTTGCCGTTCGGGGCGATGTCCTGAATCAAGGCAAACATCGCGACGGCGAAACCGTATCCAGAGAACATCCACGCGAGCACCTTAACTTGCGATGTCCGGCGCAAGCACTGAACTGCCAGGAAAGATAAAAGGCCATAGGCGCCGTACAGCAACGCAGCGGAGGAAGTATGGGCACGATAGGCCGAACGCGCCGTCGTCAATTGCAATAGAGTAAGGCCGGCGAAAAGCAGCATCGGGAAAAACAGCGGGTTGCCCACGATTTCTAATTCTCCTGCTGCCAGCTGCCGCGTAGCCCAAAGTACGAAGAGCAAGCCCGCACCCACTTCGAGGATTGAAATCGACCACACTTCAACCGCACCAAATGCCACCGGCCCAAACAACAGGAGGCCAAATACGCTGTAAAAGAGCACTCGATCGAGCGCCGAACTTAAGGGCCGCCGATAGAAACCCGGTTCGGCAGTTAGCACGAGGGGCAGTGGTGAGGTCACTGGCCACCCGCTGTTGTTTGTTCCCGGACGAGGTGTCGCTGCGCCAAATGGACGCCGCCAATCCAAAGCTTGCCCCGAATCGCATCTCCGGCAGGCACGCGCTGTATCCGTAGAACCAGCAGTTTCGTATCCGGGCCGGTGTCAAACGTTCCCGTAACCTGCTTCCAGAAATCCGCGTCTCTGAGCTCGTCGCTGGCAAAGTAGTTAGCCCCGGTAAACCGGTCCACGAGCAGGAAGCGTGGCCCACCCGCACCCACTAGGCCTTGCGACTTGAAATAGGCTGAGAACTCGTATGTTGTGTTCGGCTCGACGGGAATAAGTTGCCGGATACCGACGTCGTCGATTCCACGACTGTCAAAGACAATGGAAAGCGAACGTTGGCCGGAGTGCAACTCGGTCGCGTCCAGCGCCAGTGAAACATCGGATGATTTCTCATACTGCCAATCGAATCCGCCGTTCAGCACAGGCAAGCTGAAATCGCCGTTAACCACGAGATTCTCCGACGAGGCCTGATATCCAGTGAGTTCGGATAGACTCGCCGCTTGTTGCCAAGCTTGTCGAGCATGCGCCACATCCCGCCGGTCGACGAGATATCGCACATAATTGAAGACATGCTGAGTCTCCACTGGATGCTGAAACTTCACCATCTCGGACCAGACTCTTGCCGCTGCGCCTGGCTCGTTCCTGGAAATCAAGAAATCCAGGAATGACGAGTAAACTTCCGCGTTGCGCGGAACAACGTCCCGCAGGAGAGCTTCGACGTCCGGTTTGATACGCCAGCAGCGATCCAAAGCGTCGGGTGGCAGATAAGGATCGTTCTCCAGAACCACGTGGAATTCCCGGAGTGCCTTGTCCGTTTCACCCATGGTCCAGTAGAAATTCGCCGCCTCCCAAGCAACACCGGGAGCGGAGGGATCAGCAGCGATGGCGCGTTGCAACGCATCCTTTTGACGGTCGCCGTCGGCGAGCCTCCGATAAGTTCTGGAGAGTGCAAGCCAATAGCCGGCGTTGTACGGGTTCAGCGCAGTAGCCGATTTGAAGAATTGTGCAGCAGCCGCTGGTTCCCGTTGGGTCTCAAGGAAATAATGCCCAATCCGGTATTGGTACTCAGCATTCTCCGGCCTCAGGTGGGCGGCTCTTTGGAGGCTCGCGAGGTCAAGCTTCTTGGAGAAATAATCGGCCAGGAATTCGCTGGCTGCGAGCCCAATGTAAAGCCCAGTGAGTGCCAGGCATGCGCTTAAGAAGATAATTTTACGGGCTGGGCTTTGAAGCGAAATCTGCAAGCCGCTGTTTTCGTGGGAGTGAATCCTAGCCTGATGCGGCCCCACACTACGCTCCGCCGGAGGCGGCTTCGGAAGCGACTTCCTCCGTCTTCAGCGCATCCTCTTGGTAGTATCCGTGGCCATACTTTCCCTGATATTCGTAGTGATAATAATAGTCGGGCGAATTGAGATCGACAGCGTTCACTAACACGCCGCACACTCGCGCGTTCACTTGCAGAAGGATGTCCCGCGCGCGCCGGAGAGCTGGTTTTGTCGTGTGTCCCGACCGAATCACGAGGACAACTGCGTCCGCGTCGGTCGACATTACCACCGCATCTGTAACTGACAGCGTCGGCGGAGAGTCTATGACAATGTGGTCATATTGTTTTCTCAGCTCCGCAAGAATATTTTTCATCTTTGTGGAAGCGAGAAGTTCAGCCGGGTTCGGTGGCGGCGTTCCGGCTGGGAGTATGAAGAGGTCAGGCAGAATCGTCGAGGGAATAATTGCTTCTTGAAGGGTCGCGGCGCCAGTCAGTACGTTGCTGAGCCCGATCTTCGGACCCATCCCGAGGGTCTTGTGAATGCTGGGTCGGCGAAGGTCCGCATCAATCAACAATACTCGCGTGCCTTTCTGAGCTAGCACGATCGCGGAGTTTACACTGGTCGTGGTCTTGCCTTCCTCGGGTAGAGCGCTGGTAATAAGAATGACGTTTGGGGGTCCTCCCGCAAATGTGAGGAGCAGCGACGTACGCAGCGCGCGGTAGGACTCCGCCATCTGCGACCTGGGACGCGATTTTGTCACTAGTTCTACGGCTTCTTTGGACGATGCAAGTGCCAACTTCTCTCGGCCGCCCAATTCCCTGGTGCTTCTGGACCCAAGAGGAATCATGCCCAGGGACGGAAGCGCTGAGATGGTTTGTGCTTGTTCTGGCGTGCGCACGGTATTGTCCATGCTTTCCAGAAGAAAAGCGAGCCCGATGCCGGTGGAAAGACCCAGCGCCAGTGCGAAAGCAAGATTTCTCAGAAGGTTTGGTCCCGAAGGCGAGGTGGGAACCCGCGCGACATCCACGATGCGAAAGTTATTCGACCTCAAGCCTGCGGTAACGCCGGCTTCTTTCAATCTCTCCAGCAAGCCTTCTGAGAGCGTGCGGTTCGCATCAACGTCGCGCTTGAGCAGGCTGTATTCGATGGCACTCTCGTTAAGCTTGTTAGCCTCCTGCTTTTGCCGCTCCAGTGCGGTACGCAGCATGCTCTCGCGCTGCACGGCAGCAAGATAGTCGCCGCGCAGACGAGCGGCCACCTTGCGCATTTCAGTCTGAATCTCTTCGTCGACTTCCTTGAGTTGACTATTCAGCTGAGCCAATTTCGGGTAGGAAGGCCCAAATTGCGTGTTCAGTTGCGCCACTTGGATCTTGAGATCGGCTTGCTGTTCACGCAGCTTTTCGAGCAGCGCTGAATTGGCATTGGAACCCTTCGCAGCGCCGTCGACGTTGGCGGCCGCAGCGGCGGCAATCGAATCAGAATCACCGGACTGCACCAGGTGGTAAATCGACTCTTTTTCCATCCGGACGGATTCAGCCGAGGTCAATTCCCGGTTCAACTCATCCAGTTTGGCGGTCGTGATGTTCTGCTTCTCGTCGATCCCGAGGATTTCGTGTTCCTTCTGGTACTTGACCAGTTTCTCCTGTGAAGTCTCCACTTTTATTTGGAGGTCGACCAACTGCTTCGAAAGCCAGTCCGACGCCTGCATTGTGGACTCGAATCGCGTCTTAAAGTTTTGCTCCACATATGTATTGGCGAGTGTGTTTACTACGTGCGCTGCAAGATTCTTGTCCGGACTCCGGTAACGGAGTTCGATGATTCTCGTATTCGGAACGAGAGAGACCGCAAGGTTACCCTTGAAGTTGGCTAGAGCAGCCGAGGTCTTTGCAGAATCCGGCTGCATTGCATCCGTTGTAAGCTCCAGTGAGGAAGGCAGGGGTTTGCTCTTAGCCTCGACTTCCGGCTGCTTGTCCAGACTGAGCTGCCGGATAACCTGCAGAGCCAACAGATCACTCTTCAGAATTCGCACCTCGGTATCCAGGTCAGTAGGATCGTAGTAATCGAAACCGCCGGATGAATCTTTCAGGTTAAAAGTGACTGGGTCCACTTTGTTAATGGCGATGCTGCCGACCGCTTCGTAGATCGGTGTGCTTCGCAGCGTGGAAATCGCGACGACGCCCACGACCAATAACACACTCGCAATCACGATCCACTTGCTCTTGATAAGCACCCGCGCGTATTCCCGGAGCAGAGAATCTTGCGTGGGAATGCCAGAATAGGGGCCCGGTGCGGCATTGCGGTTGAGCTCAATAGGCTGGAGTTCGCGCAGGATCTGGCCATTCAGCGGTAACAGCGGTCCTGAATCCATCTGGCTCCCCGTCGCTGCCTCCTCTTACTGATATTCGGCTCAGTCTAGCATCGCAAGGCGAACACCGAGCCCTCCTAATTAGGCGGGTTCCTTAGTGTTAACGGGGGTTCCCCAGGTTTGAGTCGGGCTTATCTCCGCTATACTGGCGCTGAAATTTGATTTCGACCGTAAGCGACACGAGCTACGCGTGCAGGTTGTTTGGAAAGATGCACTCACTTCGAGGGATCACATCGTGAACTGGTCCGAACAGGTTGTATTAGTTACCGGCGGGACGGGTTCTTTTGGCAGGAAGTTCGTCGAGCTCATGCTCCGCGAATACCGCCCGCAAAAGCTCATCATCTTCAGCCGTGACGAACTCAAGCAGCATGACATGAGGGCTTCGGGGTTTGATCATCCGAGCTTGCGCTATTTCATCGGTGATGTTCGTGATCCTCAGCGTTTGGAACGCGCATTTTCCGGAGTCACGGTCGTGGTTCATGCCGCAGCGCTCAAGCAGGTTCCGGCCTGCGAATACAATCCCTTCGAAGCCATCCAGACCAATATTATGGGTGGCCGCAATGTCATCGACGCCGCGATCAACCGCGGTGTGCGCCGCATTCTGGCGCTGAGCACCGACAAGGCGGTAAATCCGATCAATCTGTACGGCGCAACTAAACTCTGTGCGGAGAAAATGTTCGTGCAGGCGAACGCCTATTCCGGCGCTCAGAACACTCGATTCAGTTGTGCGCGCTACGGGAATGTGCTGGGCAGCCGTGGCAGCGTGATTCCAGTCTTCCAGGAGCAGCGCAAGCGGGGCAGGATTACGATCACCGATTCCCGCATGACTCGCTTCTGGATCACGATCGAGCAGGGAGTCAGGCTCGTGGTTCGCTGCATCGAGCAGATGCATGGCGGCGAGATTTTTGTTCCCAAGATTCCAAGTATGAAGCTGGCGGAAATGGCCGAGGCAATCGCCCCGGGCTGTGATGTGGAAGCAATCGGGATACGGCCAGGCGAGAAACTGCATGAGGTGCTGCTATCGGAAGACGAAGCTCGCCATGCGCTCGAAATCGATGACATGTATGTGATCCAGCCGGCGCATCCCTGGTGGCGAAAGGAGAACTGGAAGCAGGCGCGGCCGCTTCCCGATGGATTCCGCTATAGCAGCGACAACAATCCGCAATGGCTGAGCGCCGAGGCATTGTATGAACTTGTCGACGATGCCTCTCCGCTGGTCGTCGCCTGGCCACCGGAAGAAAAGCTACGCGCGCCCGCCTAAAGGGAGACTCATGACCGTAGCCCCAGTAAGCAGTGAAGTGCCCGCGATCCTCGGCGGATTGCCTGTCCGAGAAACTCTGTTGCCGTACGGACGACAATCGATCGATGAGAGCGACATTCAGGCCGTGGTGGAAACGCTGCGCTCCGATTGGCTGACCACAGGTCCCAAGGTCGCTGAGTTCGAAGAAGCGATAGCTGCCTGGGTCGGCGCAAAGTATGCGGTCAGCTTCAGCTCTGGCACCGCCGCCTTGCACGCGGCGGCTTTCACCTGCGGGCTGCAAGCAGGGGATGAGGCCATTACTTCTCCGCTGACTTTCGCCGCCACGGCGAACTGTGTGCTCTATCAGGGTGCCATGCCGGTCTTTGCCGATGTTCTAAAAGATACGTTGAACTTGGATCCTGAACAGGTTGCGGCCCGGATTACGGCGCGAACAAAAGCGATTCTTCCCGTCGATTACGCCGGCCATCCTGCAGACTTAGATTCCATTTTTCAATTGGCTGACCGCCACGGGCTGGTTGTGATCGAGGACGCCTGTCACGCCTTGGGCGCGGAGTACCGCGGGCGGCGTGTGGGCAGTGTCGCGCATATGACCGTGTTCAGTTTTCATCCCGTCAAGCATTTGACGACCGGTGAGGGCGGCATGGTCACGACCGATAATCCTGTCTTCGCCGAGACGCTTCGCCGGTTTCGCAATCACGGGATCGGCAGCGACGCGAAGCAGCGGCAGAGCGCGGGCCAATGGCACTACGAAATGGTTCTGCTGGGCTTCAACTACCGCCTGACCGACATCGCTTGCGCTCTTGGCCTTCAGCAAATGAAAAAGCTGGAAGCGAATTTGGAGCGACGCAGGCAAATCGCTACCCAGTACAACCGAGAGTTCCGCAGCATGACTGGCGTGCTCGCCCCCGTCGCTCGCCCCGATGTCAATCCCGCTTGGCATCTCTATCCGATACGTCTCGACTTGACCAAGCTATCGGCTGGCCGGGGCGAACTGTTTCAGGCGCTTCGCGCTGAGAATATTGGCGTGAACGTACACTACATCCCCGTTCATCGTCATCCGTACTACCGCGATCGCTTTGGATACAAGGGCGGGGAGTTTCCCGTGGCCGAAGCCGCCTATGAGCGCCTGATTAGTTTGCCGATGTTTCATGGCATGAACGATAACGATGTCGAAGACGTGGTATGCGCAGTTCGCAAAGTCGTCATGCACTATGCAAACTAAGCTTCCAGAAACCAGGAGGGCTTGATGTCAACAGCGCAAGAGACACCGCAGCTTGGAGAATGGCGCGGGGAGTTTGGCCGTGAATACACGACTCGAAATTGTCTTACTCCTGAACAAGTGGACGCGCTTTGGGTGAAAAACTATGGCATCACGAGAACTGAACTGAACCGCCGCTTCCTTGCCGGGATTCCAACCGACGCGCGAATCCTGGAAGTCGGATGCAACATGGCCAACCAGCTATTGCTCCTCCAGCAGTTGGGTTATTCCAACCTGCACGGCGTGGACGTCCAGAGCCATGCTCTGGAAATGGCGAGATCCAGAACGAAGAATGTGAATCTTGCCCAGGCCTCCTCGTTCGCGCTTCCTTACGAAGACAAATACTTCGACCTGGTTTTCACCTCGGGAGTCCTGATCCATATCTCGCCGAAAAATATTCTAGCCGCCCTGAAAGAAATTCACCGATGTGCAAAGAGCTACATCTGGGGCTCCGAATATTACGCACCGGTCGCAACCGAAATCAACTACCGGGGCCACAGTGAGCTGCTTTGGAAGATGGACTACGCGAGGGAGTATCTGGCTCGCTTCGAGGATTTGGAACTGATGTTGGAGCAGCGGCTTCCATACACGGGGAATCAGAATGTTGACTCGATGTTTATGCTCCGCAGAGTTGCACACAAGTAGTTAGGTGCCCGAGATCTTAAGGTTCCGATGAAGATCGTTGCAATCATCCAGGCCCGAATGGGCAGCACTCGTTTGCCCGGCAAAGTCCTGATGGATCTGGGCGGCGAAACGGTTCTCGCCCGGGTCCTTGCCCGATTGCGGCGCGCCATATTGATCGACGAAATTGTGGTCGCGACAACCGATTCCACCGTCGACGATGCTGTTGTCCGCGAATGCCAACGGCTTGGAGTTTCATTCTTTCGTGGCTCCGAGCATGATGTTCTGGATCGTTACTATCACACAGCTCGAGTTTTCGCGGCGGAAGTCGTCGTGCGCATTACGTCAGACTGTCCCGTGATCGACGCCGATCTGGTGGACGAAACGATTCGCGCATTTCAGTTGCAGTGCGGAGACTATTGCAGCAACTCATTTCCACGGACTTATCCCCGCGGGTTGGATGCGGAAGTTTTCACCATGAAGGCGCTGGAACAGGCTTGGCGCGATACTCGCCGACCCTACGAGCGAGAACACGTGACGCCATACTTTTACGAGCATCCAGAATTATTCCGACTAGTTTCGCACCGAGGGCAGGTTGACCACAGCCAATATCGCTGGACGCTTGACACCGGGGAGGACCTCGAACTACTCCGCATCATCTATGCGCGATTCGGCAACAAGGACTATTTTAGCTGGCAAGAAGTCATTCAGCTCATGGAGCGCGAGCCCGAACTTGTCGAACTGAACTCGCACGTCATTCAAAAAACCTTGCACGGAGCCTGATGTTGGCGAAGACCCTCATCATCCGCGCCGACGCCAGTATCGCGATAGCGACAGGCCATGTGATGCGTTGCCTGGCGCTGGCTGAGGCGTGGCAAGATGCCGGGGGAAATGTCGTATTTGCCATGGCGGAATCCACGCCCGCGATCCACGCACGCCTGCTTCTTGAAGGGATGGAAATCGTCCAACTGAACGCTGTTCCCAATAGCATCGAGGACGCCTGCACAGTTTCAGCACTGGCAAGCGATCGTCAGGCCACATGGGTGGTCGCGGATGGTTATCGCTTCGATTCGCAGTATCAGCGCAACCTGAAGAATGCGGGCCTGAAGCTGTTGTTCATCGACGACCTTGGTCAATGCAAGCACTACTCAGCGGATATCGTGCTAGATCAAAATGTTCATGCCTGCGAGAAGATGTACGCAAATCGCGAGTCGTATACCCAACTGCTGCTCGGTCCGCGTCATATCATGCTACGGCGCGAGTTTCAGGTACGGCGCGATTGGCGACGCAAGATTCCCCAGCTTGGCCGCAAGCTGCTAATCACCATGGGCGGCAGCGATCCCGATAACCTTACGCTGCGTCTGATCGAGACTTTTCCCAGAATTTCCGTTCCAGATCTTGAGATCACAGTTGTCGCCGGCGGTAGCAATCCGCAACTGGCTGAGTTGCGGCGAAGAGTGGCGGAGCTAGATCTGCCAATCCACCTTGTAGGCAATGCCAGCAACATGCCCGACCTGATGGCGCAGGCTGACGTCGCAATTATCTGCGCGGGGGGAACTCTTTGGGAACTTCTGCACATGGGCTGTGCCACCTTAAGCTATTTCCGTACCCCAGTTCAGGGGCAGATCATTGCAGAACTCGATGACATGGGGGCGGTACACAGTATGGGTTCAGTCGAAGACTTTGATCAGAACAGTCTGGTTCGTGCCGTAGAAGAAACTATGGCGTGCCAGGATCGCAGAGAACGGATGGCTCAACTGGGAAGGACAGTGGTGGATGGCGAGGGAATCGGCCGGGTTCTCGATTCTGTTCTGTGCAATGGAGAGGATTGCCCTGGGCTCAGCATGCGCGCAGTCGAACCTGATGAGCACGAGGATTTCCTGAAAATGGCGGAGCATCATTTCCGAGAATTGAATCCTATGTTCGCGCCAGCACAAGATTGGAAGAATTCCTACTGCGAGAAAATCAAGAACAATCGAAAGTATTCGCTTCGCTGGATTATCGTCGACGGGCGGCCTGCGGGATTCATTCTTTTCGGGGTGGAAGAACATCGGTTTCTACCGCGTCTCACAGGTGCAATCTATGAGGTCTATGTCATTCCTGAGCAGCGCAGAAAAGGCATTGCTCGAGCTTGCGCAAAACAGGTCATTGATGAACTGTGGAAGTTATCGCCTTCGAAGATTCAATTGGAAGTGGTCGAAGGCAACGCCGGCGCCACAGAACTCTGGAGATCGTTGGGCTTCCAGAAGGTTACCGAGCGTTTTGTGCTGACGGGAAAGACCGGGTGACGAAATGAAGATAGCGATTTCGCAGCCCGCGTACCTGCCCTGGCTCGGCTACCTCGACCTGATCGATCAGGTAGACACATTTGTCCTTTTGGATAACGTTCAATTCGAAAAGCAGTCCTGGCAACACCGCAATCGAATTAAGACTCCGGCCGGCCTGCAATGGCTCACGGTGCCCGTCTTATTCCGCGGACGCTTTGGCCAGTTGATTAATGAAGTCGAAATTCGCGATGTCGAGTTCTGGCGCAATCAAGTTCGCGCCATTGAACTGAACTATCGTCGCACGCCGTTTTTTGATAACTACTTCCAGGATCTGAGTGCCCGGATGAGAACAACGAACTCGTGCACCGCGCTGATCGCCGATCTGGACATCCGGTTAATCGAATGGTTTATGGACGTGCTGGGGATTCAAACGCGTTTATTGCTCTCGTCTCGCCTGGAGCAACCAGGCAGGCGGACGGAATTGTTGGCCAACATATGCCAGTCGGTCGGCGCCAACCAATACGTTTCACCTCTCGGGTCCTCAGCGTACTTGCTGGAGGAGATTCATGTACTGCTCGAAAAGGACATAGACGTCGCGTTCCAACACTACGAGCATCCGCAGTACCGGCAGCTGTTTCCCCCGTTTTGTCCGTACGCCTCAATTCTCGATTTGATTTTCAATGAGGGCGAACGAGCGCTTGAAATCCTACGGAGCGGACGGCGGACTCCTTTTCTGCCAGACGAAGTCAGCGACATGGTTTCAGTAAATGCGGGAGCTCGATGATCACTGGTCTGACAATTGGAAATCGGCAAATCGGTGCGGGCCAGCCGGTGTACGTCGTCGCCGAGCTTTCCGCCAATCACAATCAAGACTTTGACCAGGCAGTCCGTCTCATCGAGGCCGCCAAGGAGTGCGGGGCTGACGCGGTAAAAGTGCAAACCTACACGCCGGACACGATTACGATTCGCAGTGATCGTGAGTTCTTCCAAATTCGTGGCGGCACGCTCTGGGATGGCCGCACCCTCTATGAACTCTATGGCGAGGCTTGCACGCCGTGGGATTGGCAGCCCAAACTAAAACAGGTCGCCGACGATCTTAAACTGGACTTCTTTTCTTCTGCCTTCGACTCAACCGCCGTGGACTTTCTGGAGAGCATGGCGGTACCGGCATACAAACTCGCATCCTGCGAACTCATTGACATTCCGCTTCTTCAGAGAATATCGCGCACCGGCAAACCGCTGATCATCTCGACGGGCATGGCGACCATCGAGGAGATTGACGAAGCCGTCGCGACTGCTCGTCATGCAGGCGCCGGGCAAATCGCGTTGCTGAGGTGCACGAGCGCTTACCCGGCTCTCCCGGGTGAGATGAACTTGCGGACGATACCTGAGCTTATGCGAAGGTTTGAAGTTCCGATCGGATTATCGGATCACACCATGTACATCGCCGTACCCGTGGCGGCAGTGGCCTTGGGAGCATGCATTATCGAAAAACACTTCACCTTATCCCGATCGCTGAAGGGACCCGACAGCGCTTTTTCCCTGGAGCCAGCAGAGTTCAAAGCCATGGTAGAAGCAGTTCGAGTTGCCGAGAAATCTCTAGGAGAGATTCACTTCGGCCTGACCGAAAGCGAACGAAGCAGCCGCGTCTTTCGCCGGTCGCTTTTTGTTGTCCAGGATGTGAGGCAAGGAGAACCTTTCAGCGTGGAAAATGTCCGATCGATTCGGCCCGGTCACGGACTGCACACTCGGCATCTCCCGCAGATCGTCGGCAAACGTGCATCTCGTGACATCGAGAAGGGCACTCCGCTGAACTGGGACCTGGTGGCCGGAGCATGAGGCTGGTCAGTCCGCTCTTGAAGCACGTTGTTTATCCCGGCCTGTCCAGGGCAGGGTATCTTCGCTGTGCAGCCGGGGGCGGACCCGCCGTGTTGACGTATCACGGTGTGTTGCCCGTTGGATACAAAATTGTCGACCCATGCCTGGATGGCAATCTGTTGAGTGCGGATTCCTTTCGCCGGCAGATGCGCTTCATCAGGAAGCAGCACAACGTGATCTCTCCAAAAGAATTCCTGCTCTGGTGTGAGGGCGGGCATGAATTGCCTCCGTGTTCCGTCCTGCTGACTTGCGATGACGGCTTGCGGAGTTCGCTCTTCGAGATGGTGCCCATTCTTCGGGAATTTGATCTTGAGTGCCTATTCTTTGTCACTGGCGCTTCGCTCAACCCAACGCCCACAATGCTCTGGTACGAGGAACTTTATCTGATGTTCCTGGCAGCTCCTGAAAGCTTTACGTTGGAGTTGCTCGAAATCGGACTGCAAGTGGAGGTAAAGCAACAAGGAAAGCGTTCGTCGTGGTGGGAGTTGGTGATGAAGCTTTCGCAATACGACCTGAATCGCCGGAGAACACTTTTGGCGAGAATAAGGATGCAGTTGGGATTTTCTGTGCAATGGGATGCTGAATACCGCGACGACGCTGTACTGAGCCGACGATTCTGGATGTTGAGCCTGGCTGAACTGCATCAGCTTCGCGAGGCTGGGATGAGCATCGGCGCCCACACCCTCTCTCATCCGATGCTGTCACAGTCATCGGACGACGTGGCGTGGAACGAAATTTCGGAGTGCAAGCGTAATTTGGAGCTGGCTTTGGAACAAGAGGTGTGGGCGTTGGCTTATCCGTTCGGCAATTCGTCTTCGGTGACGTCGCGAGAACTGGAAATGGCGAAACGAGCAGGCTTTAAAGCTGCATTTCTCAACGCGGGCGGCGACTTCGGAGCCCAAACTCCGAAATTCGCCCTGCCGCGCGTCCACATTACGGCTGATATGAGTCTCGCGGAATTCGAAGCACACATTTCGGGGTTTCATCGCTCATTGCAGGAATTGTTTAGACCAGCGAGCCCCAGCGCGGTTGAGGGGCGAAACGCTTGAGGAGAGATTGGAGCCACAACGAAATTGAAAAATCTCATCTGATGAGAAAAATGCTTTGCGCCTAGTTCTGCATCGAGAAATTCCCGAAGACGACCGCTTGGCCTGCCAGTGGAATGCACTGGTGTTGCAGATGGAGTGTCCGGAGGTTTTCTACACTTACCAATGGGCGCTGGCCGTAAGCCGCGCCTACAGCAGTTCCGTCGCACCGTTGTTGATTCTGGCTTACGACCAGGATTCTCTGGTCGGCGTGGTAGCGCTGGCCACCGATAGTCTGCGACGAGGAACTTTCTTCCTGAACAGCACAACGGCGGATTATTGCGATTTTATTTCATCGCCCGCTAACCGTGCGGATTTTGTTGGTCTGGTCTTTCGGGAATTGCGGAGATTAAGAATACCTGCGTTAGTGGCTGCGAATTTGCCGGCGGATTCTGTTACCTCCGGCATTTTTCCCGAAGCTACTGGACCGCTAGGCTACAGGGCATTTTTCCGTCCGGCCTCGCGCTGTTCTCAGATCACGATGGGATCATCTGTGGAGCGTCGAAACCTGCGCGATGTCGTAGCCAATCGCAAGGCGCTTCGCTATTCCCTCAAAAGCCTGGAAAGGCACGGTCCGCTGAGCATCGATCATCTGAAGTCGGCTGAGAATCTTCAGACTGCGCTGCCAGAGTTTATGCGAGCGCATATCGCGCGATTCTCCGCCACAGGCCGGCGCAGCAATTTGGCACATCCAGAGCGGCAAATGTTCTTGATCGAGTTAGCTGGCTTGCTCTCCACCGCGGGCTGGATTGTGCTTTCCCGTCTCCGAGTTGGGGATGACTCGGTGGCGTGGAATTATGGTTTCAAGTTTTCAGGAAGCTGGTTTTATTATCAGCCAACGTTCAACAGTGACTGGCGCAAGTTTTCTCCCGGGTTCTGCCTTCTTTCGAAGATCGTGGAATCTGCGTGCGACGATCCTGCAATCGAACGGGTAGATCTTGGACTGGGAGCGGAGGGTTACAAAGAGCGATTCGCCACAGGCATTCGCCAGACGTTGGACGTTACCGTCACTGCCTCGACCACGCATTACCTCAGGGAGGCTGCTCGTTATCACGTTGCTACTGCCATCAAATCTTCCCCTCGTCTTGAGCATGGCGTTCGGCGGATGCTGGGGCGTGTACCTGTCGGAGGCGGCCAAGGTTGAGAGTCTTGCTGCTTCATCCGTCCGACACGCTTCCATGGCCCACCCCCAGCGAGCGTTGGGATCTGATCATTGATTTCGCGCGCGCCCCTGACAGTGCTTACGAGAACTGGCGCCGCCAGGCCGGCTGTCCGCTGCTTAGCCTTTACCAGTTCGCTGAAGAAGTCGGCGATCTACGAGTTACGCGGGAACTCTTGCAACTTGGAACGGGCTACCTGGGGGACCACTGGGGAATCGATTGGTGGGACGTGTTGTCGCTGGAGATTATGGCAGAGCTTCGGCAACTGATGCTCGTGCACAGGCTCTCGAAAGAGCTGCACCGGAATTGCGAGCTGTACGCAACTCGGCTCCATCCCCTTGCCACGGCGCTGCAGAAACTTCTCGGCGCTAGGCTGACGTTCTTGGAAAGCAATTTCCGAGCGGTCATCCGCCGGATGCGTCACTATCACGAAGCCTTCTCGCACCTCGACACCGCCGAGCTTGCCCAGGTTCTTGCGGACAAGTTCGACAGCGATCATTCCATCCGTCGCCGCGCTGCATGCCGTACACGCCCGACGGGTATGCCCGTCATCTTGCTCCCGTCAGCTTATCTTAATGTCTCTCGTGTCGCGCTTTCCTACGCGGAACAACTCCCCGTTCATCAGTTCCTGTTAGTCCACGCCAGGAATAATGCCAGGGTTGCCGCGCTTCCGCCAAACGTCAGGTCGGCATCGCTGTCGCCATACTTCGTACCGAGCGACACGCTGGAAATCGCTTCCCTGCTCGATTCGTGGAGCGGTTTGAGAAAGCATCTTGTTTATGGCGCCGAAGAATTCAACATGGCTGATGCGATGGGATTGCTTGGAAAGATTCCCACGCTTCTGCGTTGGGGATTGGCGCTCCGGGATGCCTGGATCCGGGTGCTCAAATCCGAGAATGTGACCGCTTGTTTTTCGGCTGATGCGAGCAACCCTCCTTCGAGCATTCCGCTCATTATGGCTCAAAAACGCGGGCTTCCGGTTCTCGCCTGCCATCACGGCGCGCTCGACTACCAAATGGCGATCAAGACGAACCATGCGGATGTCTATTTGGCGAAGAGTGAAATGGAGCGCGATTACCTGCGGCGTATTTGCCGTCTTGCGGCGGAGAAGATAGTCGTCGCGCCGCGAGTGTCGTCGAGGCCGCCGCGTGCGTTACGCCATTCGGCTCCGTGGATGGTTTTTTTCACCGAACCCTATGCCAGCAGCGGGTGGCGCAGCGATGAAGTCTACCGCGATCTTTTGCCGCGCTTGTGTGCCCTCGCTCGGACCTGCGGTCTGAAACTGGTCTTCAAGCTTCATCCATTTGAAAGCATCAAAGGCCACAGAAAGATGTTACGCCGCCTCGTCCCACAGTATGAACGCCAAATAGAAGTGCTTGCAGGCCCACCATCAGGTCAATTGTGGAACAACACGCGATTTGCCCTGACGGTGCAATCTTCAACCGCTGTGGAGTGCTGTGCCTTGGGCATTCCTGTCTTCCTGTGCGCATGGCTGCGAGATCCATGGGCCGGATACCTTCAGCAATACGCGCGATTTGGCGTAGGTCACGTTTTGGAATCGCCGGACCGGATCAGCGAAATTCCAGAGTTGCTTGCAAACCGGGGAAACAAATCAGTCCCGCAGGGGGCGCCTCAGAAGGCTATTGCACTCGACGACCTGCAGGATCTTTTCTCGGGAACTTATTCCTTGCCTGTTGCGAGCAACGGGTGACAGCTTTCTCAAACGGCGACCGGAACGAAGCGAGCGGTTGTGATTCTTTGGCTGGCACGTAATGAAAACGAAGTCCCCAACTCGACCTATCACAATTTTCACGCCGTCGTTTGCCGACGAAGACGATACCAACGCCCAAAATCTTACTGTCAAAGAAATTGTTGCCCGCCTGCCACCAGAGCAGTTCCGCGTGATTATGATTTCCGAGAGCAAACCTGATTCGCGCATCGCCGGGCGCAAGAACACGGAGCTTTTTCCGTACTACAAGCACGGAAACACCGCACAGTTGCTCATGCGATCGGCTGCTTACCGTCCCGACATCTACTTCTATCCAAGGTTCGGGCCGCTCGATCGGGTAGTGTTCGCGTTGCGCAAGAGTCTTCGGCTCAGGACCGCGCTGGTGACCCATATCGTTTCGGTAATGAGCAAGGCGGTGGAAAACACCCTGGTGGCGCGGTCCATTCTCGAGGGCGATGCGGTGTTCGCAAACTCAGCCTACGTTGCGGAGACGGTACAACAAATGTTTGGCGTCCCTGCAGGAACGATCTACAACGGGATCGACCGGCGGTTCTTTTTTCCGAATGCCGAGCAGTCATCAAATGGTAACTCCCAAGCGTTAACCGTTCTTTATGCTGGGTCCTTTCGACCGTGGAAGCGAGTCGAACTGGTAATCGAGCAAGCTACGCGCTGTCCGAATGTACAGTTTCGGCTGGCGGGGCGCGGTGAAACCGAAGAAGCATGCCGCACTTTATGTCAAAAGTACGAGTGCCGCAACGTTTCTTTCTTGGGGCATCTGCCACCCGTACAGCTTGGGGAAGAAATGCGAAGGGCGCACGTTTTTCTATTCCCCAGTATTGTCGAGGGTCATCCTCAAGTGCTCGGACAGGCGGCTGCATGCGGCCTGCCGGCCATCGCCATGAGCTTGTATCACCCCGAATACGTGCTGCATGGGAAGACTGGCTTCCTGGCAGAATCAGATGCAGAACTCTCCAGATACTTGGACTTGCTGCTGTGCGATTCAGCAATGCGGCAGTCGATCGCGTCGGCCGCCGCCCATCATTCACAGAAATTCGATTGGGATCAGATCGCGGAGAAATGGGCTGAGGTTTTTCAAGAAGTGGTCGCTCAGCGCCGGAGCGCCTGAATATGTGCGGAATATTTGGCATCCTCGATCCAGCCCGCCCGTTAGGCACTTCTGCTCAGGCTTGGGCTGAACAAGCGCAGTTGCGCCTTCAGCATCGAGGGCCCGACGGGCGACAGCGCGTGACACTGATGGATGGGCGCTGCCTGCTTGGCCATTTGAGACTCGCGATTATCGACATCGAGGGCGGTGCCCAGCCGATCAGCAATGAAGACGGAACCATCTGGGTGGTTTGTAATGGCGAGATTTACAACTACCTGGAATTGCGCGAGAAATTGGAGGCACAAGGCCACCGTTTTTCCACCAACAGCGATACCGAGGTCCTGGTTCACCTATTCGAGGAAAAAGGAACCTCGCTGCTCGACGATTTGGAGGGCATGTATGCGTTCGCTATCGTCGACACTCGCAAAGAGCAGCTCTTTCTGGCGCGCGACCGCTTTGGGGAGAAGCCGCTATATTGGGCGCCTATACGCGACGGAAAAGCCCTGGCCTTCGCCTCAGAGCTAAAGGCCCTGCTGCCGCTTGACGGTGTGGATCATAGCTTGGATGTGGCAGGGGTGGCCCAGTTTCTGGCGCTGGGTTATCTCCCCGCTCCACGAACTCATCTTAATGGGGTGTCCAAGCTTCGGGCCGGCGAGGCCATTGTCTTCGGGCCTGGATCGGACAAGCGTACATTTCGATATTGGCGACCCGAATTTGCAAATTCAAATGGTCATCGGCCTTTCAGCCAAACGGAAGCGATCGAGCTTGTCCGGAATCGTTTTCGTGAAGCCGTGCGCGTACGGCTCCGCAGCCATGTACCCGTCGGCGCCTTCCTGTCTGGCGGCGTCGATTCGACGCTCGTGGTCAGCACAATCCGGGAGCTTCTTCCGCACGCTTCCCTAACGACGTTTTGCGCGTCCTTCGATGATGAAGAACTCAACGAAGCGCCCTACGCCAGGCGAATCGCGGAGCGCATCGGTTCCGACCATCATGAAGTGCACTTCTCCTCGACCGAATTGCTGAGTGTGTTTGACGATCTTATCGACCACTACGACGAGCCCTTTGCTGACGCGTCGATGTTTCCCACGTTCGCCGTGTGCCGGGCAGCACGCCAGCACTGCAAAGTCATGATGTCGGGAGATGGCGGAGACGAATGTTTTGGTGGCTACCGGCCGTTCTTTTGGCATTCGCGGTGGCATCCGCTTCGCCGCTTGCGAGGAGTTAATGACGCCGCAGACTTGCTGCTTCGCGGCTGGAACCCGCGATGGCGTGGCACTGGTCTGCTGACTTTTCTGCATAAGAACGATTGGCAACTTCTTTATCCTGAGCAGGAGCGAGCCTCGACCTTGGCTTGTTTTCAGCCGGAACATCAAGAGCCAGCGAGCTCGGGGTTACAGGAACTGAAGGATGCCGCTATCGAACATGCACGTTTGAGCTATCCGCTTTCAGCCATGGAAGACATGGCCAACGGATATTTGCCGGAGCAGATTTTAGTGAAGGTGGACCGTGCCAGCATGTTAAGCGCGGTGGAATGTCGAACTCCATTTCTGGATCGAGACCTCTTTGCATTTGCTGCTAGCCTGCCGATTGGTTATCAGTTTGCCCACGGCCAAGGCAAAGCCTTGCTGCGCCGATGCTTGCCGGATTGGGTTCCACCGGAAGTCCGATGGCGCAAGAAGCAAGGCTTCACGCCACCACTCGATACTTGGTTTCGCACAACTCTGGGCCGGCGAATGGAAGAAGCAATCGCAGATGTCTCTCGGCGACTCAGCCATGTAATCGTACCGAGCCGAGTTGCCCACCTCTATCAAGAGCATCTCGCTGGTGCGGATCGAAGCGCACTGCTGTTTCGCTGGCTGGTATTGAGCAGAAGCCTGACTCAAGCTCGGAGTGCGTGCGCATGAGTTTGCGATGTTTTCTACTGCTGGGATCACATGGTTCGGGAGAGACCGCGGCATGAGTGCGACCGCTCAGCTGACAAGGGAGCAGTCTTCTCCACCGGCAGTGGGCCTAGGTCGCATCGTCAACAACTCGGTTGCCTTGATCCTGCTTGATTTGCTGAACAAGGCAATCCCTCTGGTCGTGTTCCCGCGAGTGGTTCGCGCTCTTGGACCTGCAGCCTACGGACGATTAGGATTCGCCGCCGCAGTCGCGGGCTTCTTTGGCCTGCTGGCCTCTCCGGGGTTTTCCACATATGCACTCCGGGAAGCCGCCAAGAACAGCCAACAGGTTTCGTTCCTCGTCAAGCACGTTCTTGGGGCCCGGGTTGTGTTTGCAATTGGCGCTTACGCGCTACTCGCAATTTTCACGCTGTTCCTCGCGCCATCGGATGGTCAGACGCGTCTGTTGATAATGCTTTCCGGCCTGGCGTTCGTGGCAGCCAGTCTCGACACGCAATGGATCTTTGCCGCTCGCTCCCGCATGTCGATGATCGCGGTGCAGGGCGCGCTGGCACAAATTGCATACGCCGGCCTGATCCTCGCGCTGGTTCGCGGTTCGCGCGACGCGTGGATCGTTCCATCGGCTACCGTTCTCTCCCTGGGCGTCAGCACTTTGCTGATCTGGGTGCCTGCACGCCGCCAATATCACATTCCGCTGCCAGAGATCTCGCCGCAAGCCTGGGGCGTTTTCCTGCCAATCTGTCTGGTGATGGGATTTTCCAGCCTCATGTCCATGATCTATGACCAGATTGACGTCGTCATGCTCAAGTACTTTCGAGCTGACGCAGAGCTGGGAACTTATGTGGCCAGCTATGGTCTGATGACGATGGCAATGTCTTTCCTCCCGATCCTGGGACAAGTGTTTATGCCACTGCTCTCGGAGACTGCGGGCCAAGCTCGCGACTTGGAGAATCGCAACGCTGAGAAAAGGTATCTGCGCTGGTTCGGAAATGCCACCGTGGGCCTGGCCCTACCCATTGCCGTCGGCGGCTTTATTCTGGCTGTACCCATCACGCAGTTTGTTTTCGGAAATCAATATTCGAATTCAGGCATCCTATTCCGCTGGCTGATGCTGACCATCATCACGGGGTCGGCAGCGAGTTATTGCGGAGCGCAGCTTATACCGAATGGTCGTGAAAAAAGATATCTTGTCGCCGTCCTCGCCGGAGCCACTGCGAATGTCCTGCTGAATCTGTTTTTCATTCCCAGGTACGGAGCCCTTGCGGCTGCGTTCACAACCGCGTTCAGTCAGGGCGTCGTCGCACTCATGAACTACCACTTCGTTAAAGACTTGAGCCGGCCGCCACTACTCGCTGCGGTAGCAAGGTCGGTTCCCGCCACCTGTGTCATGGCGATCAGTCTTCTCGCCGTTCGGACACGCTTCCCGGTTCATGTCTTGGCACTAGTCACCCTGGGGGCCTTGGCTTACCTTGGTATTTATGCGCTGACTGTCAGTTTGTGGAATCAAATCAACGCTCAAGATCCATCTTGAACGGAGGCCGTAACTGGTGAATGGCGTTTCGTGCGAAGGGGACATATCCGCGCAAAGTGAGCAACCCCTTTGCGGCCCTGCAGGAGACGCCGCAGGGAAGAACTATTGGAATTCGATTTGGAAACAGTTGCCACCCGTCACCCTCTATGAAGGGCCGGTTTTCGAACACCACCCCGTCCTGTCGAGATTCCTTTCCAATGCTGGCGGCGGCGACGCCATCGAAATCGGATGTGCATCCGGTAACTACATGATTTACCTGAACAAGGAATTTGGATACCGCGTCGATGGACTCGATTACTCAGACAACATGGAATATGTTCGGGCGAACTTGTCTTGCAACGGCATCCAGGACGCAGAACTCTTCAGCGCGGATTTTTTTCAGACCGCGCCTTCCAGAAAATACGACCTTGTATTCTCGGGAGGATTCGTCGAGCACTTTGATGATCACGAGCTAGTGGTCAAGAAACACGCCGAATGGGCGAAGCCGGGCGGGCTCGTCGTGATTATTGTGCCCAATTTGACTCACATCCACAGGTTGCTATGTGGGTGGTTTGATCCGGAGGTCCTGCGCGTTCACCGTTTTACCTTAATGCAAAGTGCCGTATTGCGCGAGGCGCTGGAGAAAGCTGATTTGAGCATACTGCATTGTGATTATCACAAAACGTTTCGCTGCACGTATGCTTTGCCAAAACCGGTCGCTTTTGTTGCCCGGGCCGTCCAAAAACTATTGAGGCTCTCTGGACTCGATAACGTCGGCAATCGCTTTGGCAGTCCATACCTGATCTCAGTCTCCAGAAAGAACTGATCTGCCGATGAATGAGCTAGTGGCTACCGCGCAACCGGATCTTCAGAAAGTGCGCTTTCGGTTCAAAGAGAAAACACGTCAACCCGCAATGCGAGTCCTGACCCTCACTCCTTTTTATCCCACGGCCTCCGACGACGCAAACGGGTGCTTTGTCGCGGAGCCACTGCGGGCAATGGAGGAGTTCGGCGTCAACTCCTGCGTTGTGGCCGTGCAGCCATTGCATCGCATCAGCCCAGGATCGGACGCCATAACTCCTATCGCACGTTGGATCCGCTATCCGTGCATCCCGGGCGGAATCGGTCTTGCTCCAGCCGGCGCATTTCTTTATGCGAGCTTGATTTCGAAGGTCCGTCGCCTACATCGGTCGCAGCGGATTGATCTGATCCATGCTCATGCTGCGCTGCCGTGTGGGCATGCTGCGGCGCTGTTGAGCCACGAGCTGAACATTCCTTGCGTCGTCACCGTCCACGGCCTGGACCCATTCTTTGACAACCAGGTACGCGGATCTGCTGGCGAATGGTGCAATCGGGTTGCGCAATTTGTGTATCGTTCGGCGTCGCGAGTGATATGCATTAGCCAGAAAGTTGCCGAAACCGTGATAGACGGCGCTGCCGCGCCGGTAAATACGACAGTCATTTACAACAGCGTCGATGCACGTATGTTTTCCCCGGCTCCGAGGGACGCCCCGTCCAAAACCATCCTCAGCGTCGGCAATCTGATTCCCATCAAAGGACACGAACTGCTCCTGCGAGCGCTTGCGGCTGTGCTTCCCCACTTTCCGGAAATCTCATATGAGATTATTGGCGACGGTCCCGAACATCAGCGTCTGACCAGATTGGCCAGCGACTGCAACATTGCCGATCGGGTTCGTTTTCTCGGCCGTCAAAGTCGAAAGCAGGTTGCTGACGCGATGCGACGCTGCGTACTTTTCGCTTTGCCCAGCCGGTATGAAGGGCTCGGTTGCGTTTATCTGGAGGCAATGTCCACCGAAAAAGCCGTGATCGCGTGCCAAGGCCAGGGGATTGATGAAATTATCCGGCACGGAAGCAACGGCTGGCTCATTGATCCCGGCAATCTGCAAGAATTAATCGCGGCACTTTCAGTGCTGCTGCAGAACCTTCCGCTTCGACGGCAGATCGGCGAGGCGGCTCGCCGTACCACGCTTCAAAGCCTTACCTCGGCGCATCAGGCTGTTCAGCTTGCGACTCTGTATCGGGAGTGTGTGGCATGACCCGGGTCGTAATTATTACCGAGATCATTGCACCCTACCGAATTCCTGTCTTCAACGCGCTCGCGCAACATGATGGGATCGATCTGCGCGTGATATTTCTGGCGGAGAACGATTGCACTCAGCGCCAGTGGCTGGTTTACAAAGAGGAAATCCGTTTTTCTTATCAGGTGCTTCGGTCGTGGAGGCGACGAGTGGGCAGGCATAACTTCCTGCTGACTTGGGGAGCGGAAGATGCCCTGCGGCAAGCGGAACCAGATTTCATCATCTGCGGTGGCTACAATTATGTTGCTTCATGGCAATCCATATCGTGGGCGCAACGGAATCGCGTGCCATTCGGTTTATGGTCGGAGAGCACAACCAGAGACTTTCGCGGCGACCGTATGTTGGTAGAGTTCTTGAAAACAAGATTTCTGCGCAGTTGCGATGCGTTTGTTGTTCCAGGAAGGTCATCAGCCGAATATTTGAGAACCTACGGTGTGTCAGACGAAGTGATTTTCACTGCGCCGAACGCAGTTGACACACAACTTTTTGCGCGGAAGGCCGCGGTCATTCGCGCCGATGCAGCCACATATCGCGAGGCTTTGGGCTTACCGCCTCGCTATTTTCTTTTTGTCGGCCGCCTGGTACCGGAAAAAGGAATCTTCGATCTTTTGAACGCATATGGCGCTCTGCCCCGGGAACTCAGGAAGGAAATGGGCTTGGTATTTGTCGGAGATGGTGCCGCGAGATCCACACTTCTTCAGCGTGCGGCTGTTATTAATCCTGGGTGCATTCAGGTCGTGGGCTTTGCTCAACGCGAGCACTTGCCCGCGTACTATGCGCTCGCTGATGTTTTCGTATTTCCTACGCACACTGATCCCTGGGGTCTGGTGGTGAATGAAGCAATGGCATGCGGATTACCGGTCATTTCCTCGGATTCGGCCGGCTGTGCTGCCGACTTAGTCGACAGCGGATGGAACGGCCGCGTGTTTTCCGCCGGTGACGTCCATCAACTGGCTTCTGCGATGGACAAACTAGGGCGTGACCCAGAGCGGAGATCGATCATGGGCCGGCGTAGCCGCGAGCGTGTCGAGCAGTATTCGCCCGAGGCCTGGGCCGAAGGCATGGCCAGCGCTGTGCTGCAGCGCAGAAGACGGGCAGCATGAATGACGACCGACCTAGCTTTGATCGGCCCGCGGCGATTTCGAATTACCGGGAACGGTGATGCATCTTTTTCTCAACTGTCTCGCCGCCAGCGCTGCAAGCGGGCTGACCTATGTGCGCAACGTCGTCCCCCAGCTTTCTGGACAGCCGGGGGTTCGGGCTACTGTCGCTCTTAGACCTCAGTTAAGGCAAGAGCTTGGCCATCCGTCCAACATTTCATTTGTTGAACTGGAAATTCCCGCTGGGGCAGCAGGGCGATTTTGTTGGGAACAGTCTCTCCTCTCTCGAACGATCCGGAAGAGTGGCGCTGATGTATTGATTTCGGCCGGCAATTTCGCTTTGTTTCGATCGCCCGTGCCCCAGATCCTTCTTTCTGGGAACTCCCTCTATACCTCTCCGGACTTTTACAACGATCTGCGCGCGCGAAGGGCCTACCGCATCTGGCTGGACACCCAGGCTAAAGGCTTCTTCGCCCGGCGCTCGGTTCGCTGGGCTGACTGCACGGTCGCTCCCAGCAAGTCTTTTGCCGATACGCTGCGGGTATGGAGTGAGGGCAAAGTCGTGAGTATTTATCACGGCTTCGATTCCGACATATTCTTCTGCGAACAGGACCAACTGCCGCAAGAAATTCAGGACAAACTCGATTCGGGTAAAGACGCCCTCCGCCTCATCTTCGTGAGCCACTACAACTACTACCGGAATTTCGAGACCTTGTTGCGAGCCATCCCATATATTCGGGAGCGTTTGGGTGGCAGGAAAGTTCAGTTGCTTCTCACGTGCAAACTGTCTTCGGAAGAGAATACCGGCGCCTATCGCACAGCAACTGCGGCCGCCCTTGTCCGGGATCTGGGAATTTCAAATGAAGTGGTAGAGTTGGGCGCAATTCCATATGGCCAACTGCAGCACGTACTCCGCAGCTCTAATATTTACGTCACTCCCGCCTACACGGAAACCTTCGCCCATCCCCTGGTCGAGGCCATGGCGAGTGGGTTACCCATTGTGGCTTCCGATCTTCAGGTGCATCGCGAAGTCTGCGGTCCCGCCGCACTCTATTTCCCATGTTTTTCTCCAACCGATCTCGCGAAACAAGCAATGGCAATCGCGAACAACCAGGAACTCGGGCGTGAAATGTCAAATTCGGGGCAGAGCAGGTCGCTTGATTTCTCTTGGGCAAGACACGTGCAGGAGTTGCTTGCGATATCGCGAGAGATGACTAATTAGCGGTCACTTTGAAGGGGGAAGAAGTAACCTGCCGCACACTCTCCACGTATAAGCTCTCGTGCTTTCGCTGTTCGAGTTCAATCAAGGGAATATCCACAATGCGGCTCTGCAGGAAGCTGCTGACGACAGGCTGCTCGAAACCGGCTTGCCGCAAAAGCGCAATGAGAGAACCCTCGTCAAACATTTGAGAGTGGTGCGCTCCACGATGAAACAAATCGTGGATCGTATGGCTCAATAAAAGCCGATCCACAAAGCGGTGCGAGGCCATGGGATCGGAATCCCTTAAATACTCACGGGCGATGAGTTGCAGATCCGGTACCACGACGCGCAGCACTCCTCCTGGCCGCAACACCCGAAAACACTCCTTCGCAACCGCGAGCGATTCGGCCCAGGAGAAATGTTCAAACGTATGCGACGAATAAATACAACTCACACTTTGATCGGCAAACGGCAGTCCCTTTTTCACGTCGTGCCGGCGCACATCCCTGGGCCAAGCTGGGGTCCGGAATAATAGACGCCCCAGTTTGAGTCGTGACAGCGGGATGGTGGGCGAGTTGTCAATGTTGCACCAGCCCGGCGCGCCCGACAAGCCACAGCCAATGTTAATTTTCAATTCCGCATTGGTGCGATGTCGGTCGGGTAACCGCGTCAGGTTCTGATTCTGCGTCTCGGGTTGTAAGACCGCGGAGCTTGCCATCACACTTTCCTCACGCAGATAATGCTTCCGTCGTCCTGCCCACTTTAAGCGTGCTCAGTTCGCTCACGTGGCGATCGGCAGGGCGCGAATTCAGCCTGCAGTACGCCACCACGCTCTTCACAATGTCGTTGAGTGACTGGGTCGGTGTGTAACCAAACCACTGGCGGGCCTTCGAAATGTCAGGAACGCGTCGCTGCATGTCTTCGAAACCCCTCCCGTACGCCTCGTCGTAAGTTAGATATCTGACGGTGCTGGTCGACCCGGTCGCTTCGATTACTTTCTCCGCCAGCACATTCATTGTCACTTCCTCGGTATTGCCGAGATTGAAGACGTGGCCAACCGTTGCATCACAGGAAATGCACTGCACTAATCCTTTAACGATGTCCTGAACATGGGTGAAACATCGTGATTGTTCGCCATTGCCAAAGACAGTCAAAGGCGCGCCACAAAGTGCTTGCCGTACGAAAGTCGGCAGCACCATTCCATAGCGGCCAGTCTGCCGCGGTCCCACCGTATTGAACAGCCGCACAATCGTGACCGGAAGCTTGCGTTCGCGATGGTAGGCCAGCGCCAAGAATTCATCGATTGCCTTTGAGCAGGCATAACTCCATCGCCCTTTCGTGGTCGGCCCGAGTACCAGATCATCTTCTTCCGAGAAAGGAAACTTGGTGGACTTCCCGTAGACCTCCGAGGTAGAGGCGATCAGCACCCGTTTCTTTTTCTTTGCCGCCAATTCCAATACCAGTTCCGAGCCGCCAACATTAGTCTCAATCGTGTGCACCGGGGATTCGACAATGTTCAGGACGCCGACGGCGGCAGCCATATGGAACACAACATCCGCATCGTCGATCAATTCAGCTAGCAGCGGCTTGTCGAAGATCGTGTCAATAAAGTAGCGGAAGCGAGGATGTTCCTTGGCCTCGCGAATGTTGTCCATACTCCCGGTCGAGAGATCATCGATCATCGTCACGTCGTTGCCTTGGCCGAGAAAGTGGTCCGAAAGATGCGAGCCAATGAAACCCGCACCACCCGTGATCAGAATGCGCATGCAGCTCCTTAGAGCAGAACTTCTCTGCCAGTTACACAACGTTTACCCAGTCTATTTCAAGGCGCGTGACGAATCGTGATTGAAAAACAGTTTCGATGAGCAACGTCTACAAACCGTCAACAGCCGACGTAATCACGGGCGTCTCCGAGATGAACACCCCGCTGTCATCTTTTCTGTCATATGGGAACCGCCCGATTCGGCGGTAGTATGTTTCCAGTCCCTTGACGTCTACTATGCAAACACTCGAGGAACCGCGACTTCTGCAGCCAAAGCCGCGCGCCGCGTCCTTGCCCGTAAGTGTGATCATTCCTGTCCGCAACGAGGCCCGCAACTTGCCTCGCTGCCTGGAGTCTTTACGTGGAGCAGGTGAGATTTACGTCGTCGATTCCGGCAGCACCGACGAAACCGCGGAAATCGCGCGCTCCTTCGACGCGAAGGTCGTTCAGTTTCACTACCACGGCGGCTGGCCCAAGAAGCGACAGTGGGCCATGGATACTCTTCCGCTGGCTTATGACTGGATTCTTTTACTGGATGCAGACGAGGTCCTGACTCCTGAATCGGTGGAAGAAATCCGGCAAACCATTCAGGACCCGGCATACAACGGCTACTATTTCGCCTTGCGAATGTACTTTCTGGGACGAATCCTGCGCCACGGGGACGCAAGCTTTTACACCAGCCCTCGACTTCTCCGCCGCGGCAAGGGCCGCTTCGAATGCCGGTTCAAGGATCAGGACGCTTCCATGGGTGATATGGAAGCACACGAGCGCGTCGTGGTCGAAGGTCAGATGACGGGTTTGCGCAACCCGCTCGTCCATCACAACGTGAATTCGCTCTCACGCTACATCCTTAAACACGATGAATATTCGAACTGGGAAGCGCAGGCCTGGCTGGCCGGCGAGGGTGGTCACAACGACTTGCCGCCTGGCTTGTTTGGAACCCAGGCGCAGCGCCGCCGTTGGCTGAAAAAACATTGTTTGTCTCTGCCCGGCTCGCCCTTCGCGTTTTTTTTGTACAAGTATCTCTTCCGGCTAGGATTTTTGGATGGCGTACCTGGACTGATTTACTGCGCCTTCCAGGGCATCCAGTTCTTTCACATCAAGGCGAAGATTTACGAATTGCGGATGAAGACCCGGCAATGAGCGCAACCCGAACCGTGTTCTCCCAGGATGCAATCGCGTATCACGCTTCTTTGGCGGGCGAATGGGAACAACGCTATCGAAAGCGCTCTTTTCAGATGCGCCACAACGTCCTGCGGAATGCTTTGCAAGGTTGGGACGTGTCCGGCACCCTTTGGCTTGACGCAGGTTGCGGCACTGGCGCGCTCGCGCGCTGGTTAGTCTCGCGCGGGTGCAGTGTACTTGGCGTCGATGCTGCTTTCGAAATGGTCGCTGCGGCCAATCAGTCCGCCGAATCGCAAGACTATTCTGATCGGCTCCGGTTCGTCCGTGTACAGACGATCGCTCACCTTGCACTCGACGATCGTTCGCTCGATGGCATCTTGTGCTCGAGCGTCCTCGAGTACGTCCCCGATCCCAGCGTTTGTCTGACCGAATTTGCCAGAGTTCTCAAACCAGGAGGGCTGCTGCTGGTCTCAATACCAAATCGCAATTCTGTGGTGCGTCGAACGCAGCTTGCCTGTCATCGGTTGGGGGCCCTCCTGGGACAAGGTTGGTGCAAGTTCCTGAAATACTCGCGCCATCAATACTCTGGGGCTGAGTTCGAAAGATTGTTACGGCAGGCTGGATTCTCGGGCGAGAAACTCCTGCCGCTCGGCAGCCCTTTACCTGGTTTGGCGCAGCGAAGTCGCCATTGGGCGCCTTTGCTCATGTTCGTTGCTCGGAAAATGGTCTAAGAAACACGAACGCAGAATTGAATCGAGGAAACCGCCACCGCCAATGCTGATCTTGGGATTGAACATGTTTCACGGCGACGCCTCGGCGGCACTGGTGGAGAATGGCGAGGTCGTATTCGCCATCGCCGAAGAGCGCCTGAACCGCATAAAGCACTATGCGGGTTTTCCGTGTCTCGCGATTAAAGCATGTCTCGACTTCGTCGGCGCCAAGATCACAGATCTCGACCACGTGGCTGTAGGTCAGGATAGCGATGCCAACCTCACCAAGAAAGTCCAATACGCCCTCGCTAATCCCGCAAGGATTCTGAATTTCATCCGCCTGCGCCAGCGTAAGCAGCCGATGCGCAACGTGGCTACTCTGATTGCCCAGGCCCTCGACGTCGATCCCGCAGCACTTGCGTTTCAGCAGCACCACGTCGAGCATCATATTGCGCACATTGCCAGCGCGTACTACTGCTCACCCTGGGAGAAGGCCGCGGGCTTCAGCTACGACGGCTCCGGAGACTTCGTTTCCACCATGATGGCCCGCTGCGAAGACAATCGCATCGAAGTGCTCGATCGTGTTTTCTTGCCCGATTCTCTCGGCAGTTTCTACACCATGATTTGCGAATTCATCGGCTACCCGCAGTACGGAGATGAAGGCAAAGTCATGGGGCTCGCGCCCTATGGCAAGGACAGGTTCTGCGATTCTCTCGGTGAAGTAATCGGCCTGAGAAATGGCAGGTTTAATCTCGATGCCAGTTTCTTCAATCCGCTGGGGAGCAATCAGGGAATGCGGATTTTGCCGGACGGAACGGTGAGTCTAGCCCGCCATTTTTCTCCGCGGATGGTGAAGACTTTTGGCCAGCCACGTGAGCCCCGCACCGAAATCACTCAGCGCGAAATGGATCTGGCCTACGCCATGCAGCGGCGCTTTGAAGATGTGCTGTTCCACCTGCTTACCCAACTCCACCGGCGTGTGCCGTGTGAAGACCTCGCCATGGCGGGCGGATGCGCGCTGAACAGCGTGGCCAATGGAAAGCTTTTCGCGCACACTCCATTTCGCCGCACCTGGATTCAGCCTGCCGCAGGTGATGAAGGATTGGCCATCGGAGCGGCTCTGCATGTTTACCATGCCGTTCTCAACCAGGCGCGCCGCTCTGTGATGAAGAACTCGTATCTCGGGCCTGAGTTTTCCAATGCGCGCATCGAGTCCGATTTGAAGAAGGCCAACCTGCGTTATCGCAAACTGGAGCGCGAACCGTTGCTTGACTTCGTGGCCCAGAATATCGCATCGGGCAATGTTGTAGGCTGGTTTCAGGGCCGCATGGAATGGGGTCCGCGTGCGCTCGGCAACCGCTCCATACTCGCTCATCCCGGCTTGCCAGGAATGAAGGATATTCTGAATGCGCGCATCAAGCAGCGCGAATGGTTTCGTCCATTTGCGCCCTCGATTCTCGAGGAACGCCAGTGCGAATACTTCGAGCACGATCACCCATCGCCGTTCATGCTGCATGTCTATAAGATTCGTCCCGAGAAACGCGCCCAGTTGTCCGCCGTCAATCACGTCGACGATACCGGGCGTTTGCAGAGTGTCAGCCGTGAAGAGAATCCGCTCTACTACGAGTTGATTCGCGCCTTCGAACAGAAAACCGGGCTTCCTGTGCTCTTGAATACAAGTTTCAACGAAAACGAACCGATTGTTTGCCAGCCCGAGGAAGCCATCGATTGCTTCAAGCGCACGCGCTTGGATGCCCTCGCCATCGGGCCTTACGTAATCACGAAAACTGAGAAACCATAACTGGCGGTCAAACCAAGCCATGGCAACCCATTCAATCGCAGTAGGCGCGGCTTACGAGAAGCCCGAACTGAATCCCGTTCGCATCGGCGCTTTCGCTAACATACGGGTCCTCGCATGGCGTAAGAATTTGCTCTACGCCTCCCGCGGCTATAACCTGCTTAGCGCAACCATAAGGACGCACTCGAGCGCGATCGAATGGGACCACGTCGGCCGATATCGGCCCGCGCCCTGGCGAACCATCACTTCATCTTCCCGAATGACATCGCGCTTTTTCCGCGATGGTTTCCACGCGCTCGTGGCTTTGTCCTCAGGGCACTTGGTCGGTGCGGTACCACACGCCATCGTGACTCTGGCGCCCGGAGAAACGGAATTTAACCAATCCCATAAGGTGCTTCGCGGCACCCGTCCCTTGCATCTGGCTGCCACTCCAAGCGACCACATATTCTGGGGAGAATATTTCGACAACCCGCAGCGTGACGAGGTTCATATCTACGCGTCGACCGATCGAGGTGCTCATTGGGATGTTGCCTACACATTCCCTAAGGGCAATATCCGTCATGTGCACAACATTGTTTATGACGAGTGGGAGAACTGTTTCTGGGTGCTCACCGGCGACCATGGTTCAGAGTGCCGTATTCTCCGCGCCTCGTGCGATTTCAAGACAGTTGACGTAATTCTATCGGGCAATCAGCAAACCCGCTCCGCCGCGCTCGTTCCCACGCGCGACGCCCTGTACTTTTCTTCCGATACCCCGCTTGAGACCAATCACGTGTATCGCCTCGATCGCGGCGGAGATCCTTCCAAGGTCGGGACTCTGAACGGTTCCTCGATTTACGGGTGTCTTGTCGGGAACGCAGTTTTCTTCTCCACCATGGTTGAACCGAGTGCGATCAACTCTGACCGCAACGCGTGCGTGTATGGCAGCGTCGACGGCGTTCGCTGGCAACGCATGCTTCAATGCAGGAAAGATGGCTGGCCGATGGGGTTATTTCAGTATGGCAATGCGTTCCTGCCGGATGGCGACAACCACACTTCGATCCTAGCGATCACGACCATCGCGGTCGAGCGGGCCGATCTTGAAACCACCATCTGGCGAATATGACGGGCCGATTCTGCGGGGGAATCCCGTACGCTACGGGCGTCGCGCTTTTCTCATGCTAATGTCCTGCTGTGAGCCGCCTGCAATATTACCGCCGCATCTTCAGCGCCTATCTTGTTCCAGGAGAGAGCCATCTCAGCTTTTGGCACGACGCGCCTCAGGCGAATCCGGGCGCCAGCGTCCATCAGCTGGGCGAATACTATATGTTGTTTGCCGAGAAAGCCGACTATCCCGGACATCACGATTCAGCCGATATTCCGATGCTCGACTACCACGGAAAAATCGGCGTGCAGCACAACCCGATCGCGATTGCCCAGTGGGGTCTAGGTAACTACAACCTCTTCTGCCACACTCAAAGTGAAGAACGAAGAAAGAGATTTCTCGCGGCAAGCGACTGGCTGCGCGGCCATCTGGAGCAAAACTCGTCCGGCTTCTGGGTATGGAACCACCACTTCGACTGGGAATATCGGTCACAATTGAAGGCCCCGTGGTACTCCGCGCTTGCTCAGGGCCAGGGAATTTCTCTGCTGCTTCGCGCCTATCGTGAAACTGGTGTCGATGCATATCTCGAAGCCGCGGAGCGGGCGTTCAAAAGCTTTCTCAAACCAACCGTCGAAGGCGGCGTTACATTCACCGACGAACGCGGTGACCTCTGGTTTGAGGAATACATAGTTTCACCTCCGACGCACATTCTTAATGGATTCATCTGGGCGGCATGGGGCGTCTACGATTATTTTCTGGCGACGGAAAGCGCCGTCGCGGGAAACTTGTTCGCCCAGGCCGCACTTACCCTTCGCGCAAACCTCGATCGCTATGACCTCGGTTTCTGGTCACTCTATGAGCAGTCCGGCACTCTGCTGCCTATGGTAGCGAGTCCCTTCTATCATCGATTACACGTCGTGCAGTTGCGCGTGATGCATCGCCTCACCGGAGACCAGATATTTGCCAGATATGCCGATAAATGGGAAGCCTACACGCGCAGCCGCGCCAAGCGCGCCCGGGCTCTTTGCTACAAAAGTGCATTCAAGCTTTGCTATTACTAAGAAAACTCATGAAGATTCTCTACGTGTCGCAATATTTTCCGCCGGAGATGGGAGCACCCGCTGGCCGGGCCGCGGAGTTGTCGCGTCTTTGGGCAGAGGACGACCATGAGGTCACGGTTCTGACTGGTTTTCCCAATCATCCTACGGGAATCGTGCCACCTAAATATCGGCCCAAGCATCGCCGCCTGGTAGCGCGCGAAACCTATCAGGGCGTCAACGTCATTCGCACCTGGCTATTTCCCTTCCCCAATCGCAAGCCATACGAGCGCATGTTGAATTACGGCTCGTTTTGCATTTCTTCGGCGACTACCGGCGTCTTTCTTCACCAGCCTGATGTCGTAATCGCCACTTCGCCTCAACTGCTAGTCGGGCTCTCAGGCTGGTGGCTCGCCCGCTGCAATGGCGTACCCTTCGTCTTCGAGGTTCGTGATCTGTGGCCCGAGTCTCTGGCGGCGGTTGGCATGGGCAGCCACGATTCGCCGCTCCATCGCTCACTGGCGAAGATCGCAGGATTTCTCTATCGCAGGTGCGACCGCCTCGTCGTCGTGACGCCAGCATTCAAGGAATATCTGGTCGAACGCTGGCGGGTTCCTGAAGAAAAGATTTTTGTGGTCCAGAACGGAGTCGAAACCAGCCTGTTCAGCCGGCTCGCTCCTAACCTTGCGATCAGACGCGAACTAGGCGCGGAAGGGAAATTCGTCGCCTCTTATATCGGCACCATGGGCAACGCGCACGGATTGGAGACTCTGCTGGAGGCCGCAACTCTTCTGCGCGAGAGGACGCCCAACGTTTTATTTCTGCTCGTCGGAGAAGGAGCTGAGAAAGAGCGCATCGTCTCTTTGGCCCGCTCCCGCGGACTCACGAACGTACGGTTTGTCGGGCAGCAGGCTCGCGAGAAAATCCCAGCTTACATTACCGCCTCGGACGCATGCCTGGTATTGCTCAAGAAGAGCGAGCTTTTCAAGACTGTCCTTCCCACAAAAATGCTGGAGTTCATGTCGTGCGCTCGCCCTGTGATCCTGGGCGTGGACGGGCATGCGCGGAAGGTTTTGGAGCAGGCAAACGCGGGAATCTTCATCAGGCCAGAGGATCCCGTCGCATTGGCGGACGCAGTCGTGCAACTTGCCGATGATCCTGCCCTACGCGAATCGCTCGGCCGCAACGGCCGCCAGCACATTCTCCAATATTTTTCTCGACAGCACACCGCCAAGGTATATCTGGATGTGTTGCAGGATTTGCTGGAAAGAGGCCAACGCTGCGCCCCAGCAGCAGCATAGCAAAGGCTTATGTAGGCGTGGGCGGCCCCGCCCGTGCGTGATCTGAGAATATTCAGGGGAGGGCAATAATGCTGGCTGCGGTTGCGGCCTGCATCGCCGCCTCCATCGCTCGCCCGGCAATAAGTTTGGACGTGCTCGTGGGGACAAAAAGAATATCGTCCGGTTGCATCTTGATGTCAGGTGCTTTGGCCCTCAGGATCTTGCTCAGTTCCACGGGAGTCTCGCTTAGCCCGTCAGGGCCGCGGTGGATGATCCTCGCGCCGCCAAGATTTGCCGTGCGGGTCGCGCCCCCCGCTAAAGCGATCGCTTGCAAAACCGTCAGATGGCCGCTGTCCATGAGAAATCCGCTCGGCCTTCCAACATCTCCCACCACGTAAATCAGGTCGGCTTTGTGAACGATAATGGTGTCCCCAGGCAAGATCGGAATGTTGCTTTCCGGGTCATCGGTCACATTGCGTGTCAACGGAACAGTAATCGGCTTGTCGGGCTGATCGCGATGTGTAATTGCAACGCTTCGGCCCGCCTTTTCCGTGAATCCACCGGCGACTGAGATGAGATCGAAAAGGCGTTGCTGTCCCGGCACCGGATAGACACCCGGCCTTGCTACCTCGCCCAAAACGCTGGCGCCTTGCGAAGCGTACTGGTCGACAAACAATGTGACGTGGGGACTCTTCACGAAGCCGCCGTCAGAAAGCCGCTTCTGGATCAAGCCCTCGGCCTCTTCAGCTGTCAAACCCGCGACGTGAACATAATCGATCAGCGGCAGATAGATTTCGCCGTTGGTATTGACGCGAGCCTTGGTCGTAAGCTCGGGTACGTTGTAAACGCCCACTTCTACCAAATCCCCCGCCTCAAGCCTGAGCGACGAAGTTGAATGCGTTGCCGAACTTTCGCTTGGCGGCAGCGCGGGCACAGTCGTCTTCTCAACCGTTGTTCCCGTTTTCGCGGATTGCTGCTCAGCCTTAACTTCCGGCGAGAATGCGGCGAGCAATAGGAACGAAAAGACCCACCCGTAGACGAACTTGACCGAACTCCGTCGCATGGACGATGTCGAAAAATCCATTGCCATTTTTGCAAGATTAGCACAGCGGGACCCGCGACAGACCAGCGTTCTATGCCAGTGCTCAGATCGCAAACACTGCGCTTTAACGTTGCCCCATGTACCAAGACAGAGAATAGTGTCGCGATGTCGATGGTTGTAGGATTTCATTGATTTAGAACTGGATCAAACTCCGGCCGAGAAATTAGACAACGGATTTCTCAAACCGGAGACATTAACGCATCGAAAGAACGCGCTGCAGAGCTTCGCACTCCTCCCGGCGCACTTTCGATAGAGGAGTTAGTTGATACCCTTCTACCTCGGGACATTTCTAGGGTCGCTGCTGCTTTCATTTGTATTGACCAAGTACGTGCGCGATCTGGCAAACGCGCATGGATGGCTGGCAGCCCCGGCTCTTGAGCGGCATCTGCATAGCCGTCCTCTTCCGCGATTTGGCGGGGTCGCGATTTTTCTCTCTTTCATTCTGACGTTCGCCATTGCCTTGCCCGTCGGCTGGCATCATCTCGCCGTGAGCTTCGGACTTTCCTTTCAAACCTTGCTCACGATTCTGCTGCCCGGCTGCTTGATCTTCGCTCTCGGCATCTATGATGACATTCATTCTGTCAGTCCTTACGCCAAGGTTGCTGTCCAGGCGGTGGCCGGTGCAATGCTGTTTGCCGGTGGCCTGCGCATTCTCGATGTTCCGGTGCTTTTTGGTAATCGCCATCTACCCTGGTTCTTAGGCCTGCCGCTTACTGTTCTCTGGGTCCTGGCCATCACCAACGCTTTCAATCTCATCGATGGACTGGACGGCTTGGCCGCTGGCTCCGCCCTTTTTTCTACAATGGTTGTATTCGCTGTTGCCCTGGTTTCAGGTTCGTCTTTGGTTTCGCTCATGGCTTTGGTGTTGGCGGGCTCGATCCTGGGCTTTCTTCGTTTCAATTTCAGCCCCGCGACAATTTTCCTGGGCGATTGCGGAAGTCTCTTCATCGGATTCATGCTGAGCGCCCTAGCCCTCCAAGGCGCCCAGAAGGCCCCCACGCTGGTCGCAGTCGCGATACCGGTTGTGTCATTTGGGCTGCCGATCCTCGAGACCACGCTTTCCATCGTGCGCCGCTATCTTGGGGGACGGCCGGTTTTTACTGCTGACCGCGAGCACATTCATCACAAGCTTTTGCAGCGTGGACTTTCTCATCGTCAGGTCGTCATCACCCTGTATGCGGTCTCTGCTCTGTTCGCATTGCTGAGCCTGTTTTTGCTGTGGCCGACTGGAGACATGCTAGGCCTCGTGCTCGCTGTGCTTGGTACCGGAGTCTGGATCGGGGTGCAGCATCTTGGCTATGTGGAATTTGGCGAACTGCGTCGCGTTGCTCATCGAACCATCGAGCGCCAGATTCTTATCAATAACCTCGCCATCCGCAGGGCGACCGAAGAATTAAAGGTCACCCGCGATTATGCGCAGCTTTGTCGCATCCTCGTTGCCGCACTGTCGGGCAATGACTTTGATGCCTTCGAATTGCGCCTGCACTCGCCGTCCGCCGAATTCCCGGGCATCAATGGATTGCACCTCATCTCCCGTTGGGGAGAAACTCCCTTCCTGCGCTGGACCAAGCCCGGCAGCCACTTTGCCCAGGAACTGACAAGTTCCTGGTGCCTGACGCTTGATCTGGTCACCACCAGAAACGACCGCTACGGTTCCATGACGGTTTACCGTCTCTACACTGATCGTGAATTGCAGTTCGACATCAACCTGCTGACGTCGGTGTTCCCCGTAGCGTTGGCGGATGCCTTGGATCGCACCGTGAATCCCGCGTTCGAAATAATGCCCACCGCTGACCAGAGATCGGGATTAGTCGCGGCACAAGCCAGCTAAATATCCTCTGATTACCTTGCGCGCGGGACGTTTCGCGTTTCATGCATCCTTCCTTTGTGCACCTTTGTGTCCTTTGTGGTTGATGAAGTGCAAATGCTGAAACCACAAAGGACACAAAGGTACACGAAGGATGCGAAAACACGTTTATCCACAGGGCTGAACCAGCCCGGTCACTTCTGAATTCTGGACATCCCCTGTACTTTTCTCCATTCACTCGCCTAGAGAAACTCGCGGAAGGAAATCCGAAAGATGAAAGAAAAGCTCACCGGGCAGGACATCAGCTTTCTCAGTTTGCAGACCGCTGTGTTTTGTGTCGCATGTGAGTTGATCAGCAAGAACAACACTCCGTACTGCATGGCTTGCGGCTCCAGAGCCGTGTTGAGCTTGTCGCGAGTCCTTGGAGGGTCTTTGCGAGGAGAGCAGACGGCGCATCTGATCGCGGACGCTGAGCTCGACCGCCTGGTGCGTGAGCTACTCCGCACCGTACCTGCGTCAGTCCCTGAAAACCGCGTTCCTGCTTCGTTCGCCACGCTCGCTCCCTCGCGCAGCCATGCTCGAGCCATGGGTTCGCACCCGGTGCAAAGCATGGTCCACGTTTCGAGCAACGAGCTTGATATTCATCCCGGCGAGATCGATCTTGAGCCCGCCATCAGCGTGATTGCCGAGCGCGCCCAGGCTTTGACCGGAGCCACCGGCGCCGCCATCGCCTTGCGTCACGGAGACGAAATCATCTGCCGGGCCCGCACCGGCCGCACCGCACCCGATCTCGGAGTTCGCCTGCAAACCGACTCTGGCATCTCCGCCGATTGTGTCCGCACCGGCGAGGTGGTCCTTTGTCACGATGCCGAGCGAAACCCTCTGGTCGATCTGGCCAGCTGCCGCCGCCTCGGAGCGCGCTCGATTCTCGCGGCTCCGCTCCGCCATTTCCGCCGAACCCTGGGCGTATTCGAAGTTCTTTCGGGAGCGCCTCACGCCTTCGACAACCGCGACGTGGCAACCATGCAACTCCTCTCCAGCCTGATGGTCGCCGCGATCTCGCGCCTGTCCAACATCCAACCGCTCAGTCAACGGCGGTCAGCTTAAAGACGCTGCTCGTGGCGCACTAATGAGATAGGGATAAAACTAGTCGGTCACGCCGTCTTCTGTTACGTTCGTCGGGAAACGTCCCGTCTGTCCCCGAGTTCCTTTCCGTCTGTCCCCGAGTTCCTTCGTCCCGTCCCCGAGTTCCTTCGTCCCCGAGTTCCCTTGTCCCAGACACAAAGAACGGCTTGAACGGGCCACCGTTCGTTTCGCGGTGTGGTCGGAAGCTCGCAGTCGGGGAAGACAGCGCCGGGAACAATGTCAGCACGCATAGGAAATCCTCGTTCGTCGCATGCGCATCTCCGTGTTACGTTTCAAAGGTTAGCAGCCGGATCAGATCGTGCGATAATTACGCGTAACTGAGTCGTTCTCGACAATTTCATGCACCTGCAACAGACAAAGCGAGGAAGTATCTCCACCGGAGGAGCACAATACTACTTCCACGATCTCAGCGTTCCAGTCCTGACCTACCTAAGAAAGCCAAGGTGCGGTTCGCGTAGCGCTTGTGACGCCCTACGGAGCGACCAAGTCCGATTTCTTCGCCGTAGGAAAAGATCACAAACTGGCGTCGTCTCATGGAGAGACGACACCCGGGAAGGTAGGGCATGATCGTATTCAGCAGGGAAAAGCTTCGGCAAGCATCGGTGAGGAGATAAGGCATTGGTATCGCCTGAATACTGGAGATTTCGAGCGCATCGATTTGGATGTTCAGATTGTCGAGGACATCTTCTATGTCCGTCCGCTCCGCTGCAAATACGCGTCGCAGTCTAGGACCGTTGAACTGCCGGTTATTGACCGCCCATTGACATTCACCCTCGATTACCAGAGTCCGTTTTGGCGTAAGCAAATTGAATCGGTTGACCGAAAGCTAGCGTTGTGGTCGCTTGAGGAAATTTGCCGTGTCGTCAAAGACCATCGCCCCGCAACGAAGCTCGCCCATATTCAAGAAACCGACATTCTGCGTGCATCTGGGCCGCTGCGCCATCTGGGATTAATGCTTGGCGGTTTTGTCGGCAAAGGATACGACTGTTTGAGCCAATTCGAGTTCGGCAAGTTCCCTCCGTATGAAGTTCCTGTCGAGCTCAAACGCGACAGCAGCGGTTTCGAGTATCAACAACGTAAGTATGGAAAAGATGAGCTGTCCCGCGCTGTCATTTTGTGCGCGACGCACGGACACAAACAGGTTCCGGTCAACATTGACGTCATGGAGCTCGATGCCCTCTGCCAGTATCGCGATAAATTGAAGGCGGGATGACACTCTACGAACAATTTCAAGCGATCGACGCGCCAATTCCGGCTGATCGGCAAGGAGCCCGACGGCACTACGGCGTGCATCCTTATTTCACGCGGAGACCCTTCAACGTAGTTCGGCAATATATCCAGCACTACAGCCGTGAAGGTGACCGCATACTCGACCCGTTCGGAGGTTCGGGCGTCTCGGCCATCGAAGCCCTCTTATCCAACCGCATCGGCATTCAGAACGATATCAACCCGCTAGCTAACTTTATCGCCACAGGAATCGCTGACCTATCGAAAGGCAGTATTCATGAATACGCGGCAGCGCTCGGCAAAGTTCGCGATCGCTGTGAACAACGCGTGCTGGCACTCGACGACTCTGACGACGGCGCGGTTGAACTGTTACTTAAAGGATTGCGACTACCGGAGAATGTACCACTTCCGGCCAATGCAGATGTGCAGCGGTATCATGAATTGTTTTCGCGCCGTCAACTTGCCGCCCTAGCCATCATCCGCGAAGCTGTCGATGACGTCCCGAATCGATATGCACGTAGCGCGCTTCGGCTCGCGTGGTCTGCGACGCTAGCGAAGGTTAACCGCACATTCCTGTCGGCCGAGGGAAGAGCTGAATCTCGAGGCGGTTCAAGCATCTTCAGCATTTACCGCTACAAGGTCGCTGCGAAACCGGTCGAGTTGTCTCCTTGGGCGACATTTCATGAGCGGGCTCAGAACGTGCTGGCCGCCAAAGAGGAGATTGATCGTGAAATCGACTATAGGAAGCGAACTGGCGGGTTTTGTGGGAAATTTGAAGCTCACAACTACGATATCGACGACTTACGCGATCGGATTGAGCCGGTTGACTACATCTTCACCGATCCGCCTTACGGCGGACATATCTCGTATATCGATCTCTCGACGCTCTGGAATGCGTGGAATGGTACGTTGCCATCACAGAAGGCTCGACAGCGCGAAATGATTGTCGGCGGCGACCTAGATCTCTCAGAGGACGCTTACCTAGAACGTTTGCACGGGAGCATTTTGACGTGTTTCGACTTGCTTAAGCCAAAACGTTGGCTGTCCGTCGTGTTTCAGCATTGGTCGCCTGCATATTTTGATGCCATTTTGACTGCTGCTGCTGAGGCAGGCAGCGACTTGCGTGCCGCAATCTCCCAACTCGGCGATCCGATCTGGTCAATGCACAAGAAGAAAGGTAAGCAATCCGTGCTGGCTGGCGAGCTTATCCTAACATTTGTAAAAACTGGCAAGCCAAAGACTGTCGATACGAAGAAGCCATTCGATGTTGAGGCAGCGATTTCGCGGATTCTCGACGAGACGCCAAACGGAATCGTGTACGGGGAATACCTCTTGAACCGAATCGTCGTTGACTCTTGGAAAGAAGGCGCACTCGGTTCATTAGACATCGACCGGACCGACTTTGCGGACATCATGGAGAGGCAAGGTTGGTCCTACGACAACAAGGCACATCAGTGGCGGCATTCAAACCTCACGTCGAGCCCATTGCTCGGCGCACCCCAAGGAAACCTGAAGTGACCCCGGCAAATTTGGACAGACGGCAGGGACAAGCCCGGGGACAGACGGGACGTTCCCCAGCTCTCCGCATCCGAAAGCGCGGTTGAAGCTTACAAATCTCTGACCAAAACCCAGGAAAACTGACTTGGTGCCGAAAAGTTGTCAAGCCCCCTGGGAAATCCGGGGACGGAAATCCGGGGACAGACGGGACGCTCCCCAGCTCTCCGCATCCGAAGGCCCGATTGAAGGCCGGAGATTTCTCAGCAAAAACTGGAAAACTGCCTTGGTGCCGAAAAGTTGTCAAGCCCCCTGATGCAGTCAATTCCCGGCAAACAATTGATTCGGTGGCAGAAATAAATCTCAAAATTTGGCGGGTTTACCCCCTTCAATCTGCTAGTCTAGGAATAGAGTTCAATTCAGGCGCGGGCCTCGTTCCCGCGCCTTTTCTTTTGTCGGGGGCGCTCCCTCGCAGCATTTTCTTCGAGCGCGTCTTTTTCAAAACTCATGGGCAAAGCCAAGGGCTCTTCACGCGGACGCATTCCAGCGTCCTGCCAGAGCTCTGCCCGGAAGGCCTCGCGGGCACGCGGGCTCCCAGGTGCTCAGCAAGGCGATCTCGGCGAAGCGGCGTTTGTATACAAGGCCATCAGCCTGGGCCTCGTGGTGGCGAAGCCTCACGGGAACATGCATCCCTACGACTTCATCGTCGATGGCGGAGGCGGCCTGTGGCGCATCCAGGTAAAATCGTGCGCAGGCCTCTCAGGCGGATCCTATAAAGTGCACATCCGCCGTAGGAAAGACGGCGCTTCGATCCCCTATACCGAATCCGAAATTGATTTCGTAGTGGCTTACATCATCCCTGAACAAACTTCGTACATTCTGCCAATACGCGAAATGTTAGGCCGCACACGCATCAGTTTTCGCCCCAGGAATTTTCCGGCTTGCACGCCTTCGCCCACTACCGCGAGGCCTGGCACCAGCTGCGTCAACCGATGAAATCACCTACGGTCGAGGTCGACCCGATGATTGGCAAGTCGATCATTTGTGATGCGAAAATGTATCCCCTGCGAAAAGCTTCGGTTCACGACCTGCGCTATGGTTTCAGGAAGATCGAGCGCCTTCTGTATCAGGGCGAAGAGATCCAAATTACCAAGCGCGGCCACGTGATCGCCCGTCTGGTGCCGGAAAGCGAGTAACCGGCAGCCGAGCTTCTTGATTTCCTGGGACGGTTACGCGCCACCTAGGGCGACAAGGTGCTCGGCGCCGACCTGGTCTCTGAAGATCGGGGCCGCTATTGAAGATCTACACCGGGCATTCAGGCCAAAGACACAAGAAAGCTGGTGTCGGCAGCCGTTACTTCGACACTCGCGCCTGTACAATGCTCCCATGCGCCATCGATTGCTGATCGTTTCCCTTCTGCTCGGATGCACTCTGACTGTCGCCGCTGGCAAGAATCATTCGTATCTCTTCGCCTGGTGCGGGGACGACAACAAAACGGCCAGCGACTTTCTCGCTGTCATCGATGCCGATCCGGCTTCGCCGGGTTACGGGCAAGTTGTGGCGACGGCTCCCACTGGAGTTGCAGGATCTGTGCCGCATCACACCGAGATCGAGATGCCCGTCGGCGGCCTGCTCATGGCCAATGGTTTCGAGGCCGGCCGGACTTGGGTCTTCGATCTGCGAGAACCACTCCAACCTCACATCGTGGCGTCCTTCGGCGACCTCGACGGATACGTGCATCCCCACACTTATTTCCGGCTGCCGAACGGCAACGTTTTGGCGACCTTCCAATATCGTGGAGGGCATGGGCCGAAGGCCGAAGGCGGCGGCCTGCTCGAGATCGACAACGGCGGGCACGTGCTCCGCTCTGGCAGCGCCGAGGATGGGGTCCCTGCTGGCGAGTTGATTCGGCCATACAGCCTCGAGCTGTTACCAGCGGCTGACCGCGTCGTCTCGACCAATACCGCGATGCACGACATGGACGGAAAGAGTCGTACCGTTCAGGTGTGGCAATTCTCCAGCCTGCGCGTGCTGCGGACGCTCACGCTCCCGCCGGGTCCGCGTGGCGACGAGCAGTACTACCCCGGCGAGCCGCGCCTGCTCGATGACGGCAAGAGTCTGCTGGTGCACACGTTTAATTGCGGGCTTTACTTGATGCGCGGCGTGGACGGCGAGAATCCGTCGCTTCGCTTTGTATACGGCTTTCCCGGCGGCGACTGCGGTGTGCCTCTGCGCATCGGGCACTGGTGGCTGGCAACTGTGCCGGAAACCCATAGCTTGACCGTGCTGGATATTTCTGATCCGGAGAAGCCGCGCGAAGTGAGCCGGGTCACGTTTGATGCTGGTCAGAAGCCGCACTGGGTCGCAGCCGATCTCACCGGCACGCGCATTGTCCTCAACTCGGATGAGAACGGTCCCGATCACCGCCTCTTCATCGTGAACTTTGATCCGCAAACTGGAACTGCCAAGCTCGATGAAGCATTCCGCGACCGCGGCAGCGACCGTCCGGGCGTCAGCATGGATGGCAAGTCGTGGCCGCACGGATTTCACGGCAATGCCTATGCGCACGGAACTGTCTTTTCCAGATGAATCGGTGTGCGCAACTATGGATGCCGAGGAAATTAGCTGAAAACTGGTTTTGTCGCCAATCTGGGAACTAAGGCCGCCAACTGCCGCACCTTTTCCGTTCAATGATCCTATAAAACATTGCCAAGCTAGGGTAATATGTATGCCTGATTTGCTATGGAGACCCTTGGCTCCAACCCGGTGGAGGCCGGCCGGGAATTGCCGCCTCCTCTACGTACCCGCCGCCTGCGGGTGCGGCAGAAGGTTCACACTCCTGCCTACGCCAGCCTGAATGGAAGCTCGAGTGGCCAGATCCTCGATCTCAGTGAAATCGTGGACATCAGCGAAGCGGGCATGGCTATTCAGACTTCATTTCCACTGCAGGTTCAGCGCAGCGTGAATCTGTGTCTTGACCTGACAGCGACCCGGACTTGCATTCATACGACGGGCGAAGTTGTATGGTCTGACCGGTCGGGGCGTGTGGGCATCCGCTTTCCGCAGATGCCGGACGACTCACTCCGCCAGCTCAAGGAATGGCTGTTTGTGAATGTGATGGTCGCGTGTGTCAATCACCGGGCCGATCTTTTGTCGGGAAACGTGTCGACAATTCAGTTATCCGCAAGTCCGTTACCGGCCGATTTGCTTCCTCAAGTCGCGCCACAATCAGGATATGAAAAGCCGACGGAGAACAGCGCTCTCGCCAACTGGATGCGCCAAGAATTAGAGCCCACGGCTCCGGCCGACTATACGTCCATCTTAACGGCTCTGGCCGCGGTCAAACGCGAGGTTGATTCGCTCGGCCCCGATCTCGAAGGAGCGTTGCAGTTGCTGGCACAGAGAGCGCAGACTTTCACGCGCGCGACCGGCGCTGCGATCGCTCTGACCGAAGGATCAAGCATGATTTGTCGCGCCAGCGCCGGAGACTCAGTTCCGGGGTTGGGGGCACGGTTTAGTGTTGGGTCAGGCTTTTCTGGCGAGTGTGTGCGCACTGGCCAGCTGCTCCGCTGCGAAGACTCCGAAACTGATCCGGTGGTCGATCGCGAGAGCTGCCGCCTGCTGGGAATCCGTTCCATGATCGCGGTACCGATTCGCTGGGGGGATGCGGTCATCGGGCTGCTGGAAGTGTTCTCACCCGAGGCCTACGCTTTCAGCACCAACGACCCGCTCGCGCTACAGCGGCTCGCGGGAATCGTTTCCAGCGCAGTCCATCGCGCGGGTTTACCCGAGCCAGGTCGGGCCGATCACGATTTTGCAGTGAATAAATCCGCGGAGAATTTGTCCTCGGAGGGAAGTTCTTCCGTGAAGGCCGTCTCTGCTTCGATCGCGGCCGCCAGCGTAGACGATGAATTTCCTGTCGAAACCTCGGCGGACTTGCCGCTTCCCCATTTTTCTCGTTCCCGGAAGATTCTTCTGTTTGCAGCCGCAGCGACGCTGATGTTTGCCGTATCCTGGCTGATTCCGGCGCGGGACTTCATTAACTTTACGAGAAGCACCTCCGCTTCGACAGCTCAACCGCCGGAAAAAGTTCTTGCCAGTCCGCCAGCGCCAACCACAGTTGCCAGCGGCGGCCTCGAGGGTATACGGAAACTGGCGGAGCAGGGCGACGCCGCAGCCCAGTTTTCCGTGGGAGCACGCTATGCTACCGGCGAGGAGGTTCCTCAGGATTATTCCGAGGCAGTACGCTGGTTCTCGATGGCGGCCGAGCAAGGCCACATCGCCGCCCAGGCAACTTTGGGCGCGTACTATTGGGTAGGACGCGGTGTTCCTGAGGACCTGGTCAAAGCGTATTTCTGGTCGGTTCTGGCGCAGGCTGGCGGAGACGAAGCCAGTAAATACCGCGTTGCCCTCCTGGCTAGCCGGATGTCACGTGCGCAGATTGCGGCGGCCCAGCAGCAGGCCAATGAATGGATCAAAGAGCACCAGTCGCTCAGCCAGAACTCTAGTACCGCTCGATGACAATCCAGTGTGGTCGAGCAACATGCGGTCCTCACGGGGCGACAAACTTCGATGTGGGCGGCACGAATCGAGTCCGGGGCGGGGAAAGCTTAACTTTTGGGCCGGCCCGATTGTTTCAGTCCCGCTTTTTTTCGCAGCTTTGCGTAAACCTCGGGCAGATTTTTCCTGAGCCATTTGTAACACTCCCGGCGCAGCAAGGTGTGTTTCCGGTTGTGCTGCCGACGTCGCTCCAGGTAGTTCTTCTCTTGGGCAGTGAGTCGTTTTTTCATCTGAGTTCTCTCTTTCTTTCAGAGATCAAATAGAGTAAACAAATTCATACGCCCCTCAGCCATCCGGACATTTTATTACCATTGATGGCGCCCAGCTTGATGATACCCTGTTCAACGCATTTAGCGAATGCGGCAGAGAAAGAAAGCAAAAAAGACTAGGCCACCTTACGGTCGATTCATTGACCATGCGAAAGCCGGGGCCACTCTACAGGAGACTAAACGCATGAAGAATATTCGCACGGCTTTGCTTTTCACATTCGCACTCGCAACAGCCTGGATCACACCGGCGCGGGCGCAGATCCCTCCGCAGCCAGCGAGCAACATCGTGGTGCAACATGACGTGCCCATGAAGACGCGCGACGGGCTTACTCTTTACGCGGATATTTACCGGCCCAATTCCGCCGGCAAATGGCCGGTCATCCTTATGCGCACGCCTTACGACAAGAGTGTTGGCTGGGCGGTTGGGCCGGTTTACAAAATGGTGCCGCGCGGGTACGTCGTTATTATTCAGGATGTGCGAGGCCGCTACACTTCGGAAGGCGAATGGTATCCGTTCCGCCACGAGCAGACGGATGGCTATGACGCAGTCGAATGGGCTGCCGCACTTCCTTTTTGCGATGGCAAAGTCGGAATGATGGGCGCCTCCTACGTGGGAGCGACCCAGATGTTAGCCGCCATAGCCCGGCCCCCGCATCTGACCGCGATCGCGCCTAACATGACGGCGAGCAACTATCACGACGGTTGGACTTACCAGAGCGGAGCCTTTGAGCAGTGGTTCGATCAGAATTGGACTTCCCAGATTGCGCAGAACACGCTGGAGCGCCTGATCCACGAGAACACGGACGCCCGGGTTGGCGTGCCTACGCTTCCCTTGGCCAACTATTCCATCTTCAATTTCGGTCAACTGCCCGCTGACGCTCAGCTCACCGCCTCTATCGCACCGTATTATCTCGACTGGCTGTCGCATCCTGATTACGACAACTACTGGAAGCAGTGGTCGATCGAGGAACATTTTTCGGACATTGCCATCCCCATGCTCCAGGTCGGCGGCTGGTATGACATCTTCAACGGCGGCACTTTGCGCAATTACATGGGCGCGAAAGCCCACGGTTCCACTGAGGCTGCGCGTACGCAGCAGCATTTGCTGATCGAAATCGGAGGACATGCCGGCTTCGGCCGTCGCATTGGCGACGTTGAGTTCGGCCCGCACGCTATCGAGAACGATTACACCGATGTAATCCTCGATTGGTACGATTTCCTTTTCAAAGGCATTCACAACGAATTCACCACGGACAAACCGGTCAAGCTCTTCGTGATGGGTGCCAACGAATACCGCCAGGAAGACGATTGGCCGCCACCGCAAGCCCGGCCCACAAAATATTTCTTACACTCCGCCGGCAAGGCGAACTCGCTGCGCGGCGATGGTTCTCTCTCGACCTCCGCTCCCAAGTCCGAGCCTGCCGACGCCTACGTTTACAATCCCGCCGATCCCGCGCCCACGCTTGGCGGCCCGCTGTGCTGTGACGCCGAGCGCATGGAACCCGGGCCGCGCGACCAGCGTCCGGTCGAAAATCGCGAGGACGTGCTGATCTATTCGACGGGCCCGCTCGAACGGGATCTCGAAGTCACCGGGCCGGTTACTGCGACTCTTTTCGTCAAGTCGTCGGCGGTTGATACTGACTTCACCGCCAAGCTGGTGGATGTCGCGCCCGACGGATTCGCGCAAGATCTTACGGAAGGCATCCTTCGCATGCGCTATCGCACTTCCCCGGAGCACGTTGGATTGATGAATCCCGGCCAGATCTACGAAATCTCGGTCGACCTATGGGCCACGGCCAATGTTTTCCTGAAAGGCCACGTGCTGCGGCTGGAAATTTCCAGCAGCAATTTCCCGCGCTTCGACCGCAATTTAAACACTGGCGAGGAGATCAAATTCGCACGGACGTTTGTCGCCGCGACCAACACGATTCTGCACGACGCACAACATCCCTCGGCGCTTGTGCTGCCGGTGATGCCGCCGAAGTGATTTTGGCTCTGCCGTTTTCGATGCGAGGTGTATCCATCAGCGAGTGCCGTCCCTGCGGGACTCGTGTATTTTCCACTTCTGTTTTCCGGGCACTGCCGTGCCGGGCTTTCACATGCCGCCGCCTCGCGGCTGGACCATCGTCGTTCTGTACCGTCTCAGAAATTGAGTGCACATTCCCGGAAGCCGCAACCATGCAAAAGACGACCGGCCAGGTCCTGGAACCTGGCCGGCGTGTTTCAACCGTGTGTATCGCTTATCAACCGCGGCCCGCGCCTGCAGCCATGGCGTAATGGCCCTGGCGCCCCGCGTTTTCGCGCAGGGATTGGAAATAGAGCCGGAAGGATCGTTGCACCAGAAACATCAGCGGCAGGATGAGCAGCGGAACATACCAATCGAATGCATGCGTGGCCAGCTTGGCCAGGCCTGCAACGCCCGCGGCTAGAAGGTAGTAAGGAAACGTGAGGTGCAGGATCTTTTTCCAGATTCCAAACAGGCCACCGGTTTCGGTGAAAGCGATAACCGCCGCGACCGGGATAGTGTTGACCAGCAAGTAGGCCAGCGCTCCCAAGGCGAGACCAAGTCCCAAATTTGGCGCTGTCGCCTGAAGGGTGAGCCATGCGGCTTCGGCAGCGATCAGGGTGACGCCCACGTTAAACATCATCTTGATCGGTTTCTGCTGACTGCCCTCAGACCAGAGGCATTGAGCGACCGTCGACGCAGCGGTGATCAGAAGAGCTTGAGCCAAGTTTAGTTCGCTCAGAGCCAGGAGGATGAACGGCAGGTTCACCGACATGGATCCCGTCAGCCGTGGCAGGGAAACTTTAAGCCGGGCTGCGAAGAGAGCGACCAGCAAGGTCCCGATGAAGCGTCCGTAAGCCGGGTGTCCCCATGTCAGCGGCACCTGGAGGAGAATCCCAAGGCCGGCGACAACCACGAACCCGACAAGTATTTTGGTCTTTGTCGAGAGACGTATCATGGTTAGTTTTCTCCGTCCTGGCCATCACTGTAGGCCGCAGTTGCTGTTGAACTGCCCCAGACGATGCTGTTACCCCAGACCACGCTGAAACCTGTGTCCACGGTATTGCCCCAGACCACGGAGTTTCCCCAAACCACCGAGTTCGCATTGATGACCGAACTGCCCCAGATGATTGAGGTGCCCCACACCACCGAGTTTCCCCAAACCACGGAAGTGCCCCAGGTCACGGAATTGGTATTGACGATGGTCACAGTGTTGTTCGAGGAATTGTAGGTGGCGGTTGGAGACAGAGCCACGCCGTTGGCGACATCGGTATTGGCCAGCGCCGCATCGACGTCAAGATATCCTGCTCCGTAGGTGAAGAGGTCATATTCGTTGCTGTAGAGATTGTTGTAGACGTCGTAAGAGTTGCAATAAACGCCAAATCCCTTCCATGCGGTCTTCATGATGCGCGCTTTCACCGTATCTGGCGTCAGCGTGGGATCCTTTTGCAGCATGAGCGCGACCGCGCCGCTCACTACGGGTGTGGCCATGCTCGTACCACTCAACCGGAAATATTGGGTAGAACAGGTCCCGGTGCAAGTTCCGGTCGGAGCGATCTCCAGAGTCGGGAACTCAGTGTCGAGTGTGCTGTTCTTGACCAGCAATGACCCGATGCGGTTGCCGGGAGCGACGACGTCCGGCTTAACTACGTGATCGAGCAACGTTGGCCCCTTCGAGCTATAGCTTGCGATGGCATCGTCTACCCGTGTGGCGGTTCCCATTGTCCTCGTAGCGCCAACTGTGATCACCGCGGGATCGTTACCCGGCGCGCCGATGGTGGCGAAACCACGGGTTCCCATCGAATTGTCTCGTCCGTCGTTTCCGGCGGCGACCACGACCACGATGCCCGCGGCCCAGGCTTGTTCGACCGCCTGGCAGAGAGGATCCAGGGTGTAGCTTTCAAACACTGGCCGTCCCAATGAAAGATTGATGACGCGGATGTTGTATTGAGCCTGAAGCTGGATGGCTCGCTGAATGGCGGCGACCACCTGGCTGTCCGTACCCGCACCGTTTTGATCAAGTACGCGAAGGTTGATGAGATTGACATTCGGGGCCACGCCTACGATGTGTTGGGCGTAGCCGGTTCCAGCGCCAGAGGCCGTGCCATTTCCACCCAGGATGCCGCTGACGTGAGTGCCGTGTCCGTAGGCGTCTACCGCGGATGTAACTCCCGGAATAAAGCTTTCGCTATGCACCACACGGCTTCCGTTCGGAGTGTGAAAGTCAGAGTGATCGGCGATGCCGCTATCAATTACCGCGATCCCGACTCCGGTACCGTCGAGTCCGTACTGCTGGGCAGCGACGTCCGCTTCCACTGCCGATGCAAAGCTCTCGTAACTATTGCTCAGACTGACCGGGCGATCCGGCGATACGTACAGAACATCGGGATCTTTCTCCACTTTGGTCAGCGCCGAGACCGGAAGGGTGAAGGCCGCAGCCTTGATGCTGTGCAGTCTGGTCTTTACCACGGCGCCACGGGCAGTCATTCTCTGGTAGTGCGCGGCGGTGGGAGTGACTCTAAACTGCACGATCACGTCGATCCGATCGTTGGGGCGGCGACGGTCGATGTCGTTGGCAATCTTTCCAGCATGACGCGCCACGCTGAACGCGCGATCGAGAGGCTGGGACGGCGACGCCGCAAAACTGGCGGTCGCGAAGAGAGCCGGAATCGCAAGCCGCAGAAGCGCCTTCCGGATACCCTTCCATTTCTCGGTTTGTGGTCTTCGTGGCTTCATTGGCGGATTGCTCCAATTCTCCCAGGGCGTGTCATTTCGTTAGCTGCCCCAAACGGCTGACGCTATGAACGAAATAGCGTGGTTGAAAATCCTATGGGGAATAACTTGGACCAGTGCATAGACCAGCACGGTTAGCAGCGCCAGCCTTCCGACTTGATTCCGTTTTGACACTTGAACGCACCTCACGAAAGTGTTCTTCGGTGAGGTTAAGTGCAGGTCGAGTTCCAAGAGGCACTATCGTTCAACCGCCTTAAAATCAATGGTTTAGATTGCGTTATGGAATCGGTCCGGCTGGGACAGATTGGCCTCCCGCGTTGGGGAATATGGCGTACGCGCATGAAAATAGGAGGGATGGCGCGTTCCGCCCGCAGGAGGACAAGTTGTCCCAAACCTCTGCCTGTGGGGGTCGAGACAATCGAGTTCCGATCACCTACGATCGTGCCTATTAGTTTTGAGAGTCGTAGTGCTTTATCGTGTCGGCTATAACTTGTAGGGATTGCATCCGCAACCAATCGCAACCCAAGAGTGCTACGATCCATGCTCCCGCATCCCACAGTTTAGTGATCGATTCTTATGATTGCAGTCGAGTAACAAGGTTGATTCAGACAAGGAGGAGTCAATGAAAAGCTGCAGAGTTGTGCTGGCCATGTTCGGTATGTTGTGCGCTTTGGTGTTCGCCACGGTAACTGCACATGCGCAAGAGAAGGCCGCCCCTGGCGGGGTCCAGGTCCACATGGTAATAACGGATGAAGCGGTTCATGAAGACAGCGAGGCTCCATCACTTCAGTCCGGAGATGTAAAGGTAAAACAGGGCAAGACTTTCCTCAATGTAACCCAATTGATACCAGCCCGCGGAGATAACGCGGCGCTGCAGCTGTTTATCCTGATTGACGATACGCTTGACTCTCGAATTGGAAACAACCTCAACGACATTCGCGATTTTATCAGTGCACAGCCCGCATCAACCGTGATCGGCGTCGGCTACATGTCGAACGCAACCGTGAACATCGTTCAGAATTTCACTGCTGATCATGCTCTCGCCGCCAAGGCGGTGCGTCTGCCCCTGGGAACGCTCGCAGCCATGAATAGCTCGTACTTATCGCTCATCAGCCTGGTCAAGAGTTGGCCGCAGCAGAAGGTCCGGCGCGAAGTCCTCATGGTGGCAGACGGAATCGACCGACTCCGTGGCGAAACGCCAACGGTTAACCGATTGGGACCAAACTTCGGGACCGTTTATCACAGCATGCCGACGATGAGTCCCGACGTTAACTCGGCAAGCGAGATCTGCCAGCGCTACAACGTCCTTGTCTACTCGTTGTACGCCACGAGTGTCGGACGAGCCGCGCGAAGCTCATGGGACCAGCAGCTTGGTCTTTCTGGACTGTCGAAGCTGTCCGACGAGACCGGCGGGGACGTCTTTTCCCTCGGCACGTCAAATCTGGTCAGTTTCAAGCCTTACCTGGACCGCTTGCAGAGATACTTTGACAATCAATACTACGCGGTGTTTCAGGCCATCCCGAAGAAGAAGCCCGGCCTGCAGCGCGTCAATTTTATGACCGAGGTGCCGAATGCCGAGATAGCAGCTGCGGACAACGTCTGGGTTCCTGCGGGAACGTAATTTCGTGTATTCCCACGCGGAGTCGTCCCCGTGTGCCTTCCCTTTCAGGCGGCCACGAGAACGACTCTTCGCGCGGTTGCATCCTCGAACTTCGTGAAAGCGTTCACAGCTTACGCCGGAATATGCAAACAGAGGTTTTCTGTGGCAGGACTGCTGGCGTTCGCCATGGCAGTACGCGTGTAGGATTCGTAGATTGAGGCGTGGCACTTTGCGCAAGCTTCATTGCCCACGTACCCGGCAGCGTCAGCTGTGGCGGGTCCGGCGGAAGGCTGGCTCGCGGATATATCCAATTATGCACGCGTAGTTGACGATTACAAGCGCCGCGATCGGTCCCGTAAGCGGGGATTTTCGTACCATGTCCGCCGCCGCATGCCGCCATGCCCTGACGTCAGTCAGCCATCATTTCGAAACTGCACCGATGTAAACGGAAAACGGCTCCAGAGACAAATGCGAGAGTGAGCCCGCTTTCGATCCTGCTGCCATTGTGGTCAACAGAGTACGCGCGGTTTTTGCATCGAAGCCCCGGGGCGCGAGATCGAAGCTCACTTGTTGCGACTGCGAGGACATATTGAGCACGACCAGCACCGCCTCATTCTTATAACGTCTCAGGTAGGAGAGCACGTTTGGATCGTTCTCGTTAAGAGCTACGTAGTCGCCGTCCAGCAGAGCTCGATTTTGGTGTCTCAGGGCGAGCAGGCTACGGTAGACATTCAGGATCGAAGAAGGATCTTTGAGTTCGTTGGCGACATTGACAGTCTTGTAGATCAGCGGAACCGGTAGCCAAGGTGTGCCGCGCGTAAAACCGGCGTTGGGGCTATCGTCCCACTGCATGGGGGTGCGTTCTCCATCGCGACCTTTTTCCTGCGGCCAGCCCACGCGCCCGATCGGGTCCTTCACATCCTCCTTCCGCACCGGATCGGTGTTTTGCATTCCGATCTCTTCGCCGTAGTACATGATCGGGGTCCCGCGCAGAGTCAAATAAAGGGACGCCATCAATTTTGCGATGGCCTGGTTGTTCCGCCCATCTCCGTAACGCACGTAAGAGCGCACGATGTCGTGATTGCTGAGGACGAATACCGGCCAGCCTCCGGCGGAGTCGACCGCGGCAATTTGCCGGCGGAATTCCGCTGGCGACAGTCTGTCGACCTTGGTGAACATGAAGTCCATGGGCATCTGCAATTCATCGCTGTGGTCGCCGTAATATTGCTTGAGTTCGTTCACATCTTTGGTCCAGGTTTCGCCGACAAGGACGGCGTTGTTTTCGTCGGCAACCTTTCGCAGGTCGCGGAGAACGACGTGCACTTCGGGCAGCTTGGTGTTGTAGAGATTGTCCTCATTCGGATCGCCGTATTTGTTCAAGCCGGGAAGGACCGGATTGTCGCGCAGTTCGGGGTCTTCGAACAAGGTATCCACGGCGTCAAGCCGGAAGCCGGCTACACCGCGTTTATACCACCAGCGGGTCACATCGAACATGGCATCGTGAACCGCGGGATTGCGCCAATTCAAATCAGGCTGCTGCGGATAGAAATAGTGATAATAATATTGCCCGGTTTTGAAATCCATCGTCCATGCCGACCCACCAAAGGTGGAGACCCAATTGTTTGGCTCTGCCGAACCTTTGCCGTCATGCCACATGTACCAATCGCGTTTTGCGGAAGTGCGCGACGATCGAGAGTCGATGAACCATGGATGCTGATCGGAAGAGTGATTCATTACGAAATCCATAATGATGCGAATGCCGCGTGTCTTCGCCCCTTGCTGCAGGCGATCGAAGTCTGCCAAAGTTCCGTACATGGGATCGATATTCTCGTAATCCGAAACGTCGTAACCGAAATCAACCTGCGGGGAGGGATAGCTGGGCGTGATCCAGATCGCATCGATACCCAGACTTTTGAGATAGTCCAGTTTGGAGGCAATGCCATTCAGGTCGCCGATGCCGTCGTTATTACTGTCCATGAAACTACGCGGATAGATCTCGTAAAACACGGCGTGCTGCCACCACTGATGACCTTCGGCGTCAACGGCCTGCGTTTGGGAGCGGACAGTAGAACAGAAACCAGCGACGAATAGAACGAATGCCACGAATTTGCGGAACATGAGTGACTTCCTCCTCGAGAGGATCTGGTGAATCGGCTGTGCGGCGATAGCAGAAAGTTTAGCCCAGCCCGCGACCTCGGGCCAGTAAGACCCGAGGGTCAGTCGGCACTCTTGCTGATTTAGCGAGTTGTTTCCTGGCTTACCGTGACTTGAGCCGCAATAAAGATGCTGAGTGAGAACTGAAACTGGCCGAGCAGCTACAGTAGCGCGACAGCGGGAAGCAATGACACTGGCCCAGTCATGCGATCACTAGTGGCCTGATGGCAATGCTGCGTTCTGTTCCTTATCCAATCGGTCGATCATGTCCTTGGGCAGTTCCTGCAAAAACTCGAGGAAAACCCCGTTTGTCCAACCGAAGCCGATCACATTGGCTTGATACCCTGCGCTCACATGCGCCTCCGATGAACGCGTCACCACGTCATATTTTTCCCGGATAGTCCCTTCTCGTCGGAAATTCTCCGCCACTGTGGAAAGAAACTTGTATGCAATTCGGTCCGCATCAGCAGTGTAGCCGTAGCGGCGTAGCCCTTCGACCGCAAGCGATTGAAGCGGCGCCCATCCATACGGATAGTCCCACTGCATGCCGGTATCGTTCGGGCTTGTGGCCAGCCCTCCCGGTTGTTCGAAGATTTTCACATTTCGAGCGACTGCCTCTGCCTGATGCGGACTGGCCAGTCCCGCCCACAGCGGATAGAACGTGGTCACGTATTCGTAGGTCGATCTGGCCCCAGTGCGAAGGTCGTAGTCGAAGAACAGGCCCCGCTGGTCGTCCCAAAGATATTGGTTGATTTGCTGCTTGCGATCTTCCGCTCGCTGCTTCCATTGCTCCGCTTCGGCCGTCTTCCCCAGCAACTCGCTGATCTCTTCTAGATCCTTCTCCGTCTTATAAAGAAGACTGTTCAGGCACACCGGAGCAAAGTGATGAGTGGCAGCGCCGTAGGGATCGAAGCGGAAAGAAATGTCGAACGCCGACTCGCGCATGCTGCGGTCTCCCTTGTAGTAATCGGCACTCAATTGAACCGTACCCGCGGCGTCGCATTCCGGGCGCGCCATGGTCTTGCTGACATCGCAGACTTCGACGCTGTAGTCCGGGCCAGCGGCCTCTCGCGCCGGCTGCTTGCTGTTTTTCACTACGACATAAGTTCGAGCCAGTTCGGGATGCAGGAGAAAGTAGCCGATAACTTTGTGACGCAGTCCCGTCTCATCCTGAAGACTCTCAGGAGCCGGCCCATTACCGAAATCGTAATAGCGCGAGAGCCCGGTCGATCCCGCCAAATGAGGCTCATGCGTCCACATCTCGTAGTCATTCGCCGCGAATCCGTAAGCGCGAGCCAGCCAGTTTTTATCCTCATGTCCCGCAGCCTTCTCCGCGTTATAAACTTCCATGATCATGGAAGTCAGAAATGGTGGCTGGGAGCGGGTCAGGTAATAAGTGCGATTGGCGTTCAACACCGTCCCGTAATGCTCGATTTCAAAGAAAAAGTTCTCAACCATTCCGCGTGCCAGGTCGACTCGATGATCGCGGACCAGCCCGAGAATAATGAAATAACTATCCCATCCATACATTTCGTTGAACCGGCCGCCGGGCACGACGTAGCTATTGGGCAGGAACAGCAAACCTTGGGGCGAAATCGCGTCCACGCCGGCCTGCCCGGGATGCTGAATGACCATGGGCAGGTGTTCAACGTGCAGGTTGCAGGCCTGTTCGATCTGCTTCACCGAATCGGGCTCGGGGACGCCCGCAGGCAAATACAGCAAGGCAGCCTCTGGCAACTTCGGATCCACAATGCTGTCGCAGCGAGTCATGGAACGTGTCAGCACATCCCAGTCCGTTTCGATGTAATGCAGGACGGGACCGAGGCCAGCGCCAGCCGGTTCCGAGGATGCCCACCCCGCGCGGGGTTCGAGGGTAAATAGGAAAATCGAGAGGATGACGGAAGTCCAGGTCAAACTCGGCAGGCGCGTTCGAGCCATAGTCGTCGAATCCTCTGGTCGTTAAGCCTACATCGCGAGCATCCTGCAGGAAAGAGGGAGTCGCACTAAAATGTTTAAATACGCGTCGTCCGGGATCCAAGCTTACAATGTGAAGGCGAGACCGGATGTGGTGGTCATGGTTTTCCGCATCGACTGCAAACGCTACAGGCCTGCGGTTTCCGCAAAGCTGGGATTGGAGCGGCCACGTCTTTCTGGCGCTGCTATACGATGTTATGAAGAGTGAAGGTGGGGCGTGAGAAATTGTCAACTGTGTGGGGGTTGGTAGGCGCGGCAGGAATCGAACCTGCAACCCTCGGATTAGAAATCCGATGCTCTATCCGTTTGAGCTACGCGCCCTCAATAACTTACGTGCGTCTCGCGGATTCTTTGCCACTAATTTGCCACTGACTTTTTGCGCCGGTTTGTGCGGCGGCAACGTTGCGGTCACAAGTTTTTGCATTGCGTTCACCACATCCTCTTCGATAACGATATGGTACCTGTCAAACACCGCGCGTGTCTTGTGGCCGCTGATTTTCATTGCTACCCGTTCCGGCACGCCCGCCACTGTAACCAGATTGCGAATCGCGCTGCGCCGCAAGTCATGCACGATCAAACCGCTGTACCTTTTCCACTTGAAACCGCTGGCGCTTTTCACTGTTTCCATTTTACCAAGTCCAACCGCCGTGCAGGCTTTCGCCCATTCAATACGGAGGTTGGTGGAATCGAACACGCGGTCCACTTTCGGCTCCACGGCTGAAAGCATCATAACCAGCACTGGCGGCAATGGCACAATGCGCGCCTCGTCGGTTTTGGTTTGGTCCTCTTCCAGCCGGATAATCCGGCGCTCCAAATCCACTTGCGTCCAGTCGATGGCCTTCGCTTCGCCAAGCCGGACACCGCACCAGTACAGGAAAATGATCAGCGCGTGCAAATGCTTTGGCAACTTGGTGAGCAACTTTTCGAACGTTTCGATCTTCAGAAATCCCTTGCGTGCCGGAGGTTCTTTCCGCAAGCGGATTACCGGCACGACCTGAATTTTTCCTTCCTCATGTGCGATACGAAGCATACGGCGCAAGCACGCCAGCGAGCGGTTGATCGTGGCAGCGCCGTATCCAGCCATTTCGCGTTCGTGTGCAAATTGTCGCGCGGCATCCGTGGTTAACCGCGTTGCCGGTACACCTTCCGATGTAGTGCTGAACCCGAAAAACGCATCCAGTGCTTTCAAGCCGCCGATTGTTTCTGTTCCATCGGCGCGGACCTCAAGTGATTTGTTCCCTTCCTCCACATAGCTTGCCAGCAATCCGCGCCGCAAGTCGCCATACGATATTTTCTTGAGGTCAGATACCGGCGACAATCCGCGCTCAACGTCTCCCATGTGCTTGCGAAGAATCGCCAGCGCCCTTTTCTTCACTGTTGTGCGTGTGCTGATGCGAATCTGGCGACCGTCTTTGTAGAATTGCGCGACCCAAAATCGGCAACCTTTGCGCTTTAATAATGAGCCTTCGCCAAACGCGCGTTTAGCCATGCCGCCACCTTAGTGGAGTCGGCGCGGCAGGAGCAAGTTACAAACGGGGTAAATCCGGCGTGCCGGATTATACCCAACAATTTTAGTAGACTTTCGGCTGAGGCTTTGGTAGTATGGTTGCAATCGCGGCACTTGCCAGCAACCGGCTACCAAGCCAGTAAGCCATGCCGCAAGATACTCATCCGGTTTGGAGAATAACTAACCGTTGCGACCGCCGTGGCTATCCTAAGCCGCGCGGCAGGCAAAGCTAAAGGCAAGAATCCTGATTCGCAGGAAGCTTTGCTGTGCCAAAGAAACCCTCGAAAATTCCAACCGCTATTGCTGCGCCTCGTGCGCGTTGCTTAACCGTGGAAGGCGCGGCTGAGTACCTTGGCGCGCACGTACATGCTATACGCACGCTTGTCTGGGAAAACAAAGTCGCTCATTTCAGGTTAGGACATCGCATCCTTTTTGATATTGCCGACTTGGATCGGTACGTCGATAACCAGAAATCGGCGGCGCGATGCTAACCACAATCACAGCAACGGAGCCGGAGGTGTGCCTACCGGCAGAAATTGGACGTAACGCAAATGCTGAAAGGCAAGCGCGCTGGCGCAACACGCCGCAAGGTAAAGCCGCACAGCAAGTACGCGCAGCGGCAAGGAAAAAGAAAAGGCAGGACGCAAAGATGGCGCGGCGGCAAGGCTTGTACATGACTTTTGATGGTCGAACGGCTGGCACACGCTGTACCAGCATTGGAAAGGACAAAACGTCAGGCGTAACACGCGCCGGATAAATAGAAGGCAACGCAAGATCAGCAATTGCAGTAGATGTAAAACGGCGAACAGTAAGTTTGTATTTAGGGCGCATCAAAGCACGATCCAATTTCTGTAAAACGATCTTCTACTGAGCTGCCCCTCGGTACAAGCTAACCTTCGCCGGTTGGAATCGGAGGCTGGAAACAGCCTCCGGTTAAATATCCGAAGGGGTTGACGAAGTGAGCCAAGCACTGGAAAAAGTAATTGCCGCATTCGCTGCGGTAAATGCCTCCGACAAGGAATGGCGCGGCAAGTGTCCTGTTTGTGGACATAACGCGCTCCTGATTTCCTCGGGTGACAAGCAACCTGTTATGGCATGGTGCTCAGCCGGATGCGACAAGAAAGCCGTCAACGCAGCCGTGTATAGAGCCTCTGGTATCGAAGCCGCGCCGTTGCAGCCATTTACCGTGGCGCGATTTTGCGAGATGAAAAAGCTTCCAGAAAGCTGGGTGCGCCAGTTTCTCGTTCATGACAGCTACTTCTGGAGTAAGAAGAAACGGCGTTATAGCACCACACCATCGGTGTGCTTTTCGTATTTCAGCGACGCCACGGTTACCAGAAACGGCAACCGCGAGACATTGGAACGGTTTTGCGGTGGCTTGAAGTTCCGTTTCTCAGAGGACAGCCACAAAACCGCTTGGCAACACTACACGAAGGCAATGCTTTACGGCTTGCACATGCTTCCGTACTACGCGGAAAACTTCATCGACACAAGCGTGGTAACGCTGTGCGAAGGCGAATCCGACACAATCACACTAGCCTATAACCGCATCTGTGCTTTCGGCATTCCCGGCGCGCCGTATGGCTGGAACAACGAATTTGCGAAGGAACAGGTACTACATAATGCCGCGCGCATTCTCGTTATCCAAGAGCCTGACGATGCTGGTGCCAAAATGGTGGCAAAGATCGCGGCATGTTTCCCGGCTGGCAAAGTGTGCCGTTTGGTGTTGCCAAAAAAAGATCCGTCCGAGTTGTGGATTGAAAACAGCGATGGCACCGCTTTTAGAGACGCATGGGACGCCGCTGTGAAATCTGCGCAACCTGTGGTTGACCCTGTTACCAACGCTGTAGTTGACCGACCGGACAAAACGATTGAAGAAGACCCGTTGCCGGAATTTCCGAGGTTCAACGGTTCGCTAGGCGACCTATCAGCAGCACTGTGTCCAGATTTGCCTTATTGCCACAAATTCATGATGGCACTCACTTTGGTTGGCGGCGCGCTTTCTGGAAAGGTTCATCTAGATGATGCACCCTATCTGGACCCGCGATTCTACACCGCGTTGATTGATGAGAAAGGCGCTGGAAAGGGTGCCTCTTGGAAGGAGGTGCGTGCGGCTATTGCTGGATTGTGCGGCGATCTGTACATCAAAAATTCTGTGGATTCTGGACCGGCGCTAGTTACTCATCTAGCCTTTGAGCCGCGTACGTTGTTGTTTTCGGATGAGCTTTCGGCATTGTTTGAAAAAGCAAAGTCTACAGGCAGTTCAAAAAACACCCTGTTTTCCGAATTGCTTACATTGTACGACGGGCACGAAACAGAAAACGATGCGAAATCTAACCTTGGTCTTTCGTCTGAGATTAGAAGCAAGATTTGCGAACGCTCAAGCATCAAAGTGACAAACGCTCATCTTTGTATGCTGGGCCTCGTACAGCCACCGGTTTTTCAAACCATGTGGGGCGGTACCAAAGGCGGCTCTAGCGGACTGCAAAGTCGCCTCGTGCTTGCATCCAGTGGACAACTGTCCGTAAACGACCCCCAAGCGCTTTCCGATACTGAAAAAGTTACGGCGGCTGTCGATAGAATCAAGAGCCAAATTGCGCGGTACCTGACTGAGGATTCACACATCCAGCAATCGCACGCGGCAACAATTTATAGATCGCCGGAAATAGGACAGCGCCAGCGCGATTGGTGGAAAGACCGCATGAGCGTGTTTGGTGCCTCTTCGCGGTTGCCCGCTTTACTTTCTCGGTTTGCAATGATGCTGGCGATAACGAACGATTGCGATGAAATCACGCCAGATATTCTCGATCAAGCTTTGGCGTTTGGCGAGTACCAGATTTTGCTTTGCGCGAAGTTCATGCCTTCCGACTCGGTCTCTTTCGTTCAAGCTTTCGAGGATTTAATCAAACGAATGTTTGAAAAGCACGGCGCTGACGGTCTCACGTTCAACGAATGCCGCCGCTATGTTAACCCCGAACAAAAGAAGTTGCTCGGCGGATATGGCCCTTTTTGGTCAGCATGGAACAACCTACTTCGCTGCGAAAGAGTTGTTGTGATTGGAAAAACACAAAGGAGCGTGTTTTATGGTTTGCAAAACTAGGCTTGAAGAGCGACAAGCTGCCATGCGCCAAAGGCAAGTTGCGCCAGTGGCTCAAATTCCGGACGAAGAAATCCGGCACGCAATTGGTGTTTTTTTGAGCGCATTATCACAACCGCCTGTGCGCGCTGAAGAAGTCACCGCACAACTTGTAAGTGCTGGCGTCAAATTCAGTGCTGCGGAACTGGCGCGGAAACAGTTGGGTATTGTGGAACGAAATTGCCGTGGCGAAGTGTGGTTGCTTTTACCGGCAAGGAAACTCAATCGTAGTGAAACTGCGTAGTGAATCGTAGTGACGTACAGGCTAGTTTTGTGCATTTTTTAACAACACTTCGATTTTCAAACAAAGGGCTTACGTTTTTCAGCGACGGCGTAAATCCTTTGAGAAAGAAACGAACACAGTAGTGTTTTACATAGGTAGTGAAAGTGTGTGTGGTGTGTGTGGTGTGTGTGTAGAGGAGCCTATCACTACGCAGTTTCACTACGATTCGCCGGAAACCGGCAAACAACGCGGTAGATAGGAACAAAAGCAAATGACAAACGACACTCAGACACGGAAGCGACGAAGCAAGTATCAGATGATCGCCAGCCGGAAGCTTCCCTACAGCCTACACGCTGGCGGCGATGGCACGTTTGTCGTGTTGTCGCGTTGTACCGGCGCGACACATCGCCGCTGGCGCTATTGGCTGTTCGAGACCGACATTGCGGCGACAGGCTACCGCGCCACGCTGGACAAGAATGGTTGCCACAACGAATGCAAAGGCAAGCATGAGCACACGCACTGGCGACTGATGCCGTGGGATGCACCGCCGCCACGCCATAAACCGGACAACAACCGTAGAAACCAGCTACGTCTACCCCAGCGAACGAATGCCACGGTCCCACACATGGAACACAACGGGGATCGAACTGTTAGTGAGCCAGCACGCCGCGCGCCTAGTGTTCGTACTCCAACGCTATCGTTGCCCGGTGATCTCGACGCCGGAATGATTGATTGGTCATAAGGGAACAGAAAACGGAAAAACGCCATACGCTGAGGAGGCTTAACACAATGTCAGAAAACACGGCAGAAACAAGCAACGACCAAGAACGAACGACACACGACAGACAGACAGGACATACAAGTGATCCAGCACGCCGCGCGCCTAGTGTTCGAACGCCAACCACATGGCAGCAGACAGCAAGCAAGTTGCTGTCCGGACTGATCCGTATCGACAAGGAGTGTGGGTTGCGGAAGCCCCGCCAGCGCGATACATGGCGGTCCGTCATGCCGCTGCTGTGCGAACTGATGCGCGAAGCCTTTCATGGCCTGTCTGTGGCTGACCGTTTGCGCTTTGCCGAGATATGCGCTGTGTTTGCAAAGTACAAGCCGCCACGCGGACATCACAACGACGTGGCGCGTTGCGTGTCGTGTGGAGCGCTGGCGGATCATGCCGCCTTGCGTGCCGCATTCAACAAGCGATGCGGCGGGAATGTTTCAGGTAGTGCAAGGAATGTGTAGGCACACGTACACAGTTTGGTTGCAATGCACAGTGCAGCATGGCTTGCCGAAACAACGCTAAGTCCTACACCGTCAGGAGGATAGGCGGTCCATTTTTGCCCTGCTCGTGTAGCGCCCAGGCGACGCGTAGTCGAATTTTTGCGCGCGGTACTTTTTGAAATTCGCGGTTTTCGTGCCGAATGTCGGCAAGAACGAGCGATAAGAAACAGGGAAGGAACCGGAAAGGAAACCTAATGCCACGTAAAGCCACTATTCGGAAGCAGCCACGCACGCTGGAAAATGTGCGCGCCGACATCGAGGAGATCGTTGCCACTATTGCGCCACTTCGCGCGGAAATGCAACGCCTATCTTCGATTATCCGCGCCGCACGCTTTCGCCTGTACGTCACCGAGGACGGAAAGCGCAAGCGGAATCCTGTGCTGAAAGATTCGCGTGAAGTAAGTGCCACGTTGAAATCATACCGAGATTACTTGGCCAACTTAAACGCTGAGGAACAATCTTTGCTTAAAACGGTAGCGGATTCCGGAACAGATCAGTGGTCGGAATTTGCACCGAAAAAGGAACAGAAAACAGCGTGAAAGACTTTATCCAAATCGCCGCCAGTTATTCGCAAGCAATTATCAGCGGAGAAATACCAGCTTGCCAGTGGACTATCGCCGCGTGCGAACGCGCGCGCCGTGACCACGCACGACAATTGGAAGATCCCCAGTGGGGTTTTCGTTTCAGTCCGGACGCCGCAAACCGCGTGTGCCGATTCATTGAACAGTTGCGGCACACGAAATCTAGCGTTTCAACCAAGGCTGATGAAACGATCGAGCTTCTGCCGTGGCAAGTTTTCATCCTGACCGAGATATTCGGCTGGCTCCGGAAGGACAACGGCACACGCCGGTACCGCCGTTCGTATATCGAGGTTGGTAAAGGCAACGGCAAGTCCACACTTGCCGCTGGCATTGCGCTGTATATGGCCTTCTGTGATGGTGAAGGCGGCGCTGACGTGCTTTGCGCCGCGTCGATGAAAGAGCAAGCGCGCATTGTGCTGGACACAGCACGGCAGATGTCTCAGAAAGATAAAAATCTTTGCAAGCACCTCGGAATAAAGACGCAGGCACACGACATTCTGCAAGCCGCCACGCAATCCCGAATGCGCGCCTTACCAGCAAAAGCCTCCAGCGTGGAAGGTGTGAGTTTGCACTGCGCGATTTTGGATGAGCTTCACGCGCAACGCGGGCGCGCGCTGTACGACTGTTTATCCACGGCAACCACAAAGCGTGGCAATAGCTTGTTTGCGATGGTAACCACGGCTGGCAATGATTGTGCCGGAATCGCTTTTGAACTGCACCAATTTATCGAGCGACTGTTGAATCAAGAGGTCGAAGCCGATACTTTCTTCGCAATCCTATACGGAATTGACCCCGCCGATTCTTGGGACGCGCCGATTGCTTGGCAAAAGGCGAACCCAAGTTGGGGTGTGAGTGTTGACCCCTCGGTAATGGCCGAGGAAGCCAGCCGCGCCGCGCACATGCCGGGGGAGCGCCAAGCCTTCCGCGTATTCCACCTTTCCGAGTGGTTGATGAATGGCGGTGAGGAATCTTTCTTGGATTTCAACGTTGTCCGCCAGTGCTACGACAAGAGTTTGAATGAGGACGAGTTCAAAGACCAGCCGTGTGTGCTTGGTGCTGATTTCGCCAACAAGATTGACCTGTGCTCACTTGTGCGCGTACACAACCGATCCGTGAATGGCAAGACGCACTTCTATGTGTTTTCAAAAAACTGGATGCCAGAGCAAACAGTCAAGAACAGTCCCGTTTCTTCGTTGCGTGGCTGGGTTGAAACCGGCCAGTTAATTTCCACGGCTGGCAATGTGGTTGATTTCGACGCGATTGAGGAAACCATTGTGCAGGAGTGGGGCAAGTGCGCGCCTCGCGATTTCAACTATGACCCCATGCAAGCCGGAATGCTGGTGACCCACCTAAAGCGCCGTACTGAAAAATGGGATGCGTTTGTCGAGATAACGCAATTCGCCAAAAACATGACCGATGGCATGAACTTGCTGCAAGAAATCGCGGTTGACGGCCGGCTGCATACAAATTCGCAAGTGCTGTTGTGGTGCTTGGCAAACCTGATGCACCGCCGTTTCGGATTGCACTTTATCAGCCCAGCGCGACCAAAGGATGCCAGCAAAAAGATTGATGCCGCCGTGGCGCTTGTGATGGCGCTGAAATCGTGCGCAGCCTGTCCGTTGGATGAATCGGACAGCGGCTCGCCGTACTTAAAGAGGGGGATTATCTTCATATGATTTGCCGCGACATTTCTTGCGATAGTGCTTTCCATTTTGCCGGTATCTACGTGGCAAAGGACCTCGCCATTGTTGTGTCTATCTCAACGTCCGGTGGCGGCAGGGCCGAGTACGATGCGATCAAAATCTATTCGCATAGTGATGGCCGCGCCTTTCGTGGTTGCCCGTACTGGAAGCACTGGATAAGCAAAGGCTTCATCTACACGCACGATACGGCCATTGAAGAAATCGACTTTGGTCGCGTCATATCGGATTTTTGCAATGAACGGAGTTGCCGAAAACTTGGATACACAAGCGAGCAACTCCCCAAACTTGTTTGCAAAAGCGGAATCGAAGCACTCGCCATACCGAAGGATTACGAGCACAACGGGGTGCTGTTGGATTACCTAAATCAAGAAGCCGCACAGTATCGCGGTTTCCTTTTTGAACCCAACAGCCCTATGCAGTACATGTGGACAAGCCTGCCTGTGGATGAATCCGGGAAGCGCCACTTGCCTACCGCCGAGCGCCCCGCTACCGCCCGTTATGACGGCGTGCGTGCGCTGTTGAATGCAATGGCGGTCTCCGATTATCTAGAAAACCATTTGCGCGCGGCAAAGGAGCAAGAAATAGTCAAAGACGAATTTGATTTGATCGGCAGCTTTTTCCAGCACGAATGCGTCTGGCTGAAGCACCCCATTCACGGCGTAGTTAAGCTTCCGCCAAGGGAAGCGGCGTTTCGCATGACGGACGGACACGCCGCCAGATTTCTTTGCTATGGCACGCAGGGGGAGACGACATGTCCAGTGATCGTGCCCTAGAAATGCCATTGCGCTTTTGCAGGCAAGCCGGTTGTGCAAACAAGACGCGAAACGAAGGCGGCTATTGCGACTCGCATTTGAAAGACAATGGCCGCACCGATTACCAGCGGTTGCGTGCTGGCGATCCGATCAACAAAATGTACGGTCGCGCGGCGTGGACCAGCTTTCGTACTGTGGTGATTCGTCAAAATGCGATCTGCCAGCGAATCAACTATGGCCAGCAATGCACGCACGCCGCCACGCTGGTTCACCACTTGATTTCCCCGCGTGTGGATGAGCGGCGCTTTGTTGACCCGACCAACGTGGTTGCGCTGTGCGTTAACTGTCACCCGAATGATGAAGGAACACCGCATTGGAAAGTCGGGGTAGATTTCGTAGCTACACAATTCAGGGTACTTGGTACCTATGGAGGAACAACATGAATATATTTTCGAGGATTTCCAAATCAGCACTAGACCTGTTTGCGCCGCCAGCGCAAAGCACCTTTGTCATTGTTGGCAAAGACGAACCAACCGCACCGAGCACCTCGCATTGGTACCGTGCGCTTTCCATCAGCGGAAAGCCCGCCGGATTAGGCTTTGCGTGCGATAAGTGCCACTACACGATCCCGCACAGCGCACCCGCGCGCGTAAAGCATTGCGGCGGCGTGGAAGATTTGAAAGTTGCCGCCGACACACTTCCAACGCGACGATTAGGCGGCAACAGCATTGGCAGCGCTCGTGTTTTTGATACATGGGACGAAAAGTATTTGTGAACCCGTAACACGTCAGTGAAACATTGAGGCGATTTACAAATCGCTTGAGAATGCGCGCAACGCGCACTTGGAGGAAATCATGGACGTAACGATCACATCAACCGGCAAGACCTTTTACCGCATCGACGACGGCGTAGCCGCCATGCTTTGCGAAGCCTTTCCTGAAGCTTTCCAGCGCGTGAAACCGCAAGCGGACCGCGTGGTAAATGCACCAGCGCCGACCGTGGTATTCGGCTTAAAGCAAATGCCATCTTCCGGCGAGTGGGTCGTGCAGGCCACCGATGGCCGCACAATGCTTTACTTCAGCGGCTCCAGCAAGGCGCTCGCAACACACGATTTTTGGCTGTGCGGAAAAGCCAACCACGCGCCAGCGGAATTGGTCGAAGCATACCGCGCCGCGCGTAAGCGTGATTATGCGGTGCTGAAAGAAGGCGAAGCATGAGGTCGCCTTTCGATAGGTGGGCTTTATCGCTTCCGGTACCGGCGCTGGCGTTGCCAGCGTTGGTTGATCCTTCCGAGATCGACTTGGAAGAAAGAGCCGTAGCTATTTCCTACGACCTTTGTCCCCAAAACGAAAAGGAATTGGCGCAAACGCTGATCCAGTGCGGCACGCTGGATTATTTGAACGAGCCGTTACACACGGCTGAGAAAGTAGAGGAACACTTATGCTAACTAAACCGAAACACGGCGTACCGGAACAGCGCACAACTGTCGGCGCAAGCTTGCGCGCGGATGATGCGAAATTTCAGATTAGCGGAATCGCCGCCGCCTACAACACACTGAGCGCCAACCTTGGCGGATTCAAGGAAAAGATCGCTCCCGGCGCTTTCAGCCGGTCGCTTCGCACTGGCGCGGATTGTAAGTGCCTTTTCAATCACGATGCGTCGCGGATTTGCGGGCGTGTGGGAAACGGAACACTTGTGCTGACCGATTCGCCGGAAGGCTTGCGGTTTGTGTGTCAGTTGGACCGCGCGAATCCCGAGCACGCCGCGTACTTCGCTTCCATCAAGCGGCGCGACATCGTTTCTTGCAGCTTTGCATTCACCATTCCCGATTCGTCTTGCGAAAGCTGGCAAGAAGCCGACGGCGCTGACGGCGTTTTCGCTATCCGCACGCTGTTGGACGTGGACCTCTTAGACGCGAGCTTTGTGACTTATCCCGCGTACCCGGTTGGTACCAGTGTTGACGCACGCGCCGCCGCTGGTACAGCCACGGTAACCGATGAACAGCGCCGCGCTAAAGCCGCCGCAATCGGCAAGCTGGTTGCCGCCGATAAGCGCGCAATGGACCAAGCTGAAGTTTCTGCGATGGAAGACTGGGCAAGTGCGCGGCTTTCGGAGCATTTTGCAAAGCTTGGTAAGGGCTGGCGCGTTGTTCATTTCAGCTCGACTCACGTTTTCGCAATGCCGGTTGACGCTTTCGACAACGATGATTCGGATTGTGCGGCAATGTCCAAGTGCTCGCGTTTTGTGTACGGCATTGACGGCAAAGGCGACGTTACGCTTTCTGACCAGCAACGATACTCCGCTGATTATCCGGAAGAAGAAGATCCTGATTTCGACGGCGTTGACAAAAATTCGGCGCGGTTTCTTACCGTGGTTGCCGAATTGCGCGACCGCGCGGTTTGGAAGCGGCGTATGCGCGCGGCGTCCGGAATATTCATCAGGTAAAAGGCACATGGCAAACCTTCACAGCGTTAAAAAGGCGCGCTTGCCGAAATTGAAACACGCGCACGGTGACGCCGTGTATGTGCACGATACCAAGGAGCTTTTCGTTTCGGTTGGCGGCGAGTTGGTTTTGCTTACTGAATTTTTTAGACGGTGGCCGGACGGGCCAACCGCGCCGTGGAGCGAAGCTGTTAACACAGATTTTTTGAAGCGACACCCGAAAGTTGCTGAGGCGATCACGGCGATACATCGGAGAAATAACAATGTCAGAATTTCATAGCGGCAAACGGATACCGGCAAGCTTGCCAGTTGGCGACATATTTTTCGACGCCAGCAAACGTGACTTTTATATTTCGATAGCTGATAAGCGCCTCGTGCCGCTCGCAAGCCTTTTGGCTGGTCCGCCTATCCACGGCATTGACGGCGCGAAAGGTGATAAAGGCGAAACCGGCGCGAAAGGCGAAACCGGCGCACAAGGACCGCAAGGCGTGCAAGGACCGAAAGGCGAACCGGGAGACATTCTGTACGTTGGACCGGCTGAAATGCAAGCCGCCGTAAAACGGTTGCGAGCCGCGTTGGTAAATCAGCGCGCACAATTTCAGGCGGCGATGGATCATGCGCGCACCGATGCCAATTCGTATAGCGCCAGCCGCCGCCAAAGCAAGATCGAAGTGCTTGATTTCTTGCAGAAAAAAACAGGATTGTAAAAAGGAGAAAGAAAATGTCAGAAAGAAACCTAATCGACAGACCAGCGCCACACACGGCGCGCAACACAAGCGCCGCGTATGGCAGCAAAGAATGGGAACAGGACAACGCCAACGAAATTTCGGAGCGTCCTGTCGTGTTGCCGCTGGATAAGCGCGCTTATCCTTACGGACAACCGGACCCTAGAAAATAAGCTTTTCCGGAAGACCGCGTTGGCTGGATAAACAGCCGCCAGCGCGGCACAAGTTTTTGGGACCGAGCGTGGCGGTTAACTCACGTACTAGCCTGTAGCGAGCTATGTCCGGCTTATCCGCTACCGTGTTTGGTGGTTACCGCGAACCCACCGCTTTTTGCCTACAGGCCAACGCCGTGCTTGGACAGAGCCACGGCGTTGGCTTTTTTTGTCTCTAACACGCGCGTGACATTCTGATATGCCTACCCCGCGATGCTTGCCTGTTAACGTGGACTTTACCGCTGGCGGCGGATTCGATAGCCACGGTCTGAGCTACGAAGATTACGCTGGAATGCACATGATTGACGGCGCGCCGCAAGCGCCACAGCGCCGTCTTGATACGCCGGATTGGGCGCTGAACGATTCGCGGATGCGTGACGTGATTGTGCGGTATACGGAGCTTCGCGCGCAATTTCGCCATCCGCTAACCGGCACGCCGGAGTATCGCTTGCAATGTGCAATCAAGAGACGGCTGGATTACAAACCTGATTTAACGGAAACACTCACCCACCTTGCTAAACGGTACGTTGCTGTAAAGAAGGCTGGCAACGATCCGGCGCTTTTGAAAAAGCTGGGAATCGAAATAGAAGGTATCGACACCCAACTTCGCTTCCTTGGAAAAGACCACACGCTGGCGCTTGGTGTTATTTATCACTACTACCGTTGCGGATCTGATTCGGTTGAAACCGGCGCGGCGCTGGAAATTAAGCCGCCGCACGTGCGCCAAATCCTTTGGCGGCTTCACAAAGCCGCGCGGATCGTTGCAGCCGAGGTACGGGTTTCGATGCACATCAATTTGCTGCGCGGGTTGAAATCTGATCCGCTTGCCGTACCAAGGCACGGTCAAAAAAAGTGCTGGACTTGTGGCGCGCTTTTCACACCAACGGCACCCCAACATAAAATTTGTAGTGTGAAATGCAAGAAAAAACGCTTACGTCAACAGGCACGCGCACGGCACAAAGCAAAGACGCGGCACATTACCGCCACACAACGCTTTTTCTGTTCCGAAGTTTGCAAGGCTACCGGCTGGAATATCAAGAAAGTTATGCTCATGCTGAAGCCGGGCGTTGGTAAGTTTGTGCCGCCGCCGGGCGGCGATTCCTACAACACTTACGAGGCGTATTGCAACGTGGTAGGCGCGGAGCCAATGACGCGCGCGGCTTGGTCGCAAGGCGGCTTGTGTAGACAATAAAGCGAACGTTTCCACATGCGCCGCACGCACGAACCTTTGTGATATCCTGCCCAAAACCCACATGAGACGCTGGATATTGTTCCTTGTGATCGCCATACCGCTTGGGGCGATTGCGCAGCAGGAATTGCACACAGAGCCGCCGCTTGGTCAGGTGCTTCTTAGCTTGTATTCGCCGCACGGTAAGACTATGCGAATCGTGCCCGGAAGACAGCCGTGGCGCAGCCCATTGTGGGTAGATCACCAAAAGATTGGCACAATTCTTCCCGGACAATTCCTGACCTTGAGACTATCCGCTGGCGATCATTCGCTTGCTGGATTCAGCGCATGGGGACACGAAAGCACCATTGATACCGTGATATCTCTTCACGTGGGGAAACGCTATTTCATGCGCCTTATTGGTGATAGCAAAGCGGTCGCCGGATTCGGTTCGGCACACTACATCGCCGAGGAAGTTAGTTGCCAAGAAGCTTACCCCGAAGCTGCGGCGCTAGAGCCTGTGAAACTGAAGCATATTGAAAAATCATCGCTGGAATATGTTGCGCGCGAATCCTATTTTCCAGAGTGTGGAAAGTGAAAGGTGGCTGTATGAAGGTGAAGGAATTGAAGGAGAAACTTTCCAAGCACGACGACAACACCAAAGTTGTTGTGTATTGGGAAGACGAGAACAGCAAACAACACTTGTTTGAAATAGACGATATTTCTATGGCCCAGGGAAACGGTGACCGAGGACCGGATGGTAAGGCGCGATTCGCTTTTGATAAAGACGGATTGGCGAAATGGCTGTTCATCACAGTTGATCTAGAGTGAACTATGACGACAGTAACTTGCCGCGTGCGCGCCGTGGTTGATACCTTGGCGCTGGAGGTAGTCATGGCGAAAGTTCCGTGGGTAGATGCCGACCCTAGCGTCGTCTATGCGTTTGAAAAAGGCGCACAGTTTGGCATGGTAAAGGCTCTTGAACGGGGACCGATGCTACCGAAGCAAGTCCGGCGCACGGGAGGACCAAGCTCTGATGTATGGACCGTCGAAGAATGGCGTGTGGAATTGCAAAAGACAGTTGATTGGCTAAAGGACTTTGACGCCGCTAAAGCCGCCAAGGCTGGAAAGTAGGCAAGCACATGGCGAAGGAAGAAATCTGGGTTTTACCAAATCCGAACAACGATGGTTTCGACGACAACTGGGTTTGCGAGCACATAGATATGCAAACCGGCAACCATGACGGCGCGGTATGGTTGTGTGAGGCTTGTGCGGATAAGCGCGCGGCTGGCGCTGTGATAATGCGGCGATTTGCAAAGATCGACGAAGATAACGCCAACGTGCGGCGACCGGTGCCGAAGGCGATTCTGCGCGCCAAGGCTGGAAAGTAGGCGGCATGGTTAGACAAAAGGAAATCGAGCGACTTGAGAAGGCGATACAGAAATCACAGCGCCACTTAACCCAGTTGAAAGACCAGCTTGCGAAACTTCCGCGTTTTGATCTTGGCGATAGAGTGACCTTGACGATTTCCGATAGCGATAGCGATCTGACCGGTGCGGCAGGCACGATTGTGCGCGTACCGAAACGGCGCGGCACGAACAAGTTGCATAGAGGCGAGTACGCTTACCACGTGGATGTTGAAAACCATGAGGCGCTGGACCTTGAGCACAGCACGGTGCGTGTAGCGGAAAGCGATTTAGAGCTGTTGGAGAAAGCTACCGGCGCGAAAGCTTAGTCCGCCTCGTTTTGCCACTAATTTGCCACTAAGCCTGCGAAAAGCAACAAGAAACAACGCAAGCAAAGTGCTGGTAAACCGCTGAAAAATCACGAGACCACTGGACTGACAGACGGTTAGAAATCCGATGCTCTATCCGTTTGAGCTACGCGCCCTCAACGACTTGATAATTTATGCTCCACTGTCACCAAACTGTCACCAAAGCTTTTGGCTCCACAGTCCAGGACGATTGGCGACCTTCTTCGGTGGCAAGGTGTTTGCGACGACTTTCTGCATACCCTCGACTACGCCTGCGGGGCTTACGATGCAGTACCTGCGAAACACGCTTGCCGTCTTGTGGCCGCTGATCATCATCGCGACATCCTCCCCCGCGCTTACCAAGTTGCATACGGCAGACCTGCACAGGTCGTGGACGATGAGCCCTTCATAAGCGTACCAGATGTTTGCTGTTTCGCTGGTCTGCTTCACGCGCTTGCCGCGGCCGACCGCCTCTCACGCTATGCCACACTCGGCGCGAAGATTCGTGGCATCGATGACCCGGCCTGTCTTTGGCTCAATGGCCTTTAAAATCTTGATCAACACACGCGGCAGAGCCACAATTCGCGTTTCATCGTCTTCGCTTGATCCTCCTCCAACCGAATGCAGGGCACCGCGAGGTCAACCATTGCTCGGCTACTCCTAATCGCACTCCACACCAATACAGGAGCAGAATCAGCGGCCGCAAGTGGGTTGGCAGAGCACGTAACAACTTTTCGAACTCTCCAATAGACAAGGAGCCCTTCCGAGCAGGCGGCTCTTTGAGCAGGCGCATCTCGGCGCGTGCTGAATCTTGGAGTCCTCGTGCGCGATCTGGAGCCTAGGTCGCAGACATGCAAGCGAGCGGTTCACCGTGGCAGTGCTGAAGCCTTGTTTAACTGGTTGCTGAGCAAACTGGCGCGCACGTTCGGTTGTGATCGGTGTGAAGGGCGCGCCCGGGCTCCGAAATGAGAAGGTCATAGCACATGCTGCGAGCCGCTCTTTTGCATTATCGATAGTGGCGTTTACCTCTGAGTTCAGGTTCCCGCGATTATCGCAATGCCAAGCGCATCGCTTTGCCCTGGCGCTCAAAGTTGATCTGCAAGATTGCCGGATGGTCTTTGCTGAAACTCCCCAAGACAGTCGCTGACTGATCGTACTTTTCAGGCGTGGAACGCACCCGAACAAGGATGCGGTGGGTGCCTGCGGGTAGCTGGACGGTGCGAGTTTCCCGGACATCCATTCGAAATGGATTCCAGTGCTTCTTGATTTGACCGCGCAAAGGACGATCGTAGGCCAACTTGTCGTCGATCCACAGCGAAAGCTCCGCCGCTGAGAAGCGATGTTCAATGCGTATGTTCAGCGTGGAATCTGCAACGGCTCTAGAAGCTTCCTTAGATGTGGACCGTTTGTCTGCAGAAGTGGACAGTTTGTCTGCGCCGTGCTCGATGGCATTCGGCGCACTCACTACCGGCGTCGGTGCTCCGTTCGCGCCGACGATTGCCGATGGGCTGGTCTGACTTGAATTTCGCGACGGCAGGGTTTTGTGATACGCAAAGAGGGTGAGAATGATCGTCGCCATCGAGAGCACGAGCCCTATGCGTACCGCTGGGCGTCGCCACCAGGACAAGGACTGCAGCCGAATGAACGTGAATGCTTGTCCCGTTGCGTGCCCTAACATTTTGAAGAAACCAACCGGTACAACTGAGGGAGCGGGAGCCGTAACCTCGCCGAGTGACTGAGCGAGGACTTCTCTCGCTCCCGGGAACCGCGACGCACCCCTGGCGCCTTTTGAGATTGTCTGGCGCCCGCGAAGCTCGCGCAGGTCGAGGGCAAACTCCAGTCCACGTTGATAACGTTGCGCGGGATCTTTTGCCATGGCGCGGGTGATTACGGAATCCAGTTCCGGTGGAAGCTCGGGGTCAAACGCGCTTGCCCGCACGGGATCGTGATTGGCGACCTTGAAGCAAACAGTGGTGGCACTGTTACCCTGGAAGGGGCCGTAGCCAGTGACCATGTGGTAGAGAATCGCACCTAACGAAAATAGGTCGGAGCGTTGGTCCACCGGATCACCCTCCAACTGTTCGGGCGACATGTAGGCTGGTGTGCCCAGCGCCCGGCCGGGAATCGTGAGGTGCGCCAGGTTCACTTTCGCAATCCCGAAATCTGCGATCTTGGCATGGCCTTCGGGAGTAACCAGGATGTTGGCAGGTTTCATGTCACGATGCACCACGCCTTGGCCGTGGGCGTGATCCAGTGCCTCTGCCAGTTCCTCAGACAAGCGAAGAGCTGTGTCGAGCGGTAGCTTCTTGGTCTTTTCCGAAAGGAGTCGGTCCAGCGATTGGCCCGCAATGAACTCCATAACAATAAAGGCAATGTGGCCTTCTGGGTCCTCGCCGGTGTCGAAAATAGTGACAATGCCGGGGTGTAACAAACGACCGGCTGCCTGAGCCTCGTAAAAGAACCGCTCGCGATATTCGCGCTCCTCCTCCGGATTCTGGCCGGAGAGCGAGATGGTTTTGACAGCGACAAAGCGGTCGATTTTGGGATCACGAGCCTTGTACACCACACCCATGGCTCCACGGCCAACCTCGGCTATGACCTCGTATCGTCCGAAACGCCTACCCCAGCGAGTTTCCATTTGGATCGCAGATTCGTCTGCCAGAACACACCCGCCTCTAGTTTAGGGTTTCCTCCTCGATAGAGAGTGTTCGTCACAATACCAGCGCGGTTACGGCGGTAATCAATTTTTGAACCCACGGTCATTGCGGATCTCGAGAGTACCCGGATTGCCCTCATTAGAGAGATATGTGGTCAATCTTGACCAGTTCCCAACCCCACTTCCGTCGAATACTGAGAGGCTTCGCTGTGGAGGGTAAAGCGGCAACGGACGTCGGACTCGCCAGTTATGGAGCTAGACGGCCCAACGCACTGCTCGGCGGAATGCCAGCCCAAGACTGTGATTTCACCGCACGGAAGGCGCGCTCGCCGGCAGGCCTCTGCGGACAGCTTCCGCGGCTGCGATGACAGCTCGCGAGTAAATGCGGATCGGCAAAGAGATGGCCTTGGACCGCCCGAGTGCCGGGCGCATCCGCATCACGCTATCTTCGAGATGTGAGGAGACTGGCCCACCCTTACAGAGTGTCTCTTGAACTCTTCCCCTGCGAGCCACACTTCTGCGCTTGACAGGCCTACGGTCCCTACTTATGTTGGCCTTCAGCCGCGCGGCAGGCCTGAACGTCGCTCGGGTTGACCGGTACGCTGATGGCCTTTCCATCCCGCGTGGCAGTGCCGCCGCCCTTCACGACCGGGTCAAAGCAATCCTTCCAGAGACCATTGTCTTTTTTCCATTGCCCCTGAATAAAGCCCAGCTTTTTGCATTCGGCGAGTATTCTCTGGCAAGCCGGGTTATTTTCAGCAGAGGTGTGATTCTGTGCGCCCTTTGAAGGTTGAGTTTGCGGACTGGTACCGGTGCTGGTGGGCGAGGGGTGAACCGCCGTCTGTGCCATAACATCTGTCCCGATCATTACCGCCACAAGAAACGCGCTTGATATTAAAATCCGACTGGTCGTCCGCCTGTTCATAGTGCCTCCTCCGGTAGAAGTTGAAGGTTTATTAACCCGTAAAATACCCCAACCTGTCAAGCCCCCGTTTCCCACAAGGCCCGCCTTACCAATCGCATAAGGCTGACAAAAACAGTTCCCGGTTGTCAGCTCTCCGTCTTCTCCGTTCTTTAGTCAAGATCGAGTACATAGTTGTGTGGTCCGCGCCCCCGGCCTATTTCGTCGCTAACTCTTACATCCCAAAGATCTGAGCGTGACACCTGGCTACGACCAGATCTGTAGACTCGGAACTATAAGCGAATCGCGTTGCATTCGGAATGGTTTTCACGACTCGCAAAAGGCGATCGCGAGTGAGGGGAGAGGATCCCGAAGCACGGATTGTGGGTTGGCGGTTCCGGTGTGCCGATCCTATGGGCGCTGATTACCGTCGGCGGCGGCGGAGGCAGTTCAACTCCGAGCCGCCAACATGCGAGCACAGTAACTGTGATGGTGGCGGGTACGTCTGGATCGATCTGTCATACAACTCCCCTCACGCTGACTATCCAGTGAATGCGGCATGCAACGGAAAGGGCGCGAAACAGTGCGCCCTTCTTACCATCCCTGAGGGCTCTCTTCCTCCTTCCTTGCCTTGACTACTTGGTGAACGGCAAAATTTCGATTCTTGGCGTCCAATAGTTGGTAGCATCGTAATTTAGGATATGTTTGTTCATGCCCAAACAGGATTTCCAACCCGAACCCGGTGTCGCCGCAGGGTTGGACGCTCTCCTGGCTGAACTCTACCAGAAGAGCAAAGGCGAAGAGTTGGGGTTGACACGCCAGCAGTTTGACAGCGTGCTTGGGGAAATTGCCCGGAAGTATTTGACAGCGGATGCGGCCCACCACGACCTCCGCGGGCTGTATATGAGCTTGCGGGCTGAAGAACTGGTGCTGGCTCGCGCCTGCGCTGCCGGGCACGAGCACGCCTGGGAAATTTTCCTGACGCGTTATCGCGAGAAACTTTACGACATTGCGGGCTACATCACCAAGGAAAGCTCAACTGCCCGCGAATTGGCCGACTCGATTTACGCCGAACTCTACGGCACGACGACCCGCGACGGGCAGCGCACTTCGAAGCTGGCATCGTACACCGGGCGTGGCTCGCTGGAAGGCTGGCTGCGCACGGTCATGGTGCAAGAGCACGTAAACCGCTATCGCCGGCAGCGTCGTCTGGTTAGCCTGGATGAAGAAACGGAAGAGGGCAGCCAGTTTGCGACTCCCGCCACTGAAGCTGCGATTGCGGTGGATCCCAGGGTTGAGGCTGCCACCGATGAGGTCCTGGTCGCCTTGCCGCCGGAGGACCGGTATGTTCTGGCGTCCTATTTCCTGGATGAGCGGACTCTGGCGGAGATTGCGCGCACTCTGGGGGTGCACGAGTCCACCATCAGCCGCAAAGTGGATAAGCTGGCTAAGTCATTGCGCAAGCAGATCTTGGCGGCTTTGGGCCGGCGCGGGATGAGCCGGCGGCAGGCACAGGAAGCGCTTGAGGTCGACGTCCGTGACCTGCGGATCAATATTCGTAGCCGATTAGCGCAAGAAAAGGGTGGAGGTGCGTTCTCCAAGAAGAAGGCGGAAGCTCCGGCGGACGGGTCATAAATGCTAATGGCGGGGATACCCAAAATCGTAGAACAGCAGTTGCATGCGATGGCGACGGTTGAACACCATCCCGATCCGAACTTGCTAACCGCATTGGTGGAGAAATCGCTGGCGCAGGGCGAACAGCTTCGAGTGCTGGAGCATTTGTCGCGATGCGCAAGCTGCCGGGAGATCGTATCGTTGGCAGCGACGCAGCCTGGCATCGCGGGTGCGGGTTCGCTCGCTCCTGCGAGGGCAGGTTGGCTTTCCTGGCCGGTTTTGCGTTGGGGGGCAGCGGTGGCTTGCGTCGTGTTGGTGGGCGTGGCTGTTACGATCCGACAGGAGCACGCGTCCCGACAGATTGATGCCACGATCCCGGAACAGACGGCTGAGCTTGAAAAGCAGATCTCTCCGCCGAGCAGTCCTCCAGCGAAAGCCTCGGAGCAAACGTTCGCGGCTAACCCGACCGTCACTCGGCAGACTGCCAGAACTATGAAACCGGCGGAGAATAATAACGCGCCGACCGCGCGCCCGGTCGAAATGGCAGATGCTCGAGTTGGCTCTCGACTGGCTGAAGTCCCAGGGAGAGCCAAGGCTGCCGAATCGCAAGACACCCTATCCATGAAAGCTGCTGGAAATACCGCGCAGGTAGAAACTTCGGGTGCCGCTGTCGTCCCCTTGGTGTCGACGAACCTCCCGCCACGGTGGACGCTGAGCTCGGATGGAACACTACAGCGCTCTCGTGATTCGGGCAGAAGCTGGCAGACAATTCAGGTCGCGGACAACATAATCTTTCGAGCGCTGGCAGCGAATCGCTTGGAGATCTGGGTGGGAGGCGCGGCCGGCGCGCTTTTCCATTCTTCCGATGCCGGGCAGCACTGGACGCAGGTGCGACCAGTCGCAAATGGCGAGGCTCTCGCAGATGACATCATAGGGGTCGAATTCACCGACACTCTCCACGGCAAGGTGACCACTTCCGTCCAAGAAATCTGGATCACTGCTGATGCCGGGCAAACTTGGCAGAAACAGTAGTTCGCCTGGCTCTTGCCTCCAGACCAGCTGTGCAAAAAATTGGTCCCGCTTGAGGTAACGTGTGAAAATCGCAGCTTCTCCCGAGCATACCCCTTTGCTACCAGCGAAATATCGAACTAACGTCCTGATTGCCCAATTACCCTTAAGAGCCATTCTCAGATTACTTCCATCAAATGTGGATTACCAAAGTGACATTTACACAAATGGGTGGCCCATCTACGATGAAAGGGTAGTTTGGCAGTTCTGGGGGAGGGCTGCCGAGGCGTCCTAGACTGAAAAGTTTAGGACGTTTTTATTTGGCGCGGGTTCTCATCGCGGTAGCGTTGACCACATGGACTTCGACTTGCGGTCGTACCGACCCTCACTCGCACTCGTCGTCCAGCACCCACCCTTAGTGTATTTCCTTGGCCACCGAGGGACCCGACCGAATCATTTCTCGCCGAAAGTGCATAATTAGGTGACGAGGAGCAAAGGCTTTGATGCAGGACGGGCTTTGGTACAAAGACGCGATTATTTACCAAGTGCACGTCCGTACTTTCCGCGACAGTAATGGTGATGGCATTGGGGACTTCCGCGGACTCGCGGAGAAACTGGATTACCTGCAAGAATTGGGCATCAACGCATTGTGGCTAATGCCGTTCTTTCCTTCACCGCTTCGCGATGACGGATACGATATCGCCGACTACCGATCGGTCCATCCCAATTACGGCACGCTCGACGACTTCAAGGCTTTTCTCACGGCTGCCCACGAGCGCGGGATACGAGTGATCGTGGAGATGGTGCTCAACCACACCTCCGATCAACACCCCTGGTTTCAGGAATCGCGAAGCTCCCCAGACAACCCGCGGCGGGACTGGTATGTCTGGAGCGACACCGATACCCGTTATCGTGGCGTGCGAATTATTTTCCTCGACACCGAAACGTCGAACTGGGCCCGGGACCCGGTTTCCAAGTCATATTATTGGCATCGTTTTTTCAGCCACCAGCCCGATCTTAACTACGACAATCCAGCCGTCCGGGAAGAGATGTGGTCGATCATGCAGTTCTGGCTCGAGATGGGCGTGGACGGTTTCCGGCTCGATGCGGTTCCTTATCTCGTCGAGCGGGAGGGAACGTCGTGCGAAAACTTGCCGGAAACTCACGTTGTGCTCAAAGAATTGCGCGGCAAGCTCGATCAACAATTCCCGGGAAAGATGCTCCTTGCCGAAGCCAACCAATGGCCGGCTGATCTTCGACCGTACTTTGCCAATGGCGATGAGTTCCACATGGCCTTTCATTTCCCTCTCATGCCGCGCATGTTCATGGGTGTGAAGCTGGAAGATCGAAAGCCGATCATGGATATCCTTCAGCAAACTCCGGAGATCCCGGATTCATGCCAATGGTGTTTATTCCTGCGCAACCACGACGAACTGACGCTGGAGATGGTGACCGACATCGAACGGGATTACATGTACGATACTTACGCCGGCGACAAAGCGATGCGGCTGAACCTCGGCATCCGACGGCGGCTTGCACCGCTTCTGGATAATGACCGGCGGCGAGTCGAACTGATGACTGGCATGCTGATGTCGCTGCCTGGAACTCCGATCATCTACTACGGCGATGAGATCGGAATGGGGGACAACGTCCACCTCGGCGACCGGAATGGCGTGCGCACGCCCATGCAATGGGATGGAGGTTGGAACGCCGGCTTTTCCTCAGCCGATCCCGAGAGCCTTTATTCGCCGTTGATTCTCGATCCCGTATATGGGTATCCGGCGGTCAACGTTTATTCGCAAAAGCGATCCGGGCATTCGCTTCTCGCGTGGATGAAACGCATCATAGCAACGCGGAAGTCCACGCAGGTTTTTGGCAGAGGTTCCATAGAGTTCCTGCATCCCGCGAACCACCGCGTTCTCGCGTATGTGCGGCAGCTTAAGAATGAAACGGTACTTGTGGTCAATAACCTTTCCAGTTCGGCTCAGGCTGTGGAACTCGATCTGCGGCGCTACAAGGGCAACATCCTGGTGGAGATGTCCGGCCGCAATATTTTTCCGCGCATCGGCGACTTGCCTTATCTGCTGACTATGGGCCCTTACCAGTTCTTTTGGTTCCGCTTGCGGCGAATATAAGTGAGGATGTGAAGGCCAGAATAAGTGTGACAGGGGTTTCGTCTGGACGAGACAAGCGTTCTTACCGATGACTTTATTCGCGAACTGATCAGCGTTGGCGAGGTGGACCTCCTTGTCGGCGTGCCGACGCACAATAACGCCAAGACGGTCGGAGAAACGGTACAAGCGATTCGAGTTGGACTCCTGAAGTATTTTCCCCGGGAGCGTGTGGTCATCGTAAACCCGGATGGCGGATCGAAGGACAGCACGCGTGAGGTCATCGCCGCAGCCTCGATCAATGACCTGCAGCGTTCCTCAGACCTGTATGCCCTGCGAACCCTGCACTGCATCAGCACGATCTATGGAGACGACCCCGCAACCGAAGTCGCCTTGCGCACGATTCTGGCGGCAGCAGAATTGCTGCGGGCCAAAGCATGCGCCATCGTTTCGCCAGAATCGACAAACGTCACACCAGACTGGATTGAGCACCTTCTGCGCCCGGTTTACCGGGATGATTTCGATCTGGTCACTCCGCTCTACCGAAGGCATAAGTTCGATGGATTGCTGCTGCGAAACCTCGTCTACCCGATGACCCGAGCTCTGTATGCCAAGCGGCTCCGGGAGCCGTACGCGGTTGAATTCGCGTTCTCCGCACGCCTCGGCAGTCATCTTTTGGAACAGCAGGTTTGGGATCACGGAGCTGGTGGCGTTGGCACCGAGATGCGAGTGACCCTCGCTGCTATGGCCGGCGAGTTCCGCCTCGGCCAGACCTTCCTCGGAACAAAACAGCATCTGGATCGCAGTTCATCCGATCTCGTCCCCGCGATGCGGCAGACAGTGGGCACGCTTTTCTCGTCGTTGGAACCGAATTTTCAAGTCTGGAGTACGAACCACGCGACCGAACCTATCCCGACCTTCGGCGCCGAGCACGACTTAACCGTGGAACCGATTCGCGTGAACCGAAGGCGGCTCTATCAACAATTCGGCTCGGGCGTTGCTGAACTTGAACCGGTTCTCAAGTCAATCCTTTCGCCTCAAACGCTATCGGAAGTCCAAGGCATTGCCAAGCTCACAGAAGATGAGTTCCGCTATTCTCACGAGCTCTGGGTGAAAACGGCTTATGAGTTTGCCGCTTCGTATTACAAGTCCGTCATCAATCGGGACCACATCATCCAGGCTCTGGCTCCTCTTTATCGCGGCAAGGTGTACACCTTTCTCCTGGAAAACCGCGACGCCTCGGGAGAAGAAGTGGAAGCTGATGTCGAAGCGCTCTGTCTGACCTTCGAGCGCTTGAAACCGTACTTGCTTGATCTGTGGAACGCAAGAGAGTGAGGTCAATATGTGGGAAATGATCGTCGGAGAATTGAACCACGCGATGCAGGAGCTTGCCCGGAATTTCGCGCACCTCCTGCCCCGTCTGCTAGCGACGCTGATCGTTGCGCTCTTGGGGTGGGTGATCGCCTACGCCCTGAAAGTTGTCGTGCGGGGCATTCTGCGGATCGCAAAGTTCGACAAGCTTTCTGACAATGCCGGGGCCACGCAAATCCTGAACAAGTTGGCGCTGCCCTCGTCCAGTGAACTGTTGAGCCGGGTTGTGTTTTGGGTCGTGTGGCTGGGCTTCATTCTGCTCGGAGTGCAAGTGCTCGGCATCGTCGGCCTGCAGGAGCACATCTCAAGATTCTTCCTCTACTTGCCCAGACTATTCGTGGCGCTGTTCATTGTCTTTTTCGGATTGGTTGCGGCAAATTTTTTTTCCAGGGCTGCTTTGCTGGCAGCCGTCAATGCCGACTCCCCCTCGCCTGGGCTTTTAGCAACCTTGATCCGGACAATCATTGTTATTTTTGTAGTAACGATGGCCTTCGAGCAGCTTGGCCTCGCAGAGAGGACCATCCTGGTCGCATTCGCGATTGCCTTCGGTGCCTTGATGCTCGGCCTCGCCATTGCCTTCGGCATGGGTGGCCGGGACCTGGCAAAACAATTCCTGGAGAGAAGATTCCTCAAAGAAAAAGAAGATCAGAAACAAGACGAACTCTCGCCGCTCTAACTTCCAGGCTAGTTGACTGCGAACATTCGCGGTGGCATGGGGATCACCTGCTCTCCAGCACCACCCGGTCATAGAGCGGCTGTGTTGGCCGTACATCATGCCGGTACAATTTCGCAAACTGCTCGATCTCCTTTCCCGTAACTGTAACCGGATGTTTCAGCACGAACCAGGTCACGTTCTCACTGCAGGGCGGGGTCGTGAGTGACCCTGGGAATGTGTAATAGCCAGTGTCAGCAGGCAGAAGATTCGCCGCGTTGATCGTGATAGTGTCCAGCCGTTCTTCTTTCTCCTTTTCCTTGGGTAAGTCGTTCCATAGTTCTTTGATGAGCGGATTGTCTTTACCGCTTTCGAGAAGGATGGCGACAACGGCCAAGTTTCCGTTCTGGTCGGCGTGAACTAGGTGCACTACCATTTCGTAAGTCTTGCCGTTGATTTTCTCTTCGCTGGGCCGATGAAAATGGAATTGTTGCAGGGTGTATTGCTTGTCGCGCACGCTGATGGAACTACCTGGCGTGTAGTTGATCATGATCGTATGACCGTTATCGATGATGTGCAAAGGAGAAGGCTTGTAGTCGAACCGAATGGGCGGCAGGTCGGCCTTTTGTGGATTGCGAATGTCAATGGGGGACTGACGGTGTCCATTCTTGCATGGAGCGAAATCCGGGTTCAGGTCGCCCCAGTGGCTGGGGCCTTCATCCCCGTCGTAGCTCCAGTGGCCGGGTTTGTGATCCTGGCTGTAAGCAAGCGCGGTCGATAGCAAAGTTAACGCCAGAACAGCGCTTGAGAAATGCAGGTGAGTGTGCAGTGGTGCGATCTTTGCTATCGGCATGTTGCCTCCCAAGAGACCAAATCTGTCCTGTGTTTTCTCTAGACGGCATTGTACGCGCCAAGTTCTTCGGGCACCTTAAACATGCACGACACGACAGCCTGAGAGTGCAAGCCTGCGGCAGATGCGGTTCTTCCCAATGTAATATCTCCATTACACTTTTTGACCACCCAGTCGCCCAATGTTCGACTTGCGTGATATTCATTACGCCGAAGGCTATGGTACCTGAAGGCTCGCGCTTGAGTGTTGTCCATTTCGCCTTGCGGGTAGGTCGCAGACAAAATTTAGCCCATGATCCCAGCCCAAGATTGCTCCGCCTTGTAAGTGTTTGCAGGTGTTTGGCAGTCTCCCGCAAACCTGTGAGTAGTTGTAGGTTGAGGTTGAACTAGGTCGGAAAAGGCTGGCGTCAGCAGTTTCGACTCCGACCCTGGCCACCATTATTTATTTCCAAGCCGCTGAATGAGATCCCGACCGTCGACGTTCGTTCACTCAGACGCCCGAAGTAAGAACTTTGCAGGGTCACATTAGGGTCACATTCCTGGTAACGTCCAGAGCGCGCCAGTTCTCCCAAGAATTGACCAAACGACAGTGCGACATCGTGCAGCTGTTCGGCGAGGGACGGCCCATGAAAGAGATTGCCGCGCTCCTCGACTTGAGCGAGAAGACAGTGGAATTCCACAAGCACCATGTCTGGTGGCATTCAATCTCAAGAGCAACGCCGATCTGGTCCTATTTGGGTTGAAACACGGCTTGATCGCAGTCGATCCCGAAGCTCATCAGCGAGTCCTTGCATCCTAGGGATTTCCCCAGTAGCGAAACCCCGCACATTGCCCGACGATAGTTCCGAGCTTTGAAAACTCCACGCTTAGGGTTCAGATCGACGACAACGGACGTCTCTCTGCTCTGCAACGGAGGCGAACTTTGATCCGAGCACGGGTACTAGTGGCGGATGACCATCCTGCCTTACTTGAAGCCTGCAATGCCGCGAACGTAAAGACCGGCGCGCAGGGATACATTGATGGGCTTCAAAGCGAGGGGATAACAGACAACCCGTGAAGACCGAATCCAAACCAGAAAACAGAAAAACTAGGAGCATAAAACTATGGGCACGCCAAACAAAACAATGAGCACACCAGCAGCAGCCAAGCAAGACGGGTCGTTCCCGACGTTGCCCGGGGAATCAGCGATCCCATCAAACATCAACCGCCGGTCTTTCATCATGCGCAATGCCGTCATCGGGGCGGCGGCGGTAATGACCGGTCGGGTCTGGACGCCCGAAGCGCGTGCCCAGCAGGCCGAGAAGGAAGCGGCGTCGAGGTCTCCGTTGCCACCGCTAGATTCCACCTCGATGTCGCAAGACTTGGACGTCGTGAAAAGGTCCAACGGTCCAGTGATGACTGTGATCGAGGAATTCTATAAGGTGGGTCCGGGTCCCTCGAGTTCGCACACGATCGGGCCGATGCGTATCACGTACGACTTCTATCAGCGATGCACGAAGCTGCCGGCCGATCAGCTCGCGCAAGCGACTGGCCTCAAGGTTCACCTGTTTGGCAGCTTGAGCGCCACGGGCAAGGGCCACGGGACGGAGCGCGCCTCGTTGGCGGGCCTGTTGGGCAAGGAACCGGCCACCGTTGACCCGCTGTTCCTCGACGAGATGAAGGCGAAGCCGGACCAATCGTATTCGGTAAAGCTCGGCGATAAGACCTTCACTCTATCGCTGGCCGACATCATCTATGACACACCCAAAGGCGATTTCCCGCACCCCAACACAATGATCTGTAAGCTCATGGGCGGAGACAAGTCCGTCTACGAACTGGAGTATTACTCGCCCGGCGGCGGATTCTACGAGTGGAAGGGCTACACGCCGCCGAAAAAGGGGCAGCCGAAATATCCGTACGGGACGATGAAGGAACTGCGGCAGCACGCGGAGAAAAACAATCTCTCGATCGCGCAAGTCATCCTGGCGAATGAGATTACCGTGTCAGGCAAGACCGAAGAGCAAATCAACGCGTTTTTGGACAAAATCGCAAATGCGATGCTCGCGACAGTGAAGGCCGGGCTAGCGGTGAAGGAAGGCGTTTTGCCCGGTCCGATCGAACTACAATCGAAGGCGGCTACCGTTTGGCAGCGCGCCCAGGACGACAAATACGAGGCCGATCGCGCAGTGGCGCTCCTGTCCGCGTGCGCACTGGCCGCTTCGGAAGAAAATGCGCGCGGCCATTTGGTCATTACTGCCCCGACAGGTGGTTCGGCTGGTGTGATGCCCGCAATTGTTTATGGCTTGACCCAAACCAAACGAGCGCTGCCCCAGGGAAAGGTTCGGCAAGGTTTGCTCGGCGGCGCCGCCATTGGCTATTTGTGCAAACACAATGCTACTCTTTCTGGCGCCGAAGGTGGTTGTCAGTCCGAAATCGGCGTCGCTTCAGCGATGTCGGCTGCGTTCATTGCTTCCGCGATGGACGCCTCACCTCAAGTGACGGAGAACGCTGCCGAATCAGCGCTGGAACATCACCTGGGCATGACGTGCGATCCGGTCGCCGGCTATGTCCAGGTCCCGTGCATCGAACGTTGCGCGTTCGGCGCGGTCAAGGCCTGGACCGCCTACATGATTGCGACGAACGAGATCGCATCACGGCATCGTGTTGACCTCGACACGACGATCAAGACCCTCGCCGATACCGGCAAGGACATGAGCACAAAGTATAAGGAGACGAGCGAAGCCGGGCTGGCCGCGAACCTTGTGCTTTGCTGAAGCCAAATGAATTCACCGGGAGGCCCGTGCGGGCGAACAGTCGCCGGACGTGCCTCCCGAAAATAAAACTCCATCAACCGGAGGCAAGCCTACGGGTACAGACTGAAACGAAAACAAAACCCGCGCAACAGGCTAGGCAAAGGAAAAGCTAGTACATCGCTGGGGGCGCGGACTCCAGAGCCTCTTTATCGAGTCTCTGGAGTGCACGAAACCGGCGTCGAATCAGGGTAAGCGGACTGTTGAAGGCCAAAATCTCCAGTTTCGATTGGTACAGAGATGTGGGGCGGGTGGTTGCACCTCGAAGCTCGCTATAACGATGAGGACTTGCGTGCCGGGTCGCTCTGGGTGGGCTACAACTTTGCACCGCTCTCGTACATCTCGATCGCCTTCTCAATTGCCTCTCAGTGCGATTTCCTTAAAAGGCTTCCGTCGAACTAGCAAGAAACGTACGGCACGCCAGATCGAAGATTGTTCATCCGAGTTAGGGGTTTCCCTAGTTGTAGCCAGACTACCCTCCAGCTAGAAATGAACCGATCTGACCAACTCAATCGGTTCACAGAGTTCGTTCCTGGGCTTTGATCTAAAGATGAGCTGAGGAGACATCAGAACTATCCATAAGGTTTGGTTTAGATGTGACGTCCGGGTGAACGTCGATGGAGTTTCCATGAAAACCAGAATCTTAATCCTCGCAAGTCTTATCTGCGCGCTTCCCACTTCGTCAATAACTGCTCAAGAAAAGGTCAGGGTCGAGAAGGATCTTCTCGGCCAGAAGGAGATTCCTGCCAGTGCCTACTACGGCGTGCAGACCGCTAGGGCGCTTGAAAATTTTCAGATTTCCGAGATCACGATTAATCACTACCCCGGCTTCGTTGAGGCATGGGCGATCGTGAAGCTGGCTGCGGCGCAGGCTAACACAGATGTTGGTGCGATGAAACCGGAGAAGTTAGCCGCCATCGAAAAGGCCGCTCAGGCGGTCCTTCAGGGCCAGTATCACGACCAATTTCTGGTGGACTGGTACCAGGGTGGAGCCGGCACGTCGACCAATATGAACGCCAATGAGGTGCTCGCCAATGTCGCCCTCGAACTTACCGGACACAAGAAAGGCGAGTACCAGTTCGTCGATCCGCACGACGATCTGAATATGTCGCAGTCAACCAACGATTCTTATCCAACTGCGATCAAGGTCGCCATTCTCCTGCGCAATGACAAGCTTGTGGCGGAGTTGAAGAAACTTGCAGCCTCTTTCCGGATCAAAGGCGACGCCTATATTGAAATGGTCAAGATGGGCCGCACCGAAATGCAGGACGCAGTGCCCATGACGGTTGGTCAGGAATTCCATGCGTTCGCCGCCTCCCTCGAAAGCGAAATCGAATTGCTGAGGCAGGCGGAGAAGTCGCTTTACACAGTGAACATGGGTGCAACTGCGATTGGCACAGGCATCAATGTGCCAAAGGGCTATCCAGAAAAGTGCGCAGCTCGCTTAGCCAAATTGACTGGAAAGCCAATCGTTCCCGCCTCAGACATGCTGGCGGCAACATGGGATCAGCAGGGATTCGTGGTGTACTCATCCGCGCTCCGCAGCGTGGCCATCAAGCTTTCGAAGATTGCGAGTGACCTGATCCTTCTTACCTCGGGTCCGCGAGCGGGACTCTTCGAGATCAACTTGCCCGCGCTCCAGCCGGGTTCTTCGATCATGCCGGGCAAGGTCAATCCGGTGATTCCTGAACTGGTCAACCTGATTGCATTTCGCGTGATTGGCAACGATTACAGCGTTAGTTTGGCGGGCACGCACGGACAATTGCAGCTCAACGCTTACGAGCCGATCGAAGGACTGGCAATCATCGAATCTCAGAGTCTCTTGTACCGCGGCTCTATGGCATTTCGCTTGAAGTGTGTTGATGGCATTACGGTGAACGAAAAGGTGCTGGAGCACTACATGGAAACCACGGTTGGGATTGTCACTGCGCTGAACCCGATTGTGGGTTACGAAAAAGCGACGGAGCTCGCGGCTGAGGCATACAAGACCAATAAGGGAATCCTCGAAATTATTCGCGAACAACACATTCTTACGGAACAACAAATCAACGAACTGCTGGATCCAGCGAAGTTGACCGGTCTGGATAAGAGTCAATACGTGAAGAAGGATTGAACTCTGATCGAGGAAGTGACGCATGAAACCGAATCGAAGATCGCTGTCATGCCTGCTGGTTTTTCTTGTTCTCGTCTGTGAACTAGCCATTGCAGAGGGAAAGCCAAATGTCGTGATCCTGGCTACTGGCGGTACGATCGCTGGCGCAGCTGCTTCCGGAACGCAAGCAGGCTACACCTCTGGCGCGGTAACCATTGACGCGATGATTGCCGCTGTCCCGGGCATCACCGATCTTGCCAATATCAAGGGCGAGCAGATTTCCAACGTCGGTTCACAAGACATATCATTCGACATCATGCTCACCCTGGCCAAACGCATTAACCAATTACTTGCGACGCCGCAAGTGGACGGCATTGTCGTGACGCACGGTACCGACACGATGGAAGAGACTGCCTTCTTCCTGAACCTGGTTGTGAAAAGCGACAAGCCCGTAGTCATGGTTGGCTCCATGCGGCCATCGACGGCTGTCAGCGCCGATGGTCCGTTGAATCTTTACAACGCAGTCGGTGTGGCGATTGATCCGAATGCCAGGGGACGCGGCGTGCTGGTCGTGATGAATGACTGGATCCACGGTGCGCACTCTCTTACCAAGACGAGCACGACCGCTGTCCAGACGTTCATGTCTCCTTTACGAGGCGTGGTGGGCGTAGCTACCTACGGCAAGAACGATTTCTACAACAATCCGCAATGGAAGCACACGGTTGGTAGTGAATTCGATATCACAAACGTGACCAAACTGCCTCGCGTCGACATTCTCTTTGCGTGCGCCGACATGTCGCCCGATCTGATCGAGGATTCAGCACATCATGGCGCGAAAGGCATTGTTCTGGCCGGGGTAGGCAACGGCAACGTAAACAAGGCCTCACTCGAGGCTGCGGCGCAAGTTGCGAAGCAAGGCGTCGTGATAGTCAGGAGCAGCCGCGTGGCAACCGGCACCGTAGGGCGTAATGTTGAAGTGAACGACGATGAACTGGGTTTCGTCGCTTCCGATGAGCTCAATCCGCAAAAGTCGAGAATCTTGTTGATGCTGGCGCTGCTCAAGCCGCGAACAACGACGGAAATTCAGAAGCTGTTCCAAGCGTACTGATCTCGCCGCCTCGGGCAGACTTGAAAGGTGCAGCTCGCTAAAGGTGGCAGATTATGGTGTGGATTGAGCTATGTGTCCTGCTGGCGTGCATCCTCGTGGGAGCACGCGTGGGAGGAATTGCGCTCGGCACTGTCGCGGGACTTGGTCTCGTTGTTTTGGTATTCATCTTTGGTCTTCCGCCCGGCATGCCCCCGCGGACAGTACTTGGGATGATCGTTGCCGTGGTGACCGCCGCTGCAACCATGCAGGCCGCCGGAGGCTTGAATTACCTGGCTGCCGTGGCGGACCGTGCGCTTCGTGTCTGGCCCGGTGGAATCACGATCATTGCTCCCCTGGTCACCTACGTCGTCACTTTCGCGGCAGGCACAGTTCACATTGTTTATGCGCTGCTGCCGGTAATCGCTGAAGTGTCGCGCAAGGCGGGGGTCCGCCCCGAACGCCCTCTGTCGATCGCAACCATCGCAGCCCAACAGGCGGTCACGGCCTCTCCCATCTCAGCTGCAACTGTGGCCTTGCTGGCACTGCTCACGCCACAAGGCGTACAGCTGAAGCAGATTCTTCTGATTTGTGTACCCGCAACTCTACTGGGCAGCTTAATTGGCGCGCTTGCGGTTTTGCGGAAGGGGCCTGAATTAGAGGACGATCCTATTTATAAGCAACGCCTGGCACAAGGATTGATCAGTTTTGATATTTCTCCAGTGAGCTTGACGGGCCAGCAACTAAGCCGCGCACGTGGCTCCGTCATCGTGTTCCTTCTAGCGGCGGTCCTCGTGGTCGTTCTTGGCTTTTTGCCCTCACTTCGGCCAACGTATACAGCAGTCAGCGGTGGACAAGAAAGCATCGAGCAGTTGGACATGGCTCCGGCGATCATGATGATGATGTTTGCCGCGGCTGGCGTAAATATGTTGCTGTTTCGCGCGTCAGCCGCGGAAACCATCAAGACCAGCATCATGAGTGCAGGCATGGTTGCTCTCATTTCGATTGCCGGCCTAGGCTGGCTGGGATCATCTTTCTTCGAAGGCAACAAGCAATTGATTGTTGGAAGCATTTCCGGAGTCGTCCAACAGCATCCTTGGGTTTTCGCCTTGGGACTCTTCGCGTTGTCCATCCTGCTGGCAAGCCAGGCAGCAACCGTGGTCACGTTGATGCCGGTTGCCTTGGGACTAGGTTTGGGCGCTCCGGCCTTGATCGCGATGTTTCCAGCGGTCAACGGATATTTCTTTTTACCGACTTACGCCACAATGTTGGCGGCCATTTCTTTCGACCAGACCGGCACCACGCGTATTGGCAAGTATGTTCTGAATCATAGCTTCATGCTCCCAGGCATGGTGGCTACAGTTTCATCCGTGTCTATTGGTTTCTTGCTTGCCAAGGTGGTCTTCTAAACGAACGACGACGCGACTATTACCTTGGCACAAATGGACAAATGTAAGACTCTCCGACAAGGGCCGCTTGTATTGCCGGAATCAAGTGGGCCTTCATGTGGGACTTGAGGACATATCCAAGTGCGCCTTCTGCCATGCATGCCTTCATGAACTGCTCCTCCGAATGGACGGTCAGGAACACTATTTTGGCTGTTGGGGCGGACTCGTGGAGTCGATGGGCAGCGTCGATTCCACTCAAAACCGGCATGGTGATATCGGCCACAATTACGTCGGGACAAAGGCGGAGAGCCTCCGAGACTAATGTGGCACCATCGGTTGCGGTTCCGACGACATCAAACTGACGATTCAAAAGCGCAGTTGTGGCTTCAAGTAAGGCCGGATGGTCATCCGCCAGCAAAACGCGTGGTCGGATCAATGTTCGCCTCCGTTCGCAGCAGAGAGACAACCCGTTGTCGTGGTGTTGGACCCCAAAGGCGCAGTTTTCAAAGCTCGGAATATTCTTAAGGCAGTGCGCGGGGTCTTGCTACTGGGGAAATCCCTAGGCTGCAAAGACCCGCTGGTGAGATTCGGAATGACCCCTCGACCTGCGGCGATTAGGGCCGCAATCCATCGGATGCGAGCTCATCCCGCCGCCCGCTCTGATTTCGGCTGAATGGGAACCCAAGCTTCGACCTTAGTCCCCCTGCCAGGTCTGGAACGAATCTCGAATCGTCCGCCCAACAAGTAAACGCGCTCTTCCATGCTGCGGATGCCCAGACCCTCCTTTTTCCCAAGCTCTCGGGCATCGAACCCGAAACCTTCGTCGTTTACAGACACGACTAGCTTGTTGCCACTCCTGCGCAGACGTACTTGTGCTTTGGTGGCCCCGCTGTGCTTCTTTAAATTACGAAGACCTTCCTGCACGATGCGAAATAAGCACAACGCTACATCTGGATGAACGGAACGAGGGATGTCTTCAGGAAGAAAATCAACTTCAATACGCTGTTGGCTGCCGAATTCCTTGCATAGAGCACTCAAACCGGGCACAAGCCCCAACGCCTCCAGCGTGGACGAATGCAGACGGTGCGAAAGCGTGTGGAGATCAGCGCCGATTTCGCTGGCTGAATTCAGGAGATCGTGTACTTGTTGGACAGCCTCTCCCGGCGAAGTGCCGATCGATTCTTCCGCATTCTCCAATCCGAGTGCAAGTAACGCTAAACGCTGACTAAAATCGTCATGGATTTCCGATGCCAGCCGACTGCGCTCTTTTTCCTGAGCGGTTATCAACATGCCGCTGAGCCCCAGTTGCCGGTCTTTCGCCAGCTTCAACTGTCTCCAACTGAAACGGAGGTAGAAGCCGCAGAGACCTAGAAAGAGAGTGGCGAGTGACGCAGCGACCCACATCCATTTGGTGCGCTGCCAGAACGACGGCGAACGGAAAAGCACCACGCTACCGGTTGGAAGATCGTTTTCGTTGAATCCCCAGCGCCGCAACGCTCGCCAATCAAACATGTATGCATTTGTGCCTCGAACAATCGGCACATCCTGGGGCCTTACCCCATTGAGAATCCTTACCGCAATACCACCGATGATCTTACCTTCCATTGCGAAACTCTGGAGATAGCCTCCGACCTGCCCGTGACCCAGGTCCACATCCGACGGACCGAAGACCGGGGCGTTCGCGGCGCCAGCAACCATCGGACCTGCCTGGGATGCACTGACGTACTTGGTCCCTTTTGCGTCCATGCCGATGTGAGTGTAAAGCACGATCGTGTGAGGGGGCAGGCGCTTCAATCGCTCGAGCAGGCTGGGCATGTCGAGATCAGTCAGATAGGTAAACTCCAGGCTGGATTCGTAGCCATGAAGCTGCTCTCGATAAATTGCTTCCAGATGTTTGTCGTAAGACAAAATCCCGCCGACCACCACTACGTGATTCGTGCCAGGCTGGAGTCGCAAGGCCACGTCCAGAGTCTTGGCCGGCTCAAACGACTCCCAGCAGCCGGTGAAGTGGGAATCGAGCGTTGGGTTGTCCGCCTGTGGTTCACTGGTGCCACCAAAGACAATCGGAATGCCTGAAAAAAAAATTTCGTGCGCGTCGACCATGAAGTGAAGTGGCGAAGGTCCAAGCGCGATGATCAGGTCTGGTATGTGATCTTGATATTTGTGAATATACCACTGCCGTAACGACTCCTGAGCCGCTGCATCGTCGAAAAGGGTCGTCTCGAGGTGCTCGCGATATAACTCGATCTGGTAGCGTGAATCTTCCAGCGTCGCCAGCATTTCGTGATCAATCAGCGTGACGGCCGGAGAAGAAAGACCCAATTCGTAGAAAACCAAAACTCTCTTCACTTCCTTGACTTGAGGATTGGCTCTAGGTTGAAACAGGACACACAACGTGAAGAGGACGAGAATCATTTTTACCGACCGAAGCGCCACACGGATTAGCGCACTCCGTCGGATGGCATAACCGACAACTCGAGGATTCTTCGTCGCAGCCTGCCCCAAAAGGCAGCGACGGAAGAGGGTAAGCATGTCGCCGAGGGCCTCGTCCCTTTGTGAGCAAACTTGTGCTCCAGATTGTATCCCTCCAAAGCCAACTAGCACAAACGCAATCTGACACTTTTCGTGACAACGTTGACGCGTCCTGGAATCCATTCGAGGACCGGCGCCAGCGCCCAGAGGTTTGGTTTCAATACTTAGGGATTTCCCTAATTGCTTCCACTCTCCTCATGCATAAGAGTACCCGTAGCTGACCCGACGTCTACTGGCAGCGGTATGCGAATAAGCCCTGGCAAGCAGGAGTCCTTATGAAAAAAAATAGCTTCATTGCACTACTGCTGTTCGCTCTTTCCGCCATCTGGATTCAGTCTGCTGCAGCCCAATCCCAGGATCAGCGCAATGCAGATATCGAACAACTGAAGAACAAGCTGCAGCAGTTGGATCAGATGATGACCGAGGTCAAGGGCGAGATCAAAGCGCTTGAGGGGACGCCGGCTCCTCCTGCGGCCCCCCTCGTTGGGCAAGGCCAGGCCGAAGGACAACAGACGCCTGCCCCGCAGGAGCCAATGATCGCAGTTCCCTCGGAGGCGATTATCGCTCAGCCCCAGGCTGGAACCGTACCGCTGGAAGGTGAAATCACAGAGCGGCAGAACAGCGTCAACTTTTACGGGTTCGTGATGCTCGACTCCGGATATGACTTCGGGCAGGTGAATCCGAACTGGTTCGACGTTGTCCGTCCCACCCAGTTGCCGTCCTTCCACAATGAGTTTGCGCCGAGTGGAAATGTCTATGCCAGCGTGCGACAAACCCGCTTCGGGGTGAAGTCCTCCACGCCTACCCCGTACGGCGATCTGAACACGGTATTCGAATTCGAACTATTTGGGACCGGAGTTGATGCCGGCCAAACGACTTTCCGCCTGCGGCATGCTTACGGAGAGCTGGGCCAGTTTGGAGCGGGACAGACCTGGAGCCCGTTCATGGACATAGGCGTCTTCCCGAACACGCTGGAGTACTGGGGCCCGAACGGGATGGTGTTCTTCCGCAATGTGCAGATTCGTTGGATGCCGATCCGAAGCAAGAGAGGCGGCGTCACGATTGCCCTGGAAAGACCCGGCGCCAGCGGTGACCAAGGCGTTTATGCCGACCGTATCGAGCTGAGCAACATACGGCCGCGGTTCAATTTCCCGGATCTCTCGGGGAATGCGCGGATCGACAGAGACTGGGGCTATGTACAGATGGCCGGCATTGTTCGGAAAATCGGGTGGGTTGACACCAGCGGCAACCCGATCAATCTCGGTGGCAGTGCTGTGGGCTGGGGCTTCAACCTGACTTCCAATCTCAAGTTGTCAAAAAAGAATGTTGCAAAGCTGGCATTTGTTTACGGCTCCGGCATTGAGAATTACATGAACGATGCGCCGGTGGACATCGGTATCCAGAACAATCCTCCGGGCTCGCGCGTGCCCATCAAAGGCGTTACTTTACCGGTGTTAGGCGTCGTGGCATTCATCGATCACACCTGGAGCGAGCACTTCACCAGTTCAGCCGGTTACTCGCTGGTTGACATTCAGAACTCAAACGCACAGCTTCCGTCGGACTATCACCAGGGTGACTACGCGGTCGGGAACCTGCTCTACCATCCGATCCCAAGGGTCACGATGGGTGGTGAGTTTCAGTTCGGCCGCCGGGTGAACTTCAGCAACGGATTCAATGCCAACGATTATCGGATGCAGTTCTCGTTCAAGTTTGACTGGGATAAGAGTTTCAAATCCCCAACTCTATAACTCTGGCTTGGCGGAAAGAGAGGAAAGCGTCAATGTTCAATAGGAACTGGGCTGTAAAGTTACTTCTTGTCGCAACAATCATTGTTCCGTCTTTGCTTCCGATACCGGCGCTGGCACAAGGATCGCGAAGCCCTGTGGCGCCTCGCCGGGAGGTCGTGGCGGCGGTGGTTCAAGAGGCCTATGACAAGTTCAAGAATGAAACCCGCGGGAAGAACGCTGATTATATTCCCTATCTCGCACAAGTGGATTCCAAGCTTTTCGGGATCGCGATTGTCACCACCGACAACCAGGTTGTCACACTGGGGGACGTGAAATATTCATTCTCCATCCAGTCGATTTCCAAGGTTTACACGTTGGCGCTTGCAATGGAAGCGCTGGGAGCCGAGAAGGTCTTCCAAAAAATAGGCTCCGAGCCTACGGGACGCCCCTTTAACTCTCCAGTGGCGGTCGTGGACATGCCGACACACACCGGCAACCCTTTCGTTAATGCAGGTGCCATCGCCACAACTAGCCTGATCTCCGGCAAGGATGCGGATGAAAAATGGACTAAGATCCTGGATTTCTACAGCCGCGCGGCCGGAGAAAAGTTGACGTTGATTGACGAGGTCTACAAATCCGAAGCCGCCACCAACACCGGCAACAAAGCGCTCTCCATGCTCTTGGCCAAATATGAGCGGATTTACGCTGATCCATTTGAGTCGGTCGATATCTACACCAAGCAGTGTTCGGTTGGCGTAAACGCCACCCAGCTCGCGCGGATGGGCGCAACGCTCGCAAATAACGGGATCAACCCTGCCACAGGAGAACAGGTGATCAAATCGGAAGACGTTCCTCACATCCTCAGCACCATGATGATGGCCGGTCTTTACGACGGTTCTGGTGGTTGGGCGTGGGATGTGGGACTCCCTGCGAAGAGTGGAGTCGGCGGCGGGATTGTAGCAATCGTCCCTGGAAAAGGAGCAATTGTCGTCTTTGCACCACCGCTGGATGACGCTGGAAACAGCGTCAAGGCGCAAGAGGTGATCGACTACGTCAGCGACAAGCTGCACTACAACCTGTTTTCTCCGGCATCGGTGGGTTGGAAATAGCGGTAGTCACGAAGAACTGAGAAGGAGCGGTTGCATTACCAATGGCAAACACTATCCGGAGAATAGGAGCGCGATTACTACTGTTGGCTCTCGCCCTTGGGTTGGCTAGTTACGGAATGGCCCAAGGCGAAGATCCCCAACAGGAACCTCCGAACCATGGTACGCAAGACACGACGGACGAATTAAAAAAGCTTGACCGGCTGATTGAGCAAAACAAGCAACTGGAAAACCAAAACCGAGAACTGATGACGGAGATCGAATCTCTGCGTGGCGTGCTTGCGCAACAGTCCGGCTCAGCCGCGATATCAACTGAGACCGGCCCAGCGACGCAGGCCGACACTGCACAAGAATCGAAACCGCTGACCGCGGATATCTACTCGGATCAGGGAGACAAAAAAACCTGGGGAACGTACACGCCCAATCAAGGGTACAAGGTGGCCAATACAGAGTACGGCGACCTGAGTATCAGCATATACACCTACGTCCGCTACCTGAACCAACGAGGTCTGGATTCAACGTTTACAGACGCATTGGGCAATGTCAAGAGTGTCCAGCAACGCCAGGATATCCAACTCAACAAAGTACAGATAAAGTTCCTCGGGTGGATCCTTCACCCGAAGTTTCGCTATTTTCTGTACGCGTGGTCCTCCAATGCTTCGCAAGGCTTAGGCGCTCAGGTAGTGCTCGCCGGCAACCTGAGTTACCTTTTTGACAAGCATTTTAATGTGGGCGCAGGGATCAGGTCCTTGCCGGGTACGCGGAGCGTAGAGGGCAACTTCCCCTTCTGGCTTGGTGTCGATACCCGCCTTATAGCCGACGAGTTCTTTCGTCCTTCCTATACTTCAGGCGTTTGGGCCTGGGGCAAAATCGGAAGCCGGCTGGACTACATAGCCATGGTCGGCAACAACCTGAGTACCCTGGGCGTAAGCGCGGCGCAGCTCAACAATGGGTTAAACACGGTGTCTACCTCGCTCGTCTGGATGCCCAGCACAGGCGAATTTGGCCAAGGCTTTGGCGACTTTGAAGACCATCAAAAATTGGCGACGCGTCTCGCGGGCCACTTCACCCGGAGCAATGAGGACAGGCAGGAACAGCCAAACAGTGACCAATTCGAGAACACGCAGATTCGGCTCGAAGATGGGAGTGTCATCTTCACACCCAATCTTCTCGGTCCCGGCATTACCGTCAACGATGTGACCTACAAGATGGCCGCGTTTGATGGCGGCGTCAAGTACCACGGGTTTTCGTTGGATGGGGAGTACTTTTTGCGCTGGCTCGATGATTTTCACGGACTCGGCACGACCGGACTTCCCACGGTCTTCTCTCACGGCTTCCAATTGCAAACTTCGGCGATGGTTCTGCCTAAGACTTTGCAGGTTTATCTCGGAGGATCGACACTCACCGGCAACGCTGCCGCGCTGGACGCGTACCGGGCAAAGTATGGCAATCCTTGGGACTTTCGGGCCGGGCTCAACTATTTTCCCTATCACAACAAAGTCATCCGGTGGAACAATGAATTCCTTTACCTGTACAGATCTCCCGTGGGCTATACCGCCGTTCCCTTCGCGCTCGGAGGAACCGGACCGGTCTTTGCTTCCACTCTCGAGTTAGCTTTCTGAGCGGCGAGTATTTTTTCGGAATAAATAAAAGATGTGTAAACGCTCGATGACACAACTCCTCAAATAAGGGAGCCTATCGATGAAACATCACTCTCAGTTTCGCCGTCCCAGAATGATGAGATTCGTTTCCGGCTCGGTCATTTCTTTAATGCTATGGTGCAGTCTTGCAGCTGCACAGGCCCAACCAGATCAACCCGAGCTGAACGATGTTCACTTCCATTTGACCAATTACATTCAGGAAGGCACGGATATTCATGACTTTCTGAAGATCATGGGCACTAAAGTCGGACGCGTGGCGCTATTTGGGATTCCTCTTCAACAGGAATGGTCCTACCAGAATTCTGGGGACTTTGCCCCAACCTACTACCTACAGACGGACGCACCACTCTATTACTACTCCTTCACCGACGCATACATTGCGATGGCATACCGATCGCTGCCGAAGGAACAGCGGGCGCGTTTTGACCCCATGATCACCGGCTTCAATCCGGCTGACATGTACGCCGCCGATCACATTCGTCGGGTGCTTCAGACTTTTCCGAGCGTGTTCTCGGGCATCGGCGAGTTTACGATTCACAAGGAGTTTGTATCGGCCAAAGTGGCGGGCGAAGTTGCGAGTCTGCAAAACCCGGCGCTCGATCGGATTCTCGATTTTGCCCAGACGGTCGGACTGGTCGTGTTGCTACACAGCGATATGGATGTGCCTTTCGCGAAGGAAGGATCGCCGCCGGTTTACCTGGATCAGATGAAAGCCCTTTTCAGGAGGCACCCCCACACGACCATCATCTGGGCCCACACTGGCATGGGCAGGGTGGTTCGACCGATAAAGAACCACGCCGCTCAGTTGGCAGAGATACTGGCCGACCCACAGTTCAGTCATATCTACTTTGATATTTCCTGGGACGAGGTGGCCAAGTATGTGGTGTCGAGCCCGGAGGCGACCAGTGTGACTGCCGACCTCCTGAATCGCTACCCCGACCGCTTCCTTTTCGGCACCGACGAGGTAGCGCCATCAACGCAGGAGCAGTACCTGAGGGTCTTTTACGAATATGAGCCGTTGTGGAAACTTCTGGATGAGAAAGCGCGCGAAAAAGTGCAGAAGGGGAACTATGAGCGACTCTTCGATGAGGCTCGACAGAAAGTGAGGGCGTGGGAAACGGCTCAGGGCCTGGGTCCCACACGGAACACCGAGTGAGCTTAGAACAGCACATGGACAACTCGTGATGCCTTGCTTTCTTGGTCGTTGAAAACAGATGCAAATGTCAGCCCAGTTAGTTTTCAACCATCTCTACTTGGCCGTACCCGCCTTGTGCCAATCGATAATGTTGACAAGCTTCCAGGGATTTCTATTGAGTTGGAACTCCAGCTGCCCATCTTTATTAATAATTAGCTGGGAAGCCGGATAAAGAACACCGGAGCTTTTATCCGTGTCAGCATCGACAATGTCGAATTCGCCCACTGTCAAGTTGTATGCCATAGTTCGGGTGTTGTAATAGGCCTCGCCGAATCTGATCAATCGGTTGGTGACAAAGCGTATCTTGCGACCCGTCGGAGTGGGGATAAGGCGAATGTAACTGAGGTCGTAGCCCACTGTGCCGGTGATGGCGATGCGGCCGACGGACTTCATCTTGCTAAGTGCATCGACCAAGCCCTGATTCTGGCCCTTCTTGAAGGCATCAACGAGAAGTTGTCTATCTTCGTCCGTAGAGTACTGATAGATGGTCACCTTCACACCAATTATGCTACCCATCTGCGTGCTGGTGCCCATTGCGGTGGAATCGATGGTTTCTATTTTTCTGTCATCCTGGGAAAAGGCGAGCGTGGTTATCAGTAGCAGGATGATGAATAGGAATCCGCCGTACATGGATTTGCGAATGGTGGATTTGTTTGCATTTGTGCGCATCTTCGTTTTCTCCTTCTCCGTGCAGGCCCGTAGGTGAAATTCTAATTCTCGTAGCTGGAGTTGGTCGACTAGGGAAACCCCTAGCTAACCATAAGATGGTCTTGCTCAAAACCTGAAGGTAAGGGCGAGGACCACCGTGGGGTCGGTCCAGCCGGCATCGAATACAAAGGTCGTGAAATCCACTTTCTTGTGTGTAACCCCGACTGAGAATCCACGCTGCACGTTGAGATTGGTGTGGTAGTCTCTGGTTCGTTGGGACACGAGACCGGCGTGGAACCAGTCCGTCGGCGAGTAGACCAGTTCGTCCCAGGTGTAGAAATAGCTGGCCTTCCGATCGTCCGCATTAAATACGTACTCTCCCTGAGCCGAAAGCTCAACCCGCTTGTAGGTGAGCGAGAGTTCGTAGCCTGGCGCAACCCCTGTCGTACTTCCAAACACGACGCCGAACATTGGCGTGGCTTCGAACACGAGCTTGTGACCGATGCTGAAGTTATAGCCCGCCCACAATGATCCAGTCTGTAGATACTCCTCGTTGTAACGGGCTTCAAAGTGAAGCCATTGATGATCGGCGGTAAAGATCGGAGAACCGTAAGATTGGTCATCTGGAACCAGATAGCCAGATGTCGCTAGGGAGAACTCCCACTGATTTGCATCGGCGTCATCTGCGCTCGGCGTCTGGCGTGTCGGAGTCTGGGCCAAGACTTGGCCAGCGAGAACAAAGACTAGCGCGAGCATCGCGGAATGCGACGTGGTTTTCATCCTCCCTCGCTCTTTTTTTATAAACGAGGCATGAGATGCGTGCGGCTTTCACCGTCGTCGGTTCTTCGCACCAGGATGCCCGTTGCATCCCTTCCTTCGGATAGGCCGGAGTCCCGTAACCCTCTCGGTGCTAAGAGCGCGATATATCTCCCTTCGCGAAGATGCTACGTCTTGGCCCCCATACCTCTCAACTGGGGAAATCACTAGTTCACAGCAATCGGAACTCGGTGAGCAGCCGAAATTGAGGCCGATCACTTCAGATTGAAGCTCAACCCTGCACTTAGGGGTTTCCCTAGTGGCGGTGCGCTCTGCGCTGCAGTACAAAACTTGTGAAGCGGTTGCGGCAGAAGCAGGTCAACATCGACTCGGAGTCTGGATCGATCTTGGCATTTGACTGTATCCGAATCGGCGTCTGCTGTGTTTCGTAGAACCCGCCCAGCTCTTCACTCGAGTTGCAAACGGCGTACAAGGACTCTCGGTATGAACTCAAGACGACTTTCCCGGGGCAGTTTCCTAGAGACTATTCGAGAATGCACAGCGATTCTCTGCGTGGCAGCGCTGCTTTCCGGAAACGCAGTAGTGCTCGCAGCCCAGGACCAGCAACCCGGGGCCGCGCCGGCACCCGCATCCGAGCAGGATGCGGTCAAGCTTCCTGCGGACCAGTTAGACTCTCTGGTCGCGCCGATCGCGCTCTACCCCGACGCGTTGCTCAGCCAAACTCTGGTGGCTTCCACCTATCCTCTGGAGGTCGTTCAGCTCAAACAGTGGCTGGACCAGCACAAGGACTTGAAGGGGAAGGCCCTCGCGGACGCAGCGCTGAAGCAAGACTGGGATCCAAGTATCCAGGCTCTGGCTGGTTTGCCCGATCTAGTCAAGCAACTAGCTGACAATATCAAGTGGACTACCGATCTCGGAAATGCTTTTCTCGCGCAGCAGAGCGACGTCATGGACGCGGTGCAGCGCATGCGTAAGAAAGCCGAGGATGCAGGGAATCTGAAGTCCACCGAACAGCAGAAAGTCGAAACCAAGGTCGTCGAAAACAAGCAGGTTGTCATCATCGAACAAGCCAGCCCAGAGGTTGTTTACGTCCCTAGCTACAACCCAACCGTCGTGTATGGGGCTCCAGTTTATCCGTATCCTCCCATCGCGTATCCGCCGCCTGGCTATTATGCGGCGGGCCTGGCCATATCCTTTGGTGTTGGCGTCGCGATGGGAGCTTTCTGGGGTGGAGGCGCCGGTTGGGGATGCGGATGGGGCGGGAACAACAACATCACAGTCAACCGCAACAACACCTTCGTCAACAACAGCAACCGCCAGAACTTCAACAACGCGAACCGAGGCAATCGTGCATCCACCCTGCCCGCGAGAGGCAACAGCAATTGGCAGCATAACCCGCGGCACCGCGGGGGCGCACCATATTCCGACAGGTCTACAGCGAACAGGTTCGGCGGTACTACTCGAGGCGATTCCCTCTCGAACCGGCAGGCAAATGCACGCCAGAATCAAGCCAGACAGCAACCTGCGGGCGGTAACCGCGGAGGGATGGGAAACCGGCAGCCCGGCGGGGGTGATCGCGGCGCTGGTAGTCGAGACATGTCCAACCGTGGCGCTGGCGCTGCTAACCGAGGAGGTGGAGGGGACCGCGTTGGCAATCGACAAGTCCCGAAATCCCCGAGCTCGACAAACCGTAGCGCTTTTGGCGGAGCATCCTCCGGCATGAGCGGCGGCGGAGCACGCGCCAGCAGTTCGCGCGGTTCTTCCAGCATGGGAGGCTCCCGTGGTGGAGGTTCCCGTGGCGGTGGCGGTCGGCGGAGGTAGGCAAGAATCATGATCACAGAGGGAGTTATGAAATCACGACTATCCAGATTCCGCATGCCAATTGGCATCTTCGTCATCATCCTGGTTGCTCCGTGGTCCATCCTGCCAAGTCTCGCGGCAGCCCAAGTGCAATCCGAGACGAAAACCGCAGCCGCGGCACCGAAGGCGTTTGACACGCCACAGCAGGCTGCTGAAGCGTTGATCAACGCGGCGGGAGCTTATGACGTACCGGAGTTGATGGCGATCTTCGGGCCAGACGGTGAGGACTTCGTCTCCTCTGCCGATCCCGTCGCAGACAAGAACAATGCTGCTGCATTTGCGGCAGAAGCCCGTGTCAAGAACTCCATATCGATCGACGCCACAAAACCAAATCGGGCACTCATCATTGTTGGCGAGGAAGAGTGGCCCATGCCGGTGCCTCTGATTAAGAGGAATGGCAAATGGTATTTCGAGGCCAAGTCAGGTAGGCAGGAAATTCTATTTCGACGAATTGGAGCCAACGAACTGGACGCCATTCAAGTCTGCCGTGGTTTTGTGGAAGCGCAAAAGGAATACGCTTTGCAGATTCACGATGATTCCGGGGTAAATCAGTATGCACAGCGAATCTTCAGCACTCCGGGGAAACAGGACGGCTTGTATTGGCAGAATCCGGACGGAACATCTGGTGGACCGATTGGTGATGCAGTCGCAAAGGCGTTAGACGAGGGCTACTCCATCGGTAAGTCAGGATTCCATGGGTACTACTTCAAAATCCTGAAGGGGCAAGGTCCGGCGGCGCCGTTGGGCAGGCTCGACTACGTCATTGAGGGAATCATGATCGGCGGCTTCGCCCTTGTCGCCGTGCCCGCCGAATACCGGGTTACAGGTGTAAAGACTTTCCTCGTGAACAACGACGGAATCGTTTATCAAAAAGACCTGGGTCCTGATTCTCTGAAAATTGTCGAGAAGATCGACCTCTACAATCCGGATCCAACCTGGAAGCTGACGAATGACGAGTGGCCGCCAAGCGTCATCGGTCCACCTCGTGAAGAATGACGGATAGCTTTCGATAAAGAGTTGATCGTGCACACAGCCAAGTCCGAGGTTTGGCGGCACAGCCGCTATCCCGGACAACAGAGGAGATGAGTTTATGGGTACCGTCGCTTCCCCACTTGTTGCCGACTTACTTTCTCTCAGCGCGTACGGAAAGGCTCGATCGACTATAACCGGAGCGCCGTTGGATCCAGCCGAGTTACGCAAAACTCACGCGTACTGGCGGGCGTGCAATTTCCTTAGCTTGGGAATGATCTATCTGATGGACAATCCGCTGCTGATGGAACCACTGCGGCCGGAGCATATCAAGAACCGGTTGCTCGGCCATTGGGGATCGAGTCCGGGCCTGTCCTTTGTATATGTGCACTTGAACCGGCTGATCAAGAAATACGACCTGGACATGATCTTTCTGGCCGGTCCCGGACACGGGGCTCCGGGGGTATTAGGCCCCGCATATTTGGAGGGGACCTATTCGGAATTGTATCCCGCCAAGAGCGAGGACCTTGAAGGGTTGCGTGAGTTCTTCAAGCAGTTCTCCTTTCCAGGCGGCATCGGCAGTCATTGCACGCCGGAGACGCCAGGGTCGATCCATGAAGGGGGAGAGCTTGGTTATGTGCTATCCCACGCGTGCGGTGCGGCTTTCGACAATCCCGAATTGATTGTGGCAGCAGTCGTCGGCGATGGTGAATCGGAGACCGGTCCGCTGGCGACGTCATGGCACGTCAACAAGTTTCTCAATCCAGGCCGCGACGGCGCCGTATTACCCATCCTTCACTTGAATGGCTACAAGATCAACAACCCGACTCTACTGGCACGCATCTCGCACGAGGAACTGGAGAGCTTGCTGCGGGGCTACGGCTGGGAACCTTACTTCGTGGAAGGCTCGGACCATGACAGCATGCATCAGGCGATGGCGGCCACGATGGAGCACTGCGTACTGGAGATCAGGAGTCACAAGCAGGAAGCCCATGCGAAGACGGAAGTCTGTCGTCCGCGGTGGCCGATGGTCGTCCTTCGTTCGCCCAAAGGATGGACGGCTCCAGTGGAAGTGGACGGGCACAGGTTGGAGGGGTCCTGGCGCGCACACCAGGTGCCATTGTCCAGTGTAAAGAAGGATCCAGACCAGTTGCGGATTCTGGAAGGCTGGATGCGGTCGCTGCATCCGGAAGAGCTGTTCGATGCCCAGGGCAAATTTGTGGCAGAATTCCGCGGGCTTGCGCCGATCGCTCACAGGCGCATGAGCGCCAATCCGCATGCTAACGGCGGAAGATTGAAGAAGGACCTTCGGCTACCAGATTTTCGCGAGTATGGCGTAAGGTTCGACAAGCCCGGCCAACTTCAAGCCGAAAACACGCGTCCCTCGGGCAATTTTCTGCGGGACGTCATGAACCTGAATATGAGCAACTTCCGCGTCTTCGGCCCGGACGAGAACACATCGAACAAGCTCGATGCGATTTACGCGGTGAGCAAAAAGTTCTGGATTGAGGAGTCTTTTCCGGAGGATCTCGATGGCGGCGAGCTCTCGACCGACGGGCGCGTCATGGAAATGCTGAGTGAGCACACGATGGAGGGTATGCTCGAGGGATATTTGCTGACCGGGCGGCACGGATTCTTCTCAACCTATGAATCCTTTGTGCACGTGATCGACTCGATGTTCAACCAGCATGCAAAGTGGCTCGACATTTGCAACCATCTGTCGTGGCGGGAGTCGATTGCCTCCCTGAATTTGCTGATCACTTCAACAGTGTGGCGGCAGGACCATAACGGCTTTACGCACCAGGACCCAGGATTCCTTGATGTAGTGGTGAACAAGAGCGCCAACGTGACGCGCATTTATCTGCCGCCAGACGTGAACTCGCTGTTGTCTGTCGTCGATCACTGTCTGCGGAGTCAGAACTATATCAACGTGATCGTGTGCGACAAGCAGATGCACCTGCAATACATGACGATGGAGGAAGCTATCACGCACTGCAGCAAAGGCATTGGAATATGGGAAAAGGCAAGCAACGATCAAGGAGCAGAGCCCGACGTAGTAGTGGCCTCCGCGGGCGACATCCCCACGCAGGAGGCCCTCGCGGCAACAGCAATGCTGCGGCAGGAATTCCCGGATATCAAAATTCGGTTTGTCAATGTGATCGACCTGTTCAAGCTCCAGCCCAACAGCGAACATCCGCACGGGCTAACCGACAAGGATTTCGACTCCCTGTTTACGAAGGATAGGCCAATCATCTTTAACTTCCACGGGTATCCCTCGCTGATTCACCGTCTGGCGTACCGGCGGCACAATCACGCCAATCTGCACGTCCGTGGTTACAAAGAGAAAGGCAATATAAACACACCCCTAGAGCTGGCAATCAACAACAACATCGACCGCTTCAGCCTTGCGATGGACGTAATCGACCGCGTGCCGCGGCTGCAGGGAATCGGCGCGCACTCGAAAGAGCGATTCCTCAATCAGCAGATCGAGTGCCGCAACTACGCGCATGAGCACGGTATCGACAAGCCGGATGTGGCGGCATGGGTGTGGCCGTATTAGCGGCTGGGACGTAGGGCACCTGCTCTGAGGACGCGCGCGTTCCGGAAGAGCTAGTTGAGTTCTGGGGTGGTGTGCGAATGCTCCACTCCCTTAATCAATTTTCAGCCGTACTTTGTCCTAGTTGCTCAGACATCGAGCCAGACCTAGGGTTGTTTCAGGTAACGACCGGAGAAAATCCGCGGAGCAAAACCTAGCCACAATGACGCAACCCGATATCCTCGAGGAACCGCTCGATTTTTCCTTGGTGCTGGGCGGGCCGATCTTTCAGCTCTTTCGGAAATCCCATCTCACTGGAGATGGCTTAGAACTCTTGCATCGCCGGCTGCTTATTATTACCGCGGTCGCATGGTTGCCATTGTTGCTCCTCACCACCGCCCAAGGTTTCTCGGCGGGAAGCGCCCGTCGGCTCTCCTTCCTTCACGACGTTGAAGTACATGTCCGATTTCTCATAGCACTTCCCGTCCTCATCGCCGCTGAACTGCTGGTTCATGCCCGAACGCGCCCCGTTGTGCGCACCTTCGTCGAGCGGCGAATAGTTTTGCCCCAAGACCGGAGCCGCTTTGACAATGCTATCCGCGCAGCCATGAGGTTGCGAAATTCCGTCCTCGCGGAGATCGGGCTTTTGATTCTTGTTTACACGATTGGCCTGTGGCTGTGGCACATTCGGATCCCGGTCGAGGTTTCAACCTGGTATGCCAATCCCGGCGGGCGCTGGCACCTTACACCTGCTGGTTTTTGGTATGTCTTCGTCAGCATCCCCATCCTGCAGTTCATCCTTCTGCGCTGGTACATGAGGCTTTTCATTTGGTTTCGTTTTCTGTGGCGGGTCTCCAGAATCAATCTGAACCTCATTTCGACTCATCCAGATCGCTGCGCCGGTCTCGCCTTCCTGGGCAAAAGTGCCTACGCCTTCGGCCCGATACTTTTTGCTCAAGGTGCCATGCTCGCCGGCTTGGTTGCCAGTCGAGTCCTTTACCGAGGGGAGAGCCTGCTGTCCTTCAAGTTACAGGCCGGAGGCTTTATAGCCTTTTTTGTCCTCGCCCTTCTCGGCCCGCTCTTGATGTTCACTCCGCGAATGGCTCGCACAAAAAGAAAGGGACTGGCCGGCTACGGCCTGCTCGCTCAGCGCTATGTCGAGACCTTCGAACAGAAATGGGTCGTGCGCGATCCTGCCCCTTCTGACGAACTCCTCGGATCTGGCGATATCCAGTCGCTCGCTGATCTTGGCAACAGCTACGCCATGGTGCGCGAGATGCGCCCGGTCCCCTTCGGACTCGAGGACATCGCCCGATTGGCCGCCGCTACCGCGGCCCCGCTCTTGCCTCTCCTGCTCACGATTTTCTCTCCGGAAGAACTCATCATGCGTATCATCAAGGTCGTATTTTGAAAGTACCGAGTCGCGGGCGTCGTCAGCGACGGTTAGAGTTTGAGATCGCCGTAACACTAGGGATTTCCCCAGTTGAGGAAGCGAAAGCGAAGAGCAAAGATAGATGGAGGAGCGACTTTTAATGGCCAAGAAACATGGCAAAGACCAGAAGAAGGGGCTGGGTCGCAAGCAGTACGAAGCGGAACTTCGTCGACTTCAGGCAGAATTGTGCAAACTTCAGGCTTGGGTGAAATACCGGGGCTTGCGCATCATTGTCGTTTTCGAAGGGCGCGACGCCGCTGGCAAGGGCGGTACCATCCGTGCACTTACGGAACGCGTGAGCCCACGTGTCTTCCGTGTTGTGGCTTTGCCCGCTCCTTCCGACCGGGAAAAAACTCAGATGTACATTCAGCGTTACATTCAAACTTTTCCCGCAGCCGGTGAGACCGTGATTTTCGATCGCAGCTGGTACAACCGGGCAGGAGTGGAATATGTGATGGGTTTCTGCAGCAAGGAAGAGCATCGCCGTTTCCTCGAGCTTTGCCCGTTAATGGAAAAGTACATTGTGGATGGTGGCACAATTCTCATCAAGTACTGGTTGGAAGTGGGCCAGAAAGAGCAAGAACGACGTTTCGAGTCACGCATTAAAGACCCTGTCCGACAGTGGAAGCTGAGCCCGATGGACTTGGAATCTTACGACCGCTGGTACGAATACTCCAGAGCGCGAGACCTGATGATGAAGGCGACCGACACCAAGTACGCTCCCTGGTTTATCGTGCGCTCTGACGATAAGAAGACCGCGAGGCTCAACTGCATTTCGCACTTCTTGAGCCTGATCCCTTACCGAAAAGTTCCGCAAGAGAAGGTTAAACTGCCACCACGAAAGAAGCATGGTCAATACGATGATCAGGCACCCCTGAAGGGTAAACACTTCGTTCCCGAGAAGTACCGATCTTCGTAAAGCTAGGAAGGCCCGTAGTCATGGCGCGTGTGCCCGCGAACGGTTGCGGATAGGTACGGCGACGACACTCATATCTGCGAGAGATTGAGGACTCCCTGCGGCGTTGGTCAGAACGCCTTAAGCCCAACCGCACGAAACTGCGCGCAGGCTTGTTCGACCGCTTGGGTACCCGGAGGTTGGACATCTTCAAGGGTGTAGTCGAGTTTAAGCTCCTTCCATTTGAATCGGCCCATTTGATGGAAGGGCAGAACGTCGACTCGTTGCACGTTTCCCAGGTCGGCGGAAAACCTTGCAATCTGGGCAATGTTCTCACTTCCATCCGTAAATCCAGGAACGAGTACGAAGCGTATCCAGATTGGTATTCTGTCAGCCGCCAATCGGCGGGCGAAATCCAGGACGGGGCCAACCTCCATGCCAGTAAGCCTGCGGTGAAGTTCTGGCTCCCAGCTTTTGAGATCGAGCAGCACGAGATCAACGTGCTCCAAGTCCGCATCAGAAAGCCGCGCCCCAAGAGCACCGTTGGTATCTAGCGCGGTATGGATACCCATCTTTTTCGCGGTGGCTAGCAGTTTGACGACAAACCGATCCTGTAGGAGTGGTTCTCCGCCACTCAACGTGAAGCCACCCGACATGACTTTCAACCCTTGACGATACTTCCGCAGCTCCTCGGTTGCGCGAGCTAAAGTTACGGGGATGCCGTTGCTCATATTCCAAGTGTCGGGGTTATGACAATAGAGGCATCGGAACTGGCAGCCGGTCGTCCAACCAACCACACGCACTCCTGGTCCATCGACCGTCGAGCCAGTAGTAAAGGAGTGAAGGAATCCCATTTCTCCCGTGGCCAGGGCAGTCCGCACATCCGTTTCCGGCATGCCCGCGCTCAAATTGACGCGTAGTTCAAAAGGGCTTTTCGCCTCCAACGGAATGGCGTGTTGTGTTTGATTCACAGCGTTACCTGCTCTCCGTGGAACGTGCGGTTGATCACATCCATCTGCTGCTCGCGAGTCAGCCGCACGAAGTTGACTGCATACCCGGAGACACGAATCGTCAGGTGGGGGTATTTTTCCGGATGGTCCATCGCATCCAGAAGCGTTTCGCGATTTAGCACATTTACATTCATGTGATAACCGGTGACACTGAAGAATGCGTCAAGCATACTTCGCAGGTTTTTGATGCGATCTTCTGCGACTCTTCCAAGGCCTTCAGGAAGAAACGTGGCCGTCAGCGAAATGCCGTCGGCCGCATCGCGATACGGAATCTTGGCGACGGAAGCAGCCGAGGCATGGATACCGTGCGTGTCGCGGCCGTGCATTGGGTTGGCGCCAGGAGCAAATGGCTCCCCGCGACGCCTTCCGTCGGGAGTGTTGCCGGTGCTCTTGCCGTAGACCACGTTCGAAGTGATTGTCAGAATCGATTGGGTGTGAACCGCTTTGCGATAAGTAGGATATTTTCTCAGCTTGCCCATGAACGTGCTGACGACCCAGGAGGCGAGGTGGTCAACCCGATTATCGTTGTTGCCAAACCGTGGGAAATCGCCTTCGGTCTGATAATCGATCACAAGCCCGGTGTCATCGCGTATCGCCCGAACTTTCGCGTAGCGTATTGCTGATAGGCTGTCGGCAACTACGGACATCCCCGCCATGCCAAAAGCCATCGTCCTTAAAGGCGCGTAGTCGTGTAGTGCCATCTCAAGACGCTCGTAAGCGTACTTGTCGTGCATATAGTGAATGATGTTCATGGCGTTGACATAGACGCCTGCGAGCCACTCCATCATTTTTTCGAACTTGTCGATCACCTCGTTGAAATCCAGGTATTCATCTTTGACGGCACCTGTCGGGCCTACCTGGTCTCCGGTGATCTCGTCGCGACCGCCGTTGATGGCATAGAGGAGGCACTTAGCGAGATTGGCGCGTGCTCCAAAGAACTGCATCTGTTTGCCTAAGAGCATCGGCGATACGCAACACGCAATGGCTCCGTCATCTCCCAACGCACTCCGCATGATTTCGTCGCTTTCAAATTGAATGGAACTCGTGTCGATCGCAACCTTCGTAGCAAAATCGCGAAATCCGTCGGGCAGCCGGGGCGAATACCAGATCGTTAGATTCGGTTCCGGCGCAGGACCAAGGTTGTAGAGGGTTTGAAGAAACCGAAAGCTCGTCTTCGTTACCAGAGGCCGCCCGTCGTCTCCAACCCCGGCAATCGATTCAGTAATCCAGGTGGGATCACCAGCGAAGAGCTCGTCGTATTCCGGTGTTCGCAAGAATCGAACGATCCTCAGCTTGATGACGAAATCATCGATGGTCTCTTGCGCCTGTTGCTCGGTAATCGCTCCAGCCTTAAGATCACGTGCGAAGTAAATATCAAGAAATGTCGACGTCCGCCCGAGGGACATCGCAGCACCGTTTTGTTCTTTAACCGCCCCCAGGTAGGCGAGATAAAGCCACTGCACAGCCTCCCGCGCATCACGAGCCGGGCCCGAGATGTCGAACCCGTAAGTAGAGGCCATCAGCTGCAGCTCCTGGAGAGAGCGAATCTGTTCACTCAGCTCTTCACGGTCACGAATAATATCTTCAGTCGACATTGCCGCATCAAGGCGGCGCTTCTCTACCTGCTTTTGCTCGATGAGCCGGGAGACCCCATATAGTGCAACCCGGCGGTAGTCGCCGATAATGCGGCCGCGTCCGTAGGAGTCGGGAAGACCGGTCAGGATGTGAGAGCTGCGGCATCGCCTCACGTCCGCGGTGTAGGCATCGAATACGGCCTGATTGTGCGTCTTTCGATACTTCGTGAAAGTCTCGACAACCTGCGGGTCCGGATCGTACCCATATGCCTTCAGGGCGCTGAGAACCATTCGAAAACCGCCGTTCGGCATAATGGCGCGCTTCAAAGGCGCCTCAGTCTGAAGGCCAACAACGATTTCATTCTCGCGATCGATGTAACCCGGCGCATGCGACGTGATCGAACTGGGAACTTGAGAGATGTCGAGCACGCCTTTCTTGCGCTCCTCCACAAAGAGTTCGTTTAACCCCGCCCACAGTTTTTTTGTGCGCTCTGTTGCATGTGCCAGGAAGGAGCCGTCGCCCTCGTATGGCTCATAGTTTTGCTGGATGAAATCACGAACGTTGATTTCTTTGTGCCAAAGTCCCGACGTAAATCCCGCCCACGCAGAAGTCGTGTTCACTTGGACCATATTCTCCGATGCGGTAGCAGCCATGGCGATCCTCCTTTGGTGCTCAACGGTGCAGGCTTATCTGATTCCGAGTAAAGTTCCGGTATGCCGCGCGATCATGATTTCCTCGTTAGTGGGGATTACCCACGTCGAGACCTTACTCTGCGAAGTGGAAATGCGCGGACCTCGGCTAGCGTTGGCTGCCGCGTCGAGTTTCAGGCCAAGCCAAGCACACGATTCGCAGATTCGCCGCCGAATTTCTACCGAGTTCTCTCCAATGCCGGCGGTAAACACCAGTCCATCAACACCACCCAGCACCGCGGCTAGCGCACCGATCTCTTTGGCGGCGCGGTACACGAAATAATCCACTGCCAATCGCGCTTCCGGTTCCTTCCGGTCCACCAGGTCACGCATGTCGTTGCTGATGCCGGAAATTCCGAGCAACCCTGATTTCTTGTAGAGGATGGTTTCAACCTCTTTAGCGGAGAGTCCCAGGCCCTGAAACAAATACAAGACGACGCCAGGATCAACAGCGCCCGGCCGGGTACCCATGCAAAGTCCATCCAGCGCCGTGAAGCCCAAACTGTTGTCAACACTCTTCCCCTCTTTTAATGCGCAGAGACTGGCGCCACTCCCGAGATGGGCAACGATGACGCGTCCCCGCGCAGTCTCCGGCGCCACTTCCGGCAAGATAGAAGCTATATATTCGTAAGACAAGCCGTGAAATCCATAGCGCTGCAGACCCGATCGGCAAAGGTCTCTAGGCAAAGGTACGAGTGCTGCAACTGCCGAATGGCCGCAATGAAAGCTCGTATCGAAGCAAGCAACTTGCGGGACGCCTGGCAGCCGTTCAAAGACTTCCTCGATCGCGGCCAGATTGTAGGGTTGATGTAAGGGTGCAAAAGGAATCAGTTCACGTAATTGAGCCAGCGTCTCCTGATTCACGATCGTTGGGCTTACGAAACGCGAGCCACCGTGAACGACGCGGTGGCCGACTCCCAACACTTTACCCCCGCTATATTTGGCGTGGAGCCAGGCGGCCAACGCGTCGACGGCCTTGCGACCATCGCTCACCGTTGTGTCCAAACTGTCATCCGCGATCCGTGCGCCGGCACCATCTTTTACCGATAACCGTGGCGACGTCCCGATACCCTCAATCTGTCCTTTCGCATCCAGTTGCCATTGCCGAGTTTCTGGCCGTCGGAACACGCAAAACTTCAGACTGGATGACCCGGCGTTGAGCACGAGAGCAAAGTCGGAAGTCACGAGTTGTCCTCACCTTCCTATTCGCCGGGCGTGAGCCACCAACGTGGCGACCGCGCAACTGGCGATTCGGGACCGCACACTATCCGCCCGACTGGTCAGAATGATTGGTACTCTTGCGCCCAGCACCATGCCCGCGCTATCCGCCTTGGCAAGGAAACTGAGTTGCTTCGCCAGAATGTTGCCTGCCTCGAGATCGGGCACCAAGAGTATGTCTGGATCACCGGCTACGTCGGAGCGGATACCTTTCGTGATAGCAGCCTGCTTGCTGATTGCGTTATCGAAAGCGAGCGGCCCATCGAGGATGCCTCCAGTGATCTGGCCGCGCTCTGCCATCTTGCAAAGTGCGGCAGCGTCAATCGTGGCGGGCATTTTCGAAGTTACTGTTTCGACTGCCGCCAGGATGGCCACCTTGGGCTTTTCGCAACCCAGCACGATCGCCAGATCAATCGCGTTCTGGCAGATGTTAACTTTATCTTCCAACGTAGGGGCAATATTGATCGCGCCGTCTGTGACGATTAAAACCTTGTGATAGGTGGGAATATCCATGAGGAATGCGTGACTGATCCGGCGACTCGTGCGCAAGCCGCCATCGCGGGCAACAATCGCCGACATCAGTTCGTCAGTATGCAAGCTCCCTTTCATCAGAACTTCCGCGGCACCTTCGCGAATAAGCTCTACGGCCTTTGCTGCGGAGGCGTGACTGTGAGGAGCATCGACGATTTGAACCTTGCTGAGATCGATTCCTGAAGCTTTCGCAATCGCGATTATTTTGTCTAAAGGACCAACCAGAATTGGCACAATCAATCCGTGTTCCGCTGCTTCGATCGCTCCGCTAAGGGAAGATGCATCACAAGGGTGGGCCACTGCCGTTGGGACCGGGTCCAGGCTTTTGCACCGGTCCAGCAATTCCTCGTATTTTCCCGTTCCAGTTTCCAAAGGGGTTGCGCTTGCCGTTTGCACACTCATCGCGTCACCTCATGACTTTGCCACGCTGGGTCGTATCGCAGGTCCGGTCTCTTTGAGAAAAAAAGAGAAAACAATCGCGGCCGCAACGCCAAACAGAAGCGGCAGAAAAGCCGCCTGGTAATGTGCCAGCTTGGGCTGAGCGCCACCAGATATTCGTTGAAGAAGGCCGCCAAAAACCGGGGCCAACAAAGCACTGAAGGTAAAATTGAGAAAGTTGATCACACCTGTTGCCGTGCCACCGAACTGCGGCGGGTTCACTTCCTTGATCACCGTGTACGGCAGCATTGCAGCGCCCGATGCCACTCCAGCCACCAGGCCAAGTAGATAAGGGGGAAAAATATCGACCGGGCCGAAGAGGATCCATCCTAAGCAGGCTAGAAGCACCACTGCGCCTCCGATGATTACTGGTTTTCGTCTTCCAATCCGGTCCGAAATAAATCCCAGCAATGGGCATCCGATAATCCATCCGAGTGGAACGGTGGCCGATCGCATGACTGCGGAAGCAAAATCGAACCCGTGCGCTTCCTGCAGATAACGCACGCCCCAAATCATGTCGAAGATGGTTGTCGGCATGAAGAGAAACCCCGCGATCAATCCACACAAGATTGATTGCGGATTTTTGAACACGATGAGAAGAGCTTGCGTCGTGGCTTTCAAGCTGCCGACGCCCTCCTCTGCCTTCGATTCCCCCGGCAACAGAAAAAAAAGAACGGCGCCGATTGCCAAGCCAATCAAGCCCATTCCAATCCAAAACACTTTCCAGGACATGCCGCTGCTGATCAACGGGCCGACGGCAAATTGTCCAGCCGATCCGCCGGCCATGCCGAACATCTGCGTTGCACCAATCAAAGTGGCGGCTCGAGACGCGGGGAAGTTCTTCGTAGCGATGTAGACCGCCCCGACCAGCGCGAACACTCCGCCTGCTCCTTGCAACAGCCTTCCCACACTTGCCGCGGCTGTGTTGCCCGATCCAAATAACAGAGCCCCAATGCCGACCAGAGCGGCGGACAGCGGAAGGACCTTGCTCGGTCCTAAGCGGTCCATGGCGACGCCCGCCACGAGACTGAACGGGGAATATCCGTAGTAGAAGAGCCCCACGAGTGAAGCCACGCCGAGTGCGCTGAGCCCAAAGGCATCCGTCAGCTGAGGCATCATGACGGACGGCGCTGAGCGAAGCGCGTACTGATAGAAGTAATAAACCGCCACGAGAATCCAGGAGACACTTGCCAGCCGTATCCTCCTGTGGGCACCGGTGTCGCCACGGAGAGCTGAAGTTACGGATACCATCGGCGCACCATCACTGGCTTGCGTGCCCTGTTCTCGCGGTCCCTGAACTAGCAAAGCACTTCGGATACCGCCAGACCGCCTTCCGAGGTTTCTTTGTATTTCGAGTTCATTTCCTTCGCCATCAATGCCATTGCGGCAATCGTGGTATCAAGATCAAACCGGCGTTCTTCGGGGTTCTCCCCACTGGCAAAAGAAAAACCGCATCACACCTCCCTTATAGGCGGGTGGCGTAAGACCAACAACTAGGGAAATCCCTAACCTGACCGGCCCATAGCCGACCAGTCCCAGTTGCAGGCGCAAGTCACTTTTCACCGAGAAGGCCTGTGTTAGCGAATAGTCGAGGTCGAAGTTTTGGCCGGGGTTGGAATCGCAACTCTTCCAGGTTTCTAGATCAGCGGAACTCTTGCGGCAACTAGGGAAAACCCTAACCTCGCATAACAGTTTCCTAACTCGCTCTGCTCATGCATGCAGAAACGTGAAAAGAACGGAAGGGAGGTTGGTTCGTGCCCATCGTGAATCGTCAAGAAAGAGGGGCTCTTTTAGGGATTTCCCTAGTTGTGCAGACATCGCGTCAGCCCTAAGGTTCGGTCTCAGAAACCAGGCATTAGCTGCAGACATTTTTGTCTGGACTTCAACAACCGCGATAAAGGAGATACCGATGAATCGACGAACAATTGTAGTGAGTCTCACGGCGCTGCTTTTTCTGGCATCCGCATCTGTCGTACAGGCAAGCGACGACAAAACCGAAGTCAAAGGAATGATCACTGCTCGGACTGGAGAAACGTTGATCGTGAACTCCGGTCAGGGAAGCGTGACCGTGGTCCTCACCGATGACACGGTAACGAAAGATGACAAGGGCCTCTTTGGTCTGGATAAACAGCATTTGTCCAGCGTGGTGCTGATTCCCGGGCTCGAGGTCGAGGTGAAAGGAACCTCCGACGGCCAGGGCCGGGTTGTAGCAAATACCATCACCTGCCCGAAGGTAGCGCGCGGGCTGTGATCCTTATACGCTTAGAGAACGCACGCGATCGCCTCGTCGGCCGAGCTTAGGATTGGCAGTCATCTCCTTAGGAATCCCGCAACAGGGGCAAAACTCATGGAACCTCCCATTTCACCTCTGCTTTTTGCTCTGCTGCTCTTCCTCGGCATGCTGATCCTGCTGGAGACTGGCCGTCGTCTTGCTATTAGGCGTCGCTCGAAAGAATCGGAAGGGGAGCGGAGCAGTCTGGGTACGGTCGAGGGTGCGGTTTTCGCCCTGTTTGGCTTGCTGATGGCGTTCACTTTTTCGGGAGCGGCAGTGCGCTTTAACGAGAAAAGAATGATGATTGCCGAGGAAGTCAATTGCATTGAAACCGCGTATCTGCGCTTGCAGTTAGTACCGAGGGAGACAGAGCTTAAACTTCAAGACCTCTTTCGCCGGTATGTGGACTCACGACTGGAGACCTATCACAGGTTGCCTAATATGCAGGCAGCCGAAGAGGAGATGGCGAAATCCAAGGAACTCCAGGAAGAAATTTGGGCACAATCCGTGGAGGCCACGCGCCTGTCCACCGCTCATCCCGACGGAGGCAAGTTACTGCTTCCGGCGCTAAACAACATGATCGACATCGCCACCACCCGCACGATGGCACTGCAGATCCACCCGCCTAGAATCATCTATGGCCTTCTGTTCGGGCTTGGGCTCATCTGTTCCTTGTTGGCTGGTTACCGGATGGCAGCCGGCCAACACCGGAGTTGGCTTCACATCCTCGGTTTCACGGTCATTACGGTGGTCATCGTCTATGTCATCCTCGACGTCGAGTACCCACGCACGGGTCTGATCCGCCTTGAGACCGCCGACCAATTGCTCGTCCACCTTCGCCAAAGCATGAAATGACGGGGAACAAGGTGCGAATCGAGCTGGTGCGGAGTAAACTAGGAGATTACGACGTCGTATGGGCGGTGACACTTCCCTCGATCCAGGCCAGAAACAACTTGTAGCCTACCGACAAGACGATCGCGCCCACGAATAGTCCGATGATGCCCATCGCGACGAATCCACCAATGGCACCGAGGAAGACGACGGCGACCGGAACGGCAACCCCGCGGCCCAGCAGCAGAGGCTTCAGCACGTTGTCGATCAACCCCACAAAGATGCACCAAACCATGAAAATCACAGCCTTGGTGGTAGTTGCGATGGCAAAGGCGTAAATGACTGCGGGAATGAGAACAAGGCCCCCAACTTGAAGAACAGCTCCGAAAAGAAAGACTGCGCCCCACACGCTTGCTCCGGGCAGTCCCATCACCAGGAAGCCAATGACGGCGAGGACCGTTTGAATGAGGACAACGCCGAGAATTCCAAAAGTGACGCTGCGGATGGTGGCTCCTACGAGCTGCTCGAACTCGGGTCCGCGATCGCTGAAAAGGCGGTTAGCCAGTGAGCGAGTGACCTCGGCAGCTGCTCGGGCGTTTGCCAGAAGAACTCCGGAAACCAAGACCGACAGAAAGAATTGCAGCACGGTGAATCCAATTCCGGCCGAAGCCGAGAGTATCCCAGGAAGGACGGATTTGATTTGCGGAGTGAGCCTCATTACTGCATCGGTAAAATTGGTGGAAGCCATGCTCCACGCTCGCGCCAGAGGAGCCCCGATGATTGGCCATTGGGGGATCCTGCCGGGCGGAGGCGGAATGGTCAAGGTTCCGTCTCTTAGCCGCATCGCCAGTGGCCGGATGCCTTCGACTAGGCTTTGGGCCAGCAAGAAAATCGGAAGAATGAGAACTGCGAGGAGCAGAAGCGTCCAAAAAACAGCAGCGAGTCCTCCACGTCCGCCTAGAACGCGTTGCAGTTTTTGGAAGGTCGGGTAAGAAGCTATCGCGATAATTACGCCCCACATGATCAAGGGTATGAAGGGACGCAGGATCAACAGACAACCGACAACCAGCAAAGCAGCCAAACCGATTTGGATAAACACTTCGAGAGCTTGGTTTACTTGAACTCTGTCCTTGGTGGGTCCTTCAACGGTCATGCGTAATTCCTTGGGAACCCTTATTCCTTACCTGACTTTCTCTGCGCCATCGTGCACAGCGAGGGCTAACGTGGCGGCATGCACGCCTACCGCAATCAAGATGCCGGTCAGCGTGAGCCCCAACAGCGCAATCACAATGGCAATAACCCTCGAAGCTCTTTTCACCGGCCGGATATCACCGTAGCCAACGGTGGTCGCCGTGATAAACGACCAGTAAATGCCGTCGAATCGTGACCACCCTTCCTTTTCTTCCAGCGACTTGTCCCAGCAGTGCGACGGTTGTCGCAAGGCTCAACGAGAGGGGCAAGCTCAGCCACAGGCCCAGGCCAAACTCCTTAAGAAATGTGACCGTCAAACCGGTTAGCAGCAACTCGTCACCTCCGGTTTCGGGTCGGGCTCAGCGCGACAGAAAAGACCGAACCCGCTTCTGACTCCGCACATCCATGACTCAGCCGTCAAAATTCGGTTTGCGTCCTAAAACAGAAACGGCGTTCGAGTTATCCATTCGAGCGAGAGTCGTCTTGATGGTCAAACAATAAACCGGACAAGCCCTCTCCGGAGCCTAGGGATTTCCCTAGGTGATCCATCCGAGGGCGGGTCGAGCGGCTACCTCACTTAATTTCCGTCCGGCGCGGTTGAGTTCGTTGCCCACTGGTGCCCCGTCGACGGGATGGTTGCACGGTCCCCCTTTTAACACCCCCCTTTGGAGAACCGGCCCAGTCCTGACCTGCACATTGTTTTGATATTTGGAGGTGTTAAGGTTGTTGATCCAGGCCGCCGCAGCGTGCTACTAGGTAAATCCCTAGGTGTGGAACAGGGTGTAGATTGTTAACATTTGAACCAAGCAGAACCAAATCGACGCGATGGAAGAAGGACGCAAATACGCGCTGGCGAACCAGTCTGTGTACCAGCGGCGGTTCGGATTCCAGCGTCGTAGGCGTGGTTCAGCCTGCGTGCTTTCCGTGCTGGCGATCCTCTTCGGTGCGAACCTCGTTCCTCGTTGTGGGGGCTACTCTGTCCTCACCCATGAAGCCATCGTCGATGCAGCGTGGAATGATGGAATCCGGCCGGTCCTGTTGCAGCGTTTCCCAAACGCCACTCCAGAAGAATTGCAGCAGGCGCATGCCTACGCCTATGGGGGGGCAATTATTCAAGACATGGGCTATTACCCTTTCGGCAGCCGATTCTTTAGTGATCTCACGCACTATGTTCGGAGCGGTGATTTCGTTCTCGCGCTCATCGCCGAGTCACAAAATCTGAACGAATATGCGTTTGCGCTGGGTGCGCTGTCTCACTATGCTGCCGATACTGAAGGGCATCCTTTGGCAACCAACCTCTCGGTTGCACTGATGTATCCCAAGCTTGCGAAGAAGTACGGGCCGGTCGTCACCTATGATCAAAAGCCGTCCGCACACGCGCAGGTCGAATTTGGCTTTGATGTCGATCAGGTCGCTGAAGGGAACTACGCGCCGCACGCTTACCACGACTTCATCGGTTTTGAAGTATCCAAGCCAGTTTTGGAAAGGGCGTTCGCCAGAACCTACTGCGTCAACCTTTCGAGCGTGTTTGTCAGTGTTGATCTGGCGATCGGCAGCTATCGCCACGCGGTTTCATCGGTTATTCCTAGAACAACGAAGGTGGCATGGCATATGAAGCGGCACGAGATCCAGAACAGCCATCCCAGCGAAATCCGTAGCGAATTCATTTATAACGTTTCACATTCTGAATACCGCACGGATTGGGGAACGGTCTATGAAAAACCAGGGATCTCAGCCCGAATGAAAGCCTTTTTTTGGCGCCTCGTGCCAAAGGTGGGACCCTTCAGCACCATGGCATTTCATCCACCCACGCCCACCGTGGAACAGATGTACATGCATAGTTTCAACGAGACTCTGGAACACTATCGGGGGATGCTGATTGCCCAGCAGGAAGGCCGCCTCGAATTGCCGAATGAGAACCTTGACACAGGAGAGCTTACTGAACCAACGGTCTATCCGTTCTCTGACGAAGCCTACGCGAAGTTACTGGCCAAGGTGAATGGGGAACCAGTTTCGGATGCGTTGCGTACTGACATCCTCGTTTATTACGTGGATCTCGGGGCTCCGTTTGCGACCAAGAAAGACCCGAAGGCTTGGCAAAATGTACTCGATGAATTGACCAAACTGAAGGGTCTCCCAGCGACTGGCGCATCCCAGTAACGATTCGCTGCCGATCGCGAGCCACTGTTAGCCGTAGCGCTACGTTCCGGGCAAGGTCCGAACTTAGTCAACTTTTTCCATGAATCTGTTGTTGGTCAGAAAGTCACACCCAGGTGTTGATCGCGTAACGTGCAGAATATCCCGTTCAAGCAGACGTGGTTGGCACGTATCTTTCTTTCTCCACTCCCCGTCACTTAATGCCAAAAGTCCAGCTCAGCCCCGAGCTAGTGCCGTAGTCGCTCCCGGAAAAACCGGGCGGAGGCTGGTTGTCCCAGTTGCCGTAGAACGAAATATTCCACGACAGGTTGCTGAAGAGCTTGACGTAATAGGATGCGTTCGTATCGATACGGACGCGTCCCGGCTCAGAAAGGGCCGGCAAAACAGTGGCGGTTGCGCTCAAGTTCGTCCGGTCAAACTTGAAGAGCCTCACGTCTGCTGCGATCAAGGCAGAGGCAACGTTTTGCTTGCCCAGGGGGACGATGGATGGTTTGTAGTTTGTCTCCAGCCAGGCGACTCCTCCGAGCACCGAGATGCTGGCTCGGTTTGTATTCTTCAAGTAACGCCCGATGCCACCGCCGAGAGTGCTTTGCAGATTGATTCCCTGCTCCGAGCTCTGCAGGAAGATCCCGAGGCCCGAGTAGAACCAATTGTTCCAAGGTAGCAAGCGTTGGGCACTGAGACCAAGCGAATTTCGAGTGGAAGCATTGGTGCCGGTGCTGGAGGAAAGCGTAGAACTGAGGTTAGCCTTGGCGTTCCAGCGTTCCCGCAAGTATGCGGTCTCCGAACTCAGGTTGTACTGTGTTGATTGATTACCTTTGGAATAGATAACCCCCAAGCCTATCTCGCCGTTGAATCGCTGCCAGAAGTTCTCGGATGTTTGGACCATCTGGACAACCTCGGACCTGTCGACCGCTACTTCATTCTCGCCAGTCTCTAGCACCTGAATCTTCAAGGGCCGGTCAGCAGGCGTTTCCGCCGTACCGAGCTCTCCCGTATACATTGAGCCGTCCTGCGTTTTCACGATAAACAACTGCGTGCTTTCCAGTCGGGCCACTTTCGACCAATCCACCAGGGCCGTGCCGTCGATATAGTCGAAGCTCACATACAGTATTCCCGCGTCGAGTCCTTTGATCTCGCAGGTCATGCGGTCGCCGTTCTTCATGACCAATACGTCAGTCTTGTCCCGTGCAAGAAGGGGCGCGGTGAGAAGGAGGCAAGAACTAAGAATGAGGGCCCGAATGCTCATGGAGACTCCTATACCTAATCTGTTTTCAACCCGGGTCAGAATGTTTGAGTGCAGCTACAAACAGCTTCGGAGAAATCTCCGTTTTGCATCTTTTGAGCCGAGCGAGGCAAACCGGACTGACTCGTGAGGCATCACCGGGAAACCAGGGAAGATATGAATGTGCGACCAACGAGAGCCGCTTGAATGGCGGGGATCAGATCTGTCTTCATATGGGATTTCACCACATAGCCCAGTGCTCCCTCCGCCACGCACGCATCGACAAATTCATGCTCGATGTGAATCGTTAGAAAGACAAACTTGGCTCTGGAGCCCGCTTCGCGGAGTTGGTGGACAGCCTCAATACCGCCCACCACTGGCATGGTCACGTCTGCTACGATCACATCGGGATCAAGACGTAACCCTGCGGATATCAGTTCCTGCCCGTTGGTGACAGCTCCTACGATTTCGAAGCTTGAGCTTAAAAGGACTCCCACTCGGTCAAGCACGACTGAGTGGTCGTCCGCCAAGAGCACGCGCGCACGATTCAACGGTATCTCCATACACCGCAGGGAGAAATTTCCAGCACGGTAGAATGCGATTCCCACGGCTCTGCAAGCCAACGAATTATGGCTGCACTGGATACCAACCCAGATCCCGCGGAGCATTGACTACGCGCCGCGAACTCAGTTACCACCTGTTCAGACCATTCCATCCGAAATCTCGGTGGCCCTTCTTTACCGGAGCAAGGCTAAGCGGTCCACGCGGTCTCCGCAACTGGGGAAACCCCTAAGAGCACGACGCCGCCAGCCCGTCTTCAGGATGCTTTCTTATGGAACTGCGCAGTCTCGCGAGGAATCGAGATCAGTCCGTGCTGGAGGGCAAACAACACCAGGTCCGCATTGCTCCTAAGATTGAACGACTGCATGATATGGTGCTTGTGGAATTCGACAGTCTTTTCGCTCAGATTCAGATGACCGGCGATTTGCTTCATGGAGCAGCCCTCTGCGAACAACTGGACAACATCGCGCTGCCGTTCCGTTAATGCCTTGGAAAACTGCTGCGCGCGAGTCTGCCGCACGGCCCAATCCTCAGCTCTGAGCCGGGGGGTGACGTAGGACTCATTCCGCAGCACATGCTCGATTGCCGTCAGCAACTCCCGCGCCGCCGAATGCTTGAGGACGAATCCTACCTTTTTCAATTCCAAGGCCGCTGCCGCAAGATTCGGGTCGTCCTTCATGGTCAAGAAAACAAGTTTGATGTTTGGAGCTTGTTCTCTGACTCGTCGAGCAGCATCCAGACCATTTAGTAACGGCATTCCGACATCTACCACCACAACATCGGGCTTGAGCCGCGTCGCTTCCGATACCAGCGCACGGCCGTCCGCCACGATTCCAACCACGAAATAGGTCTTCTCCAGTAACCCGCGGAGCGCTTCCGCAAAGATGGCGTGATCGTCAGCGATGAGAAGGTGCGGCCGAGACCTGTTTTCTGTTCTCTCCACGTTCGCTCCTGGTTTACAGCCTGCGGACATCTCGGGATACGGGGACTGCGTCGGTGATGCACAACTCTTGGCGGATGTAAGCAAGTGGCGCCTCCTTTGCTTTTACTTCCGCTTTTCGGGGGTGAGACTGGGTCGTTTAACGCCCCGATCAGCAGTTCGGCGTCAACGCTAGCTGCCTTGAGTTTGTTTGCGCAACTGTCAGAATTGACAGGTAGGCTTCAATATCATGAATTATGCGGAAATCAAGTGGTGCTTGAGCGCGAGCAAGACCAAGTCTGAGTTGCTCTTGAGATTGAACGCCTTCATCATGTGATACTTGTGGAACATAACCGTTCTCTCGCTGACACTTAAAATGTCTGCTATCTCCTTGGTCCGACGACCTTCGGCGAGCAATTGGAGCACTTCCTTCTGGCGGGGCGTCAGTGCCTTGGAGAGTTGTTGCGCGCGAGCCTCTCGGTCCGCCCAATTTTCCGCCTGGAGCTTAGCCGTCACGTACGGTTTACCCTGAAGAACTTCGGAGACCGCCTTCAGTAACTCCGAGACCGCCGAGTGCTTGAGAACGTATCCTACAGCCCCTAAATTGAGAGCAGCAGCGGCAAGGTTGGGGTCGTCCTTCATCGTCAAGAAGACAAACCTTACCTTGGGCAGGAGAGGCTTTAATCTTTCCGCGGCATCGAGACCGTTAAGAAACGGCATCCCAATATCCAGGACGATGACGTCCGGCTTAAGCTTTGGGGCCTCGATCAGCAATTGTCGGCCGTCCTGCACAATTCCGATTACGTCGCAGCTCTTCTCCAATATTGAGCGAAGACCATCCGCAACGATGCTGTGATCATCTGCGATGAGTACGCGGGGACGTATCGTAGAAGTGCCGAGAGTCTGCATGATTATGTCGGACCGCGCACAACAGTCCGCAGGACTAAGCCACATATTGGCTATCGACTTTTAACGGAAGCCACGCGTCGATTCTAGTCCCCTTCAGGGGACGCGAGCTAATCTCTAATTGCCCTCCCAGCGATCGCAGGCGTTCCTCCATGCTCCGAATTCCGATGCCATCGTGCGATGAGTGTTTGTTCACATCAAACCCCCTGCCTCCATCTGCGACTGACAAGTGGAGTTTCTCTCCCAAGAGCTCGAGACGAACTTCAGCCCGGTTAGCGCCGCTATGCCGTTTAATGTTTCTAAGGCCTTCCTGAGTGATCCGAAAAAAACAGAGCGCCACATCTCCGGGCACACCACGCGGAACATTTTCGTGAGCAAACTCAACCTGTATTTCCTGTTGTTCTGAGAACTCCTCGCAGAACGCTTTCGCTCCCGCAACCAGACCCAGACTCTCCAGCGTGGAAGAATGCAAGCTGTGTGACAGAGAGTGCAGGTCTGCGCCGAGCTCGCCAATCTGATTCCAAATTCGTTGGAACTGTTGGCCCGCTTCCGCAGGAGAATCTCCGATCTGTTCGGCTAGCTCTTCCAAGTCCATCGCCAGCACCGCCAGCCGTTGATTGTAGTCGTCGTGGATCTCACGGGCGATCCGTTTGCGCTCCTCCTCCTGGGCGTCTATTAAGCGACCGCTCAAACTGGCTAGAGCCTCCTCCGCCATCTTGCGCTCGGTGACATCGATGCAAGAGCCTATATAGCCGGCAAACGAGCTGTCCGGATTGAATCGCGCCACTCCGATATCGAAGACCCAACGATATTCTCCGTCATTCCGACGGAGCCGATATTGCATCTTGAAAGATTCACGCCGATCGAACGCGCTGGTGTAGATATCCAGGCAATTGGTCAGGTCTTCAGGATGTACGCCTTCTGCCCAGCCATTACCTAGCTCCGCTTCAATGGACCGACCGGTGAAGTCCAGCCAAGGCTGGTTGAAGTAGGTGCACAGCTTGTCCGGACCGGACATCCAGATCAAAACCGGGGCAGTATTGGCGACCAGACGAAAGCGTTCCTCGCTCTCGCGAAGGCTGTTATTGGATAAAACCAACTCGGTTTGTATTTTCTTCCTCTGCGCCCGTTGCCAGAGGAGCCCAATAATGATCAGTGCTTGCATCACGAGCAGACAGATGCCGGCTACGATGTATCGTTTGTAGAGTTGCCAGAAAGTTGGTTGCCTGTAGAGAACCAAACTACCAGGTGGAAGGTCGCTCTCTTTAAATCCCCAGTGCTGCAACGCTCGCCAATCAAACATGTAAACGTTTGGGCTCTTCACGACGGGGATGTCCTGCGGCTTTTCGCCGTTGAGAACTCTCAGCGCCATGCTGGCGGCAACCTGTCCAGTGTTGGCCCAACTCAACAGATTGCCGCCTACCGTTCCGCTACCGAGGTCCACATCGTCCACAATAAAGACCGGTGCATTCGCGGCACTGGCAACCATGGGAACCGACTGACTAGCATCAATGAAGTGTGCTCCCGCCGTGTCCTGCATGATCGACGTGTGAAAAACGATCGTCTGTTCTGGCAGATGCTTCAGGCGCTCGAGCAGCGCGGGCATTTCCGAGTCCGTAAGGTATGTGAACTCAAGCTTTGACTCGTAATTGCGCAGACTCTTCTTGACGATGGCTTCGAGGTACCTGTCAAATGCTCCCACACCGCCGACGACAACTACTTGCTTAGTGCCAGGCTGCAATCGCAGTGCTGCGTTCAGGGTCTTTTCCGGGTCCGCGACTGCCCAAACACCTGTAAAATGCGAGTCTGGCTTCAACTCGTCCACCATCTCCTCAGTGCTTCCGCAGAATATGATCGGGATGTTTGGGAAAGCCGTCTCGTGCGATTCGATCATGAAGTTGAGAGAACCCTGACCCACGGCGATGATCACGTCTGGCTTGCGATCGCGATACTTCTGAAAGTACCACTCCCGAAGTCTGCTCTGGGAATCCGCATCTGAAAACAAGGTTGTCTCCAGATTTTCGTTATAGAACTCGATCTGGTAAGCCGATTTCTCCAGACCCGCAAAAATGGCTTGATCCATGGCCGCAAAGCCGGGCGACGAGATTGATCCAAGGTCATTGAAAACGAGGACCCGCCGGACCTCCTTTGCCGACGCGGCCGCCGTAATTTCCGGCACAAAAAGCAGAAGAAGAACAAAGACTGCTGTAGCCATAGCGACAGCAAACCTTACGGCTAGCAGATGCGTAGATCGACGATCGTGTCCGCAGCCCCGCTGTCCAAGGCACTGACATCTTCGCAAAACACTTCGTTCGATCGCGACCGGCACGAGACCTCCAGAGGAACTTCTCGCCCAAAACGCCCTAGCGCCCAATGCCCTGGCTAGCGACTCCCAACACACTTTGAACCCGCAGCATATAATACCCGGCAACACGCCCGCGGACACGTGGGAACATTAAGCTTGGGAAGCACGTTGCCGTCGCGGCGGAGGCCAGAGATGAGGAACGCTTCGCAAGCGGACGGCTTACAGCCTTGCAGACGCTCGGCGCTCCTGCTGATGGTGGCGATTTTGGTGCTGTTTTCCATCCACATTCGCGGCCAAACAGCTTCCACCGGCGCTTTGACCGGGTTGGTGCTTGACCCATCCGGAGCTGTTTTGCCGGGAGCCGTTGTCCGTCTCACCAACCAGGACACTGGAGCAACTGATTCTGCTACTTCCGACGGACAGGGCAGTTTTAGTTTTCTCCTGCTGCCCCCCGGCCACTACGCGGTGCAAGCCAGCAAGACCGGATCGGTTCCTCTAATCGCCAGCGCAATTGCAAGCGTCAGGGTCACAGAAACGGCGCACTTGGATTTACATGTCCAGCTCGCGACCGTTGTACAGAGCATGCAGATAACGGCGCAACCGACGATGCTCCAGACTGACAGTTCTTCACTGGGTAAAGTGGTGGATGAAACCGCGGTGAGTAATTTGCCGCTCGTGACCAGGAACTTCGCTCAAATCACTAGTCTCGCACCCGGAGTTATGACGGGAGTTTACAACGCAGGAGAACTCGGCCTGGGTGGAACCGCGTTGTCGCAGATCGCCGAGTCTAACGATGGGATCTTCGTGCACGGAGCCCGTTCTTATGACAATAACTTTCAGCTCGACGGAATCAGCGTGAGCGATGTGCAAGGCAGCGCGGCGGGTAGTGGCGGAATTCCAATTCCCAACCCCGACAGCATTCAGGAGTTCAAGGTCCAGACAGGACTCTACGATGCAGCCTATGGACGTTATGCCGGCGCCAACGTCAGTTTGATTACCAAGACTGGCGGCAATGACCTTCACGGTACGGTTTTCGAGTTTTTCCGTAACACGGATCTTAATGCCAACGATTATTTCCTGAACCAGACCAATCAACCTCGCCCTGTTCTCAATCAAAATCAGTTTGGGTTCGCATTGGGTGGGCCTATAAAGAAGGAGAAGCTTTTTTTCTTCGGTTCGTATCAGGGAACTCGCCAGGTGAATGGCCTCGCCGCCGGACAGTCCCGGACCGCTTGTACCGCCAGTTTGAGTGAGCCGCCTCTGACGAATGATCGTTCCCCCGCTGCTCTCGGAAAGATCTTTGGCGGAATGGCCGGGGCGCAGGGGGGAACCGCGATCAAGCCTGACGGGTCCAACATCAATCCAGTTGCACTGGCGCTGTTGAATTTCAAGTTGCCAGACGGATCTTTCCTTATTCCGACGCCGCAAACAGTAGACCCGACAAAGCCACTTTCCCAGCAGGGCTTCTCAGTGTTCACCGATCCCTGCCATTTCAGCGAAGACCAGTACGTGGGCAATTTTGATTACCTCGCATCGTCGGCCAGCAAATTCGAGGCGCGTTTGTTCGTCGCCAACGATGCCCAGACTGTAACCTTTCCCGGTAACGGCCTCAACCCTTCAGGTAACATCGGTGGCTTCCCGAGTCCGGCCAATTCTGGCTTCAGAGTCTTCTCGATTGATCATACTTATAATTTCCGAAACTCCTGGCTGAATGATGCCCGCGTTGGCTACGTCCGCACACGAACCGATACACAGGCTAGAACTGGGTTTAACTGGTCGGATGTCGGGGTTGCGGAAGGGGAAATGAGCGATAACAACGAGCTCCCCAGCTTGAAAATTCTCGGTTCCGTCAGCATTGCATCGGGATTTCCACGAACGATTACGCAAAACAGTTTCGTCTTCAGTGATACCCTCAGCTTCGTTCGCGGGCGTCACGCCCTTCGGCTCGGAGGGGGAATCACGCGCCTGCAGGACAACGTCAACCTCGTAGGACTGGGATCCCTCGTAGAGTTTCTAAGTTGGCCCGATTTCTTACTCGGCAGCAGCGCGGCCAACAACGGCACCCAATTCAGCAATGTCTTTGCGTCCTTCGATGACTTCGGTCTGACGCAACGAGAATACAGAGTGTGGGAAGGTACGGGGTTCGTCCAGGACGACTATAGAATCGGCAAGTCGCTCATGCTGAACATCGGCTTGCGTTACGAGCGACTCGGCCAATTCGGCGATAAGCTGGGCAGGAATTCAAGCTTCGACATCAGCAAAGCTGATGCCACCCCTCCTCCAGGCGGGAGTGTGGCGGGCTATGTCGTGGCTTCCAACTTTCCAGGCGTGTCTCCAGCAGGCGTCCAGCGCGCGAGTAACACATTTGGCAACGACGGCGTGGGGCAAAATACCCTCGCACCACGAATCGGCTTCGCCTGGCAGATCTCCCCCTCAGCGGTTGTGCTTAGAGGAGGGTATGGAGTGTACTATTCCCGACCCACTGGCCAAGCCTTCTACCAAAACCTCTTCGGTGCTCCCTTCTCGGTATTCCGACTGAATGCCGGAACCGCAAACGCACATGCCACATTTCAAGAGCCGTTCGCGCAGCCGTTTCCCACGCCAGAGTCTTTTCCGATGTTCCCGGCATATTCTCCCACGACCACAACAACCATATATTCCATTGCGCCCGGGTTTCGGAACGCGATGGTTCAAGAGTATTCATTGAATGTTCAAGCCGAGTTGCACCGAGGTTATCTGTTGGAAGTTGGATACGTGGGTACCTCGGGAATGCACTTGGTACGCCAACGTTCTCTGAATCAGGCGCTGTCTGCTTCGACCGACGATCCAATCAGAGGGGTTACCGACAATACCCTAGCAAACGTACCGCTGCGAGTTCCGATTCTCGGCGTACCGGCGGACTCGCTTCAGGAAATGGAGTCCGAGGGCAGCTCCTGGTACAACGCGCTTGAAGTAAGTCTGACCAAACGGCTAAGTCATGGCTTTCAATTTCTGGCCTCATACACTTTTTCTAAGGTCTTGGATACCGATGGCGCAGACATTAACTCAACCTCTTCAGGAAACGCGCTGACACTAGGGGACCAAAACTCCCCTTCACAGCGATGGGGACGAGCCAGTTTCGACCGCACTCATCGATTTGTTTTCAGCACCACCTGGAACCTTCCCGGCCCATCCCGCGGCGTGCCACGCGCCGTCCTGGGCAACTGGTCTTTGGACGCAATCGCAACCATCCAGTCCGGCAGTGCTCTCACAATCGCAGAAACTAATCCCACGAACGTTTTCGGAATCAGCGAAGATCGCGCCCAGCTAAGCGGCGTGTGCTCGAAAAATCAACTGGTGAAGGGAGGGCCGGTCGAGTCCAAACTAAACAGCTATTTCAACGCGTCCTGCTTTACAACTCCGCCGGTAATCGGCGCGGACGGCATCGGAACGGCGTTTGGGGACAGCGCGACAGGAATCGTCGACGGTCCCGGACAAGCGAACCTGGATCTCGCCTTATCAAAGAGTGTGATCTTTAACTGGCTTCATGAGTAGAACAATCTTCAATTTCGTGCGGAGTTTTACAACGCGTTGAATCATCCGCAATTTGGGAATCCCGACAGCAATTTCACATCCCCGACCTTCGGTGTCATAAGTAACACCGCTGTAAACGCGCGGGTTGGACAGTTGGCGCTAAAGCTTACATTTTAGATTAGCGCTTCCGACGAGTGTCTTCCTGACAATGGGTCGATAAATTGTTACGTTGTTGCTTGCCTTTTTTCCTTGCGAACGAAGTAACGGTACGCACCCACGCTAAGAAAATTGATCAAGACTGCAATCACGTTCCATGCGATTACGGGCCGCGACGCAATCAACAAGCCGTAGTAAACCCACAGGATCTGAAAGACCCCCATGATTGCGGCCATCCTCGGGTTCATTCCAGCGCTGGACCGACGCCTGAGCATAGCGACCAAGTCGGGTACAGCGGCAAAAGTCGTTCCAAGGCCGGCTACAAAACCAAAAATCTCAGACCTTTGGAACCTGGGGATGAATAGGCTAGAGGTATCATGCGGAACAAGATCCTGACAGCCACAGAGTGTAAATAGGCTCAGGAAGAGAATAGCGAACCACAAACTTTTGAATCGGCGCATACCAGCTCCCCCACCTCTAGTTGGGCCATAACTATCTGGTCAATATCACGATAATTGGGCCCCATGCGGTCAGCAGGATGTTGCCGACCGCATACGGCACCGTGTATCCCAGTGCCGGTAGCTTGCTCGCGGATTCATCCTGAACCGCCCGCAGCGCCGCCGTTGCCGTTCCAGCGCCCGCGCACGCTCCGAGGAGAATCACCGGGTTTATATTCAACACGTAGCGCCCGAAGAAAACCGCGACCACGTGGGGCGTCAAGGCGACGAGGAAACCCACCAGGAGAAGGCTTGGCCCCGTGACGCGCAGACCCGTGATGAAGCCGGGCCCGGCGTTCAAGCCAACGACGCCGATGAAGACCGCGAGGCCGATGGTGTCGAAGACCCACAGTGCTGGCTCGGGGATACGACCGAAGGTTGGGCGGACGGATCGCAGCCACCCGAAGACGAGACCCATGATCAGCGCACCGCCGCTGGCCGTGAGGCTGAGCGGCACACCACCTACACTGACGGAGAGCAAGCCGACCAACCCTCCCACGAAGATACCAAGGCCGACGAAGACAACATCCGTCTCGCTCGATGGCCGCTCTATGTAGCCGAGGATCTTGCCTACGCGCTCCACATGCTTTGTGGCGCCGACGATCCGCAGGAGGTCGCCGCGCTGCACGGTCGTTTCCAAAGTGAATGGGATTTCTTCCCCACCTCGGACGAGCTTCTGGAGGGCAACGCCGCGGCCGACCTGCTCGGCAAGTACTGGAAGCCTCTCGTCCACAACAGCACGGTTAGTGACGACGACATCAGCCGTGGTCACAGGGAAGTCCAGCAGCTCGCGATCCTCGAGCTCTACACCAATCGCCGAGCCCCCGCTGAGCAGCACGTGGCGACGGGCCACAACGACAACGACGTCCCCGGCTTGCAGCACCGTATCGGGAGTCGCCTCGACACACTTGGAGTCGCGGCGGATTCGCTCAATAAACACGCGCTCCGGAACAAAGGACTTCTCCAGATCGGCGATCCGACGACTGACAAAAACGTCGGCAAGCCGATACGCCCGGAGGTCCCATTCGCGGTAGCCCGAACGCCTGCCAGACTCTTCGGTGGGGATCGCGGACATCTTCGCTTCCAGCTTCTTGCTTTCCTCTTTGAGGTCGACCCCGAGCAGCCTCGGCGCGAGACTCGAGAGAAACCAGACTACGAAGCCCGTCCCAACGAGATAGCTCACCGCGTACGCGACAGGGATGTTGTTCAGCAGCCTCTGCTTTTCGGCATCTGGCAGATTAAGCCGGGCAATCGTATCACCCGCCGTGCCGATGACCGTACTCTCAGTGAAGGCGCCAGCCATGAGGCCGGCAGCGGTGCCGCAGTCATACCCGAGCGCCTTCGCCGCCACGACCGTCACCACGAGGCTGGTCACACACAAGACCACGGTCAGCGAGAGTTGCGGCACCGCGTTCTTCTTGAGCCCACGGAAGAATTGCGGACCCACCTTGTAACCGGTCGCGAAGAGGAACAGATCGAAAAACACAATCTCGACGAGCGGATGAACCCTGATGGCTAGTTGGCCAATGATGACTCCCGCAAGCAGCGTGCCGACGACATTTCCAAGCTTGAAGGTTCCGACCCGCACACGCCCCAGCAGGAATCCGAGCGCAAGCGTCAGGAAGACTGCGAGCTCAGGATGTTGTCTTAGCGACGCGACAAGACTCGCAATCATGCGCTCTCTCCGAATTGACGAACTGTAGACTCCGCCGACCCGAGAGTCTGATGGTTGAAGTAATAGTGCCGTGAAAAGCGCTGGCCTTCGCGCGTGTAACTCCGGTCGGGAACCAGTTTCCGGAACGCAACGGGAAATGCCGTTTTCAAGGATCAGCTCTGCTCAGCACTTTTTCGAAAAAGATGTCTGCGCGGCTGAAGCCAAGTTTCCAGGAACTAACGTAGGTCAGGTTTGTTCTGCGGGCAACTAGGGAAATCCCTAGAAGAGGTCAGGGTGTCGCTTCGTTGTCGGGTATGTGTCGCCTTGATCTCCTAGTCTCGGGTCAATGGATTGGCCGCGGTGCCTAAATGGGGAACTAGGCGGCGGTTACGCATCGTGAAAGCTCGGAGAGCCAGGCCTCTTCAAACTAGCACTGACGAATTTCTCGCCCTTCATGACAGCATCTATGCCCAACAGCAGATCTTTTCTCGCGTCCATTTTTACTATGTAACCTCGTGCGCCCAGATTAAAAGCTTCGCTCACGACGTCAGAAGAAGATTCCTGAGTCAAGAATAGGATTCTTGCCTGGGGATTGCTACGGAGTATTTTCCGGGCGGCTTCGATTCCATCTATCGAGGGAAGGCCGATATCCATCAGAATCAGGTCTGGGCGCAGTTCTTCGGCTTTTTGCACTGCTGCTAATCCATCAGACTCCTCGCAGAGGACCGTAAATTCCGCCCGCTTTGTAATTAAGCACCGAACTTTCATCCGGAAGGGCTCGAAGTCCTCTACAAGAAGAATGCGCACAAGTATTGAAGAACTAATATCGGGGCTATCCATTTACCTCCCAAAGAATTTAGGGCTTAAGTCAGGATAGGCGTTACGCTTAAGGCCGTCGTTGCGATAGCGCACTGTGGCGGATTATCAGTCGCAGATGTGCGAGTCAGGAGAGGAGGCTTTCGGGGGAATGAATACGGACTGTCTCACGTTCCTTGGTGACGACACCCGCCCTGTTCCAATCGCTTAACACGCGGCTGGCAGTGAACCGGCTTACATCCGCCAAGGATCCCAGTTGTTCGTTAGTGATGTGGACATCGATTCCTTCAGGATGGATCTCGCCGCTTCGGCGGCCGACGTCAAGCAGAGCCCGCGCCACTCGAAAACTCGCGTTGCCTTCGAACAGACTGGCGTGTCTGTCAGACAGTGTCTCCATCAGGCGAAGAGCAATGCTCAACCCATTCGTCTTGATTTGGTGATAGCGATCAGAAAGTGGAGAAATTTCGTCGTGATGCCACACGTGCAACACACCACCAAAATGTGCCTCGCCTGTGCCTAAGTAGTTCAGTGGGTTGGGCAGAAGAGTGGCGAGCCCGAAGGTTTCACCCGGCGTGAACAGCCGAAGGATCAGTTCGTCTCCCTTGGCTGTTAGCCGGCTGTACTTGACCCTTCCGCGCAGCACGACGAAGAGGTGTTCCGCCGTATCGCCCTCAGTACAAAGGCGAGTTTTCGGCGCGACCTCTAAAACTCGCCCCTGAGCCAAGACGCTCTCCACCTCCGATGGTAGCAAGCCGAGAAATAGCGGAATGACGAGATTTGGCAGTGTTTCGCTAGGCGCCAGCTTCATTCGCCTCCCACGTTCTGAAAAGTTGATCTATGGGCGGTATGCAGATTTTTCGCATGGCTCGCCTTATTGCTTAAAAACCAGGGGAGGCCCGCTGATTTGCTTTTCCCTGAGGTGGAAACTTACGTCGACATGGTCGGCGATCCTGATGAATGGAATTCCCTTGTTCATCCCGTAATCCTTACGGTTAAAAACCATTTTTCCTTTAATCTCGCCAGAGCCTGTCCCCTTGCCAGAAACTACTAGCGTCAGCTTCTCGGGGTTTGACACTCCGCGTATTCTAAAGTCGCCATCCACCTCGTAGCTGCCGGGACCGGTCTGCACAAATTTCGTTGACTTAAACGTTATCACCGGATTCTGCTCGACGTCGAAGAAGTCTTTGCTCCTCAGCTTGCCGTTCTTCATGCCGCTTCCAGTATCCACGCTGGCTGCTTGAATCGTGATCTCTAAATCGCCTGTCGTTTCGTCAGGAGAAGTAAATGTTAAGGACGCATCCCACTTGTCGAATTTGCCAGCGATATTTACTGACGCCTTCACATGGAACTTGATCGAGCTCTGTGCCGGCTCGATCTCGAAAACCGGAGCTTGCGCTCGACTGAGCGACGGAAACACAGCGGACGTTAGACAACAGAGGACAACCAATCGAAAGGAAAAGCCAAAGGTAAACCGGCTCTGCCTCATCTGGGAGTGCTCTCCATTTTTCGTCCAGATTGTGACGTTACACCCCTGGTTCCGCAACTGGGGAAATCCCTAGTTGGGCAACTTGGTCGCTGGACCTTCTTCCGGCTCTTTTAGGGATTTCCCTAGTTGTGCGGACATTGCATCAGACCTAAGGTTCGGTCTCAGAAACCAGGCATTAGCTGCAGACATTTTTGTCTGGACTTCAAGAACTGCGATAAAGGAGATACCGATGAATCGACGAACAATTGTAGTGAGTCTCACGGCGCTGCTTTTTCTGGCATCCGCATCTGTCCTATTGGCCAGCGACGACAAAACCGAAGTCAAAGGAATGATCACTGCTCGGACTGGAGAAACGTTGATCGTGAACTCCGGTCAGGGAAGCGTGACCGTGGTCCTCACTGATGACACGGTAACGAAAGATGACAAGGGCCTCTTTGGTCTGGATAAACAGCACTTGTCCAGCGTGGTGCTGATTCCCGGGCTCAAGGTCGAGGTGAAAGGAACCTCCGACGGCCAGGGCCGGGTTGTAGCAAATACCATCACCACCGATGGTGACGATCTGGAAACCGCCGAAATGATTCAGGCCGGCTTGCATCCCACCGCACAACAAGTGCAGGCCAATGTGCAGGCGATCGCGGCCAACCAGAAGAATATCGCGTCGAACAAGGTGCAACTGGCGTCCCAAAAGCAGGAGATCGACACCAACCAACAGAACATCGCGGCCAACCAACAGAAGATTGCCCAGAACATGAAGGATATCGAGGAGAACACGAATCGCTTTACCGCGTTAAGCGAGTATGACGTGAAGGGCCAAGCCACGGTGAACTTCAATGTCGGCAGTTCGAGTGTCTCCGCGAAGGACAAGGAAGAGCTCAGTAAGTTGGCGCAATCCGCAACCGGACTGACTGGATACATCATCGAAGTGACGGGCTATACCGATTCGACAGGCAGCGCTGCGATGAACACGGAACTGAGCGAAAATCGTGCCCAAGCGGTGATCAATTACCTGGTCCAGCAGGGGAACATACCGGTACGGCATATCGTGGCGCCGGGCGCGATGGGCGAATACGGATCTGCGGCGTCGAACGAGACCAAGGCAGGGCGGGCCGAGAATCGTCGGGTTGAAGTCAAGGTCCTGGTCAACAAGGGCATCGCCGGCAGCTAGGTTTCCAGTGGCAGGCGGCTTCGGTGCTCACGCGCTACTTTCTGCCCGAAGGTAGCGCGGGCTAATGTCGGTAGCGACAGTGGCAATAGGTCCAGAGTTATATTGCACACTTGATCGAGGCTCCACGAAAGCGGATGAGGCACAAATGGCGGGGAATCGTTCTCAAATCATGATCGCTGACGACCACACGTTCGTGGCCGATGTATGCAAAAAGCTGCTCGAGCCGGAATTCGATGTGGTCGCTACGGTGAATAACGGGCGTGCACTCGTACGAATTGCTGCCACTCTGAAGCCCCAGCTGATTATTGTGGACGTCGGCATGCCGCTCTTGAACGGTCTCGACGCCGCATGTCAGGTGAAGGAACTGCTCGGTTCGGTAAAGTTCGTGTTCTTGACGATGAATACAGATCCTGCGTTGGCCGCCGAGGCTTTCCGACGCGGAGCCTCAGGGTATGTGCTGAAGAGTTGTTCAGCGTCGGATCTCATACTAGCCGTGCGGGAGGTTCTGAATGGCAAGTTCTATCTCTCCCCAGCAATCGTCAAAGAAACCGTCGATGTTTTGTTGCGCCAGGACAAAGCATCTGTCGATGAAGGGCAGCAACTCAGCGAACGGCAGCGCGAGGTTTTGCAGTTGGTGAGCGAAGGAAAGTCGATGAAGGAAGTCGCGCGTGTGTTGAACCTTGCAACTTCCACGGTTGCTTTTCATAAGCTCCGGATCCGGGAAATATTACATGCGAAGAACGATGCCGACCTGGTGCAATACGCGGTCAAGAACCACCTGATTAGCGCATATTGATGCTTAGAGACTAGCTCAATAGGTACGAGACAGAACAAGCTGATTGAGAAAACTTTCTCCGTTGTTGGGTGCTTGTGACACAAAGGCACTGCCTAATCCCCAGGTGTGGAGTAGGACTTAGATTGCTAGCATTCAAACCGAACCATCAACCAATAGCCATGTTGCTTAACCGGAAGAAGTCGTGGCCCGAAGCAGCAAGTATCAAGTTTCAACAGTTCGCTCCGATCACGGACGGTTTAAGGCCAGATGTTTGGAGATCCATGTGTCTGAAGAATGCTGAAGTCTGTGCGTCATTGTTGGTGGTCATTCTTATTTGCCTCATGGTCCACTCTCCAGGTCTGGCTCAAGACCTGCCCAACGCCCCGAGTGCGCAGAAAGCCATTGTGAAAAAGGCGCAGGCGTCCGAAGCTAGTTGGCCTCGAATCATGACGAGTGGGTCAGACACATTCCTCATCTACCAGCCGCAGGTGGAGAAGTGGGAAGCCAACCGGATCTACTTGTATTCTGCAGTCGAGCTGAAAACCGGCAAGGACGCCGCGGCCAAGTATGGAGTTGTCTGGTTCAACGCGCGCACTGAGGTGGACAAGATCAACCGACTCGTGACTCTCGACCAGATGCAGCTAACCAAGGTTACATTCCCGGCGGCAACAGAGAAGGAGGCTGCCCTGACCGCCTTGCTGCAGAAGAAACTACCGAGCGCAACCAAAACTATTTCTCTTGACCGGCTACAAGCGGCGCTAACAGCGGCTGGCGAGGAAATAAAAGGAGTAGAGGTCAAGAACGATCCTCCGAAAGTCATCGTTGCGAGCAAGCCGTCCTTGCTCGTGCTCATCGATGGCAAACCGCAGTTGCGAGAGATCCAAGACACGAAGCTGCAGCGCGTAATTAACACTCGTGCGGTTCTCTTGTTCGACAACGACAAGAAGACCTATTTCCTGCGAGTGCAAGACTGGTGGTTGCAGGCCGAGGATCTGGAAAGCACGTGGTCCTATGCCGAAAAGCTGCCTGACGACATGAAGAAAGCTGAGGAGTACGTTGTCAAGCAGGCCGCAACGCAGACGCCGCAGAGCAATCAGGGTTCGAAACCGCTTTCATTGAAAGATTCCGGCAAGAAGGCGGAGATCCCGGTTGTATATGTAGAGTTCGGCCCGGCGGAACTGATCGAGACCAAGGGAGAGCCTCAATACAAGCCTATTCCCGGGACTCAACTGGAATATGCAGAGAACACCAACGGCAACGTGTTCCGTCTCAGCGGCCGGTATTACATCCTGATCTCAGGGCGCTGGTTTGGTGCAGCTTCACTACAGGGTCCGTGGACGTTCGTCTCCGGCAGCGATCTTCCGACCGACTTTGCGAAGATTCCTTTGGCGGACCCCAAGTCAACAGTTCTCGCGTCCGTGCCCGGCACGCCGCAAGCCCAGGAGGCGCTGATCGCAAACTCAATTCCCCAGACCGCCAGCATTACTCGATCGGAGGCGGAGCTCGATGTGAAGTATGACGGGGAAGCAGTGTTCGTACCGATTCAAGGCACTTCGATGAGCTATGCACAGAATACGTCGTCGCCGGTTATCAAGGTTTCCGATAACAACTATTACGGCGTTGAAGCTGGCGTGTGGTTCAAAGCTTCGACGCCACATGGGCCGTGGCGCGTTGCAGATTCGGTCCCCGATGAGATATATACCATCCCGCCCAGCTCGCCTATCTACTACGTAACCTACGTGAAGATCTACGGTTCAACACCGGATGTGGTTTACGTGGGCTACACGCCCGGCTACTACGGAACGGTCGTCTCGTCGAGTTCCACGACCGTAGTTTACGGGACTGGTTGGCATTACGCCTCGTACGTTGGTCCCACTATTTGGTATGGCTGGCCTTACACTTACGGTGTGGGAGCAGGATTCACCTACACTAGCGATTCCGGATGGAGCTTCGGGTTTGGCTACGGATATTCCTACTATCCTTGGTATTACCCTTGGTGGGGACCAATGGGATATTACGGTTATGGGTGGTATCCCTATTACGGCTGGGGAGCGTGGGGCGGTGCAGCCGTTGCCAACGTGTACGGAGTTTGGGGCAGCACGGCTTACTCTCGTACCGGCGCAGCTTGGGCGAATCCGTATACCGGCAACTACGGAGCGGCGACGCGTGGCGCCTACCACAATAACCAGACCGGTCGGTCCACGGTCGCCGGGCGCGGCAGCAATACGAATATCTACACGGGCAACACGGCCGGCTATCGCGGCGGTGCGACTTACAATCCGAATACCGGCATCGTCGCAGGCGGCGGAGCCGGTTACGCGGGAAACATTTACAGCGGTCAGGGCACGGCCGGGCGCGGCGGATTTGCCTACAATACCAATACGGGAGCAGGGGTCGCTGCGGGCAAGGACAACATCTACGCCGGCAAAGATGGAACGGTCTATCGCTATAACCGGCAGAACGGCGACTGGTCTTCCAACAGCGGCAGCGGCTGGCAGAACACGAACCGACCCGAAACCAGCCTGCAACGGCAACAACAGGCCCGCACGCAAGGAACGCAGCGAACCCAGAACTTCAACTCAATGCGCAGCTACGGAGGCGGCGGCATGGGAGGCGCCCGCATGGGCGGTGGCCGAAGGAGATAACGTCGGGCGATTCATCACAGACGGGCGGAGACGACCTACGAGATTCTTGAACTTCACGATGCCGAAGACGCAAAAGATCACAATACCTTAGAAGATACATCACCAACTTAGTTTTACGCCAGAGTGTGAAAACAGTAGGATCACGGCGACTCCGTATAGAACATTAGAAGGACACCCAGAACAATCATCAACGTGGGCCAGAGCTTCGCGAAGACGGTCTGCCACCTTGTCCTGACTTCGGCCAAACCTTTAGTTAGGCCAATGCCGAAACCGGTGGCCGCGTAGCTGAGATGCTGCGCGTGAATACGTGCCTGGATCGCCATGTGGTTTGCGCCTCTCATTCCCGCATGGTGCGAATGGAGCAGCAACAGAACCGAACCCGCCACCGCGAGCACGGGAAAAACCCACGCAGCCCAAACCGCTTTGAGACGCTCACGCTCTCTCTCCATTTCGACCAGTCCCAAACCAAGAAGCAAGACGGCGAAGATCTTGTGCTGGATAACTTCCGGGTTCGTTATGGTGCCCTGGATCCATGGCTTCGGACCAAAGGGCCAGAGTTCCGTATCGCTGTAGACAAGGACAAATAAGCCCGAAAGCAAGAAACAGACCGGCCAAACGTAACGCACAGCGGGCAACCTCTTCTTCCAGACATCCTGAGCCAGGAGGAAAACGCCACCCAGCGCAACGAAAAGTCCGATAAGGTGGTGATTGCCCTCGCTCTCAAGCTTCCACTTTAAGAATAGAGCTGGCGTCGGTCCGTCTGCGGGCATCGGCATCGACATGGACATGCCGGCGTGTTGATCATCCGCGGGATGGTCCTGGGACCAAGTTGGCGGATGAACGAATAGGATCAGAAACGTTAGCGAAAGTGCTATGGCTCGTGCGTTCGGAATCGCCGGTTCTCCTCGGTTGCAGACCACCTGCAGGCAGCTAAGAATTATTCATGGCGCATGCTCTCCACTGGATCCAACCCGGCCGCAAACGTAGCCGGAGCGGTTCCGAAAAGAACACCTACTGAGCAAGAGACTACGATCGCAACAACAACAGACAGTACCGAAATGGGGAGCCGGTATTCGGTAAAAATGCGCACCGATAACGGCAATGCCAGTCCGAAGATTACTCCAGCAGAGCCTCCAATGAGAGAGATCAGGATCGCTTCTGACAAGAATTGAAAACGGATGTCACGATTGGTCGCACCAATTGCTTTGCGTAGGCCGATCTCGGTAATGCGTGAACTTACCGTCGCCAACATTATATTCATGATTCCTATGCCACTCACTAGGAGCGTCACCGCTGCGATGAGCAGCAACACCAGGGTAAGTGCGTTAGCGGTCCGCTCCGCCATTGCGACCACCTCTGTAAGATTCTGCACGAAGTAGGCTGACTCCGGCCGATGGCGAGACTTGATAAGTTTCTGAATTTTTTCGGTGACCGGGATCACAATCGACGGCTCGGCGGCTGAGAAATAGAGCTGTCGCACCTCAGGCGAGTTCGTGAAATACCGCGTGACGGTGTAGGGAATCACCATGGTGTTGTTGGTCACCTCTGACCGCCCGAAGGTGTCCACCCGTTCTCTGAAAGTACCGATGATCGTGAAAGGCAAACCACTGAGGTTCACAATCTTCCCCACCGCATCATCCGCCGACCCGTAGACTTGCTCGGCGAGTTTTTGCGTGATTACGCCAACTTTGTTGTGTGCCTGCTCGTCCTGGCCATCGAAAAATCTTCCGGAAAGAACCACCAAATTACGCACAGTGCGGTATTCGGGGAACACGCCCAGGACGTCGAGATCACGCTCCTGATGAAGGCCGATAGGGATCCTGTCAGCGAGCGGAACCACCGGAGAAGCGGCCAGGATGCCTGGCACTTGCAGTAATACAGCGTGCATATCATCGATGGTCAAGAAATCGCTCCCGCGGTCTCCGCCTTGGTATTCAACCACGATCATGTTCACGCCGATACCCTGAATCTGATCCAAAACGTACTTCTTTCCCGTCATGGCGATTGTGACTACGAGAATCAGCGAAGCCGTCCCGACGACCATCCCTAATGCGGTGAGAGCAAACCGCACTTTATCGCTGCAGAACGTGTCGTAGGCGAAGCTGGAAATCTCGCCATAGGCCACCTTAGGTGGGTGGCGGGCCTCCAGACTGCCGGTAGTGGCCATGTTAATCAAGGGTCGCTATGCTCACCGGCGTACGCGGGGAGTTTCGGCTGATAAGGAAGAATATCAACTTTGACAAGTCTTCCTTGGAGATCCGATGGTCGCAACGCCGATTCTCGGGATCTTACGTCTGTGAAACTGGCAAGTCAACGAAAGTCGGGGTGTAGCACTTTTGCCGTCGCTATACATCTACCCGTCAACGAGAGCCGTGAGTTGCGAGGTTCAAAGGGTAGTTGGCGAAAAATCGAGAATCGTACTCGTCAAGAGAGGCCACTTCATATCGCGGAGCTGCCGGACATATGAATGTCGATACTCAAGAAAGTCCTTCCGGTCCAGATCGATGAGATTGATCCGATGCGGCCCACCATTCAAGTTCCATTCTTGGAATTGCCGAATAGTGTGCTCGTAAAGTTCGTAGGTCTCGGGCCGATTTGAAAGTTTCACGTCTTCCAAACAGCCATGCGCAGCCGCTTTGATCGAAAGAACCGGTGTATCTATTGGTTAACAGGTATGCCTTTGGCTCGCGCGCAGCCAAGTACGTAGATTCAAAATCGGCCGCATTCACCGCCTCTTGAGCATTGGGCCCAATCCTCTTCCAGATTTCCTTATTGCCATGGTAGCGGTGAAGATAGAAGTTCCCTTCTGGATGGTGCTCTTCCTTGCCACGCACGATTACCCAATCGGGTTTGACTTTTCCGTTTTTTCCAACGGCAGGTTTGCAGTAGCGGCCACTTCTTTCCGATACGGACGTACTTCCAGACGGACACGCGTCTGTTCACGGGCGAATCCTTTCCGCCCTTGGAACGTATCCCGGAATACTATTGGAGTACTAGGTAACGAATTGACACCAAAGGTGCTGGTGCCGGGAGGGGGAGTCGAACCCCCAAGGGCCGAAGCCCGGCGGATTTTGAGTCCGCTGCGTCTGCCAGTTCCGCCATCCCGGCTCTACTTGCAAGTGCCTTATTTTACGACTAGCTTATGGCTATTTTTCGTCTCATCCAAAAATGACGAATGTGCAACTGTGTAAGAAAGTGTGTCGGTTTTTCCGGATTTCCACAATTCGGCGCCATTTTGCCCGCGAAGCGCTCTGCAGGCGATTCTCGTGCTAAGAGTCCATTGCCAAGTCATAAGACAGCACCCGCAGGAGATTCTACCATTTCATTAAGAGCAGCTGCCATCGTTTGATTTCATGGGAAGCGGACGACTTGGCGTCTGTGAGCGAACGAATATCGTGTTTATTTCCGCGAAGCGGGACAGTCGCGCCCAAGGCTTGCGGCAGTCGTGCGTGAGGTGATTCAGGCTAGAACCGCCTGATCCACATCGAAGTCGAGAGTAACAGGCAAGGTACCTGGTAAAGTTTCGCGCTTTTCCTCAACAACGGCTACAGTCAACTGTGGGCGCAGAAAGGAGACTCTTCACCGCGTTCCTGATAAGCCTCAAGTTGACCTGGCCGCCATCCAAGGAGCGTCGCATCTTCCAAGTCTTTCTGCTGCTGTTGAGTTAGTTGGAGGAGTTCTGCTGTCAGTTGGGACTTCCGCGAGGTATCCGCCATTTCCGTATCGGCTCCTTGTAATCAAAGCTGCCCAATCACAAGAGACCGTCGCTTCTCAAGGCTCGGCAGAATGCTGTGAATTGACTCTACGCTCACATTGTACGATTCACGACTGGATGTGGAGCCCTTCCTTAGCACACTCTCCGATGCGTAAAGATCACAAAGCGAACGGAAGGTGAGTGCTTTGGTAACAACGTCTTGATCAGATTTGTTGAATTATCAGCTCTTTGTAAATGGCGACTGTCGTGCTTCCTCGATTGAGAGAGACGCACTGGAAAGAGATGACGAGAGGCTTCTGTGAGCAATAAGGCACCAGGCAAACAGCGAAGTATGCGGGCCCTCGAATGGCTGAACTTCTTTCTCGCTGACGTGCAGACCGGTCTCGGTCCCTTCTTGGCTGCCTATCTTGCTTCTAGTGGATGGAATCCCAGCAGCGTGGGCTACGCGCTGACTTTCGGTGGGTTGGTCGGGGTCGCGATGCAGACTCCAGCCGGCGCGGTCATCGACACGGTACATCGCAAACGGACGTTGCTCGCGGTAAACCTTAGTTTCTTAGTTGCTGGGGCCTTGTTGCTCATGGGGCATCTGAGCCCTTGGAGGGCCTATTCCGCGCAGTTCCTAATCGGTGCTTCAGGTCCGTTCTTGGGACCCACAGTCGCAGCGATCACACTCGGGATCGTTGGGGCTGCGGCTTTTGACAAGCAGTTCGGCAAGAATCAATCCTTCAATGCCGCCGGGAATGTCTTCACCGCGTTGCTTGTCGCCTACGTGAGCTACCAATTCGGATACCGCGCGATATTCGCCGTAGCTGCCTTGCTCGCCATTCCTGCTGCCGCGTCTCTGTTTGGCATCGATGCCAAACAGATCGACTATGCCCGCGCTCGCGGGGCAATCCAAAAGGAAGGCAAGATTAACGCCGAAGGATGGTCTGCTCTTCTCAAGGACCGCATTCTCGTTTATTTCCTGGCGACGGCCTTTCTTTTCCATTTAGCGAACGCGGCGATGTTACCGGAACTGGGAGAGATGCTTTCGAAAGACAATCTGAAGGCGGCGGCTCCATTTATGTCCGCCTGCATTATCGTGACACAGGTTGTAATAGCAATCTCTGCTGCGTGGATCGGAAGGCGGGCTGCTGCGAAGGGACGAAAAACTCTATTACTGCTCGGCTTCGGTGTGCTTCCCATTCGCGGAGTTCTCTATACCCTTACACACGCTGTCGGAGCGCTGATCGCGATTCAGACCCTAGACGGAGTGGCGAATGCCATATTCGGCATTGTCTCGATCCTGGTTGTCAAAGACAGGACCCAAGGCACGGGACGCTTCAATGTGGCTGCTGGATGCCTCGCGACGATGGTTGGCATCGGGGCGGCCTTGAGTACAACAATCGGTGGCGTATTGATCGAGCATCTCGGGTACCGATCATCCTTTCTTGGATTATCTGGGATCGCGTTGCTCGCCTTTGGCGTGCTTTGGTTCGCGATCCCTGAAACCCTCTCCATGACTTCCGCTACCCCAACATCTGGTCTCGAAATTGATCCAACATCGCCGAAGGAAGCTTTCGCCCAATGACATCCGCCTCAATAGAACGCCGCGCGCCTAGGTTGAGCGGCCGATCCGAAATTGTTTCGTGGGTTCATTTCGGTGATTTGCACATGACCACTCGACATGAACAAAACTATCGTGATTTTGTGTCCTTGATCGAGGAAGTGAATCGAGTCATGGCCGATTCTCTGAACTTTGCGTATCTGCCGGGGGACAACGCGGATCATGGAGGGGTTGAAGAATATGAACTTGTGCGCCAAGGACTGGACCAACTCAACTTGCCCTGGTTCGCGATCGTAGGAGATCACGACGTTCATTTGAAGAGCCACGACAATTTCAAACGCTACATGATGTCGGCGGCTTTCTATCGGTTCGATCTCGGCTCTTACAGTTTTCTGGCGCTCGATGCCTTCGCTTCCGAAGCCCCGAAAATATTTGACATTTCCGAGGAGCAACTTTACTGGCTGGAGCAGGAACTGGAAGCAATTGCTGCTGCCCAAAGCGCAGCGTACTGTTCCTTCACTGCTACCCGAGCGAGCTTGGCAAATTTTCTTCTCCGCTGCGCAATCTTATGAAAAAGTACGCCGCGCTTCTCGTCGACATGGGACACACACACTATAACGAGATTGCGAATGATGGGCACACTTTGTACACGGCCACGTGCTCGACGGGACAAATCGAGGAGGGTCCTGTCGGATTCTCGATCACCAATCTCGACCACGACGTTGTGAGCTGGCGCTTCAAGCCCCTCGGCGAATGGCCTTTCGTGATGATCACCTCTCCAGGTGACGAAAGACTCCTTACGAACCCACAGGTGACGCCACGAACTGTGGTCAAGATGCCAGTCCGCGTTAAAGCTTGGAGCGACAGAAAGTTGCTGCGCGGTTATGCGGAGATTGGTGACCACAGAGTTGATCTTGAACAGATTGAAAATTCCGCCGTTTGGCAGGCGACCATACAAACTGACCGACTTCCCTACGGGATCAATCTATTAACCGCGCGCTTCGAGGATGACTACGGAAAATCAGCCGAGGATACCATCCGAGTGGTCACCAACCCTTCGTCCGGACGGTGGAAACCACCCAATAGAAACCCCGTTGACAACGAGAACGCAATCGGAGCGTGGCCGGTGCACGGGATCTTAGGCACGCAATTGGGGCCGAATAAAAACGGGAGAAAGTGGTAGATGAACTCGCCCCCGCTTGCGCACATTCTCCTGTCGCTCATCGTCGGCGTTAGCATCTTGCTGATGTTAATCCGGCCGCGCAATATTTCGGAAGTGTACTGGATTGCGGGCGGAGTGCTCCTATTACTCTTCCTCCGACTAGTGCCTCTGCAACTCGCGGCCCGAGCTGCCGCGAAAGCATTGGATGTGTGCCTCTTTCTCATCGGCATGATGTTACTTTCTGAACTCGCACGCGAGCATGGAGTCTTCGACTGGCTTTCATCGGTGGCCGTGCGGGGCGCCCGTGGTTCTTGCTCAAGACTGTTCGCGCTGGTCTATGGCGTCGGCACAATCGTCACTATCTTCATGTCGAATGACGCGACGGCAGTGGTTCTGACCCCGGCAATTTTGACAGCAGTGCGGAAGGCCAAGGTCGAGCCCTTGCCTCATCTATTCGTTTGCGCCTTTATCGCGAATGCGGCGTCGTTCCTTCTGCCAATTTCCAATCCAGCGAACCTGGTTGTGTTTCACAATCAAATGCCGCCGCTTGGGCGATGGCTCTTGTCCTATGGCGTTCCGTCTCTTCTCTCGATCGCTGCCACATTCATCACAATGCGCTGGCTCTTTCGAAAAGAACTCTGCGACGCCATTGAAGGCGAGGTGGAAGCAAAGCCACTGAGAAGTGAGGGCCTTCTGGTGCTGGGCGGATTGGCCGGTATGGTAGCTGTCCTGTTAACAACCTCCTCGCTGGGTAAGGATCTGGGACTACCAACCTGCTTAGCTGCTCTCGTGATCACAGCGGTGGTCTCCATCAAGACGCGATCGAATCCCTTGGGACTTGCACGCGAGATCAGTTGGGCAACCCTGGCCCTCGTAGCAGGTCTCTTCGTAATCGTCGACGCGATGGAAAGCGTCGGCGCAATGCAACAGACTCGGGAGTGGCTGACCCGGGCCCAAACGCTGGGATCGACGACGGGCACATTGATTACGGGATTTGCCGTTGGTGTAGCGAACAACTTGGTTAACAATCTGCCGCTTGGCCTGATCGCTGGGAGCACACTGCAGGCGGCGCACGCCAAGGGTCTGATCGCCGACGTCGTACTCATCGGTGTCGACCTGGGACCGAATCTTTCCATTACAGGTTCGCTCGCGACGATCTTATGGCTGATCGCCTTGCGTAAGGAAAAGCTCGACGTGAGTTTCTGGGATTTTCTCAAGGTTGGAGTGGTGGCGATGCCGGTCGCTCTATTGGCGTCACTGGGCGGAGCGATCTTGATGCAGATGTTTTTCCACAGTTCTTAGTCGTCGGTTCACTAACGAAGTGCGCGGGGAGGATAAAGGAATGAACGCTAGCTGGATAATTCCATTCATCATTTTGGGCGGAGCTCTGCAATCCTGTGGAGCTGCGATGAACGGTCAGTTTAACAAGTACATTATGAATCCTTGGCTGGCTTCAGCAGTATCGTTTGCGCTCACCACTTTTTTCTTTGCCGGAGCGACCCTGATCATGCCCCATCCTCTGCCCACGTCGAAAGACCTCGCATCACTTCCGTGGTGGGCCGTCATCGGAGGATTGGTTGGAGCCGTACAAGTTTACGCGGGACTTACGCTTGTCACGAAGGTGGGAGCCGGCCCATTCGTGGGCTTGACCGTGACCGCTGCCCTCATCATGTCGTTGGTGATCGATCATTTCGGCTGGTTCAGGATGGCTTATCACCCGCTAAACATCTGAGAATCGTCGGAGGCCTGCTGCTCGTTGGCGGAGTCACCCTCATCGCGAAGTTCTAGGCTGCTTGATTTCCTCTGCAATTCTCTCCCTTTCTCATGGCAAGGCCAATCTCCGGTCACATTTCACACTGGTCAACAGCGTCTGTGCGTGCGTCTTCCGCTCATTCAGACGTCCGCGTTGGGATCACTCGCAGAAGAAAAAAGCGACAACAGCGTGCGCAAATACCTGATTCTACTCACCATCTGAGGATTTCCAGTTCTGGCACTCTCCGTGCTCTTAAGGAAGACAGGCAATATCAACTACGGGACGTAAGGAGTTCATTGTGAGACAACGACTAGCACAACTGATTATGTTCGTGATCATGGCTGGATGCGTGACCGGATTCGCACAACGTGGTCCGAGAGGCGGGGGACCGCGCGGGCCCGGTATGGCTGCACAAGACGCTCAGATTGACGTGCAAGATGCGATGCAGCGTGCTTATGACGGACTCAACCGCTCAACCGCGCTTGTGGAAGCAGCGAAAGGAACCGCGAGCGGCATCTCTCTAAACCGTGTCATTGCGGACGGCAAAGCCTTCTACCAAGAAGCTCTGAGCCGTTATCAAGCGTTCGATTACATCGGAGCCCGCGAACTGGCGGCAGCGGCCGATGATATGGCTCACGCGGCAGAGACGATGGCGATGAGCAGCATCGGTTCTAGCAATGCCGCCGGAATCACTGCACCGCCACGCCAGCAAGGTGTAGCCGAAGATGCTTTTCGTGCGAATGACGAAATCGCCCGCGCTGGAGGCACGATCTTGCAAGTGCAAAATGCAAGTAGTTACGCGAACGTGATACCCGCTGAAACCACACGCCGCGTACGCGACTTGTTGACTCTGAGCCAGCAGCTCCAACAGCGAGCGCAAGCCTCGCTATCGCAAAGTCCCCGTGAAGCCTCCTCCGCTGCTCGTGCATCCGATGCGATCGCACACGCTGCAGACCACCTTCAGAATCGCTATCTGATCGCCTCCGGCATAGTTCCCGCCGGCCCCGCGGGCAGACCTGGGCCGCCACCTCCACCGCCGGGTGGACCCGGAGCGCCTCCGCCGCCTCCTGACGCGGATAACGGAGCCGCGCCACCACCACCGCCCGGCCCTGGAGGAAATAGTCCGTAAAGAATGGCGTTCCTGTTAGTAGGAAACCGCGGGAGCACATTATGAGACGCACTTTGACCTACCTGACAATCGTGTTGTTAATGCTGACGGTCGCGAACTGCGGTCCCAGTCTTCTCGCTCCGGGACCGCCTCTGCCGGGTTTAGGTCCGGGATTTGAGTGGATTGCTCTTTTCGCTATTATTGTCGCCGCTGGAGGGTGGCTCAGCCGCTCCAAGTTTGCGGCTTTCTTCCACACATACGACAAAAGCCGGTCTCAGGCCTTCGAGATTCTCCGGGAGCGTTACGCGAAGGGGCAGATTTCGCGAGAGGAATATCTTCGCATTGCAAACGATCTGGACCGGCATGAGAATGTACCAGGGGTCTGAGGACAAAGCCGCGCGGCCGATTCTTTCGGACCTCGTGAATCTTCTTCCAGCATCTAACTGGCGCGGCGAGCCTCCAAACCGGGGCACGGACGGTCCAGCTACGAATGACGAATTGGCAGACACAACGAATCTGGTGGCTGGCCAGCGTACGAACGCGCGTGGCAATCCTTGCGTCGTTAGTAATTGCCTTATTGATCGGCTGCGGGTTCGCGTTTGTCTTGATATTGCAAAACAGGCAAAGTGCCGTCACCGGAGATACTCAGCGGCGCCTCTCTGCTCTGGCCGTTACGATAGCTCGCGATTACAGCAGTCATGAGGACTTTCAGACACAGCATCAGGAGTTCCCCCCTCTTGAGAATCCTGATGCCTCAGGTTCAGATGATGTGCTTTCCTTGATGACGACCGTAGTGCTCAAGAATGAACAGGGAACCGAAGGCGGATTCTACTCGAAGGCTTCTGATCGGCTTTTAGGGTATGCGTACCCGACGCACGAGGGCCCTGGCGTGAAGAGGGACATTCCCCCGATCGAACGACCAATGATCGAGGATGTGGCCCGCCGCGCAGCCAGCCAAGATCAGGAGGTTTCGTACACATATAGAGGAGCCCGCACCGTAATCGTTTTCGAGTCGGCCCCTATCGTCGTAAAGGGCAATCCCATCGGCAGCGCGTGGGTGATGAAGCGGCTGCCTAGTTTGCGTTCTCAGCAGGGTCGGACGCTCAGCCTCGGTGCCGCTGCCTTTGTCGCGCTGTCTCTGCTTTGTGTGCTTTTGGCTTTTCTAGTGGCCCGTGATCTGGGATCGGGCGTCAGCCAGATCGAAGAACGATTGCACGAGTTGGATCGGGATTTCTCTTCGCCAGCGAAACCCTTTTCGGGACTCGCTGAACTGGCGCGCATCTATCAAGGAGTGAATCAGCTTGCCGAGTCGCTGCGCCAGAAGATCGAGCAGGAGCGGGATCTTCGTGAGCAACTCCGCCATAAAGAGCGCCTTGCGGCCCTCGGACAAGTCGCTGCCGGCGTTGCCCACGAACTTCGAAACCCCCTGGCGACCATCCGCTTGCGCACTCAGATGAACCAACGCGCGGTTTCGGACAGCGCAGTGCAGCAGAGTTGTTCGATGGTGTTGGAGGAAATTGATCGCCTGAATAGAATCGTCGAACGCCTTCTTTACTTCTCCCGGCCTCTGAACTTGGAGGTCGAGTCATTTGATCTGGTCTTACTGCTACGCGATTGTGTCGAGGCGAAAGCAACGCTGATTCGCAGCGAGACGATACGATTCCTCTTTGATGCCACTACCGCGTCAGTGATCATTCGGGGAGATCGTTCGAAGCTGTTTCAGGTATTCGACAACATCCTTTCGAACGCAATTGACGCACTGGAGCCGGTGGGGACGGTCGAACTCAGTGTTCTTGATCAAAACGGGTATGTCACAGTCGAATGTCGCGACGACGGTCATGGCATCCCAGAAGAAATCCGCGACAAGTTATTTGATCCCTTTTTCACAACTCGGCCGAAGGGGATTGGGCTGGGACTGTCCATAACTTACGAAATCGTCCACGCTCACGAAGGAACAACCGAGATCAGCTCTTCTCCGACCAAGGGGACGATTGTTACGGTGCGGCTGCCCGCATCAGGTCCCGCTACTCCGGGTGCCGGCATGGCGGCGACGCAGATTGAGAACGCATGAAAGCCAGAATTCTGATCGTTGACGACGAGCGAAACCTTCGAGTCACCTTGGCGGAAATTCTCGCCTCGCGCGGCTATGACATCGTTGAAGCCGAGAATTCTCTTGATGCTCTGGCTATGCTACGTGACCAAAATCTCGACCTCGTGTTTTGCGATTGGAAAATGCCTGATGGCGGAGGAGAAGAACTCCTACAAGCACTGCAGCGGCAGGAGGAGAGCCGAAAACCTCCGGTCATTATTATGACAGCGTACGGCACCAGTGGAAACGCCATAAAAGCCATTCAACTTGGCGCGTACGATTTCATCTCCAAACCCTTCGACCTCGACGAAATCTGCACGACTGCGAAACGCGCCCTACAACATATCGGGTTGCAGAAGGAAGTCGAGGAACTTCGTCAGCGGCTCCTCAAGGCTCCCCGAAAGGAGCAGGGCGAAATTGTCGGTTCGTCGCGTGCGATGCTGGGCGTTTTTAAGGATATCGGTCGCGTGGCCGCCAGCGACACGACGGTTCTAATCCGAGGAGAATCGGGGACAGGAAAAGAGCTTGTTGCCCGAGCGATTCATCAGAATAGTTCGCGCGCAAATGGACCGATCGTCACGGTCAACTGCGCCGCTCTTCCCGACGACCTCTTGGAGTCGGAGCTTTTCGGCCATGAGCGCGGCGCATTCACAGGTGCAATCGCACGGAAGGAGGGGAAGTTCGAAGTTGCCCATAGGGGCACGATCTTCTTGGATGAAATCGGCGAACTACCCATTAGTCTGCAATCTAAACTTTTGCGGGTCCTGCAGGAACAAACCTTCGCGCGTGTTGGCGGCAATGACACGATTCATTCCGACTTTCGTGCGATCGCCGCTACCAACGGTGATCTTGGAGAACTGATTAAAGCTGGCGAGTTTCGCAAGGATCTCTACTATCGTCTCAACGCTTTTACGATCGCACTACCGCCTCTTCGAGAGCGCCGCTCGGACGTGGTTCCTTTGGCGGAGCACTTCCGCGAAGTTTATGCCGGCAAGAGCAAGAGGCCTACTGCGGGGTTTTCAGAAGAGGCTCTGATCGCGCTGCAACAGTATTCGTACCCTGGAAACGTGCGTGAACTTGAGCACATTGTTGAACGGGCCTTGTTGCAGGCCAACGATCGTGTGATCTTAGCCGAGCATTTGCAATTCGAGCAACAGTCTGTTCAAACAAACGGACAGTGGATGGAAGCCCTAGCAAATCTTCCTCTACACGATTCGGTAGCAGAGTGGGAGAAGTTTCGGATTTCTCAGGCTCTGGAGCAAAGCGACGGTAACAAAGCAGAAGCTGCTCGTCGTCTCGGCGTTCACCGGCGCCTGCTTTATGAAAAGATTCGAAAACTCGGTCTGGATGCCGCGGACCAGCCGTTAGAAGTTGAAAACCTCAACTCCAGCGAAGACCCTGAATAAGGCACCGAAATGTGTGTCGCAATGGAGCGCCTGTCTTAACAACGACTTAAGGCTTAAAAATCCGATGCGTCTGCCTGTAACGCAACTATCGTGTTTATTTACTTATACTTAAAAGATAGGTAGCATCCGCTTTTGAGTCCGCTGCGTCTGCCAGTTCCGCCATCCCGGCGCGGGATTTCTGGTGCGGAGACGTTTAGCTTAATTGACCGTCTGGGCCTTTGCAACCGCTTTAGCGCTGCGCCTCGACTGCGCTTTCACTCTGAACCGGAAGCTTCGCCTGCTGCCACGCGTCAAAGCCGCCGATCACGTTTGCGATGTTTCGGAAACCGGCGCGTTGCAGAAGGCTACAGGCGATCATGCTGCGGTATCCGCTCTTGCAGTGGACGGCGATTGGCCGGTTGCGGTCGATCTCTGGCGGGGAAACCTTGAAATTGTCGAGAGGCCACCAGGCCGCGCCCTCGACGTGTCCCGCTTGCCACTCGGATTCGCGGCGCACATCGAGCACTTGAGTCGCGTCAGCTTGCGTGCGATCAAGCAAAGTTTGCGCGTCAATCTGGGGCAATTCAGCGAGCTCAAATCCCGCTTGTTTCCATGTTTCGACGCCACCGTTCAAATATCCACGTGCGTCTTCAATACCCACTCGCGCCAAGCGCAGCCGCGCTTCAGACAACTGTTCGGGAGAGTCCGCGATCAGCACCGGACGAGCGGACAGACCTAGAACCGTTCCTGCCCAGGACGCAAACTGGCCCGACAGAGCAATGTTGATCGAGTCCGGAACGTGCCCACTGGCGAACTGGTCGCCGGGTCGAACATCGAGCGCGACTACTCCCTCGTCCAGCATCGACTTGAGTTCGCGAGCAGAAATCGAGCGCAGTTCGTGGAGATCAGAAAGCGCGGACGCTCCCTCCCGATTTATCTCCGCGTCCTGCAGAAAGTATTCGGGACGCGTAGGCAAGTTCCTGGTCAGTTGCCGTATGAATTCTTCTCTACTCTTGATCTGCAGGGCATAGTTTGTGAGCCTCTCGGTTCCGATCGCGGAGGACCGCTCGGCGCGCATGTTACGGCCGCAGAGCGAACCGGCGCCGTGTGCCGGATAGACGAGAACGTCGTCAGGGAGCGCGAGCAGTTTGTGATGCAAACTATCAAAGAGCATGCCCGCCAATTCGGTGGGCGTGTGGGCCTTCGAGAGGTCCGGTCTGCCGACATCGCCGAGAAAGAGCGTGTCGCCGGTCAGCACCGCCCACGGCTTGGCCGATTTTTCTTTGTCCGTTATTAGAAGGCAGATGCTTTCGGGTGTGTGTCCCGGCGTTTCCAGCACCTTGAGAACGGCTTTGCCTACGGCTAACTCGAAGCCATCCTGCAAATCGATGTGGGTGAACTTTGCACCGGCCCGAGCTCCAATGTAAATCTTGGCTCCGGTGCGTTCGGCAAGTTCTTTGTGTCCGGAAACAAAATCGGCGTGGAGATGAGTTTCAAAGATATGGAGGATCTTCACTCCATGTTCTTCCGCCGCCTTCAGATAAATTTCGACGTCGCGCTGAGGATCGACCACAACCGCTTCGCCCTGTGAGGCTAATATGTAGGAAGCGTGCGCCAGGCAACCCAGATAAAACTGCTCGAAGTACATAGTCGTCGCCTCAGTCGGGATTTCCGAGAATGACAGAGAAAACTCAGCCCAGATCATGATAACCCCGTTCACAAGGTTGTGGTTTCCCTCAGTGGTGCAGAAGTAATCGAAGGCGCCCTTCTTGTAGGGGAAACTTGACGGTTTTCCACGCCGATTTTGGGTTACAATGCAATCTCTAAGTACGCGGTATCCTGTTCCCCCCAGGAGGTAGTTTGATGTACCGGCCCCCCAGTAGCGGCATCAGTGGCTCCAGCCCGCTGCTCGACGTAGAGTCGACGATTCGCGGACTCACTCAGGATTTTTGCATGGCATTCAACACCGGCAACTATGATCAGGCGGGAGCTTTGTTCGCCTCCGACGGCGTGTTGATGCTTTCGCATCGTGAACCAGCCCAGGGACCGAAGGGAATCGAGCGCTTGCTGCGGCAGTGCGGGGACGCCGGATACCAGAATCTGCGCTTTGAGACCACGCGCGTAGACTACTCGGGCGATATGGCGATCGAAATGGGGCGTTACACGGTCTCGATTGAACTGGGAAATACAACTGTTGCGGACGCCGGGAAGTTTCTGCGCGCCTGGCACCGCCTTGGGGCGTGGCGCATCGTAGGTGATTCCTGGAATAGCAGCCTGCCCGCCTCCCATCGCGAAATCAAAGATCGGGAAATCAAACTCGGCGAAGATGCTAAGGTCGCTTAGGAATCGCGAATTGCAATTGCACCGCACCGGCTGCTGCTGATAGTTTCGGCACCATGAGTGAATCGGTATCCCGCCCAGTCGCCTCAGGAGTGCCGCAATCGTCAAATGTCGCGGCTGATCTCGATCGCGGAACTGTGTCGCGCTTCTGCCCGAATTGCTCAGCGGAACTGCAAGAGCATCGCTGCAAGCTGAGTTGTCCACGCTGCGGCTTTTATCTGAGCTGTTCTGATTTCTACTGAGTGGGGCAAGGTCGGCACCCAGGACCTAGCCATCGAGCATCCTCGATCTTCAGGTAAGGTCTTCGGCCAAGTGCCAAATGTTAAATGCTTCGCACCTGACACCTTTCCTCGCTTCCATCTACAATAGCTAGGCAACGACTTCATAATTCGAGGAGAGAAAAATGCAACGCAAGGCAAGCGCAGTCTGGAAGGGCGGACTGAAGGATGGCAAGGGCGCGGTATCGTCAGCCAGCGGGGTGCTCAACAATACTCCCTATTCATTCAGCACGCGATTCGAAAACACTCCGGGCACGAATCCCGAGGAATTGATTGCGGCGGCACATGCCGGATGCTTCTCCATGGCACTTTCCGGGCAGTTGGGCGCTGCCAATCTAACCGCATCCAGTATCGAAACCACGGCGACCCTTACCATGGAAAAACTCGATTCTGGCTGGACGATTACTGCCGTGCATTTGGATGTTGTCGGCCGAGTCCCCAGTGCTGATCAGGCAGCTTTCCAGAAAGCTGCGGAGAATGCCAAGAGCGGTTGTCCCGTGTCCAAGGTGCTCAAGGCGAACATCACGATGAACGCCAAACTGGAAGGGTAACGAGTTAGGTGGCAGGCTTCAGGCTTTAGGCGCTCCAGGAGTTAGGGCTGCATTCGAGCTCAGGTAGCTGAAGCCGCGGCGTTCGGCCCGCCGCTCGAACGTTTGACAGCGAGCGACGCCCCTGTAGAATATTAGTTGTGGTTCTCTCCTGAAAGGTGCCCCGCAAGGGTCGCCCCGTAACCGAATCACTTTTTGCCATCGTGGCGGAATTGGCAGACGCGCATGGTTCAGGTCCATGTACCCGCAAGGGTGTGGGGGTTCGAGTCCCTTCGATGGCACCAACGTTTCACTCTTACCCCGGCGTAGGTTTCCGATCGATTTTTTCTTTGACAAGCCAACCTTTGACAAGCCGATGACAAGGGATTCGATATCCCTCCCGTATAATTATTGCGGCTTGCCATGTCTGCCAGCCTCGATCAGATCGTTGTCGCAACCCGCCGAAAGCTTGCCGGGATCAAGCCGGCTGCCGATCTGCGCCAACTTGAGCGGCAGGCTGAACAGCACGTTCCGCGCGGCTTTCGGAGAGCTTTGGAATCAGCAAGTCAGAATGGCATGGCCATTATCGCAGAACTGAAACGAGCATCGCCTTCTCGCGGACTCATTCGTGCCGATTTTGATCCTGAGGTTCTGGCGCAAGAACTCGAGAGTGCAGGCGCGGCTGCCTTGTCGGTGTTGACCGATGCGGACTTTTTTCAAGGTTCGCTGAAAAACCTGCAGCGAGCATCGGCGGCCACACAGTTACCGTGCCTGCGGAAGGATTTCATGATCGATGAATTCCAGTTGCTGGAGGCGCGAGCCAACGGCGCCGATGCAGTTCTATTGATTGTGGCTGCCTTGTCCGAGGACGAGTTGAAGGGGCTTGCTTCTCGGGCCAGCGAGTATGGGCTCGACGTTTTGTGCGAAGTGCACAATGAAGATGAATTGCAACGGGTTGTGGAAGCAGGGTGCAACTTGATCGGCGTGAACAACCGCAATTTGCGAACTTTCCAGGTTGATCTCGAAACCGCATTTCGATTAGCCGATTCCATTCCGAAGAATGCGCTGCGCGTGGCGGAGAGCGGTATCCGCAGCGGAACAGATATTGCCCGCCTGCGTGCGGTCGGGTATCAGGCGTTCTTGATTGGTGAATCGTTGATGAAAGAGAAATCGCCCGGAGAAGCGCTGAAAGCGCTTTTGACGGAAGCGCAACGCGAGTCTCATGCGCTGATCAGAAGTGAGCAATGATCTGAGAACTGGCGACTGAACAGAGAACTGGGTTTTATGACCTGGGTAAAGATTTGCGGGATTACAAATCTCGAGGATGCGCTGACGGCAGTTGAAGCCGGTGCAGACGCTCTGGGATTTGTCTTTTATGAGAAGAGCCCGCGAAACGTCGCACCAGAAACTGTAGGTGAGATTGTGCGTCGAATGCCGGTTGAGATCGAGAAGGTCGGCGTGTTCGTCGGCAACCTTCCCAAGAATCTCCTCGACCTCGTGCATGGATTGGGCTTAACTGCATCGCAAGTTCATGTCGGGCAAAACGCTGGCACAGCACACGAACAAACGGCATACGCCATGTCGTGTTTTCCTCGAGGCTTCAAGAACTACGTGTCAGCGCCGGCAAACTGGTTTATCGACTCAGAAACTCAGGCGAGGAGTTACGTCTCTAGCGTCGCGCGATCGACTAAGCCCGATCGATCTAATCCGGAAGCGGATGCCTTGAGGAACTTCTTTGAGACAATTGTTCTCGATTCCGGCGATCTCGAGCAACCTGGAGGAACCGGCGTAGTGTTCGACTGGCAAAAAGCGGCACCCATTGTGGAATATATGAAACAGGTCATGAAGGTTGTGGTCGCCGGTGGTCTAAACCCCACGAATGTTGCCGAAGCAATTCACGTATTGAGACCCTGGGGCGTGGACGTTTCCTCGGGCGTCGAATCGAAACCGGGCAAGAAAGATCCAGAAAAAGTCCGCGCGTTCGTCGCAGCCGTTCGTCAGGCAGAGAGAGTCGCATAGCAATATGGCAACCGCGACGATCACGAAGCGCAACCGATCGAACCAAGCTCGCGCCAAAGGCCGCTTCGGCGTCTACGGAGGACGCTATGTCCCTGAGACCTTGATGTCCGCGCTCGAAGAATTAGAGCACGAATACGAGAAGGCTAAGCGGGATCGCGCATTCCAGCGCCGTCTGAATGAACTCTTACACACCTACGCTGGCCGTCCAACGCCATTGTTTTTCGCGCGTCGGCTCACGCAAAAACTTCGCGGCGCGAAGATCTATCTCAAACGCGAAGATCTACTCCACACCGGCGCGCACAAAATCAACAACTGCCTGGGACAGGGACTGCTGGCCGAACGCATGGGCAAGCGTCGCATCATCGCCGAAACTGGAGCAGGACAGCACGGAGTCGCCACGGCTACAGTCTGCGCGCTGCTCGGCTTCGAATGCGTCGTGTACATGGGCACCGAGGACATGCGCCGTCAGGAACTGAACGTCTTCCGCATGCGGCTGCTGGGCGCTGAAGTTCGCGGCGTGAACTCAGGTTCGCGGACCCTGAAAGATGCGATCAACGAGGCGATGCGCGATTGGGTGACTAACGTTCGCACCACGCATTATCTTCTGGGCAGCGTACTGGGGGCTCATCCTTATCCGACCATGGTGCGCGATTTTCACAAAGTCATCGGCCATGAGGCGCGCGCGCAAGTTCTGAAGGCCGAGGGCAAACTGCCCACTGCAATTGTCGCCTGCGTCGGTGGCGGCTCGAATTCCATCGGCATTTTCTATGACTTCGTCAAGGACAAGCGAGTGCAGCTGATCGGCGTCGAAGCAGGAGGACGCGGCGATACCTTGGGCGAACACGCCGCGCGTTTCCACGGCGGCTCGCCGGGCGTACTGCAAGGAACCTTTTCCTATCTCCTGCAGGACGCGGCAGGGCAGGTGGCAAACACGCACTCAGTGTCCGCGGGCCTCGACTATCCTTCGATCGGCCCGGAACACGCGGCGCTTTATGATTCAGGCCGCGCCGAATATGTTTCAGCATCAGATGCGGAAGCGCTCGACGCCTGCACGCTGCTGGCTCGAACCGAGGGCATTATTCCTGCGCTTGAGTCGGCGCATGCCGTGGCGGAAGCGATCAAGCGTGCGCCCAAAATGAAGAAGTCAGATATCGTGATCGTCAACATCTCCGGGCGGGGAGATAAAGACATCGGAATCTTACGGGAGAACTTGAAGCTGGACGGCTAGATCGATTTGCATTTGGATTCCGCTGGCAAATTCACATTGAACTTCTGAAGCATGCCTCTATCTTTTTCAAACCGCCCTTCTCTCGTGGCATACGTCACCTGTGGCGATCCCGATCTGGCGACCACGCGAGCTGTGGTCTTAGCGGCGATTGACGCCGGTGCCGACGTGATTGAGCTCGGGGTGCCGTTCAGCGATCCCGTAGCGGACGGTCCGGTGATCCAGCGCGCCAGCCAGCGCGCGCTCCAGCGCGGCATAGCCCTGGCCGATGTGCTGAAGCTGGCAGCTGAAATCCGCCAGCACGCGCAGTCGACTGGGCTGATTATTTTTTCGTACTTGAATCCGATCCTGCGCATGGGCTTGGAGAAGTTCTGCAAGATCGCGCGCCACGCGGGGGTTGACGGAGCGCTGCTGACGGATTTACCAGTCGAGGAGGCGGACGAATACCTGCGCCAGATGCGGCGAAACGACCTGGCCACCGTATTTCTCGCCGCGCCCACGAGCACCGACGAACGGTTGAAGCACATTGCCGACGCTTCGAGCGGGTTTGTCTACGCAGTCTCTCGGACTGGAGTGACTGGTGCCCGCCAGCAACTGCCTGACGACGCGCGGAAGTTGGTTCGCCGCCTGCGCAAGTACACCAAGCTGCCAATTGCCGTTGGCTTCGGCATTTCCACCGCCGAGCAATTCGCGGCGGTAGGAGAATTTGCGGATGCGGCTGTGGTGGGCAGTGCCATTGTCGAAACGATCGAGCGCAATCCCGGCAAAGAAGCCGAGTCTGTGGCAGAATTTATAAAGCAGCTCTCGGCCGTCAGCCCTCAGCTTTCAGCTCACAAATGATGACTCCCTGGGATTCGAGTCGCTGTCAGGCTGAGCTACTGATTTCGGTTTACGAGTTGAGCTGAGAGCTGAAAGCTTTTTATGGACATTTCCGACTGGCGTAAGAAAATCGACGAACTTGACCGCCAACTGGTGGAGTTGCTGAGCCAGCGAGCGCAAGCTGCCCACGAGATCGGCAAACTGAAACGTGGCATCGGCATGCCCATTTATGAGCCGGATCGTGAGCGGGCCGTGTTCGACAACGTTCGCGGGGTAAATCCGGGCCCATTGCCGGATCGTGATCTGCTTTGCATCTACGAGCGCATCATGGACATCATGCGCCAGATTCAGCAGGAAGAGATCGCGCCCAAGGCGCAAGCGACCGAAGGTCCTGGCGATACTGAATTGGATGCAGAAACGAATGACTGAATTAGCTCTCAGCTTTCAGCGGTCAGCTCTCAGCGGAAGACCAAAGAGCCGGCGCCTGAGAGCTGATAGCTGACGGCTGAGAGCTTTTTCTATGATCGTCGCAATGCAAGAATCGGCAACCGAGGAGCAGATCCAGCATGTGGTCGAACACCTCATTGCGATGGGCTTCTCGGTGCATCGCTCCACCGGAGCGCGGCAGACCGTGGTGGCTGCCGTCGGGGCTCGAGTCGATTTTGATATTCGCAACCTCGAAGTGCTCTCCGGAGTCGAGCATGTTCACCGGATCAGTGCCCCTTACAAATTAGCGGGACGAAGCTTTCGGCCGCAGGGAACCGTAGTCCAGTTTGCCAACGGTTTGAAAGTTGGCGGTGAGCAAGTAGTTGTAATGGCAGGCCCTTGCTCGGTTGAATCCCGCGATCAGTTATTCGCCACAGCCGAGCGCGTGGCCAAGGCAGGGGCGCGCGCGCTTCGTGGCGGCGCCTTCAAGCCGCGCAGTTCGCCTTATTCTTTCCAAGGTCTCGGGTTGGAAGCTTTGAAACTTCTACGCGAAGCTGGCGACCGCTTTGGCTTGCTGGTGATCAGCGAGGTCATGGAGATTTCGCAAATAGCCATCATGCTGCCTTTCGTGGACATCTTCCAGGTGGGCGCACGCAACATGCAGAATTTCAATTTGCTCCGCGAGTTGGGCAAAGTCAAGAAGCCCGTACTGCTCAAGCGCGGTATTGCTGCCACGTTGGAAGAACTCCTGCTCTCAGCCGAATACATCATGGCTGGCGGAAACTACGATGTAATTCTGTGTGAGCGTGGCATTCGCACATTTGAGACCTATACCCGCAACACCCTCGACATCTCGGCCATCCCGATCATTCACAAGCTCTCGCACTTGCCCATGGCTTCCGATCCGTCGCACGGCACCGGAATTCGCGATAAAGTTGCTCCCATGGCGCGAGCGTCCGTAGCAGCGGGCGCCGATGTGCTTTTGATCGAAGTGCATCACGACCCGGACAAGGCATTATCGGACGGCGCTCAGTCGCTCTATCCCGATCAATTCTCCGAATTGATGGATCAGCTGCGCATGATTGCGCCTGCGGTCGGCCGCAAGATTGCTTGACGTAGCGAAGATGGCTCACCACGGAGACGCGGAGGCACAGAGAGAAAAACCAATGCTAGGACGTACTCTGCTAATGCTTTTGACTTTTCGCTTCCTCTGTGCCTCTGTGTCTCTATGGTGAAAAGATCTGATGCCCATCCGCCAAATCACGATCATCGGCACCGGCCTGATTGGCGGCTCGCTCGCCTTGGCTTTAAAGAAGCGCGGGTTTCTTGGACGAATCATCGGCTGCGATCGCGCACCTGTCCTCGAGCGTGCCCGCAGCAAGGCCGCGATTGATCTCGGCCACACCCATCCCGCCGATGCGGTTCGCGGCAGCCAGCTTATCGTGTTGGCCACGCCCGTCAGCGGAATCATCGATATGATCGACCGGCTAGGCCCAGCCCTGCCTCCGAGGACTTTGCTCACCGACGTCGGCAGTACCAAGCTGGAAGTCGTGGAGCGGGCTAAGAAGGTTTTCCGCAAGAACACCGGCGTTCGCTTTCTCGCCGGACATCCCATGGCCGGCAAGGAACAGTGCGGCGTCGAATTTGCCGACCCCGATCTGTTTCAGGGAGCTCCGTGGTTTGTAACCCCGGTTCCAGGACAGAAAATATACGACGATCTGAGCGGAGAGTATTTGGAATGGCTGGAGAAAATTGGGGCACGCATCGCGAGTCTGGATGCTGCTGAGCACGACAAGCTTTGCGCCTGGATCAGCCATCTCCCTCAAATGATTTCAACCGCACTCGCCGCCTCGTTGGTTGACGCATACGGCGCAGACGCGCCGCTTCTCGAAGCCGGCGGCCGCGCGTTGCGCGAGATGACGCGTATTTCGGGCAGCCCTTATTCCATGTGGCGGGACATCGCCCTTACCAACAAGACCAACATTCGAACTGCGCTGCTGAGATTGGAGCAGCATCTGGCCCACATCCGTGAAAACCTCGACACGCGAGAGCTGGCCATGGAGTTCGAGCGGGCGCACCAATTAAAGAAGACCGTAGTGGCAACGAAGAAACGGCTGGATTGAATCTTAAATTCAAGGGCGTCATTCCGAAGCACCGCGCTCTTACCAGCGGTGCGAGGAATGTCGCGCGGACTATTTCGCACCGATTCAAACGCGGCCGGCTAGCTCATTGACCAATTGTCATTTAGAATCCTGTTCTCATGAACAAGGTCGTTGCCAACTCGGACGAGGCCGTGCGCGATATCTCTGACGGCGCGACCATCATGTTTGGCGGCTTTGGGCTCTGTGGCATTCCGGAAAACTTGATCCGCGCGCTCGTCCGCAAGGGCGTAAAGAATCTAACCACGATCAGCAACAACGCCGGTGTCGACGGCTATGGCATGGGCCTTCTGCTCTCCGCAGGACAGATTCGCAAGCACATAGGAACTTATGTTGGCGAAAATAAACTGCTCGAACGGATGGTTCTCGAAGGCAAAATCGAATTGGACCTGGTGCCGCAGGGAACATTTTCCGAGCGAATGCGAGCGGGTGGCGCTGGAATTCCCGCGTTCTTCACACCCACCGGTGTCGGTACGATCGTCGCCAAAAATAAGGAGACTCGCGAGTTCGACGGTCGAATGTACGTTATGGAACTCGCGTTGAAAGCCGACTTTGCTTTAGTGAAAGCATGGAAGGGCGACAAGTGGGGCAACCTCGTTTATCGAAAAACGGCCCGCAACTTCAATCCGATCATGGCAACCGCCGCCAAGGTAACGATCGCTGAAGTCGAGCACCTGGCAGAGGTAGGCGAACTAGAACCCGATTCAATCCATACGCCGAGCGTCTATGTGAATCGCATCTTCCAGGGCGAGCTGTACGAAAAGAGAATCGAGAAGCGAACGACGAGAAAGGCGTCGTAGGTCGATAGTCGTTGGTCGTTAGCCAGCAACGTCCCAACGACCAACGACGAACGACCAACGATGGAAGCCATGAACAAGCCCGGCAAGGACATTGAAAAACGCGAACGCATCGTAAAACGCATCGCGCAAGAACTCCGAGACGGCTTCTACGTCAATCTCGGTATCGGCATGCCGACGCTCGTCGCCAACTATGTTCCTCCCGGCATGGATGTGATTCTTCAGAGCGAGAATGGAATGCTGGGCATCGGCCCATATCCGATCGAGGGGCAGGAGCATTGCGACCTCATCAACGCCGGCAAGGAAACGGTCAGCGAAGTGGCGGGCACGGCATATTTTTCGAGCGCCGACTCATTCGCCATGATCCGCGGCGCTCACATTGACCTCAGTGTTCTCGGCGCGATGGAAGTGGACGAGGAAGGCAACCTGGCCAACTGGATGATCCCCGGAAAAATGGTGAAGGGCATGGGCGGCGCCATGGACCTGGTGGCGGGCGCTCGCCGGGTGATTATCGCCATGGAGCACACGACCAAAGATCTTCAGCCGAAGATTCTGAAGAAGTGTACGTTGCCACTGACTGGCGTCAGAGTGGTGAATACGATCGTCACCGAGATGGCTGTCATTCAAGTGACGCCGGCGGGCTTGCTGCTGGAGGAAGTCGCGCCCGGCCTGAGTGCGGATGACGTACAGCGCGTGACCGAACCCACACTGATCGTGAGTCCGAATCTCAAGACGATGGCAAGCTGAACCGCCTAGTCGGCGCCAGCGAAGCTCTTCATCCGGGCCGCTTCAAACTCATCGCCCTTCTGCCAGCCCACCAATTTGGTCTGCGAGGCGGCTTCCCATCCCAGCACAAATCCGAATCGCGCCATGGCTGCGTCGCCGGTGAAATCCATGCTCGGGTGGTATTCGTCGCTCGGCTGGTGATAGTGCTTTGAGGTGTACTCTTCGGCCTTCTGCATGCCCCAGGCAGCGTCGTGTCCCTTATACTTCGTGCCTTCGTTAATTGAGAACGAAGGAATGCCCACGTGCGCCAGACTAAAATGGTCGGAGCGATAGTAGTGTCCGGCCTCAGGCCGTGAATCGGGGCGAATTGTCAGGCGAAACGTCTTGGCCATTGCCTCGACCTCGGGGTAGAAGGTGGTGCGTTCAGCACCAGAAACTTCCACCTCTTCAGGGGAGCCCAGAGGCGGCACATCGTCATAGTTCAGATCCAGGCTGATCTTGCCTGCTGGGACTGGGGGATGTCGTCCCAGATATTCGGAGCCCAGCAGTCCCTGCTCCTCCGCCGTTACCGACGCAAACAGAATAGATCGGTGCGGCCTTTGCGCTGCTTCGGCGTAAGTGCGGGCGAGCTCAAGCAAAATCCCGCAACCAGTGGCGTTATCGTTGGCGCCGTTGTAGATGTTGTCGCCAGGCATGTCCGGACGAATGCCGAGGTGATCGTAGTGGGCGGTATACAACACAGCTTCGCTTCTAAGCTTCGCATCCGACCCCGGCAGCATAGCCAACACGTTATTCGATTCAAATGGGCGGATCTTGCTGACCATGTGCGCCTTCAACTTCACGGAAAGCGTTACCGGGTGAAAGTCGCGGGAGCGCGCATCGGCCATCATCTTGTCGAGGTTCATGCCGGTGGTAGTGGCCATCTGTTTCGCAACATCGAACCGAACCCATGAAGCGACCTTCAGCTTCGAAGTGCCATCCAGCCTGAGATAGGACTTCTCTCCCGAATTCGAGTTGCGAACGACTTCCCAGGGATAGCTGGCCATGTCGGTCTGATGAATGAGAATGGCGCCCACAGCGCCTTTGCGGGCCGCCTCTTCATACTTGTAAGTCCAGCGTCCGTAATAGGTGAGCGCTTTCCCTTTAAAGAAATTCACATCGTCGGAGGGCGGCTCGTTGACCAGCATCAGTAAGACCTTGCCGCGCACATCGATACCCTTGTAGTCGTCCCATTTATATTCGGGAGCTTCAATGCCGTAGCCCACATACACGATTTCGGCGTCGACGTCCGCCTGTGGTTGTTGAGTTTGGTCGTAGGCGACGTAGTCGTCGAGCGGCGAGAGGCTCTTGGCATCACCGTGTCCCAACACGAATGTGAACGTGGTCTCGGGCTGGGGCGTGATGCCGACCATTGGAACCTTCTGCATGTAGGTGCCGTTGTCGCCGACGGGTTTCAGCCCATAAAGGGCAAATTGGGTCGCGATATACTCTGCGGCGATGTCACCTCCCCGCTGCCCTGTTCCGCGGCCTTCAAGCAAGTCATGAGAGAGGTAGCGCACGTGTGCCCGGATGCGCTCCGGATCGATTTTCTGCATGGCTACGAAGGCTGCGCCCGGCAGCCGCACCGAATCAGTTGACGACCGGGCGTGCTTATGCGACGACTGCGCCGCGGAAATATTCAACAACCCAAGCACAAAAAGCACAATGACGCGAGCGCGCATCCTCAGGGGCTCCCTCGAGAAAATTACGTCGGATAAGGTTTTTATTGTACGGGAAAGCGTCAGAATGGCGTTGTTACCAGTGGCCTGACCCTTCGGTTTCGCCCAGACTTCAGTTTAGCTGATTTGTTCGGTTCATCCCGCGACCGCGGGCTAGTTCTTGGAGCTTCAACCGGCTCGGAAGTCCGCTACTTGTTCATCCGCGCGGAACACCGGCTTTGGTCCTTCGCCAATGAACGTCGCAGCCTTCCGGTTAATTTCTTCGATCTCTTTCCGTTCCCAGCCGACGCTGGAGATCTCGATCTCTCCATCCTGCCCGATCCAGAATATCGTGGGCACGTTGGTCAGGCCGTAAGCGTTCGATACCAGATAGGTGTTCGTGTCATCCAACAGCAGCGGAAAAGTCACCCCAAACTCTTTGATAAACCCAGCCGTGTCTTTCTTCGAGTTCTGAGAGACGCCGACAATGGTCACATTCTTTCCACCGTGGGCTTTGTAGATCCGCTCAAGAAAGGGGAACGTATATTGGCACACCGGGCAGGAGATTTTGAAGAAAGCAGCGACCACCGGGCCGCGTTTGAGCGCATCGCTCAAGGAGAACTGACCTCCGTCGATGGTTTGAAGTTTGAAATCCGGCGCAGGCGTTCCCGCGGTCAGTGCGGCCATATTGTTTCCTCCGAATATGTTACGCAGCCACTTCACCTTTGCTCCTATTTTAGATGATCTTCGCGGCGCGCAGGATCTTACGCGCCAGCCCCGTCAAGGGTAAGGTCGCGACACGGGACCTCCGCACCCAACGTCCCTCAAGACCTTTGGGAGCTGGGCTTCTCAGCACGCGAACCACATAGTCGGTTACGGTGATGGAATGCCGGAGAGTAAGCCAGGCTGCGTTGGTTCCGTTCGCGCCGACAGTTTCCGCCAACTCCCACATGCCGGGCATGAGGGTCGAAGTCTTCGGGCGCTGGACCAGGAAAATCGAACCATTACGGCAAGCCAGCGCGTAATGGATTTCCCGCTTCGTCTGGCGAGTTCCCTTCCCCGGTCTCTGTAGCTCTCCGCGCGTCGCGCACAGATCGGACACCGGGCACAACAGACATTGGGGCTGCCGCGGTAAACAAACGGTTGCACCCAGTTCCATCATGGCCTGGTTGAAATCGCCCGGACGTTGTCGACTGAGCAGTTCCTCCGCGGCTCGCCACAAGTTCTCGCCTGCAAGGGTTTTTCCCTGCACACGCTGCAGTACGCGCTCGACGTTCCCATCCACCACGGCGACAGGCTCATCAAAGGCAATGCTGGCGATCGCCGAAGCGGTATATCGGCCAATCCCGGGCAGAGCGCGCAGGTCTTCCGCCTTCTCAGGAAACTTTCCGTGCTCCTTCACAATCTTTTTCGCCGCCGCATGCAACATGCGGGCGCGCCGGTAGTATCCCAGCCCGCTCCAGGCCGCCAGCACCGACGCTTCCCGCGCGGAAGCGAGCTTTTCGATGCTCGGAAAGCGCCGCAGAAATTTCTCGTAGTGATCTATAACAGCAGCCACGCGAGTCTGTTGCAACATGATTTCCGAGAGCCAGACCCGGTACGGGTCGCGATCCCGGCGCCAGGGCAAATCGCGTTTATGCCGGTCAAACCACTCCAGCAGACTCTGCTGAAAACTTCTCGCGTCCGCCGTCTCCGAAGTGTCCTGTTCCATGGTCATCTATGCTCCCATACAACCTTCGCGCACTCTAATACCACAAACTATGGGACGATCTCGGAGGATCCCAATGGCGCGATTCTACTGCAAGCAGCCTGAGCTGCCGGAAACGCTGGCTCACGGCTCTTTCATTACGCGTGGGAGTATGACCCGGGATGCCTCCCCGTTGACCTTCTCTGCCCGGCAGGAAATAATGGCTGAGCCTGGTGTCCGCAATCCACGAGTGCTCGCATACGCGCTCAAGAAATCGAAGGAGTTCCATGAACGACTTCAACCGCAAGGTGGAAGAAGCATCCGCGCGTATCAACAAATCGATAGCCGAGGTAGCCGCTACCGTGGAGAAAGAGACGGCGGAGTTAGTTGCTCATCTGAACGACGAAGTGGTGCCCGCTGTCCGCCAGCACTCCACCAAGGCCTTGAGAATCGCGGCCGAGAAATTAGCCAACCTCGCGGACTACATGGAAAAGAATCAGCCTCCTCACAAGTGAGTGCTTGGTTGCGTTGCCTTCTTGAGCGCTGCTCACTCCGTGCCGCTGGGAATTTTGAGAGTCCCGTTGCGACCGCTATTCTTGTTTCACTTCTCCCCTTCCTACTGACAGGTTGTGGCGGACACAAACAAGCACGTGTCGATGTTCCGCCTCCTCCGCCGATCAGCGAGCCTTCTCCAACCACCAGTTCCGTGAATGCCGAACCCGCAACCAAGGCAACCGTCGCCACGCGATCAGAGGACGACGCGTTCCGGAATCTACAGAATGCGAAACCGATATCGGTCGAGACTGGTCTCGCCAGCTGGTATGGGGGCCCGTATCACAACCGCCGCGGCTCCAACGGCGAAGTCTACAACATGCACGCCATGACCGCGGCCCACCGGACGCTTCCGTTGGGGTCGGTCGTGCGCGTGATCAACGTGAAGACAGGAGACGCAGCTCTGGTGCGGATTACGGATCGCGGCCCCTTCGTCGAAGGCCGCATTCTCGACCTCTCGCAGGCAGCGGCTAAGAAGATCGACGTCATGCAGGCGGGCGTTGCCATGGTGCGCATCGAGGTTTTGAGTGCCCCGTCTCCCCTGGAAACCGGTGGGAGATGGGCGGTGCAGATTGGCGCGTTCGAGAAGGAGCACTCGGCCGACAAGTTAGCCGGCCATCTGTCTCACCGCTACCAGACTGCGAAGGTCCAGTGTTTCAGCAGCCCGGTCGGCGACTGGTGGGTGCGAGTCCGCGTGCAGGATGACGATCGCAAGCGGGCGGAAGAGGTTGCTCACAACACGCAGACTCCGCAAGGTTCGATTTTCCTGGTTAGACTCGACTAAAAGGCCGCTAAACGCTCCAAATCTGAATTGAACGCTCGGAAATCGAATCACTCGGAACGAGATCCCGCACTGCAAAACTTTCTCCGATCGGGTATAGTGGGCACGCGCCTTCCCCGTCCTGGCGACCTCCGCGTTTCGTCGCGTGTCTCCAAATTTCGAACTGTGGACGGTGTCATGAACGACTGCCTGTTCTGCCGCATCATTCGCGGGGAAATACCCTCCAAGAAAGTTTACGAAGACGAGCATACCTACGCCTTCGACGATATTAATCCGCAAGCTCCGACGCACGTGCTGGTCGTTCCCAAGAAGCACGTCCGCGGACTGAAAGAAGCGCTGGCCGAGGATGCCGAGCTTATCGGCCACTGCCAACTCGCCGCCGCCAATATCGCACGCCAGCGCAGCATCGAGGATGGCTACCGAACCGTGCTCAACGTCGGGCCGCGTGCGGGGCAATCCGTTTTTCACCTGCACGTACACTTGCTGGGCGGGCGAAATTTGCAGTGGCCTCCGGGATAGGGCTGCTCTTGGGCAATTTCAAGTTTGCGGCTTCGGGTTGGAGGCTGGCCCCCGCGAACGCCAAGATCCTGATTCAACTGCACACATTTTGGTGCATAATTTTGATCAAAAAAAACTCTTGTTTTGGCCTAAAATCTAGAAAACAAAGGACCGGAAATTTTCATGCCTCCTAGATCTATGGTTCTTAAGGTAGTTAGAGGCAAAATCTTGGAAACATTGGAGTTACGTCGGTTCCAGAATAGCTGCAGTTCCGCCTTGGGACGTCTTCGCCTCGCCCAGAACTGGTTGGTCCCAGCTTCAGAACTTCCTAGAAGCTGAGTCCAAGGTTGGATTGTCAAAGATCGATGATTATCTTATAGATAACCAGCTCTTTACAATGTTATCGTAGTTAAAAGATGAGGTCAAGCGGAGAGTGGACGAACTGCGCAGGAGGTTCCAAATTGGGTATTTGGTGCCAAAGCCCCTAAAGGAATGGGTTTACGATGTGAACGCCATCGATCTCTCGCGCTTCCTGCATATCTTCTGAGAAGAGTACGCGACAGCCAGCCTGTTTGGCGGCCCGCAGGACCAGGGCATCCCAGAAGGAAAACCCATGCAGCCGGTGCAGGTCGATAGCGGCCAGAATGTCCGCGACCTCGGGCGCAGCGACATCGAACTCGGCCAGCAATTCGACTTTGCGGCGGGCGATACGCGGATCGACGTGGAGTTTGCGAGTGACGGTGACGAAATATTCCTGAAGGACCTGCAACGACACGACGCCGGTGCCTGCACGCCGGTGCTCAGCAACCAGTTCGAGGGCGCGTCGCTGCTTCGCCGGCGCAGCTTTGTCGCCGGCGTGGACAAGAATATTGGTGTCGAAGAAGCTACGGGCGCTCATGAATTTCGTTTCGATTGAAGCGCCAGCCACGCGAGTGGCCGCGGCCAGAGAGTTTCTTGAACTCCTCGATGCTTTGCTCGGGGTCGTCGCCGCCAGCCAGCTTTTGCAGGTAGTCGCAGATCATCTGATTAAGACTCTTGCCTAAGGCGTCCGCCTTCTTTCGGGCACGGGCGACGAGCTGTTCATCGATGGACAGCGTGACATTCATCAACACAGTATATGTGCGCATGTATTCTGTGTCAGCACGACGTGGTCCGACGGACCCTGAGGTAGCGTTAGAGAGAGGCTTGCTTTAGGTCATCATTTTTTGCGCCCAGATGGGGAACGTTGCGTCTATCGAATTACTCCCGAGCGGAAGTCAAGATTCCGCCCTAAGACGGGCCGAGGCAAAAAGCCCCAGCCTTCGCAAAGAACGCGAAAGGCTGGGCCACCCGCCCTTCATTAGTAGTCGGTCATCGACATTCTGGAGCGTACGGGTAAGAGTTCTGGTTCGCTGCGGGGCCTAAATCGATGCTGCGGATTGGCGGCACGGCTGAAGCCGTGCCCTTCCACGAATCCACACTCGCACGCGCGGGGATGCTCGCGCCTACATTAGTCTGCCGTGGCTTCGTCTTCTGGGGCGCCGTGGCGGCGGAGCAGTTGGGGCAGGTTCTGGGAGAATGCTGAGCGCGGCAATACCATGTCGCATCCGACCTCGTGCGCCTTTTGCTTCAGGTCGCCCTGTACATGCGACAGGAAACCGATGATCGAAGTCTTTTTCAGTTTGCTCTTGAGTTTCGGGATCAGAGTCAGCGGTTTGGCGTTGTTGTTATTCATGTCGAAGATGACCAGCGACGGCTTCTCTTCGCCATTCTGCTTGATCCGCTCCAGCATGTCTTTTTCGTTCTTGACGAATTCTACTTTGACGTTGAGCTTGCGCGCCGTCTCCTGAATCTTGGCCTGGAAAAACAGATCGTCCACGAAGGCAAAGATGCGCGAGTTAGCATCTTCGTTGGGCGGGAGCGGCTCGGGCTCGACCGGAGCATACGACGGAGCGAAGCCGGGACGTCCACCGCGGCCGCGCGGCCCCTTGTCTCCGCCGAGCGCGCCGCGATAGCTGTGATCCATGGGAGCGCTGTAGATACCGCTGAGTTGCTGACGATCGCGACCGCCGGGCTGTCCCGAGCGATTCGATGGGCGACGTCCGCGTCGCCGTCTGCCTCTCCCTCCGCCTCCGGAGGGATTTCCGGGTCCAACATTCATATTGTTTCTCTTTGTATAGTTAGCGTTTCAATCCCCGCAGAGGGGACTTCGGTCCTGGTGCTTGGGTACTACCGCCATCCGGGTGGTGCCTCGCCTCGCACACAAGCACCGAGCGTGCGTGGAAACCCAATGCGGTTGGAGTTCATCCGTGAATGATCTTTGTCCGTCTAGGCGCCTGGAGCTAATGGGCGCGGGAGGCCAGCTAGGGAGCATGGCCGCTTGGGAACACTATGATGGTATCTCTCACGACGGATATAGCGCAAGTGCTAACTGGCAGTAGTTTTGCACAGAAGTAACTGTAGAGTGGCTTTCCGGTGAGTTTCTTAGATTTTTTTGAGACTGACGGCACGGCTTGAAGTGTGTACGCTGGACCTTGGTCTTTGGTCCTTGGTCTTTGGTCTTTGGCCCCGCTGGGGCTCATCGGCTTCCCGCTTTTACCCACGGCTTACGCCGAGGCGCGCTCCTTCGAGGCGTCGCTTAGATTCCCGAGCTTACCTGGCGCGCCCATTGCATGGCTTGCCAGTAACACTCCGCGACTTCGCTTTCGGCAAGATGAAGATGCGCCGCCAGTTCACTGGCGGTCTTCCATTCGCCGGACTCTTGCGCCAGCATGAGTTGATAGAACGGGCGCAGACGGCTGGCGCCGCCGAGCAACACGGCCTTGCTCTCCTGGTCGATGGGAACGTTGTCGAGCACCTGGGACATGGGAATTTCGAGAATGACGTCCATCATCGAAAGCATTCCCATCAGGAACAAGTCGGAGTCACCGTGCGGGATTTTTGGCGAGACCAGTTCACAAAAGCGGGCGCGGACCATGGCGGAGAGCACCAGTTCGCTGCTCTTGCCTTGTCCGGCGCCGAGCGTGGCCACGAGGCGAATCCAACGGCGGACTTCGCGTTCTCCTAAGATCGATAATGCGTGCCGGACTGAGTGAATTTCATTGGCGAATCCGAACGAGGCGGAATTCAGGTAACGCAGCAGGCGGTAGCACAACGACGCCTCGCTCTTGACCAGATTCTCGATCTCGCGCACATCCAACTCGGCCTGCGAAACCGCAGTCAACATGCGCAGGTAATTGAGCTGATTGGCGGGGATCTCATGCGCGGTGAGCATTTCCGGGCGGCGAAAGAAGTATCCCTGGAAGTAGAGGAAACCGGCTTTCTTGGCGGCCAGGAATTCCTCGCGAGTTTCCACCTTTTCCGCCAGCATGCGGCAACGCCAGGGGCCGTAGCGTTTGACCATGGCGGCGGCGTCAGCGGCAGAGGTTGTACGGAGGTCCACCTTGATGATGTCGGCGACGTCGGTCAGGGCTTCTCGCGGATCGTTGATCCCGAAATCGTCCAGCGCTATCGTGTAGCCGGATTCTTTCAGCCGGCGACAGGCTGCGATCACCAGATCGTCGGCAGGAACGGATTCCAGAACCTCGACCACAGCCTGCTCCGATGGCAGGAGAGTGATGTAGTCCTTGAGCAGGATGTCGCGAGTGCAGTTGACGAAGGCGCGACGGCCGTCGGTGAGGACGTCGAGACCAAGCAACATCGCGGTGTTCAAGGTGCTTCGCGAAGCCACGTCCGCATCCGTGTGACGGAAGAAATCTTCGACGCCATCGCGAAACAGGAGTTCGTAGCCGAAAACCTTCTCGTCCGCTGTAAGAATTGGCTGGCGGGCGACAAACTGGGTTCCGGGCTTGGGCGCCGGTTTTCCGTCACCGGGATTAAGCGCAGTCGTAGGGGCAGTCACTCTTTATCTATCGGCACAAGCTTGCGGGAGATTAGTCCGACCGATAAAGCGTTGTCATGCTGAGCGAAGCGAGGAATCGCTACCCTCCGCCGAATGATGGCGGCAATAGGAATGCTTCGCTTCGCTCAGCATGACTTTCCAGCCTCGATTAGCTACCGATGGGGGCACTTCTGCGTTTTATTCCTCGACCCATTCGCTTCCGCAGGTGTAACACTTCCAGTTGTTTTTGCGGATGGGAATGGGAAAGGACAGAAGGAGCCAGAGACCGTAGGTCCAGAAGCGATTGATTTTTTCGAATCCGATGTCGAGCGAATAACAGCGGGGACAACGTGGCTGGGCGTAGGATTCGCCGACCTCTTCTTCGCTGAACTCGGGTGGGATAGGCTCGTCCAGAATGGCGCGAGCCGCAGCGGCGTCTTGCTCATGCACCTGCAGGCGAATGCCGCCGATGGCGTTCGAGAGGAGCCAGTCCATGCGAACCAGGTTGCCGTCGGCCAGGGCGCAGGCGATTCCAGCGGACTCTAATTTACCTTTGGCCAGCAGGGCCTCGGGAACATCGCGAAAGTGCTGCAGGGTGACGAGTTCGCTGGACATGGGAACGTAGCCGCTTGGTTTCGAGACAGCCGAGCCGAGCGGCTTTGGCCAGAATACTCCATACGTCCAGAGCGTTGGTTTGTCAGAAGTCTAGGGGCTGGCCTCGGGCCAGCCCTGTTTTCCTATTGGATGATCAGCGTGACGGGTACGGAATGGCTGAGGGAGCCTGCTGTCGCCGTGACCGTTACGCTGCTTGTGCCGGCTGGCGTCCCCGGATTGCTGGGCTGACTGCTACCGCCGCCGCAGGCGGGCATCCAGAATGTAGAAAGGGCCAGGACGGCGATCAGGCTCAACAGACGCAGCCGGCGCAGCGTACGCTTTCGACCCCCTGCAGGCACGACGAGTCCCAGAAAGCCCGGAAGAAGCAACGCATAGAAGAGTCTCCGGCTTCGTCCTAAGGGACTCTTGTCTATCCTTGCCGAGGGAGGCATGGTCGTGATCGTCAGGGTTCCTCCGGTTGCTGCGGTTGGGAAAGTACAAGCCGCTTCGGAAGGCAGTCCGGTGCAGGTGTAAGTCACAGTCTGACTGAAGCCGCCGAGTGGCGTGATGGTCAGCGTGGTGGTCCCGCTCTGGCCTGGAGCGGTCACGGTAACGGTCGTGGGATTGGCGGCGATCTTGAAATCCTGCACCTTGTAGGGAACGGCCGAAGATGTCGATCCGGAAAAGTTCGTGTCTCCGCCGTATGTCGCAGTGATGGAGTATGAAGCCCCGACCAGCGTGCTGCTGGTGAGCGTGGCTACCCCTGAGCTGTTCACCGTCCCCGTACCTAGCTTGCCAAGCGTCGCGTCGGTGAAAGTCACGGTTCCCGTGGGCGTTTTGGTGGAGGTGGTAGACGGCTTCACCGTGGCGGTAAGAGTCACGGTTGTTCCCGCGTTCGCGGGCGACGCGGGGGAAATGGCCAGGGTGGTAGTGGTGGCAACTGCCGAGCTCCAGCCAGTGATCAAGTTGTAGGCATCCACAGACCCGAGGCCCGTTACCAAGTCGTAGCCAGAGCCGGCACTGTAGCCAAACTGCCCAGCCGCTGGGCACTGCTGCGAAGTGGGATAGGTTGGCGGCGTACCGGGCGTGCATGGCACGATATTGTTGCCAGTCGTTATATCGTGAAAGGCAGTCGGGTCGCTCTTGGCGCGTTGGTAGAGGGCCGGATTGATATTGCTCAAGCCGGGCTTCGTTACAAGGCCATTCTTCAAAAGATATTGGTTGAGCAGAGTAACGATACCGGCAAACACAGGCGAAGAGGCCGAGGTCCCGCCAGCGATAAAGTTATCGTTTACAATGCCGCCGGCACAGCTTCCGCTAGTGCAGAGAAGATACCCGTCATGATCGGGGGACGCCGCGATCGTCACATCTGGCACGTCTCGCACTCCGTCAGTGCCCGATTGCCATGCGGGCTTGCTGAAGTAGATGCTTTTGCCCCCTCCGGTCGAGGCGAAACCTCCGCCCAACGCAGTGTCGTTCCAGCCCTCCTCCGGGATGTAGGAAAGCGCCGAGCCGAGATTAGGGCCATTGCTTCCCCAGTATGTCCCGCTTCCTTCGTTAAATTCGCTGCCGCCGAGGGCAGTGGTTTCGGGCACGCTCGCCGGAAGATTGACTTCGAGGCCTCCGGTTGCCGGAGGTGGATGCCCCGTATCACAGGCGGCCGCTCCTTCGTCGCCTGCAGAGGACATAAAAGTAATCCCGCTGCTGTTCGCCTGCTGAATCACAGCCCGGATCTGCGTAGCAGTGGTCTGGCCGTTCAAGGGTTCGCAGCCGCCGTAACTCATGCTGATCACGGGCGCGAGGTTGTTGTCGATGGCGTACTGGGCTGAGGTGAACACACCCCCGTGAGCCGCATCGCATTGAACGAAGATAATGTTCGCATTTCGTGCCACAGCACCAGACCACTCCAGGTCAAGGTCGGCCTCGACCAGATCGCCTGTTGTACCGGGGTTGACGCAGCCTGTCGCCAGTGTCTGTTGGAGTTTGATTGTGGGCAGATTGAATCCGGTGCGGAACTCAGTGATGTCTGAGAGGGCGATATCTGTCTGCCCTACAATGACGAGATTCATGTTTGTACCGTCGATCCCGGCTGCGTAGAGGGGCTTGATGTCATAGATGGTGGCAATGTCGTCAGGAGCGAGGAAGTTTCCGTTACCGCTTGAGTAGAAAGAACTCCAAGTGCCGCCCTGCGTGCTCGTCCGGCGCGCCACCATCGATTTCCAGAGAAAATCGTTTAGTCCATTTACGCTCGTTACTATGCCCACAAGGGCTTTCGGCAATGATACTTCCGTGGTGTTCGCGTAGTGTTGTTCCCCATCAACAAGGAAGCGATGAATCTGGGTGTGCAGCACGCTCTGCACCTGGGCCGCAGTTCCACTGAATGCCACCCAGTTGCGGGCGCGAGCTATTTGCACAATTGTGAACCCCTCGGAGCGCAGCCAATTCGCAATAGTTGCGGTGTCTCTGCGGCTCATGCCAAAGCGGCCGGCGAACTGCTCCGGCGTAAGCCAGTTGTGGTAATTCGGCGAGGCTGGGTCCTGCTGCTCGGCCAACAACTTGTCGAGTGCGGCCTGCTGCTCTGGCGATGGACTGACTTGGAGCGTGATGCGTCCGAGCTTCATCGAAGGATCAACCGGACCCCTGTCGAACTGTGGCTGGGCCTTGGGGTTGACATTGCCCTTCAGGACTACGGTCTGGCTATTGTCAATTGGCGTGACGATTCGATCTGGTTGTGCCGACCATGCAGTGACGGACAAAGTCGCCACAAGCAGAACCAGCATGAACAAAACGAACAAAGGGCACTGAGGTACGGCGTTGCGGTTCGGGGTTGCAGGGAGCATCAGTTTCTCCAATCACTCCAATCAATTTCGACAGGGATCTAACTACCGCTGCGAGGGAAGGGTGCAGCGAATGGGCCGATTATCGTGGAACCGAAGATCGACGTCAAACACAATAGTCTGGTGTACCAAAAGAGTCTCCCCGAAAAGAATCCATTCCATCTTGTCCCGATTCCGACGAAGAAAATGTCGCCGCATACCTACGTGATCTGGGTAGCCTTTGTCTTGACCCCTAGATTGGGCTTATGGGAGTACGCGGGAAATTTCATCATCTTCTTCTTTTTGCGATCTTAGTCTCTGGGGGCTTGATCTCTGTTGGCGCTCGGGCTCAAGTTTTGCCTGACGGATCGAGTGAACACCATTTTTGGGACACGACTAACAGGCTGCTCTTTGCCAGTCACGGAGTTCTGGAGGCTGTGGACTTAGGAATCACTCATCACAATTTAAGCGATGGAGGAAGGGAGATGGATTCGATGGGAAAGGCGCTGTGCGAGAGTGGAACGGCTGGCCAGTTGGTTTTCTTCGGAGGGAGAATGGTTGGGGTGGTTGGGATCAGCTATCTCTTGCACAGGACTGGGCACCATAAGCTGGAACGGGTTTTCCCGGTTTACGCCAGCGGCGATTCGGCGTATGGGGTGGGTTACAGCTTCGCTCACCGGTAGAGTCGGGGTGCGAATGTCCTGGGAGAAATGAACTGACCTGGCGATGTAGGAGTGAAACAGCGGATCCCTCCACTCTGCTTCGCTCCGGTCTGGATGACAGAGTTTGGAGCTTGGCTTCGGCCGGGGTGACTAAATTTGTGCAGTAGCTGCGGAACTATCTTGCTGCTGGTTTATCTTGCGCGGGCGAGGACCAGGGTTACGTCGTCGGGTTGTTCGTTGGCGCCGATCCAGTCGTCGACGGCGGCGGTCACAATTTCGGTAATGCGGGGAAGCGGCAAGTCGCGATTCTCGCGCAACAAGTCGATCAGGCGCTGCTCACCGAACTCACCAAAATCATTTTCGGGTTCGGTCACGCCGTCGGTGTAGCCCACGAATATCTCGCCGCGCCGGAGCTCGACCGAATCCTCCTGATAGCTTCTCTTATCGAACAGGCCAACCACGGTTCCGCCGCATTCCAGGCGGCGAATCGATCCGTCTTCGCTCAGGATGATGGGCGGCAGATGGCCTCCATTGCTGTAGGTGAGCTTGCGCTCCGCGCCGTTATAAATTCCGAGAAACAACGTGGCATACTTTTCGGGCGGCGTGCTTTCGTAGAGCTGATGATTCAGCAGGGAGAGCAAAGCGCTGGGGGAAACGTCGAGCGAGCGGAATGCAGAAGCCAGGAGGACTTCGGAACCGAGCGCCGCGCCGACGGTCGCGGGTTCGCGCAGGACAGGAACGTCTTGCATGCTGAGGGCGCGGACGGCGGAGTGGATGGTCGCCATCAGCAGGGCGGCCGAGATTCCTTTGCCGCTGATATCGCCGACAGCCAGGATCAGCCGATCCGCGTCCAGGGTGAGGAAATCGTAGTAGTCGCCGCTTACGGTGCGGGCCGGGCGGAAGAACCCGTGCACTTCCAGCGATGCGAGCTGAACGCTTTCCCGCGGAAACAACTGTGCCTGGACTTCCTGGGCGATGACCAACTCGTTCTCCAACCGTTGTTTGTCTTTCTGCTCTTCGATCAGCTTTTCCAGCGAAGCAGTCATTGAGTTAAACGAGTTCGCCAGCGTAGCCACCTGATCGTTGGACCTGACCGGAATGCGGTGGCGGAAATCTCCGCGATTGACGTGTTGAGTGCCCTCGTAAAGTTGGGCCACCGCGCCGGTTACGGTGCGCGTGAGATGGTAAGAGATGACTAGCGCGATGAGCTCGATGATTGCAAAGATTATGGCGACGATCAGTAGACCCCATTCGACAGCCGGCGCAATGTCTCCCAGGGAATTAAACAGGCGTTCGTAGAGCTTGGAGACGCGAGTTTGCACGCTGATGAGCACTGGGCTCAAGGTGTCGCCGGTATCCCAATTGACCACCGAGACCGATGTCCCGAACGAGACCTGACGATCCAGACTGCGGGTTGGCGGGGGAACGGTTCCGGCAAAGTACAGGGGCGCAGCCTTGCTCGTGTCGAGGACGAACGTACCTGTTTTCGCGATATCGAGCGCACAGTCGCCCTCGGGCCTCTTGGTGTTCGTAGAAATTTGCATGTTGGCGCTGCCCGGAATGTTCGAGTTTGGCGCAGCAGTCTGGGTCTCGCTCACCTTCCGCAGTGTGATTCCGGTATACAAAGTGATTTCGCCCAGGTTGGCGGCTACGTTCTGCAGTAGATGCTGATCCAGTGGTTCGCTCGAAAGCACGGTCAAAGTTCCACCTTGCACGGGGATGGTCTCTGACGCGCGCAGGAAAAGTTTGTCGTGATCACGAACCACATCGCGGCACGATCCCTTTAAGTAGGAAGGAAGAATGGGAGGCGACGAGGCCGCATCCGCCGGAGTGCTGTTGAGCACTACCTTGCCATCGTGCCACGCGTGCACATGGCGGTTGCTCCAGGCCTTGTTGGTCTGGCGCAGGCGCTCGACGGCGGTCGTGTCCGGCTTCTCTCCGCTCTGCATCTTTGCCGCAAACTCATGGGCAATCGCGGAGTTTGCTGCACCCAGACTCTCTAACTCTGAATCCAGCGCAGTGGTAACAACGAAAGTCGCGAACTGTCCCGCGAATAGATAAGCGGAAAGCAGCGCCAACACGACGAGCATGACCACAGGAATTACGCCGATGAAGACGTAGGTCACGATCAGCCGATTGCGCAGCCGCCAAAGTGCTTTTGCCTTTACCCAGCGGAATGCCAGGATCGAGCAGAGAACAATGACTACGAAGCTGAGGAAACTGACCCATCCGCCGAGGCTGTCGCCATAAGAAAGCTTGAGCAGCCCAAACCCCTTTTGCAGCACGAACAACAACAGATCCAGGCCGAGCAAGTACCACGTCACCAGCGCAACTTTGCTGGTGGGCAGCAATCCCGCGTCGCCGAGCCGCATACGAAGATAACGGTAGGACAGGGTCATGATTAAAAACAAATTATAGATGGAGTGGGCTTCAGGCTTCAGGCTTCGGGCTCAGGAGGCGTCGACCTGAAGCCTGAAGCCTGACGCCTGTCGTCTCAAATCTCCGGATAGAAATCGAAGAAGGCCTCCAGGCTGGTCTTCAATTGTTTTTCAATTTCATCCTTGCTGCCTTCGAGCACGTGCATGGTCACGTGGGCCTCACGGCCGTTCTTGAGCTTGAGAGTTGCGTCACCGACTTCCGCAACTTCTTCCGAAGGCAGCAGCCTCAGTCCATAAACAAGTGTTAAGTTCGCCATGATCTGATTCTACCTTTCCAGGCGAACAGAAAATTCTTTGCTGTCCAGACGTCGCTTGAAACATCTGCCGGCGGACCCGGGGGAGACGTAGCAAGCTGCATCTCTACAGCGCAGTCTGCGATTTAAGATTCTCGTGATCTTCATTTAGAATGCCATCGTGCTCCGAAACATCCTGATAATCCTGATCAGCGTTGGCCTGGCACAACTGGCTGGCGCGCAACAATCGCCCCAGCCGCAGGTCAAGGTGAACATGCTGAACGTTTGTTCGCCTTCGCCGGAAGATCAGCAAGAGATTGCCTCCGCGCTGGCTCGGATTCCCAAGCAGCCGCTCTTCAGTCCGGATTTTGAAGTCGATCGCGGACGGTCGACACTTGAGGAGCGCCCGGATTTCCTTAAGGCCGGTGAGAGCGCGCAATTCTCCTCCGATTCCGGAACTGCCGAATGGGTACGGATTCGCCGTGAGTTCGCGGTGCAGGCCGCATTTTCGACGGTTCAGTACTCGTTCAGCCATGACCCGAAAAATATGGTGGAGACTCTGATCTTCCACGTGCGCGACCCCAAGGACTTGATGCAGGTTGCGATCGAAGACAACGCCTCTGCCGTGACCACGCCCGCGGCCATGCTATCAACCAGCACTCCAGCCAGCCGAATCAAGCTGGAGCGTTTCGGGAAGTCCTCGGTGGTATTGGCGCGGTGTCCGGGGACTGAGGGCAATCCTCCGCCGGATCAAAGCGCTTACGAGCCACTGTTTCGGAGCGCAACAGCGATCGTTAGCAACTATCGCAACCTTCTGGCGGCCAAGAGCACCGTGCCCGCGGAGTTGGTTCGGGTCAAATCCCTGGAAGCGACCAAAGCCAAGCCGCCAGCGAAACCGACGGCCAAGACGACTGTGCCAGAGAAGTCCGCATCCGAAAGCAAATGACGCTTAGCTCGTGTCAATTCGGCGCGCTGAACCGAAATCTGAAATTCGCAATCTAACAATTTACTCTATGGAAAATATCCGCGACGTCGTCATTATGGGATCTGGTTGTGCCGGTCACACTGCCGCACTTTACACTGCGCGTGCCAACCTGAAACCGCTGGTGCTGGAGGGCCACGAACCCGGTGGCCAGCTTTCGCTGACGACGCTGGTGGAAAACTTTCCCGGCTTCCCGGAAGGAATTCAAGGACCTGAGTTGATCGAGAACATGCGCCAGCAAGCGACACGCTTTGGCGCGGAATATAAGCACGGACACGTGACCAGTGTTGACCTCAGCGAGAGTCCGTTCAGGCTCCACGTCAGCCATGAAGTGATTCATACTCGCACGCTGATCGTCGCGAGCGGCGCCTCAGCCCGCTGGCTGGGACTGCCACACGAGCAGCAACTCATCGGACACGGTGTTTCTTCCTGCGCCACTTGCGACGGTTTCTTTTTCTCCGGCAAGGAAATCACGGTGATCGGGGGCGGCGATTCTGCTATGGAAGAGGCGATCTTTCTTTCACGCTTCGCCACCAAAGTCACGGTCATTCATCGTCGCGAGCACTTCCGCGCTTCGAAGATCATGCTTGACCGCGCCCAGAAGAATCCGAAAATTTCGTTCCTGCTCGATACGGTTGTCGAAGATGTGCACGACATCAACAAGAAAGAGGTCAGCAGCCTGACGCTGCGAAATCTCAAGACTGATAAGGTCTGGGACTTTCCCACCAGTGCGATGTTTCTGGGCATCGGCCATATCCCCAATGCGAAGGTGTTCGAGGGCCAACTCGATATGGATCAGGACGGCTATCTGAAGACCACGAACAATGTCTTTACACGGGTGCGGGGCGTCTATGCTTGCGGCGATGTGCAGGACCGGCGCTATCGTCAGGCGGTCACCGCCGCCGGCTCGGGATGCATGGCCGCGTTGGAAGCCGAAAAGTTCCTGGAGGAACAGGGCCAGTAGTAACCTGGTGCGGCGCGCCCTCGCGGATGGTCACGCGAAATTCGTCGTTTTGAGTATGAATTCCTTTGTGTACCTTCGTGCCCTTTGTGGTTTGAGCATTTGAACTTCCATCAACCACAAAGGACACAAAGGTACACGAAGGGAATTGTGGAGGCGACACATGCCAGACGAACAAACAACCTGTCCGCACCTAAAGGAGATCCGCAAGGTGAAGCCGAGTGGCCAAAGCTGCAAGGAGTGCCTCGAGATGGGCGATACCTGGGTTCACTTGAGGGAATGTCTTATCTGCGGTCACGTTGGCTGTTGTGATTCCTCCAAGAACAAGCACGCCACCAAGCACTTTCATGCAACCAAGCATCCCATCATGCAGTCTTTCGAGCCGGGAGAGAACTGGCGCTGGTGTTATGTGGACGAAGTGTTTCTAGCTTGATGTGTCACTCGCTTCAACGATGACGGTCACATCGCAGATCACTTGAGTTGTGATACAAATTCCTGTGATCTTCATGTACGTGCAAGGTCGTCATAATCGCATCTTCTCTGCCTGCGAAGGCGTACGGTGCTGAGGGCGCTCTTTATCTCTCTGTCGGAGAGCCATTGGCTGCGTACCGTCGCTGAGCGTTCCTCCATCGGCCAGAAATTCTCCAGCCGTTTTGTTGCCGGCACTCAGGTCGAAGACGCGCTTCGGGCAACGCGCGCTGTGAATGAATCCGGGCTGAGCGTCTCCATCGACAATCTGGGTGAAAATGTCACGAACGCCGATGAGGCGCGGGCCAGCGCTCAGCTTTATCACCAGTTGCTGGACGATATCGCCGCTCAAAAACTAAACGCCAACATCAGTCTGAAGCTCACCCACATGGGCCTCGATGTTGACGAAAAACTGGCGCGCGACCAGGTGACCGGGTTGGTGGCCAAGGCAGCGGCCATGAACCCGCGCAACTTCGTTCGCGTCGACATGGAAGGTTCGCCCTACACCCAGCGCACGCTTGATTTCGTCCACGAGTTGCACCGCATCCCAGGCAACCAGGGATGCGTGGGCGCGGTGATTCAGTCCTACATGCGGCGGTCGGAGAGCGACATCGAGAAACTGCTGGCCGAAGGTATTCGCATTCGCTTATGCAAAGGCGCCTATAAAGAGCCTCCCGAGATCGCCTTTCAGCCGAAGTCCGAAGTCGACGCCAATTATGTCGAGCTGATGAAGATTCTGATGAAGAGCAAGGTTTATCACGGCTTGGCTACCCATGACGAAAACATCATCAATCAGGCCAAAGCCTTCGCTATCAAAGAGAGAATTTCGCGGGATGCCTTTGAGTTCCAGATGCTTCACGGCATCCGCCGTGATCTGCAGCAGAGCCTGGCTCGCGACGGATGGCGAATGCGAGTCTACATTCCGTTCGGAACCGAATGGTACCCGTATTTGATGCGGCGGCTGGCCGAGCGTCCGGCGAACGTGCTGTTCATCGCCAAGAACCTCCTGCGGCGATAACGAACACATCGTCCCGGCATTTCGCCATCCTTCGTTGCCATTCCATCATTCTTCTTGTCATTCCGAGGAGCGAAGCGACGAGGAATCTGGGTTACCGGCGAGCGCTCGAAGAACCCAGACCCCTCGCTTCGCTCGGGACGACAACTGAAAAGTATTGGCGGACCGAATCCTTATTCCACCAACCCAGCCACAGTTTCGCAAATACTCGGCCTCATTTCTGCTAGCATAAAACCGTGGGCAATCATGGGCAGACCGCGCTTGCCGAGGCTTTCGCAGCCCTCGTTGGCCCCCAGGTCGGCGACGAAGATATCGATCTGGTCCGGGCTGCCCTGACCATTGCCCTCACCGAGTATCCCGTGCTGGACATCGAGTCTTACGTCGAGCGCATTGACGAACTCGCCCGCATGGCGGAGGCTCGCATCTCCGATGTCGGCGACGCCGTTCAGACCATTGCCGCTCTCAATCACACTCTCTTCGACGAAGCTGGGTTGCGGGGCAATCGCGAGGAATACTATGATCCGCGAAATTCTTTTCTAAACGATGTCCTCGACCGCGGCCTCGGCATTCCCATTACGCTGGCTTTGATCTACATGGAGGTGGGCCGGCGACTTGGCTTCCCGTTGTTCGGCGTGGGTATGCCTGGACATTTTCTGCTGAAGCACTACGACATTGACGGTCGTGAAACGCTGGTTGATTGCTTCAACGGTGGCGATATCCTCAGCCCCCGGGACTGCCAGCGCCGCCTTGACGAAATCTATTCTGGCCAGATGACTTTGCGCCCGGAGTTCTTGTTTGCCGTCAGCCGCCGGCAGATATTGACCCGTATCTCGAACAATCTTAAGACGGTTCACCTTTCCACCCGCAACTTCCGCAAGGCGCTGCCGTTGGTGGATCTGGTGCTCGTCATCTATCCCCGGTCGCCCGAAGATGTAAGGCAGCGTGCTCTGCTGCGCTACAGCCTCGGCCAAATCTCGGGAGCGGCCGAAGATCTGGAGCAATATTTAAAGATGTCGCCGGATGCGTCCGATGCCGACGAAATCCGCCAAACTGCGCTTTCCATCCGCAGAATGCTTGCCTTGATGAACTAAGTTAAGGTCTCCAGCCGTTCAGATTGCCCGAATTTCCACAGGATGCTTGCCGATTCGATGGCGTGACAAATGAACTGCAAAATCTTTCATCTTGACAGGCGCTCGCCGGTGTCCCACAATGTCCCGACATTTTTTTAGGCGTCCGAATCGTTAGTTGTGGAAGTCCGCTCTCCCCTTTTGCCGTCCCCCTGGCAAGGACCTCCTCATTCTCGGATGTTTGATGGTCACAATTCTCGAACCTTTGCTGACAAATTCAGGAGGAATTTATGCGCGTCAAAGCGCTTGTGGTAATGGCAGTAACCCTAGTCCTAGTGGCTAGTGCGTGGGCTAGCACTGAAACCGTGATCTACAACTTCTGCTCTCAGACCAGCTGTGTGGACGGTTACGTTCCCTATGGCCCCTTGGTTGCCGACGCCTCGGGTAATCATCTTTATGGCACAACCTACGAGGGCGGAACCAACAACTTGGGCGAGGTCTTCGAGCTGACGCTTTCCGGTGGCTCGTGGTCCCAAAGCGTAATCTACAGCTTTCTCGGTGCGAGCAACAATGATGGTGCATACCCCTTTGGTGGTATGGTGATCGATTCGTCCGGAAACCTCTATGGCACGACCTACAATGGCGGCGCAAGCAGCCAGGGTACCGTGTTTGAGCTGTCCAAGTCGGGGAGCACATGGAAGGAGACTGTGCTTCATACCTTCGACGACATTAGCGGCAGCGACGGGTACTACCCATATGGCACCTTGGCCTTTGACGCGGCCGGCAACCTGTACGGCACTACGTTATACGGTGGTAAGACCAGCGGAGGCACTGTCTTCCAGTTAAAGGCTTCAAACGGCAAGTACACTTACCATAAGATTCACGATTTCACGACAAGCAGCAGCAGCGCGTATTATCCCTACGGCGGGGTGGTTGTCGATCCCAAGAACGGTTATCTCTACGGTACCACGTACAACGGTGGTGTTATCTGGAATGTCGGCGCGGTTTACCAACTGCGTGAAGTTAGCGGCGTGTGGATCTCTTCGGTAATTTACACTTTCCTTGGGGATTCACTCGGACAATATAGCGAGTCTGCTTTGACCGTGGATGCAGCCGGCAACCTCTATGGCACCAACTATCAAGGTGGCGCCTTCAACCTCGGAGATGTGTTCAAGCTGACGCTAGGTGCGAACAACAAGTGGACGGAAAAGATCATCTACAGCTTCAAGGGTTATACCAGCAAGGACGGCGCATACCCGTATTATGCGGGTGTGACCATTGATTCAGCAGGGAATCTCTACGGCACTACCTATCAAGGTGGGTCAAGTGCAGCCAACAATCTGAATTATGGCACCGTCTATAAGCTGACGGCGGGCACCTATAAGGAAAGTGTGCTCTGGAGTTTCGGCACTAGTGGCGACGGCTACTACCCCTACCACCAAGCGATTCTCGTCGGTGGAAAGCTCTATGGTACGACCAATAGCGGGGGATCACATGGAGGGGGCGTCGTGTACGAGGTTACACCGTAGTCGGGGTCTTCAGGGCTCCGCTCTGGTTCCGCTCTACTTTCTCGCCGCTGGGCCTTATGGCTCGGCGGCGATTTTTCTTTCGAGGTGCATGTCCGCGCTGGTGGGTCGTGTGGGTTCCGTCCGAGCGCGGTTCGGTAGCGTTGGAACTCGATTGCGGCTAGCTATTCCGGCGCTTCGGGTCCGTTGGGTCCGGCAGGCGCGAGCGGCAACTTGGAAGCGCCGCCCAGAATGTTTCGTTCTTCGGGTGAGAATTGTTTCTTGTAGGCGTCGCTGTCAATCTGACGCTGGCGCGCTTCCGGAGGCATTGCCCGCAAGGTTTGGATGGCATTTCGCACTGCCTGTCTACGCTCCGGCGGAAGTTGCTGCATCTGCGAGTGAAGCTGTCGGGCCGAGTCTTTCTGCTCCGGCGTCAGGTGCCCGAACGTATCCATGCGATTCAGCACCTGCTGCCGTTTCTCCGGCGGCAGGTTGTTGAAACGATCCAACTGATTCTGCAGATGCAGCTTCTGTTGCGGAGGAAGATTGCGGAACTGAGGATCGTTTTCGAGCGCCTTTTTCTGTTGCTCGGGCGGCATGTCTTTATGCTGGCGCAACCATTGCCCTGCATGAGCGTTTTGTTGAGCTTTGGGATGCTGGGCGGGGGGATGAGGAGCCTGATGATTGGCCTGACACAAAGACGGGACAACACCGGTTAGTGCCAGCGCAAGAGCCGCCAGCGCGACCCGTCCCGTTATGAACTTGACCCGCACTCTTCCCCCGTGTTGGTAGATCACTACATCGGTCGCTACATCACCGAATCCTCACGCCTTGTCGATTACGGATTCTGGTCTACATCCTGCTGCGCTTGCAGATCGTCAAGGACTTCGAAATCAGAATACAGCTCACCGTTCTTATCCAGCGCCTGCAAGTCGCCTACAGCCGTCCCCGGCGCAGCCACCATGGCCCTCGGGCCCTCCGGCGTAGGACTCCGGCCCGTATCGCTGCGGAACAAAGTAAGGCTCATCACCATAAGCACGGCCAGCGAAACCGCCAACGCGGGCCTACGAACCCAATGCCACCAACTGGAAGCCTGTTTCGCCGCCTCTTCCCGTAGACGAGCGTGGAGCCGCACATCAAAATACGGCGACGGCTCCGGCGCTTGCCACTCATCCAGCAGCACCATGGTCTGGCGGAACTCCTTGAGCTTTTCCGCGCAGCCAGCGCAGCTCTCGATATGTTGATTTACTTCGGGCGTGACCGCGTCCAAGCCGGCGGCCAGGTCCGGCATCAGTTCGAAAATTTCCTTGCATTTCATGACTACACCCTTCACACAAACTCTTTCAGTTGCACGCGCAAAGTTTCGTAAGCGCGGAATAACAGCGACTTAATGGCAGACTCACTCAGCTTCAGAACTTCCGCAATCTGGTGGTAGTCCATCTGCTGATACTTGTGCATGATGACCGCGATCCTCTGCCGCTCGGGCAGCGCCTGTACGCGTTGCCGGATGGCGGCCAAGCGTTCACGCCTCACGATGTTCTCTTCCGCGGTAAGCGAATTGTCCGGCACGTCCATGGTCAAGCCGGTTTCCTGATCCGGCTCGTCCAGGCTGACGGTATTTTCCGGGCGCTGGTGCCGGGTATCGCGCGCATGATTCACCGCCAGATTGCTCGCGATCCGGTAGAGCCAGGTAGTGAACTTCGCGCTCGCTTCGTAATTTTCGCGAGAACGATACACTCGCAGAAACACTTCCTGCGCCAGATCCTCGGCTACGGCCGTGTTGTGGGCCATGCGATACATAAAGCTCAACATGGGCCGGCGATATTTCTGCACCAGATAATCGAAAGCTGATTCATCGCCAGCCTTCACCCGCAGCATGACTTGCGCGTCGCTCAATCCTTCACTGGATTGATCGCTCGCAACCTTCGCCTCCCCATGAGTGGGGACCGCTGCCATCGACAGCAATCCGCGATCTATGGCTATGCTGCTCACACCAGTTTGAACCCTTCCAGGGTCCGAAAGTTGCGCGTTGTCGCCGTCAGGAAAAGGCTGGGAAGTCCTCTCGGGAGAGGGATCTGGGGTTGCCTTCGCGGGGATGAATCGGTTTGGCATCCAGCACGGGACCAGGCCCGGAAGTCCTCCCGCGTGGCAGGATTTCCAAGGCTGCGGAACCATAGGCTATCATGGACAGGTCTACGAAAAAACTGTTTCTTTGCTACAATATAGCGGCTGATTCCAGCTTGGGCGCTTAACTCAGCGGTAGAGTGCCATCTTCACACGGTGGAAGTCATAGGTTCGAATCCTATAGCGCCCACCAGTAACCAACTGGTGTTACTGAGGTTATCCCATCCTCCATCCAGCCCATCCCTGACCGAGTACGCTGACTGGGTAAAGCCGCAGATTCAGATTAGAGTTCGGCACCCCTGCCGCAACTTTCATGATCTGGAAGGTTTTATATGAAGTGGGAATTCGGTAACTCGGCTAGAGATCTCAAAGATGAGGAAGACGTTGAGCGCTAACTCCGGAAAGACCGTTTTGGATACCATCCCTGCAGCTTGTGGGCAGAAGTTCCCTTTGAAGGCATTGATCGGGTGCTTGATCCTACTTTGTGCCGCGGCAGTCCTGTGCGCGCAGGATCACGGTATCAGCGCTGGCGGAAAATGGATGGAATACGATTCGCAGGACGAGATGACCCTGGTCAAATCGGCCAGATTCGAGCTCGATGCCGATAATTCATTGCCCGGAAGCCAGTCCACTCCCAAAGTCATACTCTTCTGCACCGGCGGCAAGCTGAAGCTGGCCGACTTTCGTCCGAACGCTGTGATTGCCCCGCCAAACCGTCCCGGCTTCTGGGGCCAACCTCAAATGGAGGTCACTGTACGCGTGGACAATTCCCACAGCAACCACGGTTGGAACTGGGTCAATGGCCATTTCCTCTCCATGGACAAAGGAACCACGCGCGAGATGCTCGGGGCGCAGGTATTCAAAGTAGAAATCCAGACGCCCCAGGGCCCGCAGATTGCAACCTTTTCGCCTGCGGACCTCGATCTTGCTCGGGTCAAGAAAGCCTGCGATCTTACTCCTCAAAAGCCTTAACCTTCCTTCACTGGGCTGTGGCCGGGATTGAGTGCTAGTCGGCGTTTGCCGTGCGTGGGGCCGTCACCGGGGCTGCCGCTCCAGACAACGTTGCCCACCCCCGGCGGGAAAGATCCCAGAAGATCAGATAGCCGGCAACCGCAGCAATCAGCAACAACGTGATTCCCCAGAACCATTGCTGGAAAACAATTTTACCGATGCCGAATAGACACCCGTACACCAGGATGACTCCCATCACCCAGTTGAACGCGTTGCCAGCCAAGTCGCGCACCTCTGGCAACTCGGGCACGAGACGGGCGATATGCTTCCATCCGTATACCGTCGGATGCACTCGCTTGTAGAAGCCCACCAGCGTCTGCTGCGACTCCGGTTTGGTAATAAAGGTCGCGATCACCCACGCGATGGTCGTGACAAATCCAGTGATTAGCGCGGTCTTCGCGTAAACCAGCGCCGTGTTTCCGGAAAATGAAATCCGACTCAGCCCGATCGTCATAGCCGCGGCCACCGCCATCGCCGAAATCTCGCTCCACGCGTTGATCCGCCACCAGTACCAGCGCAGAATGTAAACTGCGCCCGTTCCGAATCCAATATTCAAAACTAAATCCCAACCTTGATTGATCGAGGTCAACTGCATCGCGGTGTAGCCGCTGCCTAGGACCAGCAGCACAGTAAAAATCTTGCTGATCAACACATAGTGCCGTTCGGTCGCGCCGCGCACGAAAAAGCGCTTGTAAAGATCATTCACCAGATACGAGCTGCCCCAGTTCAACTGCGTTCCAATCGTAGACATGAAAGCAGCCAGAAACGCCGCCACCATCAACCCGCGCAAAGCGGGAGGAAGATAGTCGCGCAACACCATGACGTAGCCTTGCTCCGGGTTCTGCACAAAAGCTGCGCTCGGATGCAGCCCGCCATTCGGCGAATAAACCACGACTGCCACCAGACCTGTAATTACCCACGGCCAGGGCCGCAGCGCGTAGTGCGCAATGTTGAACCACAGGGTCGCACCCAGCGAATTTTTCTCATCCTTGGCGCTGAACATGCGCTGCGCCACGTATCCACCGCCGCCCGGCTCCGCTCCCGGATACCAGGCTAGCCACCACTGCATCCCCAGATAAACGATGAATGTAAGCACCGGCAGAGTCCAAAGCGCATTGGTGGTGAGTCCGCGATGAAAGTCAGGCAAAAACGCCACCGGATTCGCGGTCTCGACTCCAGTCGCGCGAACGTTGTTCTCGATCACCTGTAGATGCATCTGCAAAGCCTGCATCCCACCAATCTTCGTCACTGCGACCCAGGCCAGCACGATAATCATCGTCATCTTCAAGGCAAACTGAAACAAGTCGGTGACCAACACGCCCCAGAGGCCGCCGATAAACGTATAAAGCCCAGTAAACGGAATCAGGATGAAGATGCAGATCAGCACCGATGTGTAGCGCGGATCACCCAGCGTGTGCTGAAAAACGTGCCCGGCGATCGCCACCCGCAACACGCGCCCTTGAGCAATCACCGGGCCGAGCAAAACCGTAATGATGCTGACCATGGCCTGGGTCACCCATCCCAGGATGAAGCAGTTCATAAACAATCCCAGGTAGATGGCTTTGAATCCGCGCAGAAAAGCTGCTGGCTTTCCCCCATAACGAAGCTCGACCAACTGCACATCCGTCAACACCTCGGCCCGCCGCCAATAGCGCGCGAAAAAGAACACCGTCATCATTCCGCCGACGCACGATCCCCACCAGATCCAGTTTCCCGCGATGCCCTGCCGTGCCACCAATCCGCAAACCAGCAGGGGCGTGTCGGCGGCAAAAGTGGTGGCCACCATCGAAGTCCCCGCCAGCCACCACGAAACATCGCGGCCAGAGATGAAAAACTCTTCCGTGTTCCCACTCGCGCGACGCCGGTAGTAAAGCCCGATCAGCAGGTTGACCAGCAGGTATCCGACGATGACGATCCAATCCGTAGAGGTAAGGGGCATGAGTTCTCCGGTTAAGGGGACATTCTAACTGTTCACGCGTTGAGCGCCAGGGTAATCCTGCGATCGCGGTAAGAAGATCTTGTCCCCAGAATCGGGAAAGGAGTGTGGACACGAAGCGCAACTGGGTTGGGATTTGTGAAGACGGCAAGGCCGACGATGCCCCCAAACGAACTGGAGGCATCGACGCGCCCAACAATCGCAGTTGTCAGAAATGAGAGGATGCCATTACCAGCGAGGTTCGCGAGGCTGGCGAGCGTGGCCCTGGTAGTCGTCGCGTCCACCGCCGCTACCGCCTGAGCGCCCACCGCCGCCGGGACGTCCGCCGCCGCGGGGTCCGCCGGGGCCGCGATCGGTCTTCGGGCGGGCCTCGTTGATATTTAATGCGCGGCCGCCGAGTTCTTTTCCGTTCAGCGCTGCAATAGCTTTCTCGGCTTCGGCGGCATCCGCCATTTCGACGAACGCAAATCCTCGCGAACGCCCGGTGTCACGATCGGTGACCAGGCTGACTTGATCGACTTTGCCGTGGGGTTCGAATAACGTGCGCAGTTCCGCTTCCGTGGTGCTGTGAGGGAGGTTGCCAACAAAAAGCTTCTTCATGGATTTCCTTTTTCTGGTGAGCCAACGCAAGACGTCAGGTTTCGTCGGCGGGTTAAGTGAGTCGCGTCGGAATGCAGAGCGCGCGCTTCGATGGAGAGCGTGTTGCCTCGCAGCTCAATGGAGCCAGTTGGTTCTTCCAGACGCGATTATGTCGTCCATCTTCTATCGCGTCTGAAGTCCGGACCTGATTATACCCGCTTGCCCCTGATAGCAATGGAAAATATGAAATTCGGGCCTGGGTTGATCAGGATGCACGATCCGTTTCGGAGCCGCCGCCGGCCCATGGCCACGTTACTTTGGGTAAATCGCGGACCGGTTAAAGTTGACTCATCTGATATACTGTATTTGCGTTAGAACGAAATCGGTTGTCGAGCAGCTTCTTGCATACCAGCTAGTCCTGCCCTCAGTACCTCCGACTCGCACCAACGTAAATAATCTGAAAAGGATACAAGCAACAAAATGGCAGAACAAGGAACAGTAAAGTGGTTTAACGACGCCAAAGGCTACGGCTTCATCAGCCGGCAGACTGGCGAGGATGTATTTGTGCACTTCTCGGCCATCCAGGCTGGTGGTTTTCGCAGCCTGCAGGAGGGCCAGAGCGTAGAGTTCGAGGTCACCAAAGGGCCAAAGGGCTGGCAAGCTGAGAACGTTCGTCCTCTGTAAGTTGGCGGCGTTTTAACCAAAATTCGTGCCCGTCAACCGCAACAAGGGGCGGGCACGTTCTAAGAAAATAATCCGCACTCCGGGATGGAGTCCTCTTCATGCAGGCTGAGTCAAAGGGTTCATTCGCCGTTATCCGCTACAATCTACGCACTTATGAGTCCGGCGGCGTGATGGCCGTCATCAAAGGCCGGGAAAGCGCCGAAGCTGTTCTCAAACAGTTCGAACAGAGCCAGACCTCCGAAGACCGGCACATCGGCTGGCGCTACTTTCTCGAAAAGACCGACTTAAAAGCGGGAATGGATCCCGTAGAGGCCACCAACCTCCGCCAATCGCGTCTTGAAATCCGCGAAGCCGAAGCCTAGAGGTTAGGGATTTTCGGCTCTCAGATCCACAAAACCAACTTTCAACCTCAACATCCCATCAATGTCGACGCTCGGTCTCGAGCAGGATGGTGGCGAAGTTACGCCCTCCGAACGCGAATGCTTGCTGGATACGTCCGGTGACCGCCAATTTGGCTCCGCTGCCTGGAACGCCGTAGTTCTTGCTAAACACCCACATGGTTCCGGTGCCGTCGTCGAGTTGGAAAACTCCGGTTCCCACCGCTCCGAAGGAATCGGTAACCTGTCCTGCAATCGAGATCTCTTTGCCGGCGAAGCGCCCTGGATCTTGATTAATCTTGCCGATGCTCTCCCGGGGAGGGCATCCTGCCAGCAACAAACCCGCTAGACCTAACAGCAAGACAGAAAGGATTTTAGTGCTCGTTTTCGACACACCATTCTCCTGCGACGGTAGAAGATGAAGGCTGCAAGCTATAACCCGAATTTTCGCGGGAAGTTGTCCGAATGGCGCTTTCCGACCTAAAGTAAACATAACGGAGAGATCCCGTGACCATGCTCGAACATATCCGCAACCTTTTCTCTTATGACGACTGGGCCAATCGCGAAGTCCTGACTTCGCTGCAGGCTCTGGATGCCCCGCCAGGGCGCTCGGTCAAACTGCTGGCTCACATCCTTTCTGCCGAAAGGTTGTGGCTCGAACGGCTGCTCGCCCAGAAGCAAACCTTACCGGTTTGGCCGCTGTCTACGATCGCGCAGTGCAAGCTGGAAGTCGACCAACTCCCGGGTCTTTGGAGGAACTACCTGACGGCTGTCGGCGAGGCAGGCCTTGCCCGCTCGCTAACTTACAAGAACACGAAAGGTGAAAGCTTCAGCAGCCAGAAGCAAGATATCCTGCTGCACGTGGTCATGCATTCGGCCTATCACCGCGGCCAGATTGCCGCCGATCTGCGTGCCGCGGGATTTACTCCGCCTTATACCGATTTCATTCACGCCGTGCGGCAGGGATTCTTAGAGTAGGCAAGTAAAACGTGGCCAGCGCAACCGCCAGAAGGGTGATAGGCCACGAAGCCAGCGACGTGTACATGGGTAATTCGGCCGCGGACCGAAGCCTTGCCGCCGGGATCAGAAGCGAGCAAAGGGAGAGCATGACTGCAGCACTCCACTGCCATAGCTGGCATCCAAACGCTGCTTTCACCATGGCTCGCGGGACCAACCCCATCTTCCAGATAGTTTCACGCTGAGCCAACAAGACAAGTAGCGCGGGTATCATAAAGAGCTGATTGTATGCAGCCAGTTTGGGAATGATTACTAGGGTTACGCTGCTAACCCAGGCCAGGGCCCAAGCGAAATTCTCCGAGCCTGCGGGCGCCTTTCTCCATCGCCAGCAGAGGGCGAAGAGGAAGCCAAGCAGCATCGCCGAGAATAGCTTTGCCACAAACGATGGCAGCAATGCCCGCACGATCGACGGATCGGCTGCGTACGTTTGGTACGCAAGGGCGGCCCTCAGAAACTCACCGATCCAGTGCGGGTAAACCGCTTCGCTGGCGATCAGGAGCATCGCCATCGTCCCAACAAAGCTCCAGACAAGGGCTTTGCGTTCCCTCCAGCACCCCGTCGCCCACAGCACGAGCCAAAAGATAAGGAACCCCGAAAGCTGGGGCTTTATAGTGGAGAGTGCGAGAAGAAATCCACTTAGCAATAACCAGCCCCTGGCGGTAGCAGCGGCCGCGGCCGCCAGCAGCAAAACCACAAGGGCGGTCAGGTTTTGCATATGAAATTCTTGCACTGCCGGGAAACAGCTCACTGCGAGCACCATTCCTGAGACCGCCAGCAAGGGCCCGGGACGAAACCCGATAGCGTACATCCAGAGAGGAACACTGCATGCTATAGCGCTTAGCAAAAACCATCGGAACATTACCATCACCGTTTGAAAAGGTAAGGTTACGGTCGGCGCCAGGAAGAAGATGGCGTACAGCGGGTAGGCGAAGGCAACCTGATCTATGGGATCACCAGGCTTCGCCGGGTCCAGCGGCCTTCCGTAGTAGCCGGTCTGGATCTCGCGAGTCACTTCCGCACTATAGGGATTTCGCCCGTGCAGCAACAGTTCGCGAGCACCCAGCCACCACGAATAAAGATCGGAATTATTCCCGATGGGCCGCTTCACTGCGAGGGCATGCGCCGTGTACGCCGGTGCAGCAAAGTCTTCCGCCCAGTGCCACACGCCAAAGCAGACCAGGAGTGACACGGCCAGTACAAACTGGGAGAAGTGGCGACCCTGCGGGTTCAGTTTCACGTCTGCATTCTAACCGCAAGTTTCGAGCTGCTGTCGAATTGTCGCGGGATTGCGGCGGCGGGGAAAAGCATCGCCCGGGGGAACCCGCACCTGACAATGTTCTCGTCCCGTGTTATTTTCGGGTTGAACCACAAATATCATCGGGAGACCATGAAGAAACTTTTTGCGTTTGTTTGGGTGCTCTTTTTCGGGGGATTGCTTTCGGCTGCTGCCCAGTCCGGGGTCGACGCGCTTCCTGACCCCGTCTCCAATAATGCCGTCGCCGAACTCAAGGTCCATGGGCAGCTTTTGCTGTTTTCTTTCATGGGAATCGGTGCGAAGAAGACTCCGGACGCAATTACCAATACGGCCTTTTCCGTAGATACGAGGGAAGGAAAGTGGTCTGCGATACATGCCGTCCCCGGAACCGTGGGGCGGATTGGCGCGATGGCCGCTGGCGCGCGTGATCAGTTGTTCGTCTTCGGCGGCTACGTAGAGGATGCCCAGGGTGCAATGGCCGTGCCCGACGTTGGAATGTACGAGCCTTCAAGAGACCGGTGGTTGCGGGGCGCCGATATTCCTCTGGCCGTTGCCGATTCGGTAATCGGTGTCTATCGCGATCGCTTCGTTTATCTGGTCGGCGGCCGCTCCAACGGTGGCGTGGTGAACAACGTTCAACTCTACGACGCAGAGAAGGATAAGTGGTCGCAAGCCACGTCGATCCCGGGGACGCCAGTATTCGGCCATGCCGGCGCGCTGGTCAACGGGACCATTGTTTATATAGATGGAGCCCGCAAGAATCCGTCGGGCAATTCCCCAAGGTATGTTGCCTCTGACGAATGCTGGATGGGCAAGATCGATCATCACGATCCTCACAAAATCCAATGGACCAAGTTGCCGAATCACCCGGGCACGGCGCGTTTCCGCATCGCCAGCGGCGGTTCGGAAAAGGACGAGAAGATTTATTTCGCGGGCGGAAGCGATAACCCCCACGAGTACACTGGCATCGGCTACGACGGCAAGCCTTCCGAGCCGTCTCCCGTGACCTTTGACTTCAACCTGCGCACCGAAAAATGGGAAACGTTGAATGAGAATACTCCAGACCCAACCATGGATCATCGAGGATTGCTAGTGACGCATGAAGGTTTGGTTCTTATCGGAGGTATGGAAAAAGGACAGAAGGTGGTCGATCGCGTGACCTTGTTATCGAAACAACCGAGCGCAAAGTAGGGTTTGCGGTCTCGACCCGGATAGTGGACCGGAACCAACAATCGTAACCACTTCTTTGCTATCTTCTTGTAAACTGACGACAAACGTATTCTCAGGCGGTCACGCGAGCTGCTCCCACAGCCGGTCGAGGACGCGCGGACTTTTATGCAAAAAGACGCGAATGCTGATAAGAGCGACGTAACCAAGAACCGTCCAGCGGGGAAGAAACCATATCAAAAACCTGAGTTCCGGTACGAGCGGGTTTTCGAGACAATGGCCTTGTCCTGTGGCAAGGTAAGCCCCACCGAATTTCAGTGCCGCTTCAATCGGAAGACTTCGTAGTTTCAGTTGCTCATGCCGGTTATGACAGAGGCCCGCGGGGATCATAAGCTTGAACTTGCGACCGAAGTTCTCCGCTCGGGCGGCGCCATCCGCCTGCAGGCACTCGGAACCAGCATGCTTCCGTCGGTCTGGCCCGGGGACGTTCTCAGCATCGCGCCAGCGCCTGGCAAAGACATGGTTCCGGGTGACATCGTACTGGTGGTGCGGGACGGCCGGTTCTTCGTTCATCGTCTGATCGAGAAGCGCGACTGCGCGTGGATTACGCGAGGCGATTCCCTGCCCCAGAACGATCCTCCGCTTACTGAGGCGCAGGTCCTGGGCAAAGTCTCTCTGATTCATCGAAAGACCGGGGATATTGTTCCGAGCTCGCAGGTCTCGCCTTTCGGTCGCACGCTTGCCTGGATGCTGTGCCGATGGGACTTGTTCCGGAATCTTTCCCTCCGTATTCATTCATTCCAGCAACTCGGCGCTTCGGCGAATCGTAGCATTGACACGAATGAGCCCCACCTCTCAACTTGCGGCGAGTGACCCGATTGGAATCGACATCGGCGGCATGACAATCGCGCTGCGCACCCAAGACCCCGCGTTTCGCCAAATGCTTGAGGATCGCTACGCGGGTTTCGTTAAGATCTCTCCCAATCCTCAATTCGAGTTCGACATTAGTCTGTTCGAGCCCGAGGACTCGCCCGATCCTTCGGAAGCAAGGCACGCTGATGACGGGGTACAAGTACGGCTGCAAGGTGGTGAGTGGTTGCTCCAGCGCGGCGACTTCAGCGCCCGTTGGGATTCAGTGGCTGGTCGCGGGCACATTCGTCAGTCTCGCAACCCCTATGCCATCGACTCCGCGCTGCGCATCGTTCACACTCTGATTCTGGCCAGGCAGGGCGGCTTCCTCGTCCATGCCGCCAGCGCTATTCGCGGTGGCCGCGCGTTTCTGTTCGCCGGCGTTTCGGGCGCGGGCAAGACTACGATTTCCCGTCTCGCTCCGTCGGACGCCACCTTGCTCACCGATGAAATTTCCTATGTACGACGTGCCGGGAACAGTTACGAAGCCTGGGGCACTCCCTTCGCTGGAGAGTTAGCCCGAGTCGGTGAAAACCGGGCGGCGCCCTTGAGTGCGCTTTTCTTGCTGGAGAAGGGACCGGAAAACCGAATCGAGCCCGTTGGTGAATCTGAGGCCATCCGGCTGCTATTGAGAAACATTCTGTTTTTCGCCGAGGACCCGGAACTGGTGAATCTGGTCTTCCGCTCCGCGTGCGAGTTTGTAGAACGGGTACCTGTTCGCCGATTGATATTTGTTCCCGATGAGCGAGTCTGGGAAATGATACGCTAGCCGCTGGAGACAAGGTCATCGCCGAGAAGTACATCGCGCACAGTTCTGCCATCGCGGCCCGCCTGATCGGCGGCGAAATGATGATTATGTCGGCAGTGGACTCGACGTTTTTCACTCTCAACGAAGTCGCGACGTTGATATGGCAGGCGGCGGACGGCCACACACCGTTGTCAGAGATCGTGGCGCGCAGAATCTGCCCGGAGTTCGAAGTTGATCCGGTTGAGGCCGGGCACGATGCGGAGCAGTTCGTCAACGATCTCTCGCAGCACGGCATCCTTCTGGTCTCAGAACAACCCATCGCTTCGTCCCCGCCGCCGGAGGCGCGATGAGCCTGCTGGCGGAGATGAATCAGAAGGCGCTGGGGCTCGGTATCCCGATCAGCGTGCATCTGGACATCACCTACCGTTGCAATGAGCGTTGCGTTCACTGTTATCTGGATCACGACGACCACGGTGAGATGACTACGGCTGAGATCGAAGACGTGCTGAACCAGCTGTCGGACGCGGGTGTCTTCTTCCTTACTCTCAGCGGCGGAGAAGTTCTCATGCGGCGCGACTTCTTCGAGATCGTCGAACATGCGCGCCGTCTGCTGTTCAACGTCAAGCTCAAGACCAATGGTGTAATGATCCGCGAAGCCGAGGCCCGGCGCATTCGCGAGCTGGGCGTCGAGCAGGTGCAGATCAGCGTCTACTCGCACCGTCCTGAAGTTCACGACGCGATCACCAAACTGCCCGGATCGCTGAAGCGGACCATCGACGCGATCCGATTTCTGAAATCGCAAGGCCTCAAGGTTGTGATTGCCAACGTGCTCATGGCTGGCAATCTGTTCGATAACACGGGCGTGATGGCATTGGCGAAAGAGTTGGGAGTTTCCTACACGCTTGATCCCACCATCACGCCGAAAATGGATGGGGACACATCCGTGCTCGAGTTGCGCATTCCTGGGTCCGACCTGCAGCAGGTCTTCCGCAGTGAGGAGCTTGTCGGCAACGTCGAGGAGTTCTGCGCTCCTCCGCCGACGCCGGGTGAAGACATTATGGACGGTTTGCCGTGCAGCGCCGGCCACACCGCTTGTTACATTACTCCTTACGGCGACGTCTTCCCTTGCGTCCAGTTCCCTCTTCCCAGCGGGAATCTACGGACGCAGAAGTTCGCTGAAATCTGGCAAAACTCGCCGCAATTGAACGAAATCCGCTCAATCCGTGCCCGGGATCTGCCAACTTGTTCGGGCTGCGCCCACGTAGGAACGTGCACCCGGTGTCCGGGTCTGGCCTACATGGAAGGGAATATGCGTGGGCCATCCACCGCTGATTGCGAGAAATCCTTTCAGAGGACGGGTATCGCATCGGCAAATATGTTGCTTCGGTCACGAGGAAGCGCTGCCGCTCCGTTGATTCAAATTCGGGCAGCGTCGTTGGCGTAGCTCGAACTTCATCAGTTCTCTTCCCCCGTGGGCGATGTTACGCTAACAATCGCTGTTGAGCATGGCTATCTAGTCCGACAGGGTGCGCGAAAAGCGAGCTACGGCATGATTTCAAACACCGACCCGAAGGTCGCGGTGCCATCCCCATAGGTCGTCCCGTAGAGGTTCCCCGCCGCGTCAAAGACTACGCCCGCGCGGGGAGAGCTCCCCGGGCGATTCTGAAACGCGTGCACAACCGTCTCCCTCCATCCTCCGCTCGAATTCGGTGTCAGCTTAAAGACCACGCCATTGGTCGTCCCCGGCCCATCAACCTCCGTCGTCCCGTAGAGGTTCCCGGCCGCGTCGAAGGTCAGGCCGGCAGCCGGGAAGCCTCCATCCCTGCCCCGGAATTGATGCAACACGGTCTCCGTCCAACTTCCACCGTTCGGCGTCAACTCGAAGGCCACGCCGCAGCCTACAGAACACCTCCCTATGTGGCCGCCAAGGACCGTCGCGCCGTAGAGATTTCCTTTCGCGTCGAAGATTAGTCCCCCAGCCGGAACACCCCCGTCACCGCCGCCTGTGAAGCTGTGGAGCACGCTCTCCGTCCAGCTTCCGTTCGACTGCGGCGTCAACTGAAAAACCACCCCACAGCCAAAACGACAGGAACCGGCGTTGCTCTCCTGTGCAGTGCCGTAAAGATTTCCCGACTGATCGAAGATCAAGCCCCCAGGGGGAGCGCCTCCGTCACTTCCGCCGGTGAAGTTGTAGAGCACGCTCTCCGTCCAACCTCCTCCCGACTTTGGAGTCAGCTTGTACACCACGCCACAGTTCAGGTTGCCGCCGTTGCAATTGTTGGCAGAATTGCCCCCGTAGACCGTCGTGCCATAAAGATTTCCCGCGTGGTCTAAGATCACACCGGCATAGGGAAAGCCTCCGTCGGTGCAGTTCGTGAACGAGCAGAACGAATACAGCACGCTCTCACTCCAGGTCCCGTCCTTGTTGGGAGTGAGCTTGAAGACGGTACCCCCAAAACCGTTAGCGCCGCCGCTCGACGTGGTACCGTAAAGATTTCCCGCCGCGTCGAGAATCAGACCAGCGTACGGGTTAGCTCCGTCATTCCCGCCTGCGAACCTGTAGAGCACGCTCTCCGTCCAGCTTCCGCCTGAGTTTGGAGCCAGCTTGAAGACCACACCACAGCCGGTACGGCTGCAATTGTTGGTGCCCCCGTAGACTGTCGTACCGTAGAGATTTCCGGCTTGGTCAACGATCAGGCTGTCACTGGGGGCGTATCCATTCAGCCGTCCAGCGCGGCGCTGGGTAAACCTCGTCAGCGTTTTGAATTGGTTCTGTGCGACGGCGACGGGCGCCAGCAGCAGACTCAGCACCGTAATGAACAGGAAAGCTGCGCCTAACCTGCCCAAACTTCGATATTCCTTCATATACTTCTCCTCTTCGACCGCGTCTCAAGAAGGTCCCGCCGCCAGATGGAAAGCGCGGGTGCCCCCAGGGCTAACATCCCGAGCGTTGCGGATTGAGGAGTAGGTGCGGTTAGAGACACATCCCATCCCTCGAGTTCGTCCGGGCCTTTTGTCTTTCCTGTAATAATCGACTTGTTCGGAATCGTTTCGTAAGCGTAACCGGTCAAAGTCACCGTGATCTTGCACGCGGAGTCAGAGACGTCGAGGCGTGCCCAGCCGTAGTGCAAATGTCGATTGACCCAAAATTGCAGACCGAGGTAGCGGTGCTTTACGTTCTGCCAAGGGCCAGAATGCCTGGCATTTCCGGACTGGCAGGTGCTCGTCACCATCCCCGCAGTGGACTGAAAGTGGATTGCAGGCCCGACCCGGCGGTTGGCCCGCATGGCCCGAGCAAATCCCTGGCTGTCTCCTGCAGCGCCAGCATAGGTCCCAAGTCCTCTTATCCTCATGTACGCATGTTCGAGCGCATCGCCACCGTTGCCGGAAGATTTGGAGATGTTCGAGAGCAGGAACTCATGGCTTCCATTGTTGAGGAGGTCAAGATAAAAGTTGGTGTTCGGTGAAATAACCTTGTGAGCCGGGTGTAAACAATCTTTGCGTCGGCGGGTTGGGCCAAAGCAAACATTCCGACTCCAGCCGCGCCTGCCGCGATCGCATAAAGGTTGAGCTGTTGATGGAGTGATCGGGGAAGCTCGGCTGTCTTACGTGGCCGGGGAGAGCGCTTCATAAATCCTCCGTCCGAAGGCTTTTCATTATCTGTCGACTCAGGATCGAGAGTCAACGCTGAGAACCTCAAGTTTTGAGAATTGGGTAGGCAGGTCAATGAGGGCTATGTCGGTATTACGACAGCAATCACGAATTAAGTTGTGAGTCGAGCTTTCTCAGGCTTTGCTAGACTGGGTTGGCCATGGGCGTCATCGACGAAGTTCTGGAAGCCAACGAGATTTACTCACGTACCCACGAGTTGCGCCGCCTTACTCCGCGCCCGGCGCGCCAGCTTGCCATCCTCACTTGCATGGACACCCGGCTTTCCATCCGCACCCTGGGGCTGACCACCGGGGACGCGCACATCATCCGCAACGCGGGCGGTATTGTGACCGACGATAGCCTGCGCTCGCTGCTAATATCGCATTACCTCCTCGATACCCAGGAAATTATGGTCATCAACCACACCGATTGCGGCCTGATGCACACCAGCGAACAGGACTTACGCACGCGCATCCAGAACCGGACCGGGACCGCAGCCATTGCTCCTGCATTCTTCTTTGCCTTTCAGAATATCGAGGAGAACGTGCGTCACCAGCTACAGAAACTGCATACCCATCCCTGGATTCCGAAAGAGGTCTCGGTGCGGGGATTTGTCTACGACGTGAGCAACGGCCGCTTGCGCGAAATCAAATAGGCTTGGGCGGACTGTTGCGTGCCGGTGTCGCGGTCGGGCAGTTTCGATGGTCGTTTGAAATGAGCCGCTAGGGTTTGCGGCGGATGCCGTGAGATCTATAGGATTTCGATTGGGTTGTGCAGGTTACTAATCGTCTTGGCAGCAACAAGCCGGAACGAAGAGAGCGGTGGGACCTGTTCTTGTAAGCCGTCGTGAAGTCTCGGACTGCAGACGCGCCATCCTGCCAACGGGTATTTTGCCGAAGACGAACCCAATCCAATGAATACGGTTTGTAAGGGTTTTCAGATCGGAACATTCTCGTTCGGCGCTTATCACCCCCTAACATCCCTTGATTTGCAGAACGTTAGGGTCGCAAGTGCTCGAAAAGAATTGGCGGGGACGACGGGACTCGAACCCGCGGCCTCTGCCGTGACAGGGCAGCGTTCTAACCAACTGAACTACGTCCCCGGTTTTGACGACCGGAATTTCCGAACTGGTGGGCAGTGCAGGACTCGAAC